>JAESFK010000039.1_pt1 | contig 225466 bp, 185 predicted proteins | sample 9269391 | NCBI WGS metagenome assembly JAESFK01 (sample SAMN14506231, study PRJNA617097) | algae metagenome | isolation source: Drouetiella hepatica UHER 2000/2452 and co-occurring heterotrophs from... | place: Slovakia: Slovak Paradise National Park, Hrabusice, Kosice Region | collected... | reverse complement strand
GTGGTTTGGTCATTAGAACAGGTACTGCACTGGTCACTTTGGCGCAGAACCCATCAAGCCACTGCTCGCTTCTTCCACTACAAAAGGCGATCGCACTCCTCTACTTAAATACCACTGTAATACTTAGGACATTTTTGGTGGAGCGCGAAGCGCTCCACCAAAAATGTCCTAAGAGCCTATCCCAATACTTCTTGGTTAACGTTCTATCCCGCCTGAAATTGAAATTCCAGGCTCACAGCGAAAGCCCATTGAAATGGACTCCAGGTGCGACCATAAGTGGATTTCAGTCCGTTTTAACGGACTTTCGCCATTAGCAAGGGAATTGATTCCCTTGTGAACTGGAGCTTAACCAAGAAGTATTGCGTCCTAACCGCCTTGGCGGTTGCTATAGATCAGCGTGTCAAAATAGATTCAATGTTTCAAGACAGTTAGCCATGAATCCGATCGCTACTCTTAACCCCATTTCGACCGCCGATGATTTTGCAATTACCTTTGCGCCTCTCTCGTTTAAGGAAGTTTACGCTCTAGCTGACGATCCTGCCAATGGAGCTGTTGTGCTGATGAGCGGCATGGTACGCAACCAGACCGGGGGCAAACCCGTGATAGCGCTGGAATATCAGGCGTATGAACCTATGGCGATCGCAGTTTTTAAGCAAATTGCTCAGGAGATCCGCCAAACCTGGAGCGATGTCACCCATGTCGTGATTCATCACCGTACGGGCAGATTAAGCATTGGTGAAATTAGTGTTTTGGTGGCGGTCGGCTGTCCACATCGTTCCGAGGCATTTGCTGCCTGCCAGTATGCGATCGACACGCTCAAACAAAATGCCCCCATCTGGAAGAAGGAGTGGTACAACGAGCAGGACTATAGCTGGGTTAAATGCTGCTGAGGTTTAGCAGAAAAACCATTCCTAACTGCGGCACGATCACGACATGGCTGGCAATACCACCCATGGCTTTGTATTGGGCAGGGGGTACCGCATGAGTTGACGCGACAGGCAGCTCCGCGAGGATAGGCGGCTGATCAACTGCGATCGCACTCAGAGTTTTGCCAGAAGCCGCGATTACGAAAAACCGTCCAGCAGTTGAAGAGGCATCAGCAGAGGAGGAACCCAAAGCTGCAAGCATCGGGCGCAGATCCAGAACTTGCAGCGGCTGATTACCCAGATAGACCAGTTGGGTTGATCCCATGCCCTGTGTGAGCGCGGTTTTGTGGATCACTCGAAGAACGGTAGCAGGCGGGAGCGCCAGCCAATGATTATGAATTCGGAAGGCGATCGCTTTATGAAAATCTGGCTTGGCGATCGACGGACTTTGGGGTGGTGCAGTGACGGTGGGCATGGATTTCATATTTTGGATTTCATATTTTGGAGCCTAGAGCGATGGCACCAGATCTGGTGCGGCAACGAGACTGCCTAATGTTGCCAAAAGCTCTTCGGGAGAGTAAGGCTTGCTGATGAAGGCATTGGCTCCAAGCTCTGTCGCAAATTGACGATATTTGCCAGTACTGCGGGAAGTCAGCATGACGACGGGGATAGCTTGGAGGTCGGGCGTTTTTCGGAGCTGGGTCAAAAATTCAAAGCCATTCATTCGAGGCATTTCAATATCAGAGATGATCAGATGAACGTCGGCATGTTGCTGAAGGTAGGCAAAAGCCTCTAGACCATCACCTGCCTGGGAAACGCGGTAGCCTCGTTCTTGCAGAGTTCTTGCGAGTGTGTGGCGTACCGTCAGCGAGTCCTCGACCAGCAGGATGTGAATAGGGAGACTGGAGGTGGCGACAGGTGTAGTGGCAGGCATTAAAGGGTCTGAATGCTGGGCTGCGTCTTGGGAAGAGAGAAGTTGAGATTCACGAGGCAAAGATTCACGCGACTGAGATCTACGAGCCTGAGATCCGCGAAACTGTTGCAGAAGAAACGCCGGATCGATAACCAAAGTCAGCTGACTATCGCCCAAAATGCTACAGCCATAGACATAGGGAGGAGGCGCGATCGCTGTTCCCAGCGGGCGAATCACTAACTCCTGTTCACCAATCATTTGATCGACCTGTAGCCCCCATACGCCATCGGGCGATCGCATTAGCAAAATTGGAGAGTGCACATTACCTTGAGGCTCAGTTGGGTGCGAGTAATGGAGCAGTTCAGACAGAGCATAGACCGGAATTATCTGCTCAGCCTGATCAAGCTGCCAGTGCAAAATCATCTGCTGGTTTGTCTGACTCAACTGGTCAGCCTTGGGTAGAATCACCTGCTGAATAGTATTGATAGACAAAGCGTAGGTCATACCTCGGCTCTGGCAAACCATCAGCCGGGTAATGGTGAGAGACAGTGGCAAAGACAGAATAAAGGTAGTTCCCTGTCCTGGACTGGAATTAACGGTAACGGTACCTTTTGCAGCCTGAATTTGCGCTTGCACCATGTCCAACCCAACTCCCCGCCCTGATAAATCACTCACTTGGGCGGCGGTCGAAAAACCCGATTGAAACAGAAACTCCGAGAGCTGGGCAGGGGTAGATTCTCTGGCTGCTTCTGGGCTGAGCAGCCCGATCGCTCTAGCCTTGTCACGGACTTTCTGCCAGTCAATTCCTTGCCCATCATCCCGAATTTCAATCAGCGTTCGGTTGCCCTGATGATATGCATGAATTTGAATTTGCCCTATCTCTGGTTTGCCGCTAGCTCGACGGTGTTCAACGGCTTCAATCCCGTGGTCAAAGGCGTTGCGTACTAGGTGTAGTAGGGGATTGTAGAGTTTCTCGGCGATCGCCTTATCTACCAACACATGGGTACCGCTTAGCGTCATGTTCACAGGCTTATCGTGAGCGACGGCAAGCTGCTGTAACACCCGTGGAAACCGATTCAGCACATCGCCCAAGGGCTGCATTCGCGCGGTTGTCAGATCATCTTGAACGCTAGTGAGCAATCTTTTCTGAGCTTCGCGGGTTTGCCTCACGGTGCGGATTTGGTATTCCAGCGTTTCTCCCACCATTTCTAGCTGTACTGAATCATTAAGCGCCGACTGCACCAGCCTATGAAAGTCGGTATATCGATCCATCTCTAGGGCATCAAAGGAATTGAGCGCACTGGAGGTGAACCGTTGAGCCATATGCCCTTCATAGACCCCTTCATTGGACAGAGTCAAATCTGACCAGCTTTGCAGCTCGCTGAGGGTGCGCTGATGCTGTCTCAGGTAGCCCAAAAGTTCTTGAACACCTAAGCGAAACTGAGCATCCTGATTGGTTTGCTGATTTTGGTTGATTAACAGCTCACCAGCCAAGTGATCGAGGCGTTCGAGCTGCTCAAGGTTGACACGAATGACAGGGGTGGGATCGGGGGGAGAGGCGAGGGGTGGCGAGGGAAGGGGGGAGGGGGGAAGGGGGAGTGAAAGGAGTGGAGGGGTGGGATCGGGGGGAGGGGAGAGGGGCGGTGGGGGAAGGGGGAGTGAAAGTAAAGGTGGCTCGGTAAAAGGGGGCGCGATCGCTTCATGCTGAGCGATTTGAGGCTGAGCGATTTGAGGCTGAGCGATTTGAGGCTGAGCGATTTGAGGCTGAGCGATCTCTGCCTGAATCGTGGAGCTAGGCTCTAGCGAGATATCTTGAGGCTGAGCGATCTCTGCTTGAATCGTGGAGCTAGACTCTAGCGAGATATCCCCAAAAAGCACATCCAAAGTCAAAAGCGCGATCGGATCGGGAGATTCGGGGGCGGTAAAAGATGATGAGGTTGAACAAGGCGGCTGACTGAATTGTTTGAGAGCTGGAGAAGGTGATCCGCCCTGGGTGCGATCGCCCCTTAAAACGGCTGCTTGTCCCTGGCGGAAATCGGCTAAGGCCAGTTCAGCAATCTGCTGGACTCGATCGGGATGGGCAGCCAGAGCGGTCAAGGTCATCTCAGCAATTTCACCAAATCCACTGAGCTGTAAAGACTCGGCTAAACCCAGAAAAACCTCCGCTTCAGCCTGTAGCCGATGGATAAGGATGGGGGGAGGTTGAGTAAGAGCGATCGCCAAATTCTGCAAACGCTGCTCGACCCCGCTGGCAAACATGGATTCCACCATGTCAAAACCGAGTTCGGTAGAGGTAGGCATCGGCGGATCGTGGTCAAATAACTCCCCAAACTTAACTTGCAGCCGAGACAGAACAGTAGCCGATCGATTCAACACATCCGATTCATCAATTGATGTGCCCATAAACTCCGCCATTAGCGGCTCTCTCAAACACTCGTATGCCTGAAATAGCAGGGTTTCAACTTCAGCATCAATGACGATTTCTGGGTTGTACAGCGCCCTAAACACATCCTCCAGGACATGTGCTACTGATTTAACTGTCTCTAACTCAATGCTGGCAGCGGCTCCCTTGAGAGTGTGAGCCGCCCGCATTAAGTTGTGAACTTGAGCTGGGGTGCGCCCTTGTTTCAGATTGAACAGTTCCTGTTCGATCGTTTGCAGCAAATCGTTGGCTTCGGAGAGGAAGTTGGCGTAGTCTTCCTGACGAATGGTAGAGGTAATGGGCATAATCGGGGGTTTTGCAGATTTTTGCAGCAGTTTTTTGGCGGTGACAAGACTTACAGCTTGAACTGTTTAACGGTGGTTTGCAGGTCGCTAGCAGTGAGCAAAAGCTGCTGAAATGAAGTGGCAATTTGTTCGGTAGCGACAGAGCTTTCGTTGGCGATCGCCACCACGTCTGTCATGGTCTGAGCCACTCGCTGCGAGTCCTGGGTTTGAGTCTGGGTGGCTTGGGTGATGTACTGCACAAGCTGGCTAATCTGAGCAGTGGCGCTCATAATTGCCGTCAAGCTTTGGCGGGTTTCGTTAACTAGCGTGGTGCCGTTCACGACTTGCTCAATGCCCGTTTCCATGACCTGAGACACCATGCTGGTTTCTGCCTGAATTTCCTGAACCAGTTTTTCAATCTCAGTCGTCGCTTCTGCCGACTGCTGAGCCAGAGAGCGGACTTCATCGGCAACCACAGCAAATCCTCTGCCGTACTCGCCCGCTCTAGTTGCTTCGATCGCCGCATTTAGCGCCAATAGCTGGGTCTGAGTCGTGAATCCTGCAATTAGGTTTACGACCTTAGAAATTTTCTGAGAAGATTCGCTCAGGCGCTTAATCTTCTTGCTAGTTTCTGACACCGTCTGCCGAATAGCCTGAATTCCCTCCACCGTGCGGTTCATGGCGGTGTCGCCCTGCTGCACAGTATGGTTGGCTTGCTGGACGGCAGTTTCCACCTGTTGGGCACTGCTGGCAACAGCTCGTGTTCCTTCTGCCATGGTCTGAATTTGCGCTAGGGCTGCCGTCATCTGCTGCGATTCTTGCTGGGCACCTTGCGCTAGCTTGGCAATCTCGCTGCTATTGCTTTGAGAGGTATCGCTCATGCGGGTGGCGGCATCCTGCACCTGCAACACAATCTTTCGCAGAGATTGGAGAGTGTTGTTGTAAGCATCGGCGATCGTTCCCATCTCATCTTCTGTAATCGGCGCACGGACTGTGAGATCGCCCTCCAGAGCCGGACGTACTGCCATCAAAAGCTGTACAGCCCGCTGCTGAAGCAGCTCTTTGGAGGCTTTTTCTCTCGCTGCTGCCTCGGTAAGCTGCTGTGACTGCACCTTGAGTTGCTCGGTATATTCAGCCTGCTGGAGGGCAATACCCAACTGGTTTGCCACCTGCATCAGCAGATTAACTTCCCCCTCTTCCCACACGCGCGAACTGCTATTTTGAAAGGCAGAAAGCAGCCCCCAAAGCTGATTTCCCTGGAAAATAGATACTACTGCACAGGCTTTCACCTGATAGCCTTCTAGGGCTTCTACATGGCAATCGGTCATGAGCTTACGAGGAGCTTGAAGGTTGAGGTGTCCTGCTTCCCATAGCGTTTCGCCCAAATAAATGTCGTCCACAACCAGAGGAATATTGTGGCGAAATCTGCCGCCCTGATGTTCTCCAATGTAAGGATCTTCCCAGCCGCTGCCCGTCAGGCTAGGGTATCCGCCCGTTACTGACTCTGCGGTAAAGTCACCAAAGAAATCGGCTCGAAATTTGTAGATGGTGACACGCTCTACGTTTAGCAAACTCCGGACTTCTTGGGTTGCAGCTTTAAAGATGGCTTCAATATCCAGGGTGTTGCGAATCCGGTTGATGACGCGGGCAAGTGCCTGCTCCCGATCGATCGCCCTTTGCATTTGCAGAGTTTTTGCTTGGGCTTCCTCAACAAATTCTGTCTGTTGCAGCGCAATCCCCAACTGGTTAGCAATTTGCATCAGCAGATTAATTTCTGCCTCTTCCCATCGCCTTGTGCCTGTGTTTTGAAAAGCAGAGAGCAAGCCCCAAAGGTTCTTTCCCTGAAAGATGGCAACCACAGCACAGGCTTCTACCTGATAGTGACGCAAAGCTTCAACGTGGCAGTCGCTCAGGGGCTTGCGGGGGGCTTGAGCCTTCATCTGCCCTCCAGTCCAGAGGGTCTCGCCGATGCGAATATCGTCTACGATCAGCGGCTCGTTTTTGCGGAACCGTCCGCCTTTATGCTCACTAATGTAGGGATCTTCCCAGCCGCTGCCCACAAGTCGGGGGTAGTTGCCAGAAATTGTTTCTTCAATGAAATCACCAAAGAAATCGGGACGGAATTTATAGATGGTGACGCGCTCTACGTTCAGCAAGCGGCTGAGTTCTTGAGTCGTCACTTTAAAGATGCTCTGCACATCCAACGTGCTGCGGATTTTTTGGATAACGCGATCGGTTGCCTTTTCTCGCGCCATCAGTTTTTCAAGCTGAACTTCCTTAGCAGCAACCTGCTCAACAAATTCTGCCTGCTGGAGGGCAATACCCAACTGATTCGCAATCTGCATCAAGAGCTGAATTTCTACCTCTTGCCAGTTGCGTGTGCTGCTATTTTGGAAGGTAGACAGCAATCCCCAAAGTTTTTGCCCTTGGAAGATGGCGACTACCGCACAGGCTTGTACCTGATAGTGTCGCAAGGCTTCAACGTGGCAGTCGGTCAGAGGCTTACGCGGAGCCTGAGTGTTGAGTTGCCCCCCTGCCCAGAGGGTTTCACCCACATGGATGTTGTCTACAATTAGCGGCTCGTTTTTGCGAAACCGTCCGCCTTTATGCTCATTAAGGTAAGGATCTTCCCAGCCGCTGCCCACGAGTCGGGGATAGTTACCGATGACTGTTTCTTCAACAAAATCGCCAAAGAAATCAGGGCGAAATTTATAGATGGTGACGCGCTCTACGTTCAGCAAGCGGCTGACTTCTTGAGTTGTGACTCTGAAGATTGCCTGCATGTCTACTGTGCTGCGAATCTTGTGAATCACTTTGGCGGTTGCCTGTTCTCGTGCCGCCACTAGCTTAAGCTGCATTTTAGACTGAATAAACTGCAATGCCAGGGTGAGCTTAGCGGTAATATCGGTAAGCAGATAAATTTCTTGCTCTTGCCAAGCACGCACCTGCCGACACTGATGCACCACGAGCAGACCTTGAACGCGATCGTTAACCATGATAGGAATTGCCAGACTCGCCAGAATCTGGAACTTCTCGAGCAGCTGGCGGTGATAGGCAAACACGCGATCTGGGTCTTGACTTTGCAGCGTTACAAATTGTCTGCGGGCGTAGTCACGAACATTTTCAGCTCCAAATATCACAGCAGGGAGCTGCTCGCCTTGCATTGGAGTCCAGGCAGGGGCGATCGATTCAGTCAGAACTGTTCCTTTATTTTCAGTGTCGAATCCTAGAACGATTACCCGGTCGGCATGGAGGCGATCGCGAATTTCATTCACCATCATGGCAAACAGCTCGTCTTGGGTATCGGCTCGCTGCATATGTTGGGCGATCGCGCCTAGCCACTCTCGATTGGCGGCAAACTGCTGCTGGACAGTGGCAGAAAGCTGTCCCTGAAACTGATTCTGAACGACATGACCTAGCTTATCTAGGACAGCAGGCAGCTTGTCGAATTGATTCAGCTTTTCCACAATGCCAGGATTATTTGAGAGTCCTGCTTTGGTCAGTTCAATTTTGAATGCCGCCTGAGTTTTTTCCATCTCTTTACGGACAACCTGAATGACTGACAGCGCCGACTGAATTGCAGCGTTGGGATCAGGAGAATGTCCAACAGAGGCGTAGCTGGCAGGTTGAGCGGTACGACTGCCGTCACCTGCTCCATATCCATTGCCATTACCCGATGCGCCATGACTCGATACGCCATGGCTTGATGCACCATGACTCGATACGCCATGACTCGATACGCCAGACACGCCGCTATCTGGACTTTTGATGCTGTAGCCCTGAGAGCCATTGCCCTGAGAGCCATTGCCCTGAAAGCCATTGCTCTGAGAGTTATCTAGAGGTGGGCTACCAAAGTACTCGGCTGCGGTGGGAAGCCTCATAGGAGATGCAATTGGCTCTTCTGATGGTTCCTGAAATAAGGTAAACAAATCCTGATCGAAAAGTGGGGTGTTCACAGAAATAATCTCCAAAAGCAGAAAAAGTTAGGACAGTTAGGCAGCATGAACTTGCAATCGAGAATCAGCAATCAAGGCGTTGGCATCTAGAACCGGGCTACTAGAACGAACGAGGTAGCCTTGAATGAACGGCAGTAAAGTGGGTGGAAAGAGATCGATCGCCGCAGACTGAAGCTGTCTAGGGTTGTGGCTTTCAATGTCAATAATTTCAGGAACAATGAGTCCTAAGGATTTCCCTTGAGCCTGGATGACGATCGCCATCCATCCCAAAAACTGCTCTGAGTGATTTGCATAAGCGGCTTGTGACGAAAGCGCGTTCTGCTGAGCAACGCCTTGAAAGCCAATTTGCAGCCCTAGATCAACCAGCCACAGGATTTCTCCGCGAAAGTTGCAGATTCCCAGCACGGAAGTTGGCATATCGGGAACAGGCAAGATTCTCTGAGGATGTACTTTCATGACCTGCCGAATGCTGGCTAGAGGTAACAGCGCTGTCTCTGAACGGCTAAATGAGAATCGTAGAAATCGTAATTCTGTTTGATCGGCATCAACGGCAGAAATGGGCTGAATCAGAGCTGACAGATCTGCCTGCGCCTTCTGGTTCAGCCAATCTATCAGAGAAGTAGGAGCAGGCGATGGGCGATCGGGCAACGGGCGATCGCTGCTCTGAATTCCGCTCTGAATTCCGCTTGTCTGAGCCATAGCCTTTTGAACAGGTGCGATCGATCGCTCTTGGCTCCAGGCAATATGAGGTGTGCCTATTTGCCGACAGCTCACCTTCAAGGTTTTGAGGCTGCTGAGCTGTAGCCTCAAAACCGTACGATAAATGCTAGACATGAGCGGCTCTGGATTAGGAGCCTGAATTGCTTCAATGAACACATGTAGACCGCTGCCCTTCCAGCCTACCTGAGCCAACATCCTTTGCCGCTTGAGGTGGCGATTCATCAGGGTGGCGATCGCTCTCGCATCGCCCTGGTAAGCTAGCTGCAAGAGATGGGCATGGTTGTGGCTGTCATCTTGTGACTGCGCCATACCTATCTCCCTATCAGACGGCTGATGGTTTGCAAAAATTCCTGCTGATTGACGGGTTTCGGCAGATAGGCATCGGCTCCTAACATGTTGCCCCACATCTTATCTACGTCAGTATTTTTGGTGGAACACATGACGATGGGAATTTTGCTGGTTTCCTGGTTTGCCTTGAATTCGCGGCAAAGTTCAAAACCGCTCTGTCCCGGCAAGATCACATCTAGAACAATTAGGTCAGGTTTTTGCCAATTCAGGCAATCCTGCGCTTCTTCACCACTCTTGGCGCTGATCACCGACAAACCTGCCTGCTGGAGATATCGGGTAAGAATCTCGGATTCCGTCAAACTGTCTTCAATTAACAAAACAGTACTCATAGGATGAAATGCTCCGGTAACGGTGTATTGAAAGAAGCTGACGCTTTTGAAGTAAACGTGCAGCTACGGAATCGCAGAGGTTTCGCTCATGCCTTTTTGAAGAAGTAAGGCGGTAGTTTCACCCATCTCGTAAGTGTTCCCTGGAAAAGCAGGCTGCTCAACAAGAATGGATCTATCAACAGTGTTCTGTTTAGATGAAGTGACAGATGGAGTGGAATTGGGCGCTATGGAATTTGGTGCGATCGGTAAGTATTGACGGACGATCGCCAGCACCTTCTCTGTATTCACAGGCTTTGACAGGAAGTCGGACGCGCCAACTACCCTGGCACGCACTCGATCGACAATGCCGTCATTTCCCGTCAAGATCACAACCGGGGTATTTTTGAAGGCAGACATCCGACGAATCTGAGAGCAAATTTCGTAGCCGCTGGCGATCGGCATTACTAGATCTAGAAAGATCAAAGCTGGCTTGTTTTCCAACAGTAGCGGTAGAGCATGAACCGAATCCTGAACGCTCACATAGCGATAGCCAGCTGATGTCATGATCTGCTCCATTAATTTGCAGACTGACAGGCTATCGTCGATGCAGACAATCAGCGGGGCGTTAATTGCAGGAGAGACGGCTGTCGTAGGTGCCGCTACCGGAGGATTGGGCGTAGACACGGCAGCAACTGCTCCGCCTTCGGAGCAGCCGGGAGGCGGAAAGTCTGGCATTTGGCACAGCTCAATCAAGTCTCGCTGAATGTGAGGTGCCAACACACGGGTTAAGGTAAGCAACTCTTGCCCTGTGGCTTTCGCTAAGTCTCTCAGGGTTAGATCCCCGCGCATCAGCGTTTCTAGCGTCTGATAAGTTTTGGCGCTCACGGCTTGCTTCAAATCAGCCGGACGCTTAATCACGGGCACCGCATTCGGCGAATAATGCACCAGTCCTGCACTATTCCACTCGCTCCAAGACTGTCGCGCTTGCTCAAGCACTTGCTCTGCGCTAAGAGGTGCTAGCGGATCGCCAAACTGCTCCTGTTTGTCAGGAGCGTAGCTAATTTGCGTAATTTGCTCGCTAGCATGGAGCAGATCAAACAAGACTTCAAAAGCTGCCGTTTGAATGAGAGAGATTACTGTCTCACGTTTAATATGCTGCCGTTTAAGCAAGACCGATAACACCAGATACTCCCAGTAGCGCGGAAGCTCTTTTTCCTTGGGCTGAATAGCATTGGGGTGAATGGTAGGACAAAATTGCTTCATCAAGCGATGCCAGCGTCGAAATCGGTGCTCGCCCCCTGCTGTCCAAATTAACCGACCTAGTCGAAAGTAGAGACTCCACTGCCTTTCGTTGGCAGTCAGGAAATCCAATCTACCGCTAAATTGGGAGTGAGCAACACTTTGAAGCTGATTTGCCAATTGGGTAACAGTAATCCCTTTCACCGATCTCGAAACTTCATTTACACAATTCACCATAAGTCTCACCATCCTTGAGAACACACTGACATCCCTGATTTCTGCATGTCAGAATTGTTCTGATACCGATTAGGATTTGAGAACAAATCGAACATGGGAAAATGATTCAGAAGTTTCCAGATAGCGGATGCATTGTCGGAAAAGCGAATCAGGGAGGCTATACGCAATTGAAAGCTATAAACAGCCTATATTTTTCAGCACATTGCCTCAATCGTAATCCTGCGGAATTGTACGAAGGCGATCGCCCCCACCCTCGCTTTTCTCATGAATTTTCCGTGCTTGTACTTAAGCTTTGCCCTACGTGCGCTGCTGGTTTTACATATGAACTTTTTTGAAGAAGCGCTCTGTGTCCCTTTCAAAAAAATTTATACCTAGATTCAGCACCGCCCTACGTACTCTGCTGGATAGGGCTAGCTTGATGAGATTGCCATGCCTGTAAAGCCATGCTGTGAATCTCTCGCCAGGAGAGGTGGTTCTGCTGAGCTATCTTTGCGCAGTCCTCATACTCAGGTTGAACATTGACGATCGCCTCCCCTTTCTGCCAACGTGCGATCTTGATGCGAACCTGACCATAGGGAGTTTCTACGGTCTGAAACTCTCGCTCTAGCGTCATTCGCTGCTGAGTTCTGTATCGAATGCCCAGCGTTGTGGTTTCTCGAAAAATGATGGCTTGGCAAGTCTGCATCTGTTCTGGGTAGCAAATTACGGTCAGTAAGATTCCCGGACGAGACTTTTTCATGCCGATCGCTTGGGTAAAAACATCTAGTGCCCCTGCCGCCAGCATTACGTCAAATAAATAGCCGATCGCTTGTGGATTGAGATCGTCAATTTGAGTTTCAAGAACAGATACAGTATCTGAATCTGTAGAGTCTGAGGCAGATAAAGCGGTTGCTTTCGGCTGCTCTATACGTTGCTCAAGAGAATGCTGCTCAAAAGAATGCTGCTCAAGAGAACGCTGCTCAAGAGAACGGAGAGATTTTTGGCTTTCGCCAATCCACAGGCGCAGGATATTAGGAATTGGAAAATCGCGAGAACCTGCGCCCAAGCCCACATGCTGAAGCGTCATGGGTGGAATCTCACCAAAATGGGTCGCCAGTGTAGTGACGATCGCCGCTCCGGTTGGCGTTACGAGTTCGCGATCGATGCCGTTGCTGTAGAGAGGAACCTGCCGCATTTCCCAAAGCTTGAGGACGGCAGGAGCCGGAACGGGTAAACGACCGTGAGCTGCCCAAATTGTGCCGCCGCCCACGGGCAAAGCCGAACAGTAGAGGTGATCAATGTCTAGCCAGTCTAGCCCCAGACAAGTGCCGACAATATCGACGATCGCATCAGTTGCACCTACCTCATGGAAATGAACTTGTTCAGGGGCAATGCCATGAACTGCTCCTTCAGCCTCGGCAAGCCGACGAAAGACTGCCAAACTCCAGCTCTCAGCACGAGCGGGTAAGCCTGCCGATTTGATTAGGCGCTCAATTTCGGGCAAATGACGGGTAGCGGCATGAGCATGGGAGTGAGCATGGGAGGCTTCATGGGAATGGTCACGATCGTGTCCATGGGATGCTCCGTGTGAGTGGCTCTCTGAATGGGAAGGATTAACTGTGTGTAAATATGGAATAGCTTGGCTGGATTGTTTGAGAGGGGCGTTCTCATCTCCTCCCTCCTCGATACCATTTGCCAGCTCAACATGGACTTTAGTCGCCTGTTGTCCGTTCCGGTGGACTGGCTCTGCCCATAGCCTAAACTCATCCGTTATTCCCAGAAGCGCTAACTTCTCAATTAGATATTCCAGGGGCACTCCTCCATGCACTAGCGCTCCGAGGCACATGTCTCCCGCAATTCCGGTTGGGCACTCTAGGTAGGCAATTTTTGTCATGTTTATAGAGTCTTTATTTAATTAAAGTTGCGCCACTGAGAGGTATAACTAATACGCTGTAGTTTTCTATACGAGGTATGTTTTGAAAGAGCGTAGTCCGCAGCAAGCTTTCGAGCCACGCTTTCTCAAAACATACCTGATTTGGAACATTATCTGAAGCCTCTCATCGCAAGAGCAAGAAGGTTTTAAGGAGAGAATAATGGCTACTGTGCATCAGATCCATCCAGACAGCCCTCAAACGCGAACTGTTGATATTGTTCGAGATGCCCTGCGGCAGGGTGCAGTCATGCTGTATCCCACAGACACGGTTTATGCGATCGGCTGCGATCTCAACGCCCGATCGGCGATCGAGCGTGTCCGCCGCATTAAGCAACTCTCGAATGACAAGCCGCTGACGTTTCTTTGCCCTTCGCTTTCCAACGTCTCCGAGTATGCCTTGGTCAGCGACTCTGCCTATCGTCTGATTCGCCGATTGGTTCCAGGCCCTTACACCTTTTTGCTGCCTGCTACCAAGTCGGTGCCTCGGCTAGTGATGAACCCTAAGCGCAAAACGACGGGTATTCGTGTCCCTGATCACGCTATCTCTCAAGCCCTCTTGCAGGCGCTTGGCAATCCCATTATTTCAACCTCTGCCCCCAGCGCCTTAGAAACACAGGATAGCTATCTCTCTCCAGCTGAACTCTTCGATCATTTTGAAAAATTGGTAGACATTATTATTGATGATGAATCGTCGATCGGTTCTCAGGTTTCTACCATTCTCGATTTAACTGAAGTTGAGCCAGTTGTGGTTCGTAAAGGCTTGGGATGGGAGACGATCGCCGATTGGATCACGGACTCTGCCTAAGGAAAGTCGATTTACTCAAAAAAACTGCCCATACCACCTGAGAAACTGTCTACTCAAATAGCAAAATCCCTACCCCAGGACAAGAAGGAGGGATGAGTTCCCCAAGCCAAGCTCAACCCAAGCTCTTACTCTACTCTGAAGCTATAGTCGGCATCCGCACTAAGCTTCATCGCACCAAGGCTTTCACACAACAATTGCCGGATCAGGAAACCATTTGAAAAAGTGCCACAGCAAAAAGCGGCAATCCCCGTAGTTTGAATCTGCATAGGTGTAGAGAAAATACAGCGGGGCAGAAACAACTATCCGGATTTTGAGTTCTAAGGTCTTAGCCAGGCTCAATATCAAACTCGTTACGTCGTCAAACTTGTCGCTTATCGCTCGTTTTCGAGTTTGCCCCCTGCTGCTGTCGTGCACTACCACCTAGGCAAGCCATGAACCGTGAACCCATGAACTCCCCCAGTTCTTTTACTCCAACGTCACTCAGCGATAGCGATACCCGCTTTCGTGTATCGGTAGGGCTGCATATGGAAAATCAAATGACGATCGCCCCCACAGAACTAGATTCTGCTCCATCAGATGCAAGTCCGGTTGAAGCTGAAATCTTAAAGTTAGTTCAACTTCTGCTCAATGAATTTCAGGCAGAGCTACCCGCGCTATCGAACAATGTCCGAGCGGTGATGACTCGCATTGCCGTTGAGGTCGATCGGATTTGCAGTAAAAGCGATCGCATTCAAAGCTCTGGACAAATACAAACTTGGCAAATAACGCTTGCCAAACATCGATTACAGAAATGCCTCAGCTACTATAGCCTTGGCTCTCGGCGCGGCAGAGTCGATCTCCATAGCCACCTCAGTACGATGGTCTATCGCCATATTGTCGTTGGGCAATCGCAAATGGGGTTTTCGGCGCGCTATGGGCTGATTGAAGACTTTCTACAAGGATTTTACATTGAGGCTCTTAAAGCTTTTCGGCGAGAGAATGAGCTGACCTTAGACTATAGCCCCCGTACCCGCCTGGAATTAGCGGAATATATGGCTTTTACCGAGCACTATGCTAAACGCCGCATTAGTCTACCTGGACGGCGGAGCCAGCAGCTTGTGGTGCTGCGCGCTCAGGGTTTTGCCCACCGTCAGCCGCCTGAAACGACGCTAGATCTAGAGCTAGCCGTAGAATCTGCTAAAGGTGAAGATGCTGAAATGCACAGCCGATCGCCCGTCATGCAGCAGGTGAGAGAGCAGATGGTTGCTGATGCTGTTGATCCCACAGATTCGGTGGTGCGCGATCGCGTTATTAGCGAACTCACTGCCTACTTGCAATCTCAAGGGCAAATCGACTGCGTTAATTACCTGACCCTAAAGCTACAAGACCTCTCGGCTCCCGAAATTGACGAGATATTGGGGCTATCTACCCGTCAAAGAGACTATCTTCAGCAGCGCTTTAAATACCATGTAGAAAAATTCTCGCGATCGCACCGTTGGCAGTTAGTTCATCAGTGGTTAGGTGCCGATCTAGATCAAAATTTGGGAATGCCCCAGCAGCAGTGGCAGATTTTTACTCAGCAGCTTACCTCAGACCAGCAGCAGCTTTTGCAGCTTAAAGCCAGTAAGGCAACCGATCAGGAAATCGCTAAAGCGTTGCGCTGTACGGCTAAACAGGTGCATAAGCGATGGGTGCGTTTACTAGAGCTAGCCTGGCAAGCTCGAAATAGCAGCATGGTTGAGAAAGATAGCGGTACTGATAGTCCTAGTCTAGATAAAGATTAATGTTTATGATCCTGCTGCCCTAAAGTCTCTATCGGAACCCTGTAGACTAAAACTGCGGCTCTGAAATTGCAGACAACAGGGCAATTGTCGGCTAAGATTTACGAGGCAACGGATGTGCATTATTTCTCAGCATCTTGCTTTCGAGCAACGCTTTGGGGTGGTTGCTGACTTTATCTACCAGGCGTGGTCTCTACCAGGTGCATCTCTGCAAGAGAAGCGAACCTTCTTAAAATATGTCCATTTCATGCAATACAGATATTTGCAATACGGCGAAAACATGAGGGTTTCTGCTATTGTTTGAGCGATTCATTGCTAGAGGTGCACTCGTACACTTTGCTTAGCTGCGTTTCTTCCTCTATCTTTAGTTGGGTGCATCGTGCATTCTCATTCGCGGTAGATTCGTGGAAGAGAAGGCGATTTTGGCTCTTCCATACCCAGGTTTGAAATGCTATCCGGACTTTACATTGATAAAGGCATTTAGCAATAAGGAGCTAGAGAGTGACGGCAGGATTGGAGCTAATTCCTGGAACCCACATTGATGGTCGTTATCGCATCCAGCGAGTTCTGGGGCGAGGCGGCTTTGGGCGTACCTACTTAGCAGCAGACGATCGCCGCTTTGGCGATTTGTGTGTGCTTAAAGAGTTCGCACCTAGCAACCAGTCTGATCCCGTTGTTGCTCAAAAGCTTCGCGAACTGTTCCAGCGAGAAGCAACGGTTTTGCACAAGCTCAACCACCCTCAGATTCCGCGATTTTTTGCGGTGCTTGAGGAAAACGATCGCCTGTTCATTGTGCAGGAATACATCAACGGCAAAACCTATTGGCGCGTGCTTCAAGAGCGACAGCAGCACCGGAAAGCGTTTACGGAAGCCGAAATAGTTAAGTGGCTCAGCGATCTGCTCAAGGTTCTGGACTACATCCACGGAGAAAATATTGTTCACCGCGATATTGCTCCTGACAACATCATGCTGCCTCGCGGCAAAAAGCTGCCCGTCTTGATTGATTTTGGCGTGGTCAAGCAGGTGGCTACCCACTTTTATGGCATGAGCGCTATCCATCCCGATGGCTTGATTCAGGCTTCTGTCTCGGTGGGTAAGTTCGGCTATGCGCCCTACGAGCAGATTCGTATGGGGCAATGTTCGTCTAAAAGCGACCTGTACGCCCTAGCGGTCACGGCTGTGGTGCTGCTGACCGGTAAGCCTCCCAATCTATTGATTGATCCCCGATCGCTAGAGTGGAAATGGCAGTCTCAGGTGAGGCTAAATCCGCGTCTGGTGGAAATTTTAGAACGGATGATGGCAGAGAAGCCTCAAGACCGCTATTCTTCGGCAAAAGTTATCCTGCGAGATTTACATCTAATGAGTCGATCGGTAGCGGCGATCGGTGCAATCTCCGCTCACTCTTCCCGCAGTTCTCTACCCAACTATGGCTTGGGTGATGCGCTAACCTCTAGCCAAATCAGACATACAGGTATTCGGCTGGTATCGCCACCTCATAATTTTCCGGTGGCTCAAGGTGAGTTGGCACAGGTTCAATCTACGAATGGCGTTTCTGACAAGCTGGCGATCGGATTTACCCAGAGCCAGTCCACGCAAGCCACTCAATTAGTGGGATTGAATACTCCAACTGAAATTCAAGTCCAAACGCACTTGCTTGAGTCGGAAGTATCGGAAATGTACGCTTTCCATTCCAGTGCTGCGAGAGCTGCCCGTAGCACGATGACTCCCATTACAACTGCACCTACGACTTCTAGAGTGCTGATGAAACGGGACAAACAGCCTCACCGACCGCTGAAAAATATCTTGGCGCTGGGTCTTTTGGCTCTATTGCCGCTGAGTGGCGTTGTGGTAGGCGTGCGATCGCCCTATTTAGCGACGCTCTGCTACGCATTCAACAACTGCGCTGGGGATCAGCAGTCGGAGATCCGCTACCGTCGCGCGATTGAGCAGGCGGTGAGCGCTAAAACTCTTTCTGAGAACGCCCGCAATTTGTCAGATTTGCAAAGCGCTCGCGATCGCATGGCGGATTCATTGTCCCAGCTCGCAGCCGTTTCAGGAGGCAGCAAAGTGTATGCCGAGGCACAGCAGATTTTGCTTAGCTACCGCAGTACGCTTGAAGGACTGGAAACTCATCTTGAAAAAGAGAATCGATCGGCTCAGCTTCTAAGGCGGGCAGAGGCAGAAGCAGAGAGAGCCGCCGAGCAAACCAAGACGGCGAAGACGCTTAAAACCTACGCAGCGGCAGAGAGAGAGTGGCGGCGTGCGGTGCAGACTCTAAAAGCAATTCAGCCTGATACGTTTGCTTCTAGCCAGGTGTCGGCAAAGTTGCAGGAATATGGTGCGCGCTGGCAAACCGTGAGCCTGCATGTGCCAGATTCGCCTGAGCGAAGACAAACCTCAGAATGGTTGCAGTCTCGAATTATCCAGACGGCGGCTCGTCCCGCTCAGCCCTCTGGAGCGTCGGGAGCGATCGCATCGCCTATTCAATCTAGTCTTCAGGTAGATGCTCCCCTTATTAACAGTTCAGGATTCGTCAAGCAAACGCCCTACTCTCCTGATTCCATCACCAAGAACAGACCAATAGATTCGCCTCATTTTAATTCATTACCTGAGCTTCAGCTCTCTGGCAATTCAGACGATCGCTCTACTCGCTCTGCCCCTCGTCGAGAGGCAAATGTACCGTTGATTTCGTCCATTGACCGTTCTCGCAGCATTTTGCAGACGCTTGCGCCCAGAGCAGGATCGCAAGCTGCTCTCGCTACCCCCCTGTCTATCGCAGCCTCATCTGTAAGCAGTAGCCCATTTTCCAGCTCCCTTTCGACGGGTAGCGTCCCCCTCTCTGCCTTGCAAACTTTGAATAATGTATCGATCGGGTTGGACGGTGCTTGGATTAATCCAGGCGGAACCTATGTAGCAAACCTGGTGCTGGAAAACTATAGCGATCGCACCTTTGGTTTTGTGCCTCTGTTTGCCGAGGTTAGAGATGCTGGTGGTCAGGCAGTGCAGTCTAGGATTTTGCTGCGCGGCGTTCAAGATGGCATGGTCGAACCTGGCAGCAAGTTGAGAGGGCAGCTATTTCTACTGGATCGCCGCTGGAAAAACTCTGGCGGACAAAATCTGACGCTAGTTATTCGAGAAGGCACGAGCGGCAGCCGCAATTTTTATCTCCCCTTCTAACAATCTCTGGGAAGACTCATAGCATTACGTAATTGAGTTATAAAAAGGGCGTTGCTAGTTTTAGGAATGCTTTAAAAAGCAGGGTCGCGACGCGACCCTGCTTTTTATCCACAGAGCTAGTAATTTAGAGAGCTAGATGCCTAGCGCCAGAAAGCATATGGCTTGCGGCCTGCTTGAGCAAATCTGCCTTATCAGTTTGTTCCCAGGGAAGGTCTAGGTCGGTGCGCCCAAAGTGACCGTATGCCGCCACATCTTGGTAGAACCGCCCGCCCCGTTCCGCCGGGAGGGTGGTTAAACCAAAGGTTTGAATGATACCTGCTGGACGCAGCTCAAAGTGCTTTTTCACCAGATCCAGAAGGCGATCGTCGTCAATTTTTCCGGTGCCAAAGGTATCCACCATGATGCTGACGGGACGAGCTACGCCGATCGCATAGCTAAGCTGCACCTCGCATTTATCTGCCAACCCTGCTGCCACAATGTTCTTGGCTGCATAGCGACAGGCATAGGCAGCACTCCGATCCACCTTTGTAGGATCTTTGCCCGAAAAAGCGCCGCCGCCGTGGCGTGAATAGCCGCCGTAGGTATCTACAATAATTTTGCGACCCGTTAGCCCTGAGTCACCTTGAGGCCCTCCAATGACAAACTTGCCTGTGGGGTTGACCAGAAAGCGCGTTTGACTATCTGGCTTGATGGCAATATCTTCAAAAACAGGCAGCGCTACGGCTGTCCATAAATCTTCTCTGATTTTGCTTTGCACGGCAGCCGTATCAGTGATGCTTCCAATAGCTTCCGTATGCTGAGTAGATACCAAAATTGTATCAATGCCTACAGGCTTGCCATCTTCATAAATGACGGTTACCTGAGTTTTGCCATCGGGTCGTAAGTAAGATAACTGACCCGTTTTGCGGACAGCTGCCAGCTTACGAGACACTCGATGTGCCAAGCTGATAGGCAAGGGCATCAGTTCAGGCGTCTCGTTGCAGGCAAAGCCAAACATCAAGCCCTGGTCGCCTGCGCCGATCGCATCTAGCTCCTCTTCACTTTTTTGTTCACGGGTCTCGTGAGCTTTGTTAACACCTTGAGCAATGTCCGCAGACTGCTCATCAATTGCCAGCAAAACAGAGCAGCTATTGGCTGAAAAGCCGTTTTCGGAGTCGGTATAGCCGATTTCCGCAATTTTTTTTCGCACCAGATTAACAAAGTTAACCTGTGCCGAGGAGGTAATTTCTCCAGTCACAAGCACCAGACCTGTATTGACAACGACCTCAGCTGCCACGCGACTGCTGGGGTCGAGGGATAGTAAAGTATCGAGAATGGTATCTGAAATCTGGTCACAGATCTTGTCTGGATGACCTTCTGTAACGGATTCGGATGTAAAAAGATAACGACGAGCCAAGGAGATAACCTCGCTTTATTCTAGACGGCTGAGATAGATAGAACTTCTTGGAGAATGCATCCCTGCATATCAAATCTGCTGCTTCCAGTCAATGTGAAATACGCCCAAGAAGTCCATAATGAAAGGGCGGCTAGTTCTGGAGAATATCACACTTCTAATTTGTTTAAGGTAAACCAAGGATGTGGGTTGTACCAAATTGTATATGGAGTGAGTAAAGGATTTTTCTAGGTTAGGACTTCAATCTGAGCAAATTTCTCGATTTGCACGTCAGCTTGGCTCAAGCTAACGGCTGTAGACCAGCCTCCGGTAAATCCAATAAAGCCGATCGCCCCTAAATTACGAGCCACCTCAACATCCGTTGCAGCATCGCCCACAACTACAACCTCCTCTGGCGTCACTTCTAAAAAAGATAGAATTCTCTGAAGCAGAACAGGATCGGACTTACTTCTATACCCGTCAACGCCAAGCTGAATTTGAATATGGGGTGCGAATTGATAAGCCTTGGTAAAAGCCTCAACTTGATGCGTGCTATCAGCAGATAAAACAGCTATCTTCAAGCCTTTTACCATTAGGGTTTCCAAGAGCTGTGCAGCGCCTTCGGTTGGCGGAGTCTGCTCCGCCTTACAAAGCGAGTGCTTGTCCGCCTCGCTAAAGGCTGAGCGGACAATACTCAGAGATTCTACCCAGCCACGTCCAGTTTCGGCGACATAGGCGGCGGCAGCAACCTCATTCTCTTGGCGGGTACCCACTGCCGTCAATCCAGCTGGATCGATGCGATCGCCCTCTATCCCAAACGCCATCAGCAAAGGCTCCTGAACGCCAGGAATTTGAGCATCAATGAGGCGCGATCGCCGTTGAGCTAAATTGCGCAAAAAGGCTTCAGAGTTCGCCAAAGTTCCATCCTTGTCAAACAGAATGGCTCGGACGTTATTAAATTGGGTACCTTTACAGCGAATAGTTGCCAAAATTCTGAGTTTTTCCTGAGTTCTCTTTGCAGCAAACCCCAGCTATCTATAGAACTGCAAAAAGGAGGAGGATTCCCTTCTCCCTCTGCTTTAATCTACAGGTAGACGCGATGATTAACGCAATCATCGCGCATTACGCCTCCAGTTTATGCTCTGACTCCAGTTCGACCTCATCAACCGAGTCAACTCCATCGACTGACTCATCTACCTCAACGAGTGCATCCACATCAACCAATGCATCTTCATCAATTGACATATCCACATCGACTGGCTCTTCCGCCTCTTCCATAGCGCTAGGAATATCCAGTTCCTCATCCAGAACCTCTTCCTCTACCGCAGCTTTGGGCTGTGACTGCTGCAACATCCGTTCGCGATACTTTGCAGCCATTTCCTCAGCTTTGTCGTAGACAACCTGTGGATTCTTCACCATATCGCCAGGTTCAGGCTCTAGCTGCTTGGTCGAGAGTGAAATCCGTCCGCGCTCGGCATCTAGGTCAATAATCATCACTTTGACTTCATCGTTGACATTGAAAACGCTGTGAGGCGTATCAATGTGGTCATGAGAAATTTCAGAGATGTGCAGCAGACCGCTAACGCCGCCTATATCGATAAAAGCACCATAGGGCTTAAGACCGCGTACTGTACCAATCACAACCTCGCCGACTTCCAATCGGTTCATCTTGCGCTCAACCAGCGCACGACGATGGCTCAGAACCAGACGGTTACGATCTTCATCAACCTCCAGGAATTTCAGCGGCAGATCTTCTCCAACCAAATCTTCCTTGGGCTTGCGAGTGCTGATATGAGAGCCAGGAATAAAGCCTCTTAATCCTTCAATCCGCACAAGCGCACCGCCACGGTTTGTAGCGAATACAGCAGAGCGCACAGTAGCATCTTCAGCTTGCAGCTGCCGCACTCGTTCCCAAGCGCGCATATACTCGATGCGGCGAATGGACAGCGTGAGCTGACCGTCTTCATTCTCATCGGTCAAGATGAAGAACTCGCGAGTTTCGTTAGATTGCAGAACTTCTTCAGGTGTGTCTATTCGGTTGATAGACATCTCCTGGATAGGGATGTATGCAGCCGTTTTGGCACCAATATCAATCAGAGCGCCCCTTGGCTCAATGCTAAACACCGTCCCGGCTACAATGTCTCCAGGACTAAAATGATAGTCATATTTGTCTAGGAGAGCAGCAAAATCTTCGTGGGTAAAACCAATATCTGTTAATTCCTGATTGACCATGCGATGTGTTTCCTAGTGGCGATCTCCGTAGTAGTAGTTGTCAATTTCGGCGCGTAACCCCTGCGAACTTAATAGCACACAGCCTTGCACGACTAATTGCATCAATGCTGCCCGAGAAAATTTAAGCCTTACTCAATTTTTCAGACCTTAGAAGAACCATGATAACTTAATTTTGGTCGCGATCAAATCCTTCCTTAAGAGAAGACTCCTTTAGTCTTAAGAAACGAGGGGTTGATAAAGTTTTACCTGAAAGCTTGATTGGCAACCTTGCTAGCTGGCGCGAGACTTGCTCTCTAAGCATCTCTTAAACATCTGCCTCTACCTGACCATTCCCATTGGAACCACAGCCATCTGGCTATCGGGAGCAGAATCTGCTAGTTGGGTAGACTCCTTCAGGTGATTTAAAGTTTCCACAAAATCACGGATGCCTCGAAACTGCTTATAGACTGAAGCAAAGCGAATGTAGGCAACTTCATTCAATATGCGCAGATGGCTCAGAACCAATTCGCCAATCTCGCTGCTGGAGACTTCCCGAACCGCCCGTTGCTGAAGCTCAACCTCAATTTCATCCACAATATTTTCTAGCTGCAGGGGAGAAATTCCGGTTTTTTCGCAGGCCCTTACCATTCCCCGCAAGACTTTTGAGCGATCGAACGATTCTCGATCGCCGCTGCGTTTTACGACAACGATCGGCACAAATTCAATCCGCTCGTAGGTCGTGAAGCGGTGGGTACATTGCAAGCACTCTCGCCGCCGCCGTACGCTATGACCAGACTCGGCTGAACGCGACTCCAAAACCCGGTTATCTGGACATTGGCAGACTGGACAGCGCATACAGCAACACCCTCCGGGGATTTAAACATGCTCAAAGAGAATCACTGCCTTTTAAGGCGCGATCCTCATAACCATCATACTGCAATTGCGGATTGCCGTTAAAAATTGCGAACTGTGGTTAAAGGGCGATCGCTCCCTAGGTGCAATGAGGCAAAAGCGAAGTGCGCAGCACCTTTTAGTACCGCGCACTTCATTCACTTAGCACTTGATTCACTTAGCTCTTGCTTCGCTCAGAGAGCGAAGCTCAAAAAATTAGTCTTTGGTAATGCGGGGGGGTTCACGGAAGGCGATCGCAAAAAACAAAACACCAATTCCCAATGTCAGTACCAAAATGTAGGCAACAGCTTCCATAATCAGAAATCCTCGAAGACGAGTATGAACATTTCTTAAATCTTCGTAACCGACCTAGATTCAGCAGAAGCTCAACAAGCTTTAAGAACAGATCTAGCAGACCAGCTTCTCAGCCGCGCTAGATCTCTCTTACTCCCTAAGATAACTTAGATTGCTTCCTTACGTCGGGTTGTCTTATCGCCCAACTTCTGGAAGTAGCCCCATTCCACTTGCTCTTCAGAAAGGTCAGGGTCAATACCCGCAAACACGTCTCTGAACAGCGTCCGGGAGCCATGCCAGATATGCCCGAAGAAGAACAGCAGCGCAAAGCAAGCATGTCCGAAGGTAAACCAGCCCCGAGGACTCGTGCGGAATACCCCGTCTGAACCTAGTGTTTCGCGATCGAACTCAAAGGGTTCACCCAACTGAGCCTTACGCGCAAAGCGCTTGACTAAAGCCGGATCGGTAAAGACTTGACCATCTAACTTACCGCCATACAAACTGGCTGTCACCCCGGCTTGCTCAAAGCTGTACTTAGATTCTGCACGGCGGAAAGGAATGTCAGCTCGGATGATTCCGTCGCTGTCCACCAAGACAACCGGGAATGTTTCAAAGAAGTTTGGCATTCGACGAACTGTTAGTTCGCGCCCATCAGAATCTTTGAACACGACATGGCCATCCCAGTCCTGAGCAATGCCATCACCCTGCACCATTGGACCTGTTCTAAACAAGCCGCCCTTTGCTGGGTTGTTGCCAATGTAGTCGTAGAACGCCAGCTTCTCAGGAATAGCAGACCAAGCTTCGGAAAGACTAGCTCCATCTGCCACACTCGCCTGAACGCGGCGGGTGATTTCTTTCTGATAGTAGCCGCTATCCCACTGATATCGGGTGGGACCGAACAGTTCAACAGGGGTTTCCGCGCAGCCATACCACATGGTGCCAGCGACCACAAAGGCGGCAAAAAATACCGCAGCGATACTGCTAGACAGAACCGTTTCAATGTTACCCATCCGCAAAGCCCGGTAGAGGCGCTCAGGCGGACGAACCGTGAGATGGAATAGACCCGCAATAATGCCAACGATTCCGGCAGCAATATGATGGGCAACAATACCGCCCGGATTAAAGGGATCAAATCCTTCAGGTCCCCAGGCAGGGGCAACTGGCTCGACGTGACCCGTTAACCCATAGGGATCAGACACCCACATACCGGGGCCGAATACGCCCGTGAGATGGAATGCGCCAAATCCAAAGCAGAGCAAACCCGATAGAAACAGGTGAATCCCAAACATTTTGGGCAAATCCAGAGCAGGTTCGCCTGTGCGAGGATCTCTGAACAGCTCTAAATCCCAATAGACCCAATGCCAGCAAGCTGCCAAAAACAGCAGACCTGACAGAACAATCTGGGCGGCAGCCACGCCTTCAAACGACCAGAAGCCAGGATTGACTCCTGTTTCGCCAGTGACGCTCCAGCCAGCCCAGGAGTCAGTCACGCCAAGGCGCGCCATGAAGGGCATGACGAACATACCCTGTCGCCACATAGGATTTAGAACCGGATCGCTAGGATCAAAAATAGCTAGCTCGTAGAGTGCCATTGAGCCAGCCCAACCTGACACAAGAGCAGTATGCATCAAATGTACAGAGATTAGCCGACCTGGATCATTCAGGACGACTGTGTGTACGCGGTACCAGGGTAGTCCCATTGACTACGCTCCTCCTAAATGAATAAATTTCAACGATTCCTTCAGCCTTTTATTAAGGTGCCTAATACTGGTTAGACTACCAGATTAAGGAGCATTACATCCGATGCGATCGCCTGTCATTCATCTGTTTTGTCGTCATCACGGTGACTTGAAGCAGATAGAAATCCGAACCTTGTGCAGTTTGGCTGTAAGCTTGTAAAAATGAAAGTGTATAAAGAAGTGTAACCAGTGTGAGAGGCGATTGCAAGCACTATGCAAACAGGCTCCAAAGAAGAATTTCAGCAAGGCTCAGAACCCGAATTGAGTCAGCCAATTGAACCAGCCGATCCCACAGTTGAGCTATCTGCCGCGTCCCCAACTAAGCCAATGTCCTGTATTACGTTTGTTAAAGAAGATAAAGTGGCGTTTGCAGCAGAGGGAGCCAACCTTCGTTTCAAGGCTCTGGAGAATGGTATCGACCTGTACACCTTCATGGGCAAGATGATGACCTGTGGCGGCTACGGTCAATGTGGCACCTGCGTCGTCGAAATTGTTGAGGGTATGGAAAATCTCTCTCCGAGAACTGAGGTTGAGGATCGTAAGCTCCGCAAGAAGCCTGACAATTATCGGCTAGCCTGTCAGGCACTGGTGCAGGGAGCCGTGAGCGTGGTGACGAAGCCAGGCAAGTAGGCTGGGTTACTCGTTTTGTCCAAGTTGAGAGGTATTCTTAATCTTGGGAGTGTTTTGAATTCATTTCGGTAATTCAGTTATGCGAGGCTGATTCTAATGCAAGTTAATGATCTAGGGTTTGTTGCAACTATTTTGTTTGTTCTGGTTCCTTCTGTCTTTCTACTCATTCTTTACATTCAGACTGCTAGCCGCGATGGGACAAAATCCTAGTCTGAGGGCAATAACTAAAGTGAAGCGCTGGGGAAATTTCTCAGCGCTTTTTTGTGGCGACTTTGCGGCGACTTTGCGGCGATCGCCCAAAACCACAAAAAAAGGATGGAAAAGCTCCACCCTTAACAAACCGCATATTAAAGAAATCAGCGTCTAAACACTGTTCAGATTTTAGGAATCAGATTTTAGGAATCGTAGGTCTTTTTGCCAGTAAACTTGACCGCAGCTGGTTGAGGGTTGCTGCCAATATTACGGGCGACTGCATTCACCTTCTCGCGTCCGGCATTCACCTTTTCAGGGAAAACGCCGTCTGCTGGATGCAGGTACTGAATTTCACCACTGGGATAAACCCGGTAAATCTTGAAATCCTCGATTCTGGGCTTAAATTTGGTGCGGAGTTGACCGCCAAGAGCCAAACACTGCTCTTTGCGTGCTAAATACAGCAAGTTTTCACCTTGCCGCATAATGGCCGCACCACCTGTGGGCATTTCAAACACCTGTTCCTTAGAACTGGTCCAGGTGATCGCGTACTTTTCTTCTTCTTCGGCCTTGCTGAGGAGTCCGCCAGTGCTACCGCCAAACAAAGGCGTTTGTCCAGTAAGAGTTTCTGCCATGGATGTTTCTCTGAACATTTTTCAGGAATCCTACCATCGTGCCTGACCCCCGATCGCGACTTTGCTCTGAACTGTAACAGTTCTTCGTGAACAATTTTTTGAATCTGCTTCTGGGGAGTGAGGAGCATATCCAGAGAGAAATAGTCTCTCTTTAAATTTGTTATTCGCTGTTACTTTTTATTACTCAAAGTAAGGCATGAGTTGCAGCGAACCTAAGCCCAAATCTTCAGATGAAACCGATCGCGCCTCAAATAGCGCCAGCATATCGGCAAACTCAGGATTTCCTTTAGATGCGCCTGTGAAGCCTTTGGCAATGACTAATCCGCAATATCCCTTAACCTTTTTGCAGCGTTGATCCCACTTTTTGCGAGCTTGAATGTGAACTGGATCTGCCTCTAAAAATTCTCCAAACAGATGCATTTCGCCATTCTCAGTTTGCAGAATGCCAAGATCGTAGCGATCGCCCGAAATCGGATCTTCGCCAGGATTAAAGCAAATTGCTTTTAAGCCGCCAGAGGCTTTGAGGGCATCAATTAACGCTATGGCTTTGGGACGAGAGGTTTGAATCAAAATCACTGGAAAGCCATCGCCGCCTTTGGAGAACGTCACCTCTAAACTTTGATGAAACTTAACGTTAGTTCGTAGAACGTCTAACGTGTCCCAAGGCATTGCCCCTAGACTGTAAAACGAGTCTTCGGGAATCAGATCGCTACGTAGAATAGGCGATGCATCTACTTCCCACCCGTCCGCTGTGTCAGACGCAGCGGACATCTCAAACAGCTCTTCGGCGATCGCAGGTAAGGTGCAAACCTTGACAGAAATTTTTTGAGTCGGCTCCTTGGGATCGGGAATGCGATAGCGACTTTGAATTGACGGAAAATCTTCGGCAAGTTTAGAGAGGTGCTGCCGACAGAAACGATGCAGTGCATCCAGCGCCACCAACGCCACACGGGCTTCCTCCTCATAAAGCACAGGGCGCATTCCCTCTAGCGGATGCAAATTGCCAAAGGCGGGATACACGCCTGTTTCGGCAAAGAAATTGGCAAATTCGCTAGGGCGATCGTCTTCCTCCCAATCCTCTTCGTTTTGGTCAAAGGTAACAAATAGGCAGTCTTGCTCTAGAAAAGCAGATTCTAGATCTTCTGCTTCCTCTCCCGCCAACAAAACCTGCTGCCGAAACTTTTTTAAGGAGTCTAGCGATCGATACATCAGCAGCCCATATTCTACGCCCAGCATCCCCAAAATCGAGACATAGAGAGTGCCGACATCGCTATAGTTCAGCTCAATCGAGATAATTTTCTCTTCGTCGAGAGTTTCCCACGGGGCGTCGCGCCAAATCTGGCGGGTGATTTCTGCCATCGGCTGAATGTATTCGTCTGGCAGCTCTGGCGGACGAGTTTGCAACATCCCTTGCAATCCGTCAAAAAATTCATCAATCAGCGGTAGTTCAGGCGCGTACTCGACTACGATATCGAGATCCTGCAAGACCCCACGCAGAAAAAATTGCAGCTCTCGATCGCAGACAATAATTCTCTGAGGTCGAGCAGGCATGGCAGAGCCGTGAGGAAATTCCATGGCCTGAAGCAGCGTACGAACGATCGCCTCTTGCCCCACATCTGAAGGTGCCATATCCATAGCACGGACTAGCCCCTCGGTGCCATCCATCCAGATGATGCAGTTCCCGCGATCGCTGAACTGAGATTCTATACTGGCAGCCATTCCAGACATTAAGCCAGATGCCATTCCAGAGCCTAAGCCACCTAAACCAGATGCCAAGGCTCGGCAGTCGCCCTCCCAAATGCTAGGAACCTGACGCAATTTCTTGAGCCGCCGACGGGTAGTGCCACTGAGAGCAGTCATAGATAAAGTTGACGCGCGAAATGCGGTGATTCTGAACGGAGTAATTCTACTGATGCTAATGCAATCCTGACGGCTTGAGGGCAAAACCTGAAGATGAATCCGCTACTATCAGAGTAGAGATCAGCGAAATAGTGGGAGCTTTAAACACAAATGACCCAGGCAACTCAACAGACAACTCAGCCGCAACAGCGCGGAATCTTGATGTCTGATAACGCTCTACGCCATGTCCTAGCGCTACGGGATAAACAGGGCAAAGATTTATGCCTACGGGTGGGCGTTCGTCAGGGAGGCTGTTCCGGCATGTCTTACATGATGGACTTTGAAGACCCTAGCAATATCCAAGCAACTGACGAAGTGTACGACTACGAAGGCTTTAAGGTGATTTGCGATCCTAAGAGCATGTTGTATCTGTATGGGCTAATGCTGGACTACAGCGATGCCCTGATTGGCGGTGGGTTTCAGTTCACCAATCCCAACGCTAATCAAACCTGCGGCTGTGGCAAGTCTTTTTCGTAAAGACCGATTCTTCCTAACTAAACTCGGTATTTTGGATTAAGATTTGTTCCCAACTTTGGGAATGACTGAGCTAAAAGATGGGGCTGAGTGCTGTATTTGCGGTACTCTGATAGACCGTGACGTTTTTTAATCGATGGCTATGACTGAAGAGGTTTCTGTTGAGGATCTGTTTGATCAGGGTTTGGAGCGCTATCAGGCAGGTGAGTCTGTTGAAATTTTGCTGCCGCTGTTTAAAGAAGTGTGCGATCGCGCTCCCAAAACCAGTTCGGCATGGACTTGCTTAGCATGGCTCTACTTACTAAGTGACAAACCCCTTCAGGCAGTTAAAGCGGCTCAGAAAGCGGTAAAGCTGAACCCTCAAGACCCTCAGGCGCGAGTAAATTTGGCGATCGCCATGCTAGAAACTGACCAGAAAGGCGTGCGGCAGCACATTGAGTTAGCGGGCCAGATCATCATGGTGTCACCTGAGTTAAACGATGAGCTGAAGCAAAATTTTGAAGATGGATTAAGCAGAAAGCCAGACTGGAAAAGTCTAAACCGCGTAAAATCGTGGCTCTTTGAGGGGAAATAACTTAAAACTTCATCTCTAAAAGTAATTCTCTCTTAGTAAGTTAATGTTTGCTTAGTGCCTCAGCGGTTGATACTGCTGAGGCACAGGTTTTAAAGTCAGAGAATTGCGATCGTGTTTTTTTATGTATCCTATCTCACTATTTCGCAAGTATTTTTAACAGAAGGATCAGAAATCGAATGATAAGATTTGGTGAAGTCAGAGATTAGCTATGCTGATGGCTAATTTTTTTATCAACCATTTTAATATTGAAGGAGCTGGAGTCTATGCAAGGTCATATCGTTGATGTCAAACCAGATACTCGTAACCATAAGGGCTTTTTCATTGATCAAGGAGAATACAAATTCATGGGCGTTGATCAGTCTGGTTGGGCACTGATTTGCGTTGATGATGTATCTTGCCACTATATAGATCCAGATAATATAGAAAGCCTTGAAGAGCTGGTAGCAAGCTAGTTCAGCAGTTTTTTTCAAGTTTTAATAAGATTTTGTGGCTGTTCCTGATTGATGGTACAGCCATATTTTTTGATAGTCTAGATAGCATTAGCAACTATACGATTTTGGATAATGAAAGATAAATTTTTAGAGTGGTTGAACCTCGCTTTAATGGCGAATTTATTCCTAGTTTTGTTTAGCTTTTTTTGGCTGGCGATCGCTGTTATGGGTCACTCGTTTGGCATTTCGCTAGGACTCGATCTCTGGTATAAGCTCTGGGAACCTGTATTCACACCCGCGATCGGCATTTTAATGGGGGGCGCCATCTTGAGCGGCGTGGCAAGCTGGGTTAGACAACGCTTAGAGGATCGTCAGGCTCAATAGCAATCAAGATCAACAACAATCAAGACTAAGAATGACCAAGGCAGGAATCACTCAGATAGCTGAGGCAGTCCGGAACTTTTTGAGTCCTGAAAGGTCTGAGTGGACAACCTACATTGAATCTTTGAAGTAGCATGAATCTTTGATGGGATGATTCTTGATCTTCAGTGAGCAGCCTGTAAGCAGGCGAGACATCACGGTAAGATTTTACAGGAAAGTTTATAGACAGTCTGAACTCATACTGGCTCTCTAGCTTTTGCTCTGACCAGCCTAACTACCCCCAACACCTGGATGATCGATCTGATCTGTGAGAGCCAAGAATCTCTACCTGTTCCTGTATTACCTTCTGTAGGGAGTGAGCCTTCTTCAGACAGGCGAGGCGATCGCATTCTAGCCGCCATTGATGTGGGCACAAACTCGATCCACATGGCGGTAGCAAGAATTCAACCCAGTATTCCTGCTTTCACCATTGTTGCCCGCGAAAAAGCGACGGTGCGGCTGGGCGATCGGGACAAGACCACGGGGTGCCTGACGCGAGAAGCGATCGATCGAGCCATTGAGGCGCTGAAGCGCTGCAAAGAAATTGCCAAAAGCCTGAATGCTGAGGAAATTGTGGCGGTTGCGACTAGCGCTGTGCGGGAAGCCCCCAACGGCAAAGATTTCTTGCGTGAGATTGAGCGAGAAACGGAGCTAATTGTAGATCTAATTTCGGGTCAGGAAGAAGCCCGTCGGATCTATCTGGGTGTGCTGTCGGGCGTAGAGTTTGGCAATCAGCCCCATGTGATTATTGATATTGGCGGCGGCTCTACAGAGCTGGTTTTGGGCGATGGGCATGAGCCGCGAACGCTCAGCAGCACCAAGATTGGGGCAGTTCGGCTGACCTCAGAAATGGTCAACACTGACCCGATCAGCAATAGCGAGTTTAACTATCTACAAGCCTACGTGCGGGGAATGCTGGAGCGATCGGTCGGCGAGTTGCGGGCGCAGATCCAGCCCGGTGAAGAAATCCACATGATTGGAACTTCTGGGACGATCGCTACCCTCGCCACGATCCATGCCCGTGAGAAGCTGGGAGTGGTTCCGGCTCCTCTCAATGGCTATCAGTTTAGTTTGCCGGATTTACGTGAAATTGTTAGTCGTCTGCGGAAGCTCAACAATGCCGAACGTGCGGTAATTCCGGGTATGTCCGATCGCCGCTCTGAGATCATCATGGCTGGGGCGATGATTTTGCAAGAGGCAATGGCGCTGCTGGGTCTGGAAAACATTACTATCTGCGAACGCGCCCTCCGGGAAGGCGTAATTGTGGACTGGATGCTCACCCACGGCTTAATTGAGGATCGCTTGCGGTTTCAAGGCTCTGTGCGGCAGCGCAGCGTGATTAAAATTGCTCATAAGTATCAGGTGAATCTGGCGCACAGCGAACGCGTGGCAAACTTTGCCCTGAGCTTGTTTGACCAAACCTCAAAGATTTTGCATCCGTGGGGAACTGCTGAACGAGAGCTGCTGTGGGCAGCGGCAATTTTGCACAACTGTGGTCACTTCGTCAGCCATAGCGCTCATCACAAGCACTCCTACTATCTAATTCGCTATGGCGATTTGCTGGGCTATACGGAAGTAGAGATCGAAACGATCGCCAACCTAGCCCGCTATCACCGTAAGAGCACCCCCAAGAAAAAGCACGATAGCTATCGCAACATCACCAGCAAGAAACATCGCCGCGTGGTGGATCAGCTTAACCCGATCCTACGGCTGGCTGTGGCGCTCGATCGCCGCCAAATTGGCGCAGTCCAGCACGTTCGCTGCGACTATAATCAGGTCGCTCAAGAACTGCATCTGCATCTGCAAACCGATCGACCGGACAATGACTGCGCTCTAGAACTCTGGAGTTTGGATCTGAAGAAGCTCGCTTTTGAAACGCAGTTTGGCGTTAAATTAGTGCCAGTACTGGATGCTGTAGCTGCTGTTGTTTAGATTCTCACCACGGAGATTTTTGACATTGCTTAATTTGGGTATGAGTTTTTTGAAAAGGTGGCAGAGCGACCCTTTCAAAAAACTCATACCTGAAATCAGTAACACCAATTTTTCTCGGCATTGCGTCCTCAAAGTCCACAGTACGGACGAGAGAATGCAGAATGAGAAGGTAGGAGTCATAAAAGACAGCGATCGCCTCAATTCCAATTGGCGTTACCTTAGGTTAAAACACTTGCTAAATCGCCTGAGTAAAGCCCTCTAATGCCGCATGTGCCTGTGGAGTATTTGTATCGGCTAGAGCAAATTCAGTCTCCCGAGCGCAGATTAGTGGGAGATAAAGCGTTTTACTTAGGATTGCTCAAACAGCAGGGTTGCCCTGTGCTTCCAGGCATCGTGGTTTCGGCTAAAATGCTTCAGGCGTTTCTGGAAAAGATTGCTTGGCAGTCTCCAATGCTGACCGACTTACCTCACTCTTCGCTACATGTGAATGTGGAACAGCCTCAGCAGCTCCAGCTTGTGACTCGGCAGATTCGGCAAGCTATTTTGTCTAGTGAGGTGCCTGAAGAGTGGCTGGTGGCGATCGCATCGGCTGTCCAAGACTGGAGACTAGAGGAGAATCGATCCGGGAGAAATTTACTAGCAGAAAGTTCAGCCCTGATTTTTCGCCCCTCATTTACGCTGCAAACCCTAGATGCCACCGTTACCCATCGCACTGCCGGATTGCTGGAGTCACATCTGTGCGGCTGGAGTCAGGATGCAATCGCCTATAGCCTGAAGCAAACCTGGGCAGAGTTGTTTCGCGCCAGAAGCTTGCTCTACTGGCAGCGTCTAGGAATTCAGCTTCAGCACATTAACTTAGCTGTGCTAATCCAGCCCATTGGAGCGGCGATCGCTTCAGGAGATATGCAGATTTCCCCTGACTATCTAGATATTCGAGCCACTTGGGGGCTGGGACAGGGATTGATAAACGGCGAAGTCATCCCCGATCGCTATCGCATTCATCGGCAGACTGGATCTCAAACGCAGTCTTTAGGCAGTAAATCATATGCTTACACAATCTCTCTGTCGGAGAATCTGTTGGAGAATTTGTCTGCCGCTCACTATATCCGACTGACTACTGAGGATAGTGGATCTTCTGCTCAGTATGCCCTTACAGAAGACCAGCTTCAAAGCCTGAAGCAGCTCGCTGGGCAAGCTACCGTCAATCTGGCATCTGCTGCCAGCCTAGAATGGACGCTCTGCAAACTGCCCAAACAGCCGCCAGAACCTTACATTACTCAGGCAATTCCGCAGCTAACGATTGATCTAGACGAGGAAGGTCAGAAGACCGCAGCATCTGCTCATTTAGTAACTGTGCCGCCTCACTCATCCTTGCTAACCGGACTTCCTGCTTCTCGTGGGACGATCGCTGCCGTAGCCTGGGTTTGCCAGCCCGGTCAGGTCATTGCCCCAATTCCTAACCAAGCCATTTTGGTTACCTCCATGATTACCCCTGATCAGATTGCAGGATTAAGTCAGGTTGTGGGTATTGTTACAGAGCAGGGCGGTATGACCAGCCACGCGGCTATCTTGGCGCGGGAGCTGAAAATTCCTGCGGTTGTGGGGGTGCATCATGCAACTCAACAGATCAAGACAGGCGATCGGCTTTGGGTGAATGGCGATCGAGGAGAAGTGCGTCGGGTTGTTGGGGAGCAAGAGTTTTTAGACTATCAAGCTAAATCTAAATCTGAATCTAAGCCAGAATTCCTATCGCTCCCTCGTCCCACTCGATCCAAAATCGCGACACAGCTTTGGGTGACACTCAGCCAGTCAGGCTCAATTGCTGAAGCTTCCTGTGCCCTGACCGATGGCGTAGGATTGCTGCGGTCTGAACTGCTTTTGATGGAGGCGTTACAAGATCAGGGGCAGGGCGTGAGCAATCGCATTGCTGCCTTGGTCACGCCATTTGTGGCAGCGTTCTCGCCTCGCCCAGTATTTTATCGATCGCTGGACTTGCGATCGCATGAGTTTCCTAGCCTATCAGAAATCCCGGAAACAAATCCGGTACTGGGAATAAGGGGCACTTTTAGCTATCAGATTAATCCAAGACTATTTGATCAAGAACTGGCGGCATTGCGACAAGTTCAGCAAAACGGTTACAACAATCTCCGTCTGATTTTACCCTTTGTGCGGACTGTAGAAGAGTTTTGTTTTTGTCGTCAACGGGTTGAGCAGGCTGGACTGACTCAAAATCCAGATTTTCAGCTTTGGATTATGGCAGAAGTGCCTTCGGTATTGCTGCTGATGCCAGACTATGTGAGGGCAGGAGTGCAGGGTATCGCCATTGGCAGTAATGATCTAACACAGCTGTTGCTGGGAGTCGATCGCGATCACCCACGGATGCAAACCGCCTTCAACCCCAATCATCCGTCGGTGATGCGGGCGTTTCAGCACCTCATTCAAACAGCTCATCAGCTAGGAATTCCCTGCTCAATTTGCGGTCAGGCGGTTAGTCAATATCCTAAAATCATCGAATCGCTCATTCGTTGGGGAATTACCAGCATTTCGGTCGATTCAGCCGACTTAAGATGGGTGCGTGACGCGATCGCCCTTGCAGAGTCTAAGGCAGAGTCTAAAGCAGGTTTTAAAACTGTGTTGTAACTCCTAAACCAGAGCGAGTTGGACGAATTCTCACCGTTTCAGGCAAGCCAAGCACCTGCTGAATGGGATCTCTACGCTGTCCTGATCTAACAGGACGGTTTTGATTAATCGTTGCTGCTTGCTGACTGAGTTGCTGAGAGCGATCGCCCTTAGCATTCTGTGATGGAACTATTGACGTACCCAATTGTGAAGCTCTGGAAGAAGGCGCTGATTGAACTTCAGGCGCGACAGACCGCCCCACGGATGCACGCGAAGGCACATCTGCCCATGCACTATTGGCTAAAACCAGCGCTGTAGAGGATGACGCTAGTGCAATCAAAGCTGTAAATAATTTCATTGGTTGTCCTGCCCAGAACAGAGAAATTATTTACAGCATAAATAGCTGAAACTTGAATGGCGACCGAATTGCTACCGATATCGCTGAGTCGTCAATTTAAAGGCACTGCTAATTCATAAGTCTGGTTTTCTGGAGGGAACGCTCCCTTCAGAAAACCAGACTTAGAATTATGTCTATCTGCGCTTGGGTCGCTGATCTCGCTTTTCCTGATCTTGACGACGGCGATCGCGCCACTCCAGCGTGGTCAGATAGGCAACACCACCCGTGACGACCACCAAAAGCCCCAGCGCTAAAGTTGCCAGAACCGTAAGAAATATCGTGTCGGCGCTCATGCCTAGGATCTCTGACATACTGTTTCCTGCCGTGAAATACTGAAGCCTATGAACTAAAAGCCGTTACGACCCCAGATCACCATGGAGATCGAGAATGTAAACACGGCTAAAAGTCCTACCCAACCCAAAGACAAAATATCCATAGTTATGACTTCAAAAGTAGCAAGGTTTTTTGTATCTATACCTTCAATCATAATTTAAAGCTGTACCCTTCTTGCCCTACTCTCGATCGCCAGATTGGCTTTCTATCAGCTGCATCCTGGAAGAGTCCGAGCGATGTTTACAAATCGCTAAAGTTAGTAATATAAGGACTCACGAATCAAAAATTGCTTACAAGCCATATTCAGACAGCTTTTACGGCTTTGAGCCTCAGCGATCGGCTTTACTAAATATCTTCTTCTGCAACGATAGTTTATCCTCTAACCGAAACACATTCGTTAGGCTGGACGTACATCATCATTCCGCACTTCATCATGTCTGCACTGACGACCTCTCAACGCCTTAACTGGAAGACGATCGCCCTCTGCGCTCTGGCTTTCTGGTTCAGCGGTAGCCTCCTCCTGGATCTTGTCCTCATGCCCACAATGTATATGACCGGCATGGTAGCTGAGCCAGGTTTTGCAACGGCTGGCTACTCCATGTTCGGGGTTTTTAACCGAATTGAATTGCTCTGTGCAGCGATCGCCCTCACGGGAGTTCTAGCCCTTCGTAGTAGCCATCAGGCGATTGAACATTGGGCTGTGCCTTTGGCGATCGGTCTGCTGGGCATTGTTATGGTCTATACCTATGGGCTGGCTCCAGAGATGAGCGCTTTGGGCTTGCAGCTTAATTTGTTTGAGGTCACTTCTGAATTTCCTGCTCAAATGAACCAGATGCACTTTGAATATTGGGTGCTAGAACTCATGAAGCTCACGGGTAGCGGTCTGCTGTTAAGTCAGCTCTATCGCATAGTCCAGTAGCATCCCAGCATAACGTTAGCAATTACATGAAAGCTACAAATGAGAAAGCTAGAAACGAGAGATGGCTAGCAGTTGCTAACATAGCAATCCACTAGCCATCTTGGGCAATTAGCGGCAACTAGCCCAAGTCTACTTTAAAGATCTTGTTCTTTTCCTCTTCAGCTTTCGGAAGCGTGAGTTTCAGGATGCCGTCTTTGTAGTCTGCTTTTGTGTTGGTGTTTTGAACTCTAGCGGGTAAAGGGATAACACGCTGGAAGGAGCCATAGCGAAATTCTGTGCGCATCATTCCTCTGTCTTCAGTCTTGGCTGATTCTCTGCGTTCACCGCTGATAGAAACCGCATCAGCAGCGACTTGAATATCCAGGTCTTTTGCGGCTATCCCAGGTATCTCAAGACTCAGGTGAATTGAATCAGACGTTTCCTGAAGTTCTGCTGGAGGAGTAAAAGCAGACCGACTGCTTTCCCCATCTGTTGTGGTCAAGCGATCGAACAAACGGTTCATATCGCGTTGCAGGTATTCCATTTCTTGAAACGGTTGCCAACGAATAAGAGCCATAACAATCACCTTTGAACTCGACTTATAGCGTTTACACATCGTTCACCGATGTGCCTTTAGTGTAGTGAAGTCTCAGGATGTATAAGTTCGGTTTACTGGAATAGCATAAGTCGTTTTTTCCGAACAGGGTATGGCGCTGCGCGCTTAGATCCAATGGGTTATTTTTTGAGAGCCGCGCTCCGCGCGGCTCTCAAAAAATAACCTGTCCTAACTCAATCACGTAGTGCCATACTGAGTTAAATCTCAGATTCACGCTCTCACAGCAATTAGCCTTACTGCATTCGATCGATCGTCCGATACTGAATGGCTTCTGCGACATGAGCCGTCTGTAAGTTTTCGCTGCCCTCTAAATCAGCGATCGTTCGTGACACTTTGAGAATGCGATCGGTGGCTCTTGCTGACAGCCCCATTCTGCGAATTGCGTTTTCTAGCAAAATGCGGGTTGCATCCTCTAACCTACACCACTGGCGCAGATGCCGTCCCTGCATCTCGGCGTTGCAATGCAGCGTTTCGTTCTGGAAGCGATCGCCCGCCCTCACTCTTGCCTGCTGCACCCGTAGTCGAATATTTTCTGATTCCTCGCCTAGGCTTTGTTGCGTAATCTCTTCAGGCTTCAGCCGATTTACCGCTACCTGCAAATCAATTCTGTCCATCAACGGGCCTGAGAGTTTTGCCCAATACTGCTCTCGATGCCGGGGCGAACAGGTGCAAGGCTGAACTGTATCGCCAAAATAGCCGCAGGGACAGGGATTGGTGCTGGCAACCAGAGTGAATTTTGCTGGGAAGGAGACCGATTGCCTTGTGCGAGAAATGGTGACATGTCCGTCCTCTAACGGCTGACGCAGAAACTCCAGCACGTCCCGCTTAAATTCTGTCAACTCATCAAGAAATAGAACACCCCGATGTGCCAGCGAAATTTCTCCCGGTCGCGGAAAACTGCCGCCCCCCACCAACGACGGGCCGGAAGCTGAATGATGAGGGCTGCGAAAAGGGCGATCGCTCACCAGAGATCCCTTATCTTTCAGCAGTCCAGCGACAGAGTGAATTTGTGTCACCTCCAGCGCTTCCTCGAAGGTTAGCGGCGGCAAAATTCCCGGCAACCGCCTTGCCAGCATTGTTTTACCACTTCCAGGCGGCCCAACAAAAATCAGGTTGTGTCCTCCAGCAGCGGCTATTTCTAATGCACGCCGAGCTTGAGCTTGACCTTTAACATCCTTGAGATCAAGCCCTTGGAAGCGCGATCGCGCCAGTTCTTCCGCACCATTGATTCGTGTCGGCTGATGGTGGCTGGGATGATTGAGAAAATCTGCCACTTCTGAAAGGTGCTGAAACCCATAAACTTCCAATCCTTCGACTACGGCAGCTTCGCGAGCGTTGTCAATCGGCACAATCAGCCCTTTGATGCCAAGCTGATAGGCTGTGGCTGCGATCGCCACCACTCCTGCAACAGGTCGTAGTCCGCCATCTAAAGAGACTTCCCCTAAGAACAGGTAATCTTCCAAGAGCTGCGGGTTCACTTGTTCAGAAGCCGCTAAAATCCCGACGCTGATAGGCAGATCAAAGCTAGGGCCTTCCTTTCTCAGATCGGCAGGAGTTAGGTTAATGACAATCTTACGCATCGGAAAGGCATAGCTCGCATTTTTCAGCGCTGCCTTCACCCGCTCTCGGCTTTCTTGAACTGCTGTGTCGGGTAAACCTACTACCACAATTCCGGGCAACCCACCTGCAATATCGACCTCTACCCCTACTTTGATAGCATCAATTCCAACTAGGGCGGCGCTCCAAACTTTGGCAAGCATGTTTGTCGTACTCTATGGTGCAGTGCTTTCAGCGTCTAGAGTGCCCAATATAAGATATTGAAACAACAAAAAAGCCCTCAAATTGTTGTTTACAGCCAGAAAGAAGCAATTCTTATCATGAATTTTATTTCAACATGAGGCTTGCTGAGCTAGAAAGCTTCGATCACATAGGAAGGCTACGAGATAGCTTACGATACTTTCTAATCCCGATGAGAGCACGCTAATACCAATTTTCTGTAAGGCTGCACAGAATAATCTCCTTAACTGACTAGGGTTTCAGCTCCTCGTATTTTATGCAGTTTTATATAAAATTAGTATGAGCGGTTCAACTTGCCAATCCTATTTAAGTCACAAGAGAGCTGATACCAGTGATAATATGCTGTTATTGGCAAGGAAACACAAGAGGTGCTTATGAGTTCTTTTTTTAGCGATTGCTTAAAAATTCTAAGAGAAACTTTCAAAAAACCCTTCGACACAACATTACTTGTTCGCTCTAATTCGTCAAACAAAATTAATGTTTACGTAGCTAAAAAAGTGGGCAAGCAGAATAGCCAAGACAGTCAAAACCCAGAAGAAGAGCTTCTGCCACCTCAGAACGAAATTGTCAAAGTTCGTAACTCTGTGTCTATTGGACCTATATTCAAGCTGGCTTTTCTATCAGCCTTAGCCCTAACAATAGTTTCGTTACTCATTGTGACCGCAATCGCTATATTTTCTTCTAATCGTGAATTGTCCGAGTATCAAAAACAGCTCTTCGAAACGTGTTCTACTACTTGGAAAATGGGATTTGGAGCTATTTTAGGACTGATAGGAGGCAAAGCGACCTAAATAGTCAAGTAACTGAATAATGTGAATAAGGTGCTCAAAAATCTACCCAACCAACTTCTGCTCTGGTCTCCGCCTGTATGAATAGTAAGTTTCTCGTTGGGTCCATTAAAATCAATACGATATCTATTGATTAAGTCTCTACCAATAATTGTGACTTCTCCATTCCAAGCTCTTGCTGTTAGTGATATCTCGCACCCGTTGAAAACAACGGTAGTCCAATAATTTCTTACAATTAATTCACCACTTATCCCATTGATTACTTCATTACTCCCAGTTGGTCTAGCTTCAACTTCCTCTAATAAGCCTAGAGGTATGAGTGTTATGCACGAGCCTGTATCCAATAGAGCATTATCAATCAGAACCTTGAACTCAGGGTTTTCAATACTTTTCAGTTCAAGAGCTACATAAGGGACTGATGGGATCTTGGAGTTCACTCTACTGTATGAATAAGTGCTAGTTTTCACTGTGAATTTGTTTAACGAACTACTGAGTACATACAAGAACTGTGAACTCTACCAAACTTTAACAGATTAACGGTGTCCAAATGGTAAATTTGGGTTCTTCTTTAAGAACTTTTCTTACAAATAAAGGTCTTAAACCCATTGTCCCATAAGCAGTTTTCATTAGAGTAGCTTCATCATCGTGACTAAGAAGAACTAAGCCATTTTCAAAAAGAACATATTTGTTAGGATAGTCTTTAACCAGCTCAGGAAGCTTTTCCTTGAAAAGCTTAGATTGATTCTCAAGATAATCCTGCTCTTCTTTGTTTGAATAAGGAAGCTTATCTGAGGAATACGAATGGATAACGCTTCCGCGCACAGCTTGTGTAGTCGATTTGTTTAAAGAACTTACAATAAAGTTCAATTCTTCCATTCTTGATGGGTTGGCAAGCTGATGCACGTAATAACTAGAAGAGCTAGGTTGCAAAGGCTTGTGGACAGAAAGATTTTGATGATCGTGTAGTTTTATCTTGGCTTGAAATCTGCTTATTCCAAAACTCACAGGTGTAATACTTTTACACAATGGTGGAGGGACTTTAGCTTGCTGATATCCTGAAGCTTTACTTGCCAGTTCCTTGTCTGCCAGCGTTCTGATGGTATTAATACCCCACATAGTTGAGCCTTAGAATAGATTAATGACCTAGATGACTTAGTAAAGTTGCTGCTTGGTAATATATTGACGAGTACTGCGTATAAGTTAATTGCTGAATCAGATAAAGCGATAGTATATCGGCTAAAATGTATCCAAAGGCGACATCAAGAGTTTCGTCAAAAAAATCCACATGTCGATGGTCAAAAGATACGAAACCAAAAATTGCTCTGCCTGATTCAGTAGAAATGTTGAAGTGTGATACAAATGCCTCGTCTAACTTACCCGTCTCCAAAGACATAGGGATAACAAGAATAGATTTGTAGCAACTATCTAATGGAGGTTGCATCGTCCTCTGACTATTTCCCTCAACTACAACTATTTCCTTCCAACATTCACGCCAAGCCCTACTTGCATCATCTATTTCGTCGTCGTACAAGAAAGAGTTTCGGAAATCTGACTTGTTAAACTCTAGAACCTTCTCTTTGATAAGCCTTACATTTTGATATCCCCCGTTCTCAACACTTTCCGGAATATCATTACAAATAAAGTAGTCTGCACCTGCTGCAATTTTTTCAAATGCTGTATTGCCATCAGTAGATATGTTTAAGCTTTGAATTTGAAGTTCTGGGCGGCGAAATAAAACCACGAGCTGGTCGCCCGCAATGACTTTTACACAGACCCTTGGTAGTACAAACGATCTATCTTTAAAGAACTTCGCTACATAATCGAATGCAACCTCACAGGCGTCTTTGAACGTAGAGTACAAATACTGTTCTAACTGGCTCAAACTGTCAGCTAGCTTTTTTCCCAATACTCTCTTATCAGGGATAAGTGGAGGATTTGTCAGTTTCTTAATATTTTCTTCATTTCTGCCCACTATGCCTTCTAAATGCATCAGGCATTCCTTCACATCTTTGTGCCTTTCGCTTGCAATAAAAGTATGCTGCGATAGCCTAAGTTGGTTCTCGCTAATAAACTCATTCAGAAGAGCGAGAAGTTCACTTGTAGAAATGGTCATACAGTATACAGTGCTTGGTTTTCTCAAAGGCTTTGCGCAAAGTACGTGGATTTTAGGCGAAGTACACAATCTCAAGACTCTAGCTGTTAAAAATAACACAGAGCTAAAGTGCGTATGAGAAAATCCCTATATGTTCCCCATGAATTGGACAATAATCCTACATTAAAAATAACTTTGACTTCTGAGGATAATTATACAGAATACCAATCTGACTTTATCTGTATGGGAGTATGCCATAGTATACAATTATTTTTCCCTCTATAGAAAATTTAAACAAAGCATGACCACCATACAGCAAGCATTACAGCGATTTAATTATAAGTAATAGGTGATTATGTTCTCCCCTATTGTAGTTTCCAATGGGCATCAGGCATCGGGCATTAGGCTGTCCTTATTTTGATACCAATCCAATCGACTGCTTCTGGGAGTACCAATATGCTTACAACTGATCTCAGACTGCTATCTTAAGGACACTTCGCTCAAAAACAGGTAATCTTCTTGTCGCTGTGCGACAAATCCCGTTAGTTCACCTGCAATATCGACCTCTACCCCCACTTTGATGGCATCAATTCCGACTAGAGCGGCACTCCAAACTTTTGCAAGCATATTCTTTCGTTGTGCGCTTCGGCACAGGGCTTTCAGTGGCTAGAGTGCCCAATGCAAAAGGATGAAGCAACAAAAGGATAAAGCAACAAAAAAGCTCTCGAACTGTTGTTTACAGCCAAAGAGCTTCAAGCACTCATCGCAAATTTGAGAAGGTCAATCAATTTGCTCAAACCATGGCACTACAACAGGTCGCAAGGACAACATTGAAATGCTAAATCATTCTGGGCGAGCAGAGTTACTGTACCTACTCTCCCCTTAGAATTACAGCAAATGAGAACATTTTCGATTTCATTTTGTGAACTAAATTGTGAACTAAGTTTATGAGTGAGGCTTCTATGAGTGAAAAGGTAGACACTATCTTTGGCAAAATTATCCGGCGTGAAATTCCAGCAGAGATTGTCTATGAAGATAATCTCTGTCTCGCCTTCCGGGATGTTAATCCTCAGGCTCCGGTGCATGTGCTGATCATTCCCAAAGAGCCGATCGCCCAACTGTCTGATGCTGAATCTAAAGACCATGCTCTGATAGGCCATTTGTTGCTGACTGTTAAGCGTGTGGCAGAGCAGCTTGAACTTGCCAAGGGCTACCGTGTGGTGATCAACACTGGCGAAGATGGCGGACAGACCGTACACCACCTGCATTTGCACCTTTTGGGCGGTCGTCAGATGCAGTGGCCACCCGGATGAAAAGGGCGATCGGTTAACCATTAAATCTTAAGGAAAGTGAAAATCTGAGAAGATTGCTTTACAAATCTCAAAGAAACCGTTACATTAATTCCATGGGCGGAAAACCCTACATCATCTCAAGCAAATTTATCCAAGCACTCATCAACCATGACAACTACACTACAGCAGCGCGAAAGCGCTAACCTGTGGGCGCGGTTCTGCGAGTGGGTCACCTCCACCGACAACCGCCTCTACATCGGCTGGTTCGGCGTCCTGATGATCCCCACCCTGATCTCCGCCACCATCTGCTTCATCGTCGCCTTCATCGCCGCGCCTCCTGTCGACATTGATGGCATCCGTGAGCCTGTTGCAGGCTCCTTGATGTACGGCAACAACATCATCTCCGGTGCAGTCGTTCCTTCCTCCAACGCGATCGGCTTGCACTTCTACCCCATCTGGGAAGCAGCTTCACTCGACGAGTGGCTGTACAACGGCGGCCCTTACCAGTTGGTGGTTTTCCACTTCCTGATTGGCGTCTTCTGCTACATGGGACGTGAATGGGAACTTTCCTACCGTCTGGGTATGCGTCCTTGGATCTGCGTGGCTTACTCTGCCCCTGTTGCAGCCGCAACCGCAGTTTTCCTGATCTACCCGATCGGACAAGGTTCCTTCTCTGACGGCATGCCTTTGGGTATCTCCGGCACCTTCAACTTCATGTTCGTGTTCCAAGCTGAGCACAACATCCTGATGCACCCCTTCCACATGTTGGGCGTAGCAGGTGTGTTTGGTGGTGCGTTGTTCAGTGCGATGCACGGTTCATTGGTCACCTCCTCCCTAGTGCGTGAGACCACCGAGACCGAATCGCAGAACTACGGCTACAAGTTTGGACAAGAAGAAGAGACCTACAACATCGTTGCGGCTCACGGCTACTTCGGTCGGTTGATCTTCCAATACGCCTCATTCAACAACTCCCGCAGCTTGCACTTCTTGTTGGGTGCATGGCCAGTGGTGGGTATCTGGATGACGGCATTGGGCATCAGCACAATGGCATTCAACCTGAACGGGTTCAACTTCAACCAGAGCATCATCGACTCGCAGGGTCGCGTGGTCTCCACCTGGGCAGACATTTTGAACCGTGCGAACTTGGGGATGGAAGTGATGCACGAGCGCAATGCTCACAACTTCCCGTTGGACTTGGCTGCGGGTGAAGCGGCTCCTGTGGCTATCACTGCTCCTGCCATCAACGGCTAGAGGCGGGTCAGTCGGCTCCTGAGTTAGATTTTGAGGCGCTCTCCCTTGGGAGGGCGCTTTTTGATCTGTGTCTCTAAAAAGTTAATTTTCAAAGGCGCTTCGCGCCTTTGAAAATTAACTTTTTGGGTTTTGGGTTGCGCTATCCGCAACCCAAAACCTCGTCTACGATCTCCTGAAACTTGCAGTTAAACTCGCTGCACAGTCTACTGAGCCTCCTGTATCAACTGGGTTAAGAGGCTCAGTAGAGTAAAATGTTCACTGAAAGCTTTTAAGTTTCCACCTTCTCTTACGCTATGGCAGCTTCCGATCGCAAACCCATCTTGCTCGACTTTGAAAAACCTTTGGTAGAGCTGGATGCTCGTATTGCCCAAGTGCGAGAACTTGCCGAAGAAAATGATGTTGATGTCTCTGACCAGATTTTTCAGCTCGAAGCCCGTTCTGTGCAGCTTCGACAAGAAATTTTTGGTAGCCTTACTCCTTCTCAGCGGATTCAGGTGGCGCGCCATCCGCGTCGCCCTAGTACCCTCGATTATATTCAGGCGATTAGCGACGAGTGGCTTGAGCTGCATGGCGATCGCCGCACGGGTATTGATGACTTGGCGTTGGTAGGTGGTGTAGGTCGGATTGATGGCAGACCTGTTGTGATGTTAGGGCACCAGAAAGGCAGTGACACCAAAGATAATGTGCGGCGTAACTTTGGCATGGCATCTCCAGGCGGTTACCGCAAAGCCATGCGATTGATGGAACATGCCGATCGCTTTGGGATGCCAATCATTGCGTTTATCGACACGCCGGGAGCTTATGCTGGGTTGGAAGCAGAGCGGCTAGGGCAAGGAGAGGCCATCGCCTACAATTTGCGGGAGATGTTTCGGCTAGAGGTGCCGATTATTTGCACAGTGATTGGGGAGGGTGGTTCAGGTGGCGCGCTGGGCATTGGTGTGGGCGATCGCCTGATGATGTTTGAGCATTCTGTGTACACGGTCGCTAGCCCTGAAGCCTGTGCCGCCATTCTCTGGAAAGATGCTGCCAAATCGCCCCAGGCAGCTGAAGCCCTACGGATTACCGCCCCCGATTTGAGAGAGTTAGGGATTCTCGACCAAATTTTGCCCGAACCCATTGGCGGCGCTCATTCTGACCCTTTACTGGCTGCTGCCACGCTCAAGCAGGCATTGCTTGAGAATCTCCAGGTGCTGTCTCAGTTCTCTATCCAAGAGCGACGGGAGTTGCGTTACCAAAAATTTCGCAATATTGGCGTGTTTACGGAAGCTGCAGTTTAGGTCTGAGACTGCGTTGTGATACTTGCGTCGTACAACCCGATCTTGGAGGGTAATTATTCTTCTTCTCTTGATGCTTTAGGATCAAAGAGGAAATTTATGGCTTCCTCTTTATAGCTCCCCAAAGTCTGCACATTTAGAGAACGCAATCGCCAGTGCTATAATTTTCAAGTAACAATTGTTTACAATTCTTTAATCTTGATTCAGAACCACTTGTGAATGAAGGTTCAGCAATGATGCTTTGTTGATGTGGCACTTTTGTTGATGTAGCACTTTGTATGTCTATGAGAATTATCAGCTGTTCAAAGGCTTATCTTTCTCGATTGTTCAGGTGTTCTTAACCTGCATCACAGATCAGTAGCGTAGATTGGGTTCTTGGAGTGCCTAGGTTTCCCTAAAAAGCCTTTGGATTCCTTAAGTTTAAGCCAGTCGTCAACTGGCAGGTTGTTCTGGCGAATTCGATCGCTCTTCGGAAGGTTTCATGACAGTCTTGACTCAACATCGTGCTCTGATTACAGGCGCAAGTAGCGGAATTGGCAAAGCAACTGCTCTAGCTTTTGCCAAGGCGGGGATTGATATGGCGCTGGTTAGCCGATCGCGCACCGACCTAGAAAAAGTTGCCCAGGAAGCAGAGGGTCGAGCGGCAGTCTATCCGCTTGACCTGTCTGTCGTTGGTCAGGTAAAGGCGGCAGTGAGTGCGATCGCTGCCGAGTTTCAGCCGACCATTCTGATTAACAATGCTGGAATGGGCTACACGGGTGACTTGCTGGAAACTTCTCTGGAAGACTGGCAGCGGGTGATCGACCTTAACCTAACCAGCGTCTTTCAGTGCATTCAGGCAGTACTGCCTGGAATGCGACAGCGACATCAGGGCATGATCATTAACGTGACCTCGATCGCTGGACATCAAGCGTTTCCCGGCTGGGGAGCCTATAGCGTCAGCAAGGCAGGGCTAATTTCTCTCACCAAAATACTTGCCGTTGAGGAGAGAGCCAACGGTATTCGCGTCGTCAATGTCTGCCCCGGCTCTGTGAACACTCCCATCTGGGATACAGACACGGTGCAAGCTGATTTCGATCGCTCCAAGATGCTGACCCCGGAAGCGATCGCTCAGTCTATTCTTCATGCTGCTCTGCTTCCACCCCAGGCGGTCATTGAAGAAATCATCATCATGCCTAGTGCGGGTGCGCTTTAGGCATGACTAAGAATCTTTTTACGGATTCATATTCGTAGACTCATACTGACTTTCTCTTTGGAGTTTCATTCCGGTTATGACTATTGCTTCTAATGGAATCAACGGTGCAAGTAGTATTGGTGAGGAGCAACCCGAAAGCCCAGTTGCGCTTCAGCCTCGTCCCGATCGCGCCACAATTCAAGGTCGTGAAGCCAAGCCTCAGTCCCCTCCTCCAGTTGATCAAGAGGGCATGATGGGTGCCGTGCGGACTATGCTCCTAGGCGTGGGAGAAGATCCAGAGCGCGAGGGATTATTGAAAACGCCAAAGCGCGTCGCTGAAGCAATGCGTTTTCTCACAAGCGGCTATGACCAGTCGCTTGAAGACCTGGTTAACGGCGCGATTTTCGATGAGGGACACAACGAAATGGTGCTGGTTCGAGACATTGATGTCTTTAGCCTCTGCGAACACCATATGCTGCCATTTATGGGCAAAGCTCATGTTGCCTATATTCCTAACCAAAAAGTGGTGGGCTTGAGCAAGTTGGCGCGAATTGTGGAGATGTATTCTCGCCGTTTACAGGTGCAAGAGCGTTTGACGCGACAAGTTGCAGAAGCGGTGCAAGAAATTCTTGATCCGCGAGGCGTGGCGGTAGTGATGGAAGCCACCCACATGTGTATGGCGATGCGAGGTGTGCAAAAGCCAGGATCTTGGACGGTGACGAGCGCTATGATTGGCGTTTTCCAAGAAGACTCCAAAACGCGGGAAGAGTTTCTCAGCCTGATTCGTCACCGACCTGCCTTTTTCTAGGATAAATTTTCAGAGCGAACAATAGCACTATCTGCTCTGAAAAACCAGGTATGAGCTATGCCACTCTGCAAAATACTGCTGAAGTGTCCACCGATCGCCCCCTACCGAATGACACCGCGGTATTGTTGTGGAGTGTGAGGAAAGAGTTAAGCAAAAAGCTTCTGGGGTCGAAACATGGACAGACTCCCAGAAGCTTTTTTAATGCTGATTTTTCAGCCTATCGATCGCTTTAGTTGCTTGCCCAGCGCGATCGGCTCGGTGCGCCACAGCATTTCCAAATTTTTTGCCGGAATCGTTAAATACAGCACGTCGCCTACGCCTAAGTCAACATCCAGCAGATTCCAGCCGTGGGTAGTTTGCCGTTTTGTTTCTAGGTAAAGCGGCACAAAATCTGCATCCATTGCCACGTTCTTGATGCGCTTGCCGCAGAACGGGTGATCGAGCGTGATCACTGTGGCGATCGACACCCACAAAATTCCAGCCGTCATGCCGTTCCCTAAAATGCGACCGCCCAACGCCGCCGCCGCGAAGGACGGAGCTGCCAAGTCAGCCGGACTCAAGACAGCCTCAAACTCAAACACCTGCTGAGCTAAGGGCGCGAACTGGGGATTTTGGCTGCGAACAATCACCGGAATTTTGGGCGCAATGCCCTTTGCGGTCAGGGCAATTTCTAAATTTGTCACGTCATTGCTGGTAACGGTGATCAGGGCAGAGGCGCCAGCAAGCCGTGCGGCCTGCAACGTCGTATCTAGGTTTGCCTCACCATGAATCACAGGCACCCTGAGCGATCGGGCAACATTCAAAAATCGGTTGTTCAAGTCTCGCTCAATCACAACAACTTCGCAGCCGTTGGTTCGCAACTGCCGAATAATTTGTACGCCCACACCCCCCAAACCGCAAACCACATAGTGATGGCGATGGGGCACCCGTGCCGTGTTCCAAAACTGCTGAAGCCTTGTGCCTAAGACAAAGTCGTTGAGCAGGGCATAGAATAAGCCGATGACCGCTGCGCCCACTAGCATCATCACGACCGTGAAGATTTTAATGTCTAGAGGAGCCTGCTCCATCACGCCTTCATTCCCTCCGGCTCCGGTAATTAGACCCACAGAAAAGTACAGGGCATCGATCGCCGAAATTCTGGAGTTGGCGGTCGTGTAGGTGAGCGTTGCGGCAAATATGGTGAGCAGCAAGATCAGCGTAATCATCACGGTGGGCTGAACATGGCGCTGAAAATGCCGCAGTCCCAAAATAAAACCAAAAAACCTTTGATTCAGAGAGCTGTGTCGGGGTCGCATTTCGGGCTTGCTAGCGACAATGAGACGATCGCCCGTCTGCAAATGCTTGTTGCAGACCACTGCCGACACCAGATCCATTTGATTGTGGGCTGGCAGATAGTAGATCAACATTCGCGATCGATCTTCCCAGAGTTCGCTCAGCCTACGACCGCGCCAGGAATGGGTTTCGTCAATCAGCTCTTCATGGATCGGCCAAATTTGATTGAAGAGGCGCAGTTGACCGATCGCCCGATTGCCTGAGGCCGCAAAGGCAAACACCGGAGCCGCCAAAGCCGCGACGCTCATAGAAAAATGGTCGGGTAGGGTTTGGTCGAGACGATCGCCCAGGCTGGAATTGAACAAACGGTTAATGATGCGGATTTTGGGATTGAGGACGCGGGCTTGCGTCAAAGTCGCCAGGTTAAGCGAGTCATTATGGGTTGCCAGCACTAGCGTCTGGGCTTCTTTAATACCCGCCGCCAGCAGTGTGGCTGCCGAACCCATATCGCCAATCAAAATATCATCTCCCGGCATCTCGTGGTTTGAGAGAGGGCGATCGTGAATTCCTGTGACTTTGGCTCCCTGCTGCTTCAGCAAGCAAAAGACCTGGTAGCCTGTACGACCCAAGCCACAGACAATAATTCGGGGTTTCATAAATGAAGAGCAGTCAGCGCTATTAAAGCTGATCAGAAAAGCTGACCCGTAAAGCTGACTAGAGGCTTATTGTCAGTGACCCAAAGACTTGAGAACTGTAGCTGACAACACGGTGTTGCAAAAGTTAAAGAGCCTGGTTTGCGATCGCTCCCCTGGGGCACACTGATTGGGCATAATGACGATACTTTCCCATTCCCCCATTTTCTCATGCGTACTCCCTCCAAAGGTCGGATTTTGCCTAAGATCAGCACCATGCCGCGTCAGCAAACTGAGGCAGCGGCAGTCTTAGATCTGTATAAATTGGCGATCGAGAAAAATCGGCTTCAGCAAGAGCTACAGGATATCGAACTGCGGCGACTGCAAATTCTCAGCCGTCTGACGGTGTTAGAAGGTCAGGTTGATAGCCTGGAAGCTAAAGCTCACCAGATGCGTGACTCGATACCTGTGGACAGTTTGCTGCCCGTAGATGGTTCGCTGCCCAGAGCGCGATCGAAACCCTACCCGGCAGAAGAATTTGACCTGCTGTTTTTAGAATATTAGCTCTCTTGCAGAGTAGAGTCTTGGGGTTAGGTTTTGTGAGGCTATGCTCCACAAAACCTGATTTGCAAAAGGTCTATTGAGATCTACCGTTTGACATACGCCACCAGGGAAACCCCCAAGACGACCAATACAACTCCTGCGATGCGGGTTGGGCTTGCCGGATATTTCGCCAGTCCGATCGCACCATAGTGATCGAGGAAAAGGGCTGCAATCATCTGACCCGCAATGGTCAGTCCAAGGGCAAGAGCGGCTCCAATTCTAGGGGTGGCAAAAATGGTTGACCACACATACAAAGTTCCTAAACAGCCGCCAACCCACATCCACCAAGAGGTCTGAACAAGCGAACCCCAGGCAGGAACGGGATATCGCGCCAAGAAACACAGCGTGAGCGATGCCAATGTGCCCACGAGGTATGAAATAAACGTCACCTGCATTGGTTCTCCCACGTAGCGCCGCAGCACTGTGTTCAGCGCGACCTGAACGGGTAGAACCGCTCCGCCCATAAGAGCCGCCAAAAGATAAATTGTCCGCCCGCCCATCTTGAACTCTCCTGCTAATTTGTCTTGAAGATAAGATACTTGATGTCAAGATTATAGCTTTTATTTTGATGTCAAGATATCTAGTGTCAAGATATTTAGGCAATACAGCAATTTTCAATTGCATAGACTACAGTTATTTTTGTAGAAGCCCTGCGGAGCAAGGCTTCTACAAAAATAATCCACACTTAATCAAGCGCAAAGCGCTGTAAGTCAGAAATGGATCGTGATCGAGTCGATAAGATTTTGGCGGAGTGGCAGCGCGAGCGCCCTGATTTAGATGCTTCACCGATGGCGATCGTCGGACGAATGACGCGATTAGCCAAGCACTTAGAACGAGCGATTCAAGAAACGTTCTCAGAGTTTGGTTTGAATGTCGGCGAATTTGATGTGTTGGCTACCCTCCGTCGCGCGGGTCAGCCTTATCAGCTTTCACCCACCGCATTATTTAATGCGCTGATGGTTTCATCGGGAACCATGACCCACCGGATTGACCTCTTGGAAAATGCCGGATTGGTGAAGCGCATTCCTGCTCCTGGCGATCGGCGAGGCACTCTCATTGTCCTCACAGAGACAGGCTTTGAGCTGATTGAAAAAGCTGTCGAAGCTCACATTGCTAATGAACATCGCCTCCTCAGTATTCTGGATAAGTCAGAGCGTGAGTCGTTGACCCTTCTGCTTCGCAAACTCCTGCTGTCCTTTGAAGGAGAGTAAAGAATGCCTATTAAGTTTTGCAATATTAACCTGATAAAACTTGAACTTTCGATAGGTTAAGTAAAGAAGAGCAATACTTTCTTGCATTAGCTTTCTTACATTTTTCTTGCATTAGCTTGCATTAGATTGAGTGCCCAAGCCTAGTCAACAATTGAGTGCAAAAACTCATCAGCGGCAAAATCAGAAGCGGCAGCTTCAGCCACTGCTGGAAAATCTGCACGACGCGATCGCCCTGATCAACAATCAGGGCAACTTAATTGACGTGAATAAAAGAGCCTGCCAACTCTTCGGTCTGTCTCGTCGGGCGCTGATGAAGCGATCGTTCTCCTCTTTTCTGACCGCTTTTGAGCGTGAGTCGTTTGCTCAAAGTCTTCGATCTGGACAATCTTTGATCGGAGAACTCTGTCTATGCAGTGCAGATCGCGTTCAGCGAGAGGTAGAGTACAGCCTCACGCCAAATATATTGCTCGACTCCCATCTGTTGCTACTGCGCGATATTAGTCAGCGTAAGGCAGATATGGCGGCTGAGCTGCGACGACAGCGGCAGCGAATTGAGCTGTTCTCGGAAGTGACGCTCAAAATTCGGCAGTCCTTGCAGCTCAAAGAAATTTTGCACACCACCGTCACAGAAGTGCAGCGAATCTTACAGGCCGATCGCGTCCTGATCTACCAGGTGTTTGCCAACGGCACCGGGAAAACTATTAGCGAAGCCGTGTTGCCAGACTATCCCACCATTTTGGACTTAGAGTTTCCCGAAGAAGTTTTTCCAGAAACCTATCAACAGCTTTATGCTCAGGGGCGGGTGCGGGCGATCGCCGACGTCCAAGATTCAACCTTTGGGCTGGCAGACTGCCTGGTGGAATTTGTCGAGCAGTTCCAGATTAAAGCCAAGCTAATTGTGCCGATCGTCCAAGTCCATCCTCAAGCGCTATCGGATCAGAATCAGCTTTGGGGGTTACTGATTGCCCACCAGTGCAGCAGTCCACGCCATTGGGTAGAGTTTGAGCTGGAGCTAATGCAGCAGCTTGCCGATCAAATTAGCATTGCCCTGGCGCAGGCACAGTTTTTGGAGCATCTGGAAGAAGTTGTGGAAACCCGCACGGCGGAACTGCAAGAGGTAAACCGCAGCCTACAGCAAGAAATTACCGATCGCAAACAGATCGAGGCGGCGTTGCAGCAGAGTGAAGAGCAGTTGCGCCTGATCACGAATGCTATGCCTGTGCTAATTGCCTATGTGGATGATCAGCAGCGCTATCGCTTTAACAACAAAGCCTATGATGACTGGCTGGGGCAGTCTCCCGACGCGATTTACGGTTCGCATCTAGCTCAAGTTTGGGGTGTGGATTGCTATCCGCAAATGCAGCCGCAGATCGAGGCAGCGCTGTCTGGGCAGGTTGTCGCCTACGAGAATGAAATTGTGTTGAAGAATGGCAATCGCCGCTCCGTAGACATTACCTACATTCCGCACCGGGATGACCAGCAGCTTGTGAAGGGCTTTTTTGCGCTGACGAGCGACATTAGCGATCGCAAAGCCATTGAGCGCATGAAGGATGAATTTATCTCGGTGGTGAGCCACGAGCTGCGAACGCCGCTCACTTCTCTGCACAGCGCCCTCAAAATTCTGGCGACCGGACGGCTGGGCACGCTGTCTAATGAAGGGCAGCAAATGTTGGCGATCGCGGATGACAGCACCGAAAGGCTTGTGCGGCTGATCAACAGCGTTTTGGACTTGCAGCGGATTGAGTCGGGTCAGGTGATTATCGATCGGCAGATCTGCGATGCGGCAAATTTGGCAATCCAGGCAGCAGAAGCAATGCAGGCTTTGGCACAGCAGCATGGAGTGAGTCTGGTGACACAGCCCCAGAGTGTCTCAATTTGGGCGGATGCAGACTATATTTTGCAGGCGCTGACGAATTTACTCAGCAATGCCATCAAGTTTTCACCGCAAGGTAAAACTGTCTGGTTAACCCTAGAGCAGGGGCAGTCTGAAGTCATATTTCGCGTGCGAGATGAAGGGCAGGGCATTCCTGCCGATCAGCTTGAGCGAATCTTTGAGCGATTCCAGCAGGTTGATTCTTCCGATTCGCGCAAAAAAGGAGGGACAGGATTGGGGCTGACCATCTGCCGCAAAATCATTGAGCAGCATAACGGCAGAATTTGGGCAGAGAGTTTTCCTAAATATGGCAGCATTTTTTCATTCACTGTACCTGTTCTTGAATGAGTAGCATCTACATTCTATTTTCGTATCCTTTGCGATCGCCCCACCATCATGCTCTCCAAACGAGTCTTAATCATTGATGACGAAGAAACGATTCAAACGGTGGTGCAATTTGGCATCAAACTAGCGGCAGGTTGGGAAGTGTTGACCGCCAGTTCTGGACTCAAGGGCATTGAGACGGCACAAGCTGAACAGCCCGACGTGATTTTGTTAGACGTGATGATGCCAGATATGGACGGTATTGCCACGTTTAAAGAACTCCAAGCGCATCCTGAAGTTCAGAAAATTCCTGTCATTCTCTTGACGGCAAAGGCTCAGACGGCAGAAAGGCGTCAGTTCAATGATTTGGGGGTCAGCGGTGTGATTACCAAACCGTTTAACTCACTGGATTTGCCAGAACAAATTAGTCGAATTCTCCATTGGTAGCGGCAATGAAAATTTTGCTTGTAGAAGATGATGAGTCTCTGATCGCCCTGCTGACTCGAAGCCTAGTTGCCCAGCGCTATGTGGTTGATGCCGTCAAAGATGGCGAAATGGGCTGGAGCTATGGCTCTACATTTGAGTATGACCTGATCCTCATGGATTTGATGCTGCCTAAGTTAGACGGCATTAGTCTCTGCCAGCGGTTTCGCGCCGAGGGATACACGACTCCGATCATGCTGCTCACAGCTCAGGACAACAGCACGGCAAAAGTGCAGGGATTGGATGCCGGAGCCGATGACTATGTGGTCAAACCTTTTGACCAGGCAGAACTCATTGCCCGGATTCGGGCGCTGCTGCGTCGAGGCAGCACCCAGCCGTTTCCGCTGCTGACCTGTGGCGACTTGCTGCTCGACCCCAGCACTTGTGAAGTTAGCTATGATGGGCAGCCGCTGATCTTGACCACCAAAGAGTATGAGCTGCTGGAACTGCTGCTGCGGGATAGCCAGCATGTTCTGAGTACAGATGAAATTCTCGATCGCCTCTGGTCTTCTGAGAAGTTTCCCTCGGAAGCAACGGTGCGTTCTCATATTCGTCGGTTGCGCCACAAGCTGGTGGCAGCGGGTGCCCCTTCAGATTTCATTGCCACTTTGCATGGACGGGGATATTACCTGAAGGCGCTAGAGCCAAAGACAGAAGAGGCGACGATGCCTCACCTCAAAGGTGATTTGGCGGGCGATTTGGCAGGCGGTTTGGCGATCGCCAGCACCTCATCAGAAACGTCTCCATTCTTTCCCATCTCCCAGCCAGATTCCCAGCGGCAGTACCTCACCTTCCTCAACGAAACTTGGGCAACGACTCAGCCTAAGTGTCTGGCTCAAACTGAGATTTTGCTGCAAGCCGCCGCAGAGTTGCAGGGCGATCGCCTCAGTCACCCGCAGCAGGTTCAGGCGCAGCAAGTCGCACACAAGCTAGCGGGTACGCTGGGAGTCTTTGGACTTACTCAAGCCATGCACCTCTCACGCCAGCTAGAGCATTGGTTGGGCGAAACGCTTCACCCCAAACAGGCGGAGCTGATGCAGACTTTGGCGATCGCCCTCCAGCAGGAGATTAAAAACAATCGGACGATTCAAGCTCCTCAGATTGTGGGGAGAGTGCCGTTGCTGCTGGTCGTTAGCACCGATGCTAAATTCAATCAATCTCTGATGCCTGTCGCGATCGATCGAGGCATTCACATTAGAATTGCGCCAGAAATTGCGCCAGAAATTGCGTCATTGGAGCCAGCAGAGGAGCAATCTCCCGATGTCATCCTCTTTCGATTTCCTGACGGTTCGCCTAAAGATCCTGATCGATGTAGCACCATAGACGATCTTTGGAAAACGTTACAAACATGGGTACACCGTCATCCTGCGCTGCCAATTTTGGTAGTGGGCGATCGAAGCGAGTTGAGCGATCGACTCAAGATTGTGCGATCGGGTGGAAAACTTTTTCTAGAACCCTCAGCTGTTCCAGATCAGGTCATTTCAGCGGCAGTTCGTCTATTGCGTGGTTCTGACTCACCCGCCAGGGTGATGATTGTGGATGATGATCAGAATTGGCTACGAATGCTGCCAACGCTGTTGAAGCCCTGGGGATTTAAGGTCACAACCTTAGCCGATCCGCAACAATTCTTAACGGTGTTACAGTCCGTCATGCCTGATCTGCTGGTACTCGATGTCAATATGCCCCAGGTGAATGGGTTTGAACTGTGTCAAATCCTGCGCAGCGATCCCGATTGGCAGCGGTTGCCAGTATTATTTTTAAGTGTGCTAACTGATGCCGCTAGCCAAAATCAGGCTTTTACAGTGGGTGCAGATGACTATCTCTGTAAACCTATTATGGGCGTGGAGCTTGCCAACCGAATTCTTCGCCGATTGCAGCGGGTGCGGGCTTGGGCAGGCTAATTTGCGCCTTTGGTCGCTCGCTGCCCTGCACAAATTTTGCACGAAGAATGCGTCAGTGTAAATATTAATCCTTTAAGTTAAATAGCAGCATGTCGAAGTCTCTACAAAAGCCCACTCAAATGTCGTTAAGAAATCAGCAGCATCCCCTGATCTGCCGCTTGGCAGATTGCATTGAAGAAACCTGGCATCAGCACCTAGAGCTTTCCCCTTATTCTGTTCCAGAGGATTTGGGCTACATTGAGGGCGCTCTGGAGGGCGAACGGCTGGTGATTGAAAATTACTGCTATCAGGCTCCTCAATTTCGTAAGCTGCACTTAGAACTGGCTCAGGTGGGAACTGGACTAGATATCTTACATTGCGTTATGTTTCCCAATCCTGATTATGCACTGCCTATTTTTGGGGCAGATCTGGTGGGTGGACGCGGGGGTGCCATTAGTGCGGCGATCGCCGATCTCTCTCCCGTCAATGCCGATCGATCGCTACCAGAACCCTATCGTCAGGCACTCTCGACCCTGCCAACGCTTCAATTTTCGCAAGCGCGCGCCTTGCCAGAATGGGCAGACATTTTTTCAGAGTTTTGTCTGTTTGTCCGTCCGATGGGCGTGCTGGAGGAAGATATGTTTTTGCAGCGAGTGCGTGACTTTTTGACGCTGCATTGTCAAAACGCCAGTCTTGCAACTCCGCTCACTTCTCAACGGGAGATTGCTAGCGCCATGGCTGGGCAACGCTATTACTGTACGAAGCAGCAGCAGAATGATAAGACTCGGCGAGTCTTGGAAAAGTCTTTCGGTGCTGAGTGGACCGATCGCTACATGACTACTATGCTGTTTGACTATGCCACCTGAGTCGTACGCTTTGCAAAGCGCCATTTGGAAAACGTTATTTCAGAACCCAGCTCGCCACTCTCTTAATATTTTTTAATCAATTCTCCTTTTACGCTTCTAAATTTGCACAAAATTTGCACAAATAGATTGCTTTAATCAGGATTAGGTTCAAACCCACTGAGTAGATCAATCCTGTTGGGATGACGCTCTCCTTAAAAGTATTCTCCTGACGTTGCTATGACATCGCAAGCTCAACTTGCAGTGCAATGCTTCTTTACTCAAAATGATGGTGTTTAATTAACCTTCATGACTGGGCTTGAACCTTTTCTAATTCACACATCAACATGATTAGGAGATCTTGAAATGTTAGATGCGTTTACTAAAGTAGTTTCTCAAGCAGATACCCGTGGCGAGTACATCAGCGGTGGTCAAATCGATGCGCTGAAAAACATGGTGGCGGAAGGCTCCAAGCGTATGGATGTAGTCAACCGGATTACCTCAAATTCATCGACGATCGTGGCAAATGCAGCCCGCTCTTTGTTTGCAGAGCAACCTCAGTTGATCGCTCCAGGCGGCAATGCTTACACCAGCCGTCGAATGGCTGCTTGTCTGCGTGACATGGAAATCATCCTTCGCTATGTCACCTATGCAACCTTTGCGGGTGATGCTAGCGTCCTCAACGATCGCTGTCTCAACGGTCTGCGCGAAACCTACCTAGCACTGGGCGTTCCGGGGGGTTCTGTGGCGGCAGGCGTGAACAAAATGAAAGAAGCCGCGATCGCTATTGCCAATGATCCGAATGGCGTAACCCGTGGCGATTGCAGCAGCTTGATGGCTGAGCTAGGCGGCTATTTTGATCAGGCAGCATCGGCAGTCGGCTAGTCGTTGCTCTGATTTCTAGTGGTTCTGATTTTTAACGGCTTGTACTTTTCTAACTTGTTTTGTAACTCGCACATTTTTTGGAGGAATAACTCGCATGAAAACACCTTTAACCGAAGCGATCGCTACAGCAGATTCTCAAGGACGCTTCCTTAGCTCCACTGAAGTTCAAGTTGCGTTTGGGCGTTTCCGTCAGGCGGCCGCTAGCCTGGATGCAGCAAAAGGTCTGAGCGCTAAAGCTCAAACCCTTGCAGACGATGCTGCCAATGCGGTTTACAAAAAGTTTCCCTACACGACTCAGATGCAGGGTGCTAACTTTGCCTCAACGCCAGAAGGAAAGGCTAAGTGCGCGCGCGACGTGGGCTACTACCTGCGCATGATCACCTACTGCTTGGTTGCTGGCAGCACAGGTCCCCTGGATGACTATCTGATTGGCGGCATTGCTGAAATCAACCGCACCTTTGATCTGTCTCCCAGCTGGTACGTTGAAGCGCTGAAGCACATTAAAGCCAATCATGGTTTGAGCGGCGATCCTGCTGTGGAAGCTAATTCCTACATTGATTACGCCATCAATGCCCTGAGCTAGACTCGACTGCCCAGATCTTTAGCCGCTTCTGTAGAGGAGGTTTTCTAAAGAGCTGGACATATAGCTATCGCCAGTTTGCTTAGGACATTTTGGGTGGGGCGCTTCGCGCCCCACCCAAAATGTCCCCGTCCTAACCTCTAAGGCGGTTGCTATAGGTCTTTATCTGGGTAAAGTCTTCGCTTTCCTATTGAAATGCTCTCTTATTAAAACGATATGGAGATCAGTCATGACGAGTTCTACGGCAGCGACGCAGCTGGGATTTGAGCCATTTGAGGGCACATCTCCCGTTGAGTTACGGACAAATTGGACAGAGGGTGATGTGCAGACGGTGATTTATGCTGCCTATCGCCAGGTTTTTGGCAATGAGCATTTGATGCAGAGTGAGCGCCTGACCAGTGCAGAATCGCTGCTGCGTCGCGGCAACATTACAGTTCGGGATTTTGTGCGGGCGCTGGCACAGTCTGAGCTGTATCGAAAAAAGTTCTTTTATTCGACGCCTCAAGTTCGCTTGATTGAGCTGAATTATAAGCATTTGCTGGGTCGTGCACCCTATGATGAGTCGGAAATTGCCTATCATGTCGATCTCTATACTGAGAAAGGGTATGAGGCGGAGATCGATTCCTATATTGATTCGTTGGAATATCAAGAAAATTTTGGCGAATCTGTGGTTCCCTATTACCGGGGTTTCGCAACTCAGCGTGGACAGAAGAGCGTGGGCTTTAGCCGGATGTTTCAGCTCTATCGGGGCTATGCCAATAGCGATCGCGCTCAGGGTAAAAACAAGTCTGCTGGATTAATAAGCGATTTGGCGCGTAATGTTGCCTCTCCAGTGCAGACCGCGACCTTTGGTCGGGGTTTGACGGGTACGGCAGGGGGCGATCGCGGTCAGCTTTATCGGGTACGCGTGACGCAGTCGGGGAGCGGGCGGACTCCACAGGTTCGTCGGAGTGTGAAAGATTATCTCGTTCCTTATGATCAGCTTTCGTCTACTTTGCAGCGGTTGAATCAGCGGGGGAGTCGGGTAGTGAATATTTCTCTCGCGTAAGCGTTTAGCCTGAATTTCTCGCCTAAACTTGGAAGAGAGCCAACAGCCTTTGGGGTTTCCCCTACACCCCTAGCAGGGGATGGGCGCGTCCCCCACATACTCTCTGCATGAGGGTAGTCAGGGGTAAGGATTTTTTGTTGCGCGGGCTTCGCCCGCGCAACAAAAAATCCTTACTTAAGTACCGCTACCTGCATAAGATGGGAGATGGCTGGGAGAAGTCGCGTTGCATGGGTGGGGCAATCGGGCATTAATGGCTTGTAGGTTTGCAAATTAATAAGAGAAGGAGTTTATATCCGTGGCAATTACAACCGCAGCTTCCCGTTTGGGAACGACTGCTTTTAGCGAATCTCGTCCGATCGAGTTGCGTCCAAACTGGACTTCTGATGATGCCCAATCCGTCATTCGAGCGGTGTATCGTCAGGTCTTGGGGAATGATTACTTGATGCAGTCAGAGCGTTTAACTAATCTAGAATCTTTGTTCACCAATGGTCAGCTGACCGTTCGTGATTTTGTCCGGGGATTGGCAAAATCTGAGTTGTATAAGACAAAGTTTTTGTATCCTCACTTTCAAACTCGTGTGATCGAGCTGAACTTTAAACATCTTCTGGGTCGTGCTCCCTATGATGAGTCTGAGGTGACTGAGCATCTCGATCGCTATCAAACTCAAGGATTTGAGGCAGACATTGATTCCTACATTGACTCAGAGGAATATGAGCTAAATTTTGGCGATGCGATCGTTCCCTACTACCGAGGGTTCTCAACTCAAACGCAGCAAAAGACAGCTGGATTTCCTCGGATGTTTCGTCTCTATCGGGGCTATGCGAATAGCGATCGCGCTCAGCTCGGTGGCTCTAGCTCTCGTCTGGCAGGCGAGCTGGCTCGGAACAGTGTCTCTGCGGTAATCGCACCTTCAGGGAGCGGCAATGGCTGGGCTTACCAACCTTCTAAGCAGGGAGTGGCTCCTAACCGGACGTTTGGTCGCTCTTCGACAGGATCGACCGATCGCCTCTACCGCATTGAGGTCGCTGGAATTAGCTTGCCCAGATATCCTAAAGTTCGTCGCAGCAACAAAGAGTTCATCGTGCCCTACGAACAGCTGTCTAACACCCTCCAGCAAATCAATAAGCTGGGCGGTAAGGTTGCCAGCATTACCCTTGCCCAGTAAGACACTCAGTAAAAGCTCGCTCAGTAAGAACTCACTCAGTAAGGAGCCACCTCATGTTGGGACAATCCGCATTGACTAAAGCCTCTAGCTCTACTTCAGATGGCCGCATATTTGTCTATGAAGTGGCAGGGCTGCGGCAAAATGAGCAGACGGATAAGAATAGCTACGCCGTGCGCAGCAGCAGTACTGTTCTGATTCAAGTGCCCTACAGCCGCATGAATAACGAGATGCGCCGGATCACTCGCTTGGGCGGCAGAATTGTTGACATCCGCCCCCTATCTGAGCCGGAACCTTCAGCAGACATCTAGAGCTGTTTTTTGAAAGATCCGCCGAGCGGATCTTTCAAAAAACAGCGGGGTAGTCCTCAAAATGTAATGACTTTTACATGGAAATGAGTCGTTTTTCTAGGTTGCCTCGGTAGGTCTACTTATGCTACTCTTAGCGATCTGGGCTAGTGGCGAAGTGGTCTAACGCTTCGGTCTGCAAAACCGACATTCCCCGGTTCAAATCCGGGCTAGCCCTTCAAGCATCATCACCCTCTCAGAAGTTTGAAATCTGATCGGTGTCCCTGACAAACTCTAGTTTGTAGCGATACAAAGCCACAGGCTGCGGTTCACCCAAGAAGTTGCCGTTGGGAATGGTCTTGAAATAATTTGGATCTTGAGGAGAGAGGTAAATTGCGGTTACCTGATCTGCTTCAATTGCTATTGCATCATCCTCAGAAGCATCGGCAGAAGTATCAGCAGAGTGATGCAGATAGGCTGTAGTATTCTCCACTTCGTTGAAATAGAGTTGTGGCGTGCCTCGAAACTCTTGCTGAAACACTTCCGTGGTGATGAAGCGATCGTCTGTGGGCGCTTCAACTGCCCGTCCGATGACGGTAGAAATAAGCTGGCGTTCGCTAAACAAGGCTTCGGTTGATTCACCGCGCAGCAGCGTGATTTGGCGATTGGGGTTATTGGGATCAACTTTTACGGCAAGGATGGCGCGATCGCCCAGATAAGCTTTTGCCAAACTCATGCCGTTAAAGGCGCGATCGGAAATAATTTGCTTCCCTCCTCGATTTAGCACTAGCGAGAGAAGGGCATCAATACCTTTAGTTTCCGCCTCTATGAAGCGAACTTTGAAGGCGATCGGCTGATTCAGAAACTGGCGATTGCTTTCATATCCCGGCGTAACAATGTCGGGGGCTAGGGGAGCCGCCATACCCAAAAGCGTCGTTGTTACCGTCCAGTTGCCTTCAAACCACTCAGGGTAAACTAAATCTCCTCGTGAAGGCTGCACGGGAGGTTTACTCTGCCAGTTAGGATACTGGGACAGGCGAGCCGATAAGGGAGAAGCGGCTTGAGCGCTGATTTCGCTAAGGGCACTAATTTCGCTAATTTTGTAGGAACTAGAGGAATCTGCTTGGGCTATGCCACTACAAAATAGCCACAGCGCCAGCAAACTGGTGATCCAAACTATGCGCCATATCCATTTCATAAAAAGTTCTTTTCTAGCCAGAAAGTTAAGATATCTGTCTTCAGCAAAATTGCAAACATCGTAGAGCGCTACGGCTCCATCAGAATATTCATCTAATATTTACCCAAACTTGGTATGACGCACCACCAAATGCAGAGGTACTTCTTCAAGATGGGTCAAATGTTGTGCAATGCCTTTGGGATGGAGGGTGCGATCGCGCAGCAGGCTCAATTCTCGCCAAACAAGCTTAATATTGTCATGTTCTTTGTGCCAGAGCGTACGTGCGATCGCCAACTCCTCTAGAAGCCGACAAACATGAAACAGTCCTAGCTGATGATACAAATGTCCATCTGAAGGATAAAAGTTTTCGCAAACGCAGCAGAGCTTGCCCACTTCAACGGCAAGATCATACTCTTCCTGAAACTCACGCACGATCGTCTCAGCTGCCGTTTCGCCAAACTCAATACCGCCCCCAGCAAACCGATAAAATGACTCAGCTCGATCGCATTGCACCAAGAAAAAGAGGCGATCGTTGGCTTCTCGTCGGGCAATAATTCCAGCCGCTTTAAGGCTAAGTTTCTGAAGGTTCAGGTTCTGCATCTCAGGTTCAGTGATCCCTAACAGCTCGTCAACTCAAACGATTGGTCAATGATCGCGACCCTGTATCTTGCCCGTGATAAACCCACATGGGTTCAGTTTGTCCAGCGCGCTCAAATCCACATTTTTTGTAAAACTCGATCGCTTCACTATCGGCGACTAGCATTTGCTGATGAAAACCACGGTATTTTTCCATCAGCAGGCGCATAATTTCTGCGCCAATGCCTCCAGCTTGATACTTGGGATGCACAATCAGATGTGGAAAATAGACAACCAGATAACCATCGGATATGGCGTTGCCCAACCCCACCAAACGCTGATATTCCCATGCCGTCACCAGCGCATGGGAGTTGTGGAGCGCCTGAATCAACAGATTCGGCTTGCTAGCAGATGACCACGAATTGGCAACGTAGAGGGGCAAGACGTCGTTTAGGTCGGGCTTCTTGGTGTCTGAAAAGGTGATGGAGTCAAGCATTGCACGGATCTTCGCTTCGCTTTAGCTTACCTCACATTTTGCACCTAGCGGCTGAAACTGCAAGCCAACTGAATAAAGCTTATCGACACAGGCTGAGAGCCTATGTTGCTCATAATCTAATCAGTAAACCTACGAACTTAAAATTAAGCCAAGCTTCTAAATCTCAGTAAGATTACCCTTGAAGCAATCCGGCTTTCAACGTTAAATGGTCTTTCTGATTTTTAATCGGTATCCGGACTCTGAATAGTATCCGGAATAAACTATTTTTTTTAGAAAATAGTTCAAAAGGCAACTCATGGAGTATACTCTACGGGTGGTATTGGAATCCCTAGGTAAACGCTACATATAGTACGTCTAGCCTAGCATATCCAGTAGTATGTTTGCTCTTCTAGGTTTTGGACAACTCTACTACAATCAAAAATCGTTAGATTCAAAAGCTTTACTTAACGGTTGAGGAATGCTTTTTGCACCTAAAAGCTGGAAAGCAGGTTATCAGGCGGCTAAGGGAATCTTAAGAATCACTTTAGATTTCATTGATTTAATTTGAGGGCTAAATCTCCTATATTGAGCAGTGCTTGAGCAGTCCTGAATTCCTGAGGAGTTAGGGTAGGCGATCGCCTAGATAACTAAGAGTTATCGGTTTTATATCTATCTATATCGATTTAGGTGGCGCTTCCTGACACTCTCAGTTTGTTTTCAAGATTTGCCTTTTTTACGTTCCTGAAAGTGTTGATCTCAAACGGTTTCTGCTTAATATCAGCTTAGGCTTTTCATTTGAGAAATTTGATGTATACTGATGACTCAAATCGGAGAAGCAGAGATGTATTAGGGTGCAGCCTCTCAAGCAAAATGTTCTGGGATTTCCCTGTGGCTAGCATGGTGCAGTCACAGAAAAGATTCTAAAACTTTGTCTCATGAGGTTTTGCTGAACTGTCTTTTCTAGGGTGTTCCTGTTGCTTGGTCTTATCTCTAGTTAGCTATTTCTATCTGTGGTTGTCTTGTTTAGGGCACCAGCTTTAACTAACCAGCCCTAACTGAATTTTGATTAAACCTTAGTTGTGATGATGGAGCGTGGATTGTGAACAGCATTTTTTCAAAGTTGAGGGATTTCGTTGGACTGAACGATCCTGTTGACTATGAATATGAATATGCCGAGGTAGACGGCGAAGAATATAGAAATCTTTATCAAGAAGAGCATCCTCAGCCTGTGCAACCACAGCAAGAAGAGGAGCCTCGGCGACGCAGCGCCAGCAGCAGACTTCGGGATCGCAGCATTCTTTCTAGTGAGGTAAATATGGGTTCACCTGTGAGCAATGTAATCGGAATGCCCGGTGCGGCAAATGGTATGTCTGAAGTGATGGTGATGGAACCACGCACCTTTGAGGAAATGCCGCAGGTGATTCGCGCTCTGCGGGAGCGCAAGTCTGTGGTGTTGAACCTGACCATTATGGATCCTGACCAGGCGCAGAGGGCTGTTGACTTTGTTGCTGGCGGTACCTATGCGATCGATGGTCATCAAGAGCGGATTGGCGAAAGCATTTTTCTGTTCACTCCAAGCTGTGTTCAGGTCAGCACGCAGCTCGGCGGTATGGCGGATATTGCCATGCAGCAGGCTCAAATGCGCAATCGTCCCATGACTTCAACGCCCGCTTGGCCCGCAGAGCAGACTGCCCGCATGGCTTAGGTTTAATCGAGATCTTCGATTGGTTAGCGCTGGGTTTCTTGCAAGGTTAGCGATCGATCTCAGATCGATCGATCGCTCCTTACAAGAAACCCTTCAGTTTTTGGAGCTTGGAGGTGTAGTTGTCAGCAAAGCTTGGAATTATTGGGGGCGGGGTTATGGGCGAAGCCCTGCTGTCTCGCCTCATTGATCAGAAGACTTATCTATCTAGCGAAATCTTGGTGAGCGATCCGCAAGCTCAACGCCGAGATTTTTTGTCGTCTCAATACGGAATTGAAACCACATTTGACAATCAGGCTGCCTTGAGCGCAGAAACCCTGCTGCTTGCCATTAAGCCCCAGGCTTTTGATGCTGTAACGGCTACTTTACAAATCACGAAGACCGAACAAATCGTGCTTTCGATTTTGGCAGGTACTCCTCTCAGTCGGCTAGAGTCTGTATTCTCTGGACAGCCAGTAGTCCGAGCCATGCCCAATACGCCCGTCACGGTGGGTGCTGGAATGACGGCGATCGCCCCTGGCAAACACGCCCAGGCTTCCCATCTGCAAGTGGCGCGTCAGGTCTTTGCGTCCGTGGGTGAAGTGGTGGAAGTGCCTGAAGCTCTAATAGATGCCGTGACAGGGCTATCTGGGTCGGGACCTGGATATGTTGCCGTCATGATTGAAGGTCTGATTGATGGTGGAGTAGCGGCCGGATTGCCGAGGGCGATCGCCACTCAGCTTGCCCTTCAGACGGTTCGGGGCACCGCTGAACTATTGCAAACCTCTGGAATGCACCCTGCCGAACTCAAAGATCGCGTCACCAGTCCGGGTGGCACTACGATCGCCGGAATTGCCCATCTGGAAAGCGTCGGCTTCCGATCGGCTCTGATTGAGGCAGTGAAGGCGGCGTATCGGCGATCGCAGGAGTTGGGCAGTCCATAGGCTTCTTGCGTAAATTGTTGCGCGATTGTTGCGCGGCAGAGCTGCGCAACAATTTACGCTTTTAAATAAGGCATTCATGCAAGAAATCTAATGCGAAGATAAGGCAAGAGGATGAGTGAATGGCATGACGGACAGTCTAATTAATCTCCTGATCAAATTAGTGATCGCGATCGCTTGTGGCAGCATTGCCAACATCCTAGTGCCGCGACGCATTCCAGGCGGATTAGTGGGATTGATTCTGATTGGTCTGGCAGGAATTTGGCTCGGCGAGTGGGCATTTGCGCTGTTTAGAAAAGAATTTGGCATCAACTTTGCATTTCTTTACTGGCAAATCCAGGGGGTGTTAGTGGTTCCTGCCATCGTGGGATGTGCGATCGTGCTGTACCTCATCAGTGCATTCGTGCGCTGGGGTAGATTTGAATAAGCCACGCTCATCCAAAGACTTCACCATCTAAAATCCACAATCGCATGAAGCCCTATGGCAATTTATAACTCATCTGATTTTTACGCGCCTCAGTCTGAAGCTGAAGCCCTCCCTCGGATCACGCTATTCACAATGTTCCGGCTGGGGCTGTTTCAAGTTGGGCTGGGCATGATGTCGGTGCTAATCTTTGGTGTCCTGAACCGGGTGCTGATCCGAGAGCTAGGCGTTCCAGGGACGATCGGCGGTCTGATTCTGGCGCTGACGCTATTTGTGGCTCCAGCACGGGTTTGGTTTGGGCAAATGTCTGACACCAAGACGCTGTGGGGGTACCATCGCACGGGATATGTGTGGATTGGCGCAGTTTGTCTGGCGATTCTGGCAGCAGTCTCAGTGCAGGTGATGTGGCAGTTAGGCAGTAGCCTTCAGGCGGTCGGCTGGACAACTCCCACCTATCTCTGGACAGGACTGCTGGCGATCGTCTTTGCGCTGTACGGTCTGGCGGTCAGCGCTTGCTCTACGCCCTTCACCACGCTGCTGGTGGATGTGTCAGATGAGGACAATCGCTCTAAGCTGGTGGGCATGGACTGGTCGATGCTGATTGGCGGCACGATCGTCGGGGCGATCACCATCGGCGTTTTGCTGAAAAAGCTGACTTTGAATGCACCGATCGCCGAATTGCAGTCTTCCATCAATCGTCTATTTGCGATCGTGCCTCTTGTGGTAATTGGGCTTGCCTTCCTGGCGACCTGGGGCATTGAGAAAAAATATTCTCGATATGCCGCGCGGCTGGCAGCGCTCAATGCATCGGCAGCATCTTCAGATTTGGAGCCATCGCGCATCGGGTTAGGACGAGCCTGGAAAATCTTGACGGCTAGCCGCCAAACGCGCCTGTTCTTCACGTTTCTCTGTCTGATGACGATCGGACTCTTTATGCAAGATCCTGTCCTAGAAAACTATGGCGGTGATGTGTTCAGCATGGAAATTGGTGAAACGGCTAGCCTCAACGCATTTTGGGGCACAGGCACCTTAATCGGGCTGCTCCTTTCAGGCTTCTTGCTGACTCCGCGCATCGGCAAACGCAATACGGCAAAACTGGGTTGTCTGCTAGTGGTGGGTTCGTTAGTAGGCGTGGTGGGCTTAGGGTTTACCCACAGTCAGGCTTTGCTGAAGCTGGGGCTGCTGATTTTTGGTCTAGCTTCTGGCATTGTCACTACGGGTGCGCTGAGCTTAATGCTGGATCTGACGGCTGCCGCTACCGCCGGGACGTTTATCGGGGCATGGGGGCTGGCGCAGGCTTTTGCCAAAGGAGTTGCCACCGTGTCAGGCGGGATCTTGATTGATTTGGGTAAGCGGCTGTTTTCTGATCTGGTACTGTCCTATGGGCTGGTGTTTTTAGCGCAGGGTATGGCTATGCTAGCTGCCGTCTGGTGCTTGCGCCAGGTGGATGTGCAGGAGTTTCGCACGAGTGCCAGACAGGCGATCGCCAGCGTTCTGAAAGCCGAGGCAGATTAAACATGGACTGGAGTGAGATTCTCAATTTTGCTGAAACGGTGACCGATCGCGTCGGCGTTCAGCTCCTCAAAGACTTTGGGCACGCTCAGGCAAATGCCGTCGAAAAAACGGACGGCAGCCTGGTTACTCCCGCCGATCAGTGGGCAGATGCAGAGCTGAGATCGGCGATCGCTCAAGCTTTTCCCGATCACGGCTTTTTGAGCGAAGAATCAGAGCATATTTTCCCGGAAAACGACTGGTGCTGGGTGATTGACCCGATCGATGGCACCACCAACTTTGCGCGGGGGCTACCGCTTTGGGCAATTTCTCTGGGGCTACTCTACAAAGGCACACCTGTTTTTGGCTATGTGCATCTGCCCCCCTTACGTCAGTCTTTTCACGGCTTTTGGTGCGGTGGAACGGACACAGGCTCGGCGGCAAGCCCTTCGGCAGTCAATCCGGCAGTTAATCTGGCGATCGACCCTTCCCTCATAGACTGCCCCGTAGGTGCATTTCTCAATCATCAGCCCGTTCATCCTCGCCGCGACATCCCCTCTGGCAACCAATTTTTTAATATCTGCGCCCGCAGTACAGCCGTTTTGCAGCAACCTTTACCTTGCAAGGTTCGGATGTTGGGAGCCTCGACCTACAATCTGCTGACGGTGGCGGCAGGTATTTCGCTGGGCGGCGTAGAGGCAACCCCCAAAATTTGGGACATTGCTGCGGTCTGGGCGATCGTTAAAGCTGCGGGTGGATCTTGGGTTTCACTCGATCCAGAGCCGATTTTTCCGTTGCAGGATGGACAAAACTATGGCAGTCGAGCCTACCCTACGCTGGTGGTCAGCCGTGCTGAGCTGGTTCCTATTTTTCAGCCAATCGTACGGTTCTTGGGGAAAACATAGCCCGCCTTGGGGAAAACATGACCGCAGGTTGAGGCAGCTTCAGGAATTTCGCCTGTCTCAAAGCTGATGATGAAGAATTTTGTCAGGAGCTAGAATTGAAAAATAGATCAGACAGATGATTCCGTAACGTTCTGGCATCACAGACCTACAGGATCTACTGTCCAAAATCTAAAATCTAAAATCCAAAATGGTATGAGTTTTTCTGCCCTAGTGCCAACGCTCCTGGCTATCGTAATTCTGATTCTGCTTTACCTGCTGCTGCGAGAAATTGGGCGGCGCTCCCGATCGCCGAGAGGCACTTCAAGATCCGTTCGTTCTAGACAGCCACGATCGCCTCGATTGGGATCAGCGAGTCCTGCATCCCGTCGCAGACTTTTGAGGCTTGTGAATGGCAACGAAAAAACTGCGATTCGATTAGTATCAAACTTGAAGGAGACCCATCCTGAACGTAGCGAACAGTGGTGTTGGGAGAAAGCCATCTATGACTTAGAGAGAGACAGAAGAGCCTAGAAACATGGTGCGATCGCAAAAATACCGAAATCTCTCTCTCACCCTACAAAACTTCTGTAAGCTAACGATCCTCACCTTTAGCCTCATTAGTCTTTTGATTGGCTATCCAGTCGGTTACATACTGAATAATTCATGGGCCTGGGCTGATACCCTGCCGATCGAGACTGCCCCTGAGGTCGCACCTGATTCCAGTCGGACAGGCTTAGGGACGGATGCTATTTCTGCTGAAAAAGTGGGTCAATTTGTTCGGGCATATCTGCATGTAGTGACGCTGATTGAACAACGCGAGGGCGAAATTCAGGGTGCAGAAACCGATGCTGAATCTTTGCGAGTTCAGCAAGAAATCGAAGCTGAAGCGATGGGTTTAATTGAGGCTGAGGGGCTAACGCTCCAGGAATATATGCAGCTCCTGAGCTTAGCCAATATCGATCCAGAATTTGGCGATCGCATCGCGCTTCAGCTCCAAGAGGCGATCGATTAGGTATCTTTTAGGGGTAATGCTCTGGACATATTGATGTTTTTGCAAGGAGCGCTCCGCACCCCTTGCAAAAACATCAGCAACATATTTGAAACACTACCCTTTTAGGTATCTCAAAGATGCCTCTTGCCCATGACCCATCCACGCGTTCTTTGCCTTGGCGAAATCTTGTGGGACTGCTTGGCAGACCAGATTTCTACAACGGTCGATCAGGTGACATCTTGGACGCTCTATGCCGGGGGTGCCCCTGCTAACGTTGCCTGTGCATTGACAAAGCTGGGCACTTCGGCAGGGTTTGTAGGCTGCATTGGCGAAGATAGGTTAGGAGAACAGCTCGTCGAGCTATTGCAAGAAGCTGGGGTCGATCGCAAAGGCATACAGCGCCATGCGTCTCATCCGACGCGCAAGGTTGAAGTGCTGAGAAATGAGGCAGGCGATCGCCAGTTTGCAGGCTTCGGCGATCGCAATACTTCAGAATTTGCAGATGCCTTTCTTCAGGCGGATTTGATTCCTGCCGAGCTATTTGAGAATGCCGAGTTTTTAGTGCTAGGCACGCTGGGATTGGCTTATCCAGATACCGCTCAGGCGATCGCCCGCGCCATGGCTCTAGCAAAGCAGCATTCTCTCAAAATCGTGATTGACGTTAATTGGCGACCGATGTTTTGGTCAAAGCCGGAGTTAGCCAAGCCAATTATTTTGGCATGGGTTAAGCAAGCTGACTTTCTGAAGCTCTCAATCGAAGAAGCCGAATGGCTGTTTGACTCTACAGATGCTGGGACGATCGCCCGTTCCCTGGGCGCTCATTCTACAGGCAATGTGGGCGTGCTAATCACTGCTGGGGCACAAGGCTGCACCTACTATTTCAGTCATCCTAGCGGTGATCTAGAAGGTAAAGTGCCTGCCTTTTTGGTAGAAGTTGAAGACACAACGGGAGCTGGAGATGGGTTTGTTGCAGGGTTTGTTCACCAACTCTGTCAGCAAGGGCGATCGGCACTTTGTGATTCAGCGATCGCTGAGACGATTGTGACCTACGCTAATGCGGTTGGTTCGCTGACCACAATGAGGTCAGGGGCGATCGCGGCTCAGCCTACTGCGGTTGAGGTGAAGGCTTTCTTGTATCTCAATCCTGTTCTGTAGCTGTTTCCCATCAAGCTGCGGCTTGGCAAATTAAATGCCTCAACAGAATAATTGACCAAGCCCAAATTGTTGAGGGTGGTTCCTTGGCTCTTTGGGTCGTTTGTTTGTTAAGCAGCAGTTACGCTGTATGGCTTAGATTTATCTGCAAAAATCAGCCATATTGGCAGTTGTAAAATGTTTTGTAGTTTAAGCATTTCTTTAGAAGTTTTGCCCTATGACCGCAGATAATAGGCATTAAAGACGATGAACTCAGTAGAATCCAACATTTTTGGAAGTGCCGCGCGGCACTTCCAAAAAATACTGGGGGATATAGGGTTTGATCAAGGTATTGCTTAGCTGAAATTAAAAAAGTCGAAATTAAAAGAGTTAAATATCAAAAGCTGCAACTCAGCAAATGTAGGTTAGTTTTAATTTTTGGTATGTGAAGTAAGCCAACTCTGCATAAAGCGAGCCAACTATAAGTGAGTCAACTATTAGCATTCATTACCTTCTGGCAAAATAGTCTCAATGACTGGGTACGTCGAGAAATTATTGATGATGATCCATGGGATGAACAGATTTCAGATTTGCCAGACGATAAGGAGGAGCCAAAAACCTCTGCCATAGAATCTGTCCCTGAAGCTGACACACCTCAAGCTGACACACCTGAATCAGACATCAGCATGATTCACCAATAGTTGCGCTTCATCGATCGCAACTCTCTTTTATCGTTTGCGCCGCTTTTTAGCATCTAGATTAAGCGCATTTTGCCAGGGCATTGATTTGTCAGCAATATTTCTGACATACACTTTGGTCACAGCCCCATAGCGTTCACGCAAAATATTCTCTAGCCGTTCGCCAATTAAGTGGGCAACGCTCATAAATTCTGGGTGCAGCAGCAGATACAGACGGATAAAAAGCTGATCTCCGATAACACCTTGAGAGAAGACTTTCGGACAATCCGAAACTCCTTCGACTTGAGCTGCAATCTGAGCCAGTGTTTCTGGAGCGATCGCCATTTGATGCACTAAAGAGGGAATCTGCTGCTTGAGAATACGCCAAAGGCTGGGAGCCAGCATCAGCGTTAGAACGATCGTTAATAGCGGATCAAGCCAGAGGTAGCCCTGAGAAATCCCAATTAGCCCTGCCAACATTAGCCCGGTTAGCCACATGCCCTGCAAAATGTAATTGGCGCTATGGCGCAGTGTCGGGTTTCTCAGGGCAGAAGATTCATAGCGCTCAAATAGCACAAGACAAATATGAACGGCTACAACTGCGCTGAGCAAAAAAACTAGCGGTAAATCAACATTTAACTCTGGCGCTTCAGTTGAGGAGGCGAGAAAATCTCTGAAGTGAAAGAGGCAAATTGCCACCATGGTAAAGCCAATGAATCCCAAAAAAGCAGCTAGCAGCAGCACTGCTACCGTATGCTGCTGACGATGGGTTCGTAATGCTTGCCCTGACTGCTGCCCAGATTGCTGCATAGAAGCCGTCGCGCTCAGGCTGAGGAGGATGCTGAAGCAATCGAGGAGAGTATGCAAGAAATCTGCCAAAATACTGAGCGATCGGCTTGTCCAACCTGCCCAAAACTTCACTGCTAAGACCAGCAGCGTTAACCATAGCGTAAGGAATAAGACTCGATAACTTGCGCGATACTGACCCTGTACGTCACCCATGAACCAGAGGCTAGCACAAAAGCTACTCTTGCTTACAGGGGGAGAAGCCCTCATTCAAAGAAAAAGCGATTTGGCTGAGGAGCCTGCCCATTTTCTTCAGCCGAATTGCCATTCACTAGCCCCACCATAAACGTCCTAAGTAAACTGGCAACAGCTACAGCACCTACTCTAGCCCAATGGCTCAACCTTATAGCGATGATTTCCGGCACAAGGTGATGGAATCGATTAAGTCATCTCTGCCCGCAAGGTAAATCGGCTCTGCCCGCAGGGCAAATCGGCAAGAGCGCCAGCAATATGAAGAGGCGTAGCTATGGAAGAAGACTATGATTTTAGCCAGAGTAAACGAGGAGCGATCGACCCAGTTCCTGGAAAGACTCGCATCATAATCCAGTTGAATGACGAGTTTCAGCCTGGTTTCGTAAGCTAGTTCATGCGGCAGGTGGAAACTACCAAACCTTGACTAATGAAGCATTGCGTCAGCACATTTAGCAAAGCCGTGAACCTTTAGGAGCAACTCTCCGCAGAGTGATCTGAGAAGAGTTTGAGCGCACTAGAGGAGCCTATCGATCTCCTCTTAATCCATCCAGCCAATATCCACCTCGCTGATTTTGCCCGTAGACTTCTCAGAAGACATTTCTGGCAGAGAGCTAGGGAGCGTCGGAGGCTCCATCATTTTGCGGGGGGCAACTTCGTGGTTGGGGCGATCGCGTCCCGGCATGGGCACGATCCCCTGAGAAGTGGCTGGTCTGTAGCTTTCTAGACCTGGCTCTGGGGCTTTAGGCTGGGGCAAGGGCGTGAGTGCAGCACGAGCTGGGGAAGGCGATCGCGTCAAGGTGTGAGTAGCCGATGATTTAGACGCAGCTTGGGCAATCGGCTGAGAGGCTTGAGCTAAAGCTTTAGCCGCCTGCGCTTTCTGTGCCGCCTGCAATGTCTGATTTTCTTCCGAGAGCTGCAAAATTACGCTGCGGGCTTCCTCTAGCTCCGCTTTGAGCTGCTGAAGCGCCGGGGCAGATTTCGCTTCATCTTTCGCTTCTTTGAAAGTTCGGTTTAGCTCAATTTGGGCTTGCAGGTTGTCCTGTAGTTGAGCGATCGCTTGCTGCAACTCTTGAATCTGCTGCTGTGCCTTCTGTTGTTCGGCATCCAGAGCGGCTTGCAGTTGGGCGATCGTTCCTTCTAAATCGGCTGGCGCTGGGCTGTTGGCTGGCACTGGGCTGTTGGCTGGCACTGGGCTGTTAGCTGGCACTTTGGCAGCTTCAGGCTCTGGCGTGGGTGGCACACCTGTGGCTACTGTGGCTTCTGCCGCCTCCGTTGGCGCTTCTGTTGCCGCCTCTGGCAAGGCTTCTGCCCCTGCATTAACTTCCTGGGACTCTGCCGCTGGCTTTTGTGCTTCTTCCCGTAATAAATCTGACAACCGTTTCCGCGCCATTGCTGCCTCTACTCCTGTGATGGACTGTCGATCGCCCGTTACTCTATTGGTCTGAACTGCCTGGATAAACGCCTGGATGAATGCCTGGAAAATCATTTTTATCCATCTGCTGAGGTGCCTCACCCATTCATCCCTTTCTTCTCTATTGTCTTCCAAGTGGTGGTGCGCGGGTAATGATTTTTGTGGTGTGGGTAAAGCCTAGTACCACGAAAATCATTACCTTTTGAGGACTAACGTCTTCCAGTCTTGCCGGATTTCTTCAACTACCCGCCAATAATCTGCCTCAGCTTCTTTCTTATTTTTGCCACGCCATTGAAAAATTGATGTCCCTTCCAGGGCAGATTTCTCGTGGGCTTTGTAGGCGCGAATGAAGGCATTACAGACCGGAACGCCTACTTCTAAAAGCGTTTTCTGAGCCTCCAAAGCCTCTGCCAGACTGCGTGGATCAACGCGAGTCAGCAGCACCCGATGCGCTATACCCGAAGGAATAACGACCTGCTTAACGGTTTCAATCAGAGCAGACAAATCCATGGGTGCAGGTGGGCTAGGCAGCAGTAGATAATCGGCAACAGGCAGTACGGCGGCTAGGGCAGTGGAGCCGAGGGCGGGCGGTGTGTCCACAATGATCATTTGATAGTCTTCAATCTCCCGCAAATGCCCCAGCAGCAGAGGATCGATCGATTTTGCTAGGTCAAAGCCCATGCGGTTCTCGCTGCGATCGACCCACCAAGAGGCAGAACCCTGCGGATCGGCATCGACCAGAAGGACGCGATCAGTTTCTCCAAAAGCAGCCGCTAAGTTCACGGCGGTTGTAGTTTTGCCAACGCCACCCTTGCCGTTGAATACCACCAAGATTCTAGGGGATTTTGAGGGAAGGGGCGATCGCACCACAGAGAAACTCCTGCATCAAATCTAACGGGCAAATTCAAGGATATGCGCTGCGGTGATCTGGGGCTGCTCCAAATGCGGCACATGACCACATTGAGGAATCCAAACAAGCTGACTCTGAGGAATAGCTTGATGAAGGCGCTCAGCATCTTGAATTCCCAGAATCCGATCCTGCGCTCCCCACAAGATCAGCGTTGGCTGCCGAATCTCTGCCAGTCGGGTTTTGAACGATCGATAGCCGCCGCTTTGGGTAAAAGAAATGAGAGACTGCTGCCAGTTTGCCCGATCGAGATGCAGTGCGGCACACTTTAGAGCATCGGCTGAAGCAAAGCTAGCGTCATAGTAAGCCTTGAGGCTAATGTTTTGCCGAACTTTAAGATTCCGCAAAAAGGCGGTTGCCCATTTGCCGATCGGCTGAGTGATCAGCTTGCTCAGCGGAAATCCAGCGCTAAATCCGGCGCTGTCAATCAGCACAAGCTGCTTCACAGCTTCAGGATAGGTGAGGGCAAAATCAATTGCTGCCGCACCGCCCATGGATGCGCCAATGAGGACAACAGGCTCGTCAATTAGCGTTTTCCAGCAAGCATACAGATGGGCTTTGATGGCGGCAGGATTCACCGGAAGCTGAGGCGATCGCTCTGTAAACCCAAACCCTAGCAGATCGATCGCCCAAGTCTCACCTTGTGTTAATAGCGGCAAGAGTCGGCGAAACTCAAACACTGAGCTATCAAATCCGTGCAGCAACAGCATCGGAGATTTGCCCTGAGATTTTTTGCCTAGAGGCTGCTTGCCATGATGCTCCTTGCCATGATGCACATAGGCTGTGGCGATCGGGCTTTCTGTAAGAGGCGTAGAAATATCTTGATACTCAATCCGTTGGGCGATCGCAATGGATGCCGCTTCAGTGAGCTGATGGATCGGAAGAGAGAGCCGAGAGGTTGCCGTCATCCCTCCAGCGTATCAGGAATTTTTCTTCCACAGCCTGTTACTTTTCATAACCTGACACCAAGATTGCCTCAGTAGTTTTCAGGAGGCTTTACAATATTGTGACTTGAGGTTGCGATATTGTGACTTGAGGTTGCGATATTGTGACTTGAGGTTGCGATCGCATCTGCAAAAGCAGCCCGAAAAATCATCAAATTCCAGGCAGAGCAGGATTTCCCAGCTTTACCATTTCTTAAGAATTTGGCGCTTGTATCAAGCTTTAGATTCAGCGATTTCTATTAAGTTCAGACGATCGCTACCCCGATAAAATTGAAGCTGGGCATCTACAGACTTTCAGTTCTCTTCCCTCTTCAGCAGCTTAAGCCCGAAGCATGATCACCTCATTCACTCCACAGGGGTTGCGCCCTAGTTTCAAACGCTCCGATCTCAGTGTCAGACGACTTAACGAAAAATTTTGGTGGCAGTTCCTTCCGGCCGGGTTAGCAACCTTAGTTGTCATCGTTTTGCTTCAGTTTGGTGTTTGCCAGGTTATCGAAACAACTTTATGTCATGCGCTGCTGCGCTTCAAAGATCCCATTCCCGATCGCTTTCAAGAATGGCTGTGGCTGGCGCTGCTATCTGTTGGCATCGGTCTAGGAGGATGGCTGCCGCGCTGGCGGTTTCGCTATCAGCTCATGACTTGGCTCTCGCTGTGCCTCGGCTGGGGTGCCCTGAGCTGGCTGCTGGGAGCGAGCGGCTCTCAAATTCCGATGGCGGCTCCTATGCTGCTATTTGGCTTGTGTGGCAGCGCCGTCACGTTAACAGAGTCTGTTCGAACTTACGTGTTGCTGCGCCAGAGCGAAAAGCGCTATGCCCTTGCCCTGTGCGGCACAACAGAAGGCTTATGGGACTGGAACTTGCGCACCGATCGCATTGATTTTTCCCCACGCTGGAAGGAAATGCTGGGCTACGAAGCCCATGAACTTGGCGATCGCCCCACTGAGTGGCTTAGCCGGGTGCATCCTTCAGATATAGATGCGCTGAAACTCGCTCTTGCCGACCATTGTCAGGGGCAAACGCCGCACCTAGAGTGCGAATATCGGCTATTGCATCGCAACGGCTCCTATCGCTGGATGCATAGCCGAGGGCTGGTGGTTCGCAATCGCTGGGACAGGGTTGAACGGGTGGTTGGCTTTCAAACTGACACGACCGAACGCCGCGAAGCAGAGATGGCACTTCAGCGGACAACCTTTTATGATGCCCTGACGGAGTTGCCCAACCGAGTGGGCTTCATGCACCGATTGCAGCAGACGATCGATGATACTCAGACGCACTCAACTATTTCTTTTGCGGTGCTATGGCTAGATATTGACCAGTTCAAGCTCGTGAACAACAGCTTGGGGAATACCTTGGGCGATCGGCTCTTGGCGGCAGTAGCTCAGCGGCTGAAGTCGTTCTTGACGCCCGAAAATACCGTGGCGCGGCTGGGCGGTGACGAATTTGCAGTGCTTCTGCCTCAGATTCAGTATGCTCACGACGTGACCCATATGGCAGAACGGCTCCAGCAGCTGTTGTCGCTGCCGTTTAATCTGGATGGACGGGAGGTTTTCATCACCGTCAGTATTGGCATTGTTCTCAGTTCGGCACACTACACCCAAACCGAACCCTTGCTGCGCGATGCGGACACGGCCATGCACCGCGCTAAAGCTTTGGGCAAGGCGCAGTATCAAGTTTTCGATCGCACCATGCGAACCCGAATGCTGTTGAAACTTCAGCTTGAAAATGATCTGCGGCAAGCTATTGCTCAAGGCGAACGGTACGCCAACATGATGGGGATTGCGGCCGCTCCTCCAAGGCATCCAGATCACTGGGTGCCAGAGGCTTGTGCCGATCGCCTTGCAGCGTCTCCAGACCTATCGAGTCTCCATCAATCGAGTCTCCATCAACAGCTTCAAATCTACTATCAACCCATTCTCTGTCTCACCACCGGACTGGTCGTAGGATTTGAGGCTCTGGCGCGTTGGCAGCATCCAGAACAAGGATTTCTACCGCCTGCTCAGTTTATTCCTGTTGCTGAGGAAAGCGGGCTGATTATTCCCCTCAGCTGGTGGGTTTTGCGAGCAGCCTGCCGTCAAATGAAGCAGTGGTTGACGGTCTTTCCAGAGCAACGTTTCCTAACCCTCAGCGTCAATCTTTCTAGTCGTCAGTTTTCTATGCCTGGGTTAACGGAGCAGATTCAGCAAATTTTGCGAGAAACCGAGCTGAACCCTGCCAACTTGAAACTAGAACTCACCGAAAGCATGGTGATGGACAATGCGGCGCATGTCGTCGATGTGCTGTACCAGATTCGGGCACTAGGCATTCATCTGGCGATCGATGACTTTGGCACAGGCTACTCCTCCCTCAGCTATCTGCCGCGATTTCCAATTAATACTTTGAAAATTGATCGATCGTTTGTGAGCCAAATGGATACCTGTCTTGATAGTTTAGAGATCGTTCGTACTATTCTAGTACTAGCACACAACTTGGGAATTGATGTCACGGCAGAAGGAGTAGAAACCTCAGAGCAGCAGGATCAGCTTTTAGAGATGCAGTGCGAGTTCGGTCAAGGCTATTTCTTTTCTGAACCGATGGACGTGAGCGCTATTACTCAATTATTAGAGCGGCAGCAGCCATATTAGATCGTTACGTTAATCAGTAATCGGAGTGAAGCAGTAAGGTGGCAAGCGAAAAATCCGGCTGTCACCGGGTTCTTTGGGGCTGTCCATTAGCTGACCATTAGCTGTCCATATAAATGGGCACAGGACTATTTCACAAGATTTCCGCAGGGTCGCGATCGAGTAATTTTCAAAAACTTTACAAAACTTTACTTATTGAGGAGGTTCTCCCAAACATTCCACAGGGTTTCCACAGGTGATTCAAAGTTTTCCACAGGTCAGGGCAGAGTTTTCCACAGCGAATAACGGTACGACCTGCCCTGACAGACTTATTGGGGAATACGCTGCTTTCAAACGCCAATCCTCTTAAACCCACAGTTTTTATTAAGTTATGTAAAGTAAACTGCCCTCAAACCCTGATTCTATCGTCAGCCTACTCTGTGCCCTAATTGACTTACTCTCCATTTTGGCGCTACTTGCTTCTCTCCCCAATGGCGCAAAACGATGCGACCTACTATATTGAAAGCGCTCTGGCTTAAGCTATCCTTCCTCAAGCCCACAGGTCAACGGACAGGTCAAGGCTGGAGTTAGGCTTGGCGCTATTTGTCGCTGCTGAAGCGATCGAACTGCCCCGCCATTCACCCAAACGTTATTCGCCCAATAGAGGTTTCCATGCACGCAACCGTCAGCATCCTGGCAGAAATTCCCGAAGAACTCCACGAATCGCTTCAAAGCTACCTAGAAACCCATCCAGATTGGGACCACGATCGCGTGTTTTGCGCCGCGCTTTCCCTGTTTTTGTTGCAGAACGGCAGCAGCAATACGCCAGATGCCTCCCGTAGCTATCGTCGGGCTGCTAGGGTATATCTAGACACGCTGTTTAAGCACGCGGTTTAGGGCTGGCGAGCGAAACCTAACGACTTGTAAAACATTGACCGTCTGCGGTCATGAAGGGCGTAGAATTTTTCTGTAGCAATCCTCCAGTCATCCCTCTCAGCCATCGCAATCAGCCACCGTAAAAGTCGAGTACTCCTAATCCATGACATACCTCTGGTTTAAAGCATTTCATTTGGTGGGCGTGGTTGCCTGGTTCGCAGGCTTGTTCTATTTGCCGCGTCTATTTGTTTACCATGCAGAAGCCAACGAGCAGCCAGAAGCCGTTCGCACCGTGCTACAGCAGCAGTACCAAATTATGGAGAAGCGGCTTTACCGCATCATCATGACTCCGGCAATGGTGCTGACTGTAGCAATGGCGATCGGCATGGTGATTGTGTCTCCTGATCTGCTAAAGGAAACCTGGCTGCATATAAAATTTGGTCTGGTGGTGGTGCTGCTGGGCTATCATCACTTTTGCGCTCGTCTCATGAAAGAAATGGCGGCGGGTCGGTTTCGCTTTACCGGGCAGCAATTCCGGTGGTTCAACGAATTCCCGACGGTGCTGTTTGTGATTGTTGTACTGCTGGCAGTGTTCAAGAATAGCTTTCCCACCTCTGCCGCATCTTGGAGTGTGGTCGGTATGGTGGTGGCAATGGCGGCTATCATTCAGCTTTATGCTCGCAAGCGCCGTCTTGAGAAAGAGCAGATATCAGCAGGCTCTGGTGAGATGAGTGCAAAAGGTTCAGCCTAGAGCGCCCCATTCTTGTAGCGCGATCGCCACGCCTTTTCGCAATTCTTCATTTAATAAGCTGTCTTGAGCCGCAAGTTCCCGAAGTCGTTTCTGGGCAATTTGCGGCTCAGCTTGTTTTAAAATGTGCTGTTCTAAGCTATCAGGCTGTTCTAAGCTATCAGGCTGTTCTAGACTATCGAGCTGCTTGAGAGCCGCGATCGCATGGAGCCTCACGCTGGCGCTGGGTTCTGCCAAGAGCTGAATCAGTGTTTCCAATGCCTGGGGCTGTTTGAGCTGTCCCAAACTGAGGGCGATCGCCTGTTTGCCTCGGTCGGTTTGGGCGATCGGGTGTGCCGATTGCAGCAGATTGAGGAGAATCTGAGCAGCCTGTGTCTTTGCCTCCTCGGACTCCACACGCCCCAAAACGAGGATTGCCTCCTGGCAGACGGACGAATCGCTGTGCAACAAAAACTCCTGAAGGTGATTAAGAGCCTCAATGCTACCAATCCACACTAGAGAGCGAATGGCTTCGATTTGCAAAGGGGCAGGAGCATGAAGCGATCGCAATACTGCAAACAGAGCCTCGGTAGAAGACTCGGTGCCAATGCGTCCTAGAGCAATTGCTGTCTGCTGACACACCTCCAGATTCAGATCCCACAGTAGGGGCTTAAGGCGATCGGCTAGCTCGTTTTTACTATGCAGCGCGGATTGCAAGCCCAGTGTCGTGACTGCCGACTGGCGCACTTTGGCATCGGTATCTTGCAACGCCAGCAGCAGCGCCGCAGAAATTTGGGGATGTTGAAAATGGCTGAGAGCTTCGATCGCCACTATACGCATAGGCGGAGACTCATGCTGCATTGCCTCTAGCAGCGATGGCACTACATGAGGATGGCGAATTTGCGCTAAAGCCTGAATTCCCAAGCCATAGGTCGAGGCTTGGGTAAGCAGGGTTTGCAGAGGGGCGATCGCTTCTACTCCCATTTGGGTCAGGGCAGCAGTTGCCACCCCAGCGATTTCTTCGTGGTCAGTCGTGCGAATCAGGTTAACTAAAACAGCAACTGCCTCTGGATGCTTCAGGTTGCCTAATATTCGAGCAATGAACCAAGTGAGTTCCCAATCCTCAGCTTCATCTTGCAGCAAATCGACCAGGGGAGCGATCGCCAATTCACCAAAATCAGGAATCGCTTTGGCAATATCCCATCGGCTCTGAAAGTCCCCTAGCTTCAGGCGGACTAATACAGTCGATAGATCAGCAGATAAATCAGTCTTGCCAGCATCAGACATGGGCTTAATTTAGAGTCTTGGAAATTAAGGGTTGGAACTAATAGTTTGTCAGCTCAGTACGCGAATTTAAATCTATTGCTTACAAACGGAAGTTCTGTATAAATGCAGTTCTTGTATGGCGAATATGCACAAAAAGTATACAGCTTAGTTTTTTGTAACTATCGCTACGAACTCAAGTCTTGAATATCTTTAACCTAACAACAAATCGGATCAAGACGTGCGATCGCCGTGCCAGACCAGGAGAACAACCGCCGTGACTAGTGTGATAGCTAACCAAGCTGCCAGCCTTAATAAGTTTGAAAAGCTCAAAGTCGAGAAGGATGGACTGGAAGTGAGGCAAGAGCTTGAGCATTTTGCTCAAGTCGGCTGGGAAATCATGGATGAGATCGATCGCGATCATCGCCTGAAGTGGTTGGGCATATTCTTTCGCCCTGTCACTCCCGGAAAGTTCATGATGCGATTGCGGCTACCCGCAGGGCTTCTGACGGCGCAGCAAATGCGGGTTCTGGCAGAAATTGTCCAGCGCTATGGGGAAGATGGCAACGCCGATATCACGACGCGCCAAAACCTCCAGCTCCGGGGCATCCGGATTGAGGATGTGCCCGACATCTTCCGTCGCCTGAAGGCAGTCGAGATGACCAGCATTCAGTCGGGTATGGATAATGTTCGCAATATCACAACCTCGCCGATCGCCGGACTGGATGCCGATGAGATGATGGATGTGCGTCAGTTGGCTCGACAGGTGCAGGATATGATTACCAGCGGTGGCGAAGGCAACCCGGAGTTTTCTAACCTGCCCCGAAAATTTAATATTGCGATCGAGGGGGGGCGAGACAACTCCATTCATGCCGAAATCAACGACATTGCTTTCGTGCCTGCTTTCAAAGATCAGCAGTTTGGCTTCAATGTTTTAGTGGGTGGATTCTTCTCAGCCAAGCGCTGCGAAGCGGCAATTCCAATGAATGTCTGGGTGGCTCCTGAAGCGGTGGTGGCTCTCTGCCGCGCCATTTTGGAAGTGTACCGAGATCACGGTCTGCGCGCCAACCGCCAAAAATCTCGCCTGATGTGGCTGATTGACGAGTGGGGTCTAGAGAAATTTCGCGCCGAGGTCGAGCAGCGGATCGGTATTCCTCTGGCAACCGCTGCCGATAAAGACGAGATGGACTGGGACAAGCGCGATCACATTGGTGTGTTTCCTCAAAAGCAAGCTGGGCTGAGCTATGTGGGACTCCACATTCCTGTAGGTCGTCTGTTTGCCGACGATATGTTTGAGCTAGCTCGACTGGCGGAAGTTTACGGCGATGGTGAGATGCGCCTGACGGTTGAGCAAAATCTGGTAATTGCTAACGTTCCAGATTCTCGATTGGAGGCGTTGCTGCAGGAGCCGATTCTAGAAAAGTTTTCGATCGCCCCGACTCCCCTAATGCGATCGCTAGTGTCCTGTACGGGTTCACAGTTCTGCAACTTTGCTTTGATTGAAACCAAGAATCGGGCGCTCGCCCTGATCCGAGAGTTGGAATCTGAAGTAGAGCTGACTCGCCCGGTACGCATTCACTGGACAGGGTGTCCTAACTCTTGCGGACAGCCCCAGGTTGCCGATATTGGTTTAATGGGGACAAAAGTTCGCAAAGAGGGTCAAACGGCTGAAGGCGTTGATTTGTTCATGGGTGGCAAGGTAGGCAAAGATGCCCATCTTGGCACCTGCGCACAAAAAGGAATTCCCTGCGATGACCTGAAGCCTGTGCTCAAAAATTTGCTGATTGAGCAGTTTGGTGCTCACAGCAAAAGCTGAAGTTCTTGACGGTTCTAACACCGTTTTTGAACGATAGGCATTCTCACATTCTCCCCCTGCTCGACTCAGGCATAGGTTCCCTGATTGCCCAAGTCGAGCCTCGCGCAACACACTATTGAACTTGGAAGCGGTAAATTATTCATGTCAAAACTGACCAGACGCAATTTTCTAGCAACTGCTGGCGCTGCAACTGCGGCAACAGCCTTTATTCACGGCTGCACTTCCACCACAACCAATACTTCTGCTAGCCCCAGCGCTGCGGCGGGTGCTTCTCCTAGCCCAGTTTCTAATGGCGCTGTGCCTGAAACCGCAACGGCAAAGCTGGGATTTATTGCCCTGACCGACTGTGCACCTTTGGTGGTTGCGCTAGAGAAAGGCTATTTTGCCAAGTATGGTATGACCGACGTTTCTGTGGGCAAGCAAACCTCCTGGGCTGTTACCCGCGACAACCTAGAGCTAGGCTCAGCCAATGGCGGTATTGATGGAGCACATATTCTGTCGCCCATGCCTTACCAGTTTGCTTCAGGTAAGACCAAAAACAATAAGCCCTTGCCGATGTACGTTTTGGCACGGCTCAACACTGACGGACAGGGCATTTCTCTCTCCAACGAGTTCAAGGCTCTGAAGGTGGGTGCCGACAGCTCGCTGCTAAAACCAGTGATTGAGCAGCGTAAAGCTGCGGGTCAAAAGTTCAAGGCGGCTGTCACTTTTCCAGGCGGTAACCATGATCTGTGGACGCGCTACTGGCTAGCGGCTGGCGGCATTAACCCTGAAACGGATGTAGACATTGTAGTAATTCCGCCTCCGCAGATGGTCGCCAACATGGAATCGAAGACCATGGATGCTTTCTGCGTCGGCGAGCCTTGGCCCGGTCGTCTGGTGAGCAAAAAGCTGGGCTACACGGCAGTGACAACAGGTGAGATTTGGAAGGGGCATCCTGAGAAGGCTTTCACAATGCGGGCGGACTGGGTAGACAAGAACCCAAAGGCGACCCAAGCGCTAGTGATGGCGATCCAAGAGGCACAGATTTGGTGTGATGACGATGCCAACAAGCAGGAGATGTGCGAAATTCTCTCAAAGGATAAGTACGTCAAAGCTCCGGTCAAAGATATTTTGGAGCGATCGAAAGGCAACTTTGACTTCGGCGACGGGCGCACTCTAGAAAAGAGCGACTTGCTAATGAAGTTCTGGCGCGAGTCGGCATCCTTCCCCTTCAAGAGTCATGACACCTGGTTTGTAACGGAAAACATGCGCTGGGGCAAACTGCCTGCTGATACCGATGTCAAGAAGCTGGTGGATGCCGTTAACCGCGAGGATATTTGGAAGGATGCGGCTAAGGCGATTGGTCAGTCTGCGGCAATTCCCGCAAAAGATACGCGAGGAGTCGAGAGTTTCTTTGACGGCACCAAGTTTGATTTCGAGAAACCCGCAGACTATTTAAAGGAACTCAAGATCAAAAAGATTTAAGAGTTCATGTAGGGACATGACAATGCCATGTCCCTACTTTGAAGACCGTAGCTTTAAAGACCATTGCGTTGAAATGAAGACCGTAGCCTAGAGAAACGATTTGACTTCACAAGTCACCTTCGCAAGCTCCTTACACAAGCCAACACCAGGAAGTTTGATTCATGACGACAGCTCTTTCTCGACCCAGTCCTGCCTCCAAGACCTCGGTGGCATTTGGCAAGATCTGGCAGGCTATTTTCCCCCCGGCGCTGTTCGTCGGAGTGTTGCTGACCGTCTGGCAATTACTTTGTTTCAGCGATGACTCGGCATTGCCTAGCCCCATCAAAGTGATTGCTCAAACGTTTGATCCTTATCTGACCAACCCATTTTTTGATAATGGGGGAACAGACAAAGGGTTGGGGTGGCAGATTCTGATTAGCCTTCAGCGGGTATTAATGGGTTATGCACTTGCCGCCATTGTGGGCGTTGCCGTGGGTGCCGTAGTGGGAGGAGTTCCCTTTGTTCGCAAGGGTCTTGACCCAATTATTCAGGTCTTGAGGACGGTTCCTCCCCTTGCCTGGATGCCTCTGGCGCTGCTGTTTTTTCAAAACAACGATCGTGCTGCTATCTACGTCATCTTTATCACGGCGGTCTGGCCAATCATCATCAACACGGCGCTGGGCGTGCAGCAGATTCCCAGTGACTACAAAAACGTAGCGCGGGTTTTGCAGCTCTCTCTGCCAGAATATGTGATGAACATTTTGGTGCCTGCAACGGTTCCTTATGTGTTCTCAGGTCTGCGGATTGGTATCGGTTTATCTTGGCTTGCCATCGTTGCTGCCGAGATGTTGAAAGCAGATGGCGGCATCGGATTCTTTATCTGGGATGCCTACAACGCAGGTAACGACAACAGCACAAGTCAAATCATTTTGGCGATCGTCGTTGTGGGTCTGGTGGGACTGCTGCTCGACAAGATTGTGGCTTGGGTCGGTCGTTTAGTGGCTCCCGGCGAGCAGAGATAGTCAGCAAAGCTTTGTCCTCGCAAAGCAGACAAAACCACAGACGGAACCTACGCCCTTCATTCATTTTCTCTTCTATGTCTACTCCTGCATTCGTTGAAATCGATAGCGTCGATCGCATCTTTTCTCTCCCAGGTGGCGGTGAATATGTGGCGATTAGAAATATTGACCTGAAGATTCAGAAGGGCGAATTTGTCTCCCTGATTGGTCACTCGGGCTGCGGTAAGTCTACATTGCTCAACATCATTGCAGGTCTTGATCGCGCCTCTTCAGGAGGGGTGGTTCTGGAGGGCAAGGAAGTGACTCAGCCAGGACCCGATCGCATGGTGATCTTTCAGAACTATTCGCTGCTGCCTTGGCGAACGGTGCGGCAAAACATCGCTTTGGCCGTCGATGCGGCTCTGAAGCATCTCCCGAAGCAGGAGCGGCATGAGATTATTGAACATCACATTGACATTGTGAATCTGCGCCCTGCTGCCGACAAGTTTCCCCATGAGCTGTCGGGTGGCATGAAGCAGCGGGTGGCGATTGCCAGAGGTTTAGCCCTGCGCCCCAAGCTATTGCTGCTAGATGAACCCTTTGGGGCGCTAGATGCCCTGACGCGGGGCAACATGCAGGAAAAGCTGATGCAGATTTGCCAGGAAAATGAAGTCACGGCGGTCATGGTAACCCATGATGTGGATGAGGCGCTGCTGCTGTCCGATCGCGTCGTCATGCTGACCACTGGTCCCGAAGCCCATATCGGTCAGATCTTGGAGGTGGATATCCCGCGTCCGCGCCGTCGGTTAGAGGTTGTGAATCACCCCACTTATTACGCGATGCGTAATGAGATTGTCTATTTTCTCAACCAGCAAAAGCGGGTATCCAAACGGGTCAAGGCAGCACCCGCAGTCATTGCTGCGAACGGGCTAGAGAAAATCAACTTGAACATTGGCTTTATTCCACTCACCGACTGCGCCCCGCTGATTGTGGCGCAGGAAAAGGGCTTTTTCAATAAGCATGGTTTAGAGCAAGTCAATTTAGTGCGAGAACCCAGCTGGAAGTCAGTCATGGAAGGCGTGGTGTCCGATCGCCTGGATGCAGCCCAAATGGTTGCCGGGATGCCGCTGGCGCTGACTCTAGGGGCAGGGGACAAAACACCCGTCCCCATGATTACGGCAATGGTGGTAAGCCGTAACGGTAATGCGATTACCCTCAGCAAGAGCCTCTATGACCAAGGCGTGCGATCGCTTGCCGACCTGAAAACGGTGCTGTATCAGACCCACGATAAAAATCATGTGCTGGGCATGGTGCACCCCACGTCGATGCACAACCTGCTATTGCGGCACTGGCTGGCTTCAGGCGGTATCGATCCCGATCGCGATGTCAGCCTCAAAATGATCCCGCCCCCCCAAATGGCGGCAAACTTGAAGGCGGGCAATATTGATGGCTACTGTTCTGGGGAACCTTGGAATTCTTACTCAGTACATGAAGGCACAGGCTTTGTCATCCAAACGGATATGGATCTATGGGCAGGTCATCCAGAAAAGGTGCTGGGCATCCGGGAAGACTGGTCAGAAAAATATCCCAAGACCCATATTGCGCTCGTCAAGGCGTTGATTGAAGCTTGCGAATATTGCGACGATCGCCGCAACCGAGAAGAGGTTTTAGAATTGCTCTGCCGCCCTGAATATTTAGGAACTGACCCAGTTTTTACCCGCCCTGGCTTCATCGATCCCTACCAGTTTGGCACTGACCAACCGCCTCAGCAAATGCTGCGGTTCAACCAGTTCTTTGTCGATAACGCCAACTTTCCTAGTCGGAGCGAGGCGCTGTGGATTCTCACTCAGTTCGCGCGCTGGGGTATCACGCCTTTCCCCAAAAACTGGATTGAGGTGATCGAACGAGTCCGCCGACTGGATCTGTTTTGGGAGGCTACGAAGCAACTAGAGCTGCCTAGGAGCGAACCGTCTCGTCAGCCTTTTGCTCTATTTGACGGCGTGATGTTTGACCCAGATGACCCCATCAGCTATATCGAAAGCTTTGATATTCGCCACGACTATCGTGTTGTGGAAATTCCGCTAGATGCCGCTATCTCTGAGAAGCTGAAGGTGGCTTAGGACTCTAGGAATTTTTGTCTTCCACTTGTGAATTTTTAATCTGCTCATGTCTGCTAATCTCTCTGACCCCACGCAACCTATGCAAATCCTTGATAGCAAAACTTCAAGTGGTTCTCCTAAGCTCGAAACTGGATCGTTTTTGAGCATCAAAAATGTCTCCAAGGTTTATCCAACGCCTAGGGGCCCTTACACCGTTCTGGATGGCGTTGATCTGGAGATTCAGGAAGGGGAATTCATTTGCCTGATTGGGCATTCGGGCTGCGGCAAAACGACGCTGCTCAATATGGTGTCTGGGTTCGCAACGCCGACTACCGGGGAAGTGCGAGTGGGCGATCGCCTCATCACCCAGCCGGGGCCTGATCGGATGGTGGTGTTTCAAAACTACTGTTTGCTGCCCTGGAAAACCGCCTACGAAAATGTCGATCTGGCGGTCAAGGCAGCTTTCCCAGACAAGCCCAAGGCAGAACGGGCGGCTCAGGTGTGGGAGCATCTGGAAATGGTGGGATTGACTGAGGCGGCGACCAAGCGTCCGGCGCAGCTGTCGGGCGGTATGAAGCAGCGAGTGGCGATCGCTCGTGCCCTGTCTATCCGGCCTGAAGTGCTGATTATGGACGAGCCGTTTGGGGCGCTAGATGCCATCACAAAAGAGGAGCTGCAAGAGGAACTGCTGAAAATTTGGCAGGATCACCGCTGTACTGTGCTGATGATTACTCACGACATTGACGAAGCGCTGTTTTTAGCCGATCGCATTGTCATGATGACCAATGGCCCTGCGGCAAAAATTGGCGAAATCATAGACATTCCTTTCCACCGCCCTCGCAACCGAACCCAGGTGATGGAAGATCCTCGCTACTACGAGCTGCGTAACTATGCGCTGGATTATCTCTATCGCCGCTATGCCCATGATGACGATGAATAGGCTGAGCTGAGCCATTTTTGCAGCTTCGCTCCTGATTTCCCCGTCCTTCATCTCTCTGAAAAGCCAATGACTGCCCCCATCAAAACCCTTTGCCCTTACTGTGGTGTTGGCTGTGGTTTAGAAGTTTTGCCTGTAGAGGATTGTGCGTCTGGCACCTCTAAAAATCCCAGTTTGAGCCAGGGTCAAAAGGTTGAGAAATGGAAAGTCCGAGGCGATCGCACCCATCCCTCCAGTCAAGGCATGGTGTGCGTCAAGGGAGCGACGGTAGCGGAGCCGCTGAACTGCGATCGTCTGCTTTATCCTATGGTGCGCGACTCCCTAGATGACGAGTTTCGGGTCGCAAGCTGGGATGAGGTGCTCGATCGGATCGTCAATCACATGCAGAAGGTGCGCCATACTAGCGGAGCAGATGCCCTCTGTATGTATGGCTCTGGTCAGTTTCAGACTGAGGATTACTATGTTGCTCAAAAGCTGATAAAAGGCTGTTTGGGCACCAATAATTTTGATGCCAACTCGCGCCTATGCATGTCTTCGGCGGTGGCAGGCTACGTGCAGAGCTTGGGTTCAGATGGGCCACCCTGCTGCTATGACGATCTGGAGCTGACCGACTGTGCCTTCATCATTGGCGCAAATATGGCGGAATGTCACCCGATCGCCTTTAACCGCCTTCGCAAGCACCACAAGCAAAATCCTCACGTCAAGATGATTGTGGTTGATCCGCGCGCTACGCCAACGGCGGATGTTGCCGATTTGCATCTTGCTATCCATCCGGGCAGCGATATTGATCTGCTCAACGGCATCGGGCATCTGCTGCTGAAATGGGGAGCGATCGATGTGCCCTTTATCGATGAATGCACTACTGGTTTTGCAGAGTACGCCAAGGTGCTGGAGCATTACCCGCCTCAGCGAGTCGCCCACCTCTGCGGTGTCCAGCCGGAAGACGTGGAGGCAGCAGCTCGCTACTGGCAAGAGGCGCAGCAAATTCTTTCGCTCTGGTCAATGGGCATCAATCAGTCCAGCGAAGGCACAGCAAAAGTGCGATCGATCATCAACCTGCACCTGATGACCGGAACGATCGGCAGACCCGGCTCAGGGCCTTTTTCCCTCACCGGACAGCCCAATGCTATGGGCGGACGGGAAGCAGGTGGCTTGTCTCATTTGCTGCCAGGATACCGATCGGTCAAAAATCCGCAGCACAGAGCCGAAGTTGAGCAGTTTTGGCATTTGCCCAATGACCGTATTTCTCCTTACCCTGGGCGATCGGCATGGGAGATGATCACAGGATTAGAATCTGGGGCCGTAGAATTTCTTTGGATTGCAGCAACCAATCCGGCAGTCAGTATGCCAGACTTGGAGCGCACTAAAAAAGCGTTGCGGCGATCGCCTCTGACGGTCTATCAAGACGCTTACTACCCTTCGGAAACCGCTGCCTATGCCCATATTTTGCTGCCTGCCACTCAGTGGAGTGAGAAAGCAGGAACCATGACTAATTCTGAGCGTACTGTTACCTATTGCCCTGCTTTCCGTAGTCCTATGGGCGAAGCTAGGGGAGACTGGGAAATTTTTGCTGAGGTGGGTCGCCGTCTGGGATTTGCCGAGCAGTTCCAGTTCTCGTCTTCGGAGGACGTGCGCAGCGAGTTTATTCAGCTGACGCGCGATCGCTTTTGTGATCAGACGGCGCTCAGCCATGCCTACCTTCAGGAAAATGGGCCGACGCAGTGGCCTTGTCCTGTGGACGGCGAACCCACCCAGCGCCTTTATACCGATCGCCATTTCCTTACCCCTGACGGGCGCGCCCGCTTCGGAGCCTACCATTCCAAAGGTCTTGCCGAACCGCCTGATGACCAATATCCGCTAGTGCTGACAACGGGTCGGCTATATGGACATTGGCATACTCAGGCTCGCACAGGCAGAATAGAGAAGATTCGCCAAATGCACCCTGATCCTTTCGTGGAGATCCATCCGCGAGATGCCCAGAAGCTCGGCATTGAAGATAAGAGTTTAGTCGAGATCCGCTCACGTCGAGGGTTTGTCTACTGTCCGGCTGTGGTGACGAGAGCGATCGCCCCTGGAACCGTTTTTCTGCCCATTCATTGGGGTGCGCTTTGGGCAGATCAGGCAGAGGTCAATGCCTTGATGCATCCAGAAGCCTGTCCTGACTCACTAGAGCCTGAATTGAAAGCCTGTGCAGTTCAGCTTGCACCCCTCCGCACTACCTTTCCTTCTGTCCATACTGCATCTACTGATTTATGCAAGACCAGTCAACTGATCCCTGCAATTAGAGATGTTGTTCATGACTAACCTTAGCAAATTCCCTGTTTCTGCTCAGCTCTTAGATTACAGACCTGAGTTAGCCAAGCCTGAGTTAATTAAACCTGAGCTAACCAAACCTGAGCTAGCCAAACCTGAGTTAACCCAGCCTGGTTCGCCCAAGCTCTGCAACAAGCCTCTCAAAGCGAGTCCTTTCGAGAGTTTTAGAGATCCAGCAACAGGTCGTTGGATTAATTACTTGCCCGATCTCAAAACTGATTGTAGGAGTGAGGCGATCGAATCTGCTCTGCTGGCTTTACAGATAGCCGCGCAGCCTGTCCTGCCTGTACCTCCCCCCGCGTCTGAGCTAGAGCAACCCATTTCTGGGTTCGATCGGCTGTTGCTTAAGCTGAGATTAGCAGTATCAAAATACTCAGCACTTCAAAAACTTCGCCCGTTAGGTAAGCCTTTAGTTTCGGCTCTTAGAGCTACTGGCATCGTACAAACCATCAAAAAATTCTTCACCGTATTTTGGGTGCTGGCTCGTTAACAGCCGTGATTCAAATCTATTAGACCTCTCGCAAATTAGGATTTTTGGATTGGAGGCGGGGGTGCAGCCCCCGCCTCCAATTTGCAAGAGAGCAAGCAGCTTGAAGCATTAGGAGTAAACCTGACATGACTATTACTGCGATCGAACTGCCGATGGAAAAGATCATTGAGTTTGCGATCGCTGACCCAAAACGTGGCTAAATTCAGACTCAAGAGAGAGCGATCGCCTTCCAAGCAGCAAGTTTTGAGTTCAGAACCGCAGTAACCGCCCTGCAAACAGAAAACTCCGAGCTTGGAAGTGCAACGATCGCCCTGCAAACAAGAAACTCCGAGTGTCAAACAGAAAACTCTTTGGAGGGTTGGGGAGCTAAATACCCCGCAACCACACAATCCTCGATCGCCTCTTCCACAAAACTCCACAGCTCCGGCGTGCCCTCCGCGACAGGCTGCATCCGCTGCAACACGCGATCGCTCGTGATGCCATGCAGTTTCCAGGTGCCGCCCTGGGTTTGTTGGTTGAGCAACATGGGTTCGATGCGATCGAGAGCCGCCGCAAACTTTGCCGAGGGGGTTTCCCGTAGCTCAAATTCGTCCCAGAGCGATCGCATTTCTCGCCCCAGGTCATCCGGCAATAGCCCAAAAATTCGCTCTGCCGCCTGAAGTTCGCGATCGGCTTTGTCCTGATTGGCCTGAAGGTCATAGCAAAAGGTGTCACCCGCGTCGATTTCTACCAAATCGTGAATCAGCAGCATTTGCAGCGTGCGCAGCAGATCAGCTCCCGGCAGCGCATATTCTGCCAGCACCGATGCCATAATCGCCAGATGCCAGGAATGCTCGGCGCTATTTTCTCGCCGCGACCCGCCTGTGATGAGCGACTGCCGCAAGATTTGCTTGAGGCGATCGATTTCTACAATGAACTGCATCTGTTGCTGAAGGCGATCGGGTTGCATGGGTGAGGGGTGGTTGGGGAAAGGGGTGGATGGGTGAGGAGGTGGATGAGGAGTGGATGGGGATGGAGTGAATGGGGTAGGGGAAATGTCATCCACCCATCCACCCATCCACCCATTCCCCTCTCCCGTACTTTTTCTACTCACTTTGTAGAGATACCCGATCGCCCGACTCAGAACGCCCTGGATTAGAATGTGACTACGTGTGGATATCAATTCGCGGACTCAGGAACGATGGGATTCTTTGACTCAGAAGTAGTTCAGCAAGAAGCTAAGAAATTATTTGAAGACTACCAGTCTATGATGCAACTGGGGTCAGGTTATGGCAAGTTCGATCGGGCTGGCAAAAAGCTCTACATTGAGCAGATGGAGTCTGTGATGGAGCGCTACCGCATCTTCATGAAGCGGGCGGAGCTGTCTGAAGACTTTATGGCGCAGATGAGCATTGAGCAGCTTAAGACGCAGCTCAACCAGTTTGGAGTCTCAATGCAGCAAATGTTTGACCAAACTAACCTGACGCTGGAGCGCATGAAAGCTGAGCTAGAGCGGCAAAAGTAGGGATTGTAGAAAAGACTGCGCTGATATACCCATTACTAAATCTGATTACTAAATCTGAAATATACGTTTGAAGCGGATGGGTCAGTGACCCATCCGCTTCGCTTTGGCTAGTTCGTTTTGTGGCTCGTGACCCAGGGATTACATGCCCATCATGCCGCCCATACCACCCATGCCGCCCATGCCGCCCATGCCACCCATGCCGCCCATGCCACCCATGCCACCCATGTCAGGCGCACCGCCGCCAGGAGCGTTCTTCTCAGGCTTTTCGACCACCAGCACCTCAGTTGTGATCACCATGGCGGCGATCGACGCAGCATCCTGAAGAGCCGATCGCACCACTTTCGCAGGATCGATGATCCCGGCAGCAATCATGTCCTCATAGACACCCGTTAAAGCGTTGTAGCCAAAGTTGAAGTCCAAAACCTTGACTTTTTCAACGACGACCGCGCCCTCTGCTCCGGCGTTGTCGGCAATCTGCCGCAGGGGTGCTTCTAGAGCGCGAGTGACGATATCTACGCCAATCTGCTCCTCGGCATTGAGGCTAGGCTTGATTTCCTGCACCTTTTGCGCCAGATGCAGCAAGGTCGCGCCGCCACCCGGAACGATGCCTTCAGCAACCGCAGCTTTGGTAGCGTTCAGAGCGTCTTCAAGGCGAAGCTTGCGATCCTTCAGCTCAGTCTCGGTTGCTGCTCCCACTTTGATCACGGCAACGCCGCCCACGAGACGCGCCAAGCGCTCTTGCAGCTTTTCGGTGTCATATTCTGAATCGGTTTCAGCCAGCTCCTTGCGGATCTGGGCAATCCGCTTTTCAAGTGCTGCTTTATCGGGTGCTTCGGCAACGATCGTCGTTGTGTCTTTGGTAATTGAGATTTTGCGCGCATTGCCCAACATTTCTAGGGTGACGGCATCTAGGCTCAAGCCAATCTCTTGAGAAATCACCTGACCGCCTGTCAGCACGGCAATGTCTTCCATGAAGGCTTTGCGACGTTCGCCGAAGGAGGGGGCTTTGACAGCAGCAACGTTTAGTACGCCGCGCAGACGATTCACCACCAGCGTTGCCAGAGCTTCGCCCTCGATATCTTCAGGAATCAGCAGGAGGGGCTGGCTGGAGCGAGCCACTTTTTCGAGCACAGGCAGCAAATCCTGAATGCTGCTGATCTTTTCGCTCGTCAGCAAAATCAGCGGATTTTCTAGTTCGCAGGTCATGCGATCGGTGTCGGTAACAAAGTAGGGGGAGACATAGCCGCGATCGAACTGCATCCCTTCCACCAGCTCCATTTCGGTGTAGAGCGACTTCGACTCTTCCACCGTAATCACGCCATCTTTGCCGACTTTTGCCATGGCTTCAGCCACCATTGCTCCCACTTCCGGGTCGCTACCCGCCGCTACGGCAGCGACCTGGGCGATCGCGTTGCCTTCCACAGGCTTAGCCACTCTGGCAATTTCGTCCAGGATGACAATAACGGCTTTCTCAATGCCCCGGCGCAGGTTCACCGGATTGGTGCCCGCCGCCACGTTCTTCAGCCCTTCGCGAATCATGGCTTGTGCCAGCACGGTTGCAGTGGTCGTACCGTCACCCGCCAAATCTTTGGTTTTGGAGGCTACTTCCTGAATCAGCCTTGCTCCTGTGTTCTCCAGGGGGTCTTCTAGCTCAATTTCTTTGGCGATCGTTACGCCATCATTAATGATTTGGGGCGCTCCGTACTTGGCTTCCAGCACTACGTTACGTCCTTTGGGTCCTAGCGTAATCCGCACTGCGTCAGCTAGGGCATTTACACCTCGCTCTAGTGACTGACGCGCTTCTTCGTTGAACACAATAATTTTGGACATATTTTTTCGCTCATAGTTCTCCAATGTTTGAAATTTAGCACTCTAAGGGCGAGAGCGCTAAGAATTGGTAGGGTGGAAATCCGAACTGGGCAAGGGGGGATGGCAAGGTTAAGAGCGCGATCGCTGATTTTCAAGATCCAAAATCGCAAGATACTGCCTCAGCCAGATGTAGCGTAAGCGCTAGATTTTTTAGGCTGAAATCTGCTATCTCATTTACATACAGCCGCATTTGTTTGAAAGGTTTGTGCTGCAAATCCTTCAAACAAACAGATTTTCGGAGGCAAGGATGCGTTTACAGGCGGGATGTCAGCTTTCCTATGAAACCAATGCGCCAACGCCGCTGATTTTTATGCTCCGACCTCGGAGCGGTTCAGGACAGTGGGTTGCCAGCGAAGAATATTTGCTCATGCCTAGCGTGCCTGTGGTCGAGTACACCGATGGTTATGGGAATTTGTGTCAGCGGCTGGTGGTGCCTCCTGGTCGGTTTGAGGCTCGAATCTCGGCTTGCGTGGAAACTGCGGATACGATCGACGTCGATCCAACTGCCCCCTATGTCCCAGTAGAGCTATTACCAGAGAATACGCTTCAGTTTCTTCTGCCCAGCCGCTATTGCCAGTCTGACCTGCTGGGAAATTTGGCGATCGATGTGGTGGGAAACGCAGTTCCGGGCTATGCCCAAGTTGAGGCGATCCGGAATTGGGTTCACGAAAATATTAAGTACGAATATGGCACCAGCAACGCCTCTACGTCGGCAGTAGACACGGCTGAAAGTCGCATTGGGGTCTGCCGGGACTTTACCCATTTAGGGATTTCCCTCTGCCGCAGCCTCAACATTCCGGCGCGGATGGTGGTGGGCTATCTCTATCAGCTTGACCCAATGGATTTACACGCCTGGTTTGAGGCTTATGTGGGCGATCGCTGGTACACTTTCGACTCGACGCAGAATCAGCCGCGCGGCAACCGGATCACGATCGCCTACGGTCGTGATGCGGCGGATGTCGCCCTCTCAACCCAGTTTGGGGCAATGCAGCTTTTGGATATGAAGGTGTGGGTGGATGAAGTCTAGCTGTCGCCAGTTTGCTTAGGGTTGCAAATTTGACGCGATGTGCAACTTGGTCTGAAATGTTTTGTAGGGCAGACATCTTGCCCGTCCGAATCTGGGCAGGCAAGATGTCTGCCCTATGCAGATCAAGATCTTTAGAAAAAGAGTCGCACATCGCGTAATACCGATTTAAATGAATTTGTGGGCACATCAAACCTCAGAAGGGGCTTGGCAATGCCAAGCCCCTACCGGGATCTGTCGCGGTTCCAATTCAAATTGGTTTAATTTAGTAAAACAAAATAATTTTTTGAAAGGTTCGCGCGAACCTTTCAAAAAATTATGGGGAAATTTGAGAGGCGAGATCTATAGCGATATTAGGCGATCGCGTAGGATTTCAGCCTGCTTCTCGGCTTCTGTCAGGGCATCGCGGGTGCTTTGAACGACGGCAGCGGGGGCTTTATCGACAAAGTTGGGGCTGCTCAAGCGCTGCGTCAAAGCCTGAATTTCAGCTTCTACTTTGCCTAAATCTTTTTGCAGTTTGGCTTTCAGCGCGTCCATGTCCACGACACCCGCTAGCGGAATCAGCACCTGGATAGTGCCGATCACCCCCGTAATCATCTGAGCTGCCGACTGAGAAGGCTGGAAATGCTGCTCAGATATGGGTTTCACAGGGGGCTTAACGGCTGCTTGGCGCACTGGAACCACGGGAACGGGCTTTTTATTAACAAAGACATCCCACAGCATCTTCAGCATCACGCCTAAATAAACCAGAGAATCTAACGTGAAGTAGATGAGCGTGAGCAGTACCAGCATGACGATCACAGGGCGATCGCGCCAGCTGTCGGGCGATTGCTCCATCTCCTGATGCCCTGACTGAGCCGCAGGAATGGCTGTGCTAGGAGGCGCGATCGTCAGATGTTCGACTTTTGCCAAGTCCTGAATGTAGGATTGACCGGAAGTGAGGATATGGCGCTCGCGATCGCTCTCCGATTCCAGGAAGGCTTTCACCTTGACTGCGGGCTTAATATCCGCCTCAGCTCTCAGGTTGCGGATGGTGCGAATCGTTTCCATCAGCAAATCAAACTGCTGCTCTAGTTCGGCATCAATGAAGTTAGAATCTGCTTCAGGATAGGATTGCAGCGCTAGATACTGGGTGTCCTCCGTCTGCGTTAAGGTATGCCAGATTTCTTCGGTGATGTGGGGCATGAAGGGGTGGAGCAGACGCAGCGTGCCCTCTAGAACATGGGCAAGCACCTGTTGTGCCGTCCGTTTTGACGCAGAGCGATCGCTTGAGTCTGGCTGGAGCCGCGATTTGGCGAGTTCGATATACCAGTCGCAGAAGTCGCCCCAGATGAACTCATACAGTCCTTTTGCCGCTTCGCCCAGACCGTAGCTGTCGATGTCTTTGCGGGTTTGCTGGATCACCTGGTTGTAGCGAGAGAGAATCCAGCGATCGCTTAGCTCCAGACCCTCAATCTGGGATGAGGCTTGCGGCTGACCCAGCTCAGCCGGGGTTTTGCCGTCCAGGTTCATCATCACAAACCGGGAGGCGTTCCACAGCTTGTTAGTGAAGTTGCGGGATGCTTCCACCGATGCCGATTCGTCGGTTTTGCGGTTATATTCTAGACGAATATCTTGTCCAGCTCCGGCAACTTCCCGAATTAGGGTATAGCGCAGGGCATCGGTGCCATAGCGATCGATCAGCAGCAGCGGATCGATGCCGTTGTTGGCAGATTTGGACATCTTTTTGTTGTTCTCGTCCCGCACCAGCCCATGAATGTAGACGGTTTTAAAGGGCATCTTACCCGTGAAGTGCCCTGCCATCATCGTCATCCGGGCTACCCAGAAAAAGATGATGTCAAAGCCCGTCACCAGCGTTGTCGTGGGATAGTAGGTGGCTAGGTCAGCCGTCTGCTGCGGCCAGCCCATGGTCGAGAACGGCCATAGCCCCGACGAGAACCAGGTGTCTAGCACATCTGGATCTTGAACGAGCTGCACCGAATCGCCCCGCTCGTTACCCCACTGAGCGATCGCCTTCTCCCTTGCCTCAGCTTCGTTTTGCGCCACCACAAACGGCGTACTGTCGGTGATTTCGCCGCCCGTCTGCGCCACGTCATACCAGGCCGGAATCTGATGCCCCCACCAGAGCTGCCGTGAAATGCACCAATCCTTCAGGTTCACCAGCCAGTCTCGATACACCTTTGTCCAGCGATCGGGCACAAACACCGGGTCGTTCTGAGCATCCAGAAATTCCAGAGCGCGATCGGCTAGGGGGCGAATTTTGACAAACCACTGGGTTGAAAGCAGCGGCTCGACGGGAACCTTGCCGCGTTCGCTGTAGGGGACGGTGTGCTTGTAATCCTCAATTTTGACCAGGAAACCCTGCTCTTCCAGGCGCTTCACTACATTCTTTCGGGCGACAAACCGATCCTGTCCCTGGAAATCTCCGGCATTCTCGTTGAGGGTGCCGTCTTTGTTGAGGATGGTGATCATCGGTAGATTGTGGCGTTTGCCCATCTCAAAGTCGTTGGGGTCATGTGCCGGAGTGACTTTGACGCAGCCTGTGCCAAAGCTAGCATCTACATACTCATCAGCAATGATCGGAATCTGACGATTCATCAGCGGCAGCGTCAGGGTTTTGCCCACCAGATGCTTATAGCGATCGTCTTCTGGGTTCACCGCCACCGCCGTATCGCCCAGCATCGTCTCCGGTCGGGTGGTGGCAACCTCTACAAAGCCCGTGCCATCCGTCAGCGGATAGCGGAAATGCCAGAGGCTACCATTCACCTCTTTGTTCTCCACCTCCAGATCTGACACTGCCGACTGACTTGCCGGACACCAGTTGACCAAATACTTGCCGCGATAAATCAAGCCCTCCGAATAGAGCTGAGTGAATGCCGTCAGCACTGCCGCCGAAAGCCCTGCATCCATGGTGAAGCGTTCGCGCGTCCAGTCTACCGAGACTCCTAGGCGGCGCAACTGTCCGGCGATCGTCCCACCCGATTCTTCTTTCCACTGCCAAGCCTTTTCGAGAAAAGCCTCTCGTCCAATGCTATCCCGCGTCTGTCCTTCAGCCTTCAGCCGCTTCTCCAGAATAGTCTGCACCGCAATACTGGCGTGGTCGGAGCCAGGCAGCCACAGAGTGTTTTTCCCCAACATCCGGTGATAGCGCACCAGCGTATCAATCAGGGCACTCTCGAAGGCATGCCCAATGTGCAGGCTGCCTGTAACGTTGGGTGGCGGAATCACGACGCAGTAAGGTTCGCCGCCTTGCTCAGGGTTTGCCTTAAACGCCTGGTTGTCTTCCCAGGCTTTCTGCCACTTGGCTTCAGAGGTGGCAGGGTCATATTGGCTGGCGAGGGCAGGGATGGTTGCAGTCATGGTGAGAACGGGAAGCTACGGGGACAAAGCGCTTTGAATGTACGTAAATTCTGGCACGTCGAGGGAGGGAACTGCCAGAGTTCAAGGGTTTATTTTTGGGAGTGAAGAGATGGGGCAGATGGGGCAGATGGGGCAGATGGGGATGAGTAGATGGGTAGATGGGTAGATTGAGGATGAAGCAAATATCAAATTTGATAGATACCCCCTTCACCCCCTCACCCATCTACCCCTTCACCCCCTCACCTCCCCTACAACCCGTCCATTCAGGAAAGTCCGGATTCTGACGGGCTTCTAACGGAAATCGATCGCAATTCTTCACGAGCTGGCTGGCTTCGCTCTGCGCCACGGTTTGCCATTCTTGAATCAGGGCAGGCGGGATGCGTAAGACGATCGCCTCTTGAGCAGTTGGGACTTCTAGCCGCAAGGTCTGATCGGGGAGCTTGGACAAGACGGCTTGAAGTTCGTACTGCCCCACGCTCTGCCCGACACTGGGCTGGGCAGATATGGCAATTTGACTAGAGCGATCGGCGGCTGACCACACTTGACCCTGAACGTTACTCAGCAGAATCGGCTGAGGATGATCGATCGCCACGCTGCCTGGAAAGGCAACCAGCCGTAGGTAGATTGCCTCCTCTGGCGCGTTAGGCTGCACTCGCTTGAAGGCGATTACCTGCCAGCTCTGTCGATGCTGATCGCGCAAGGTGCGCCGCGACTGTACAACGATCGCCCCTGCATCGGCAGTGCGGAGAAAGCTTGCCAAGGCGGGAGCGCTGAGGACTGTAAAGCTAAGCAGAATGATGAGAGCGATCGCCATCCCTTGAGAAAATCGCTTGAGAAAAGCCGTCATATGATTTCCAGAAATATCCGCTAGGTATAGCAACCGCCAAGGCGGTTAGGACGGGGACATTTTTGGTGGGGCGCGAAGCTCCCCACCAAAAATGCCCTAAGCTAAACTGGCGATCGCCACAGAGTCGCCTCAATAGAATTGTCGCTGAATTTAAGCTGTCGTTGATATTCTCAACTAATATCTCTACATTGGTGTTTATGTGAATTTGTGCGTCTAGGGGAATATCTCTGTGGCTAAGCAACGCCTCCCAAAACGTGAGCTAGCTAGCTCTGCGCCATTGTCGCCGCAGGAAAAGCTTCAGGCACAGCTCAACTCTTTGCTCAAGCAGGAAAAATATCGTCAGGCGCTAGAGGAAATTCGCAAGGCGCAGCGTACCCAGCCTGATGTAAAATTTACGCCCTCAGAAGCCGAAATCTGGCTACTGAGAGGCAAACAGGAGTTTCAGAAGGGCGATCTTAAGCAAGCTGATCCGTCACTTCGTCAGGCGTTAGGATTGGGGTTGTTGGGTGAGTCTCACTACTGGCTAGCAAAAACGCTGCTGGCAGCAAATCGGCTGGATGCGGCGATCGCCCTCATTCGCCCAGCCTTTGAAGCGGGCACTTTGCCCAAGGACTACAGCATTTGCTACGCCAAGCTGCTGCTGCTGCAAGGCGACACCGCCGCCGTTGAACAGTTGTTGAGTCAGCAGTCAAAGCGGTTTCCGGCAGCGCAGCAGCACTGGCTGCGAGGCGTCCTGGCGCTGAAGGCAGAGCAACCGGACGTGGCGTTAGCGGCATTCCAGAAGCTCAAGCGTCCTGTAACTCCGGGCGATCGCCCCGCAATCTGGCAAGTTTACACCCAGCAAATTCTGAAAAATTGGGATGCGGCAGCCGCTCAACTGGGTCTGAAATCTTCAGCACAATGGGCGTTTTCCTTTGGCAGACCCGCCTATACTGAGCATCCGCTCCTGCACCGACTTGCCCTGCTGCAACACCTGGAAACCGGGGAGCCGCCGATGGAACAGATTTTGTTCAATCAGACCAATCCGGCTTTCAGCGGAACGGCTGAGGTGGCTCACATCCTGTCCCTGCTGGAAGATCTGGGTAAGAACAATTCCCATGAGGCAGCTCATGCCATGCTGAGACTCGATCGCCGCTCTAGCAAATTTCCAGAAGTAGCAGTCCTGCGTCCGGCGCTGTTGGCGATGGCGGGAGAGCAGTCTATGACTCAAGGCGAGGTAAATTGCGCCGCAGAGTTTTGGCAGCTCTTGCAGCAGGAGCAGCCTTTTGAGCCGCAGTTGGCGGTGAATCTGATGAAAGTCCTGGATCTGAATGAGGATTATCAGGCGCTCCAGCGATTGTTGACGCGCATCATTAAATGGCTAGAGCAGGACTTTAAACAAAATCCGCAAAGCTGGTCGGACGATCGCCGCAAGGCAACGCTTTCCTACGCTCACTGCCGTCTGGCGGATACCTGGATGGCTTTAGGGAAGCAGCGTGCCGCCCTAGGAGAACTGCAAACAGCAGAGCGGATTGATCCTCAATCGCCAGAAGCGATCGGGCGACGAGGGCTAATCGCGGTGCTAGAAGAGCGCCACGACGAGGCAACTCAGCTCTTGACCCAGGCGCTAGAGGGGGGCTGTCGCACGGAGGAAATTTACAGCGTTCTAGTAGACACCTGGAAGACCTTGGGCAACTCAGCTGCCGCGCTGGAAGTCCGTCGTCGCTTTGGCAAAAAGTTTGGCGATCTCAACCCCGAAGCCGATGTTGAGGTGCTGCCTTGGGTAGAGGCGCTGTCTACCCGCAGCTACCCGCTCTTTAGTCACTTAGTCGAAAGTCACTCAGCTCAGGCAGGTAGCAAGCTGAGTTCACCTTTACGCGCCTGTCAGATTTTTGTGGAGGCAGTTGAGGGTGAACCTAACTCTGGGGGCAATGTTTCGCTGAATCAAGCCCAAGCCGTTCCTGAATGGGAGGCGCTTTTGCAAGGTTTAGCGGCTCCAGAGCAGGTGCAAACGGTGGAGGCGATCGCCCTCTCTTTGGTGCTTTTTGCCAAACGAGAGAAGGGCATAGCTGCTCTCATCAGCCAATATACGGTGAAGCTGATTGCCCTGGGCGACCAGCAGCCCGCCGCCCGAACCGCCAATCTCGTCGTCCTGGCGCTGAAGGAACGCGACTCGAAAAAGCTGCAGCTTCCCCTCCAGTCCTATCTGGGCATCCAGCCGCAACCCGGCAATGCCCTAGCGGAAATTCAGCTACGGGTGCGTCGCTTTGCCAATAATGCCCAAGCCCAGGTTTTACGTCCCTTCATCGAAACCGCCCTCGGCAAAGAACCGCAAAATCCGCTGCTGCTGCTGGCACAAGCAACGACTTACCCTGCCTATTCACCCAGCTACGAGAAATTTAGACAGGAAGGCTTCGAGATCGCCCGTCGCATCCAGGACAAATCTCTGCAAGCCTTCCGCGAAGAGGAGGCATTCCTCACTGCCCAGGAAGCGCAAGAATTTCTGCCTGATCTGGATGCCTTCAACCCTATGGGCATGGGAAATATAGATAAATTGCTAGAGGACATGATTCGCAAGATGTTTGGCAGCAAAATGTCCCCTGCTGAACTGCAACGCATGCTGCCCGAACTCAAGCGTATGGTGATGAATGACATGCCTAGCTTTGGGAGCGAGGATGACGAAGACGACAGCTTCGGCTTTGGCTTCCCTTCTGGAGGATTGCCCTCCAGACCCGGAAGACGCAAACGCAAGTAACCCCAAAACCCTCAGCCGCAAAAATTCACCCAGAAAATCCAAACTCTAAAATGCTTTCCCCCTACGATCGCCTTGCCATCCCCCTCACGGCAACTCCTGCCGAAGTCAAAGCCGCCTACCATGCCAAGCTGAGGGAGTTTCCTGCCCATCTGCATCCTGAAGAATTCAAGGAAGTGAGAGCCGCCTACGAAACGATTCGCAAAGGCGGCGCGTCTGCCGATGACTTCTTCTTTCTGGTGCGTCCCCTCGACGCTAAGCTTGATCCCTCGGCTGTGGAGGCATTGCGGCAACGGGCGATCGCTCAGCTCCAGGTCAGCTGGGAGGAGATGATTCGGGAAACATTTTGAGTGCCGCAGAGAGAGCAGCCTGTAAAATTACGAAGATTTAAGCTCAGTAGACGCTCAGTAAAAGCTCAGTAGAACATGATGGATCGACAGACTTTAGCTGACAAATTCGACAAATTTTTTGACCTGCTTCAGACCGAACCCCCGGCACCGGATTACCTGGGGGAAGCCCCTGAAGCGATCGCCTCCTTTGATCCTGCCCTGTTTGATCCCTACCAGATGGTGGCGGAGTGGATCGCGCTACGCCATGAGGTCAAGCAGCAGGGTAAGCTCCTGCAATCCAGCCAAAACACGCTACAGCAGTCGCTAGAAGGGCTTCAGGCAGAGCGAATAGACCAGCAGCAGAGGCTAAAGCAAACCCAGGCGTTGGCTGAAGCTGAATCCAAAACCCTATGGCGCGATTTGCTGGCGATCGTCGATGCTCTCGATCAGGCAAATGCCCATTGGGAAACGCAGATTGCTGCTCAAACCCTCTTGGTGCAGAAGGATGTAGTTCCTGCCCAGACTCCTCAACCTTTTTGGCAAGTATGGCTGCAAAAGTTGATCCAACCTGAGCGACCTGAATGGAATCAACCGTCAGATAGAACAACGGCTGACTCGTTACTCGATATCTTAGTGAGCAATCAGCAGGGGGTAGCTTTGATCAGGCGATCGCTGCTCGATCTTCTCCGGCAGCGGCAGGTCATCCCAATTGAGGCACAGGGACAGCCTTTTAACCCGCAGATTATGTATGCTGTTGGACGACAGGAAAGTCTCTCTCCAGAAAATACTGTGATTCAAGAGGTGGTGCGCGGCTATCTGTGGAAAGATCAGGTTTTGCGTGAGGCGCAGGTCATTGTGGCGGTTAAAAAGGCATAGCAGTCAGGAAGGCACAAGGAAGCACAACTATGGGTAGAACGGTTGGCATTGACCTAGGAACCACCAATTCTGAAGTGGCGATCGTCGAAAATGGACAGGCGCGAGTCTTGCCGGGAGAAGAGGGCGACCTGATTTTGCCGTCTTGTGTCGGATTCAGCGACACGGGCAAGCTTTTAGTCGGGCGGGATGCCCTGCGCCAATACGCTGCCGCTCCGGATCGCACAGTTCGCTCGATTAAGCGATGGATGGGCACAGATCACAAAACCACCTTGCGAATCGACAGCGCCTCAGACGAGACCCGCGAGTATTTACCTCACGAAATCTCGGCAATGATTCTCCGGGCGCTGAAGCAGCGAGCCGAAACGGCGCTGGGCGAAGAGGTAACACAAGCGGTGATCACCGTTCCGGCTTATTTCACCGATGCCCAACGCCAAGCCACCAAAACGGCTGGAGAAATTGCGGGCTTAGAGGTGCTGCAAATTATCAACGAGCCGACTGCTGCCGCCCTCACCTATGATTTGCGATCGGATGAAACCGAGCAGGTCTTGGTGTATGACCTAGGGGGCGGCACCTTCGATGTGTCGGTGGTCGAGATTACGGGTGAAGTGACTGAGGTGCTGGCAAGTCATGGCAACAATCAGCTTGGCGGCGATGATTTCGATCGACGGCTTCAGCTTCATCTGGCAGAGCGGTTTCGTCAGGCGCACGGCATTGATGTTCCCGAAGATGCCGTAACTCAAGCACGGCTGTTAAGGGCGGCAGAACAGGTCAAAATCACCCTCAGCACCCACGGATTTGCTCCGGTGCGGGAGGCATTTTTGGGCAGTAAGGGGAACACGGCGCTGCACCTGGAAGCCGAAATTTCCCGATCTGATTTTGAGGAGCTATTGCGTCCGCTGCTGGAGGAAACCTTGGAGGCGATCGATCGAGCGCTGGCTGATGCCGAATTAGATCCTGAAGATCTCGATCGCATTATTCTCGTGGGCGGCTCTACCCGCATTCCTTTGGTACAGCAGATGGTAGAGGAGCACCTAGACCAGGCTCCGGTGGACGGTGTTCAGCCTGATCTCTGTGTGGCGCTGGGTGCCGCCCTGCAAGCTGGAGTGCTTGCAGGTGAGGAAGTTGAGTCTATTTTAGTGGATGTGATTCCCCACTCTCTGGGCATTTCAGCAGCCGTTTCAACCCCGATGGGCATTATGCCGGGATTCTTTAGCGTTATCATTCCACGCAACAGTGTCGTACCCGTTTCTCGATCGGAGATTTACTCAACAATGAGCGATCGCCAGACTGCGGTAGAGATTGAAATCTTCCAGGGCGAGAACGAAATTGCCGAAGAAAATGTGCCTTTGGGTTCCTACAAAGTTGAAGGCTTGCCGCCCGGTGCAGCAGGCAGTATTCAGATTGAGGTACATTTTGACTTTGACATCAACGGGATACTCACCGTTACCACCACTGAGAAAGGTAAGGGACAGCAGGGAACCCTGGTTGTCAATCATGGTGGGATTGAGCGGTTGTCTAGCCATGAGCTGAAGCAAGCCAGAGCTGATCTAGATGCGCTATTTCAAGATGGGTTGTTTCAACCTGATGAAACCCTCCTCTCCTCTGCTGCCTCCGATGTAGAGGACGACTCAATTGATGTAGAAACATCAGAAACAATCCCGATCGCCCCCGAACTGGTTGCCTTGCTCACTCGCGCCCGACAGGCTCTAGACACTTTGGAGGGTGAGCAGGTTGAAGAATTGCAGGATTTGCTGGATGACATTGCAGAAGCGATCGCCGACAGCGAAACAGAATTGATCGCCAACCTTCAAGAAGAGTTAGCAGACTTCCTCTACTACGCCACTACTCAAGACTCCTAATTTCATGAAATGTCCCGTTTGTCGTGCGCTCTACCGTCCGGCTTCTGCCACCGCTGAGGCAGCGCAATCCTGCCGCCGCTGTGGAGTCAATCTCTCGCCGCTGATTCAGCTTCACGATCGAGCCGTCTGGCATCACCGTCAGGCGATTCAGGCGTTCAGAGCCGGAGACTATGCTACGGCGATCGCCAGCAACAATCAGGCGATCGCCCTCTGGTCTAATGCCGACTTTCACGCCTTTGCCGGACAGCTATGGGCGCTGCAAGGAGAATTTCCGCAGGCAATTGCCGCCTGGAAAGCAGCACAGCAGATTGATTCTCAACAGGCGATCGCCCATACAGCGCTGCAATATTTAACCGAATAAACTTCTTGCAGATTAAAGTTTTGGGATTAGGTTTAGTAGGGGCGCAGCTCCTACTAAACCTAATCTGCAAGAGGTCTAATAACCTCAAAAACATCCACAATCTAAAGCTGCCCTTTAGCCCTCACCTGTTCATAGAGGATTTCAGCAGCGGCAAGAAAGGAGTTATCTCGATGCCAGAAAGCTGGAAAGTCGCCCTGTTTTTTCATGGGAATCCCAGAAACCAGCGTCTCCGGCAGGGGTTCAATAGTTTGAGGCAAGCGTTTGGTACCCTGCCAGAAATCGCGTAGTTCTGCAGGGGCAACAGCTGGGGTGGCTTGCGGTCGAGTGTAATAGGAGATGGCGATCTGGGGCGATCGCTGTGCCATTTGCAGCTCGGCAGAGAGAGCTTGTCCTAGGGGCGACTTGACTAGCTCTTCGTGCAAAGCCTGTCGAGATAGCCCCCGCAGCTCAAACAGCAGGAACGGATCGCGATCGAGTTCAGCCGCCACCAGATAATACACTCCGGCAATGTGCTTGCAGGGATTGCCATAATCTGGACAGGAGCAGTCGGCATCAAAATCTTTCTCGCTGTGGGGCAGCAGGTGAAGTCCTAGCTGGGCAAAAGTGTCTTCGATGTTGTCCGGAATTTCATTGAGCAGCAGCCGAGAAATGAGGCTCGATCGAGAGGCAATTAGGGCGATCGCGGCTGCCCATTTTGCGGTGCTGATCGGCTGAAAGTCAATTGTGGTAGTGTAGAGCGGCTCTTTATACACGCCAAAATAGGGATTCACCGAGCCTCTGACTTTGGCAACAACCGAGCCGTCTTGGATGGCAAAGCTGGTAACTCTACCATTGTTAGCGTAGGAACGTCCCCGGCTTAATCGTCCGGCATCGGAGACTTCTTCCAGTGCCTCAATGAATTTCTTCCCCCACCAAGTACGACTAAATTGACTCATATGATGATACTCCTAATTGATCCTAACAGTTCTCCTGAACGCGCTATTTTCAATCTCTCGACGTTATTCCAGGATGGCGGTTTTGTTAAGCGCGATTAGTTTCTTGAAAGCATTATTATCGAGTTCGGTTAACCATGATTCGTCAGCTCCGACGATCGATCCAGCCAGCTTTTTCTTGTCCTCAATCATTTCATCAATGCGTTCTTCCAGAGTACCCATAGCAACAAATTTATGGACAAAAACATTCTTTTTCTGCCCAATCCGAAAGGCGCGATCGGTCGCCTGATCTTCTACCGCTGGATTCCACCAGCGATCGAAATGAAACACATGGTTTGCTTTTGTTAGAGTAATGCCGACACCGCCCGCTTTCAAGGACAGAATGAACACAGAAGGCTCTGTTTCGGGGTCTTGAAATTGAGCAATCATCTGTTCCCGCTTGTTGCGCGCAGTGCTGCCTGAGAGGTAATAGGTGTTGTAATGACAGGTATGCCGTAGATATTTTTCTAATGCCTGACCCAGTTCGTTAAATTGGGTAAAAATTAGCATACTTTCCCCTTCATCGATCGCTTCCTGCACCATTTCGCTCAGGCGGGTAAGCTTGTGCGATCGCTCTGGCGTGAAGTCGCTACCGTCCTGCAAAAACTGCATCGGATGGTTGCAGATTTGCTTCAGCTTCGTCAAGGTCGCCAGAATTAATCCTTTGCGCTGAATCCCTTCTACTTCCTGAAGCTGGGTATCCACATCTTTGACGATCGCCGCATAAAGAGAAGCCTGTTCTTTCGTCAGGTTGCAGTACAGCTTTTGCTCTACTTTATCCGGCAAATCCTTAATGATAGACTGATCGGTTTTTAGCCGTCGCAAAATGAAAGGCTCCACCAATTTCTTTAGCGTCAGGGACTGCTGCGGATTGTTACTTTTTTGAATTGGCAGCTCAAAGTTACGGCGAAATTGCGTCTGGTTGCCCAAGTAGCCTGGATTGAGAAAATTAAAAATTGACCAGAGATCGAGCAGACGATTTTCGATCGGTGTTCCGGTTAACGCCAGCCGATGGGGTGCCGTCAGCTTCAGGATGGCTTTGGTCAGGTCGGCTTTGGGATTTTTGATGTTCTGCGCTTCGTCTAACACAATCCGGTGCCAGTTGATTTCGCCGAACAGCTTGATGTCCTTACGGGCTAGAGCAAAGGAGGTAATCACCAAGTCATGCTCTCGGCAGGCTTGCTTAAACTCTTTGCTGTCCTTCGCGCGTTCCGTTCCGTAATGCACTAAAGTCTGAATCTTCGGCGCAAACTTCTGAATTTCATGATACCAGTTGCCGATTACTGAAGTAGGTGCAATCAGTAACGTGGGCGGTATTTTTGTCTTGCTTTTCTGAGCAATTTCCCGTTCTTGGAGCAATCGGGCAATCACCTGAATTGTTTTACCCAAACCCATGTCATCGGCAAGACAGCCGTTTAGCCCCAGATTCTCCAGGTATTGCAGCCAGGACACGCCTCGCTTTTGATATTCTCGCAGTTTCCCCTGAAGCTGCTTAGGATTGTCAACAGGCTGGAGCTGACTTTTATCCTCTAGCTTTGCCAGCATATCCGAAAGACCGCTCTGGCGATCGACCTCCAACTCCAAACTGTCATCTCCTGCGGTGAGCTTGAGGAAGTCCAATAGGCTCAGCTCTGGATTTTCTTGCTGCTGGGTCTTCCAGAACTCCAGCATTTGCTTCATTTTGTCTTGGTCTAACTCCATCCACTGTCCGCGAAACTTGACCAGGGGCGTTTTAGCGCTGACCAACTGGTTCCATTCCTGCTCGTTAACGGGTTCACCGCCGATCGCCAATTCATACTGGTACTCTACCAGGCTCTCAAACGAGAAATATGACTTCGCTTTATCCTCGCCCCCCGTCAGCGATTTGCCCTTGGCTTTGAGGCGCACCTTGGCGCGCTGCCGCCCTTGGGGTGTCCACCAGGCTGGAACAATCACCTTATAGCCCGCGTTTTCCAGCACCCATGCCGATTCTTTTAAGAAGGCAAATGCCGTCTCCAAATTGAGCGTGATGCCCACAGGCTGGTCGGTTTCCAATCCCCGCCAAAGGTCAGGATAGATCCGCGCCGCGTAGCCCAGATTCATCAAGAGCTGCCGTTCAAAATCTTGCCCCATCTGCTTCTGAACTTGTTTTTGCTGATTGGCGCGCATCCGCCAATAGTCCTGTAAAGAGACCCTCAGAGAGGGATCGCTTTTGGGCGCAACCTGAAACTGCACCTCCCAAGGATCGTTGGGCTTTGCCGGATCTTGCAGATGAAAACAGAGATAAAACGGCAGATTGGACTGGGTGCGGACAATGCGATCGCGCCACCCTTGCCACTGCTGGTAAAGTTCTAGATATGTGGAAGGAACCGCAGGCTGACCGCTGCGTTTCAGACAGTCAAAGAGCAGTGAATCGGCAATGGTTTTTTCATACGCCTGTGTGGTGGGCGTGTGAGTCACAATATCAGTCAGCAAACACTCGGAAAAGTGGCGCAACAGGGTAGCGCGATCGTAGAATTCGGGTGTGTCGCGGGATTCCGCAAAACCCGCGACACAGGCAAGCGGCATATACTCGACATGCTGCTGAATGGTGGATTCGTACTCTTCTCCAATAAATTCCCAGCCGGGATAGATCTCAAAGGAATTTGTGGGTGCAGATGATTTAGCTGAGCTTTTGGCAGAAACATCGATCGTTTGGGTGACAGCCCGTGGTTTTGCCAGGTTGGCTCGCGGCGATCGCGTAGTTCTTGTAGCGGCTTTAGCGGATGTTCTAATTTTGGCGGATGTCTTCGTTTCCGCCTTCGCTTTCGTCTGTGCTGATTTTGAGGCAGATGATTTTGAGGTAGATGATTTTGAGGCGGCTGATTTCAGCTCCAATTCTCGGTATTTCAGAGCAGGAATATATTGATCCTTGAAAATAATTCGCTTGAGCGCCTGCGTGTAATGAAACCAAAACAGCAGATCCGCGCCTAGCTGAATGTCCGTTAGGTTGTGGATTGCCAGAAAATGTAGGTCGTTCAGCAGGCTCACAATATTGTTGACGGTTCCTCCCGTTCTGGCAGAAGCGATCGTTTGATAGCAATCAACCTGCCAATATTGCAACTCAAAGGATTCGGGTAACTCTGCTTCGAGGTAGCGAGAAAGCTCCAGCGAGGGCAAAGGATGGTTGGCAACAGTCGGCAGCAGAAAATATTGCGGCGAAATCAATTCTTCCAGCTTACGATAGCCCGGTGGCTGAATGCCCAGTTCTTGAGTCAGTAGCAAGGCTAAATCGGCTTTAAAGAGCTGATTGGGATGCTGTTGAGTCGGCTTGCGAAACTTTTTGCTTTCAGTCGTTTCTACCCAAAGATAAAACGCGCCACCTTGAACAAACGTTGATTCTGATTGAGGAATCCAGGTACCGTGAAGAATTTTCATAGCGAAAAGACGCTTTGAAAGGGTTGCTTTTCAGGGTACCAAAATTTTCTAGAACATAGTGCGTTTTGAAGTATCGGCAGCTCGCAAATTAGGGTTTTGTGGCGCGCTCCGCGCGCCACAAAACCCCAAAAGCTGGATTTCAAAGGCGCTCTGCGCCTTTGAAATCCAGCTTTTGAGAGATATTAAGAGGACTTTGCAATCTAGCAGCACCCAAAAGTGCTTTACGAGCAGTAGGACAACGATCGTCCCGCCAATCGCTCTAGAATCTGCTTCAGCGCCATCGCCGCCCAGTCGATATCTGCCTCGGTGGTCTGTCGCCCTAAGCTGAGTCGGATGCCTGATTTTGCTGCGCGATCGCCATATCCCATCGCCTTGAGAATCGGGCTAGGAACGAGCTTGCCGCTACTGCATGCCGAACCCGCGCTAATGCCGATGCCTGCTAGGTTCATTTGCCGCACGAGGGTTTTGCCGCTGACCCGCTCTCCATCCGCATTACACAGGTAAAAACTGGCGTGATGAGGCAACCGATGGAGGCGATCGCCCGTGGGTACGAGTGCCGTCACGTCAGCGAGCTGATCAAATAAGCGATCTCGTAGCTGTATGAGTCGTGGTGTTTCGATCGCCATCTCCTGAGCGGCAAGTTCGGCAGCGATGCCAAAACCCGCGATGATGGGAACTGCCTGAGTGCCAGAACGGAGGCTAAATTCCTGTCCACCTCCTCCCAAAAGAGGCACCAGATTGACCCCAGGACGCACGTACAGCGCACCTGCACCCTGAGGCCCATAGAGCTTGTGGCTAGATAAGGACAGTAAATCGACAGGCAAGCGCTTCACATCAATAGGCAAGCGTCCGGCAACCTGAACGGCGTCAGTGTGGAAGAGTGCCCCATGATCGCGGGTGATTTGTCCCAGAATGTCGATCGGTTGCAAGGTGCCCACTTCGCTTTGTCCATAAATGATGGAAACCAGCACCGTGTTGGACTGTAGCGCCGCCTTCAGATCGACTGGGTCAATTCTCCCCTGGGTGCTGACAGGCAGACAAGTCACCTGCCAGCCCCAGCGCTTCAGCAGCCGGGCAGGTTCAGCGATCGCAGAATGCTCGATGCTGGAGATGATCATATGCTGCGGGGTATCGTACTGCCGCGCTACGCCCATGATCGCCAAATTGTCAGATTCTGTGCCGCCAGAGGTGAAGACGATTGCCTCGGCACTAGCATTAATTAGATCGGCAACCTGCATCCGGGCTTGCTCTAGCAGGGTGGCAGCCTGTCCGCCCCAATGGTGCAGGCTAGAAGGGTTGCCCCACTCTTGGGTCAAGGCTTGCTGCATGAGGGCGATCGCCTCAGGACGAGTGGGGGTAGTAGCGCTGTAGTCTAAATAAATTTGCATGATGCCGCCCAACAGCAAGACTTCATCTTCAAGCATAGAGCGTCTTTTGCATTCTTATTGCTTTAGTGGTCTTTATAGCGCTACGCGCTCAGATCCAATGAGTTATTTTTTGAGAGCCGCGCTCCGCGCGGCTCTCAAAAAATAACTCGTCCTAACTTACATTACGTAGGGCTATATCAGAGCTGAGCTTCAAGGTCATCAAGTATTCGTCGTAGAACTGTCCGTCTCTCGAAAAAGTCTCCTGTTCGGTGCCGTAGATGTGGAAGCCCAAGGACTGATAAAGGCGGATTGCTGCCTCCTGTTGGGTGACAACAGTTAAATTAATTCTTCTAATGCCTGGAGTAATGCCTGGAGTAATGCCTGGAGTAATGTCTGGAGTAATGCCTGAAGTAACACCTGGCGCGATCGCTGCCCAGCTCAACGCCTCGCGAACCAGCGCTCTACCGCAGCCCTGACCGCGAAAGGAGGGAAGAACATACAATCCCCCTAAATAAGCCCGGTGCTTCTCGTTGAGCGCTGAATAACGAGAAATCCGGACGATGCCAATGAGTTGCTCATTTTGAAACGCTCCGAAGAAGCAACGATCCTCGCTTTCCTGAAGTCTCACAGCAGTCTCGGAAAGATTTGGCTCGCCTTCGGGGAGCGAACCGAAAGCGGGTGGTTGTTCATGAAGCGCTCGCAGACGCACGGAAAGGTATGCCTCGGCATCGGCGGGAGTGAGGACGCGCGTCGCTGGACTGATGTTTTGCAGAAATTTCATGTCTGACACAAGCAGCTTAATTCAGGTTATGTTTTGAAACGGCACCCTTTATCGATTTGCAAATGGGTATTCCTCCCTTCGTTCTAGCTTCGGCTTCTGCCGCTCGGCGGCGACTCCTGCAAACCGCTGGCATTACGCCGATCGTCTGGCCCAGCGATTTTGACGAGTCTCAAATTCAGATAACAGATGCCGATGTCTTAGTCAGAACCTTAGCACAGGGAAAGGCGGGTGCTGTAGCCTCTCAATTGACAGATTCCCTGATTATGGGCTGCGATTCTGTGTTAGCGCTGAATGGCGAAATTCACGGCAAGCCCGCAGATTCCGCAGAGGCGATCGCCCGATGGCATAAGATGCGAGGTCAGGTAGGAGAGCTTTATACCGGACATGCGCTAATTGACCAAGTGCAGCACCGAGTGTTAGTGCGTTCGCAGATGACGCGGGTGCATTTTGCTGAGGTGAGCGATCGCCAAATTGCCGCCTACGTTGCCACTGGAGAGCCAATGAGCTGCGCCGGGTGCTTCGCGTTAGAGGGGCGTGGCGGCATGTTTGTCGAAAAAATTGAGGGTTGCCACAGCAATGTCATTGGCTTGAGTTTGCCCTTACTGCGGCAAATGCTGGCGAATTTGAGCTATGACGCGGTAGATTTTTGGGTGTAGGAGCGATCGCGCCATTGCTTTAGATGCTTAGCTTGAGATGCTTAGTCAAAAAATTTACCGAGTTTAGACAAAAATGTCGTATTTTTACTTAAGATGGCTTAAAGCAAGGCGTGTTCTTAATTACAGTCATTAACTTGACCAACTCTTTATTGTGTCTTTACGCAGTCGTTAGAACTACGGATGTTATATTTCCTTTCAGGGCGGGACAATTTCTATTAGTGTTTCAACTAAATAGTGTTCTGAGCCAGTGATTGTTCTGAGCCAGTGATTGTTCTGAGCCAGTGATGTTTGAGCCGATGGCGTTTTAGCTGAGCTTGTTTGGGCGATCGATTCAAGCGACAGGGAACTCGCGACCTTTGACCCATGGACTTGCCAATGGATTCATCAGTGCCCCAACTGGATAACTTGCGCTCCTCACCCCAGCATCAGACTTATCTGGGGCAAATCTGCGGGTCAGATCGGCTGTTTCGCGATCGCTACAAGATCTTCCGCACCCTAGGACGCGGCGGATTTGGGGTGACGTTTCTCGCGAGAGACGTTGCCCTACCCAGCAGCCCTCTGTGCGTCATCAAACTCTTGTGCCCTAAAGTCAGTCATCCCATGGCGCTTCAGCGCGCCTGCCAGCGATTTGAGCGCGAGGCTAAGATTCTCAGCCAGTTGGGCAGCCATGCCCAAATTCCCCGCTTGCTGAATTATTTTCAGGTGAATGGCGAGTTTTATCTGGTGCAGGAGTATATCAAAGGGCGGACTCTGGCGCGTGAAGTCAAGATGAAAGGATCGCTGTCAGAGCGAGAGGTGAAACAGTTTCTTTGGGAAATCCTGCCCGTACTGAGCTACGTGCATGAGAATAACGTCATCCACCGCGATATTAAGCCCCCCAATATTATTCGCTGCCAAGACGACGGTCGCCTGGTGCTGATTGACTTTGGAGCCGTCAAAGAGCATTTTATCCGTATGGGAGAAAGCACCCAACGCGCCACCACAACCCACTTTGTGGGCACCCTGGGCTTTGCTCCACCCGAACAGTTGGCTTTGCGATCGACCTATGCCAGCGATATTTTTGCCCTGGGGGTGACCTGTCTGTATTTGCTGACGGGCAAGCCGCCGATGGAGTTTGACTACAATCCGGCGACGGGCGAAGTCAATTGGCAAGCGGCAGTTCAGGTCAGCGATCACTTTAGCAAAGTCTTGGATAAGATGCTGAAGGTTTCCTGCCGCGATCGCTACCAAAATGCTGAAGAAGTGCTGCGGATGCTCGACCTAGAGCCTTACCTAGACTCTCTGGCAGACTGCATGAACAGCACGCCGCTGGGTGTCATTGCCGAAGAAGAAATCCCAGAAGGCTATCTATCGCCCATTATGCGAACGGCGATCGCAATTCGTCAGTGGCGCGCCCGCCAAAAAGTGCGCGATCGCCGTAGCCAATCTAAGTCAGAAGAGGTCATGCTACGTCGGTAAAAGGCAGGAATCGCGAGCCAGCCGATGCTTCAGACTTGCTAATCTTTGTCGATCGCCTTTCCCCAATACATGCCGATCGCATTCAGCGATGGATTGTCGTGCGTCTACTCTCTCAGGCTCGGCATCAAGACCTAGCGCGGTTTTACAAATGCTCCGATGCCGAGGGCTATTGTCAGGTGATGCGGCAACTTTACTCCAATGAGAAATTTGAGGTGATGTTTGACCCTTCAACAAGCGAGAATGGTATAGTGCTACGCGATTAGATCCAACGAGTTATTTTTTGAGAGCCGCGCTCCGCGCGGCTCTCAAAAAATAACTCATCCTAACTCAATTACGTAATGCCATATTTCATAAGTAGACACAGGAAACATGAGTTGGGTTGTTGCCACCTTTTATAAATTTGTGCGGCTGTCTGACTTTGCCGAAATCCGATCGCCCCTACTCAACGTGTGTCAGGCGCAAAACCTGCGGGGGACAATTTTGCTGGCGCAGGAGGGGATCAATGGCACGATCGCCGGATCACGAGAGGCGATCGACTCTGTGCTGGCCTATTTGCGATCGGATGGGCGGCTGTCGGATTTGGAACATAAAGAATCTGTTGCGGATACCTTCCCATTCGATCGGATGAAGGTGAAATTAAAGCGAGAAATCGTGACGCTAGGACTGCCCGATGTCGATCCGAGTGAACAGGTTGGCACCTATGTTAACCCTCAAGATTGGAATGCCCTGATTACCGATCCAGACACCGTTGTGATTGATACGCGCAACGATTATGAAGTGAAAATTGGCAGCTTCCAAAACGCGCAAAACCCTGAAACTGAGTCTTTTCGGGATTTTCCCACCTATGTACAGAACAATCTGAACCCGGCTCAACACAAAAAAGTGGCTATGTTTTGTACGGGGGGCATTCGCTGCGAAAAAGCCTCTGCCTATCTCTTGTCGCAAGGGTTTCAGGAGGTCTATCACCTCAGAGGCGGCATCCTGAAATACCTTGAGGAAGTCCCGGCTGAAGATAGCCTCTGGCAAGGAGAATGCTTTGTGTTTGACCAGCGAGTTGCTATTCAGCATGGGCTAGAGCCAGGAACTCACGAAATGTGTCTAGGCTGCGGGCACCCCATTTCTACAAACGACAAGAATTCTCCTGCCTACGAAATTGGCGTCTCTTGCCCAGACTGCTTTGCGGAACTGACTGAAGAAAAGCGATCGATTCGGCGATCGGCTTGGAAGTCGCGTCAAGCCAACGGTCATCCCCAAAGCCCTTTTTAGTGCAATAACCAGGGCAGCGGGGAGACTTTACTTAGCGACTTCTATGCTCTCAAACCTCTAGGAGCCAATTACCTTTTTGTAAGACGGTGCATCCAAATATGGTCTTCTCCTTCGGGCGAACATTTGTTTTGAATAAGCGCACTAGAGTAGTGGAGGTTTTTCCCAGAGCGATCGTTACGGTACCCTAGCGATGTCCATTCCCCAAAGGGATCATTAACAAAAAAGCCGTAGGGATCATAGCCTCGTACCACAACAATATGTCCGAAGCTTGTAAAATAACCGTGAATAATACAGGGACGACCTTCTGCGATCGCTCGACGTAGATCAGAAAGCGTGCCCCGGCTGATAAAATCATCAACTAACCCATAGGAACGAGCCATCACGGCTAAATCATTAGGGTCCCAGCGATTTAGATTATTGTTTTGCATGTACAGATACAGCTCATCCTCCCATTGCCCAATATTGGTCTTCCTTTTAACTTGAAAGTACATCATTGCCATGGCAAACGAGGTCACATTACAAGCACCTGTTGGATTGAATTTATTATCAAGCTGACTTCTGTGAGGCATATTAAGAGTTTTAGAGATCGGCAACCCATCTGGATTAAGTGAAGGTTGGGGAACCGGAATGATTTGAGGCTGCTGATTGATAAACTTTATTTCAGTTACGGGGACATACCATGTGTTGCGCGGAGGATCTCCCAAGAATTTATCAAACAGAGCAACTTTGAGATGATTCTTTTCAACCGACCAAGACAGAAGCTCAAAGACTGTACCCGCTGAAACCGCAACTTCAGAACTAGAGAGCGGCGAACTAGAGATTGGCTTAGGGTCTGGCGTTTGCTTAAAAAAAGTATTGCGAATAACTCTCACACTTGAAAGTTTAATCAGTTGAATATCGGGTATGTAGACGCACCAGGTATTACGGGGCGGCTCTCCAATAAATTTTCCCAGAAGTGCGATACGTAGATGACTTTGATTTAAGAGTTTCCAAGAATGAATATTGAAAACTGTACCTTTCTGTATTGTAGTTTTATCGCTGGATGGTAGTTGTACTGCGTCTTCAGTGGTCTGCTTGAAGATTGTGTCTTTGTTAACTTTAAGCTGCATTGAGGTTCTATCCTGGATGTAGAAAAGATAAAAGAGAGAAGATAAAAGGCTGCAAAAATCATACTTTATCGATCTCCCTAAAAAGATAAACGATAGTCTCTCTTGTGGATGATGGAGGTTCTGAATTCTAAACCTAGCATAGTATCACACACTACAAAATACTCCATTTGCACTCACTTTGGTTTGCAAAATGGTAGGAGGAAATCATGGTACTAGGACAGCACAAACGGGCCGTGGGAACATTTTCAAGCCACGGAGATGCAGAGGCAGTTCTGCGTGAGTTGAGAGATAGCGGATTTCCAATGGATCGGGTATCGGTTGTAGGTCGTGATATCGATCGCAATAGCGAAATTTCTGGAGCAGAGGCAAGCGATCGTCTCTCTGATGCTGGCCGACGCGCAGCACATGATACAGAAGCAGGCACAGGTGCAAAGACAGGTGCAGTGGCAGGTGGCGCTTTAGGTGGGTTGACTGGGCTATTAGTGGGTCTTGGTGCGCTGGCTATTCCGGGTATTGGGCCAGTCATGCTAGGTGGAGCAGCAGCTACGGCTTTGGCTACCACAATTTCGGGTGGAGCCATTGGAGCTGCCGCAGGAACCCTAGTAGGTGGTTTAGTAGGTCTGGGAATTCCTGAAGATCGGGCGAAAGTGTACAGCGATCGCGTTTCCCAAGGCAGTTATTTGGTCATGGTTGAAGGTTCAGATGAAGAAATCCATCAGGCTGAACTGATTTTGAGTCATCGAGGCATCCAAGACTGGGGTGTTTATGAGTCAAATGCCAAAGCACGCGACGCTGCGTACCCTGGCGGTACCCTCTACTCTGATGGCACCCCCTATGCTGATGGCGCTCCTGTTCCTGGCAGCCATGACCCGGCAACCCATCCTGCTGGCACTCTCTATCCAGAAGGAACAGATGTTTCCAATGCCAATCGTCGTAACTTGGGCTAGGAAGCTTTCAACTCTGCATACACAGTGCTCAAACAAATAGTGCTCAGACAAACAGTGCTCAGACAAACAGTGCTCAGACAAACAGTGCTCAGACAAACAGTTGGAGAATCAAAGATATGAAGAAAATCGTCCCGTTCCTATTGAGTGGATTTTTGATGGTAACTGCTGCGGCTTGCAGCACTGCTAAGACAACTTCAGATGCGCCCAATTCCACAGACAATAGTGGACAGGTTCCGACAGCCCAGGGCGCTCAAACTGCACAGGATGATGCCCAGAATGACGTTCGTCAAAGACAGCTTGATTCCGATATTCGCTCCCGTGAACAGCGGAATAACGCCACTGGAGGCGACGCAGATCGGGCAGATGGCGATCTCGAAAGTGAGGTTCGCAGTAAGCTTGAAGCCAACATTCCCAACAGTAAATTGGCTGTGGATGCTGAAGATGGAGCTGTTGTTGTTTCTGGAACAGTTCAGACTCAAGATCAGCTAGACAAAATTGAGCCTCTGGCGAAAGAAATTAAGGGTGTTAGCAGCGTTGCAGTTAAAGCAGTACTGGCTCCCGCTCAGTAGAGGTCAGAATGGTTTGACACAGGTGCAAGCCAGAGTTTAGTTAAATAAGAAGCAGGAGGATAATCGTTCTCCTGCTTTTTTGGCTTCTGACTCAATATATTTAATTGGAACTTACTTGACATGGCTGTTCCAATTAAATATATTGAGTGAAGAGCGACTGAAAATGCTATGCCCCCATGCCTGATTCGATCGCTCCTAGAGATTCAAAGTAGCTTAAAGCCTTAGTCTTGCTGATCTAGAGCATGGGGTTGTGAGTCGGGGTAAGGTACCCCGACTCACCGCAATGTGCCCTAATTCTGCAATGCTGAAACTTTCCAACGACGATGGATTTTGCAACTGAATCTCTATGACCATAGCCTCATGGCTGCGATAGTCGCGGCGGTGGTCAATTTTAGACTTTTTCCAATCTTTTAAGGATTAATTATGGCAGGACTTGACTCAAAAACTTATCAAGCGCAAGACTCTTTTGCAGCCGATAATCATGCGATCGATGCTTCTCATTCAAGCGATTCTAAACAGCAGTCGAAAGGCTCTTCGTTGCTAGAATCTGATTTAAACAATAGCTTGAACCAATCTTTTGGTTCTAATAAAGCGAGTTTGTCAGAGGATAATCATGACCATGCACCTGTAACGAATGGTCAATCGACCCATATCTCGCTAGACGGGCTTGACTCTATCAAGGCTTTTGATTCTGGTCAGATTGCGAAAGTGAAGACAGCGACAGATCTAGTAAACCAAATCGGTGGTAATTTGGGCGATCTGCTAGATCCAGGTGGCGGCAAAAATACGGTGACTAGCGCCCGTGGAAATGACCTCATCTTTGGAGATGGAGGTGGATTTAATACCATCACGACTGGTGAAGGAAAAGATGCCGTTGTTTTAGGTAAAGAGACGACTAATCGTATCTTCGACTTTGATCCCACGCAGGACAAATTTGTTCTGTCGGGTGGTTTAAAGATGGAAGACATTCTGATTACTCAGGGCAAAAATCCGGGTAAAGGTGGGCTTGATCAGCCAACAGACAGCGAAAACAATGCTCTCATTATTGACAAGAACGGCGGACATATCTTGGGTGCATTGACTTTTACTAAGGCAGAAACTTTAACTGCACAAAACTTTGCTCAGATTGATGATGCTAAGGTAGTAGACTTCGTCAAAAATGATGCGGGATTTGCAGAAGCTAATGGACTCAAAACGCAGCAAGGCAAGGGGCAGATTAACGGCACCACTCAGGATGATAAGTTAGTTGGCGGTGCGGGAGATGATTTCCTATATCTGGGTGATGATAGCTTTAGCGTTACCCCGGTCAGGGCGACTTCTGGTGCGAATGAATTCCCGTTCAAAAACGATAGCCCTGGCACAACCGATCTCACTGCTGAGCTAAAGTCAGGTGTGCTTCGCATCAATGGAAACTATCAAAATTTTGATGGAGCGCCTCTCTTTAGCCAGGGTGAAACGGTCATTGATCCTAAAGCGACCATTCTGAATGGCTCTGATCCAGTATCCTTGATTAACGGTTTCTTGAAGGTTCCACAAGACGTAGAAGGCAACAAAATTTCTGGGACTCACCTGCACTTCAGCCCTGCTGGTGACGATCGCGGTAATTTCGCAGATGCTACTGTTGTGCGGTATCTAACTAATACTCCAACTGATGGTAAATCAGGTACGGTTACGGGTGAATTTGAGTTAACTCCAGAAGAACAGGCTGCATTCTTGGCAGGTAATTTATACACCAACCTACACACGAATGTTGATACCGACGGCGATGGAAAAGCTGGATTTCCAACCGGGGAAAATCGGGTCAACTTCAACAAGAATGATATTCAGTTTGACACCTGATACAAGACCAACCATTGGGGTATCGCAGGCTGGTTGCCGTAAATAGAGGCGAGCGGATACTTCTACTTACGGCAATCTACCAATCTACATCTGAGTAAAAAGGCGAGAAGGTTAAAGGCTTGACCGAAAAACTGTAATCTAGAATTTTGACCCTCTAAGTTTTCAGAGTTGAAGAGCTTAGAGGGTCAGGATTTTAAACTCGCGGCTATTCATGCGATCGCTGCCCCTATTTAAAAAATTGCCTCTACCTTGATCAAGATAGACTTGACCAAGGCAAAGGCGATCGCTATTTGACCTTGAAACGCGTCACTATCAAAAGCACTCAGACTTATGATGCAGAAGGTTCTTCTGTTTCAGTTTTAGTCGCAGCTTCAGGCTCAGCTTCTTCAACAGCAGCAGCTTCCATAGCCGCAGGTTGTTCAGTTGCAGAAGCAGCTTCCGTCTCAGTTTTCTCAACCATGCCTTCAGTTTCGGTCACAGGTGCTTCGGTCACAGGTGCTTCAGGTGTAACCACTGGCTCTTCGACCACAGCAGCTTCAGCTGTAGCTTCGGCTATGGGTTCAACAACAGGTTCTACCTCAGCCGCAGGTTCTACTTCAGCAGCTTCAGCTACGGGTTCAGCGACCACAGCAGCTTCAGGTTCAGCCACAGGTTCTACTACGGCAGCTTCAGCTACGGGTTCAGCGACTTCCATGACCTCTTCAGCTACCTCTACCACAGGCTCTTCCTGGGGTTCAACGATCGGTTCTTCAATCACAGGCGGCTTAGCTTTAGAAGGTCGGGGACCACGCATCAGAGCCATAGCGGCAGGGGGCTTGCTCACGCCTTCTTCATCTCTTCGGCGATCGCCTTTCCCTTTCCCTTTAGCGCGATCTTTATCTCGATCATTATCCCGACTGGTAGTGCGATCTCTGTTGGGATCTTTGTTGGGCATCGGCACAACTCTCTTGGGAGGCGCTTCAGACGGCTCTTGTCTGGTCTCAGGTGCCGCAGATGTTTCGGTCATCTCAGATGTTTCAGCCACTGTCTGCCGTTCAGACTTCTTAATTGGACGCTCTACCATGTCTTTTTCTCCTAACAGACTAATCTGCTGTTAATCAATATTGCCAACCCGTTGCGATCGTAACAACCCAGTATTCAAGCCAAATATTTTATAGATGTCATGTGGATTAGACAACTTGCTTGCCGAATCCTTGCTGAACTATCCAATTAATTTTATTTGTCAAGTCCTATTGAGTATCGATACCCTGAATGATGATCGCATAAAAATGTGAAGTTATCTAAATCTTTTACGTAACAGTTGCTGTCAATAGTTCTTTAAAGCTCAATCTTTAGAGGCATTTGCACTCATAAAGATTTGTTTCATCCCTGCCACTTTTGAGCATGGCTCATGAGCTGTTTGTTTCTCATCACTTCGGGGAATACTAGGGTGTAGTTACTGACTCTCTTACTAAATAAAGTTAAATTTGCTGCCTGTGTCTCTGTAGGCATTGGGCAAAATTTACAAAATTTCTGATGTTTCATCTGTTATTCGGCAGATCTGGCAGCTTCAACTCAGGTGTCTAATGATACTTAATCCTGGGTTTACAAATGCCATGTCTGTTAGTTTTTGCTGTCAACCTCTGTAGTTTTTTTAACTAAGTAATTTCCCTGACTGAGGATAGGTTTATGAATTGCGCGATCGTACCCGCTACTGCTTTAACAGACTCTTCTACTCTCAATCCCTCTCTTGAGCAAACTGCCGCATCTTTAAGCTGTGGTGCAATGCTTCAATACAAAGCAGCAGTACGATCGCCCCATACGCTCATCATCATTGATGCAGGCATCGATAATTATCTGATGCTTGCAGACGGCGCTAGCAATCAGGCGGCTCTAGTGATTCTGGATCTGCACCAAGACGGAATTGCTCAAATCACAGATGCACTGTGCCGTTATCCCGATATTTCTAGCCTACATCTCTTCTCTCACGGTTCTCCCGGCACGCTCTATTTGGGAAATACGGAACTGAGTGGGTCGATGAGCCGCCATGCGGCTCAACTACGAAGCTGGCTTCAGGTCGGTAGCACAGGAAGAGTCAAAGCAGACTTCCAAATTTTTCTTTACGGTTGCAACGTTGCTGCTACCCCTATTGGTGCTCAATTTCTCCAACGCTTGCATCACCTGACTGGAGCCACCATCTATGCTTCCGAGACTCCTACAGGTCATGTCTCTGAGGGCGGCAATTGGCATTTAGAAGTCTGCATCCCGACCTCTCATGCTGCCTGTGCATTGCCCCAGATTCCTCTCTCTCCTGCAACACTTGCCAACTATCCCAGCGTTTTGGCTCCGGGCGATCTCGACACCACGTTTGGCACAGGCGGTACAACCACGCTTGACTTCAATGGCGGTTTTGACCAAGCCAAGAGCGTAGTGGTGCAGCCAGACGGCAAGATTGTCGTAGCAGGCGTTGCGTTCAACGGCACCAATAATGACTTTGCATTGACGCGCTACAACATCGACGGTACGCTTGACACCAGCTTTGGCAGCAGTGGAAAAGTCATCACTCCTGTGGGCAGCGGTGCTGACCAGGGACACAGCGTGGTAGTGCAGTCAGATGGCAAGATTGTCGTAGCAGGCGTTGCGTTCAACGGCAGCAATAATGACTTTGCATTGACGCGCTACAACGTCAACGGCACGCTTGACACCAGCTTTGGCAGCAGTGGAAAAGTCATCACTCCTGTGGGTAGCGGTGCTGACCAAGGATACAGCGTAGTAGTGCAGTCAGACGGCAAGATTGTCGTAGCAGGCGTTGCGTTCAACGGCACCAACGACGACTTTGCGTTAACGCGCTACAACGTCAACGGTACGCTTGACACCAGCTTTGGCAGCAGTGGAAAAGTCATCACTCCTGTGGGCAGCGGTGCTGACCAAGGATTTAGCGTAGTAGTGCAGTCAGACGGCAAGATTGTCGTAGCAGGCGTTGCGTTCAACGGCACCAACGACGACTTTGCGTTAACGCGCTACAACGTCAACGGCACGCTTGACACCAGCTTTGGCAGCAGTGGAAAAGTCATCACTCCTGTGGGTAGCGGTGCTGACCAAGGATACAGCGTAGTAGTGCAGCCAGATGGCAAGATTGTCGTAGCAGGCGTTGCGTTCAACGGCACCAACGACTTTGCGTTAACGCGCTACAACATCGACGGCACGCTTGACACCAGCTTTGGCAGCAGTGGAAAAGTCATCACTCCTGTGGGTAGCGGTGCTGACCAGGGATACAGCGTAGTAGTGCAGCCAGACGGCAAGATCGTCGTAGCAGGCGTTGCGTTCAACGGCACCAACGACGACTTTGCGTTAACGCGCTACAACATCGACGGCACGCTTGATACCAGCTTTGGCAGCAGTGGAAAAGTCATCACTCCTGTGGGTAGCGGTGCTGACCAAGGATACGGCGTGGCAGTGCAGCCAGACGGCAAGATCGTCCTAGCGGGTCAATCCGGTAATGATTTTGCAGTTGTTCGTTATGCGGGTGATTCACCTGCCGCTCCAACGATCGCCAGCATTACCGCAGATAGCGGGACTGCGGGGGACGGCATCACCAACGACAACACGCTAGTGATTAGTGGTAAGGGCGTTGCTACTAGCACGGTACAAGTCTTCCGCAATAGTACGGCGATCGGTACAACTCTAGTGGATGCTGCGGGCAATTGGTCATTTGATGCCACGGGCACCACGCTGCTCGATGGAGCCTATGCCTTTACCGCCACGACAATGATATCGGGAAACACTAGCCCGATGTCTACGATTTATAACGCCACTATAGATACTGTGATGGCGGCACCTGTGATCTCAGCAATCACAGCTGACAGCGGTGTGGCAGGGGATGGCATTACCAGCGATAATACGCTGATCCTATCGGGCACCGCTGAGGCAAACAGTACGATACAGGTATTCCGGGATGCGACTCTGCTGGGTAACGTCACAGCCAATGCAGCGGGCAACTGGACTTATGACTCAACTAGCATTCCTCTAGCAAATGGAGCCTATGCTTTTACCGTAACAGCCACCGATGCGGCTGGAAACAGCGCCAGTTCTGCGGCGTTTAACGTCACGATCGACTCCCTTGCCCCAGCGGCTCCCGCTGTTGTGACCATTACCACGGACAGCGGAAGTGCGGATGGCATCACCAACGACAATGCCCTGATTTTGACGGGCACGGCCGAAGCCAACAGCACCGTCACCATTTCTCAAAACGGCACGGCGATCGGTACAGCTACCGCCAACGGCACGGGAAACTGGACGCTCGATCGCTCTGCCACGACGCTATTGGATGGCAATTACACCTACACCGCCACCGCCACCGATGCGGCGGGAAATGTCAGCCCTGCCTCGGCTAACTTTCTGGTGACGGTGGATACGGGACTGCCTGCGGCTCCCGCTGTTGTGACCATTACCACGGATAGCGGGAGTGCGGATGGCATCACCAATGACAATGCCCTCATCCTGACGGGCACGGCTGAAGCCAACAGCACCGTCACGATTTCTCAAAACGGCACGGTGGTCGGCACGGCTCTCGCCAACGGCACGGGAAACTGGACGCTCGATCGCTCTGCCACAGTGCTAGCGGATGGCAATTACACCTACACCGCCACCGCCACCGATACGGCGGGAAATGTCAGCCCTGCCTCGGCTAACTTTCTGGTGACGGTGGATACGGGTCTGCCTGCGGCTCCCGCTGTTGTGACCATTACCACGGACAGCGGAAGTGCGGATGGCATCACCAACGACAACACCCTGATTTTGACGGGCACGGCTGAAGCCAACAGCACCGTCACGATTTCTCAAAACGGCACGGTGGTCGGTACAGCTACCGCCAACGGCACGGGAAACTGGACGCTCGATCGCTCTGCCACAGTGCTAGCAGATGGCAATTACACCTACACCGCCACCGCCACCGATACGGCGGGAAATGTCAGCCCTGCCTCAGCTAACTTTCTGGTGACGGTGGATACGGGTCTGCCTGCGGCTCCGGCTGTTGTGACCATTACCACGGACAGCGGAAGTGCGGATGGCATCACCAACGACAATGCCCTGATTTTGACGGGCACGGCCGAAGCCAACAGCACCGTCACGATTTCTCAAAACGGCACGGTGGTCGGCACGGCTACCGCCAACGGCACGGGAAACTGGACGCTCGATCGCTCTGCCACGACGCTATTGGATGGCAATTACACCTACACCGCCACCGCCACCGATGCGGCGGGGAATGTCAGCGCCCCCTCGGCTAACTTTCTGGTGACGGTGGATACGGGTCTGCCTGCGGCTCCGGCTGTTGTGACCATTACCACGGACAGCGGAAGTGCGGATGGCATCACCAACGACAATGCCCTGATTTTGACGGGCACGGCCGAAGCCAACAGCACCGTCACCATTTCTCAAAACGGCACGGCGATCGGTACAGCTACCGCCAACGGCACGGGAAACTGGACGCTCGATCGCTCTGCCACGACGCTATTGGATGGCAATTACACCTACACCGCCACCGCCACCGATGCGGCGGGGAATATCAGCGCCCCCTCGGCTAACTTTCTGGTGACGGTGGATACGGGTCTGCCTGCAGCTCCGGCTGTTGTGACCATTACCACGGACAGCGGAAGTGCGGATGGCATCACCAATGACAATGCCCTGATTCTGATGGGCACGGCTGAAGCCAACAGCACCGTCACGATTTCTCAAAACGGCACGGTGGTCGGTACAGCTACCGCCAACGGCACGGGAAACTGGACGCTCGATCGCTCTGCCACAGTGCTAGCGGATGGCAATTACACCTACACCGCCACCGCCACCGATGCGGCGGGAAATGTCAGCCCTGCCTCGGCTAACTTTCTGGTGACGGTGGATACAGTAGCTCCGATCGCTCCTGCCATTACTAGCTTCAGTAACGATAGTGGCATAGTAGGCGACAGCATCACCAACGACAATACGCTGATTTTAAGCGGCACTGCTGAAGCTAACAGTACCGTTCAGGTGTCTCAAAATGGAACAGGAATTGGTATCGCTGCTACGAACGCGGTAGGCATCTGGTCTTTTAACCACACAGGCACAACTTTGACGGATGGCAGCTATACCTTTACTGCAACTGCTACCGATGTCGCTGGAAACATTGGCAATCCTTCAGCAAATTTTGTTGTTACTGTAGACACAGCAGTTCCCACAACTCCTATCGTAACGGGTGTTACGACTGATACGGGTATTGCAGGAGATGGCATCACAAAGGATTCTACACTTATCATCAACGGCACTGCTGAAGCCAACAGTAAAGTGCAGGTGTTGCGAAACGGTGTTGCGATCGGTACAGCTACCACGAATGCATCTGGCAATTGGGCTTTTGATGCAACAGCAACCTCCCTCGCCAACGGTGCTTATGCCTTTACCGCTCAAGCCACCGATGCCGCCGGAAACGTCAGCGCTATTTCTGCCGCTTTCAATGTCACGATCGATACAACAGTTCCGGCTGCACCTACGATCGCCACTATCACGACCGACAGCGGTATTGCGGGCGATCGTGTCACTAATGACAACACCTTGCTAATGGCAGGTACCGCCGAAGCCAACAGCAGCGTTGAGCTATTCCAAAATGGCACTGCCATTGGCTTCACATCAACCAATGGCACAGGCAATTGGACGTTTGACTATACGGGCACGACTCTGACGGATGGCGCTTACACATTCACCGCCAGGGCAACCGATGTCGCGGGCAATGTCAGCGCCGCTTCGGCAAACTTTGCGGTTACTGTTGACACGATCGCCCCATCCATTCCTTCAATTACAGGCTTTAGCACCGACACAGGTAGCCCCGATAGGCTGACGAGCGACAACACGCTAATCGTTTCGGGCACTGCTGAAGCCAACCGAACCGTTGAGGTCTTTCTGGACAGCGTCTCTCTTGGCACCATTAATGCCAATGCCACAGGCAACTGGACTTTTAACTACACCGCTACCCCGATCGCCGATGGTGTCCATAATTTTACGGCTACAGCTAGAGATCTAGCGAACAACGTTAGTGGACTTTCACCAGCCCTGACGGTCACCATTGACACGATCGCCCCAGCTGCCCCCGTTATCACCACCATCACGGATGATACGGGTAATCCCACCGATCGCATTACCACCGATACCATCCTTCTGATTAGCGGCACTGCCGAAGCCAACAGCAGCGTTCAGGTTTTCCTGGGTGGTACGGCTATTGGCATCACTTCTACCAACGCCAGCGGCAACTGGAGCCTTGATACCGGGATTCCGCTGGCGAACGGCAATTACAGCTTTACGGCTCGCTCAACCGATGCCGTGGGTAACGTCAGCGCCACCTCAGCCACCTTTAATGTCACCATTGACACAATCCCGCCTGCTGCCCCTGCAATTGCAGCCATTACCGCCGATACCAACCTGCCTGGCGATCGCATTACTAGCGACACGACTCTGATTTTCAATGGCACTGCTGAAGCCAATAGCACTGTCCAAGTTTTCCTAAATAGCACCGCCGTTGGCACTGCTGTCACTAACGGTACGGGTGCCTGGACGTTTGACTATACGGGCACTGCTCTAGCAGATGGAACCTATGCCTTTACCGCCAGAGCCATTGACATAGCGGGAAACACGAGCGCTGCCTCAGCCGCCTTTAACGTTACGATCGACACAACGCTGCCCGCGACACCGACGGTCACTAGCATCACCACCGATACCAACCTGCCCACAGACGGCATCACTAGCGACAAAACTCTGGTGATAGGTGGCGCTGCCGAAGCGACAAGTCTGGTAACCGTGCTGCTCAATGGCGCTGTCATTGGCACTACCACTGCTGATGCAGTCGGCAAATGGTCTTTTAACTATACAGGGACAACTCTAGCTGACGGAAGCTACGCTCTGACTGCCACCGCTACCGATGCGGCAGGCAATACCGGGGCAGCTTCCGCACCCTTTAACGTCATAGTGGATGCGATCGCCCCTCCTGCGCCCGCTGTCACTAGCATTACCACCGACACGAACCTGCCTGACGGCATTACCAGCGACAAAACTCTGGTGATAGGTGGCACTGCCGAAGCCAACAGCACTGTTAGGGTTTTCCGCAACGGCGCTGCCCTGGGTACGACGATCGCGAATGCGACGGGCAACTGGTCGTTTGATTATACGGGTACGGTTCTGGTGGATAGCAACTATGTCTTCACGGCTTCTGCCACCGATATTGCCGGGAATATTGGCATAGTTTCCGCACCTTTCAATGTCACAGTAGATACGATCGCCCCTGCTGCTCCTCTGATCATTAGCTTCAGCGCTGATACAGGCGTAGCGGGAGATGGTGTCACTGGTGACAATACTTTGGTTTTGACGGGTACTGCCGAAGCCAATGGCACCGTTCAAGTCTCTGATGGCGGTACCGCCATTGGCACGGTTACAGCAGATGCAGCGGGAAACTGGACGTTTGACTATAGCGGCACCCTCCTCACGGACGGCAATCACAGTTTCACGGCAACGGCGACAGATGCCGCCGGAAATCTCAGTGCTGCCTCTACTCCGCTGGCGGTTGTGGTGGATACGATCGCGCCTCCTGCACCCGTTGTGAGTGCTATCACGACTGACAGCGCCACCCCAGCAGATGGCATGACCAATGACAATATGCTGGTGATTTCGGGCACTGCTGAAGCCAATAGCCAAGTTCAGGTGTTGTTAGATGGCAATGCGATCGGGATTGCCACCACGAACGGTACAGGCAACTGGACATTTGATTACACGGGCACGGCGATCGCGGATGGCAATCACGCCCTGACTGCCACGGCCACCGATGCTGCCGGAAATCTCAGTGCTGCCTCTACTCCGCTGGCGGTTGTGGTGGATACGATCGCGCCTCCTGCACCCGTTGTGAGTGCTATCACGACTGACAGCGCCACCCCGGCAGACGGCATTACCAATGACAACATGCTGGTCATTTCGGGCACTGCTGAAGCCAATAGCCAAGTTCAGGTGTTGCTAGATGGCAATGCGATCGGGATTGCCACCACGAACGGTACAGGCAACTGGACATTTGACTACACGGGCACAGCGATCGCGGATGGCAATCACGCCCTGACTGCCACGGCCACCGATGCTGCCGGAAATCTCAGCGCTGTTTCTGCGGCACTGAATATCACGATCGACACTGCCTTGCCTGCCGCTCCTGTTGTAGCTGCCATTACCGACGACAGCGCCACCCCGGCAGATGGTATTACCAATGACAATACGCTGGTCATTTCGGGCACTGCGGAAGCCAATAGCCAAGTTCAGGTGTTGCTAGATGGCAATGCGATCGGGATTGCCACCACGAACGGTACAGGCAACTGGACATTTGATTACACGGGCACGGCGATCGCGGATGGTAATCACGACCTGACCGCCACGGCCACCGATGCTGCCGGAAATCTCAGCGCTGTTTCTGCGGCACTGAATATCACGATTGACACTGCTCTACCTGCCGCTCCTGTTGTAGCTGCCATTACCGATGACAGCGCTACTCCAGCAGACGGCATTACGAACGACAACACGCTGGTCATTTCGGGCACTGCGGAAGCCAATAGCCAAGTTCAGGTGTTGCTAGATGGCAATGCGATCGGGACTGCCACCACGAACGGTACAGGCAACTGGACATTTGACTACACGGGCACGGCGATCGCGGATGGTAATCACGCCCTGACTGCCACGGCCACCGATGCTGCCGGAAATCTCAGCGCTGTTTCTGCGGCACTGAATATTACAATCGACACTGCCTTGCCTGCCGCTCCTGTTGTAGCTGCCATTACCGACGACAGCGGTGCGCCCAACGACTTTATCACCCAAGATAATACGCTTATCCTCGATGGCACGGCCGAAGCCAACAGCGCCATTCAAGTTTTTCTTGATGGAGGGGCGATTGGTACGGCTACGGCTGATGCCACTGGAAACTGGTCGTTTGATTACACCTCAACCCCCTTAGCCGACGGCAGCTATGCCTTCACCGCCACCGCCACCGATGCTACAGGCAACACTAGCGTGGCTTCTGCGGCACTGAATGCCACAATTGACACACTGGCTCCTGGTGAGGCGATCGTGAGCGGTATCAGCACGGATGCAGGTGTGGCGGATGACGGCATTACCAATGACAACACCCTGATCCTCAACGGTACAGCCGAAGCCAACAGCCTAATCGAGGTCTTTCGAGACAGTACATCCATTGGCACTACTATCACTGACGCGACAGGCAAATGGTCATTTGACTACACAGGCACGCTTCTGACAGATGGCACTTATGCTTTTACCACGACAACTACGGATGTTGCTGGCAATGTCAGCCCGATCAGTACCGTCTTTGATGTCACGATCGACACGGTTGTTCCTGTGGCTCCCACTATTATCGATATCACGACCGACAGCGACATACCTGGAGACGGCATTACCAATGACAACACCCTAATTTTGGGCGGTACTGCTGAAGCCAATAGTCAGGTGGAAGTCTTTCAAGATGGAGTGTCCATGGGCACCACAATTGCTGATGGCGCTGGAGACTGGCTATTCGACCACACCAGTACGCCTTTAGCCGACGGTACCTATAGTTTCACCAGCAAAACCATGGATGCGGCTGGCAATATCAGCGCGGCTTCTACGGCATTCCTCATCAAAGTTGATGCAGCCGCCCCAGCTGCCCCTGTGGTAACGGCTATTACCGATGACACAGGCACTCCCGGAGATCGGATTACGAACGATAACCGACTTATCATCAGTGGAACAGCTGAGGCTAATACGACCGTTCGAGTCTACCGCAATAGTTTTTCTCTGGGCACAACCACAGCCGATGTCAGTGGCAACTGGGCGTTTGACTACACTACCATTCCCTTGGCTGATGGCTCTCATGACCTCACCGCCACTGCCACCGACACAGCAGGAAATATCAGTCTGGATTCTGCTGCGTTTACCATTACTGTCGATACGACTCCACCCGCTTCACCTGTGATTGTCAGCCTTAGCGCCGATAGTGGCATTTCTGGCGATCGCATCACCAACGACAATACGCTCATCCTGAACGGTACTGCCGAAGCCGATAGCACCATTACGATTTTCCAAGGCAGCATTGCTATAGGCACTGCCCCAACCGACGCTAGCGGCAGTTGGGCATTTGACTACACAGGCACGGTGTTAGCCGACGGTGCCTATAGTTTTACTGCGACAACAGCCGATTCAGTGGGCAATGTCAGCGTCTTCTCTACTGCCTTTGATGTCGAGATTGACACAACACCCCCCAGCTCTCCCATTATTTCTGGGTTTGATACCGATAGCGGCATAATAGGCGATGGTATTACCCGTGACAACACCCTATTATTCAGTGGAACAGCCGTTGCTAACAGTACGATCGCCATTCTTCAAGGTGGCACAGCTATCGGCACAACCACAGCAGATGGAGCTGGAGACTGGCTATTTGATTACGCCAGCACCCCCTTGGCAGACGGCATCTATGGTTTCACGGCAACGACCCTGGATGTGGCTGGCAATGTGGCTAGCAGTCCGGCACTGACAGTAGAAATTGACACGACATTGCCCACGATCGCCTTAAGTTCACCTGCACCCGCCGATGTCAACGCGCCTTTCACGGTCACAGCGACCTTCAGCCAGGGGGTAACAGATTTTACGGCAGCAGATCTGGCGATCGGCAACGGTAGCGTCAGCAACTTTACCCCTGTTTCTAATACCACCTATACCTTTACGGTGACTCCGGCAGGCAATGGAGGTATCACGGTCGATGTGGGAGCCGGAGCCGCTCAAGACATTGCAGGGAATGATAATACTGCTGCTGCTCAGCTTAGCCGCACTTTTGATAGCACACCGCCTACAGCGCCTGTCACGTCTTTGGCGATTAGCAGCGATACCGGATTCTCGAACAGCGATGGTATTACGAAGAACAATGCTCCTACCGTCATGGGTACCGGAGAAGCAGGCAGCACGATCGAAATCTTTACTGGAACAGTCTCTTTAGGTACCACTCAAGTAGATAGTTTAGGCAACTGGAGCTTTACACCCAAAACTCCGTTGGCAGACGGCAGCTATAAGCTCAGCGTTAAAGCAACGGATAAGGCTGGGAATGTTAGCCCAACTTCTGGCGACTTGAATCTACAGATTGATACTAAACCTGCTACTAGCTTAGTGCTAAGCGTCAGCCCGGATGCCCGCGATAGCACGATCGATCCATTGGTCGGTACCCTGACTTTACGCTTTAGTGAAGCCGTTGCTAATTTTGACCTCAGCGACCTGAAATTTAGTCGTGACGGAAGTTCTATTCCTCTGACTGGAGCTACGCTGACGACTCTCGATAACATCACTTGGACATTGGGTAATTTGCAGCCTCTGACTGTATCGGACGGCAAATACAGCCTCTTACTCACTTCCAGCAATATCATCGACATAGCGGGTAATACTCTGACATCTGACACCGACACTGGCTGGATTAAGGGCAAAACTGGCATCGCGCTACCCGTGATTCAATTTAAGGGCGGCAAGCTTGGTCTGCGACACAAAGGCTCCAAGCGATCGGAGACTATCAAAGGCAGCTATGACAACGATGTTCTTCGGGGCGGAGATGGCAACGATCGTATCTTCAGTGGCTACGGTGCCGCGAAGTTTGGGCGAGATATTTTAGACGGTGGCGCAGGAAATGATCAGCTCTATTCTGGCGCAGGTCGAGATATCCTGAATGGCGGCAGCGGCGATGATGCCCTGTACGCTGGAAAAGATAATGATCAGCTATCGGGCGGTATAGGCAACGATCGTCTGCTAGGTCAAGGAGGTGACGATGTGTTGGTGGGTGGCGCGGGTACTGATACCCTAGTGGGCGGTGCTGGCAAGGATACTTTCGTCTTCAATAGCGTGGCAGATGGCACAGATCTAATCACTGATTTTGAGAGTAGCGATCGCATTGATCTAAGAAAAATCTTTGCCCAGCCTGCTTTTGCAGGTGGCACACCGTTTGCGCGCTTCCATCAGTTCACGAAACTGGTACAGGTTGGCAGCAGTACAGAAGTGCAAGTTGATGCAGACGGCAGTGGTAAAGGTGATCAGTTTGCGACGCTGGTGACATTGCAAAACAAGTCTATGGATACCATCAGCTCTACACAGTTTGTCATTATCTGATGTAGCTTTGCCTAACGCAGCTCTATCTGACATAGACTTCTATTAATACCAATTTAAGACCCAAACAGGGCAGATAATTTTTGAGAGCCGCGCAGTGCGCGGCTCTCAAAAATTATCTGCCGCCTCATCAATTTAAATTGGTATAAGTTCTTTATAAAGCCTCTAAAATGCTGGACATAGCACAGCATTTTAGAGGCTTTATAGCATTTTTAAAGGATAGGGCGATCGCAAAAAATAAGTGCCGTTACAACGATCATCATATTGCTTGAGCAATCAGTTCATCAAAACTTCAAGATAGAATGAACGATTTCTTCATCGAATCTGTGATTAGCTAAAAGTATGAGCCTTCTGGTGCCTATCGTTGTTCGTAAGAATTAGAGTTTTATGAAAGGGAACACTGTTTTTCTCATCGCCTTTGTTGCTGGTGTAGTACTACTTGTGGGGCATGCTCAATCTCGATTTGATACCTGCAAGCAACAGCGTCAAAAAACGATCGAGTGCGTATTTGAATTTGAATAATTTTTGTGAGCAGAGTGTCAACCTCTCATATCAGACCTGCTTTTTAGAATTGATTTATGTTTATCGATGCTCACGTTTACAAAAAAGGAGGCAGATTAATTGCCCCCTTTCTTGTAATGCTATCTTTTGCTCCTAAGCCTCTCGGCGATCGCTATAGCCAATAACTGCCACCTTATGGCGATAAACTAATTCTGCTCCATACCATCCTGTAATTCCTAGTAGAGATGCCACAATTAAAGAGAGAACTAAGCCAATAGGAACTATTGCATCAGCTGGATCATTCCAACGCAGCAGCCAATTGATCAAAGTTAAAGTTAAGGCAGCAACATTACCGATCATATGCGCCCAACCTGCACGCCGTTTGCGAACGCGATCGATTTTTACAAAATCTAGCATTCCAGAGAGAGCAGCTACAAGACCGCTAACAAACCCTGACCCAAGCAACCAAAGCGATGCTCTTGCCCAAAAAGCGTCTGCTGTTAACCAATAGCCTAAATCCGTACCCAAAGCTCCCACTAAAAATGCAAGCGGGAAAGTAACAATTAGGGGATGGAGGGGATGACCTGCAACTGCAACAGTGCTGGGAATGCCGCTATCTCGATATTCCTCTTCGTTACTCTCAATCAACGGTGGTATGTTAGGAGTCTGTGTCATGGTCTTGCCCCAGATATTAAGTTGACTGAATTCTCCAAGAAACAGAGAATTTCTACATCTCTCCCAAGGGGTAATCGCTTGAGAATTATCGAAAAATAGCAGCATATCAAAAATCAAAGAAGAGAATTGATATAGATTTTCTCCTTGATAACTACTGATCCATTTGAGCAAATTTTTTCTTGAAAAGGCAAGCCTAAAGCGCTGGAAACTGATCAATAACCGACGTTGCCTGAATTACTAATTTGCCCTTCCTGACATGCAGTTCTTTAAGCCAAAACGTCACGCCTTGAATATCAAAATTGCGGAACTCTAGCAGCTCCATAATTCGTTCAAACAGAGCTTTCGCAAGCACCAAAGAAAGACCTTGACCTTCTGCAGAAAGAATTTCTAGCGCAATCCGCTGTCCATTGTCTTGAAGGGAAGGTTTTGCAATCGCTGAGAAGCTTATCTTCTCTGAAGAATTCTGCTGAAAAAGATCAGCTTTGATAGATAAAGCATTATCATCCAACAAACTTACTTGGACTTGTTGAATATCGATCGCCCTTGATTCTCCATCTATGTGTATCTCTACATTTTGCATTCTGCTATGCAAGTACTCTGATGCTAGTGCACGATTTAGATCAGTTTCTGTCAGGACGAGTTGAGCTTGGGCATCTGTAGATTGTGTCAACTCAACTTTGCCAAATGCTAGGCTAATCGGGTTTATCTCAACGCTACTTGTGCTTACCTCCACCGATTCCATGCGCAGGTCTTGCTTCATCACTAGACCCGCACCCGAAATAGCCACAGAGTCAACTTTACCCTGAACTAATTTAGCTGGATCAGTCCGGATCACTACATCTAGCTTCTCTGCTTCATCAAGTTGGCTATTGATGCCTAACTCTACAACTTTGCCTAGCGCTTTTTCTCCCAAGTCGGGCTTATCTTCTGTCATCTAAAATGTCTCAGTTAGAGTCAAGGAATGAAGTTCAAAAGCTCCTTATCTGTGCAAACACAGACTTTTATAGGATGTCTTTCTCTTACGTTAACGATCGCCCTCCACTTTTCCCTCTAGCTAAAGCTGTATTCAACAGGGCTTACTATTTGAATTAGAGAGTATGTAGCGTGATCGTTGTTTCTCAACAAAGGTTATCAACCCTACCTTGAGATAGATAAACTTTAGGATTAAATGTGGCTGACTAATAATTGAGCCGAAGTATTCAAGTATTTAAGCCAAAGCTTGCGCTAAATGCTTTGGTAAACAAATTTGAAATGAGCTGAATTTGAGAAAAAATATGACAGAAGAATTTAAGAAGGGCGATCGCGTTGAGTGGGAGACATCGAATGGCAAGACCGTTGGAGAAATCAAGAAGAAGCTGACGCAGCCAACAGACATTAAAAGTCATCATGTTGCTGCCTCTGAAGAAAATCCGCAATATCTTGTAGAGAGTGAAAAGACGGGCAAAGAAGCGGCACACAAGCCTGCATCGCTTGAGAAGTCGGAAGAATCCTGAGTTAGACAAGAATCGCTGCTTTATACTTAGCAGAGCTTAAGAAGTTAGAGAATAGGAAGAAGCTTGATTCTTGTAAATCAATGATTCATACCTCTGGATGGCACTTAAAAGAAATGGCATTGACACATTTTCCTTCAGCATATCTTTTAGTGTCTCATGGCAGCCGCGATCCGCGACCTCAAGTTGAGATGGCACGTTTGGCAGAGATGGTGGCGCAGCAGCTTTCGCAAAACGACTTGATGAAGGCTGGAGGGCAATTGCCTACAGCCTCGATTGTGGAAGCAGCCGTCTTAGAGCTAGCTTCGCCTCTTCATCAGCAAATTCAGCAGTTTGCCGAGCGTGCCGTTACTCTGGGCTGCCAGCACCTATACATTGTGCCTATTTTTTTGCTGCCAGGAGTACATGTGGTGGAAGATATTCCGGCAGAAGTGGCGATCGCTGAGCAGAAGTTGGAGGGCAAGATCGCGCTTGAAATCTGTCCCTATCTCGGTAGCCATCCCCATTTGCAAGAGTTTTGGCTTGATTTCGCTTCTGGTTTTGGCATTCCTGAGCAAGGACGAGTTTTGCTGGGACATGGAAGCCGCCGCGTGGGTGGAAATCAGGCCATGGAAGCGATCGCAGCTCAGCTAGGGGCTTTACCTGCCTACTGGTCTGTTGCTCCCAGCTTGCCGGATCAGATTCATCTTCTGGTGGGTCAAAGCTGTACTCAAATCGATATTCTGCCGTACTTCCTGTTTGAAGGCGGCATCACTGATGCAATTGCTCAATCTGTTCAAGAACTAGCTCAGCAGTTGCCTAACGTTGATCTACGGTGGACTCCGCCTAGGGGTGCGACGGTAAAGCTAGCTAGCTTTGTGGTTGAGGCGATCGCCAAATCAAATGAAGCCTTCAATACGGTTCGCGAATCTGCTAGGACGTAGCCTATATTAGAAGTCTTCAGTCTATTCCAGAGTTTTACATGCAGCATTTTTTAGGGAAGGTGTACCTGCTGGGGGCAGGACCGGGCGATCCGGGCTTAATGACCGTTAAAGGGAAAACGCTTCTAGAATGCGCCGATGTCGTAATTTATGATGCGCTGGTTAGCCCTCAAATTGTGGCAATGATTAATCCCCATGCAGAGCAGATTCATGCGGGAAAGCGGCGGGGACGACACTCGCTGGTACAAGATGAAACGACTCAGCTTTTGATTGAGAAAGCTCAGACTCATGCGATCGTTGTACGGCTTAAGGGTGGCGATCCGTTTGTCTTCGGGCGGGGAGGTGAAGAAATGGAGGATTTGGTCAGGGCAGGTGTCCCAGTCGAAGTCATTCCAGGCATCACCTCTGGTATTGCTGCTCCTGCCTATGCCGGAATTCCCCTAACCCATCGTGCCCATAGCTCGTCTGTAACCTTTGTAACCGGGCATGAGTCGGCGGGCAAATATCGCCCTGCGGTCAACTGGAAAGCGATCGCCCAAGGTTCTGAAACGATCGTCATCTACATGGGCATCCACAATATGTCCTATATTACTGCCCAGCTCTTGCTGGCAGGGCTGGCGACCAATACGCCGATCGCCTTAGTGCGGTGGGGTACCCGCGCCGATCAGCAGGAATTAGTCGGAACACTGGGCAGTATTCTCCATCAGATCGAAGAGTCAGGCTTTGAGGCTCCGGCGATCGCGGTGATTGGCTCTGTGGTGAGTCTGCATGAAACCCTGTCTGAATGTCGCCCGGTCGTATCCTAGCCGCTCGGAGATAAGGGTGCTAACCCTCGTCTGGCAACACATCTAGCCAGACTTCATTGCTGCCCTGATGCACTGTTTTTACCCATTTCAAGCGTTTTGGACGAATAGACATCCGGGCAGTGGTACTGGCAATCACGGGCATCCAGTGCAGCATATAGAACGCGCCAAACAGCGTGTGGATCAGCGTCATCAATACCGATAGCGGGATGCGTTTGCGGCGACTCTCCTGTCCTACAATCCGGGTACGCCTCATGCCGACAAACATACCCAGCATCGAGAGCGTCACCGTGAGGCTGGTGACAGGCAGCAGCATCGGCGAAGAACTCCGAGCGATCGCCATCACAAAATCTGGCACAGCAGCCGTGGGCAGCGCATACTGCGTCAGCCAAAACAGAAATAGATCGGTAGTTTTGCGCGTTCCCAGACGGTTACGGACAATTAGCCGCCAGTAGTCGAGATAGCGCTGGTAGCCACCCTCTGCCCAGCGATTGCGCTGGTGCCACAGTCCTATGCCCCGCGTCACGCCTTCCTCGCCCACTGCCGGGTGCAGCAGCAAATCAATATCCCACTGATCGAGGTGCAGCCGTAGCGTTAGATCTAGATCATCTGTGATGGTTTCCTCATTCCAGCCGCCGCAACGCTCTAACGCCGATCGCCGGACAAATTGGCCGTTGCCGCGCAATTCACCAATGCCGCCCAGAGCAATCCGCCGCTGCTGAATAAAGCTATCCAGCGCCATCTCGGCTTCCTGTCCGCGTGTCCAGAGATTGGTAGAAGCATTGGCGATCGCCTTTCGCACCTGTACTGCTCCAAGCTGCGATCGCTGGAACATCGGCACCACCTGCCGCAGCAAATTACTGGGCACATGGGCATCGGCATCAAACACAGCAATGATTTCACCCTGCGTTAGGGGCAGCACCTGATTAAGTGCCCCCGACTTGCCGCCACCGGAGCTGGGCAGACGGTGAACAACGTTAAGCTGCTGATATTCTTGAGCCAAACGATCGAGTAGCAGCGCCGTGCGGTCAGTGCTGGCATCGTCAATGATCCAAAAGTCGTAGCGGCTGGTGGGATAATCCAAATTGCAGAGGTCTTGCACCAGCGATCGCACCACTGCCTCCTCGTTCTTTGCGGCAACCATCAGCGAGACATAGGGATAGTCTTCTGGGTCGCCCGACAGCGGATCGATCGGCAGCAGAGAGCGGGCAAAAATCAGCCGCAGCGCATGAATGCCCATGACTGTTGTTAACCCCAGCACGAGCCAATAGCCCCAGGCAAATAGGTGCAGAGCGATCGTGCTGCTCCAGATAGCGGTAAGGGCGATCGCGGCTTTGCGTCTGCGCCCCTCTAGCCCCTGTAGATAAGGGCTGTTATCTATCTCACTTTCTGGATCAGAGAGAAACTCAGACCGGAGTGAGCTGTTTATCGGACTGTTCAGCGGACTGTTTGGAACGTTGCTTAGCGGATCGTTGGATAAATCGCTTTCGCGCCAGGAATTCTCCGGCATAGGTCATTTGATTAAGGAACCAGTATTTGTCTAAACCCTTGAAGAAGCTAGGGATGAGGTAGCACCACACCGTACAGCCTTCGCAGACTGACAGTTTTCCCTGAGATTGGCGGTAGCTCTCTACCACTTCCGATTCGCGGTACATATCGTACAGCTTTCCTTCAATGGCAAGTCCGGCTTGGGCAAAGTGATAGCAGGGCAGCAGCAGCTCATCGTTGGGCGAAATTGCAATTACTGCATCTACCGCTTTGCATCGGGGATTTTGGGTATCGTTGCCACCCGCTTCAATAAATGCAAGGGCAGCCTTATTGTAGCCAACATTCCGATACTGTCTGGCGGAAGCCTCGATCGCCTTTACCAGTTCGGGCGTGGGATTTTTCTTGTTGTTGTAATGCTCGTGAGCCGTAAATGCCGGATTGAGCCAGATCCGTGCGCCCAGCTTCTCACCCAGCTCTGCCACTTCGCCGATGCGGGTAAAATTTTGTGCAGTGACGGTGTGATTCAACACCGGGAATTCGCCCAAGGACTGAGCAATCTCGACGGATTCTACCAGTGTGTCAAAGATTTTTACGCCTCGCGACTGGTCGTGGGTTTCGGCATCGCCCCCATCTAGCGAGAAATTGAGGAAATCCACCAAACCCTGCATCTCTTTTGCCCGCTTAGGGTAAAGAATCGTGTTGGTGGTCATGCTGGTCAAAAATCCCTGACGCTTAGCCTCGGCAAAAATTTTGTCTACGTCCGATCGCAGCAGCGGCTCACCCCCCGTAAAGTCTATGTACTTCACGCCCAAACGTTTGAGGTCGCGCAAGTTGTGCTGAATGGTTTCAAAGCTTGCTTCTTGCTTCGGTTCTAGCGCCCAAATATCGCAAAAGTGGCAACGGGCATTGCAGCGGTAGGTCAGGTAGTAATTAGCAACAAGGGGGGGCATAGGCATCTAGAGAATTGGCATTCGCACTGGGATTTGCACTGGAAACAGTTTACCAACCTGCGATGAGTTTTAATGCGATCGTAAAGAAAAGATGATTAGAGCGGATAGAGATAAACTATGTTACGTCGCCCAGTGTTATGGCTATCGCCAGCTTGCTTGGGACATTGATGGTGGGGCGCTTCGCGCCCCACCATCAATGTCCCCGTCCTAATCGCCTTGGCGTTTGCTATACGTCGCTCATATCGCTCATATCCACTCACGCGAGATTTCTCCGAGATTCCTCCATGGCAACTATTAACGACAACTACCTTAAGCTCAAAGCAGGCTACCTATTTCCCGAAATTGCCCGCCGAGTCAACGCCTTCGCTGCCGCCAACCCAGAGGCAAACATTATTCGTCTCGGCATTGGTGATGTCACCGAGCCTTTGCCAGAAGCCTGCCGGACTGCCATGATCAAAGCCGTTGAGGAGATGGGCGATCGCGCCACCTTCCAGGGCTATGGGCCAGAGCAGGGCTATGCGTGGCTGCGGGAAGCAATCGCCCGTCACGACTTTCAAGCTCGCGGCTGCGATATTGATGCCTCAGAGATTTTCATTTCTGACGGCTCTAAGTGCGACTGCGGCAATATTCTCGATATCTTTGGGGCAAATAATACGATCGCCGTCACCGATCCGGTCTATCCCGTCTATGTCGATACCAATGTTATGGCAGGACATACTGGAGAAGCAAACGATCGCGGCGAATATGGCGGTTTAGTCTATCTCCCTATCTCTGCTGAAAACGGTTTTACGGCAGAAATTCCTAGCCAAAAGGTAGACCTCATCTACCTCTGTTTCCCCAACAATCCTACCGGAGCCACCGCCAGCCGCGCCCATCTGCAAGCTTGGGTAGATTATGCTAAAACCCATGGCTCTATCATCTTCTTTGACGCAGCTTACGAGGCTTTCATCACCAACTCTGACCTGCCCCACTCGATTTATGAAATTGAGGGAGCCAGAGATTGTGCGATCGAGTTTCGCTCTTTCTCTAAGAACGCCGGATTTACGGGTACCCGCTGTGCCCTGACGGTCGTGCCCAAAACGCTAATGGGCAAAGCTGCCGACGGCTCTGAGGTGGAGGTATGGAAACTCTGGAACCGCCGTCAGTCTACTAAGTTTAACGGTGTATCTTACATTGTTCAGCGCGGCGCAGAGGCGGTCTACTCTCCGGCAGGGCAAGCACAAATCAACGCGCTGGTCAGCTTTTATATGGAAAACGCCAGAATTATCCGCGAACAGCTCACTGCCGCCGGATTCCAGGTTTATGGCGGAGTCGATGCGCCCTATGCTTGGGTACAAACGCCTCATGGGTTGACAAGCTGGGACTTTTTCGACAAGTTGCTGCATGGCTGCAACGTGGTTGGTACCCCTGGCTCAGGATTTGGTGCTGCCGGGGAAGGCTATTTCCGCATTTCGGCATTCAACAGCCGCGCCAATGTCGATGAAGCAATGAAGCGGATCACCTCTAAATTCAAGGCTGACTAAGATTTAGCATAGCCTTTAGAAAAAGTAGAAAAAACGCAGGGGTAGATGTTTGTCTACCCCCACTCAAAGCTGCCCCTACTCAAAGCTGCACAGATGCTGGCTGGCAATCGCCAGCCATACCTGGTTCATCAACATAGACCAAGTTCGCTACTTGGGGGCTATCTTATTCTGGCTTTAATGACAGGAAATAGTAATGACTGCTATTGATGCCATTCTGGAAGAGGGATTTGGGAGCAAGGAAAACTAGCGATCGAAGGCTATTGCAAAGCTTCTCTGCAATAGAAACAAAATTGCCAAATCAAAAAGCGCCCTCCTTTGGGAGAGCGCTTCGAAATCTAACTCAGGAGGTAGACTGACTCGTCTCTAGCCGTTGATGGCAGGAGCAGTGATAGCCACAGGAGCCGCTTCACCCGCAGCCAAGTCCAGAGGGAAGTTGTGAGCATTGCGCTCGTGCATCACTTCCATCCCCAAGTTCGCACGGTTCAAAATGTCTGCCCAGGTGGAGACCACGCGACCCTGCGAGTCGATGATGCTCTGGTTGAAGTTGAACCCGTTCAGGTTGAATGCCATTGTGCTGATGCCCAATGCCGTCATCCAGATACCCACCACTGGCCATGCACCCAACAAGAAGTGCAAGCTGCGGGAGTTGTTGAATGAGGCGTATTGGAAGATCAACCGACCGAAGTAGCCGTGAGCCGCAACGATGTTGTAGGTCTCTTCTTCTTGTCCAAACTTGTAGCCGTAGTTCTGCGATTCGGTCTCGGTGGTCTCACGCACTAGGGAGGAGGTGACCAATGAACCGTGCATCGCACTGAACAACGCACCACCAAACACACCTGCTACGCCCAACATGTGGAAGGGGTGCATCAGGATGTTGTGCTCAGCTTGGAACACGAACATGAAGTTGAAGGTGCCGGAGATACCCAAAGGCATGCCGTCAGAGAAGGAACCTTGTCCGATCGGGTAGATCAGGAAAACTGCGGTTGCGGCTGCAACAGGGGCAGAGTAAGCCACGCAGATCCAAGGACGCATACCCAGACGGTAGGAAAGTTCCCATTCACGTCCCATGTAGCAGAAGACGCCAATCAGGAAGTGGAAAACCACCAACTGGTAAGGGCCGCCGTTGTACAGCCACTCGTCGAGTGAAGCTGCTTCCCAGATGGGGTAGAAGTGCAAGCCGATCGCGTTGGAGGAAGGAACGACTGCACCAGAGATGATGTTGTTGCCGTACATCAAGGAACCAGCAACAGGCTCACGGATGCCGTCAATGTCAACCGGAGGTGCCGCGATGAAGGCGACGATGAAGCAGATGGTGGCGGAGATCAGGGTGGGGATCATCAGGACGCCGAACCAGCCGATGTAGAGGCGGTTGTCGGTGGAGGTGACCCACTCGCAGAAGCGTGACCAGAGGTCAGCGCTTTCGCGTCTTTGTAGAGTAGTTGTCATGATTAATTAGTGCTTTGTCGAGAAATGTATTTGGACAGGTATCTATGAGGTTCAATATAGGCGGTTTTGTTAAGGAATGTAAAGAGAAATAAGAACAGATTCACTAATGCAATTCATAGGTAATGCTTATGGTCAAAGTTGATACTGCAGGTTTTTGTGAGGAAGCCGACATTGACTAAAGGCGTAGCGCTAACCTAGAGGGATATGTAAGGTAACGATCGTACAGTTTCGAGCTAGATACCTGCATTAGGGTAAAGAAGCCGCACTTCTTGACCTGGTTGGGCATAGGAGATTAGGAAAGCTAATTTTTCGAGATGACGTCGCTTATGCAAGATCAACAGCAGACTCAAGAGCCGCCCCAAATGCCGTCCGTGTTGCAGAACTCAGTGGTGGTGTTCTCCAGGAATTACCTGCCTCTAGCGCGGGTTAACATTAGACGCGCTGTAACGCTATTGGTCAATGGTCAGGCAGAGTCGCTGGATTTTAGTAGCAGCAAAGTTTGGCAGGTTCGATCGCCCAACTTAATCCTGTATGTGCCCGAACATATCCGGTTGACTATGGGTAACCCTGAGCGGATTTGGAAAGTACCGCCTGTCAACCGTCGAGAGCTTTTGCGCCGAGACAATCACGTTTGTCAATACTGCGGCAGCGCCAAAAATCTGACGATCGATCATATTATTCCTCGATCCAAGGGTGGCTTGCATACTTGGGACAACGTGGTTACTGCCTGTGAAACCTGCAACAACAAGAAGAGCGATCGCCTCTTATTTGAGACGGGCATGGTTCTAAAGACAAAGCCCAAGGCTCCGATGCATCCAGCGATCGCTTTTGCAGAGCAGTTTTGGCGGGAGCAAGAGCAGTAGATATAGGCTCAAGTAGATCGCAAAGTCTCCGCTCTGGTTGTTCCACCAAGGATGTTGAGCAAACTGCTCATGAGCAATGGGACAAGCTGCTGAAGGTTATAGCGCTACGCGCTTGGATCCACATGAGTTATTTTTTGAGAGCCGCGCTCCGCGCGGCTCTCAAAAAATAACTCGTCCTAACTCAATTACGTAGGGCTATATCTACTGGGCGATCGCTAATATCTCTAAAAAATGGACAATGCCCTTCCGTGGTGCCATTGCTTAAGCCCCTACAGCAGATCAGTTGTGCAGATTATTTAATCCACGATCCTAAGAATGAGGAGAGGGAGGGATCGCTCCCTCTCCCCCCAACTTCATAGCGATCGAGCCTTACATTGCCATTGCATCAGGTCACAATCCTATTGCAGAGGGTCGCATTGGCATTGCAGCAACTTACATTACTATTGCATCAGGTCACAATGGCATTGTACCGGGTTGCAGTGGCATTGTACCGGGTGGCAGTGGCATTGTATTGGGTTGCAATGGCATTGTATTGGGTTGCAATGGCATTGCAGTCGCGCAACAAACTATAGGTGCATCGCATCCATTGATATGACGCAGAAACGCATTGAGGAACGGACATGAAGGCTTTAGTGACAGGGGCGACAGGATTTACCGGATCGCATCTGGTGAAGGCGCTCGTCCAGCGGGGCGATACGGTGGTGGCATGGGTGCGCCAGAGCAGCGACCTGAGCCGATTGCGGGGCTGCGAGGTTGAGCTAGCCTATGGGGATATTGGCGATCGCTCCGCCCTTGAAACCGCCATGCAGGGAGTTGATACCGTCTTCCATGCGGCTGCCTATGTCGAGTTAGGCATTGTGGATGCGGCAAAAATGCAGCAAGTTAACGTTGAGGGCACTCGTGCCGTGCTGGCAGCTGCCGAAGCCGCAAAGATTTCCAAGCTGGTTTATTGCAGTACGATCGGCGTGTATGGCGATACGCAGGGCAAGGTGATTGATGAAACCTTCCAGCGCACCCAGACAGGGTTTTCTTCGGCATACGATCGCACAAAGTATCTGGCACAACAGCTTGTCGATCAAGCTGCCGCTCAAGGTCTGCCCGTAGTGAGCGTTATGCCTGCTGGCATCTTTGGCTCCGACGACCCGCATTTTGGCAAAGTGCTGGATGCGTTTCTTCAGGGCAAGCTCAAAGTTTGGGCAGGGGGCGATCGGATTACGGGCTTTGTCCATGTCGATGATTTGGTAACGGCGATGCTGCTAACAGCCGAGAAAGCGCCCAATGGGTCACACTACATCATTTCGGCTGGGGAGCTTTCTACCCGTGAGATGTTCAATTTTTTGAGTCAGGAAACAGGTGTTCCTGTGCCGCTAGAAGCGCCAAAGCTCCTGGTGCGTCTGGCTGGAAATCTGCTAGAACCCCTCGGTCGTCTGTTCTCCTGGCAGCCGCCCATCAGCCGCGAACGGGTGCATTACATCTACGATCGCTGTGTGCGCATTGATGCCGCCAAGGCAAGACGCGAGCTAGGCTGGCAACCGCGATCGGTTGAGGATACCCTACGAGAGTCGTTGAAGCGGTAAATGAGGGGCCATACTGAAATTCGCAACTCAGTTAGTACATTTTGAGTACATTTTGAGTACAGTTAGGTACGGTGAATTCAGTCCTTAGCTCAAACTGCTCAGCTTTAGTATGGAGAAACGCATCTTAGGTTTAGATCCAGGACTGGCAATCTTGGGTTTTGGGGCGGTTTTGTGCAAAGCCTCTCAAGGACGTGAGCAGCCAGAAGTGGTGTCAACTTTGGACTTTGGGGTGATTCAGACCCCCGCCCATACCGCGACAGGCGATCGCCTTTGCATGATCTATGACGACCTGCATAGCCTTTTAGAGATCGTCAAGCCCGATCTGGTATCGATCGAGAAGCTGTTTTTCTACAAAATGGGGAACACGATCGCGGTGGCACAAGCGCGAGGCGTGGTGATGCTGGTGTTGGCGCAATATCGCGTCCCGTTTGTTGAATTTACGCCAGCCCAGGTAAAGCAGGCGCTGACGGGCTACGGCAATGCAGACAAAAAGGACGTGCAGGAAGCCGTCGCGCGTGAGCTAAATCTCCCTACGATTCCCCGACCTGACGATGCTGCTGATGCTTTGGCGATCGCGCTAGCGGCATGGTTTCAGTGTTAGGTTTTTAGGCTAAGTTTCAGACGAGGTGCTCAAAAAATTACAGCAACTGTGCAACGTTTTCGTAGAGTAATGCGATCGGGCACGAAAGATTAATACTAGAAAATTCGATCGTGTCTCCCGCTCGATAGACTTGCGGAATCCACAAGTTGTCATGGCGGTGGAACTGTTCAACTAAAATTTGGTTTTGATGAATCAGAACATATTCTTCAAGTTCTGCAATTGTTTTGTAATTAGCAAATTTCTCACCTCTATCGAAGGCTTCTGTTGAGTCGGATAGCACCTCAATAATCAGCTGAGGATGCAGAATAAAATCTTCGCTGGAGAGGCGATCGCGATCGTCGTAAGTGACGGCCAAATCAGGATAGTAGAAGAGATTGAGCGCAGGTAAGCGAACTTTCATGTCCGTGGCATAGGAAATACAGCCTGTACCGCGTAAATGATTGACAAACAGGGCGGAGAGGTTGCCTGTCACAATCACGTGTGCTTTGCTTGCACCTGCCATTGCCACGATTTGACCCTGAAGATATTCATGTTTAATGAGGCTAATCCGCTCAATTTCTAAATATTCTTCGGGTGTGAAGTAGGCATAGCTTTTACTAGCTGTCATTACCTGCGTTCCTGTTTTTTGTATAACTCAGAGCTTTTCTTGTAAGGATTTTAGGTATTCTTATGCTTATTCTAGCGACTAGTAGCAACTCAGAAGTAGACGAAGTAAACATCGTTTAATTCTCGCGCGATAATCTTGCGAGAATTAAACGATGTGCTTCATGCAAATTTATGTGCAGTCTCATACTAAATTGGTATTAACTCGCTCTAAAGCTTACTCCGAAAGTCAGAGCTATTATGCAAAATAATGGTTTATGGGCAGCGCTCCAGAGCTGGCATCTCCAGATATCATTTTCATCCCCGTAACGTCGATCATTAAATCTCGATCGCGTGAAAAACCGCTCTGATGATCGTTCACACCCAGAAAAGTCTTACGTTGCCATTGCAGTAAAACCGCTTCGTTGGCTGCTAACTTTTGTTTTCCAGGCGTTGACGGATCTTTGTCAGCAAAGGCATTGCGTAGCGCGTTCCCCAAACTGCCGCTCTGTTCACCCGCATTGAATAATTTCTTGGGTAAATCGATTGTCGTGAGATTGTTGTCAAAATCTAGACAAATCCGATCGCCCGCTTTAGCGTCAAACCTGATAATCCGATCGGTTGCTTTGGAAGTCGATTTTGCCAAAGCTTCGGCTTTTGTAGCACCCGCATAAATAAAGCGATCGTTGCCTGGAGTTCCGGTCAGGCGATCGGGTTGGGAGGTTCCCGTGAGTTTGTCGCTGCCCGTGAGTTTGTCCAGTTGCGTCTTACTGCGAGTGCCGCTGCTACCTCCACTAAGACCGACCGAGGCTTGAGGCTGCGAGGCGGATTGCGAGGTCTGCTGAACTGGGTGCTGAGCATCCGAAACAGATTCCGTTGCCATATAATCAGCTGCAAAGCTGACGCTGATCTGCTCAGGCTTGTCGCTCAGCGCAGCAATTTGTCCGCCTGTGCCCAGTCCAGAGTCGCTACCGTTGGGGTTATAGAACAGGTTGCCCGTAGCGCGACTGTAGCCAATCACCGCTGCGCTGGCAGCAACGTCTTCATCGCTGGCGGCTATGGCAAACGATCGCCCTGCCGTAAAGGTGTTGGGATCTAAGACAATTTGATCCTGTCCAGTTTCAAACTTCAAAGAATCTACACCCAAGTCTTCGGGCTTAAATTCATTCCAGGAGTCGAACAGATACACATCTTGACCTGCGCCGCCATCCAAAATGTCATTTCCTGCACCGCCCAAGAGGATGTCGTTCCCAGCGCTGCCCAAGAGGATGTCGTCACCATTGCCGCCTGCTAGACGATCGCTGCCCATGCCGCCCTCTAGGTTATCATTGCCGGATTCACCATGGAGGCGATCGTCCCCTAATCCTCCCTGCGCCTGATCATTGCCTGCCCCGCTCAGCAGCGTGTCGTTGTCGTCGGTGCCGTTGAGGATGTCATCCCCGATCGTCCCCCGCTGAAAGCTGCCGACCTGGATACCGGAAACTGGCTCATTCCACCAGCGATCGTGGGTATTGATGAAGTTCATCAAGGCATCGTATTTTGGCGAACTGACCTGATCGACTTTTTCTAACGCGCCCCAGCTGCCCCACTTGCTAGAAGCATAGACATCTACAAAGGGATTGAATAACGTGCCGCCAGCCTGCTTCCAGCCTTCGAGGAGCTGTTTATAAAGCTCTCCCATTTCGGGACGGCGATTCAGGTCTGTAAAAAATTGCGTCAGCTTGGAATCATTCTCTAGACCGCTAATGCCGACTAGATGCTGTCCACCTTCGTAAGCCACCAAATTTAGCCCATGCTTTTGGGCAACATCGGCGTGATATTTGAACCGATCGATCGCATCAGCCACAGAATCATGGGTGGGCAACAAACCGCCCGACTGTAACTGCTGGAAGGCTTTGCTAAATCCGCCGTCAGGTTCAGAAAGCCACGATCGCACCACGTCCACATTTTCGGGCGTACCCAGATCGCCGCCAAAGTAGCCCGTAATCGCATACTCATCCACCGACTTGTAGGCTGGCTCATTGCCCTCTGCCACCCAGGCAGGCGTGTTGAGCAGCGGTTCTTCCAGCCCTCTCCATGCCGACTGGGTACTCATCACCGAAACCACTCGATCTTGAGCATCGCCAAAGGTATCTTTCCAAATCTTTGACATTTGCGCCGTGCGCATTCCGTACCACTGCATCCAGCCGCCGCCACCCGCTAGGTCTTTGCCCCAGCGCTTTTCAGCCTGATCCTGCGCGTAGTGAGCCTGGGGAAATTGCCAGTTCCAAACCTCGTTGGAAAACTCGACATGGACTTTGAGGCTGGGATCAAGATGGTCACGCACATATGCTGCGAACTGCGCCATGTAATCATCTGTGGCGGCTACAGGCATATTAAACCAGGGAGAGGTTCCGGTTTCGTTGGCGAGTGCCACCATTATCTCTACAGGCATCCCTTTGTCAGTCCAGTTAATGTCGCTAGGTTTAGGGCGATCGCTCCAAACGCCTTGTCCAGTGCTGTTAGTGTGCATCCAGTCCATAAAGCGCAGCGTGCCAAAGGACTTGATATTGTCAACAAATTCTGGATTGAACTGTGCGCCCAGTTCTACGAGCGACAAGTCCTCTTCGTTGTAAATCCGAATGTTGCGGATGTAGTCTCCCGTTTTTTGAGGATCGGTTTCGGTAATCTTGAGATAAATACCGTTGCCTCTGCTGCTATCCACTTGCAGCACATCTCGACCCGTCACAGAGTCAGATTCTATTTTGGTAGCATCAAAGCTATAGTCAATCTTGCCTGTGCCTTCATACATCACCACATAGCGACCTGAGCGATGGACATTTGCCATATCTCGCGTCAGCAAAGTGGCGACCTTACTGTAGGCTGGAGCATCTGTAGTGTCGGACTTTGAGACGCTGGGAAGCGATCGCACCCACCCATCTTGATCAAGATCTAGGCGCTTCCCTTCATCGGTATCCCATTGAGTATCGCTTTGGGTAAACCAGCTCCGCGCAGTCTTAAATAGATCGATAAGCGGCAGTTGTGTAGAATAGTAAGTGACTTCTCCCAAACCAATTCCCAGGGACTTGTTCTTTGTAGAAGATTCCGACATGATGAAATTTCCTGGGTTAATTTTCTGAATGAGTAGGCAAATTTCGCTGTGCATCTAGCGCTCAGCGTCGATTTGCGAAATAGCGGCATTGGAATTTGTGGCAGAGAAGGCATCAGCTCTCTGCTGAGACTGAAAATTTTGGCGCTCATGCTTGTGCAAGCGAGCGAGGAGATGAGATACAGGGCGAACTGCGCTTACAGATAGAGGCTATTACTGTCGCCAATACGAATCATTCTTGGAGACAGAAGTAGACAAAAATCAAGACAAAATAAACCGCAACAGATCGTTCTTCCAGGATAAAAATATGATGTCTTAGCTACCTAAAAAGTCGTAGAATAAATTCATTCTGAGACTTTTCTGAAACTAAAAATATCTATAGGTAGATGCAGATGTAGGCAGATGCGAAGGAACGTTCTTCCTTGAAAATCTGAATTCAGAACGGGCTATTTCTGAATCGGCAATATTTCATAGAATCTACTGACTCATGCGCTTTTATTTCGATTCCATGAATCCATAGCTGTAATATATGAAATTCTGGTGAAGCCTCAATCCGTGCATCTGACGATTTCTACGATCGCACTCACCCCGTCAATTAGTTATTTGCCTCAGCAATTACCGAAAAGGGCAGCTATTCAGACATAGATGAATAAAAAAAGAGGATGATGAAAGCTCTGTGGAGCAAAGCTTTCATCATCCTCTAATTAAATTTAGAATACCGTCACAATGAACTGCGTGTATTCCGCAGATCTTCCGTCATCTCGTCAGAACTTTACTTTATACATCTGAAATAAATCGCCCTGCTGCTGCCTCACAATTTGGGCACCCGACGCTTTAATTAGCTTTTGCCAATCCTCCAGCGGCTCCAAAAACACCTCAGCGCTGAGGTAGGTTTCCAGAATTGCCCAATTTTCCGCCATTTCAGTATCAGGGGCGATCGCATCAAATACGAAAAATCCCTCAGGCTTGAGGACATGCTTAACGGCTGCCAGCACATCTGCCCAATAGCTGAGGGGATAGTAAAAACTGAAGCCCGTGGCAATCACCAAATCAAACAGATTCTTCTCATAGTTCAGTTCGTGGGCACCTGCGAGCTGAACGCCTTTGAATAGCTTGGAGTTGAGCTGAGAACCCCTGGAAGTCAGAAAATCACGGGCAACAGAGCTAATTTCTTGCCCATAAAATTGGGCTTCCCACTCTCGCCAAGGGTAGATCATAAAGCTGAACCCACAGCCCAAGTCGAGACATTTCTGCTGCTTTTTAGGTTTCGCCAAGTCCCAGAAAGGCGAGGCAATTTTGCTGGTAAGTGACCCAGCCATCCACTCTTGAAAGATCGGCATGGCTTCGACTTCGGGCGGCAGATTAAAGGATTCTTTGCGGTACTCTCGATTAAACCGCAGAGCAATGGCATCTAGCTGAGTTGCCCAGACGCTGGAGCGATCGCCCAAAAACTCCGATAGCTGCCTATCGCCCTGACCCTTATCCTTTGCCATCCCAATGTCCTTAAAATACGCTTCAATACTGCACGGGCTGCTTTTTGAAATATCACGCACCCGCTGTTGCTACTTTAGCCGATCGCGCCTTTCATCCGACTGAGCACCTGCCAAAGCTTGAGCACCGCCTCATGGACAGCGCTCAAGCTTGATGTAGCTCTTCACAAATAGCCTTCACAAATAGCCTGCGCAATTAGCCTTTCAGAGCTTTAGTGAAGTTTTGTCGATAAGGCTTAGAAAACATATAGATCGGCCAGAGTAGCGACAAATGAACTTTTCCCTGGCTAAAGTTAGTACGATTGAAGCCCGTCCAAAACTTCCAAGCTCCGCCCACATAGACTACAAGTGCAACAAGCCCTAGCAAAGATCCCATTTAAACCTCCCAACAAATTTTGACTCTAACGGCTCAATCTTTACTCTCAGTGTAAGTTAGCAAACTGAAGTGTTGCCATAGAACAGACGTTGCAATTGAAGCTTTGCTCTATGGATGCAGTTTTCAAAATGTATTTCTCAAAAAATACCTAAGTTAGCGTTTAAGCCTTGCAAATAAATATTAAGAATTTTTTTGAATCAAAGCAGCGATCGTCATACAGCTTTGAATCCGGTTTTGAAAGGATTGGGTTATTCAAGAGACGCTCCATGACCTTTTTAAAAAAATTAACCCCTCATTTGGAACACTGCTCACTACACGCGATCGAATATGAGACTAGATTAAAAGAAGCTGAAGTAAATCAGGCGCATCAGCGATTCTGGACAGTGATTTTGGGCATCGGCAAAAACGGAGTCGGGAAGGAGAATTTATGAGAGCAGTGTTAATGGCAGGCGGGTCAGGAACGAGGCTAAGACCGTTGACCTGTGATTTGCCCAAGCCCATGGTGCCGATTTTGAACCGTCCGATCGCCCAACATATTATCAATCTGCTGCGGCGGCACGGCATCACTGAGGTGATTGCAACGCTACACTACTTGCCTGACGCTATGCGGGACTATTTTCAGGACGGCAGTGAGTTTGGCGTACAGATGACCTACGCCGTCGAAGAAGATCAGCCCTTGGGTACGTCCGGCTGCGTCAGAAATGTGGCGGAGCTGCTGGATGACACTTTTGTGGTGATTAGCGGTGATAGCATTACCGACTTTGACCTAACTGCCGCTATTCGGTTTCACAAAGAAAAACAGTCGAAAGCCACGCTAATTCTTGCCTGTGTCCCTAATCCGATCGAGTTTGGCGTAGTAATCACCGATGAAAATCAGCGCATCCAGCGGTTTTTGGAAAAGCCCTCTAGCAGCGAAATTTTTTCGGATACGGTCAACACAGGCACCTATATTCTAGAGCCAGAGGTCTTGGATTATCTGAGTGCCGATCAGGAAAGCGACTTTTCAAAAGATCTCTTTCCGCTGCTGCTAGAAAAAGGCGAGCCGATGTATGGCTACGTGACGCAGGGCTACTGGTGCGATGTGGGTCATCTGGATACCTACCGCGAGGCGCAATATGCGGCGCTCTACCAGCGAGTCAAGCTAGACATGGATTATATGGAGCGATCGCCCGGTCTATGGGTCGGGCAAAACACCTACATCAATCCTTCGGCTCACCTGGAAACGCCCGCTTTGATTGGCAACAACTGCCGCATTGGGGCGCGAGTCCAAATCTCGGCGGGTACCGTCATTGGCGATAATGTCAGCATTGGAGCCGATGCCGATTTGAAGCGCCCGATTATTTGGAATGGCGTGATCGTAGGCGAAGAGTCTCAGCTCATTGCTTGCGTAGCGGCAAGAGGCACCCGAATCGATCGTCGGGCACAGGTGCTAGAAGGCGCAGTGGTTGGCTCCCTCTCGACCGTTGGGGAAGAGGCGCTCGTTACGCCCAATGTGCGAGTCTGGCCCAGCAAAAAGATCGATCCGGGAGCAACCCTAAATATGAATCTGATCTGGGGACACACCGCACACCGCAACTTATTTGGTCAGCGGGGAGTTTCGGGTCTGGCAAATGTAGACATTACGCCAGAGTTTGCCGTCCGGCTGGGAGGAGCTTATGGCTCAACGCTGAAGCCTGGTTCTCACGTCACCGTCTCCCGCGACCAGCGCCCGATCTCCCGCATGGTGACGCGATCGCTAATTGCAGGGCTAATGTCGGTAGGCATCAACGTCCAGCATTTGGAGGCGACCTCTATCCCGATCGCCCGGACTGCCGTGCCGACGCTGGCAGTCGCAGGAGGTATCCATGTGCGGGTTCACCCCGATCGCTCCGATCATTTGCTGATTGAGTTCTTTGATCAGAAAGGGATCAATCTTTCTAAGGCGCGGGAGAAGAAGATTGAAGGAGCTTACTTTAAAGAAGACTTCCGACGGGCGCAAATTCAGGAAATCGGCAACGTTGTCTATGTGCCGCAAGTCACCGATCTCTACAGCGCCAGCTTCGAGCGTCATCTCAACGCTGAGGCGATGCGGAGCAGCAAACCCAAAATCGTCATTGACTATGTTTACGCCTTGTCAGGGGCAGTCTTGCCGCAGCTGTTGGGCAAATTTGGCTGCGATGCCGTCGTGTTAAACGCTAGCCTTAGCCAAAACATTCCCTCTAATGCCGATCGCGAGGTGCTGCTGAGCCAGTTGGGGCATGTGGTGGAGGCGCTGAAAGCAAGTCTCGGAGTCCAAGTTTCCGCCAACGGAGAGCAGCTCATTCTAGTCGATGAGTCGGGCAGTGCCATTCGGGGCGAAATGCTGACGGCGCTCATGGCGCACATGATGCTGATGGAGTATCCCAGAGGCATGGTGGTAGTGCCCGTCAATGCCTCTAGCGCTGTTGAGCAAATTGCTCGGCGGCACGACAGCAGCGTCATTCGCACCAAAGCCAACCCCACGGCGCTCATGGAGGCTTGCCACACCAACGCCAACGTTGTGCTAGGGGGCAGCGGCGAAATGGGATTTATCTTTCCGCAAATTCACCCCGGCTTTGATGCCATGTTTTGCATCGGTAAGCTCATTGAAATGCTGTCGCTGCAAGATCGCGATCGCTTCAATATGCCCCGCACCTTGGGTCAAATTCGCTCTGAGCTGCCGCGTGTCTCGCATCGAACGCTGACGGTTCGCTGTCCTTGGGCAGTCAAGGGGGCGCTGATGCGACACCTAGTGGAAAATAACCCGGTCGAAAATCTGGATCTCACGGATGGCGTCAAGATCTTCAACTCTCAGCACGATAGCTGGGTGCTGCTGTTGCCCGATGCTGGAGAACCGCTGGTTCATCTCTATGCCGATAGCCACGATCGCGGCTGGGTAGACGAGACGCTGCGAGAGTATCGATCGTTTGTGCAAGATTTTGTCGATCGCGATCATGGCTTAGACGAGAGCCAAATGCAGATGGAGTAGGCGATGGCTGTCCGGCTAAGGTTTGGACTAGCTTCAATACTTCATGTTAAAATAATACATATTTACTACTCAAGTCGCCGTCTGAAATTTGCGGCGATCGCGCTCTAGAATTTATCTAAAAATCTAGGAGTGCAGCTACACTAAGAAACTTAATTAGCGAAATTAGCGAAACTTAATTAGGAAGCCATTGCGCTGAACCCACCTGGAGATATCTTATGAACAACTGCATTTTGATGGCTGAAGTCATTCAAGATCCTCAGCTCCGCTATACGCCTGACAACCAAACGCCAATTGCCGAAATTGTTGTTCAGTTTCCCGGCATACGCGATGAAGATCCGCCCTCAACGCTCAAGGTCGTGGGCTGGGGCAACCTGGCGCAGGAAATTCAGGAAAAATATCATGTGGGCGATCGCGTCATCGTTGAGGGTCGGCTCAACATGAATCGGATCGATCGTCCAGAGGGTTTTAAGGAAACTAGGGCTGAACTGACGGCACAGCGAATTCATCTGATTGGTGCAGATTCTAGCCTAACGACTTCTGCCGTCACTCCTGCCTCTACGAGCGCTTCTAGCCCTGCCCCAACGGGAACTACCTTCACGCCCAGCGCCGCCCCGACCAGCGTGGCGAAAACCAAGCCTGCTGCCAAACCTATGGGTGCTCCCGCCTCAGAGCCAGCCAAATCGCCTGCCTACTCAGGTTCAAAGCCTAGCGCTGACCAGGTGGATTACGACGACATTCCTTTCTAAATCTAGTGTTTAAAAAGTAGCGAAACCTCTAGATGTAGAGTAGGATCGCATTCTCATAAGGTTTTAGCCTCTAGCGGTGGATCATGATAGCTGTCTTGCAAGCCTCTGGCTTCAGGCAAACCTGTCAGACTGCGTTGGCTATACCGTCACACTCTACATCCGTGAAACCGAGGCATCACTCATGGTTCAAGATCTCGAACGTACTCGCCTAAACGACTCACCTAGCCCGTCTCCCGCAAACCCTTTTCCAGAATCAGCTCCTGCTGCCAACCCCGTATTTTTTAGAACTTACAGCCGTCGTGGAGAAAAGGCGGCGAACGTTCGAGAAACTTGGGAGGAGGTGTGCGATCGCACTCTGCGCGGCGTGGTCGAGCTAGGCAACCTGACGCCCCAGGAAGCCGAATTAGTCTCTCGAATGCAGCGACAGCTCAAAAGTCTGCCGTCGGGTCGCTGGCTTTGGGTGGGCGGCACAGACTGGATCGCCAAGCCCGAAAACTTCTCTGGTTCCTACAATTGCACCAGCACCAACGTGGTGGACTGGCGTGCCTTTGGTCTGATGATGGATCTGGCAATGATGGGCTGCGGTACTGGAGCCGTGCTGGAACCCAAGTATATTGATCAGCTCCCGGTCATTCGCAATCGCCTAACGGTAGAAGTGACAGGTGCGATCGGCTCTGCATCTCCAGAGCTGCGTCGAGACACAACTGAGGTCAGCTTTGCCGCAAATCAGGCAACGATTCAGGTCGGAGATAGCCGCAGGGGTTGGGTCAAGTCCTACCAGACTTTACTAGAGCTTTCGACAGACGATCGCTTTTCTGGAGAAGTGCAGGTCTTAATCGATCTGAGCCAGGTGCGTCCCGCAGGAGAGCGACTTAAGGGCTTTGGCGGCGTGGCAAATCCGGTACGTCTGCCCCAGCTCTACGAGCGCTGTGCCGCAATTTTAAACAAAACGATCGGGCGCAAGCTAAATGCGATCGAGTGCTGCTTGTTGATTGACGAAGCGGCAGCTTGCGTAGTGGCCGGAAACATTCGCCGCAGTGCCGGAATGCGACAGTTTGACAGCGAAGACCAAACGGCAACGACCGCAAAAGATAACCTCTGGCAGCAGGATGCGGCAGGCAATTGGAGCATTGACCCCGAACGAGACGTGCTGCGGATGGCAAACCACACGCGCGTTTTTCACCACAAGCCAACGCTGCAAGAATGCACGGATGCCGTGCGGAAGCAGTTTTACTCAGGCGAAGGAGCAATTCAGTGGGCAGGAGAGGCGATCGCCCGTTCCAATGGCGATTTGCTCACCAGTTCAGCTCTAAAGACAGATTTTCTGCAAGCCTACGGGCAGGGCAAAGGCAAGCAGTGGCTAAAGGCTCACTCGCCCCAAATATCTGACCAAGAGCTAGAGCATCGGCTAGGACGCTATGGGCTAAATCCCTGCGGCGAAATCCTCGGAGAGAACTTCCACTGCAACCTGTCTGAAGTGCATCTGAATCAGCTTGATCCACTTAACTTCAAGGAGCAGGAGGAGGCATTCACGGCGGGGGCGCTCTCAGTTGCCGGGTTGCTGAACCACCAGTTTGGTGAGCCTCGCTATCAGGAGTCGCGTCTGCTCGACCCGATCGTCGGCGTGTCCTTCACCGGACTCTTTGATTTCTTCGTTCATGCCTTTGGCGCTGAGTGGCTGCGCTGGTGGGAAGAAGGTCGTCCAGATACGGTTACAGGGCTGCAATTCAAACAAAAAGAGCAGGAATACCTCAGCCGCTGGAAAGCAACCGTGCATCGTGTGGTTTGGGAATATTGCGATCGCCACAACCTGCGTCGCCCCAATCGCTGCACTACCGTTCAGCCTGCCGGAACCAAGAGTCTGCTGACGGGTGCAAGTCCAGGCTGGCATCCGCCCAAGGCTCAGCGCTTCCTGCGTCGCATCACCTTCCGCAAAAACGATCCGGTGGCGATGGCTTGCTACGACTACGGCTATCGGCTGATTCCCTCTCAGTCGGATAAAGACGAGAACGGTCGATTGCTGGATGATGCCTTTGATCCGCGCTGCACCGAGTGGCTGGTAGAAATTCCGGTAGAAGTTTCCTGGGCGAACCTGCCGGAAGCTGACCAAATTGATATTTCCAAATTCTCGGCGCTAGCTCAGGCAGATTTCTATATGCAGGTGCAGAAGCACTACACGGCTCACAACACCTCGGCAACGATCGAGCTGCGGGAAAACGAAATTGACGGGCTGGCGGCTCGGCTACATCAGGCGATTCAATCCGATGAGGGCTATATCTCAGCCGCTCTGCTGGCTCGGTTCGACGATTTGCAAACCTTCCCTCGCCTACCGTTTGAGCCAATTTCTAAAGTAGAGTACGAGCAGTTTTCCCAAGAGGTGCTGATGCGCCGCCGCACGGATGATTTCCATCAGGTTCTCAGCCGCTACGACTCAGGTGAAATGTTTGAGGCGGGTCCGGCGGGTTGCGACAGCGACAAGTGCATGCTGCCAGAGAAGAAAGGGTAAGCGAGATCTAGGCGCTAAGGATTCAGGTGCTAAGGATTCAGGTGCTAGGATCAGAGCGATCGCCCTATACACGCTATAAAAAGGAGCTTCGGAATGTTTTTGGATGAGCTAACGCCCGTATTTAGAGAGTTAGTCGGACACCCTGTAGCGTTCTTGGGAGGTGTCGTTTCTGGGCTTCTACGCCTTAATTTATCCGAAGATCCGGTCAGGAGTTGGCTGGATCATCAATCTGGTTCGCGATCGTACTCCTCGACTTCGAGCGGAGCGACCAACGGCAAGAATGGCCCTCAGTCCATCTCAATCGATTAATTTAGCGCCAATAGATGGGCTTTGACATGGGGCTGAACGAGTTCAGCCCCATGTTTACGCTGAGCCTGCTGTACAAATTTGTCAAACCAAACCTTTTCAAACTTGTCCTGCTCAAAATTTCCATGCATCGTCTTGCTCAAAGGCTGCATTTAGCAATTCATCTTGCCATCCTTCTACCTGAAGGCGTAGCCGTAGGGCAGGATCTTGCGATGAGGTTGCAGATTGGTAGAGTTTGCCAATTGATCGCTGGTAATCGGCGATCGCGCAGTTCCAGTCTCCTCGCAGGTGATAGGTGCGTCCACGTTCGGCAAAGATATGACCTTCTAAGCGGCTCAGGCAAAGGGCTAGATCGAAGCTCTCTAGGGCGCGATCGTACATTTCTAGCTCTCGGAAGGTGATGCCCTGATTGATCCAGGCGCGCACATTAGCAGGATTAAGATCCAGCGCGATGTCGTAGTCCAGGATGGCTTCTAAATATTGCCCCTGGGATGCGTAGTAGTTGGCGCGGTTGTTGTAGGCACTATCCAGACGAGGGTTTAGCTCAATGGCGCGGTTGTAGTCGGCGATCGCTTCCTCGAACAGCCCGCTTTGAGCGTAAATTAATCCTCGATTGCTGTGATCAATGGCGCTCTTGGGGTTGCGGATTAACAGTTCGCTAAATAAAGCGATGGCTTCTGCGATGCTGCCCTGCTGAGCTAGCGATAGAGCCTGCTGCCGAATCACTGTGTCATACTCAACTGAGCTGAGCTGGCAATCTGAAGACAGGCGATCGATAGCTTTTAGAGGCTTAGATTGCCACCGTTTTTGCGGCTGACTGCCGGAATGCTGAGACTTTGAGGCAGCGCGGCGATTGGTTCTTTTGCTGGGGTCAATGAAAGAGCGAGTGTTCATGATCGTCCTTACAGTATCTACACCCCATGGGGGCTTTTGCTTGCGACGCGCTGACTTAAAGTGTTTGTAACCTAGGGTGTCTGTAACTCAAGGTGTCAGGGACTCAAGGTATCAGGAACTCAAGGTATCAGGAACTCAAGGTGTCAGGCGTTCTACTTTTTGCTATCTCTGGCTATATGTCACTTAATAAGGTGTCTGAATGGAAAATGTTAGGTTGAAAGTACTGAAAAAACCGGGAGAAGGTGAAGGAATTTTTTTGGCGGTTCGATGCTTCCCAAAAGGCGATCGCTCTACAGACAAGCGAGTTGCAGAGTTATTTCGTTTACTAATGCCAACCTCAACCTGTTTCAGTAGTATTGCGGAAAAACTCTGCGGAGTTCATGAATTTCCTGGAGAATGTGAAGAGATATTGATTAAGGCGAGATGAATTTTCAAAAGCTTGCTGAAAACTGCTTTTTCAGGTAAGTGCATTCGTGGCTCAGGCCAATATCTCATCTCTTTTGGCTCATCCATCAGAGATTTTGTAGGGTCTGCCATCTATCTGATTAAATGAGCTTATTTCACAAAACTTTATTATTCATGCTCTGTACCTTATACTGCACAAGGGTGACTGCGTAAAGGAGTGGAAATATCATGGTGTCGGAGGCAATAAAGCCCCTGACTGTGCCGAGAGAATTCTTGGGTCCGCCAGGTAGCCTAAACCCAACCCTGCTGCTGTTCTTGACGGCAGTTGCAATGGCGATTGCATCGACGGTGGGATACTGGCTGTGGAATTTACCGGGATGGTTCTGTTTTTGCATTAACACGATCGCTTTGCATATCGTCGGCACCGTAATCCACGATGCCTCACACAATGTGGCGCATCGTAATCGGGTGATGAATGCTGTTTTGGGGCATGGCAGCGCTCTGATGCTGGGCTTTGCGTATCCTGTGTTTACGCGGGTACACATGCAGCATCATGCAAACGTCAATGACCCAGACAATGATCCCGACCATTTTGTCTCAACCTATGGGCCTCTATGGCTGATCGCGCCTCGTTTCTTTTACCACGAGGTGTTTTTCTTCAAGCGGAAGCTGTGGCGTAAGTTTGAACTGCTGGAGTGGTTTTTGAGCCGATTGGTGTTTGCGACTATCGTCTTTCTAGCGATTCGCTATGACTTTGTAGACTTTTTGTTTAATTACTGGTTCTCTCCAGCGCTGGTTGTAGGTTTGGCGCTCGGTCTATTTTTCGACTACTTTCCGCATCGTCCCTTTCAAGAGCGCGATCGCTGGAAGAATGCCCGCGTCTATCCCAATCCTGTTTTGAATGTGCTGATTATGGGGCAGAACTACCATCTGATTCATCATCTTTGGCCTTCAATTCCTTGGTATAAGTACCAGCCTGCTTATGAGGCCACTCGTCCTTTGCTAGATGCTAAGGGTTGTCATCAGTCGCTAGGGGTTTTTCAGGGCAAAGCTTTCTGGAGTTTTGTCTACGATATTTTCTTAGGCATTCGCTTTCACGGTCATCACTCTGGTGATTCGCCGGGTGATCAAACAGACCAGCCGGAAGTTTAGAAGGGCGATCGACAAAGGTTTTGATGGGTGGGCAATGTCCACCCTTTTTTATGAAAACTTTGGGCAATCACCGCCCTAAATGGCTATCTGCAATAATTGGGATAGCTGGTATTGCTGGTTTTATGTATGAATTTTTTTGAAAGGGGCGCTCCGCGCCCCTTTCAAAAAAATTCATACATAAAACCAGCAACGCCAGATAGCTGACTCGGTACTCGTCTAGAGCTAAATCATGTACGACACCTACGACAAAGATTTTTATCGCTGGACGCGGGAGCAGTCTCTGTTTCTAGGAAATCGAGACTGGGAGTCATTAGACGTTGAGCATTTGATTGAGGAAATAGCCAGTTTGGGCAAGCAGCAGGAGAGAGAATTGGAGTCCCGGCTGCGGATTCTTCTGGCTCATTTGCTCAAGTGGCAGTTTCAACCCGATCGCCAGAGCAATAGCTGGAGAGCCACAATTCGGGAGCAGCGTAGCGCGATCGCCAGACATCTACAGGAAAATCCCAGCCTGAAGCCTTACTTACCAAAAGCTTTTACCCTGGGTTTTGAGTACGGCTTAGATTTGGCGGTCAGAGAAACCAACCTGAGCTATGACACATTCCCCTCAGAGTGTCCCTATTCTCTGGAACAGGTTTTGGATAGCAGTTTCCTGCCCTAGAGTGGTTCTGTCTCCGAGAGAAAACGTTGGGTCGCGGTCCATCATCATCCTTGCACTGACCATCATCATTGCACTGACAATGAGCCTACTCCTGAATCACGGACTTCGATGCTACAGAGATCCCAACTAGATCTTGAAAGTGATAATTGTCCCACAAGCTGGCAAAGTCTGAATCAGTCTTTACTCTGGTCTTATACCTGGGGTAATACGCAATCGAAATTTTTAGATTCTCTAATGCCAGATCGGGCTGATCATGAAGCAGATAGTAATACGCCTTGCCATAATAGCCGTTGCCATAATCTGGTTTAATTTCAATGCTCTTATTGAGTTCAGCGATCGCCTCTTCATATCTTTTCAGTTTGAGCAAGACGTATCCTCTGTGATTACGGGCACGATAGAAGCTGGGTTGATTGGCAATTAATCGATCGTATATTTCTAGGGCTTCAGCATATTGCCCCTGAATGTGTAGCAGGTAGCCCCGTTCAAACCACATGAGGGAATCGTCGGGTTTCAATGCCATGGCTCTCGTGCTGGCTGCCAATGCCTGCGGATATTGCCTGAGCCTGCGCAACGCCTTAGTCTTTCCATGCCATGCTGCAAATAAATCGTCAACATCAACGAGGGTTTTACCGATCGCCTGATCGTAGGCATGAATTGCTTCTGCATAGCGCCCTGCAAAGAATAAAGCATCTCCCTCTCGCACAAAGTCATTGATGCACAGATCTAGACTCGAACTTTTCGACTTCAAGTGATCCAACTGCTCCGTTAGCGTTTCAATTTTCCGTTTCTTTTCGTCAGAGAGTTCGTCTTTTGAAGTGGCGACGAGAGTAATGCTAGTGATTTGCTGAAAGATGCGGTCTTTTTCTCGCTCTACTTCTGTTGCAGCGCTTTTAAGCGCTTCTAGCTGAGTTTCAAATTCGGTTTTTAGCTGATCGATTTCTGCCTGAAATTCACTAGCTTGCTGCTGCACTTGTCTAGTCACAGCTAGGGACTCCTGCCCCAACTCAAGCATTTGTTTCTGAATAATGAGCGTCTGCTGCTTTAACTCTGCCTGTACCTGAGCTTCAATTTCTTTTCGGATCTGCTCGTCCATTTCTTCGCGTAGCTGTTGAATAGCTCTTTGACGAGAGAGATATAGCAGCACCGTGGCAATGATGGGCAGCACTGTCAAAATTGCCAGCAGGACATTGAGCAAAGCTGTAGTGTGATTGAAAGCGCGATCGACTTCTTCCTGAACCACCTTGCGCATTTGCAACTCTTGCTGCAAGTCCTGCATCCGGTTCGCTTCCTGTAGGCGTTGCGGCTGCTCTTGAGTCGAGGGAAGAGTTACCTGGGATACAAGCTGAGATGGGCTGCCCTGCGCGACAACCGCCGGAAACCCAATCCAACTAGCTGCGACGATGCCAATCAGTCCAGACCCTATATGAACATGTCTTCTCATGTACAACCCGCCCATCATGTACAACCTGCCCATCTTCGATGCGTAAGCTGATTTTAGTGCGATCGCTCCTATTGAGTGCCCGTTGTCGCAGGATCGGCTAGAGCTTTATCCCTCTTTTAGACCTGTCACTTAGAGTGTCTAGAGTTACACTGGATTTAGAGCTGTTGTTTCGTCAGACTCGCCCGACAGAATGGGTAGTTTGGCTGAAGACAATGCGCCGAGCTGTAGCAGATTGCAAAAGGCGACAGAGAGAATATGAAGCAGGCTGAGGGTAAAGTTTTGATGGGTACGCTGAATAAAAAGGGGAAGCGCCCCCTGAAAAGCTCCCTGGTGACTGGAACGGTGACGGCAGTTTGGCTGATGCTCCAGGCTACGCTGATCAGTCCGCCCAGCGTGGCGCAAACTTCGTCTCGTGAGGGCGGGCTGACCTATAGTTCGCTGGTTGAAAAGATTGAGGCGGGAGAAGTTGCGAAGGTGGCGATCGACCCGGTGCGGGGAGTCGCAGAGGTGCGGCTGAAGAACCAGGCGAAGGACAGCGCCACCCAAGAAGTTGTTTTGTTTGGCGACAGCAATCCTGAATTAGTTGAGGCTGCCCGTAACAACAATGTCGATCTGGAAGTGCAGCCCTCGACTGATGGCGGCACGGTGGCTTGGCTGATTACCCACGGTCTGCTGGCGTTTGTGCTGCTGATGGCGCTGCTGATGTTCTTGCGGCGAACGAATAATTCTTCGGGTCAGGCAATGAGCTTTGGCAAATCGAAGGCACGTTTTCAAATGGAAGCCAAAACAGGCGTGATGTTTGATGATGTTGCCGGAATTGAAGAAGCTAAGGAAGAGCTGCAAGAGGTCGTTACCTTCTTGAAGAAGCCGGAGCGATTTACGGCTGTAGGGGCGAAGATTCCTAAGGGCGTGCTCTTGGTGGGACCTCCAGGTACAGGAAAAACCATGTTGGCTAAGGCGATCGCCGGAGAGGCGGGTGTCCCTTTCTTCAGCATTTCCGGCTCCGAATTTGTGGAAATGTTTGTCGGAGTAGGTGCCTCGCGGGTGCGCGACCTGTTCAAAAAGGCAAAAGAGAACGCGCCCTGCATTATTTTTATCGATGAAATTGACGCGGTGGGGCGGCAGCGCGGTACGGGGATTGGTGGCGGCAACGACGAGCGAGAGCAGACTCTGAACCAGCTCTTGACCGAAATGGATGGCTTTGAAGGCAATGCCGGAATCATCATCATTGCAGCAACCAACCGTCCAGATGTCTTGGATTCGGCGCTGCTGCGTCCGGGTCGATTCGATCGGCAGGTGCAGGTCGATCTGCCCACCTATAAGGGTCGCTTGGGTATCCTGGAAGTTCATGCTCGCAACAAGAAGCTTGATCCCAGTGTGTCTTTAGAGACGATCGCCCGCCGTACGCCCGGTTTTTCGGGTGCTGAGCTAGCTAATATGCTCAACGAGGCGGCAATCTTAACGGCACGTCGGCGCAAGGAAGCTGTGACTCCGCTAGAAATTGATGATGCGATCGATCGCGTCACTACGGGCATGACCCTAACACCGCTCCTAGACAGCAAGAAGAAGCGGCTGATTGCCTACCATGAGGTCGGTCATGCCCTGCTGATGACGCTGCTCAAAAACTCTGACCCGCTCAATAAGGTGACGATCATTCCGCGATCGGGCGGCATTGGAGGCTTTGCGCAGCAGACCTTTAACGAAGAGATGATTGATAGCGGTCTGTACACCCGCTCCTGGCTGCTCGATCGCATCACGATCGCGCTGGGCGGACGCGCCGCCGAGGAAGAAGTGTTTGGCGATGCCGAGATTACGGTGGGAGCTAGCAACGATATTCAAGTGGTGGCAAACCTAGCGCGGGAAATGGTGACGCGCTACGGTATGTCTGAGCTAGGACCTTTCGCTCTAGAAAGCGGCAATAGCGAGGTGTTCTTGGGGCGTGACTGGATGGCGCGGGTGGAATATTCTGAAGAAGTTGCGACCCAAATTGACCATCAGGTGAGAGCGATCGCCGTTCGCTGCTATGGCGAGTCTCGTCGTATCATCCGCGAGAACCGGGAGCTAATGGATCAGCTAGTCGAGATGCTGCTGGAGCAGGAAACGATCGAGGGTGAGCAGTTCCGTCAAATTGTGGGACAACACACGACCTTGCCTGAGAAACAGCTGATGGCAGCGCAGGTTTCCTGATCTTTACAGCAACCGTCAAAGCAGTTAGGACGGGGACATTTTTAGTGGGGCGCTTCGCGCCCCACTAAAAATGTCCTAGGCAACTGGCGACAGCCATAATCTAACTTTCGTGAGCGCTCTCAATAGATTGAGGGCGCTTTTTGCGTAGATTAACCCAGCCTACATCCACGCAAAATCTGGGACTCAAAAGTGCATAGCCTGTTCATTTAGACAGGTAATTTGGACTAATTGATGGTATTTTTTTGAAGGTTGGCGATCGCGCCTGTTCATAGAATCAGACTTCTAGTTTCTGTAGCGAACTACACAAGCGATGCTATCCGATGCTTCTACGCTTCACATAGCCTGAAAGCTAGATTTCTAGCTTAATGTTCTGTCCGCTTAGACAACGTAGCGGTGTAGCGGATAGTATTAAGTCGCGCTCTAGTCAGCCTAGATTTAAGTAGATTTTGATTTAACCTTCGTTCTGAGGACTATCATCGTGCCTGAAGTAACCCACCCCGCCCACAAAGCTGGTGATTTTCTAGTTGACTATGAAGAAAAAGTTTTTCCGGATGTAAAGGCAGATCCAGGTGAGAAAGCGCTAGTCACGTTTCACACGGTTGCCTTTGAGGGATCGATCGGGTTTGTAAACCTACTGCAAGCCACTCGCCTCCTGCGGAAAGGCTTTGAAACTTCGATTTTGCTCTATGGGCCAGGCGTGACGCTGGGCGTACAGCGCGGTTTTCCGAAGCTGGGAGATGAAGCTTTCCCAGGGCATCAGAATTTCAACAATCAAATCAGCAAATTCATCTCGGAAGGCGGCAAAGTCTACGCTTGTCGATTTGCATTGCAGGCGCTCTATGGTCATGGTGAACCTTCGCTGATTGAAGGAATTCGTCCGATTAGCCCTCTGGATGTGCTGGATTTGGTGTTACTGCACCGTAAGGATGGCGCGTTCATTCTGGATACCTGGACACTGTAGTTTGTACCTCTAGAAATTTTGTACTTCTAGAAATTTTGGATTTTGGGTTGAGCTAAGATCCAAAATCCAAAATCATCACCCGTTGAATTGATTGGGAAAAGAGCATACAGTCAGGAGAAGCTCCATGAGCGATTCACAGATAGTCCGGGCGGCAGCCGTGCAGATTAGCCCTGTGTTGTTTAGCCGAGAGGGCACAACCGAGAAGGTGCTAGAGGCGATCGCTAAAGCCGCTCAGGCAGGCGCACAGCTTGTGGTGTTTCCAGAAACCTTTGTGCCCTACTACCCGTATTTTTCGTTTGTGCAGCCCCCTGTGCTGATGGGCAAAGAGCATATGCGGCTCTATGAGGAAGCCGTTGAGGTTCCCAGCGCGGTCACAGATGCGGTAAGTCGAGCGGCGCGATCGTACAAAATTGTCGTGGTTTTGGGCGTGAATGAGCGAGACAACGGCTCGATTTATAACACTCAGCTTGTGTTTGATGCCGATGGGACACTGCTGCTAAAGCGCCGCAAAATTACTCCGACCTACCATGAGCGCATGGTTTGGGGACAGGGCGATGGTGCAGGACTGAAGGTGGTAGACACGGCAGTGGGTAAGCTGGGCGCTCTTGCCTGCTGGGAGCATTACAACCCTCTAGCGCGGTTTGCCCTAATGGCACAGCATGAGCAAATTCATTGCGCTCAATTTCCTGGCTCCATGGTGGGACAAATCTTTGCCGACCAGATAGAGGTAACCATTCGACATCATGCTCTAGAGGCGGGCTGCTTCGTGGTCAACGCGACCGGGTGGCTGTCTCCCGAACAGATTGGGCAGGTGACAGCCGATGAGAAATTGCAGCGGGTGCTGACGGGCGGTTGCTACACGGCCATCATTAGCCCTGAGGGCGTGCCGCTCTGTCCGTCCATTACCGAAGGCGAGGGAATGGCGATCGCCGATCTAGATTTTTCCCTGATTACCAAGCGCAAACGCATGATGGACAGCGTCGGGCATTACTCTCGCCCCGACCTGTTGCAGCTCCAGATGAATGCTTCTCAGTGGTCGGTCGCTACGGGCATCGATCCAGCTCCCGCTGCTGCTGAATTGCTGAGCCAAGGAGCATCAGCGCCAGCGCCGATCGAGCCGACCTACCTGACCCTAAATCCCTAATCCTCGCCCTCTAGTCTTTCGCCAAGTAAACCTGGTAGTTCTCTAGAGATTTTGGATTTTAGATGAAATCCAAGATCAATAGGTTTATGCTCTGCCTCATTTCTGATCCTCTATTTTCTCTGCAATGGATAAACAACATCTGATTACGGAACTGCAATCGCATGGTCTGAAGCTGGTTGAGCAGGAGGTAGGAGCCGCAGGACGAAAGGGCGGAGCGGGACCTTCTGATCACAAGGCAGTGACGATCGAAGGCACAACGGTGATGGTGCCGATTTTTACAGGAACTGCCGCCCGATCGCCCTACACAGCAAAATTGGATTCTGGTGCAGGTTCACAGACTTTGCACTTGCAGGAAGAGGCGATCGCCCCTATCAGCTTTCCGCAGCAGCCGAAGTTCTATGGTCTAGCCACAGCAGAGGGAATTCCTTATTGGAAGATTGCGTTACTCCACAGCCAGGATGTCCTAGCGACCACGGTGTTGCAAACCTGTATGCGCTACATCGATACCGAAAGCGCCTGTCAATTTTGCGCCATTGGTCAGTCGTTGGAGGCAGGACGAACGATCGCGCGTAAATTGCCCGCCCAGCTTGCCGAGGTGGCTGAAGCTGCCGTGCGGCTAGACGGCGTGAAGCACATGATTATGACGACGGGTACGCCCAATACCACCGATCGCGGAGCAGCTTATCTCACCGAGTGTGTGCGCGTCGTCAAGCAGCGGGTAGACCTGCCAATTCAGGTTCAGTGTGAGCCGCCCGATGATTTTATCTGGTTCGATCGTCTCAAAGCTGCTGGAGTAGACAGCTTGGGGATGCATTTGGAGGCCGTTGATCCAGCGGTACGCGATCGGATTATGCCGGGGAAAGCGACTGTTCCCGTAGAGTTTTACTTTCAAGCATTTGAAGCTGCCGTGCAGGTCTTTGGCTGGGGGCAAGTTAGCACCTACCTGCTGGCAGGCTTGGGAGATAGTTTAGAAACGTTGGTGGAAGCTAGCGATCGCTTGATTCAAATTGGGGTCTATCCGTTTGTAGTGCCTTTTGTGCCCATCAGCGGCACGCCGCTTGCTGCCCAACCTGCTCCTAGCAGCGAGTTTATGTACAGCCTCTATCAGCAGGTCAGCGCTTTGCTCAATCGGGCAGGCATGTCTTCAGCAGCCATGAAAGCGGGATGTGGCAAGTGTGGTGCCTGTTCGGCGCTGTCGACCTTTGAGCAGCCGACACCCACAAAAGCCCTGAATCTCTAAGTTCCTACTCTATTTTCTTCCATGTCCAGCTGTTCCTATCAATTCAAGCTTGCGGTAACTCCAGCAGAAATTGCCGCCTACTTTGCTCTCCGCCAAGCCATCTTTGCTGAAGAGCAGCAGATTTTTCAGGGAAATGATCTAGATGAGTGGGATGCGATCGCCTATCCTATTATTGCTGTTGCAACTGTTTTGCAGCCGCCGGACTCGCAGCAGCCTGAGCAGCAAAAAGTTGTGGGCGTTGTCCGCATCTATGAAATGGAGCCGGGGCTTTGGTATGGTGGCAGGCTAGGCACCCATCCGGAGTACCGTAAAGGCTGGCGAATTGGCAAAGGCTTAATCGAAAAGGCTGTCACCACGGCAAATACTTGGGGCTGTAACCAGTTTTTAGCAACTGTGCAGATGCAAAACGTGCGCTTTTTTCAGCGGCTGCATTGGCGATCGCTTCAGGAAAAAACTTTCTGCGATCGGCTGCATCATCTGATGGAAGCTGATCTTGACCATTATCAGCCTCTCTCTTTGCCTGATGCAGAACCTCGCCCAGCCCTTCCTCTTTGGCAAGCCGAACGGCACGAGGCGCAAGCGTGTTAAGTCAGCTCATCACAAATCTACGGCAAGCTTTGGGCATCTTGCAGAAGCAGGACATTCAGGTTATATCTCAGGTCATCTCTGAGGCTGCATCCCGGCAAGACCTGTCTGCTGCTCAGCTTGGAGATGACTGTGCGGCCATTCCCGACGGAGACGGCTATCTGCTCTTAGCCGCCGAGGGGATTTTGCCGATGCTGGTAGAGACAGAACCCTGGTTTGCCGGGTGGTGTGCCGTCATGGTAAACGTCAGCGATATTTATGCGATGGGCGGACGACCGATCGCCGTCGTAGACACCATCTGGAGCCAGTCGCTTTCCCAGAGTCAGGCTTTGCTGGCAGGAATGCGGGCAGCTTCTCAGACCTATCAAGTGCCGATTGTCGGTGGACATACCAACTGCCATAGCGTTTATAACGCTCTGTCTGTGGCGATTTTGGGGCGATCGCAGCGGCTCATCAGCAGTTTTGGTGCCAGGGCGGGCGATTGCTTGCTGATGGCGATTGATCTACGCGGCAAAGCCCACCCTCAGCATCCTTTTTGGAATGCGGCCACAGAGGCTGACCCCGCAGAGCTGCGACAAGATTTAGCGATTCTGCCTGCTTTGGCAGAGTCGGGGCTGTGCGATGCCGGGAAAGATATCAGCATGGGGGGTGTGGTGGGCACATTACTGATGCTGCTAGAAACTTCTGGCTGTGGAGCAGTGCTAGATTTAGACGCAATTCCCCATCCAGATATGCCTCTGGAACGGTGGCTTACCTGTTTTCCGAGCTATGGCTTTTTGCTCAGCATTCGTCCTGAGCAGGTTACTGCCGTGCAGGAAAAGTTTCATCAGCGAGACTTGACTTGCGCGATCGTCGGACAAATTCAGCCAGGGAGAAAGCTCAACTTGCGACTACAGGGCGAAACTCAGCTCTTTTGGGACTTGCAGCAGGAGCCATTAACAGGCTTTTCGCCCGAAATACCTCCAAAGGCGCAACGATGAGCGACAGACTTCGAATTGCGCTACTCACCTACGCCACAAAGCCCAGAGGCAGCGTTGTGCATACGCTGGAATTGGCGGAAGCCCTGCATCATCTAGGACATGACGTTTGTATTTATGCTTTAGATAAAGCGGATGACGGAAAAAACAGAGGCTTCGATCGCCCTCTCTCCTGCAAAGTACAGCTCATTCCGACTGCTCCTGTCAGTGGAGATATCGATCGCCTTATCCAACAGCGGATTCAAGAATTCGTTGATTTTCTGACTTATGAGCCTTCACCCTACGACTGCTATCACGCGCAGGACTGTATTAGCGCCAATGCTTTGCTACAACTGCGGCAGCAGGGGCAAATTCCGCACTTCATCCGGACTGTCCACCATATTGACGAGTTCAACAGCCCTTACTTACAGGCTTGCCAAGAAAAATCGATCGCCGAACCCAACCTATGCCTTTGCGTCAGTGCCTACTGGCAAACTCAACTGCTTCAACGTGGCATTGATGCCCATCGAGTAATCAACGGCGTAGACACCGATCGCTTTACGCCAAGCCATCTCACCCCTCAGAACATAGAGGCTCTGCTTACTCTGAAACAGCAGCTCAGCCTATCCGGAAGCCCAATATATCTGACCGTAGGCGGCATCGAACCCCGCAAAAACTCGATCGCCCTGCTGCAAGCCTTCGCCCAAACCCTGAACCACTTTCCCCAAGCGCAGCTTGTAATTGCAGGTGGTGCAACGCTATTTGACTATCAAGACTACCGCGATCGCTTCTTCGCCGAAGTCGATTGGCTGGGGGTCAGCAAATCTCTCGTGTTGCCAGGAGTAGTTGCCGAAGCTGACCTACCGCTGCTGTACCATGCCGCCGATGCCTTTGTATTTCCTTCGCTTAAAGAAGGCTGGGGGTTAGTCGTGATGGAATCGATCGCCTCAGGCTTACCCGTCATTACCTCACGGCAGCCCCCCTTCACCGAGTTTTTGTCAGAGCAGCAAGCACTCATGGTCAACCCAGAAGATGTAGGCGCGATCGCCCAAGCCATGATCCAGGTGATGCAGCCTGAGTTAGCAAACGCTTTAATTGCTGAAAGTCAAACCCTTTGTGACAGCTACACGTGGAAAAGCTCTGCCAAAATGCATATAAAAGCCTATCGTCAGCTACTAGAAGTATCGCAAAACCACTAGCTCAAAACCCAAAACCAACCATACCCAAAACCGACTATGCCCGAAATTCGTTTCCAAATCCAATGGCCCGACGGCTCCCAAGAAACCTGCTATTCGCCCTCGCTCATAGTCAAGGAGTATTTCACGCCCGAACAAAGCTACCCGCTAGAAGACTTCGTAACACGATCGCGCACTGCATTACAGATTGCCAGCGATCGCGTCAAAGCCAAATATGGCTATCCATGCGGTCTAGCGTTAGGGCAGCTAGACGAAATCGAGAGCAAAGCAATTCAGTTTCACAATTTACCTCAACCGCAAGTTCAAGTCATCCGCTTCATCGAATAGAAACGCCCGATCGCCTCACCGATGCAAAGCGATCCCTTCCTCCCACAAAACGCCTCATGCAGAGGGGGTGTGGGGGACGTGCCCGTCCCCTGCTAGGGGTTTGGGGGAAACCCTCAAAGCTGTTTGGTTCTCACCCACACCTCAAGGACTCCTGCCAGTTCAATTTGATGGGTGTTCCTTAAGAGGCAAGGGTTTTTAGTGGCGTGGGCAAAGTCCACGCCACTAAAAACCCTTGCCTAAACACCACTACCATTCGATAAAGGGAGAGGTAGTTTTTGAGCGTTACCCTCCATGCAATCCTCAAAAACCACCTGCCTCGTTCGAGTCTTAAATGAGCATCAGCTCGCCAAATACTCACGAATATCCGCTCTACGCTTACGCAGCTTAGTCAACGCCTCCCGCTCAATCTGCCGTACTCGTTCGCGGCTGATATTGAGGCGATCGCCGATCTTCGCTAAAGTCAAAGCCTGACCATCCTCTAAGCCAAACCGCAGAGACAGAACCTCTCGCTGCTGAGGCGTTAAATCCGCCATAATTTGCTCTAGCTCAGAACGCAGAGCCGATTGAGCCGCAAACTCCTCTGGCGATGGTCCTGTGTCTTCCAACAGCTCTCCCAGCTCTGTATCCTGATTGTCGCCGACCCGTAAATCTAGCGACAAAGGCAAGCGTGCCCGCTCCAAGTATTCGCGTACCTGTTTAGGGGTTAACTCCAGCTCCGCCGCAAGCTCCGCCGCAGTTGCAGCTCGCCCATACTGTTGAGAGAGCAATCGCTGAGCTTTCTTAATTTTGTTTAGCTTCTCTGTAATGTGGATTGGAAGACGAATCGTGCGACCCTTTTCGGCGATCGCCCTTGTGATTGCCTGCCGAATCCACCAATAGGCATAAGTCGAAAAGCGATATCCCTTGGTGGGATCAAACTTCTCAACACCGCGCTGCATCCCGATCGTGCCTTCTTGAATCAGGTCAAGAAGATCGACATTTCTCTTAATGTACTTTTTAGCCACAGAAACTACCAGACGCAGGTTGGCTTCCACCATTTTGCGCTTAGCATGTTCACCTTCAACAATGAGCTTCTCTAGCTCCCCAGTCGGGAGGGTTGCAAACTCTGCCCACTCTTGCAGCGTAGCAACGCGACCCATCTTATCTTCTAAAACTTCTTTCCATTCGTGAAGCTGTGCCAAGCGGCGCACCTGCTTACCGTAAAGAATCTCCTGCTCATGGGTTAGTAGCGGCACCCGACCAATCTCTCGGAGATAGGCGCGTACTAGGTCAGCAGAGGTTGAGGTAGTCTTCATAGCGCGTCTCTAGCTGTGGAGGAACTGATTTAGAACAAATGTACTATGATATGGCGATATTGCAACCTAGCAGTGTATGTAACGGACAGTGGGCTTGAAGGGGCAACACATCTCTTCGTATTTACCCTGCACTTGACGGGTAAATCCTTCTAATGAAGTGAGAGTCTTAGTCTTTCAGCAACCCCATTTCTCACGAGACAGGCATATCTCTCATAATCGTAACATCATTTTACAAATAAAGTTACAGTTCTACAGGTAGAGAATTCTTCTGTCTCGTACCCCCTCTAAGCCCAGAATACCCTGCTGATCGAAAATCAGAATGCATCCTGAGGAACAAAATTAGCCTCCATTCCTTTACATTTTCTGAAAAATGATTAGCGTAAACATTAAATCTTCTTAATATTGCTCAGCTTCTTAATCTTTGGCGTTTAATAGCTCTGTGATGAGGTAGCTGCAACTAAACCTGCTCGTTATGCTATCTTGGGTAAGGACTCGGATTTATGCGATTGCAACGCCCAAACTTTGTCAGGACCGGAAGGTAGCAGCAATACGGGATGCTTGTAATAGGCGTAAACTCCGGGTCTTTTGCTTTTAAGCCATCGCCCCAGCCTCTGCGGAATTCTCGCTACAGCAAGTGTGGAATTCTACATAGGCAATCGCCCAAATTGCTCCTATGCTGAAGGCTATGGCACTCTGACATGAAGGAGTCTGAGTTAAGATGGCTAACTTTGGAGATTTAGTACAAAAAGCTTTTTACCTAGGTGTAGGCGTTGCATCCTACGCTGCTGAGAAAGCAGGGACTACTCTGGGAGAGCTGCGATCGCAAGCCCAGAAGATTGCAGATGAAATGGTGGCTAGAGGCGAAATGACTGCCGACGAAGCTAAGCACATGGTTGACGAAATGGTTAGTCGGGCGCAGAAAGATGCGGTTTCAGGGAATGCGGCTGCCACACCTGAACCTCGACGCATTGAGATCCTAGACGATGAAGTTTCAGTAGATTCACAAGCTGAAGATTCACAAGCTGAAAGCCGAGTTGCCGGATCTCCTCAAGCTGACAGTCTGCGCGATCAAGTTGCCAAGCTTCAGGAAGAACTGCGGCGGCTAAAACGAGACTAAGTAACTAAAACCGCGATCGCTTCACCTCAAAATCTAAAATCCGAAATCTAAAATCTAAAATCAAAGCTATGGACGGTTGGCAGCAAGACTGGATGAAGGCATTGGAAGCTGTGACAGAAGGCATCGATCAATTTTTTCAGGACGTCGGCAAAGGCGTTGATGAGGCGGCCGATGTGCTCTTGGAATTTACCGAAAAAGTTGCCGAAGAGATAGAGCAAACCCTTGCCCCCTTTGAGGAAACGGTAGCTCCCAATATCGATCGCCTGGATGACCAGCTCACCGAATGGTTTGATCCGCTGCTGCAAATGATTCTGGGCTTTGAGGCGACGCTCGATCGCGCAGCTGAGCCGATTACTCATACCGTAGAGCCGCTGATTAATCAGCATCCGCTTTGCGTTGGCTGTCGGCACTATCATGGTCAAGTTTACAGTGGCACGATGCTGGTTTGTGCCATGCATCCTTATGGCATTACCGACGGATCAGAACAATGCCCTGATAAAGAGACGTATTCCTGGTCTTTTCCACCTATGAATCGATCAGATGATTCTAATGACAATTTTTAAGCTTTAGTGAAGCGCACTAAACTCCCCAAAGTTTTCCGGTTGCGGTAAATTTATCTGCGTATAAAAAAGAGGTAGATGCACCCTGATTACTTGCCCCTGGCTTAAACCAGGGGCTTTTTATTGTTTGGTAGTCCTCAAAAAATTGTTATGGCAACCGTCTTAGCGGTTAGAGCGGGGACATTTAGGGTGGGGCGCGAAGCACCCCACCCTAAATGTCCTAAGCAAACTGGCGGCAGCTGTATCTGAATACCACTACTTATGGTCTATCCGGGGCGTTGGATCACCTGCTCTAGTAGGCGACGGCGATCGCTCAGACTAATGCCCACCACTCGAATATAGTTTTCAGGATGTTCGCTCAAGCAAGCTTCCAGAGCGGCAATGGCTTCTGCACCGTTGCCTTCAAACATGCCGTAGCAGTTCCAAGAGTTGGTGCGAAAGCGGCGCTGATCGACATACTCAATTCCTAGGCGATGCCCCTGCCCAAGGATTTGATTGACCTGCGTCACCATTTCAGCCGTAAGCTGAGTGCTGGAAGGCTGTCCCGGTGGCGAAGTGGCAGGAGCAGCGGAACCATTTACAGGTTCGGGACGAGACTCAGTAGTTTCTCCCAGCTTGCGATTGAAGTAGAGAGCCTTATTGTATTCCTCGGCAAGGCGCATATCCTGAACCCGCCTTTGCTCCTCCACCATTTGTTGCCCGACCTCGATCAGGTGCCGCAAGCTAAAATCAGGCGATCGAAATTCTGGCGGCGCTTCGGCGCTGTTGACCACCCGTAGAGAGATGCGATCGATCCCCACCTCATCGACCAACCTTTGCACCTGCTCGTCATAGAGGCGCGATCGCAATGCTCCATAAAAATCGATTGACTGCTCAGGAAACGTGTCAACCAGTCTTTCAATATCGGCATGAGCCACCTCGTTCACCTGGAAAATACCGCTGACGATACCAATGCGATCGTCGCGGTTGGGTTCCCAGAAAAATTTATCCATGCGTCCATCTCGAATCAGCGGCGCATATAGGGTCGAGAGGTCATTGCCCGTAACGATGATGGGAATTCGCTGAATTGGTGAAGAGTCGTAGCTGCCCGGAAGCTGCACGTTCGTCGGATTATCGGCGATATTCATCAGCGTACCGTTTACCAACTGTGTGTTGATCGTGTACTGCGTATACTGATCAACGCGCCCTGCCCCCGCATCAATGTCATTAATCATCAACACCGCCATCTTGCCGCGCACTTTCACTAGGTCGGCTGCCTCTCGATAGCGGAGCCGCACTAGACGTGCCGGATCTCCTGCGTCGGGGCTTTCCAGCTCTCCGGCAGACATATGTACGACTTCGACACCCATGCGATCGAATGCCAGCTGGCACTGGAAAGTTTTGCCCTCTCCCTTGCGACCATGCACGCCCAAGAGCAGAGGCACCTTCACGTTGGGCAAATCAAGGTAGTTTTTCGTGATGTGAATCGCCAGCTTGTTGAGGAAGCGAGGGGAAATGTAGAAGCTCATAGGAAAAAGGTGCGGTTAAAAAACAAAAAGGAGGCAGGATATCCTACCTCCTAGTTCCCAAGGGATTCAAATCAACGAGTCCAAAAAATCAAGACCCGCAAGATTTATCGCTCAGTAGTCATCACTTAGTAGCGGTAACCAGTGTTGGTACCGGGCTTGTGAACGATAAAGCTCATCACCTGACACTGCTTCACGTTGTCGAAGGCAACCACGCGAATGTAGCAGTTGGGGTAATCAGTGCGGCACTGCTGCACTTCGCTCAGTACCTCTTGGGGAGCTTTGCAATTGAACATGGGCAGCTTCCACATCGTCCAGTAGTAGATTTGAGCTGCCGCATCTTCGTTGAACTCGATGCAGGGGAAATACCCTTGATCGATCGTGTATTGGATCTGACGCGCAATTTGCGCATCGGTCAGGGGAGGCAAATAGGAAAAGGTTTCGTACCGCCGCTCTTTGGGTAAAGTCTTCATGGATGCCTCTATGCGTTGTAAATTTTAGATTTTGGAGTCTTGTTTGGGATTCTTAGAGCCTGAATCTTAAATCCTGAGAAAGTCAGCGATCGCCTTCTAGCTCATTCGACTCCGGATGCAAATCACCTAAACCTGAATCAGAAGCTGGATCAACTTGCGTCATCCGCTCCAATTGCTGAGCGCGCTGCTGCATATTCGCTTGCTGAACGCCTGTACGAAGCATCTCTGGCAGGTAGTCCGCCACCTGCTCGGCAATATGTTCACGCACGGTCAAAATCCGAAAGGCGAGGCGCTGCTCCTCTTTAAAGAGAGCCTGCAAGTAAGCCTCCCCGTTCTGAATGCTTTCCCGCTCTGTGAACTTCCGTAGCCAGTACGATCGCTTCGGCTCTGTTTCATCCAGCTGCGCCATCACAACCCGTAACGCCTGATACGTCAAATAGCTGATCAGCGTCTTAGACGTATCTTTCGCAATCTGCTTCAGATCCATGGGCAATTTTGAATTTTAGATTTTAGATTTTGGATTTTGGATGGGTGGAAATCCAAAATCCAAAGTCCAAAGCTGTTTGCAAAATTGCAATTCGAGTAAAGCTGCGCCTAGATGGTGTCCTGTGCCTCGAATTCAAACTTGATTTCTTTCCACAGTTCACAAGCCGTTGCCAGCTCAGGAGACCAGCGGCAAGCTTCACGCAGGATGTCGCCTCCCTCACGCATCAAGTCACGACCTTCGTTACGAGCCTGAACGCAGGCTTCCAGAGCCACGCGGTTAGCCGTTGCGCCCGGAGCATTACCCCAGGGGTGACCCAAGGTGCCGCCACCAAATTGCAGCACAGAGTCGTCGCCAAAGATTTCTACCAGCGCAGGCATATGCCAAACGTGAATACCACCCGAAGCAACCGCCATCACACCCGGCATAGAAGCCCAGTCTTGGGTGAAGTAGATGCCCTTAGAGCGATCTTGCTCAACGTAGTTTTCCCGCAGCAGGTCTACAAAGCCCAAGGTGACAGCCTTGTCGCCTTCCAGCTTGCCCACAACGGTACCCGTGTGAATATGGTCGCCACCCGACATCCGCAAGCACTTTGCCAGAACCCGGAAGTGCATCCCGTGGTTTTTCTGACGGTCAATCACGGCGTGCATAGCGCGGTGAATGTGCAGCAGAACGCCGTTGTCGCGGCACCAGTGAGACAGCGTGGTGTTGGCGGTGAAGCCTGCGGTCAAGAAGTCATGCATGATGATGGGCATCTTGAGTTCTTTCGCATACTCAGCCCGCTTGATCATCTCTTCGCAGGTTCCAGCCGTACAGTTGAGGTAGTGACCCTTCACTTCGCCTGTTTCAGCTTGCGCCTTGTGGATAGCATCAGCAACAAAGGTGAAGCGATCGCGCCAGCGCTGGAACGGCTGGGAGTTGATGTTTTCATCATCTTTGGTGAAGTCTAGACCGCCGCGCAGACACTCATAAACTGCACGACCATAGTTCTTCGCAGACAACCCCAGCTTGGGCTTGATGGTGCAGCCCAGCAGCGGACGACCGTACTTGTTGATCAAGTCGCGCTCAACCTGAATCCCGTGGGGAGGGCCTTGGAACGTCTTCAGGTAGGCTACGGGAATCCGCAGATCTTCCAGACGCAGAGCTTTCAGAGCTTTGAAACCAAACACGTTGCCGACGATCGAGGTCAGCATGTTGGTGACAGAACCTTCTTCAAACAAATCCAAAGGATAAGCAATGAAGCAGATGAACTGGTTGTCTTCACCGGGAACGGGTTCGATATCGTAGCAGCGACCCTTGTAGCGATCGAGATCCGTCAGCAAGTCCGTCCAAACGGTCGTCCAGGTTCCGGTCGAAGACTCAGCGGCAACGGCTGCCGCCGCTTCTTCGGGCGGAACTCCGGGCTGAGGAGTCACTCGGAAGGCTGCCAGAATGTCGGTATCTTTGGGCGTGTAATCGGGCGTGTAGTACGTCAGGCGGTAGTCTTGAACCCCAGCCTGATACCCAGCTTTGGTCTGGGTCTTTGTTTGCGAATAAGACATGGATTTCCCTTCCTGTGAATCAGCGAGAACCGAACATAGAAACCCTGTCCTGCCCGCAACCAAAATGGTTAGGCAGGAAAGAGCCGCCTTGGACGGCAACTTACAACTGGCATTTAAGTCCGTAGGAGCCAGAGCAACAGTCTGACTGGCATTCTTTAGCTTATCTTAAGACTGTCCCCTGTTTCGTTGGGTTATTCCAAAATATATCAGGAAACTGATAAGTCTAACTTTGAATCTTCTTGTCATCTCTATAACTATGCTTTATGTTTCATAACAGAAAGTAACGTTCTGTCTCAGATCGTGAAAGTTGATTTTTTCGGCAAGATTTGTGCTGGTGCAATGTCTGCCAGCGGAATATCTGCCAGCGGAATGCCTGCCAGCGCCATCCCTTAATCTTTTAGCGCCAGTAGCGTTTGCCTTTCCAGAAAACCCCCAGAACCACGCCAATCATCTGCGTTTGGCTAAGACTTACCAGAGTTAGCGGCAGAGCTTCTGCCAGAACTGTGACCTTGAGGGCGATCGCTACAATTAAGCACAAGATCAGTGCCCACATGATGCCCGTATCAATTCGCAGATTGGCATAGACAATTTCCAGCAGATAAAGCCCTAAAGCGCCCACGCCTACGCCGATCGCCAAGGTAACAATCAGCCCCAAGGGCGGTGAAAGCAGCGTGATCAGAACCTGCTGCACGAGAGGACTGCGGGCTAGACCAAATCCTATAAAAAACTCCATGACAAAGATCCAGATGCTGGTCAGAACAGCCGTGATCATGAGAGAGATCCAAGGCAGTCTAGAAAGCCGTCGGAGTGGGTTGCCCATTGCCGAAAAGTTATCCGGATTCAGAGAATAGCCTTGATTTTAGCTTGGGTTTGGCGATCGAGGCTGAGCGATCGGTTGTTTAGTTTCAATTTAAGAACTTTGGCGCTACTCAATACTCACGCCACGAACGGTTTTAGGTCTGGCGCGACCGACTAGCGGCGCTTCCTCAATTTTTCGAGCAGCAACCTGATGGGCTTGAAAATGCTTTTGCCACATGGCAGGCGCATCCAGAGTTTCGCCACCATGCTGGGTGAGCCGCTTGCGAACTTTGCAAAGCACAGGCGTATTCACGCAGACACCCGCCACAATAATTTGCCCTTTGGTGAGGGCAGGCAGTTCCTTAAGCAAATCTCGCCCTGCCGCCTCAACGCCATACTTCAGGCTATCCTGATCCACTGGGTTAACGATCCGCATGATGAACTGGCTCATGCACTGCGACAGTACGTCTGAGTCAATCTTTCCAGGTCGCTGCGTAATTAGCCCCATGCCCAGCCCAAACTTACGCCCTTCGCTCAAGATTGTCCGAATCACGGCTTTACAGCGAGAGGGTTCATGGGCAGGTGCAAAACGGTGTGCCTCTTCCAGCAGGATAAAGACCGGGTAAGGCAAATAGTTTTCGCTGTCTCCTGCATCGACTAACTCTCGATGGGTGTTCATCCGTGCCTGGTTAGACTGCCGCAATACCGCCGCACAGATCACCTGCTGCTCTTCCTGGCTGATTTCGTTCATTTGCAGCACCGTGACCTGCCCCGGCTCAAACAGGTCGCGAGGGGAAACCGTGTGTTCAATCTGGTGGAAATAGTCCGATCGCTCTAGCCTTTCCAGCTTCCACTCCAGCGCTGGAGCCGAGGAGCCAAGCTTTTCGTTGCCATCATCATCGCTTTGGGTGTCCGCTTCGCGTACCGCTGAGATTAGATCTTGAATGCCCCAGCGATAGGAGCCGCGCTTGTGTCGCTGAAGCAAGCGATAGGCTTTGTTGAGAATAGACTGCTGGCGATCGCTCATGTCGGGCAGCAGCGTCAAAATATCGGCATAGTCTAAGGATGAGACGCGAATCCGAATATCTTCTGGTTTAAGAATTTTTACCTTGGGTGCATAGCCGTCTGCCGCCTTAAAGTCTGGATGCCCTCGCATATCGGTCAAGGTGCCGTACTCGCCGTGGGGGTCAAAAATCAGTACGGCGGCGCGGTTGTGGGGCAGCATCAGTTCCTCCACCAGTACCCCTGCCGTATAAGATTTTCCAGAACCTGTCCCGGCCAGAATCGCCATGTGGGTGCTAACTAGCTCTTTCACGTCTAGGGCGATCGGCACGGCTCCAGGATCTCGCAGCAGCAAAGCCCCAATATGCGCCGACCCGACCTGACCGGGCTGCTTCTTATTGAGAATTAGCCGCAACATACTATCATCGGCAAGGTAAACCTTCGCACCGGGATCAGGCGTTTTCCGGGGGTTCATGAATCCCAAGCCAGGGTCAAAGTAGCCAATTACATCGACGGCAACCTCGTAGATTTCTGGATTGGGATGGGCAAATCCTACCAGCGCTGCGATCGTCTCTGGGCTAATCTCGGTGTCGGCGAAAATGCGGTCAGGCAGATGCTCAATCAGGCAACGCGCCGAAATCTTGCCCAAAATTTTCAGCGTTTCAGTGCCTCGGATTTCGTAGTAGACAAACTCGCCAATCTTGACATGGCGATTGTCTGCCGTGATGAACACATATTGGTTGCCATTCTCTCCTGGCCCTTTTACCGTGCCGATTGTACAGGGAGAAGCTGGAGAAATGAAGGCGGGTGTCATATGTCTCAACTGTATCAATTGAAGTGTGTCTGCCAAAATGCAAATTTGCCAAAAGGGCTAATCTGCGGAAGGATATCCGAAAGCTGTATCTAAATTTATCTAAAGGTAAAGAATTCGTATTGAACTGCTGAGTGAGCGATGTTGACACTACTGAAAACCAAGCCAAGACTAAGCAAAGTTCAAAGTAAACGTAGAGAATTCACGGATACTGTTCGATTTCTAGAGCGTGTAATCTGTAGCCAGTTGGGTCAGAGCAGCAGAACGAATGCACTAACCCCACAATCATAGGGATTAATCCCCAATTCGTCACAGTTTTTTACGCGTCAGTCCGCCATGTCACGAGAAATGGAAGCCAATCACCTAGTCCAAGCAAGACCTTCAGGGAGCAAGCCTGTCGGTTCAGGCACAAGAGGTTCCATCGGAGGAACATCGCCACTGGGTTATTCTCCCAATTCACGCCCATTCTCTCTAGAAACTTCTCCGATGCAGCAAAAAGTGGCTCAAATTAGACCCAATTTGGAGCAGCACTTGACTCAGGCTATTTCGACTAGCAAGAGTTCTCAAGCCGCTTTGGTGAGTTTATCTGAGACGATCGGCAAAACTTTCCATGCTGAGGGGTGCGTGATCTTGCCTCAGCCCAGTAGCTCCACGACCTTCCCCTACTGGCTGGCTAGCGGCTTCAGAGACGGACAGCTTCGCGATCACTTACTGGATTTGCTGGCGCATCTAGTCAACGAAACAGACTGGATCGATCAAGAGTTTCTAGCGATCGCCAATCTACAAGCCATCGCTCCGGGCTATGACCTTCAGCCTGACCTGCGATCGAAATCTATTCTCATTGTCAGCACGCAATTTCAGGGTCAGGTGAATGGCGTGATTGCCCTCGTGCAGTCGCAGCCCTATGTTTGGACAGAAGCCGATGTAGCGATGATTCAATCCGTGGCTCCCCAAGTAGCGATCGCCATCTCCCAGGCTCATTTGGAGCATCAGCTTCAGCAGCAGGTTAACTATCAGGCGCTGATTGACCAACTCACCAACGCTATCCGCAATGAGTGGGATCTAGAGGAAATTTTCAGGCTGGCGGTTGAAGGCACAGCTTCAGCTCTAGAGGCAAATCGCGGGATGCTGCTGCTTTTTAAATATGCTGACCCGCTGCACAAAAGCCGTAAATTGGAGGGCGTTCCCAAAACTAAAGCTAACGTCTCGGCGGAGTGGTCTCGACTAGAGAATGCTAATACGGCTACCCCGCTCAACAGTCCCTTCTGGGCATCTGACTGCTACATCTGCCAACAGGTGCTAACCAGCAAGCTCAATCCGGTGATCATTCCGGCAGGTGAAACGCTGGAGGCTGGGAATGCAGGCATACCCGATACGGGTCAAGCGATCGCCCCCATATTCAATCTGCAACCCTCTGATGCGCTGCTGCTTGTGCCTTTAGAAAATCAGGGTACGGTACTGGGCTGTCTGGTGCTACAGCAAGCGCGCCCGCGCCAGTGGTCGGCTCAGGAGCTATCGTTTGTAAAGCTGGCAGCAGCGCAGATCAGCACAGCCATTATTCAAACCCTCACCCTGAAGCAAATTCAGTCTGTGGTGCAGGAGCGCACTTCTCAGCTTCAGCGCAGTCTGGAGGTTCAGGCAAGGCTTTATGAAAAAAGTCGGCAGCAGGTCGAGCAGCTGCGGCGGCTCAACGCAGAGCGAGAAGAATTCCTCAGCACAATTAGCCATGAGCTGCGCACCCCCCTGACCAGCATGACATTAGCGATTCGGATGCTGCGCGAGGCAAACTTGCCTGCCGATCGCCAGAGCAAGTACCTGGATATCTTGGAGCAACAGTGCGCTCAGGAAACAAATCTGATCAACGATCTGCTGGCATTGCGCAAGCTAGAGGCGAATCCGACTCATAGTTCACTTCAGAAAGTGGATATCCGCTATCTGATCCAGGGCGCAGCTCAGTCTGTCGAGGCAAGCTGGAGCGATCGCAATTTAAATTTGTCGCTCAATTTACCCGAAGATGCCGTGACGATCTACACCGATCCAGATAGCCTCAATCGAATTCTGCTGGAGCTACTGAGCAATGCTAGGAAATACTCGGAACCCGGCAGTACGGTTGAGCTAAATCTAGCGTACGACAGCCGTTCGCGTCAGGCGGTTTTGAGTCTGTGCAATAGGGGCGATGGCATTTTGCCAGAGGTGTTGCCCCACATTTTCGACAAGTTTCGGCGGGGTGATGGGGTGACACAACGCGCCATCCAGGGAACGGGGTTGGGGCTAGCACTCGTCAAAGGATTGGTGGAGCATCTGAACGGAACGATCGCCGTCACCAGTCAGCCTCAAACCGTTGGCTCTCTCTGGGAAACCTGTTTTACCCTGACGCTGCCCCAATCTCCTGAAGGGATTGTCTAGGCAACTTGCCTGAATGACTTGCTTGACTGACTTGCTCAAAGATTTGTAGGCTAGGTGAGTATGAATACCGAACTCGATCAATGGATGACTCAAGGCAAAAGAGCGGAAAACGACGATGAAATCGCCGAAGCTTTTGATCTGCCGTCACCTGACTTCTGGTTATCTGAGTCGCAGGGCGTAGAAGTTCAGACCGATCGCGCTGAGGGTAGACAGCGCCAGATCTCTGCCAAGATTCGGATTCCCTACTCGATCGAGCAAGTTTGGCAGATTTTGACAGACTACGATCGGCTGGCAGACTTCATTCCCAATCTGGCAAAGAGCTGCCAAATTGACCATCCTCAGGGCGGCATTCGGATTGAGCAAGTTGGAACACAGTCGCTGCTGAAGCTCAAGTTTTGCGCCCGTGTTGTGCTAGACATGGTGGAACAGTTTCCGCACCAGCTTGATTTCTGCATGGTGGAAGGTGATTTCAAGCAGTTTTCGGGGAGCTGGACGCTTCAGCCCGTAGCTGCCGGGGCAGGCTTTTGTACAGAACTTTGCTACATGATTGTAGTGCTGCCGCCTCGAACCATGCCTGTGAGCTTAATTGAGAACCGACTCAAGAGTGGCTTGGTTACTAACTTGTCTGCTATTCGCGATCGCGCCGATACTTTATTTGGCGCTCCTAAATAACCTTACTCTTCTACGCGATAGCCCAACTCGCTCAGGCGAGTCCGAGACTGTCGCCATTTAGGCTGGACTTTAACAAAAAGCTCAAGATAGACCTTGCCCATGACCAGCTTGCTAATCTGCTGGCGGGCTTCTGTGCCAATTGCCTTCAACATACTGCCGCCTTTGCCAATCACAATTCCCTTCTGGGAATCTCGCTCGACGTGAATCGTGGCAAGGATACGGGTAATGTCTGGATCTTCCTCTACCTGGTCAATGGCGATCGCCACTGAATGCGGCACTTCCTCGTGGGTGAGCAGCAGAATTTGTTCTCGAATTAGCTCACCCATGATGAACCGCTCTGGCTGATCCGTCACCAGGTCAGGCGGGTAGTAGTAAGGTCCTGGCTCTAGGCGATCAATTAATTGAGTTTGCAGGTCTTCGAGTCCATCCCCCGTCAACGCCGAAAATTTTACCGTTTTCCAGCTTTGCTCGTTGGCGAGATGGAGATAGCTCTGATCGATCCAAGGAGAATCTCCAGGCTGCCGATCGATTTTGTTAATGCCTAGGATAATCGGAACGTCGGTACGGGTCAGCAGTTCGACAATAAAGCGATCGCCACCGCCCGCCTCTACAGTGCCATCTACCACAAACAGCAGCACGTCTACCGAGCTGATGGCAAGACGGGCGTTTTTGACTAATACCTGCCCCAGTTGATGGTGCGGCTTATGAATTCCCGGCGTATCGACCAAGATAATTTGGGCTTCTGGCGTGGTGAGAATGCCCCGCAGACGATTCCGCGTGGTCTGGGCAACGGGCGAGGTAATGGCAATCTTTTGCCCCACCAAGTAGTTCATCAGCGTTGATTTGCCGACGTTAGGACGACCGATGATGCCCACAAAGCCGGATTTGAAGCCCGGTGGGGCGATCGGAATCAGCGTGTTTTCTGCGTAGTCGAAATTCATGAACTACAGATGCAATGGGAATCTAACCTGAATGTCAATCTTACGATCGATCGCCAGCATCTAGTCGCCAGTCTCTAATCGCCAGTTCCTATAGGATACCCAACACATATTCCCCTTGGTTGACAGCATGATTAATCGATACGTCGTACACAATGCCCGATTGCTCTGCACAGATATCCAAAATCGTCGGCATTTCTGGGCTAAAACCCTCACCAGAGCTTTTATTGAAGCTGAGGATCTGATAGAGCCGCTGTCCGGCTTCGACGGTTTTCCCTAGCGCTACACGAGACTGGACCATGCCGCCAACGGGCGCATAGTATTTCTTCATTTGGCTGCTGGAAACCAGCTTCATGGCGGCAATCGAGGGCATAGGCGCAGGGGCAGCCGGAACTCGCAGAATTCCCTTTTGCAGCAAATAATTTTTTACCGCCTGAACGCCGCGATCGACGGTTGCCGTATCGATCTGCATCGCCGAGCCTAGCTCCAGTGTCCAAGCTTCAATGTCAAACTGAATTTTGCGCCCCAGCTTGGCAAAACAGTCTTCAAGCGCCAGCCAAGGCTTCATGAACGCCTCATCGAAGGCTCCGCCTGCATACTCGTCTAGCAAAATGCCGATCGGCAGCATAAACAGACGGGCGCTAGTTTGACGGTTCTGGAAATAGTAAAAATAAGTCAAACCCTGATCCGAAGAGGTATGTAGGTCGATGACGTAGTGGGCATCTAAACAGAGCGACTGGAGCAAAAAGCGGTAGTGATCGGAGAAGGGCTTACTGCTGGGAGCCTGTAAGGGCGCGGCGAGTTTACCAAAGCTGGTCTGAATCCGATCGCGGTAATTCTGTTCAATGGTGAGGCGATCGCACTCCATCTGCGATTGGGCAAATGCCGTCAATTCCTCTGCGCTCGGCTGATATTCCCAAAAGATACGATTCCAATTTTCGCCGCTGTAGGGATCAAACCGCCCTGGAGAAAAGTGATGGCTGCGCTCGTTGGTGCCTAAGGGATTGCAGAGCGGCACTAACCAAATCTCCCCAACAAGCTGAGCCAACTCTAGCTCAGACAACCATTGAATAAGCTGATGGATAACGGCATTACCCGTCAGCTCTGAGCCATGGAGATTTGACTGCAAGTAGACTTTTCGTCCCGGCTTTTCACCCACAAATTTATAGATTTGTAAGGAAAGGCGATCGCCAGAGGCGAGCTGAAGCAGAGGCAGAGCGGTGATAGTTGGAATCATTAAGCTTTAGAATCATCAAGTTTGGGAATCATTAGAGCAGATGTTCTAGCACAACTTCTAGGGCTTGTCCTAAATATCCCTCTATGATCGTTGAAGATCACTTTGTATAACGCTGTTCTCTACTTTTAGGTGCATCGTCAATGTCCCTTTGTTCTGGACTAAAGAATCTGCTGATTGCCGATGAAATTGTTGCTGTGCATGTCGATTGATACGAGCACGATAGATCATGCCAGTCTTCAGCAGCGCTGGCAGCAGCTTGAAGCAGATATCCCGCGGGTGATCTTAGATTCGCCCTATCGATCGCTAGCAGAGCCGCTGCTGGACTTCATCCAAGATTATGAGGCGCGTCATCCCGGCATTTTCTCTACCATCATTATTCGGGGCTTCATTACCCGAAACTGGTGGGAGAGCTTTTTGCATAACCAAACCTCAGTTTTTCTAAGACTGGGCTGCGATCGAAGAAAAGTCGCGTGGTGACAACGGTGCGCTATTGCCTGTAAAAGAGTTCCAGTTTGCCTAAAAAAGGGCGCATCCGAGATGCGCCCTTTTTTAACCTATGAACGAGCGAGTCTTACACGTCTTGTTCGCTGAGTTCTCGCGTGATGTAGTCAAAAGGCTGATCCACCATGGTTGTATCGCTAATTCCTGCGGCTGCAACCTGCTCTTTGACAATGTCTTTCATGATCTGGATGCCCATGACCGTAGGCCCGATCGGTACGCCCAATGAGTTATAGGTTTCTCGCAAGCCTTGCAGAACGCGCTCGTTCAGCACATCCATGTTGCCCGCCACCAGCGCGTAGCTAGCGTAGCGAAGATAATAGTCCATATCTCGCAGACAGGCGGCATAGCGCCGAGTGGTGTAGGCATTGCCGCCTGGACGAATCAGTTCAGGAACATCTTCAAAGAGCTGGAGACCCGCCTGTTTGACGATCGCCGCCGCGTTGCCGTTAATTACGCCTGCCGCCTTCACCCTTGCCAGCCCTGAGTTGAAGTAGGATTTCAGGTCATCCATGGCGTTTCGATCGAGGTATCGACCTGTGCTGTCGTAGTTCTTAATCAGACTGGTCACCGCATCCCGCATGAAATCTAATCTCCCAACAGCTTACTAATGTGTGAATTCTAAGTATTTTCTGTCTTACAGCGTTGCTCTTCAGTTTATCACGATGCCCTTACCCAATTTGACCCTAGTAAACGGCTCTGCTTGTCAGGATTTATTAAGCACTTTGTCCTCACCAAGCGCGATCGATCCTGGAAGGTAGGGCACTGTGAACGATATCTTCTCATACCAATTTAAGCCCCAAGCAGGGCAGATGATTTTCGAGAGCCGCGCTCCGCGCGGCTCTCGAAAATCATCTGCCACCTCATCAATTTAAATTAATGAGGTGGCTTTATAAGTGACGTTTAATTTTTGAGCCTAGAGTTAAGTTTGGCGCGATCGCCTCAAATTTAGTAGCCATATATACAAAATCCAGATTGAAGCTGTACATATGATTGTTCAGCCTAACTTAAGCCTCAGCTTTGTAAGGCGGCTTACTAAGCCAATAGACCTTTTCAGCAAAGGCTTTTGAAAGATCCGGGTTGCCCGTAGTAATTGCCTGATCTACTCCTAGAGATCTAGCTTTAGATCGCAGTTACCATTCGACCTTCCTTTATCTCTTCCCCTGTCCAAGAAGCGCCGCAACTAGTTAAGGAGTAAAGAATGCCTGAAACTGCACAAGAAATCTTGACAATGATTGACGAGCAGGGCATTGAACTGATTGATCTCAAGTTCGTTGACCTGCTTGGCATTTGGCAGCACTGCACATTTCACAAAAGCCTGATCGACGCAGATTCTTTTGTGAACTCTGGCGGTGTCGCTTTCGATGGTTCCAGCATCAAAGGCTGGAAGTCCATTCAAAACTCAGACATGGCGATGGTGCCCGATCCTACCACTGCCTGGATGGATCCCTTCATGGTAGAACCCACCCTCAGCATGGTGTGTACGATCGTCGATCCGCGCACGGGTCAGCTCTATGAGCGCGATCCGCGATCGATTGCTCAAAAGGCGATCGATTATCTCATCTCTACCGGAATTGGCGATAAGGTCTACTGCGGTCCTGAGCCAGAATTCTTTATATTTGACAGCATCGAATACGGGCAGTCGGGGCACGAGAGCTACTTCTTCATCGACTCAGATGAAGGAAACTGGAACTCTGGCAAAGAGGGGAGCTTGGGTTACAAGATCGGCAAGAAGCGTGGCTATTTCCCCGTTGCGCCTTCCGATATGCTGCAAGACATCCGTACAGAGATGCTGCTGACCATGGCGAGATGTGGTGTGCCGATCGAAAAGCATCACCATGAAGTGGCTGGGGGCGGTCAGTGTGAGCTGGGAATTCGCTTCTCAGACTTGGTTCATGCCGCCGATTACGTTATGACCTATAAGTACGTGGTCAAAAACGTGGCGCGCAAGTATGGCAAAACTGCTACTTTCATGCCCAAGCCCATCCATGATGACAACGGCACCGGGATGCACTCCCATATGTCGATCTGGAAGGATGGACAGCCCTTGTTTGCAGGCGACAAGTATGCGGGACTGAGCCAAACGGCACTCTGGTTCATCGGCGGTCTAATCAAACACGCTAAGTCGCTGCTGGCATTCACCAACCCTACGGTCAACTCCTACAAGCGGCTAGTTCCAGGATTTGAGGCTCCGGTTAACCTGGCCTATTCTGCCGGAAACCGCTCGGCATCCATTCGGATTCCCCTCTCTGGCACCAATCCCAAGGCAAAGCGCCTAGAGTTTCGCTGTCCTGATGCTTCTAGCAATCCTTACCTCACTTTTGCTTCTATGCTTTGCGCCGGATTGGATGGCATTAAGAACCAAATTGATCCCGGCGAACCCTTAGATGTAGACATTTACGAAATGTCTCCTGAAGAGCTGGCAAAGGTGCCCAAGGCTCCGGCAAACTTGGGTGAAGCATTGGCAAACCTGGAAAGCGATCACGAATTCTTGACCGCAGGAGGCGTTTTCCCTGAAGACTTTATTTACAACTGGGTCAAGATGAAGATGGATGATGAGGTAAGACCCCTCAGCAAGTTGCCGCATCCTTACGAGTTTGAGCTGTATTATGACTGCTAATCTGCACAACTACTAGAAGGTAAGACTGCTGATTTGCAGCTTTCGGCAAAATCTTGAAGCTTGAAGAAAAAGTGCGCACAGTGTGCGCACTTTTTTTGCGCAAGTTTGTACGTAGCCTGATTTCTAGGAATCAGGCTAAAGGAATACTAAATTTCGTAAATTCGGTCGCCCTGCCTCAAAAAAGTAGCTTAAAATACAGAATATAAAGCAATCGTTCATCTCTTTTAGCAACTTTTCTAAAATCCAGAGAGGTTCTGATGGAGACGGAATTAGGGGAATACTCCCGAAGGAACGCGCTTACTCAACAAGTAACGAGTTCAGGAGCCTAGTATGACGACTACTTTCAAATATCACGGCGCTGATTACAGTCTCGAACCGACCTCCTCTCCAGAATCTAAGAGCGATCGCCCTATTCAGTATGGAGGACAAATTTATACAGGTGAAGGCGACAGCTCATTTGTTCAGCCTGTAATGGGTTTGGTGTATCACGGCATTGCCTATCGCACGACCCTGAACGAGGCACTTGAGGCGACCGAGGCAACGCAATCCGCGAACAATCGACCGATCAAGCCTGTTCCTGTTCACTCAAGATTGTCTTCGCCGACTACCTCACGGGGGGCAAACCAACTGCACCGTCGGCAGCAGCTGCAATCTTTGCAGCGACGGATGGCAATTGCCAGAGCCAAGGGCGATCGTCACCTCACCCTTCAGCTTCAGAAAGAGCTAGAGGCTTTGACCGAAGCCAAGTAAAGATAAAGACCGTGTTTCCCTAGGTTGTGATGCTAGTTGTTGACGATGTCGGGTAACTAAGGTGGGGGCAATTGCCCCCACCTTAGTTCTTTAGGGGCTAATTTTCTCAAGTCCAAGTGGGGATCGCTAGAAACAGCCCTTGTTGTTTAAGAAATTATTAAAACTATCCATCCTGAAAATTTAGATCTCTGCTGCTGAATGCCCCACTCCGTAAAGCATTTTCAGCTATGGCATAGGTCATAGGCTCTCAAGACATAGCAGTGAATTGGTTTAAAGTGCGAATAATTCGATCGCACCTCAGCAAAATACTGCATGTCCTCACACAATCTAGAGTCCCTCACTTCTCACCTCGAACGCCAGACTGAAAAGCAGATTAAAAGCAATCGAGGCGCTAAATTCGACGCGTCAGACAAGTCGGGCAATGCAGCGATTTATGTAACGGTACATGGGCATTTCTACCAACCCCCCCGTGAGAACCCTTACTTGAATGCGATCGAGCGTCAGCCCAGCGCCGCCCCCTTTCACGACTGGAATGAGCGAATTCACCAGGAATGCTACCGTCCTAATGCATTTGCGCGGGTGGTGAATAGTCGAGGAGAGCTGTTGGGCATCGTCAATAATTATGAATACCTCAGCTTTAACATTGGCGCGACGCTCATGAGCTGGCTGGAGCGTCACGATCTAGAGGTCTATCAGCGAATTTTGGAAGCCGATCGCCTTAGCGCGGCAAGGCTGGGCGGTCATGGCAATGCGATCGCTCAGGTCTATAACCACATCATCCTGCCGCTGGCGAGCGAACGAGATAAGTACACGCAAATTCGCTGGGGGAAAGCTGATTTTCGATTGCGGTTTGGGCGAGATCCAGAAGGGATGTGGCTGGCAGAAACGGCGGTTGACTATCCTACCCTAACGGCTTTAGTAGCTGAAGGAATTAAGTTTATTATTTTGGCTCCTTCCCAAGCTCAGCGCTGCCGCCCTCTATCTACGGCTGAGCATCCTGATCCTGCTTGGCTAGAAGCTGCGGATAACCAAATTGACCCGACTCAGCCCTACCGCTGTTACTTGCCTGAGGCGGCAGAATACATTGACATCTTTTTCTACGACGGCCCCATCTCGCGAGACATGGGGTTCAACGATGTGCTGAGCAGTTCCCATCAGCTCGCAGAGAGAGTCGGTGAGGCTGTCCGTCAAGATCGCCCTTCAGCGCAGCTCATTTCAGTCGCCACTGATGGCGAAACCTTTGGGCATCACCGAGGCGGCACTGAAAAAGCCCTGGCTTATGCCTTTACTCAAGAGTTTCCCGATCGCCGTTGGACGGTGACAAACTTTGCTCACTACCTCAGCCTTAACCCGCCTACCTGGGAAGTAAAGCTAAAGCCTGTCACATCCTGGAGCTGTTCCCACGGGGTCGATCGCTGGCAGGATAACTGCGGCTGTGGCGGCGGCGGCAACTGGCACCAGAAATGGCGAAAGCCGCTCCGGGAAAGCCTAGACTGGCTGCGGGAGCAGCTCGTCAAGGTCTATGAAGAAAGCGGCAAGAAGCTGTTTCGAGACCCCTGGAAGGCGCGAGACGAATATATTCAGGTAATCCTCGATCGCACGCCCAGCGTCACCAGCCGTTTTTTATCACAGCATCAAACCCACAGACTCAGCGTTGCCGAACGGGTGGATGCCTTGCGGCTGTTAGAAATGCAGCGTCATGTACAGCTTATGTATACGAGCTGTGGCTGGTTCTTTGACGAACTCTCTCGTCCTGAGGGCACCCAAATTTTGCGCTATGCGGCAAGGGCGATCGAGCTGGCAGGAGACGTGTCGGGCATTCAGCTGGAGAAGGGCTTCATTAAAAGACTTTCCCTGGCTCCTAGCAACGTGACGGAGTTGTTTCAAAACGGTGCAGATGTTTATCGTCAGCTGGTGCTGCCGTCCCAAGTCAGCCTGGAGCAAGTGGCAGCTCACTATGCCATCCTGTCTCTCCTGGGCACCCGCGATCAGCATGTCTACTGCTACGGCGTTCACGCATTAGATTATCAGATGCAGAGGCTAGGAGCGCTGACTTTGGCGATCGGTCAGATTCAGCTTACCTCTGAGATGACGCGAGAAACTAGCCAGATGGCATTTGCGGTGCTGCATCTAGGCGGCTGGGACTTTCACTGCTGTGTTCAGTCTTTTACGGGTAGACGGGCGTATAGCCAAGCCAAAGAAAGTGTATTTAATGCTTTAGGGCAAGCCAGCGCTGCCCAAACTATTCTGACCATGAGCCGGATTTTTGGCAGTCAATCTTTCAGTCTGCAAGATCTATTTGCTGAGGAGCGCCATCGGATGATGCATCTGCTCAGCCAGGAAACCCTGACCCGGCTCGACCAGCTCTACACTCAGGTCTACCGAGATAACTACGGCATTCTCATGGCATTTCATCGAGATGGGCTAGAAGTGCCCCAGGAACTACAGGTGGCGGCAGAGATTGCCATCAGCCACCGCGCCATTGACTCTTTGCAGATTTTGGAGCGGGAGACTAGCGATTTTCCGTTCAACGATCCACAGCTTTGCCACAGCCACTTAGCAGAGCTAGAGGCGATCGCCCACGAAGCCGATCATCTGCACTGCCAAATTAAAATGCCGCAAATTAAGCAAATCCTGGAGCGGCTGATCTGGCGATCGCTCTGGTCAATCTTGTCTGACGCTGAACTAGATGCCCTGGATCATCTGGACTGGGTCAAGCGATTGATTGAACTAGGAGAGCGGCTACATCTGCCATTGGCGCTCGATCGCACTCAGGAGCTATACCTCAGCCAGTGGCACCGCCAAGAATCGCTGCAATCTCAGGCAGAGTTCCTAGCGCTAGGTGAGAAGTTAGCGATCGATACAAGCGCGTTCTAGATTCTAGATTTATGGCAACCGCCAAGGCGGTTAGGGCGGGGACATTTTGGTGGGGCGCGAAGCGTCCTACCAAAATGTCCTAAGCAAACTGGCGACAGCCAAAATCCAAAATCTAAAATCGACTCATTGCTTTCCTAATTTCTCAACACTTTCCAAAACGGGCAGGAGGCTCATCTTGAGCGCTTCCTTTGGAGAGAATCTGCCCATTAGCCCATAGCTCACTAAACCTGCATACTCATACATCACCAGTCTGGCTCTGTCTCCTCGGCTTAGGTCTGGCGAACCAGAACTCGGAACCGGAATGACGGTAAAGCCGAAATTTTGGAAGGTGAGCTGCGATCGCAGCATATGGGGCGCATCTGTGACCAGCAAAATTCGCTTGACGCCCTGCGGCTTCAGCACTTCTGCCGTGAACTTAGCGTTCTCATAGGTCGTGCGAGAACAACCTTCTCCCGTCAGATCTTGCTCAGGAATTCCTTTGTTATGCAGTTGCTCAACAATTTTAGGCGCATCCTGAATGCCGCTAGCAAAAATCAGCGGCGCTCTTTTCTCTTCCCAGAGCTTAGCCGCCGCCTCAACCCGCGAAGGATTCAGCGATTCTCCGCGCCCCAAAACCACGACTGCGTCAGCAGCCTTGCCAGAGTCATGGGGAATTTGCTTCACCAGAGCCCGTTCGGCAAGCCGGACTGCTGGGGGAAATAACACCATCAAGTAGACCAGTGCTGAAGCAAAAACCAGCGATTGCAGCCAGCGGCGACCATACCGACGCGGAATGAAGCTCAGTATTTGAAACAAAACTAAAAATAAGGGCAGCACCAGAAACGGCTGTGTCACCCAGCTAGATACCCATCCTTTTGCGGGAAGCCAAGCGCTAGTCTCAATGGAGCAGAGGGCTGAGTTTATCATGGAGGCGACTAACATAAGAGCTTTCCTCAACTAACGACAAACACACGTCCTGCATCACCAGGACGAGCATAACAAAGCTGACGCTTAAGATTTGTTGCAAGGCGATCGTTCGACCATAAAAGTTTCGTGAAGATTTGACGATCGCAGTCCCAGCATTCCAAACACCAGAAGCGGTATAGCGTCAAACTTTTAGCCCTTTTGAAGGCAAAAATATGTTAAAATTTCAGTCAAGAGCAAGCAACTTCGTGGCGGTAACTTTAAGGCTGAGTCATGGGATTTAGCAACTACCCAAGCGCCTTTCCTACAGGGTTATTTCCGCAAGACCATCGGCTGAAAGCTCAAACTTTTGGAGTTTCTTAAATTACTATGAGTATCCCTCAAGAGCGGATTGTTCCCACAGATTTGCGGAATGAGATGTCCCGATCTTACCTGGAATACGCCATGAGCGTTATTGTGGGGCGTGCGCTACCGGATGCGAGGGATGGCTTGAAGCCTGTCCATCGACGCATTTTGTACGCCATGCATGAGCTGGGGTTGACTCACGATCGCCCTTTCCGTAAGTGCGCCCGCGTAGTGGGGGATGTGCTGGGTAAGTATCACCCCCACGGCGACACCTCCATCTATGACGCTCTGGTGCGGATGGCGCAAGACTTCTCTATGCGGATGCCGCTGATTTCGGGGCATGGCAACTTTGGTTCGATCGACAACGATCCGCCCGCCGCCATGCGATATACCGAATGTCGCCTCCATGCGCTGACGGTCAACTCCCTGCTGCGAGATATTGAATCCGAAACCGTAGGCTTTACCGACAACTTTGATGGCTCTCAGCAGGAGCCTTTAGTGCTCCCGGCACGAATTCCGCAGCTTTTGCTGAACGGCTCGTCGGGCATTGCCGTGGGCATGGCAACCAATATTCCCCCCCACAACTTAGGCGAGCTGCTGGATGGGTTGCTAGCTCTGATCCAAAACCCTGAGATTACCGACTTGGAGCTAATGGAATACATTCCAGGCCCCGACTTCCCGACGGGCGGTCAAATCCTAGGCACCAGCGGTATCCGGGAAGCCTACACAACCGGACGCGGCTCCATCACCATGCGGGGTGTGGCGACGATCGAAACCCTGGAACAGCGAGGTCGTCCCGATCGCGATGCCATCATCATCACCGAGCTGCCCTACCAGACCAACAAGGCATCGCTGATTGAAAAGATCGCCGAGATGGTCAACGAGCATCGGCTAGAGGGTATTTCTGATATTCGGGACGAGAGCGATCGCGATGGAATGCGCATCGTCATCGAACTGCGGCGCGATGCCTACGCCAGAGTCGTGTTGAATAATCTCTATAAACAGACCCCCGTCCAGGCAAACTTTGGCGTGAATATGCTGGCGCTCGTGAATAGCGAACCGCAGCTTCTGAGCCTGCGTCAGGCGCTGCAAGTTTTCCTAGATTTCCGGGTGGAAACGATTACTCGGCGCACCCGGTACGAACTCCGCAAGGCAGAAGATCGGGATCACATCCTGCAAGGTCTGCTGGTAGCACTAGCCAATCTAGATCAGCTGATTAGCATTATTCGCCATGCGGCAGATACTGCCACCGCACGTCAAGAGCTGATGGCAGCCTACAGCCTGTCGGACACTCAAGCTGACGCCATTTTGCAAATGCAGTTGCGGCGTTTGACGGCGCTAGAAGCTGAAAAGATCCAGAAGGAGCATGAGGATCTACAGCTTAGAATTGCCGATTTGCAGGATATCCTGGCGCGGCGAGAGCGAATTCTGCAAATTATTCACACGGAGGTGACTGAGATTCGGGCGGCTCACGTTTCCCCACGCCGCACCATTATTGAAACAGCAGATGGTGAGCTGGGCGATATGGACTTGATTGCCAATGAGCAAGCCATCCTCTTGCTGACTGAGCAGGGCTACATTAAGCGGATGCCTGTCAGCACCTTTGAAGCCCAGAGTCGAGCTACGCGCGGCAAAGCTGGCACCCGCATGAAGGAAGATGACGGGATTCAGCACTTCTTAACCTGCAACGATCACGACAGCATCTTGTTTTTCAGCGATCGCGGCATTTCCTACTGCCTCAGAGCCTACCAGATTCCTACAGCTTCACGAACCGCAAAAGGTACGCCGATCGTGCAGATGCTGCCGATTTCCCATCAGGAAAAAATCACCTCCATCATTCCGGTGTCGGCGTTTACCGATGACGAGTATCTGGTGATGCTGACGCAGAAAGGCTTTATCAAAAAAACCGAGCTTTCTGCCTTCAGCCATATTCGCGCCAACGGTCTGATCGCCATTTCCTTAGAGGAAGAAGATCAGCTTCGCTGGGTGCGTCTGGCAAGGGCAGAGGATAGCGTCATGATTGGCACCCGGCAGGGTATGACGATTCACTTCCGCTCAAATCATGAGCAGTTGCGTCCTCTAGGCAGACCTACACGCGGGGTGAAATCAATGGCGCTTCGCAAAGGGGATGAGCTGATCAGTATGGACATCCTACCGAGTCAGGTGGTTGCCAGCATTGCCGAAAGCGAGGATGCCGAGGTCGAGGCTGACTCTGAAGAGCTAGAAGTGGATGAACGGAGCCAAGGCCCTTGGGCGTTGGTAATCACCATGGGAGGCTTGGGTAAGCGGGTTCCGGTGGGGCAATTCCGGCTGCAAAGACGAGCTGGACTAGGGCTACGCGCTATTAAATTCCGCAAACCGGGCGATCGCCTAGCTGCCCTACAGGTCGTGAATGAAAATGACGAAATCATCATCGTCACCAGTCGAGGCATCATTATTCGCCAAACCGTCAACGCGATTTCCTGCCAGTCACGGGCGGCAACCGGGGTGCGGGTACAGCGATTGGATGAAGATGACGCGATTGTTGGCATCGCTTTGGTGCCGCCTTCAGGGGAGGAGACTACGGTGGACGTAGCGGTCGAAGGGACAGAGGGAACGGCGATCGAGATCCTAAATCAACTGATGTCTAGCACAGAGCCTAATGGGGAGCCTGATGCAGAAGCAATCGCAGAAGAGGGTCTTGCAGAAGAAGATGTCCTGGAAGAAGGAGAAGCCGATATTATCGAGCCTCTGACAGAATAATATCCAGACTCTCGGCTGCAATCTCATAGGGGCTATTGATGATCTGGCGACCGCCTTCATTCGTCCAAATGGCGATCGTCAGATCATGCACAGGCAGGTAGAGCAAAATTGAGGAAAAGCCTGTAGTGTTGCCCGTTTGCCCCCAAGCTTCTCCCCAAGACATCAGCAGATGCCGGATGCCAAACCCATAGCCGCCCTTGCCATCCTCAAGGGTCAACATTTGCCGCAGTGCGTTGGGGTAAAGCAGGGCATTGTTTGAGCCTGAATTCTCTATCCTTGGGTTTTCTATAAAGAGCGCCTGAAGAAAGCGTGTGAGGTCGGGCGTGTTAGAAACAATGCCGCTGTCACCCAACCCCAAGCCCATATTAATTAAGGGCTGGGTGACGTTCTCTAGCTTGCCATCGCCGTCCCAATCGTCATAGCCCTGGGCAAATCCGCCCGGAATCGGATCATGTCGCTCTAAAAAAGTGTTGGTCAGCTTCAATGGCTTAGAGATGCGATCGCGCAACACCTTTGCCAGAGGTTGACCCGTCACCTGCTCTATGATGATTTGCAGCAGCAAATAGTTAGTAGAAGAATGAAAGTAGACATCTTTAGGGACTGCCAATTCTCGCTGGGGTAGAAACTCCAGAACTTTTTGAGCCGTCCACTCACGCTTGGGATTCGTCAGCACCGCCTGCTTAAAAGCCTGCGGATCGGGTTCTGCTAGACTACTCGTGTGGTTGAGCAACTGTCGCACCGTGACAGACCTGCTGTTTTCTAGCTGAGCCATAACGGCTTTGGGCAAATAGGCGCTAATTTGCCCATCCAGATCCAGGCTGTCACTTGCAGTCAGCTGAAGGCAAATGACTGCAATAAATAGCTCAGTCAAGTTACCAATACGAAAGCGATCGGTGGGCTTGAGCGAGATATCTGACTTGCGATCGCTGACTCCAGCAGCCCCCATCCATACGCCGTCGGACGTGGCAATATGCAGCACTACGCCGGGTAGCTCATCATCGCCAACGCTCTGGTCAAGCAACCGCTGCAACCGACGCGTCACCTTGGGCGGAAAAGGCTGGAGCTTGCCCTGAGTCCGAGCTGCCGACCAGGTTTGTAAAGGTACAATCGCCCTTTCTATAGTCTCCTGACCCATGCAACCTGTCAGAGCTAATGTGACCACAAGAGATAATGTAAGAAGAATGGCGATCGTCAAACTCTTAACCTTGATCCGCTTTTTCAGGCGATCGCCCATGACGTAATCCTGTCTTTATGGTGAATGAATAAGCCTAACGACCGCACCTGTAAGTAACTCCTGAAAAGTATAGCTGTCGCTAGTTTGCTTAGGACGTTTAGGGTGGGGCGCTAAGTGCCCTACCCTAAACGTCTCCGTCCTAACCGCCTCGGCGGTTGCCATAGCTCTAATGTCTCCAATGTATAGTGATTTCAACGCAGCAGAGTGATTCCAACGCAGCCTCAAAAAACTAATGCTTCCCCTCTATATCGCCGCTTTACAACAGAATGGCGGCTTCTAGTGGCTCTGAGCAGTGGCATCCTCATGGGTCTAACCCCTGCTCCAGCTAATCTATGGATGCTTGCTTGGGTAGCGTTGGCTCCCTTGTGGATATTGGTGATGGGAACTGAAAAGGTCAGGTTGAGGCGCTCTTGCAGCTATGCTCTGGTTTGGGGGATTGGCTACCATGGGCTGGCACTGTCTTGGATTACCGGACTGCACCCGCTGACTTGGATGGGCGTACCCTGGCTGGCAAGCATAGCCATTACGATCGCTTGCTGGATCATCGTGACGCTTTGGGGTGCGGCGATCGCCGTGACTTGGGCAGCAGGCGTTAGCCTTTGGCTGAGTTGGAGCCAGCAGAGTACAAAGAGGCAATCGCCCTTCAGTCGTATCCTGATTGGCACTGCCCTATGGTGCGCTGTAGAAGCGTTTTGGAGTCAGGGAATCTTGTACTGGACATCGCTGTCCTACACGCAAAGCCCTCACAATCTGCTGATTCTGCATCTAGGACAGCTTTCGGGAGAGTCGGCGGTCACAGCAGCGATCGTACTGGTGAATGCTTGCCTCGCCGAAGCCTGGATCTCCCTGAAGCTGAGAAACATCTTTCAGGCGCGGGTTCTGCTGCTGGCAAGTCTGCTCAGCCTGGTTAGCCTGCACCTAATAGGCTGGGGGCTATACCGTCAGCCGATCGCCAATTCTCCCGAAGCTTCGCTGAAAGTCGGCATCATTCAGGGCAATGTGCCAACGCGGATTAAGCTGTTTGAACAGGGTGAAAAACTGGCGATCGATCGCTATGTTCAGGGCTACAACAAGCTAGTAGATGAAGGCGTAGAAGCCGTCCTTACGCCGGAAGGCAGCTTTCCCTGGCTGTGGGTTGGGCGACCCAATCAGGCTCAGAATCCGCTCTATCAGGCGATTCGATCGCGGGGCGTACTGGCTTGGGTAGGGACAGTTGGCATACGCCAGAGCAACATTACCCAGACGCTGTTTACCATCACCGGAGCCGGGGAAATCTTTAGCCGCTATGACAAGGTGAAACTGGTGCCCTTGGGGGAATATGTGCCGTTTGAGGCGGCGTTAGGGGGCTTCATTGGTCGGCTCTCGCCCGTAGGAGCCTCAATGCTGCCCGGAGATCCTCATCAAACCTTAGATACGCCGTTTGGACAGGCGATCGCCGGGATTTGCTATGAATCGGCTTTTCCTGAAATCTTTCGGCAACAGGCGATCGCAGGCGGGCAGTTCATCCTGACTGCCTCCAACAACGATCCCTACAGTGCCGCAATGATGGCACAGCACCATGCCCAAGACGTAATGCGCGCTGTTGAAACCGATCGCTGGGCGGTACGAGCCACCAATACTGGCTTTTCGGGCATTGTTGATCCCCACGGCAAAACCCAGTGGCTCTCAGGCTTCCGCACTTATGAAACCCATGCTCATACGATCTATCGTCGCCAGACTCGTACGCTTTACGCAGAGCGGGGAGATTGGCTGATGCCGCTGCTGGTAATTGGGGCGATCGGGGTAGGGGCGATCGGGGTAGGGGCGATCGAGATAATGGGCGATCGACAATAGCTCTATCGGTCGCTCTACTGCTTTTCCACCTTATAGACATGAAAATTGCTCAGCACCCCTGCCGTTTCAAAGTGATAGCTGGGTAGCGAATCACCCAAAAAATCGGGCAGGAGTTCTCCAGGGACTAGATCGGTCTTGTAAATGCTGAGGAAAAGGAAGTTTTGGCGCTGAGTATTGGCGGAAACTAGGTTCTGAATTTGAGACTGATTGGACTTAACTAGAGAATTGCAGGGGGCTTGGAGGGCAATGCCTGCCTTGGAGCAGGTGTCTTCCTGCAAATATTCACCCAGCTTTTGAGCTGCAAATTCTTCGTAGGCAGTCTGATCAGGATTGGTAATGGCTGTGGCGGCTGCCAATCCCAACAGCACCAGTCCGAGCAGTGAGGCAGTGAGCTTGAGCGGAGTCATGACGATCGCGGTAGTAGAGGGCAGTGGAATGTTCGATCGTTGCAGATCAAAGTTATGGATAAATTAATTCTGCGTAGGTCGAGAGCTTAAACAAATGGGAATAACTTAGGGATATAGCACCGCCAAGGCGGTTAGGACAGGGACATTTTTGGTGGGGCGCAGCGCCCCACCAAAAATGTTTTAAGCAAACTGGCGACAGCTATAGCTACAGAGGCAAAGGTTGATTTTACTCATTTCAACAACGTAACAGAATGTAAAAAAAGAAATGGGTCAGGCTCCAGCAGACGTATCATCACTGCGAATATTATTTACGCTCGAATGATTTTGCTCTCTGACTGTTTGATTAAGAGTTAAGAGCGAAGTTTTGTCTGGATGTGAAAACAGTTTTTTTGTTGTCACAAAAATATAAATCGATTAAAGTCTAGCTACACCTGTAGGACTCCAAGAATGGTATACACCTCAACGTCAGAGCATCCCATGATTAGCCCCCTTGAACCGATGGATTTTTCATCGCTGCTTGATCCCTCGCTGCTCCAAACCGCTCGCCAGATTTACCGAACCTATTACGAAGTTCATCCCGAACAGGTTCGCCGCCCGATTGGGATTGCGATCGATCGGAACAACCATCGCGGTAAGCTAATCTTCGGACAGAAGCCTATCCTATTGCCCAAAGAGTGTTTTGTCCCCCTCAGCCAAATTGAGTCTGGGCTGCTTTAATGAGTTTTTCGTTACGACCCAAAATTTAGGGCGATCTATATTTCAGGCAGATATGGGCAATGGGATTGCCTTGGGGATTGACAAGGGCAAAAGCTGGGGGTTAGTTTTATGGCACCAAATCTATCTGCCATGACAAGTCTGCCCTGACAATTGCTGAGTTGATGCGGTATCTTTCCGAGCACAGAAACGGGCAGGAAACTTTCAGGGCCGCATTGGAAGTTTTGATGAGTCGGCGTAACCCAGCAAATCGGCAGCATTATCCTTTTAATCTTGCTAATCCTGAGCGTGAGGTCAAGCTTCTTTCTGGGAAAAAGCTCGATCGGTCTGAGCATTCATTACTGGGCATTCATTTGGTTACTTACCGAGATATCGAAGCTGCCGCCGCTCGATTACAGGGGCAAGCAAACCTAACGCCCGTGATCACCTCTCGGACGGTGAACGATCGCACCCGCAGCCAGGTGTTTTTTAAGTGCGAGAACTTTCAGAGAACCGGATCATTTAAGTTTCGGGGAGCCTACAGCGCTCTATCCAACCTGTCCCCAGCGCAAAGGCAGTGTGGCGTTGTCACCTATTCCTCTGGCAATCATGCCCAGGCGATCGCCCTTTCTGGCAAGTTGCTGGGAATTCCTACGGCGATCGTCATGCCTCAAGATGCGCCGTTGGTGAAGCAGGAGGCAACGCGGGGCTACGGGGCTGAAATTATTTTCTACGATCGCGCCAGCGGCCAACGAGAGGATTTGTGTCGGCAGCTTGCCCAAGAGCGTGGTGCTGTCATCATTCCACCATTTGATCATGTAGACGTGATTGCTGGACAGGGTACAGCTGCTCAAGAGCTGATTCAAGCAGTGGGCGCGATCGATCTGCTGCTAGTGTGCTGTGGGGGCGGAGGCTTGCTGTCGGGCTGTGCTATTGCTGCAGATGCCCTCTCGCCGGGATGCCGCGTCATTGGCGTAGAGCCGGAAGCCGGAGATGACATGACGCGATCGTTTCAAACCCGCACACTGCAATCGGTGAGCCACCCTAAAACGATCGCGGATGGGGCAAGAACGCTCCGTCCCGGCGAGCTAACTTTGCCGCTGGTTTTGCGCTATGTGCAAGACATGGTGACAGTTTCGGATCAGGCATTGCTGCGATCGATGTTCTTTCTCTGGGAGCGGATGAAGCTGATCGTAGAACCAACAGGAGCACTGGCAACTGCTGCCCTGCTAGAAGGAATTGTCAGCGCGCCCGATCGCCGCATTGGCGTAATCATCAGCGGCGGCAATGCCGATATTCAGCAGCTTGCCCACCTCAGAGCATCCTAGAACGCCTGAATCCACTCCATGACTTCGTATTCTGTCCAGATGCCGTTTTGCCAGTAGGGGTCAGCTTCCACCAACTGACGTGCAGCGGTTTCATCGGCAGCTTCGTATACACCAAACACGCGAGTCAAATCTTGGGTTGGTCCGATCGTCACCAAAGAACCTGCTGTCTTTAGCTCAGTTAGGCGATCGAGGTGAGCCTGACGGTAAGGAGCGCGTTTTTCTAGAACATTGTTGCAGTAACTACCCCAAAGCACATATTTAGGCATAGGTCTCTATAAAATTAAAGTAATTCAAGATATATAACCGTAATCATCGGGCTTAGGACATTTTTGAGGGCGCTCTCCGCGCGCGCTCAAAAATGTCCCTGCCCTAACCGCTGTAAATACAGCGATAAAATCGCCTCAGCTTCTCAACTCCGCCTGGAATTTCTCCTCCAGCACTTCCCGCACCTTCTGCTGAATCGGGTCAACATCTTGGTCAGTCAGGGTGCGATCGTCCGTCCGGTAGACCAACCGAAACGCCAGACTCCGCTTGCCCTCTGGCACATTTTCACCCTTATATTCATCAAATAGCGCTACAGATTCCAGCAGCTTGCCTCCCGCATGTTTAAGGGCACGCTCGATCTCGGCAACCGAGAACTGGGTGGGCGCAAAGAAGGCAATGTCGCGATCGGCAGCCGGATAGGTAGAGTAGGAATGAAACAGCGGCACCAGCACCTCATCTCGCACCATGTGATTGACGATGGCTTCCAGACTTAGCTCAAACACATAGACCGCATCAGGTAAGCCGCGCTCTTGGCGAATCTGGGGATGGAGCTGACCTAATGTGCCCAAGCGGTTGCCGTTAATCCACAGAGATGCTGTGCGTCCAGGGTGCAGAAGCGCATTGCGGCGATCGGGCTGATATTCCACATCTAGCTTCAGCCGTTTGAACGCGCTTTCTAGGATGCCCTTTGCTTCAAACCAGGTGAGCGGCTGCTCTTTGCCACTCTGCACCCAGCGCTCCTGAACAGGATCACCGCCCATAATGCCCGACACTAGATCCGTTTCGTCTAGCCCGTCTTCCTCGCGCCAAAATACTCGCCCGATCTCAAAGGCATTTAGCGCGCCGTTGCCCTGCTCCAGGTTGTACTGGAAGGCATCAATGAGCGCCGAAAGCAGCTCGGTACGCAGGGCAGAATATTCCACAAACAGCGGATTTGCTAGGGAAACCTGATTGTCGGCTTCGGCTTTCACCAGAGAATAGTGCAGCACTTCCGTCAGACCCGCCGCCCGGAACGCGGCATGAATTTTGCGCAGAGCCGCCGCCTCATCGGGCAAGTATCCTGCTTCACTCTTATCGGGCAAGGTGTCGCAAAAATTGTTGTAGCCGTAGAGCCGCGCCACTTCTTCGATCAGGTCAATCTCGCGTTCCAGATCGCGGTAGCGGTAGGGTGGAACCGTCACCGTCCAAACGCCTTCACGGACAGGAGCCAGCTGACAACCCAATGCTGTCAGGGTTCGTTCTACGTCGGCAGCAGTTAATTCGCCAATGTCTTCTTCGGTTAGCTCGTCGGCTTTGACCGATGGGTTGAGAATCACCAGACCTAAGACCTGATTGACGCGCTCTAATCGCAGCTCGATCGCCCTAGGTTCTTTTGCTAGACGGGCATCGTCTACTGCCTGGATGCCAACTGTACCGCCTGCCAGTTCTGTAATTAGCTGGAGCGCTCGCCGACCTGCCGTTTCTAGCGCCGCTGGATTAACACCCCGCTCATAGCGGGCAGAAGCTTCAGTGCGCAGCCCTTGAGAACGAGCCGATCGCCGGATTGCCACGGTATCAAAGATCGCGGCTTCCAGTAGGATATTTTGCGTGCTAGCAGAAACCTCCGTTTCTTCGCCACCCATAACACCTGCTAGGGCTACGGGATGGTCATTGGCGGTAATTAGCAATGCCTGGTCTTGCAGCGTTCTCACCTGGCTGTCGAGGGTAGTTAAGGTTTCGCCGGAACGGGCAAAACGCACGCCGATCGCCAGATTTTCACCTGTTGTAACTCCACTTGTCCCCACTCCAGAAAGGCGATCGTAATCAAAGGCATGAAGCGGCTGTCCCCATTCCAGCAGCACAAAATTAGTGACATCCACGACGTTGTTGATCGGTCGGGTTCCAGCAGCCAGCAGCTTGCGTTGCAGCCAGAGGGGGGAAGGAGCGATTTTGAGTCCGGCGATCGCGGTACCCATATAAATCAGACAGGCGATCGGCTCAGAGACTTTGACGGTGAGGGTGTCGCCTTGAGCTACCGGAATTTCGGGCACATCTGGCAGTTTCAGCGCTCCGCCCGTTAGCGCGGCAACTTCGCGGGCAATACCCACCATGCTTAGGGCATCGGCTCGGTTTGCCGTCGAGGTCAGATCCAGCACGACATCATCCAGCCCTAAATAGGGTCGGGCATCATGTCCAGGCTTCAGGTCGGGCTGCAAAAAAATATGAATGCCTTCAGATTCCTTGGCCAAGCCTACTTCAGCCAGGGAACAAATCATCCCTTCTGAGGGCACGTCTCGCAGCTTACGGGGCTTAATCTTCAGGTCGATTTTGGGCAGGTAGGTGCCCAACGTCGCCACAGGCACAAAGATATCGGCACGGACATTTGCGGCTCCACAGACGATCGTCGAAGGTTCTGCCGCCCCAATGTCCACTGTGCAGACGCTGAGCTTATCAGCATTGGGGTGAGGTTCGCGCGTCAGGACTTTGCCAATCACTACGCCATCCGCCCAAGTGCGGCGATCTTCAATCTCTTCCACCTCAAACCCTGCCATGGTCAATGTATTTGCCAGCTCCTCAGGAGTGAGGGTGAAGTCTACCAGTTCCTGTAGCCAGTTTAAAGAGATCCGCATTGCGCCGCCTGTGTTCTGTCGATCGAGGGTAACTTGATCAGAGGTGATTTTCTCACATCTTGCTAATTCTATCGCTCTATGGTCAGTGGTTCCATGGGGGAGGTCGCTTGCTTCTTCCAGAGTAGGCATCCGTTAGAATTGGAATACCTTTTGCGATCGCTCCATGTCTCTCGACTCCCCTATCGAATTTCAAGACTCCTTTGATGTCATCGTCGTTGGAGCCGGACACGCAGGCTGTGAAGCGGCTCTCGCCTCTGCGCGGCTGGGCTGCCGGACGCTGCTGCTCACCCTCAACCTCGACAAAATCGCTTGGCAGCCCTGTAACCCTGCCGTGGGGGGGCCAGCAAAATCGCAGTTGACTCACGAAGTAGACGCTCTGGGCGGCGAAATCGGCAAAATCGCCGATCGCACCTATCTGCAAAAACGGGTGCTGAATATCTCGCGAGGGCCAGCAGTCTGGGCGCTACGGGCACAAACGGACAAGCGAGAATATGCGGCGGTGATGAAAACCCTGATCGAAAATCAGGAAAACCTGTTCGTGCGCGAGAGCATGGTTACAGATCTAGTCCTGGGCAAGAATCAGGAGGTTGTGGGCGTTGAGACCTACTTTGGCGTGGCGTTTGAATGCAAGGCGGTAGTGCTGACGACCGGAACTTTTCTGGGCGGCGTGATTTGGGTGGGCAACAAGTCCATGGCAGCCGGACGCGCCGGGGAATTTGCGGCGATCGGGCTAACGGAAACCCTTAATCGACTGGGCTTTGAGACAGGACGGCTGAAAACAGGTACCCCGGCAAGGGTCGATCGGCGATCGGTGGACTACAGCCAAATGGAGCTTCAGCCGGGAGATGCTGAGGTGCGCTGGTTCAGCTTTGATCCAGAAGTTTGGGTTGAGCGGGAGCAAATGCCCTGCCACCTGACCCGCACCACCCCCGAAACCCATCGGCTCATTCGCGAAAATCTGCACCTATCTCCTGTCTACGGCGGCTGGGTGGATTCCAAAGGTCCGCGCTACTGCCCCAGCATTGAGGACAAGATCGTTCGGTTCGCTGATAAGGAATCTCATCAGATTTTTATTGAACCCGAAGGACGAGATATCCCGGAACTATACATCCAGGGCTTCTCAACCGGACTGCCAGAAAGCCTTCAGGTGCAGTTATTGCGATCGCTCCCCGGTCTGGGAAACTGCACGATGCTGCGTCCGGCGTACGCCGTGGATTATGACTACCTCCCGGCAACCCAGTGCTACCCGACGATGATGACCAAAAAAGTCGAGGGGCTGTTTTGCGCGGGGCAAATTAACGGCACTACGGGCTATGAAGAAGCTGCCGCCCAAGGTCTAGTTGCCGGACTCAACGCGGCTCGGCTCTGTCGCGGACAGGAGATGATCGTCTTCCCCCGTGAACACAGCTACATTGGCACCTTGCTAGATGACCTCTGCACCAAAGATCTGCGAGAGCCATACCGCATGCTGACCTCGCGATCGGAATATCGGCTGCTGCTGCGATCGGACAATGCCGACCAGCGCCTCACGCCTTTGGGGCGCGAAATTGGGCTGATTGACGATCGCCGTTGGCAGATGTTTAGCCGCAAGCAGGAAAACATTACTGCCGAGAAAGAGCGACTGTACTCTACTCGCATTAAAGAGCATGAGCCGATCGGACAGCAGATTTTCGCGGATACCCAACAAGCCATCAAAGGTTCTGTCACCCTAGCCGACTTGCTGCGTCGTCCCGGCATTCACTATGTCGATCTCGATCGCTACCAGCTCGGCAATTCTGATCTGACTCCTGCCGAACGGGATGGGGCAGAAATTGACATCAAATACTCCGGCTATATTCAGCGGCAGCAGAACCAGATCGATCAGATCATTCGGCAAGCCCACCGATCGCTGCCCCCTGACCTGGACTATATGGCGATCGGCACTCTTTCCATGGAGTCGCGGGAGAAGCTGTCTAAGATTCAGCCTTTGACGATCGGACAAGCCGCCCGAATTGGAGGCGTGAATCCGGCGGATGTAAATGCGCTGCTGCTTTATTTGGAGATTCGATCGCGTCCTGAAACCCCTCGGCAAACGGTTACGTCCTGATAGGAATTGGAGGATTAAAAGCTAGATTCCGGCTTCAGAATTTTGACGCTAAAATTCAGGATTCCATTTTCTAGAGTTGTGTTATGATTCTGCCCTAAAGTTCCAAACGAGGCGGCAGATTGCCACAATCAGTTTGAACTTACTCCTCTTACTGACCAGGCGATCGCGTATGTCTCAAACTAGCTCCTCCCAAGCCCCTGTCCTTGACACCCCGAAAGTCACCTCTTCAACAAGCCAGATGCCGGACGCTAACTCTGATCTAAATTCCGTCATGCCTGAAGATGAAGGCGATTTTGAGTCGGTAGCCGATCGCCTGATGGATAAGCTCTTTGCCGATGTCGATCGGATGCTCGATCGAGATATTGATCTTTTGCCTGAGCCATCTGTACAGTCGCCCTCTCTCCAAGCGGACACAGCTTCCTTTCAGTCTGCTGAGCCGCAAAGTCTGGTAATATCGCCCAAGCTTTCTCCACGCCCATCGCTCTTAGAGCAGGCTGAAACTAAGGAGGAGCTGTCCGACCTAGCAGAGCTGATGGCAGAGGTTGAGGAGGCACCTCAGAATCGCTCCTACGACAAGCTGCTGCTGAGCCTAGTGGTGGTTGCACTGGTGGCGGTAGGTGGGGCGTGGTTTTACTTCCGCAATCGCCTGACTCCTGCCGTTACCGTTGTGCCGCCTTCGGCAACTCAGATTCAGTCGCAAAAAGACCAGGAGTTTCTGGACTACGTGAGCCGATCGCTCGATCGCCTAGAGCGAGATGCCAAAGCTCAGCGTCAAGCCGCAACGATCGCCGCTGCTGCTCCTTCCCCCAGCCCTAGCCCCTCTACAGTGCTAGAGCGAGTTTACATTCCCATCTACCAGTCGCCTGTTGCCGCCAGTCCAGCGCTACCTGCTGTTCCGCAAACCCTTCCTCAGGCGCTTCCTCAGATTCCTCAAATCGGCTCCCCAACTGCGCCTCAAGTGACTACTGCCCCTGCGACAACCCCAAACATCACATCGGCTGCAACCCGTGTTTTGATCGGCGTGTTGGAATTGGGCGATCGCTCCGCAGCCTTATTTGAAATTGATGGTGCGCCCCAGAGAATTCAAATCGGCGAATCGATTGGGGGTAGCGGCTGGACGCTAGTTTCCATCAAAAATCAGGAGGCGATCGTGCGGCGAAATGGCGAAGTGCGATCGATTTACGTGGGGCAAAAGTTTTAGGAGACCATTAGATTCAGCGGAAGTAGATTCAGCGGAAGTAGATTCAGCGGAAGCAACCTTGGTTGAAGAGCAAACTTAAAGCAATCTTCAGTTGCATAACCCCCCTTAACCAAGCGCAAAGCGCCGGAAGACCATGAAATTTTGCAAGGTTGCAGACATTATTGACTATCAGCATCCTGACTTTGAAGCAGCAGAGGCTTTGCTGGCATTAGAAGATCGCAACCGTAAAACCTGGGAATATCTGCAAGTTTATACTGGGCTACAGCAGTTGGGGCTACTCAATGGAGAATCAATTGCCTTAGGTTTAGGTGTTGGCACAGAGTCGCTGATTTACGCCTTTACTAACGTTTGCCAGAAGGTAGTTGCCACAGATCTATACAAATCCCAGAACTGGTCTACCGCTGCCCTATCTACCGATGCAGTGTATGAAGCTAACCCGTTTCCCTATCAGCGCGATCGGCTAGTCGTTCAGCATATGGACATGACTCAGGTAGAGTACCCAGACGCAAGCTTTGACTTTGTGTGGAGCTGCTGCTCTATTGAGCATGTCAATAACTTTCAAGAGCTGCACAAAGTATTTCAGGAGATTCATCGCGTCTTGAAACCAGGGGGTATTGCTGCCCTGACCACAGAATATAATCCCACTCAGCAGCACAGCTACGAGCCTAATATGCTGTTTACCGATCAACATTGGCTCGATCGCTGGATGACTGGCGCTGATCCTTTAATCCGAGGTCTTGACCTGCTCGACTCGATCGACTATACCGCCAGTCCTTCACCTGAGAATGCTCCGGAACCCCTCAGAGCGCCACGCCACGCCATTGCCCTCTACAGCCGAGACATTGTGATTACTAGCATCGCTTTCTTTTTACGAAAGCAAGGAGAGTTTTCGCAGCCTTATCATGAACAGTGGCTGCCAGTTGCGGTGCAGCAGTATCTCGCGGGCTGCGATCGGCAAATTGCAAGAGATTTTCAGGGAGCAGAGCTTCTGCTGTCCCCATTGTCAAAAGATCTGTTGTTATCCCCCAGACTTCGCGTTGCTGCTTGTCATCGGCTGACGGTGGCGCTGAAAGAGCAAGGCAAAGATCAAGAAATTGTTGCCGTCCTTAAAGATCTAATTCCGGCTTGCCAGCAGACTCAAGATCCCAACCACCTGCTGCCTTTGGCGCATCAGTGCAAACGGGTTGGGCTATGGGAAGAAGCAAAGCTGTTGTATGAACAAGTTGAAGAATTAGCTGGCTGTGCAGACAACCAAGTCGTGCGGAGTTTCATGGGTCAAGCAGACTATTTTGTCCATCAGGGTGATCAGCACACTGCGCTGACGCTTTTAGACAAAGCGGCAAGCCTGCCCTTCATCGAACACTCAAAGGAAAAGCCGCACCTGTATTTTCGTCGGGCTTCTTATTTACAAAGGCTAAGGCAGTTTGAGGAGGCGATCGACACCTACTCTCTTGCTAAAACCATGACGGGTGATACAGATTTTCAGGAAAAGTGTAATCTACGCATCGCTAAATGCCAGCAGGAGCTTAAGCCACCACCCCCTAAGCCGCCTGTTGAACGCAGGAATAAGCTGAAAGCGATCGGCTCTCTATTAAGAGGGTTGTTTAATCGCTGATGTATCCGTAATCACCGGGCTGAGGGCATTTTTGAGGGCGCGCTGAGCGCGCCCTCAAAAATGCTCCCGTCCTAACTTCCGTGAATACAGCTACATATCCGACGATCGAATGATAGAGTTTAGTCCCTTGTGTACGATAAAAACATAGATTTTTCAACGGGAGTAGCCGCTATGGGGTTGTTTGAGGATTTCAGCACATTTTTAGAGATGCGGCTAGAGGAGTTTCTTCGTAGCAATCCTGATCTGGAGCTAATGGCGCTAGAGGAAAAGCTGAGGGAACAGGAAGAAGAAACAATTCGTCTGTTGGCGGACTTGCGTCTACGAGAAAAGAAAATTCAAGACGAGATTCTGGCGACAGCCCAGGAAGTCCAACGTTGGCATGTGCGAATTGAAAAAGCCAAAACAGCACAGCGGCTAGATTTGCTGAAGCCAGCAGAAGAACGAGAGGCGGCTTTATTGCGTCAAGGCAACCAGCTATGGGGGCAAATGGAGGTCGTGAAAGGTCGGATTAAACAGGCGGCAGAACTACATCAGCAAATCCAGGCTCGCAAGCAGGAAGTTAAAACGAAGATAGTTGAGGCTCAAGCTCAGGCTCAGGCGGCAAAAGCTTCGGCATCTCAAGCAGCCGCTTCTCAGGCAACTGAGCAAGTTGAGCAAAAGTGGCAAACTTCAGGATGGAATCAGAACTACCGATTCGATGGTTCAAGCGCTGATCCCCTTGAGCAAAAGTTTAAGCAATGGGAAACCGAAGAAGAGCTAGAACGGCTCAAACGTCAGATGGGACGTTAGCTCATTCAGTCAAGCTATCTAGAGCTTTCCACAGGCGACCCAAAGTTTTCCACAGGCTTTGGGCAAATTTTTCACAAGATGTTGCCCTGTCTAGAGAAGACCTGTGGAAAACCTGTGGAAAACTCTTAAATTCTTAACTATAGCTGTCGTGAGCCTGCTTAAGACATTTGGGGTGGGGCGCAAAGTGCCCCACCCCAAATGTCCCTGTCCTCACTGCCTTGGAGGTTGCGATACCAGAGATTTAAGCAACGATCTCTCGCCTCTTCATTCCCATTCGATCGTTCCGGGCGGCTTAGAAGTGATGTCATACACAACCCGGTTCACGCCACGCACCTCGTTGACAATGCGATTCGCCACAGTTTCTAGTAAATCGTAGGGCACTCTTGCCCAATCTGCCGTCATGCCATCTTCGCTCGTTACAAACCGCAGGACGATCGGATAGGCATAGGTACGCTGATCACCCATTACCCCAACACTGCGAATAGGCAATAGCACCGCAAAAGCTTGCCAAAGCTCATGATACATTCCGCTGCGGTTGATCTCCTGGCGGACGATAAGGTCAGCATCCCGCAAAATATTGAGGCGCTCGACCGTGATTTCACCAATGATCCGGATGGCTAAGCCAGGGCCTGGAAAAGGCTGACGACGCACGATCTCGTCAGGTAAGCCGATCGATCGCCCCACATTACGCACTTCGTCTTTAAACAGCTTGCGTAGAGGCTCGATTAGCTTAAACCGCAGATCTTTAGGCAGTCCACCCACGTTGTGATGGCTCTTGATCTTGACTGCCACCCGTTCGCCCGTTTTGCTATCTGCGTTGGTATCAGCAGATTCAATCACGTCCGGGTAGAGTGTTCCCTGTGCCAGATAGTCAAAGGGGCCTAACCGCTTTGATTCTTCCTCAAAGACGCTGATAAACTCATGGCCGATGCGCTTCCGCTTCACTTCAGGATCGGTGACTCCAACGACTTGCGCCAGGAAGCGATCGCGCGCCATGACGTACTCTACAGGAATGTGAAACTGCTCCCGGAACAGCTTTACTAGCCGCTCTGGCTCGCCCTTGCGCATGAAGCCTTGGTCGATAAACATACAGGTTAGCTGGTCGCCGATCGCCCGATGCAGCAAAAAAGCTAGCGTCGAGGAATCTACTCCGCCCGAAAGCGCTAGCAGCACTCGCTTGTCGCCCACCCGCGCCCGGATTTCTCTTACCGCCTCTTCGACAAAAGCATCAGTTGTCCAGGTCGGCTCACACTCGCAGATGTGATACACAAAATTGCGAATTAAAGCCTGACCCCCCAGAGAATGCACGACTTCTGGATGAAACTGAACGCCGTAGAGCTTACGGGCATGATCGGCAATGGCAGCTTGGGGCGTGTTGTCAGTATGAGCCAATAGCTCAAAGCCTTCAGGCAGGTGGGTCACAGAGTCTCCATGACTCATCCACATCACAGCATCATTCTCTACAGACGTGAGTAGATCAGTAGCATCATTGATGTGCAGTGAAGCCTTTCCATATTCGCCGCGCTCTGCCCGTTCTACGCCGCCACCCAACTGCTGCACCATAACCTGCATCCCATAGCAAACGCCTAGCACGGGGATACCGAGGTTCCAAATTCCCGGATCGCACTGAGGGGCGCCAGGGTCATAGACAGAGCTAGGGCCACCCGAAAGAATAATGCCTTTGGGACTCAATTGCCGCAGTTGTTCGATCGACGTGCGATAGGACAGAACTTCTGAGTAAACCTGGGTTTCACGAATTCGACGGGCTATCAGCTCAGAATATTGAGAACCAAAGTCCAAGATGACGATCATCTGGCGATCGAGCCTGGGGGTAGATGAAGTCTGCGGGGGGGTTTCAGTTTGGAGAGTCACCGCTGAGTCCTGATGTGAGTTCTAAAGGGATGAATAAACATATCAAAAATCTGGATGCTAAAAGATTAAAAGAAGCAATCAAATGTAACGAAATTTAGATATTCTACTTAGACTAGCAAACCTGGAGAGAGATTAACAAACTTTAGGGAAAAGCGAATCCCCTATTGGACTACGAACAATAATTTGGCGATCGCGGTCAAATAGAATCGAACCTACTGCGACTGCGCGATCGCTGTGAACTTTAATGTAGGCGGCTGCACGCTGATCAATTTGCTGAGCGATCGCACCATAGACCCACTCAACCCAAGCGCTATTCAATTCACGCAAATGTTTCAATGCCGCTTCTGTGGTCGGGCTAGCCAGGATGAGCTGCACTTCTGCCGTAGGTAATCCCAGATTAGCGCAGTGCGCCGCCAGGATTTCTTGCCGTCCATCTGCAACATGATGATGGGTGTGAAAGATGCCACCCGCTAGCTTAATCAGCTTGCCGTGATAGCCAAATAGCAGCACTGACGGAACGCCCTGCATTCCAGCTTCCACGAGCAGCGGCCCCAGCCAATTTGCCGTTTTCACGAGACGATCGGGCCGAATGCCCAGTTTTCGAGACAAATCCAGACCATTCTCGCCAATACAAAAAACTAGGCATTCGTGCTTTGCTTTGTTTTGCAGATCCTGCCGAAAAATCTCCAGTTGCCCTGGTGCGCTGAGGGGCTGGGCAATGCCTGAAGTGCCCAGCAGCGAAAGACCTTCGACTACTCCAAAGGCAGCGTTTGACGTGCGCTCTGCTAAAGCCTTCCCTTCGGGCAGAATGATTGTCACCTGCAAGGTTTCTCCCGATCGCAGGTGTCGCCCCAAATTTTCTTGCAATAGCCGTCGGGCATAGGCATAGATGGCGGGCTGGTCATTATGCTGCCCCAAACCTTCGCCGCCCTGAATGGCGATCGACTCCTCTTGCCCAGCCACATTCAGTGCTACTAACGCCCAAATGGGGGTGTGTCGCGTCAAATCCAGATTGTCGCCTGGATCGCTGCGGGTAATGGCAAGCGCTGAGTTAGGGCTGAGTCTGGCAACTTGTTCGATCGCAATGTCTACGGTCTCAGATGGCTCTAGGAGATCAATAGAGACACTGTTCAGTCCTATGGGTAACTCTTGGTGAAGATGATAGAGGGCAGCGATCGCCGCCGCGCAGGCGAATACAGGCAGCGTATATCCCGCACGAGGAGACGGATTTGAGGAAAGCGTCACGGTAATTCACCGAACTGCGATCGGTACCATTCTAACAGAGCTTCTGCCGCTTCAGCTCTCTGGCGTTCTGCCTCAGCTCTCTGGCGTTCTGCCTCAGCTCTCTGACCCAATTCCAGGAAAGTGAGAAATTTTTGTCCATCTGGGCGGTAGATTTCCAATTCCTCTTGTCCAATTAAAAACCGAATTCTCAGCAGAGGGCTGACCCAATTCAGCGGGTTTTCAATTCCCTCAAACTCAATCCCTTCTGAATCTCCGCCAGCCTCAGTTCCAGGGCGAAACCACCCCGTTAGCTCAACATCATCTGGATCATAGACGTAATATTCCTGAACGCCATAGCGCTCATAGAACTTAAACTTTTTCACCATTTCGGCAAGGCGATTGCCCGGAGAGAGAATTTCAAAAACGACTTGGGGGGCAACATTGCCCTCTTCCCATTGCTTGTAGGAACCGCGATCGCCCTTCCCTCTACCCAAAACCACCATAGCATCGGGCGCTTGGCAGATGGTGTTACTGCCTTGAACCGGGTACCAAAGCAAATCACCCGCCACAAAAACATCGGGGCGATCGGCAAACAGCAGCTCTAGGTTTTCCTTAATGGTGACGATCCATCGGAATTGTTTGGTGTTATCCGACATAGGCTGACCGTCGCTATCTGGGTAGGTGATGTTGGGTTGGGAAACGGCAGTCATAGGCTTTGGGGATCGCCATTAGAGGGTAAGGAAGAGTCATGTAGATTATTCTATCGAATTCCTTTCGGGGCTAATCTCACGCTATCTCGCTAAGATCAAGTCAAATCTTCGATTCTTACCGCCGTGAACCCTGTCGTTGACTATCTTCGGATTAGCTTGATCGATCGCTGCAATTTTCGGTGTCAGTACTGTATGCCCGAAGGCGCAGAGCTAGAGTATTTGCAGCAGCAAGACGTGTTGACGCATGAAGAGCTGCTACTGCTGCTGCGAGAGGTATTTATCCCTACAGGCTTTACTCGCTTTCGGCTAACAGGAGGCGAACCGTTGCTGCATCCGAAGGTGGTAGATTTGGTGAGAACGATCGCTGCCTTTCCCGAAACGCAGGATCTGTCCATGACCACTAACGCCTTTAAGCTGGCAGACTTAGCGCAGGATCTTTACACTGCCGGACTGCGCCGCATTAACATCAGCCTGGATTCGCTGGAACCCGAAACCTTCGATCGGATCATCGGCAACCGAGGACGATCGCGCTGGCAGCAAGTCTGGGCAGGCATTCAAGCCGCTCATCGCGTCGGTTTTGATCCGCTCAAGCTAAACGTAGTCGTAATCCCTGGCGTAAACGACCACGAAATTCTCAATCTGGCGGCGCTCAGTATCGATCGCCAGTGGCATGTGCGCTTCATTGAGTTTATGCCAATCGGCAATGCAGAGCTATTTGGCGACAAGGGCTGGATTGACTCAGAAGATTTGCGGCAACAGATTCGCAGCCAGTGGGGGCTGACTGAATCCCAGGTGCGCGGCAATGGGCCAGCTGACGTGTTTCAAATTCCTGGAGCGAAAGGTACTCTGGGATTTATTAGCCAAATGTCTGAGTGCTTTTGCGATCGCTGCAATCGCATGAGGCTCTCAGCAGACGGCTGGCTGCGTCCCTGCTTGCTAAACGAAATTGGACAACTCGATCTGAAAACGGCGCTGCGATCGGGCATATCTACCCTAGAAATCCGTCACCAAGTTCAAGAGCTGCTTGCCCTCAAACCCGAAATTAACTATAAGCAGCGAGAATCTGGCGCAAGTGGTGAAGCTTATGCTAGAACGATGTCTCAGATTGGGGGCTAGATAGGAGGGGCGCCCAGAAGTATATCTTTCGCCAGTTTGCCTAGGACATTTTGGGTGGCGCACGAAGCGCGCCACCCAAAATGTCGCTGTCCTAACCGCCTTGACGGTTGCCATAACCATAAAAATAAGCTCCCTGATTTGATTTTCAAGGAACTTAATGAATTTTTAGATGTCGCATCGCAGCCGCGCAAATGCAACTTGGGATTGTAAATTTAAGACCGTAAATTTAGAAGCTGCAAGCCAGAAGGCTTGCATCCAAAAAGATTTAAGCTTGGCGAGAGTAATACTCAACCACCAGCAGTTCATTGACTTGCAACGCAATCCACTCGCGCTCAACTACGCCATTGACCTTGCCCGTCAGCTTGCTCTTTTCAAATTCCAGATGGCTAGGCAGGTGAGCCAAACCCGGAAATTGCAGATTTGCCTCTACCAGCTTACGAGAGCGATCGGTATCCCGGACGCCAATCACATCTCCCGGACGGCATTGGTAGCTGGGAATATCAACCACACGACCGTTAACCGTAAGGTGACCATGGTTGACCAACTGACGTGCTCCCGGAATGGTAGGAGCCATTCCCATACGGAAAATGGTGTTATCCAACCGCATTTCCAAAAGCTGTAGCAAAACTTGACCTGTAGAACCTGCCGCCCGCCTTGCTCTGCGCACGTAGCGAAGCAGCTGTTTCTCAGATACGCCGTAGTTGAAGCGAAGCTTTTGCTTCTCTTCTAGACGAACGGCATACTCTGATCGCTTCTTGCGAGCTTGACCATGTTGACCAGGGGGATATTCCCGCCTTGCAGTCTTGCGCGTCAGACCGGGTAATTCACCCAAGCGGCGCACAATTCTGAGGCGAGGACCTCGATATCGCGACATCTAACTTCCTCTCTACAAAAACTTGCCCAAAGTTATTATCTTAGTCGATATAATCTGAACCTTAAAGATTCTATCAATTAGATTTAACTATTAGTGTGACTTCCATCAGTTTTAGCGATGGTTGGCTTTAGCGATGGTTGGCAGGTAAATGATCTGCAAATTAGATTACATCATTACTCTGCCAGTTGTTTATGCTAGCATTGTTCTCTGGCAGATATTCTTTCGGCATAGACATTGCAGCATTAGAAGGCTCATGCGAGTTCTGCTGCGTCGATACGTAGAGCTTCACGTAGAAACTGCGTCTAAACGAAATTTTTACAACCCAACTCATTTCAAAAAAGGCTGAAGGTGCTATGAACCAACAGGTTGCTCACCCGATGGAGAAATTCCAGCGTCAGGTGCGATCGCTCATCCAATCTAAAGTAATTAAACCCACGGACAGGCTTTGGAAAATTGCCCTGCTCTATGGGGATGATTGGAGCTATTGGAAGAAGGAGTTAGAGGACTTTGAATTTACCATGCAGGACTCGATTAGCGATTTGCTAGATGTGGAAACCTGGGAAGACAGCGATTAAGGCTTGGATTAAGCCCAGACCTAGTGGCTAACCAGACTTAGTGACCAAATTGGTGCAGGTCAGGGCGGACTTTAGCTCGAATAGCGATCGCAGTGATATTGTCATGCCCATTCTGCTGATTTGCCAACTCAATGAGCTGATGAACTCCCTGCTCCAAATTGCTCTGTGAACTCAGCAATGGCTCCACATGGCTCTGCCAATGGGTTTCCAAGAGATTGTTGTCGGTCAGTCCATCCGAGCAGAGCAACAGCAACATATCCTCATTCAGCTCCAGGAAGCGAATATCCGGAATGACAAAGTTTTCGTCGCGCGGCCCCAGAGCCTGAGTCAGTTGGTAAGCATCCGGTCGCGCATAGGCAATTGCAGGCTCCACACCGCGCTGAATTTCTCTTTGCCCTACCTCATGATCAACTGTGACCGTTTCCAGACCTTGACGACGGCTAAAGCGGTAGAGGCGGCTGTCTCCCACATGGGCGATCGCGGCTTCTGTATCCTGTACCAGCACTAAGACTAGCGTTGTGCCCATACGTCCACTGCCCGATCGAGAATTTTGCTGATTCAGATCATAAATTGCCTGATTTGCCTGGTGAATAGCTTCGCGGATGCTCTCCTGGCTGGGCAACTTGTCTTGCCAATGTTCAGCAAAATATTTCTGAAGCGTTTCCACCGCCAAGGCGCTAGCCACTTCACCGCTGGCATGTCCGCCCATGCCATCGCAGAGAATGTACAGCCCTTTTGCTTGGAGCGATCGCCCTTTAGAACTCTCTATTTTTTTAACTTCAGTTTGAATGCTGAAGCAGTCCTCGTTGTGATCACGCTGCCGACCAATGTCTGTCAGACCTGCATCGTCTAAACTAGCCAGTCGCATGGGCAGCACAATGGTGGGAGAGTCGTCAGCCTCCGGCACATCCTCATTAGGAACCGTTGGTTGAGCCTCAAGATCATCCTCAAGATTATGCGGTTCAGAACCTGAAAATTCTGAACCCGGAGATTCAGAGCTTTCCTTGGAAGGCAGATTCGTCGGAAGAGCTTGTCGTGCCACATTTGGGCTGCCACTAAACAGCGCTTCGCCATTGAGAGTTGCGTCGTCAATCATAAAGGGATTGAGGGGTTCAGGGGGACTTAAAGAAACGGTAGCTGGGGGAAAATTGACTTGAAGCGTCGTCGCGATCTCTCCGATACGCGATCGCAATTGCTCTAAAGAGTTGACAATCCCTAGCTCTAAATCACTGTAGAGCTGTGCCAAGTCTCCGCGCTGGGTGCGCTGCGATCGCTGGAAGAGGCTTTGCCATAGGCGCCCCAAGTCTCGTAGCTGTGGGGGCTGTTCGGGGCGATCGGCGTACAGCCTCTGTAAGCACAGCAGCGAATCCTCATCAACCCGCAGGTTATCTAGCACCAAAAGGCTCTGACAACAGTTCCCAGACTGCAAAGCTGCCCACAGCTCAATCATTTCATGCAGCCAGTGCAAAAGCTGTATCGGCAGCACCTGTTCATCTCGCCAGAAGTCGAGCAAGAGGGGCAAGCTTGAGCGATCTTCTAAGAGTAAAACTTGAAGACCTTCCTGCTCCCAAGCATCATGCAATTGGGGTAACGGTAAGGCTGGGTAGCGTTCTTGCAACTCTAGGTAAGGCTGGGCGATCGTCGGAATTGCCGTTAAAGCGGATAAGGGAGAAGAAATTTCTGGGAGCGATCGGCTCAGATGCCAATCCTGACCTCTGAAGGGCGAAACCTGTAGAGGCTGACAGTCCAAAACTTTTATCTCTGCTTCTGTGCCGTCTACCTTCTCTGGCAAAGGCGCAAGTATCTGGTAACGCTGCTGAATGTCTAAGTATTTTCCGTTGGGTAAGACATAGCTCATCTGATGGGCTGAGGCAACCTCGTCCGCAGCAGCAGTGCTTACGGAACCCCCTGAGACTAAGAGTCGATCCAACCTGAGCGGCTGTAAGGAGCCATTCTGTCCATCATGCTCTTGAGTGAAAATAAGCAGCGCTTTCCAAAAGGTGCCAATGGCGGTACCGCACTGCAGACAATAATCTGCATCAAATACCGCTGTAGCCTTGCAGGTAGGACACTTTTGCTCAAGCAGTGATTCGCCACATTTTTGACAAAATTTGTGGGTATCGGGGTTTTCAAACTGACACTGAGGACAAACGAGCATTTAGGAACTTCCTCAACTCCCAACAGAAAAGCCTTCTCTGTGCTCTACCGAGTTATTTTATGCTGAGCAGCTGATGAACAGACAATTCACAGATAATTCTGAGTTGATTCCCATCAACTTCTGCACCAACCTCCGCATAGATTACACGATGGAGCCACAATTTTGGATCTGGTGTAACTCTCTCAGAATGCCCAAACTCAGAGGCTAACGCTCAGGCAATTCCCTCAAGGCTAACGCAAGTTAACTGCGAGATTCAGTCTAATCCTGGGATATTTACTACTCCTATTCGCTTCCTTAATCTGCCTTAATCTGTGGGAGAATTTACGACGCGGTAGATATGGCAACCGCCAAGGCGGTTAGAAGGTTCTAAGTAAACTGGCGACAGCTATATCTCTGAACTTGAGTCTACCTGAGACATAGTAGACTCAGTTAGCAGTAAACCGTGCTGATAGGTCGCCCTGCTTTGCAGTAACTTCAAAAGTCGCTACGGACTTTCCCGATTTCTGGCATTTGCTGAAAACAGAGTAAGACGATACTGTCTGTGTTGAGCAATGGTTCATAATTTGCTGTACCGCCATTCATAATTATCGCATCCATAGATTTATGTCAGAACTCACTCAGACTTTACTGGTCGCTAAGGCGGCTAAAGGCTTGAGCTTTTCAGACTTAGAGAGCGTTCTAGGTCTTAATGAAGTTTGGATCGCAGCCTTATTTTACGGTCAAGCCAGCGCCTCAAAGGAAGAGGCTGAAAAGCTGCTGGATGCCCTAGGGCTAGGTCATGAGTGGGTTTCAGGGCTGATGTCTTATCCGGTTAAAGGATTGGGACCTATCGTACCTACCGATCCACTGATCTACCGCTTTTACGAGATCATGCAGGTGTATGGGATGCCTATCAAAGAGATTATTCAAGAAAAATTTGGGGATGGCATCATGAGCGCGATCGATTTCACTCTAGACATTGAGAAAGAGGAAGATCCTCGGGGCGATCGCGTCAAAGTTACCCTCAACGGTAAATTTTTGCCCTATAAGAAGTGGTGAGCCTACATCAGCCCCGCATTAGCTCCACATTACAATAGCCTCTTTGACAGACATGAGCTTCTTGCGACTTGCGTGAGTTAGAAATTTGGCTCATGATTCTGAATCTATACTTAAATTCTGGGAGGTAGTCAGTATCTTTTTTAACTGAACGGCAAACTGCTTAGGGCAACACTTTCTAATTTATCTCGCTTTTTTGGACTTGCTTAGGCTCCTGAGTTGCAAATAGGTCAAGCTTTTGGGTGTCAGAAAGACGTGATGGGGCGTGAATTTACGAATGTAGCTCTCAGCAAGTTTACGTAGTGAGTATTTTTACTGGTATCAAAAACTTTTTTGTGTGGTAAATTGGTTACATCTTCACAGCTATATTACGAAAGATTCAAAAACCTTCATCGAAATTTTTACTAGCAAGATATCCGCAAACGGTGAAGGTAGGCTTAGTGGACGTGAGTGCAGTGTTTGTAGAGAGTGCGGGTAAAAGCTGAATTTCTTGAATCAGGTTGGCAGAATGACAATGGGGCAGACTACCTCAACTTCACTGTTTAGAGCCATTCCACCGGAAAGGGTAGGATTGAGCGGAGAGTACGATCACAATGGTTTAGCAAAGCGGGTTTCTCTGACCCTAAGCCGCACTTTTGAGCCTGATGAGATCGGCGGGTTGCGCCTTAGCCAACGAGGCTCAGTAGTGGTTCTTGTCGGAGATATTTCTAGTCAGCAACTGCTCATTCGGCTGGTGAATGTTGTAATGAGCATAAGCGGTGCTGCGGATGTAGAGATAAACGGGATTGGAGTCGCCGATCGCCTTACCGCCTATCTCAATAACCCCTCTAGAGCTTCTTTGCATACTCTGCTCAAAGCATTGCGCAAAAGCTAGTCCAGTCTTATGTCAGGTGCAAAAGATGAGTCAGGTTGCCTTGCATCAAGAAAGTCATAATCTAAACAGCAATTGCCTCAGAAGATTTGAGAGATTTTGCTGATTTCTTACATTTCGGAACCCGGTTTTTACCGTTAAATAACGTACTGATCTCAACTTTGCTCTCAAACTGACTGCCCTACGAGGTCTTTGTCAGCGATCGGCAGCTTTGGATTCAGTCAGAGCGGCTCTTCACCTATCCTGCTCCGATATCATGGTGATGGCTTAGCCTCGATATCATGGTGATGGCTTAGCCTATACTCTTTGCTCAAGGTCGGCAGAGAGTATGGGCTAATTGATCAATCTGGCCAGCACATAGAGCAATATAGCCCTACGTAATTGAGTTAGGGCGAGTTATTTTTTGAGAGCCGCGCGGAGTGCGGCTCTCAAAAAATAACTCATTGGATCTAAGCGCGTAGCGCTATATTGCAAGGTCGAACCCAGGAAGTGGCTGTTCTTTGGAACGGGTGGCTACGCCATAGCATCTTTGTCGCCCTTCAGGTTGCCCTGCCCGACTCGTGCGACAAAGATGCACTTCAGCTCAATTGATGAGGCTGACGCACGGCTCAACCATTAGCTCTCAGGCCTTACGCAAGCCCTCTAGCTGTAGTGCATTTTTGTTGTGTGTGGTGGGCTGCGCCCACCACACACAACAAAAATGCGTAAGTCCTAGCTCTAATAAAAGCTCTAATAGACATTAGCTCTAATAGACAAATCCTGAAGATTGTCTAAAAATTATTTCTAAATTACGTCGGGATTAAGAAGTTCATGCGTAACATAATGCAACAGATCCTTATAATACGGAGATAAGCGACTTTAGCCCCTTCTCGCACATAATCATCAGCACCCGCTCTAGGCTGTCCAGCATGAACGTAGCAGCAGATCTTCCCACCGACATTACCCTACCTGAGTGGCTTCAGGGATGTATTATTGAGCAGCGATCGCCTCTCACCTGTGATGGCAGTCCTTTAGCCTCGGAAACAACGCTGCTCTGTCAGGCCTTTGAGTTTGCCTACTGCCTGCATCAAGGGCAGAAACGCGCCTCTGGAGAACCCTACATTGCTCATCCGGTAGCGGTTGCTGGGCTATTGCGCGATCTGGGCGGCAGCGGTGCCATGATTGCGGCGGGTTTCCTGCATGACATTATTGAAGATACGGATGTGACGGGCGAAGAAATAGAAAGCCGCTTTGGGGTAGAAGTCCGGCTGCTAGTAGAAGGCGTGACCAAGCTCTCTAAATTTAATTTTTCCAGCAAAACCGAGCGGCAGGCTGAAAACTTTCGCCGGATGTTTTTGGCAATGGCGCAGGATATTCGGGTGATTGTGGTCAAGCTTGCCGATCGCCTCCACAATATGCGCACTCTGGAGCATCTGCCAGATGACAAGCGCCGCCGCATTGCCCTAGAAACCCGCGAGATTTTTGCGCCGCTGGCAAATCGTCTAGGGATTGGTCGCTTTAAGTGGGAGCTAGAAGACATTGCTTTCAAATATCTGGAGCCAGAAGCCTACCGGGAGATGCAGGAGCTGGTTGCCGATAAGCGGATCGATCGCGAAACCCGGCTAACGCAGGTGGCGGATACCCTACGCGATCGCCTCCAGCAGCTCGGCATTCACTGCTCAGAAATCAGCGGTCGCCCCAAGCATCTCTACGGCATCTATCACAAGATGCAGCGGCAGCAAAAGCAGTTCCAAGAAATCTACGACATCGCGGCAATTCGCGTCATTGTTCAGACCAATGATGAATGCTATCGTGCCCTAGCCGTAGTGCATGATGCTTTTCGCCCCATTCCTGGTCGCTTCAAAGATTACATTGGGTTGCCCAAACCCAATCGCTATCAATCGCTACATACGGTCGTGATTGGTACAACGGGCAGACCGATCGAGGTACAGATTCGCACCCTAGAAATGCACCACATTGCCGAATATGGCATTGCTGCCCACTGGAAGTATAAAGAGTCGGGCAATTCCAACGCTAAGCTCTCGACTGATGACGAAAAGTTTACCTGGCTGCGGCAGCTGTTGGAATGGCAGAGTGACCTAAAGGATGCCCAAGAATATCTAGAAAGCGTTAAAGACAATCTGTTTGCAGATGATGTCTATGTGTTTACGCCGGGTGGCGATGTGGTGGGGTTGAACCAAGGTGCAACTCCGGTAGATTTTGCCTACCGCATCCATACCGAGGTGGGAAACCGCTGTGCCGGAGCCAGGGTGAACGAGCGCATGGTGACACTAGATACTCGTTTGAAGAACGGCGATATTGTAGAAATCATTACGCAGAAAAACGCCCATCCGAGCTTGGACTGGCTGAACTTTGCGGTGACAACGGGCGCGCGCAACCGGATTCGGCAATGGTACAAGCGATCGAACCGCGATGAGAATATGCTGCGGGGGCGAGAAATGCTGGAAAAAGAGTTGGGCAAAAGCGGCTTAGATGCGCTGCTTAAGTCTGACCCGATGCAGACCGTAGCGGAACGCTGCAACTATGCTTCTCCTGACGACCTGATTGCGGCATTAGGCTATGGCGAAATTACCCTGAATCTAGTTGTCAATCGCATCCGAGAGGCGGTTAAAGCCAAGCAGCCGATCGCTCCGGCCACCCATGAAACGCTGCTGCTCCCTTTGCATCCCTCGGTTAACCATTCCTCTGTCAGTCATTCCTCGGTGCGCACTAAAGGCTCGCCGATCGCCGGGGTCGAGGGGCTGCTGCATAATCTAGCTGGATGCTGTAACCCAGTTCCGGGTGAAGCCATTATTGGCGTGGTGACGCTGGGTAGTCGAGGTATCTCGATTCACCGTCAGGGCTGCCACAACACCGACAGCATACCGGGCGATCGCCTGATCCCGGTGAGCTGGAATGATGCCGACAGCCGCGATCGCCGTCCGCAGACCTACCCCGTCCAGGTGCAGATTGAGGTGATCGATCGCGTGGGTGTCCTTAAGGATATTTTGTCTCGGCTCAGCGACTACAATATCAACGTTCGCAGTGCCCAGGTCAAAACCTTCCCCGCACAGACTGCCACCATTAGTCTTGGTATTGATATTCTCGATCACGCTCAGTTAGAGCGGACATTTACACAAATCCGCAAGATGAGTGACGTGATCAAGCTCCGGCGCGTCAGTCAGGCAGAGCAGGAGAATGAGGAATAGTGCTTTCAATCCATGCCCTCTCACATCTTCCTGCTGACGCGGGTTTGCACCTTTCAGCAAGCGACCGAAAACAAACTTCTGAAACGAATCGACGCGGGTAAAGATCACCGGAACGGTCACCAGCCCTAGCAGGGTTGAAGTTGTAATCAAGAACTCCTCTGCAAGCAGACGGAGTATGCACAGCCAACTTTTTTTGCTTATGCTTACGCCCCAAGGGGCGAGGAATTGACCCTTGACGAGATTAATACCAATTTGAATTGGAACCACGACAGATCCCGGTACGGGCTTGGCAATGCCAAGCCCCTTCTGAAGTTCGATGTGCCCACAAATTCGTTTAAATCGGGATAAATTGGTGACTCTGTAGCTGGTTTAGGGAGGTATAGCGCTACGCACATACGTTAGGACACTCTTTAAAGGCAGCATCAACGCAATCTCGAAAGGTATCAAACTCATCCCATCGCTGTCGCATCCAATTCTTTAGCACGCTCCACCAGTGTTCAA
>JAESFK010000038.1_pt1 | contig 237155 bp, 203 predicted proteins | sample 9269391 | NCBI WGS metagenome assembly JAESFK01 (sample SAMN14506231, study PRJNA617097) | algae metagenome | isolation source: Drouetiella hepatica UHER 2000/2452 and co-occurring heterotrophs from... | place: Slovakia: Slovak Paradise National Park, Hrabusice, Kosice Region | collected... | reverse complement strand
CCGCTATTTTTGGGGGAATTACTAACAGAATCTATCCCCAACCCGCATTCTGACGTTGAGCTTGGTGTGAGTGCAACCATCCTCAAAGCCAGACATAGTCTGTTCTGCAAATTTTCGGACAAGTCTATTTTAACCATGCCTGAAAAATAATTAATGACTATCCAGTCGTTTAGTATGATGAATGGCTCTACCGTAAGCGGACGGACTATCACTTCGCTATGCTTCGCGGCTCGGTTTCACTCATCAGCGCCCATTCGGACTGCTGTACCTCATGAGTCTCAAGGGTGGGGAATTGACCCGTAGCGATTAAGAAGCTTGAATTAATGTTAATTCTTCAAGGCATTGTCGCTGATATCTCAGATGGTTCCTTAACTCAAGCTTCAGCTCAGTAAAAAGCTTAAGCAACTGACCTAAACAAGAATTCAAGCAGCCTAACCACATATTCAACGTTATATGTGCTGGATAAACACCTATCTTGTCAGGATTTATCCAGTGCATTTGCGTGTTAACACCTGCTTCTTAGGGAATTAAATAGAAAATTTGCGGTCTAAGTCTGGGTTTTGGGGCGTTATTTGTCATACGTGAGGGTTAATCCTGGAGAGTGGGGTGCTTATTTGTTATTTGCACAATAGCACCTCAAATGTCGGCATTCTCCCTCACTTGCCAATACCGCAACCTCCCTCCCCGTTTACCCGATCGCCCCTTCCCCAACTCTCTATCCCAAAAACACAAACAAACTTGTGCCAGAAAGAGCTTGACGATCGCCCCTTCTCTCCTATATTCTTATCCGCTAAGGTTGCTTTCTCGTATTCCTGCGCCAGCAGCCTTAAATCACCCAAAAACCTCTGGCGAGGTACGAAGTAGCTGTAACTACGACATACCTCTAACCTTACAGACCGTGTAGGCAGTCCGTAGGGCTTAAGCTAGTGTAGCTTTCTGGTTACACTCCTTGGCGCTACTTGTTAATCGATCGTGAGTAGCCATGTTTTTGGGGTTCCTTCTCGTTTCGCTTTGCAAACGAGATCTCTACAAGCGAACCCAAAACACAAAGGAGTAAATAACATGACCGGAGAATTCAATTTCTTCCAGCATCCCGCGTTGCAGCCCGAAGATAATCCCAGTCCCGAACGAGAACTCATTCGTGTGATTATCTTTGCTTCACGCGACGCGGTAAGAGCGACGATTCACGAATCCCATGTGCGAGGATTTCGGACGATCGATACTTGGAGTCCCTTGTTACCTACCCCTGACCCACTGAAATTTATGGCGATCAGCACCCACTATCGCCCGACCAACGACTAAGAAAGGGCGATCGCCCAGATGTAGCGGATGGATGACAGCACCCGTCCTCCGCTACTTACTCAATTTTCAGGATATTTTACTCGATCGCACCCCACAAAAACTTCCTGCTCCCGCCGTCTAGGCTGGGTTTTATTGGGTTTCGTTAGACTCAGCCCACTGTTTGTCTGCAAGTTCCTATAGAGTTGGTACAAGCAAACTGGCGATCGCTACAAGTACCGCTACCGCGAAACTATTTAAGGTTAGCTAAGTCTCGGTTCAGGTAATTCTACTTCGTCATAAATTGCTGCTAGAGAACACTGAAAGTCAATGCTGGTGAAGTGAACCAAAACTGATTCAGCATCCTGAATAATATCATCGGCAAAGTAAGCCGTTAATTCCCACTTATTTTGACTATTTAATTGAAAGCTCTCCACCCCCATTGTCTCAGCATTGACTAACACATACTCTTTGAGGGTTTCTAGTCGCCGATATTGCCTAAATTTCTCTCCGCGATCGTAGCCTTCTGTCCCTGGCAAGAGTACCTCAATAATTAGACAGGGATACTGCACCATCGTCTTAGCTTTGACATCGCGATCATCACAAGTCACCAAGACATCTGGGTAGAAGAATGGGCCGCTCTCACTCAGTCCCACTTTCGCATCCGCCATACGAACTTTACAGCCTCGACCTTTAAGGTAGCTTTTCAGGAGCGTGGTCAAGTTGACAGCTAAATCGTTATGCGGCAAAGTCCCTCCTGTCATAGCATAGGCTTCGCCATGGAGATATTCATGGCGAAATGCCTGTTGCTCTTCCCACGCAAGGTACTCATCGGCTGACATAAATAGGCGATCGGTGCTGGCGAGCATTGGGGAACCTCTCGACTAGGATAGGATTCTATTTCCAGTGTATGGGGTGAGGGAAAGGCTAAGCTCAAGTCTAATATTGCTCATGCGCTGGCGATCGGCCTATCTATAAAAGCTGCATACCCCTGAGTGAAGATTGTTTACCCACAGACGTGCTTCTGTGGAAAAAGCGGCACCTTAGTTTTAAATCCTGTTAGCTTAGAAGAACACAGTGTCCAGGCAAGATTAAAAGATATACTTCTTCAAGGATTTATTAGCGTTCTGTGGCAATGTTGCATCTGGCTCAGGTAAAGAAAAACCTTGAGGGCAAGGTAATGTTACGGTTGCTTGCTCAGCAAAAAGCCGAGTATGCATGGCTTTTATTGCCTGAAGAAAGCGATGTTCTTTGGGCAAATGCGGCAGACTGCATTGAAGGGGCGCTGGTTCTCGCTGAGATTTCTCCAACTCAACAAGTTCAAGACATTCAGGACGTAACCTCCTGGGTTTTAGATATTGTTAAGAAATATCTCAGTACGGGCATCACGCCTGAATTTTTGCAAGAAGAGGTTCAACGTGCCGAACAGTGGCGGCAGTCTCTCACCCTACAGAGCCAGGAACTAGGTAGGCGCGCGCTGGAAATGGAGGCTCGTCGAGACCAGATTCAGGAACTCGAAGAAAACTTAAAGCAGGAAAGGAAAAAGCTGGAGCTAATGGAACATCAGCTTAAGGCAGATATTGCCGGGGAGCTGTCAGAGGATGTCTGAGAAGTGTAATTTGCTACCCGAACCGCCCCCTAAATCCCCCAATTCTGGGGGACTTTGAATAAGAACTGGTTCGAAAGTCCCCCAGAATTGGGGGGTTGGGGGGCGAATGCAGAACATTTGATACTTTTCAGATATCCTCTCAGACCCAGATGCACTTGCCTGAATCAACGATCCGGTGCAGAAGCCCGATAGACAGTAACTTGATGAAGAGCTGTAAGCAGCTTGGCTGGGTAGCAGGCTGCTTTAGCGATCGCTTAATCAAGCACTAGCCCAAAGCCTTACTTAAAGCCCTACTTATTGATCCTTACCTTCACTGCTGATGAAGCCTCGTTTCACACGATCTCGTTCTGTTCAACCTCGATTTTTCAAGACATTGAAGCGATCTGCTGTTTTGGGGGTAGGGGCGATCGCCCTTATTTTCTGTAGCCTCATTTATGCCTACAAAATTGAGCCGAATTGGACGCAGATTGCCTATGTTCCTATAGAGATGCCTCGGCTGGCACCCGCCTTTCAAGGCTACCAAATTGCTCAAATCAGCGATGTTCATGCCGATCGCTGGATGACTCAAGATCGCTTGCAGCGTATCGTCAGGCTGATCAATTCTCTTCAGCCGGATGCGGTTGCCCTCACGGGTGATTTTGTGACGCGCGATGCCGATGTTTATGAATCTAGCTTAGTTGCAGCCTTTAAGGAGCTAAAGCCCAAAGACCTGACTGTTGCTGTCTTGGGCAACCATGATCAGTGGACAAGCCCGGAGGTGATTCGCAGAATGCTGAAGCGCAGCAATATCGTGGATGTCAGTAACTCTGTTGCGACTGTTCAACGCCAAGGCAGCCTCCTGCATCTGGCGGGCGTAGATGATGTCTGGACACAGCACGATCGCCTTGACCTAGTGCTCAACCAGCTTCCCGCCGCAGGAGCCGCCGTTCTCTTGGCACATGAGCCAGACTTTGCAGACACCAGCGCTGCCACCGGACGGTTTGATCTGCAAATTTCAGGTCACTCTCACGGCGGACAGGTGACATTGCCCTTTTGGGGCGCACCTCAACTGCCCCCCTATGGCAAAAAATATCCTTCGGGATACTATCGGGTCGGCAATATGGTGCAGTATACAAACCGAGGGATTGGTATGGTGAGTCCACGGGTGCGGTTTAACTGCCGCCCTGAAATTACAGTTTTTGTGCTGCAAACGAGTCGCGCCAAAGCCTAAATTGCCTTGTATGGCGCGACGCGCTCAGATCCAATGAGTTATTTTTTGAGAGCCGCGTGGAGCGCGGCTCTCAAAAAATAACTCGTCCTAACTCAATTACGTCATGCTACGGAAACTATTGCAGACACTATCGATAAGCTTGAATAGACTCCACCTGAAGCTGAAAAAATCCGGGTTGAAAATGCGGGTTGAGCGCACCGTCATATTCAAATTTGCTTAGCATCAGCTGCATGGCCGTGATGTGATTGGGAGCGATCGCCCTCCCCTCCACCGTCTTGGCGCGAAATACGGGAATCATAGCCGAGAAGGGAGCCTGAATCGTCACCCACTGATCGACTGAAGTATCAAATGAATAACAGTAGGCGATGCCATCCCAGCGATCTTCTGTCCGCAGCATAAATTTGTAGCGATTGCCATCGCCTTTGACTCGAAGTTCAATCCCTGTGTATTCAGACAAATCCAGAGGCGGCTCAAAGTTGCGAGTGCGGACGGATGCAAACCCCCCGGAGTTGGCGATCGAAACTTGCCCTGAGAAAGAGGCGGCTGTGGAATCAAACTGAATGCCGCTCTGGCTCACGCCCCCCATTACCACATCATCCAGTGCGCCCCACACCTGTGATAGTTGATCATGTGACTGATTAGCAGATTGCGTAAAATCAAAAATCAGGCGATGGGTGTCCGAACGATTCATCATAGGAAATAGGGCTTCAAGGTTGACTTGAGGATTGGGACGATTGCCAAACCACTGCTGGAACCAATCTATATTGCTGAGAAAGGGAATGGCGCCAAAATAGGAAAGCGTCTGAACAAACCTGCCCAGATCCCACTGACCTGAAGGGCGCGGGTTGAGATCACGCTGGCTAGGGGTTGGCTGAGAGTTTTGTTGACTCATGAGGAATAATGGATGTGAGGTTGTCTCTGAATAGTGCGGGTAAATTTGCTGATGCATCACCCCCTGAGACACTATTATCTAATTCTGGAATATTTAGCTCTGGAATATCTAGTTCTGGAATCATATCCATTCTTAGACTGACTTCCAAAAATATCCGAAATGCAATTCTCAGCTCAAGATCTAGGCAGGGCAAGATCTATGACCTCATCACAGAAGCTGTCGGCAGGTCTAGCGGCGCTCAAGCAGAAAGATTACGCAACAGCGATCGCCCAACTGGAGTCGGTCGATCCGTCTGAGCCTCACACCGTCCAGGAAAAAGCTCAGGCAGCACTGGTCAAGGCTTATGCTCAGACGGGGCAGGTGAATCGCGCGATCGCCCTCTGTCAAACCCTAGCCCAAAGCCCTAATCCACAGGTTCGCGATTGGGCTTCGCAAACCCTGAGTCATCTTTCTCAGCATTACTCCAGCAAGACGGAAGATGAAACCGGGTTTGTGCCGCTCAATTCTACGCCAGGGCGATCGCTCGATCAGCATGACCCAACTGGATTTGTGCCGTCACAAACTTCTCAGGATCGAACTTCTGAAGGCTCGAATCACCCTCGTAGCCAAACTCCTAGAGAAGTGATTCGGCGTAGCGTGGCGCTTCCAGCCGTCCAGTCTTCAGAAGCCCAGTCTTCAGAAGCCCAGTCTTCAGAAGCGCAGCCGCCAGAAGCTCAAACTGTCGTAGAATCGCTGTCTATTCCCTCAGAAGCTCTGGTTCTTCGATCGTCGCTGCCTGTGCCACCGCCCGCTACAACCTGGAAAAATGCTGCTAGAGCGCAAAAATGGGGTAGCTTAGGCACTGTCGATCGCTCCACCCTATGGGCTGTTACTGCCGGGACAGCGCTTGCCCTAATGTGGGTAATTCGCACCCTGCCCATGATGATGCAGGACAGCCTCTACTGGATTTGCTTCCAACTTGCGGCAATGACTCCGCTGAAGCAGTTTGTCTTTTGGGTGACTCCGGCTAGCGACCCGTGGCTGGGGGTCGCGATCGCCCTCCTCCTCTTATTTGCCGTCTCTCCCTGGCTATTGGATAAGCTATTGCAGCAGTTTTATGAGCTGCGATCGCTGAGGCTTTCAGCACTGGAATCCCATAGCCCTGAAGCCGTGAGGCTGCTCAAGCGCGTTTGCCAGCAGCGTCGTCAGCCGTTGCCTACGCTGGGCCTGCTGCCTACCGATGCCCCTCTGGCGCTGACCTATGGCTATCTGCCCCGCAATGCACGGATTGTCGTCAGTCAGGGATTGCTCAGTCAACTAGAAGATGAGGAAATTGCCGTCATCTATGCGGCTGAACTCGCCCATATTGCCCACTGGAACTTTGGGGTCATGTCCTGGCTGACGCTTGCGGCTCAGCTCCCGTATCTGCTCTATTGGCAAGCCTCAAATTGGGGAGATCGCCAGAGCGATCGCGTTCTACAAAGCCTTGCTGTCTTGGCTTCTGCCTTCGGCTACGGGCTTTTCTGGATCTGCCGCCTCCCTGGACTGTGGCTGTCTCGACTGCGGCTTTACCACAGCGATCGCACCGCATCAGAGCTTACGGGCAATCCCAATGGGCTGACGAGAGCGCTGCTAAAAGTGGCGATCGGCACAGCTCAAGTCATTCAGCGTTGGGAACACACGAGCTTTTTGTTGGAAAGCTTTGAGCCACTGACTCCCGTTGGATATCGCAGTGCCTTAACCGTGGGCAGTCTGTATTTGCGGCAGTCGGCATCGCTGGAGTGGGATCGCAGCAATCCCTATCGCCGCTGGCTGTCTTTACTCAATGCCCATCCGCCGCTGGGCGATCGGCTTCAGCTTTTGGCGCTCTATGCCAAGCACTGGCGGCTGACCCCAGAGCTAGATGCACAGACCCAAAACCAGCAGACCCAAAACCAGCAGACCCAAAAACCAGAGGCGAAAGCACCTTCAAATTCTCAACGCAGATTTTTGCTGCAAGCCGCTCCATTTGTGGGCAGTTTGGCAGGGCTGGCGATCGCGCTCATCCTTTGGCTGTTGGGCGGGCTGGCAGCTCGACTCAACTGGCTAGAGTTGAGCTGGCTCTGGGGCGATCGATCGGTGTTAATTGGCTCGATGCTGATCGGCTTCAGTATCGGTATGTTCACTCGAATTAATCTCTTTTTCCCAGACATCAAGCGATCGAATCTCTCAGTTAATCCCTCTCTTGTAGACCTGTTGCAATCTGATGCTAGCTTGCCCATAGACAGTCAGCCGCTACGTTTGCAAGGCAAGCTTTTGGGGCGGCGGGGTTTTGCCAACTGGCTACATCAAGACTTAATGCTGCTGACTGAAACAGGTCTGATTCGATTGCACCACACCTCGCGCTGGGGATTTCTGGGAGATCTGCTGCCTCAAAAACTGCGTCCTCTAGCTCTTATGAAGCATCCGGTGACGGTGACGGGCTGGTTTCGGCGAGGCGCAACGCCCTGGATCGATGTCGATACGATTCAGGGAAAAGGAGCTTTCTTGCAAAGCCAGCACCCGCTCTGGTCAACAGCTTTGGCGATCGCCTCAGCTTTGCTGGGTGCCTTTATTATCGTCCGGGGTGGTGCTTAAGCAGAGCTTCTCTACCTTTAGAGTGATTTTACCTTCGGTAAAACTAATTACATTTCACTCCTCAGATTGATTTGCTCGGTAATCGTCTGGCGGTAAAACTGTAGAGTGAAAAGCAGAAGAGTATGGTTGGGTTAAGAAATTAGCTCGACGAAATCTCGGTCAAATATGGTATCAGCCAAACAGTGGAGCGAATCGATGAAGCTCAGAAGCATATTAAAAAGAGCAGCCCTAATCGGCTGTGCTTTACTGGCGTTCTTAGGTCTACAGACAACATCTTTAACGGGCGGAGTTGCGATCGCGTCTCCTCTAAGCCAAATAGTTGCAGATAATCACATCAGCGGCAATGCTCCTAACGACAGAGCAATGGTGAACAAAGTTAAAGAGGATGTTAAATCAGCATTCGATAATGTTGCTGGCTCTGGTTCAGCAAACAGAATTGAAGGAAAGGCTCAGAAGGACTACGGTACCGCCCAGAGAAACTTGGGTAACGCCAAGAATCAAGTTCAGGGCGCTGCTAAGCAAATCCAAGGCAATGCTAAGCAGGCTACTGGCAAAGCTCAAAATGCTGTAGAGAACGCAACTGAAAGCGTTCAGGATAAAGCCAGTGACGCAATTGATGCGGTCAAAGATTTTTTCAATAAGTAGTAGTTCAAAATAAATTCTGGAGTAGTAGAAATGAATTTCACCAAAGTCAAATCAATTTTTTCTAGCTCGATCCGCTTTGTGGCGATCGCCTTTGCCTGCACGCTCATTCTGTTTTCCAACGGGGTTCCTGCTTTCGCGGGTGGCACACCTACCGATCCTCGTGAAGGCTCTGCTCGTCTAGATAGCCTCCAGCAGAAAGCTGAAGAGATTCTCCAGAAGCCCCCCATTGGCATGAAGGAAACGCAAGCTGAGGCAAACAAAGGTATTAACGAGATTCAAGGAGACTCCGACGCAAATGACATGAGCCGTCCTAGCAACTCTCGTCAAGTTAAGTCTGCCGCAGAGAGAGTTACGGAAGCGTTGGAAAAGGTGACTGGCAAAGAGTAGGTTATTACTGAAATCTGCAAGGTCTATTGGGTTGGATTTAATAATTAGCTCATAACGGAGAGACATAGCCTAGCTATGTCTCTCCGTTATTTTTAGCTACAGCAGCCTTGCTGAGAGGGCGGCACATCCAGCGCCGGATTGGCGGTGAAAAAGCCTACTGGCTTTAGCATGAAGCCAGAATAGGCAGTCGGCATTACCGGGTGATCTTCAGGACGAGGAATATGGTGATGTCCAAAGACGTACCAAACCACGACATCCCTATCGGCAATGGGGCGATCGGCTGCTGTCCACTTGGGCAACCCTTCACCTCCAGGGTGCTGATTGGGGTAATCTCCTGCCGGATAGCGTTCCGAGGCTTCATAGGGTGTTACCCACAGGTGCTTGGTCATAAAGCGGGCGCGATTGAGGATAGGGGAATCCGGGTGGGCGAAGGGCAAAACGTTTTCACCCGGAATGATTTTGTAGCCGACAGGTTGCCCCAAGCGATTATGAACAGCAGGGTTGACGACTTTCCAGTAGCGTGCCGAGAGCGGATTAACGATTCTCTGTGCCGATCGCTCGGTTTCTAGCAGCTCAGATTTGGCGAAGAATGCATTGCCGTAAGGATTTGTTTCTCCCATAGGTTCTGCTTCTGAGTTGACTTCGTATACCGAGTTGTTCACGCCATCGATATCAAAGTCGAGTCGCATTCCAAAGAAATGCTGGTGGTTAATAGCATTCAGTTCTGGAGCAACCACGGTACCAAATTTGGGGAAATCGGACAGCGCTCCGCACAGCAAAATTCCTGTTAGCTTGATTTCATATTGAATTGTGCCATCCTGATAGAAGTACCAGAAAAAGCCGTACTCATAGTTATCCACCGTGGCAATGAAGGAGAGGACAAGCCGACGCGATCGTCTCACCTCCACCGCATCAATCCGCCAGTCCGTATGCTTCCAAAGCATGCCATAGTCTTCTTCATGCAGGCAAATCGCGTTTTCTGTGACCGATACCTCTCCCCGACTGTTGGTGAGAACGCCATCAAAGTAGTGGATCTCCCCCACACAATCGCAGCCCAATGTCAGGGAATTGGCTAAAACGCCTACGCCATGTTCGCCCAGGTCAAAGGCATTTTTGCGGAAGTGCTGCACGCGCGGATCGCCGTAGGGCACCACCATTTCTGCCATAGAAGCCCGGTAGAGAATCGGACGCACTTTACCTTGCTCTTGCCCCTGATCTTCGTAGCCTACCTGATAGAGAACTAGCCCTTCGCGGGGTGTAAAGCCAACCCGCAAATCCCACTTTTGCCAGCGAATGTGATGTCCGTCTACCTGGAAGCTGGTGCCCTGCGGCTGTGTGATCTGTAGCAGCTTGATGTCTTGCCGCATTTCTGATGCAAACTTCTCGCCATATTCGCTAGGTTCGGGCGGGATGGGCACCACGCCCAAGTCTTCAATACGCAACACCTGCATGGTGTTGAGGTCTACAACTGGAACTAAGCCATCGATCGGACGAGCGTAGAAATTGCCGTCGGGTGTTGCTCTCAAATAACACAAGCAGCGCGACAGTCGAATGCCTTTTTCGTCCTCAAAGCCAAAGTTGCCGATCGCCCAGGGATCGACCACGACTAGCGCTAAATCTGTAATCCCCCGCTTGTTTATGGCTTTCACAAACTCTGGATGCGCCTTGACTGCCGCCTCGCACTCCACCAACTCATCCGGCATGATGTTGGGCTGCACGTTGGGAATATGTGTCCAGGACACCCCCTGCTGCCGAGTTAGAGAGACGATCGCCTCATAGGTGTTGCCCGTGGCATTGTCTAGCAAGATTAGGAAGGCTTGGCGATCGATCGCATCACCGGGCTGAAAGCTCAAGACTTCTGCCTTGGGCGGTTCATGCAGCGTAACGCAGGGAAAGCGAAACTGATTGCTAACATTTTTTTCGCGCCGGATAATTGCTACAGCAGCTTCCACTTCGGCGACGGTCAACGGTTCTAGAGGATGGGTTGGCTGAGAGTGGGGCGATCGGAATAGCTCAGGAGTAGTCATAATCAGGGATTATTAGAATCAAGGGTCGTTATCAGCGCTCTGGTGCAGGAGGCATAAACTTTACCATGGCACATGAAGGCGCTCATGATATTACAAACTGTAATATTTCATGCCTACCTCTGGGGCATCGCGTTCAATAGGAGAACAGTAGGAAAACGGCTCAGAATCAGAACAATTTAGGAATAATCTGGGTTCTCTTCCGTAACCCCGCCGTTCTGTTATGGCTGTCGCCAGTTTGCTTAGGACATTTATTTATGCGGAGCGTTCTCGCCCCGCACAAATATCCCCGTCCTAGCCGCCTTGGCGGTTGCTATATGTCATAATCTCCTGAGATTACTCTGGGAGATTCGTTTAGTGTCAGACATCTTCGTTATGCTTCGCAATCAAGACAACATTGCGTTAACGTCGATCGACGGCATCCCGTTTGTTACTTTATTGAGGCAAAATGAGTGGACTGTTGCTGAAGAAATTGTTGAGCTAATTTATGCCGATGCTGGCTTTGATGACTTACCGTTAGGGAAATACATTGTGGTTGTACGGCATAAATCTGTGGAGCCGCTAGAGGTGAAGTATGAAGTGACGATCGCAGATGAAGATGAGGTCGTTTTCTTGACGTTCGTGTATCTGGAGCCAGAGCGCGTTTTTCTTAAAGTTAGTGCTTCCACAGAAATGAGGTTGTAACGCATGACAGCTAAGGTGATTCCGTCTAGTTCCATTAAGGCATTTCGCTATCGGGTTCATGCCTTAGAGCAGCATCTCTGGAACGAGAAAGACCCCACCCGCCGCGCCAATTTGGCTCTCCAACTCGCCGATGCGGCTACAACGCTGGCACGGCTAGAAATGTGTGCTTCTCAAAAATCTCAGCAAGAAGATTTGCCCTGCTAGGTAATGCCCTGCTAGGTAATGCTAGCTGTCCACCAGCATCCTGCTTTGCAACTGATGCAGGAGTCGGGTTACTTTCGCCAAATCCTTGTCACCTGCCGATTTCTCTACGCCACTTGAGACATCAATGCCGTCAGGATGGATCTGACTCACAGCCTCCAAGACGTTATCGGGTGTGATGCCTCCAGCTAGCAGCCAAGGGCAAAAAGGGCGAAAGTGCTTGAGACTGAGCCAATCTAGCGTTCTTCCGGTACCGCCATACATTCCAGCATGGGAGGCTTGAGGATCGAATGCATCTAGCAGCAAGGCATCGATCGCCCCTTCATAGCTCTGGGTTTGCTGCAAAGTTTCGGCGCTCTGCACCCGCAGGGCTTTGATGATTTCCGTATGGGGGAGCGCCTCACGCAATTTCCGGCAAAACTGAGGCGACTCGCTGCCATGAAGCTGGACGGCGCTGAGCTGACCGATCGCCGCTGTCCCAACAATTTCCTCGATCGCGGCATCCACGAATACTCCAACGCGATCGATCGGACTCGTCGGCAGATTTTCCACCACAGCTCGAATTTGTTCTGGGGTGACGTAGCGGGAAGACTGCCGTACACAGATAAATCCCAGAGCGGTTGCACCCAGTTGGGCGATCGATCGTCCTTGGTCAGGCTGAGTAATTCCGCAAATTTTAATCCGCATGAGTTAGAGAGTTTGTGAAGATTTCACCATAGCGCGATCGGTAGCTTATTGTGTTGATCCATCTTCTCCCAAGACTATCAAACAGTCCAATTTTCTAGCGCTAATCCTGGCACTTTTTCAAAGTCGCTGATATTTCGAGTGAGAAGCACCAAATTTCTTGAAAGCGCGATCGATGCAATTCTTAAATCCATGGTTGAGACGCGCACTCGTTGCTCTCGTAATTCATTGAAAATTGCGATCGCCTCTGCATCAAGCTGTAAAACTGGAGCCGCTGAAAAGCCTTGGAGCGTCTCTAGTAAAAGCGTGTATCCACGGATTACGTCAACTCTTGTCCGGGCGCGATTGATGAAATTGTGAGCACCCAATATCTGTTCATGAAAGCTGATAATAGACAAACCAAAATCTGCGGCTGGAAGTTGAGAAATTCGAGCTGCCAGATTCTTAAAATCTGAACCAGAACGGCGCTGTAGAGCACTGATGTGGTCAGTGTCTAGTAGATATCTCACGTCAGATTATTATGCTCATCCATGGGTTTGTCAGCTTGACGAAAAGAACGCCCATACTCTGAAGCCTCCAGAAAGGCAGACTCATCAGAGATAGAGCCAATCAGGTGATCAAACCAGTTGATGGAAGTGGGCTTAGCAGCAGATTTCTGCTTAAGGTCAGCAACTTCCTCTTCAAGCATTGCCAAACGCCGTTCAAGCGTTGCTTCATCTAGCATGATTGTTTTCTTTAACACTACGTATGGCAACCGCCAAGGCGGTTGGGACGGGGACATTTTTGGTGGGGCGCACAGCGCCCCACCAAAAATGTCCTAAGCAAACTGGCAAAAATTGAACAAAGAAGACTATGTACAAGAATGAGTTGAATATTTGTATATATTACCTTAGCTGAGCAAACTTCTAGCTCCTCTTTCAGGTGTGAATTTTTTGAAAGGGTTGCTCAGCAACCCTTTCAAAAAAATTCATACTCAGATTATGCAATGTCAAAAGTTACTCCGGTAGCTTGTACTGTCCGACAATGCGCTTGGCGTATTCGGGCACATGCGCCTCTAGCTTCTCTGGATGGTGACGCTTGACGTACAGGTAGTTGCGGGTGAAGTGAGAGTCGATCGAAAAACGCGCATATTCCAAGCCTTTAGGGCCAATTTTTTCGATGACCACGCCCATGAGTTGAGCTGCCCACATGGGTAAAGTTACGCCTTTGTCGTAAGCGGGAATGCTCTGCTGCACAGCGTTTTTACGATTGCCCTTCGACATTACAGGCTGGGTTTCAATCTGATCCATTGCCAGATCCAACATTTCCTGACCGCGATCGTTTCTCACGACAATCCATTGCCAGCCAAAGGGTGCGCCCATGTATCCTACGACGAGGTCAGCGAGAGAATTAACGTAGTCAAAACAGCTCATACAGGAAGGCGCGAATACATCCTTAAGCTGATTTGTTTTTAGTCCAAAGAAAGGCACCGTTTCCGTCGAGCCATCTTCGTGTTTGAAATGCACTCGAAAGTCCTGCATGAATTCATAGTGAACTACCGTAGAGGGCGATCGGCTAGTGGTGTCTAGAAACTTTTGTAGTCCTGCACGGGTAACATTATCGACGCAGGGCGTTCCCAAAACATAGAGCTTCTCTAAGCCTAGCTCTTTCTCAACTGCCCTCAACGCCTGAATTTGGCAACCCACGCCAATCACCAGTAGCCGCTTTAAGCCCGATCGCTCAATCTCTTCCAGCACCGACAGATTGGGCGAGAGGGTCGGCTTGTTCACCTTTGCCGCCAAAATTTCCTCTGGAGTGCGGGCGATGACTGGCATCGGCTGAAAGCGATCATCCTCAGTGTTCTGGACGCAAACGACTCCTTCTACCAGACCGCGATTCAGCATCTCAATGGCGATCGAGCTAACGATGCCCGTCCATTGCGCCCCAGCGATCGGCTCCGTTTTTCGAGCGGCAATCATGGTCTGACTCACGCCAAAATACCAGTCGTCTTCACTCGCCAAATCGCGGCTACGCCCGTGAGTCTGCTCCTCTAGCTCCGGAATCTGCTGGTTGAGAAAAGCGCAGGCTTCCTTCACGTAATGCACGTAGTAGGTATCGCACAGCCCACACTCGCTGCACAGCTCTTTGGCAGGGCGACGGCTGCTAGGCTTCAAGGCTTTGGCTTTTCTATGTCCTAGCTGGGGGTTATTCGGAGAATTAGGCAGTGCAGAGGTCATGCGGGTAAGGGAATTTGCGATCGGCTCCTGCTAATCACCATACCGCAATTGGGGGAGGGTGTGAGGATCAGTTTTTACCTGTGCGCCCTACCCTAGCAAGCGAATCTTAGTTTGCGTCCTGCACCGGAATTTCAACGACAAATTCCGTTCCCTTTCCTGGTTCAGACTGAAAATATAGTTTGCCTTGATGTCGCTCTGTCACGATTTGATGGCTAATGGACAATCCTAAGCCTGTTCCTTTGCCAACAGGCTTAGTTGTAAAAAATGGATCAAAGAGTTTGGCTTGAGTGGATTCTATAATGCCCGATCCATTATCCGAAATTGAGACTTTAATCCGATTGGACTGGATGCGATCGGTATGAATCTGAATTTTAGGGTTGAGTTTCGCCTGTCCGGCTGAACGAGGTCTTCTCGCCCCTTCTTCTAGCGCATCGATCGCATTTGCCAGAATATTCATAAACACCTGATTGAGCTGCCCCGGATAGCATTTGACGAGTGGAAGTTCACCATAATTTTTAATAATTTCAATATCAGGACAGCGATCGCCTAGCTTCAAGCGATGCTGCAAAATCAGCAGCGTACTATCCAATCCATCATGTATATTTACTTCCTTATATTCCGCTTCATCTAGTCGGGAGAAATTCCGTAGACTTAAGACAATTTCCCGAATTCGCGTTGTGCCAACCTCCATAGATTGCAGAGTTTTTTTGAAATCTTTCGTCAGGAAATCTAGATCGAGTGCATCAATTTTATCTTGAATAGCGGGTGAAGGCTGAGGGTAGGAGTTCTGATACAAATCAACCAGATCAAGCAACCCGTTCGCATATTGATTCGCAAACTGAAGATTTCCATGAATGAAGTTCACTGGATTGTTAATTTCATGAGCCACACCTGCCACCATTTTTCCCAAGCCCGACATTTTCTCAGTTTGAATCAGCTGAGTTTGTGCTTGCTTTAATTCCTGTAGCGCTGCTTCCAGCTGTTGAGCTTGCACCTTAAATTGGCGTTGTGATGCTTGCAGAGTTTCTGTATCTTCCTGAATGGTGGCTGCCATCCGATCGAATGCCGTTGCAATCTGTGCCAGTTCATCTGAGCCTTGTAGCTCTACTCTGGTGTTTAGCTCTCCTTGGGCAAATTTCTCGCTGCCCAAAACAAGCTGCTTTGCCCGACGAGTCACAATTTGATCGAGTAAAATTCCTACGACAATGCATAACAGCGTTAGGATACCAATCAGTTCGGTTGATTGATTCAGGGCATCTGCAATCGATCGCTGGACTAGCTGCTGCAAATCATAGTCCAAAATGATCACCCCCACATTGCTAGAGCGCAGTTCCCCCGGTTTGCCCGGTAGCTGAACCGGATACACAGCCCGAATCCGGGTTTGATCTGAGCTGACGATCGCTTCCCCTGCCAGCTTTTGGCGGACTTGCTCAGCAACCGGAACTAGCTCGGCAAGTTGGGTCATGCTGAGGGACTGCTGGCGAAGTTCATAGCGCGACGCATTGCGAATGCGATTAGTGGAATCGCAAAACAAGGCTAAGTCTAGGTTAGTATCCCCTGCCAAGCGACTAATCACCAGCGAAATTCCTTCTGCCTGAGCATCTTGGATATCCGATCGGCGATAAAGATATTCCAGGAGCTGAGCCGTAGTTGATGCAGTCAATCTGGCATTGTGAGTCAGTTCGATTTCTGCACGCTGCCGAGCCAGATCAACTTGTCGTTGAAAGGAAAAGCTGCCCATCACACATCCCATAATTAATAGAATGCCGGGAAGAGTTAGGCGCAGCGAAAAGGGAAAAGCTTTCATCGCAAAGGATCTACTTTCAGTAAATTGTAAAGCGTTCCATCACTCATTTGTTCCATTACTAATTTATTGATTGAATGCGTATAGATTTTATTGAACGTAATATAGCTCAAATGTTTGAAAAGGATCAGCTCTCCATTGACCGCTTAGATTTCCCAGAGTAAAGGAATTTAGGCGGCAGTTTGGGTGGCAATGGGCACTGTGCAATCTTCTACCTATCGATTCAGTCTATTCGACAGATTTAACAAATTCATCGTTCAACAATTGCTCAAGAGATGGAAGCCGTTTCAGAAGCTTTTTACTGATCATGAATTTACCTAGCTGCTCTGTTCTTTTAAGTAAAGAAGCATCCGTTTGACCGAGTAGAGTCAGGTTAGCTTGCAGATCTGGAATTTCTATTAGCTTTAGAGACTCAGTGAATTGTTCTGGGGTAACTTGTTCTCGCAGTGCCATGCGGCGATCGGCATCTTCAGGATGCTGCTTGCGATACTCTAGCGCCCGGAACCAGCCTTGAATGAGTTTTTCCATCGTAGCCTTGTGAGGCTTGAGCAAGTCTCGACGAGTCACCAGTACATCCACCACTTCACCTGGGATTTTCGAGCTGTCAAATAGGATTTTCGCTCCGAGTTTGAGCAGGTTCGATCGCACTGGTTCAAACGTAACCACTGCATCTACTACACCCTGTTTGAAAGCTTGCTCATGCTCTGAAACACCCAATGACACAATTTGAACATCGCTTAGCTGTAGTCCAGCTTTCTCTAAGACACGGGTGAGAATGTAGCCGCCCAGCGCGCTAGATTCAACGCCAATTCTATGCCCTTTCAGCGCTTGTAGGGTTGAAATTTCGGGTCGAGCCATTACCACATCAGCACCGCTGGAGAAATCCATGACGAGCACCGCCTGAATATCTGGATTGGTTTCGGACAGCAGCAACGCCTCATCCATTGTCAACCCAGCCGATTCAATGTCTCCATTGCGGAGCGCTTGAGTCACCTCTGTCGCAGAAGGGTAATCCCGCAGTTTAATCAACTGATCTGGATAGTAGCCCAAATCTCGCGCTAAAAACAGAGGCTCATATCCCGGCCAAATGACTGCACCAACGCGCATAGGAGCTTGCGGCTGCTGAGAGCAACTGATCAAGATGGCAACTAAACAGGTGGCGATCGCTGTTAAGACAGGTTTAGCAGATTGCCTCACCCAGCCAAGAAACCCAGAGCAAGAGCGTTTCATAGCGACTTAAAAATAATGAGATACGGTTAATATTCCCAAACCTGAGCAAATTAGCCAATTGCTTCATCAGCAGTTTGGATTGCAGCAGTTTAGATTGCGCTGCTGCGATCGCAGCGGAGATCCGCTCCGTATGGACAGCTGACAACAATCTGCACTACGTCCTAGACCTTTATTCCAATCCTGCCCGAATGGTTCAGGACGGGTTAGGATTATACGAATATCAAATTTTCATCCAAAACATTGAGGCGAGTTGATAGCACTTCTCAAAGCCGACTTTTCCCCGTTTGATGACTTTCCTGCCCACGAGTATCGGTTAGCTAACGGGCTGACGCTGATTTATCAACAACTGCCCGCCTCGCCCGCAGTCGTGGTGGATGTCTGGGTACGTGCTGGAGCGATCGCTGAACCTGATGCCTGGTCAGGTATGGCACATTTTCTAGAGCACATGATTTTCAAGGGAACCGATCGCCTACCGCCCGGTAAGTTTGATCAAATCATTGAGAATCGCGGTGGCTTGACGAATGCCGCTACGAGCTACGACTATGCCCACTACTACATCAATACGGCAGCTTCTGATCTGCCTGAAACGCTGCCTTGCCTTGCCGATCTGCTGGTGAATGCCGCCATCCCTGATGAAGAATTTGGGCTAGAGCGCGAGGTCGTCTTAGAGGAAATTCGCCAGTCGCAGGATGATCCGGACGGGCTGGGCTTTCAGGCTTTGATGGAAAGTGTTTATCGACAGCACCCTTATGGTCGTCCGATCTTGGGTGATCCCGAAACTTTGATGGCGCGATCGCCCGAAGAAATGCGCTGCTTCCATCGCGCCCATTATCAACCCGAAAATATGACGGTGGTGGTGGTCGGGGATGTGGGTTGGGAATCGGTACGAGAGGAAGTGGAGAAATCCTTTAGCTTCGGTTCACCTGCCGTCTGTCCTCGTCCCACGATCTGGGCAGAGCCGCCGATGACCGAGATCCGGCGACAGGAGCTTGCTTTGCCTCGCCTAGAGCAAGCCCGACTGCTGATGGCTTGGGTGGCACCCGGAGTTGAAGACATGCGAACTGCCTACGGGCTAGATCTGCTGTCAGTGCTGCTGGCTGGAGGGCGTACGTCGCGCCTAGTGCGGGAACTGCGAGAAGCGCGACAGCTAGTGCAGGATGTCGGCAGCGGCTTCTCGCTGCAACGAGACTCTAGCCTATTTACAATCACCGCATGGCTGGAACCACAGCATTTGGGGCAAGTGGAGGCAATTATTGGCGATCGCCTCGCTGAGCTTGCCGCCGTTGCCGTTAGCGAAACTGAGCTAAACCGCTACAAGCGGCTGTTGTGCAACGATTACGCCTTTTCGACTGAGACAGCAGGTCAAGTTGCCGGACTCTATGGCTACTACAGTACGATCGCCCAAGCCCGTCTATCAGTTCGCTATCCTGGAGTGATTCAGTCATTTCAGCCGGAAGAACTGCGGCAGTTGGCTTGTCAATACCTTTCGCCACTGCGCTATGCTGCCACGGTGCTGCTGCCATCCCTTCACTAATTTTTTATTGAATCCATGCCTGTAAAGCATAGCGTCGCTCATTTGTTGCAAAATCGCACGGTTCATCGAGCGGTTCTTGAAAACGGTATTGTCATACTGACGGTGGAGAATCCGGCAGCCGATATTGTTGCCGGACGGATCTTCGTTCAGGCGGGTGGACGCTATGAGTCGCCTGAGCAAGCCGGACTCTCGCACCTGATGGCTTCGGTGATCACCAAGGGCACCGATCGCCTCTCTTCTCAGGAAATTGCCGAGCGGGTAGAATCCGTAGGGGCAAGTCTGGGAGCCGATGCCGCCTCCGACTACTGCCTGATGAGCCTGAAGACCGTTTCTGCCGACTTCGCCGAAATGCTGGAGCTGATGGCAGAAATCATGCGATCGCCCTCTTTCCCCACCGCCGAAGTTGAGCTAGAGCGCCGTCTGACGCTGCAAGGCATTCGCTCAATGCAGGAACAGCCCTTTTCGATCGCCAATAGCCAGCTCCGGCAGATGATGTACCAAAATCATCCCTATGCTTTGCCCAGTCTGGGCACTGAAGAAACGGCAAGCCAGCTGACTCAAGCAGATCTACAGCGCTATCACGCCACTTATTTTCGTCCAGAGAACTTAGTCTTTAGCATTGTTGGACGCATTGCCTCTGAGGAGGCGATTGGTTTAGTCGATCGCTTCTTTGGCGATTGGCAGCCCTTGCAGCTCAACGCACCTGTACCGCCGCCGCACTTGCCTACCCTCATGCCTTACCCCGATCGAGTTGTGACGGTGCAAGAGACTCAGCAGGCGATCGTCATGTTGGGATATTTGGCGGTAGCGGTCAATAGCCCCGATCATATGGCGCTAAAGCTGCTGAATACCTATCTAGGCAACGGTTTATCCAGTCGGCTGTTTGTCGAACTGCGAGAAAAGCGGGGCTTAGCCTACGAAGTTTCTGCCTTTTACCCGACTCGTGCGGATGTGTCGCATTTCGTCGCCTACATGGGCACTGCGCCTGAGAATGCAGCGATCGCCCTAGAGGGGTTGCGGCATGAGGTCGATCGGCTGCGCACCACACCTCTGACTGACGACGAGCTGCAATCGACCAAAAATAAGCTCTTGGGGCAGTACGCGCTTGGCAAACAAACAAATGCCCAGATTGCTCAAATCTTCGGCTGGTATGAAACGCTGGGGCTGGGTATCGACTTTGATGAGCGGTTCCAGCAGCAGGTCGCCGATGTCACGGTAGAAATTGCCCAAGAAGTCGCCGATCGCTATTTCATTGAGCCGTATGTGTCGCTCGTTGGCTCCGAAAAAGCAGCAGAACTGGCGGCAAAAGCAGCTATTTAGCTTCTTGTTATCTTAGCCCTGCGATCGCAGTAGAAATTCTCTACTTGCTAGGCGCACCTGACAAAGCCGTTGTCACACCCAGACCCATGTACGTGCTTCCGGCAAAATACTTCTGGAAGCGCAGAAATTTTGTGCTGCGCTTGAGCCACTGCCCGATCGTCCCAGCCACCAGCGCATACATGCCATCGCTACAGCTTGCAACCCCGGTAAAAATGCAGCCCAGCAGGATTGCCTGTAGCGCCACAGATCCTTTGGCGGGGTCAATGAACTGAGGCAGAAATGCCATAAAGAACAGAGCTGGTTTAGGATTGAGCGCATTAACGATAAATCCCTGGAGAAAGATGCGCTTTAAGCTGGCAGTCCGTAGAGTTGCGGTGAATTGAAGATGGGAGCGATCGCACAGCTGGCAAATTCCTAGATAAATTAGGTAAGCGGCTCCCAAATATTTGACGATGTTGAAGGCCAGCACTGAGGAGAGGAGTAGAGCTGAGAGGCCCAAAGCAGCAGCGAGAATGTGAACTAAATCGCCGCTGGCAATACCTAACACGGAGACAATGCCCGCCGTGCGTCCTTGATTGATGCTGCGCGTGACAATGTAGAGGACTGCGGAACCCGGCGTGACAGCCAGCGCCCAAGATGCAAACATAAACAGAAGTAGGCTGGACGGTTCGGGTAGCAGCATATGATGTTCAAGGAGAATATCAGGCATGATCAGCGAACTACAGAGTTTAATGGACGATCGCTTGAAGGTGACTTCATCTCAAATCGCCGCATTCTGCCAGCGGTGGAACATTACGGAGTTGGCTCTGTTTGGCTCTGTACTGCGAGATGACTTTCGTCCCGATAGCGACATTGATCTTTTGGTCACTTTTGCGCCTGATCCAGTTTGGAGCCTGTTTGACTGGGTGGATATGAAGGAAGAGCTTGAGGCAATGTTGGATAGGAAAGTAGACATTGCAGATAAGGAAAAGCTGAAAAATCCTTATCGGCGCTACGAGATCTTGAGAACCTGTCAGGTGCTCTATGAAAGCAAATAATCGTGACGCTGGCTCGCTATGGGATATGCGGCAAGCTATAGAGAGAATTCAGGAATTCACAAAGGAGCTCTCCTATGAATCTTATCTAGAGAGCCTGCTGATTCAAAGCGCAGTTGAGAGGCAGCTTGAGATTTTGGGTGAAGCCGCTCGTAGAATATCAGACGAATTTCGACGATCGCATCCAGAAATCGACTGGCGGAGAATCATTGGGTTACGCAATATCTTAATTCATCGCTACGATGAAATTCGTCAAAATGCAGTTTGGGCTGTTATTGTCGCAGAACTCAAACCGCTTTTGTCTCATTTGAATCCTCTGATCGTGTCTTTACCAGATACTGAGATATCAGATAGTGAGCAACCTAATGCCCCGCCATGCTGTGGCTAATGGCGGAGAAATCGGCTTTATCAATATCGCTCTCGTAGGAGAACTTGCCGCCGCTGATCACGAGCAAGCGATCGCTCAACTTTAAGAGTTCATCTAAATCTTCGCTGACCAGCAGCACCGCCACGCCGCGATTGCGAGCTTCAACAATCTGCCCATGAATGAATTCTACGGCTGCAAAGTCTAAGCCGAAGCAGGGGTTTGCCGCAATCAGCAAATTAATGTGTTCAGAGGAAAGCTCGCGCGCCAAGACGGCTCTTTGAACATTGCCACCCGAAAGGTTGCTGATGGGAGTTTCGGGCGAGGGCGTTTTGACAGAGAACTGCTTGATCAATCCCTGCGCCGTATTGCGGATAGCGTTGAGAATCAGCATCACCCCTTTTGCCTGAGGGGGGCGATCGAACGTCCTTAGCGCCATATTTTCAGCAACGCTCATGTGGGGCACACAGGCGTTGCGGAGCGGCTCTTCAGGGAGGGCAAACACCTTGTGGCTAAACATCTCGCCACGCGTGGCGGTGTAGGGTTTGCCGTTCACTAGGATTTGTCCTGAAGTGGGCGATCGCTGTCCGGCAAGCACCTCTACCAGCTCTTTCTGTCCGTTCCCAGAGATTCCGGCAATCCCGACAATCTCGCCGCTCCGAACCGTCAGACTCAGCCCATTGACGGCAGGTAGCCCGCTGTCTTTAATGGCGTGAATATCCTGCACCTCTAGGACGGGGGCAGCGTTCTGGTGTGCCACCTTGGAGACGGGTTGAGCCTCTCTCCGCTCGCCCATCATCATTTCCGCCATGTCGGATATGCTCAGATCTGTGACAGAGCCACTTCCGGCAAACTTACCTTTGCGAAGGACAGTGACTTCATCGGCGAACCTTGTCACCTCGCGAAATTTGTGGGTGATGATTAGCACGCTAAGTTTACCTGCCGTCACCTGCTGCCGGATAAGCCCCAGCACCTCGTCAGCTTCATCGGGGGTGAGGACAGAGGTGGGTTCGTCGAGAATTAAGATTTTGCTCTTGAGATAGAGCTGTTTCAGGATCTCCAGCTTTTGCTTTTGTCCAGCAGCCAGCTGCGAAATCGGCAGTTCTAGCGGCACCTGAAAAGGGGCGTTCGCCATAAAGGCGCTCAGCTTATCCTGTTCGTCTTTCCAGTTAATTAACGCGGGGCTATCAATGCGGGACAACACCAGGTTCTCTGCAACCGTCATTGCCGGAACAGAGGTGAAATGCTGATATACCATGCCTACCCCGTAGCGCTGTGCGTCTCTGGGGCTGTCGATCGTCCGAGAATGCTTGTCAATCAACACATCGCCGCGATCGGGTCGGTAGAAGCCCATGATGCACTTTACCAGGGTGCTTTTTCCGGCACCGTTTTCTCCGAGCAAGGCGTGAAAGGTGCCGGGTTTGAGCAGCATGGAAACGTTGTCTAGGGCGACTAATTTGCCGAACTGCTTAGTCATGTTGACAACTTCGAGTTCGGGAGGAGCTTCGGTTTCGATGATGAGGGGGGTGGTGACGGTGGTCATAGTGGGTGAATAAGGGGATGGGTGGATGGGTAAAGGAGGGGATGAGAGGGAAGGAGGGGGAGGGTGACTATAGGGTTTGTAGGGCTTTGAGGACGGCAGGAGAATCGGCGACAGCTCCAAATACGCCGCCCTGCATCGTGACCATTTTGAGGGCAGCGAGGTGGTTGCCCAGATCGGTGGCGGCAGTGCAGTCGGAGAGGATGAGGCATTCGTAGCCGCGATCGTTCGCATCTCGCATCGTGGTGTGGACGCAAACATCGGTGGTGATGCCCGTGAGAATGATGTTTTGGATGCCTTTGCCCTTGAGCAGCAGATCGAGATCGGTCGCGTAGAAAGAGCCTTTACCGGGCTTGTCGATGATTGCCTCGCCGGGGAGGGGAGCCAATTCTGGGATAATCTCCCAGCCCGGTTCGCCGCGCACCAGAATCTTGCCGCAGGGACCAGGGTCGCCAATGCCAGCCCCCATCTGCCGCGATCGCCAGCGCTTGTTTTCCGGCAGGTCGGCGAGGTCGGGTCGGTGCCCTTCGCGGGTGTGCATGATGGGGAAGCCGTGGGAGCGCATGGCTGCCAGCAGGATTTGGAGGGGAGCGATCGGCGATCGGGTCAGCGACAGGTCATAGCCCATCTTGTCTACATAGCCACCTTCGCCGCAAAAGTCGATCTGCATGTCAATAATCAGCAGGACGGTGTTTTGCGGTCGCAGATCGCCGTTGTAGGGATAGGGGTAGGGATCGGCTTTGATGAATAGTCCCATTTAGCTCCAGGTTGCTCTAGTGATGAGTCAAAGACTCTAGTGAATTTAGTCGAATAAGAGTTGGCGGGTGGATGGGTATGGATGGGTGGATGGGTGTGGATGGGTGGATGGGTGTGGATGGGTGGATGGGTGTGGATGGGTGGATGGGAAACCCTCATCCCTTCATCCACCCATCCCCTCATCCACCCATCCCCCTAATTCGCCACGTCCACTACATGTAATGCCTCTCCTTCGTAGGTGCGATCGGGAGCCGGAAACCCGCAGGAGGTGCCGTCCTTGTAAATGACCTGATCTTCCCAGGGCAAGCGATAGTGGCCCTGTACCAGATCTTTCATATAGGTGTAGGGGCAGTCTTGGGCGCCGCCACTGACTGCCGTGTAGCCGCGATGTCCAAACTGGTAGATATTGTTCTCAACGCTCCAGTGATTCCGAGCTTCGCGCACCAGATCGGGGCGCAGCTCGGCAGTAATGATTTCGTCGGGGCGGTGGCTGCCCATGACCAGCGGCACGCCATCAAAGTTGACGAACATACCCTCGCCCATGGAGTCGAAGCTGCCGTCAGAGCCGCACATACAGACGGAGGCAGTGTAGATCAAGTTACAGAAAGCGTTTGCCTGGTTGGTAATTTGCCAAGAGTGCCGAATGGGCGCGGTGTAGCCCGCCGTGCGGATCATGATTTCGGCTCCCTTATAGGCGCATTCTCGCGCCATTTCGGGGAACATGCCATCATGGCAGATAATCAGGGCGATCGTGCTGCCGTTTGGGCCTTCGCAGACCGGAATCCCCAGATTTCCCGGCTCCCAGGGTTCTACGGGCACCCAGGGATGCAGCTTGCGATAGTACAGCTTCAGTTCGCCCTGGTCGTCAATAATGATGCCGCTGTTGTAGGGATAGCCATGGGGATTGTACTCCATGATCGAGAAGCAGCCCCAGATACGGTTATCGCGGCAAGCCTGCTGAAAGGCGCTGACTTCTGCCCCTTCCAGCCGACACATAATATCTGGATTGGTATCCATGGACAGCCCATGCAGGGAATATTCTGGAAATACCACCAGATCCATAGTCGGCATATTGCGCCTTGCCTTGGCAACCATGGCGCAAATGCGATCGGTCTGAGCGGCTAGGTCATCGGGCGTGACAACCGTAGGCAACTGTAACTGTACTAGCCCCAGCACCACGCCGTTGGGGGATTTATTGAGTCCGCCGAGTCCGCTCACAGTTTTTCTCTCCCGTTAAACCTAGCGTTGTTCTTCACTGTTGACTGTTTGTCTCGCAACTCTGATGTTCTGATATTCACCGTTTCACCTTTAAGCTTCGCCGTTGATACTTTGAGTTTCGTCGCCGATACTTTGAGCTTCGCCGTTGATGCTCTGAGTCTCGTCGCTGATACTTAAAGGCTCACCGTTGATGCTTTAAGACACATGATGCCATAACACATATTGCAGAGGCTCTAAGATTCACTGCTGACCTCTTCGTAGCCCTTCAGGTATCTGTACCCAAGGCTCCAGGGGCACCTGTGAGCGATCGCTTCGGTGAACAGGTAAAAATCATGATCATCAGCGTCAGAATGTAGGGCGCAGCGTTGAACAGATAGTAGCCCTCTTTCAGCCCGACCGACTGAAGAGCTGGCCCTAGCGCCTGTGCTCCGCCAAACAGCAGCGAAGCCCAAAGGCACTGAATCGGATTCCAGCGGGCAAAAATCACCAGCGCCACCGCCATCAAGCCCTGACCGCTAGAGATCCGCTCTGTCCATAGCCCTGGATAGTAGAGCGAGAGCGACGCACCGCCGATACCTGCCAAAAAGCTGCCCGCAATCACGCTGAGCAGGCGCACCTTAAAGATAGATACCCCCATGGCTTTGGCAGCATCGGGGCTATCCCCCACCGCCCGGATAAACAGTCCCCAGCGGGTAGATTTAAAGAACCACTGCATCAGCGGCGCAAGAATTACTCCCAGAATAAATAGCGGACTAATTTGCAACGCCGCTTCTACTGCCGGGATACCGCTCCAGGCTCCTAGATCGATCGTGGGTAGCTGCGCGGCTTTGGGCTGAATAAAGGGTTTTCCAAAGAAGAAAGCCACGCCGCTGCCGAAGATAATCATGGCGATGCCTACCGCCACGTCGTTCACGCGAAACTGCTGCGACAGCCAGCCGTGAATGACCCCCAGTGCCGCTCCAGCCAATCCGGCAGCCAGCACGCCCACCCAGGGCGATCCGGTTAGGTAAGACACACCATAAGCTGCCATTGCGCCCGTCAACAACGTTCCTTCCAAACCCAGGTTGATTTTGCCGCTCTTCTCCGTCAAGCATTCGCCCAAGCTAACGAACAGGAACGGCGTACCGCCCCGCATGGTGCCCGCCAGAATCGCCAACGGCACACCCCACCATCCCAATGCTGCTTCAGTTGCCATAATTCAGTTGCTTTACTCAGTGGATTGTTTAGGTTCTGGCTACCCGTTTAAGCCAGGAGCCAGGAGCCAGGATTCAGCATGAACTTCATAACTCCTGACTCCTGACTGCCTTTAGCTAATCACAACAGGCTCTTGTCCAGGGCTAGAGGGCGGGCTAGGCGGACTGACCACCAGCGGCTTTTCCTTAAACCAGGGAATCTTGCCATAGAGTGAATCGCTATACAGCACCGCCAAAAAGACGATGCCCTCAAACATCAGCACGGTGGCATCAGGCAAATTGTGCGCCCGCTGCAAAATGCCGCCGCTTGCCAGAATGCCGCCCACCAGTAGAGAAATGAAGATCGCCGCCAGCGGATTATGCCGAGCTGCAAACGCCACCAAAATACCGCCGTAGCCATAGCCGACGTTTAGCGACTCATTAGCACTGCCCTGAATTGCAGCAACTTCCACCATGCCCGCCAGTCCAGCGCAAGAACCCGCCAAAAAGCAAACGGTTAGAGTGAGCTGACCTACGGGCAGCCCTGCAATCCGCGCCGCTCGAATATTGCCCCCTGCTGTCCTTGCCGCAAAGCCAAAGGTGGTGCGCTGAATCAGAAAATAGGCGATCGCGCAAGCCACAATGCCATATAGCAAGCCCCAATGCACCCGCGTACCGGGAATTTGACCCAACATAACTGCCTCTGACAGAGGAAAAGTTGAAGGCTTATTCAGGGAGCTGGGGTCACGCATGGGGCCACCCACCAGATGGTTGAGCAGGGCGATCGCCACATAGTTCAATAGCAGACTGCTAATGGTTTCATTCACGGCGCGGTAATGTTTCAAGGCTCCCGCCGCCATGATCCAAAGACCACCCGCAATCATCCCGGCGATCGCCATCGCGATTTGCGACAGAACCGGAGGCAACGCCGTACCCATTGCCAAACCGATCGAGATTGCCGCCAATCCGCCTACCACCAGTGCTCCCTCATTGCCAATAATCACCAGACCCAACCGGGCGGGCAGGGCAGTGCAAAGCGCCGTCAGCATCAGCGGAGCCGCCCGAATCAGCGTATTCTGAAATGTCTGCCAGCTTCCAAACGCCGACTTCCAGATAGAGCCATAGACGGCAAACGGGTTCTGCCCCACCGCCGCACAAAAAATTCCAAATAGCAGCAATCCTGCCAAGATTGCGCCAAAAGACAAACTAATCGATTCAAAACTTCTACGCCAGCTACTCATAAGACTTATCCTCTAGCCGCTCTCTAGCTCCCGTTAGCTCCCGATCGATCCCAATACACCCTCAACTAGATAGTTCATCGTTTCCAGCTTGGGGTCTTCCTGCTTCATGGATTGTCCCGCAGGAATGATTACCGCGCCTTTGTTGTCCTTCAGTTCGCCCTTATAGATCACCAAGCTGCCGTCCTTCAGCTTTGCCTGCGCCGCATCTGCTGCTTTTTTGGCTTCTGCACCGACCGCAGGGCCATAGGGCGAGATTTTGCAGAACCCATCTTTTAGGCCGCCTCGCAAGATATGAGGGATGCCGCCATCCGACAGTTTCTTACCCGCATGAACTTCTTCAGCCACCTTAGAGTAGATGTTTGTCCAATCCCACTCAGCTCCGGTCAAATAGCCTTTCGGAGCCAAAGCCGACTGGTTGGCATGATAGCCAGAGGAGTAAATACCGCGCTTTTCTGCCGTTTCCATCACCACCTTGGGACTGTCTACATGGCAGGTGACCACATCAATGCCCTGATCTGCCATGCTGTTAGTCGCCTCTGCTTCTTTGATTGGCTCGGCCCAGTTGCCTGTAAACACCACTTGAGTCGTGATGCTGGGCTTGACGCTGCGTGCGCCTAGGGTAAAGGCATTGATGTTGCGGAGCACCTGTGGGATTGGCTTGGCTCCGACGAAGCCCAGCTTGCCGCTCTTGGAAGTTAGCGCGGCAACAATGCCAGCAATATACTGAGATTCGTCAATATAGCCAAAGTAGCTGCCAATGTTTTTCGGCGTTTTGCCCTCCTGATACAGCCCACCCGCATGGAAGAACTGGACGTCAGGATACTCAGCCGCCATCTTGAGAATATGGGGGTCAAAATAGCCGAAGGAGGTAGGGAAAAGCGCCACTGCGCCATCAATGTCAATCATGCTGCGCATGGACTCAGCAACGGCAGAGGTTTCGGGCACATTTGCCTCCTCGACCAGCTTTGCCCAAGGAAATTTCTTTGCCATGCCAGCCGCACCTTCCGCATGAGCCTGGTTGTAGCCATAGTCATCTTTAGGCCCAACATAAATGAAGCCCAAGGTCGTTTGACCTCCCCCAGCAGCGGGGCTGCTCGCGCTCCCTTCAGGACTGGCGCTAGTGCTAGGTGTAGAGGCGCAGCCTGTCCCGTACTTGGCGATGCCAAAGGCACTGGTAGCGAGCAGACCTCTAAGAATTTGGCGACGTGACAGGCGAACAAACCTTCTTTGACTCACTTCCTCTACTCCCTTATGTTGATTAACAATTTGTTATGGAATAATTAAGCTCTATGCAGAAATTATCGGATTAATTGAGCGATCGCCCCTTTCTTAAATGGCTGCATTAGCTTAACTTTTGTGTCGTTTTTGTCTGTCAGCTTTGCTGCTTTAACAACGACCTGCCTTAGAGGCACGAGATAAGGCATCTAAACCATGCCTCATGACTGAAACCGTTCAGATTTTTAAGCCTTAACTTTTACTCCTGTACCAAGGTGTACTAAAGAGATTTTTTTATCCGTAACTGACAATACTCTTTTAGCAGGATGACAGTCTTCTAAATTTAAGTTATGTACCTTTTCACGGTTTCCAGACCTACTAAAATTTAGACCGCCCAGGCAGCAGACATTTTCAAAGTATCGGGGTTCAAATCTGTAAAAAGACGAGATTGTGGTGTAAGATTTTTGTCATTGAACTCAATGCTGCCTTTTCTCGTGAGCAGCAAATAGTTAGGGCACTAATTTGTGGGCTTGCCGCTGTAGCCACTGAAATAGTTAACTCTTCAGGGTTTCGATTATCAACTGCTTTTGTGGATCAGAATGTCTCAAAGACTTGAAAACCTCCACTGCTCGTAACGCAAGGTTCAAAAACAATGCCTGGATTGCTGTAGAAACACCGTTTTGCACTAGGTTCCCTTGAAGTGGCTTGCAGTGAGATAGGCATCTCTTCATGAACCTGCGGCAAGCTGTGTCTTTAAAAATCGCGGCAGAGCGATTGCTCTCCCCTTCCCAGAACAACCGCTTCCTGATTTCGACTACATTTTGCTTCTACTGAAGTTTGAAACTCTTAATTCCTGGAACCTCGTTACCAGAATCCTCCTACCCAATTGTGGCTAATGGCGAAACCTAGCATTCCTCTGTCCAGTAACAGTCAACCCAATAGTCAACCCAATAGTCAATCCAATAGTCAATCCACTCGCCTCATGCCAAGACTGTCTGCCCCGCTGATTAGCACAACGCTTTTGCTTTCAGTCTTGGTGGGCTGTGGTAGTGCACCCACTGCCCAAGCTCCTCCGCCTACCTCAGTGCAGCTTCAGGCAGTTGAGACCAGCACAGTGCAAGAAAGCTCTGAATTTGTAGGCGCTTTGGAAGCCCAAAACCGAGTCGATCTGCGTCCAGAGGTAGACGGTCGAATTGTTCAAATTCTCGTTTCGCCCGGACAGGCTGTGGCTGCGGGTGAGCCGATCGCTGAACTAAAGAGCGATCGCACTGAGGCTCAGGTCAGCGGCGCGACTGCTGACGTCGGTGCTGCCGCAGCGGCTCGCGGTACGGCGGCAGCTCAGTTACAGGCTGCCCAAGCTGACGTAGAAAAAGCTGAGGCAGATGTGGCGCTACAAAACACGCAATATCGACGAACGGCGGCTCTGGTGAGCGAGGGCGCACAGGCGCAGCAAACGCTTGACCAGGCTGCTAATCAGCGAGCTACGGCGCTTGCAGCCCTCAAGGCAGCTCAAGAACAGGTGCGAGCCTATCAGGCGGCGCTGGCTGAATCAGATGCCAGACTTTCTAGCAGTCAAGCAGCTCAAGATGTTGCTACAACCGACCTGAACAACAACTTGGTGAGAGCGCCGATCGCCGGAATTGTAGGCAACGTCCCGGCAAAAGTGGGGGATTATGCCCAGACAGACACCACCATTACCAGCATTATTCAGAATGGTGCGTTAGACCTGAATCTCTCTGTGCCGATCGAGCGCACGGTTGATCTGCGGACAGGTCTGCCTGTAGAGCTACTCGATCAGAACGGTAAAGCTCTGACAACGGGGCGCATTACCTTCGTCTCTCCAGAAGTGAATGCTACCGACCAAGCGGTGCTGGCAAAAGCTACTTTTCCCAATAACGGTCGGTTAAAAGACGGTCAGCTCGTCCGGGCAAAACTTATTTGGCAAACGGCTCCAGGTATCTTAGTGCCGACTAATGCCGTGACGCGAATTGCCGGACAGACTTTTGTTTATGTTGCAGGAACTAGCGCCGCCGAGGCACCCGCAGGAGAAGCAGCTCCACAGCAGTCGCCTACAGGCGAACCGCAGCAGGTGGCGCAGCAGCGGCTCGTTCGTCTAGGCGATATTCAGGGCAATAGCTATCAGGTGCTAGAAGGTCTCAAGCCGGGAGAGCAAATCGTGGTTTCCGGAATTCTCAATCTCCAGGATGGTTCCCCGATTGCGGTAGCGCAGGCTCAACCCGCAGGGGCGCAAAAGGCTCAGTAGAAGGCTCAGTAGATCGACTCACAATCCTCTATCATTCCCCCTTTGCCCATGTTCGCCGATTTTTTCATCAAGCGACCGATTTTTACCTCGGTCTGTTCCATCATCATTCTGCTGTTGGGAGTCATTGCTGGACTGACGCTGCCGATCGCCCAATTCCCCGACATTTCGCCCAAGCAGGTGGTTGTGACCGCCAACTATGCCGGAGCCGATGCCGAAACGGTGGAGAGTGGCATCACTAACCTGCTAGAGCAGGAAATCAACGGCGTGAAAGGTCTGCGGTATATGAGTTCTGCCAGCAGCAGCGACGGCACCAGCCAGATTACCGTCACCTTTGATGCTGCCCAAGACCCGGATATTGCCACCGTCAACGTCCAGAACCGTGTGTCTCGCGCACAGGCTCGACTGCCCGGACAGGTGGTACAAACCGGAGTCACCGTTAGTCAACAGGAAAGCAACTTTCTGATGGCGGTGGCGCTCTACACGGACAATGGCGAGTACGACAACCTGTTTCTCAGCAACTATGCCGACCTCTACATTCTCAACAATCTGAAGCGGCTGAATGGGGTAGGCGGTATCCAAATTTTTGGAGAACGCAAATACGCCATGCGCATCTGGCTAGATCCGAACCGTCTAGCTAGCCGAGGGCTAACGGCGCAGGATGTCAGTCAGGCAATCCAAGAGCAAAATATTCAGGTGGGGGCTGGACAGCTGGGTCAGGAGCCTTCAGCTAGCGATCAGGACTATCAGCTCAGTCTACGAGCCGTCAGCCGCCTTAAGGATGCCTCAGAGTTTGAAAATATTGTCCTCAAGACCGGGGAAAGCGGCTCTCTGGTGCGGCTCAAGGATGTCGGTCGAGTGGAGCTAGGCGCTGAGAACTACGGCACCGACTTGACCTACAACAACCTAGAGGCCGTGGGTCTAGGGGTGACTCAGCGCCCCGGCAGTAACGCTTTGCAAACCAGTGAAGCGATTCGGGAAGAAATGGAGCGGCTAAGCGAAACCTTTCCACCCGGCATGAAGTATGCGATCGCTTTCGATACCACCATGTTTGTGGAAGCTTCGTTAGAAGAGGTTGTCATTACGCTGATCACCTCTTTTTTGTTGGTGGTGCTGGTAATGTACATCTTTTTGCAGGACTGGCGGGCAACGCTAATTCCGACGGCTGCCATTCCAGTTTCGCTGCTGGGGGTGTTTTTGTTCACTAAGCTGTTTGGGTTTTCTATTAATACCCTGACGCTGTTTGGCCTGACCCTAGGAACCGGGATCGTCGTGGATGATGCCATCGTCGTCGTGGAAGCCGTTGCCTCAAAAGTTCAAGATCGGGGGATGCATCCGCTTCCGGCGGCCATTGAAGCAATGCGAGAGCTTTCGGGCGCGGTGATTGCCACTTCGCTGGTGCTAATGGCAGTGTTTATTCCGGTCGCATTCTTCCCTGGCACCACGGGCGCAATTTACCAGCAGTTCGCCCTGACGATCGCCTTTTCGATCGCCATTTCCACCTTTAATGCCCTCACCCTGTCCCCGATGATGTCAGCGTTGCTGCTGCGCCCTCGGCAGGAAAGCCATTCTTTCCTGGGCAGATTCTTTGACGGCTTCAACCGAGTTTTCGATAGAATTCGGCGCGCCTATGAGCGATCGCTCGGCTTTTTAGGGGGAATCCGATACATCATTTTGGCAATCTTCATCGCGTCTTTGGGTCTGACGGCGTGGCTGTACGGCGTTGTCCCTTCAGCCTTCTTGCCAGAAGAAGATCAGGGCTATTTCATTACGATCGTTCAGGCTCCCGAAGGCTCTTCTTTGAGCTACACCAAGAAAATTCTGGATGAGGCTTCCGAAACCGTGCGAACGCTGCCTGAAGTGGCATCTAATTTTGCGATCACGGGCTTTAGCTTCACAGGCATTTCGCCCAATCAGGGGATTATGTTTACGTTGCTGCAACCTTGGGGCGATCGCAAACAGGCGGCTCAGGAAGTGAAGGCGCTGATCGGGCAGATTCAAATGAAATACTTTGGCGATACCCGCGCCCGCATCTTTGCCGTGAACCCTCCCGCGATTCAAGGTCTGGGCAACTTTGGCGGCTTCCAGATGGAAATGCAGGATCGGCGGGGCAACTTGCCGCTCGATCAGTTTGTCGGCTATCTCTATCAGCTCATGGGAGCCTCGAACCAAAATCCTAACCTCAGCGGGGTCTTTAGCACCTACTCGGCTGGCTCACCGCAGTTGCTCGTGGAGGTGAACCGCAACCGTGCCAAAGCCCTGAATGTGGGCGTAGATACCGTATTTGAGACCTTGCAGACTTTTCTCGGTTCTCAATATGTCAATGACTTTAGCCTCGATCAGCGCAACTACCGGGTATATATTCAGGCGGATCAGCAGTTCCGGTCTAAGCCCGATGATATTCAGCAGCTTTACGTGCGATCGGCTGATGACCAGATGATTCCGTTGAGCAATCTGGTGACCATTACCCCGGCAACCAGCGCTCAGACTATTACCCACTACAACCTCTACCGCTCGATTTCGGTGCAGGGCGCAGCGGCTCCCGGCAAGAGTTCGGGGCAAGCTTTACAGGCGATGGAGGAAACTGCCAGACAGATCTTTCCGCCCGGCTTGGGCTATGAGTGGACAGGCACGGCGCTAGAAGAAGTGGAATCGGGTGGTCAGGCGGCGCTGATTTTCGGCATTGGATTGCTGATGGTGTTTCTGGTGTTGGCAGCTCAGTATGAGAGCTATGTTGATCCGATCATTATTATGCTGACGGTGCCCTTAGCGGTTCTGGGTGCCCTGATCGGACAGTATTTTCGAGGCTTTGCCAACGATGCCTACTGTCAGATTGGTTTGGTAATGCTGATTGGCTTGGCGAGTAAAAACGCCATTCTGATCGTCGAGTATGCCAATCAGCTCCGAGAAAAAGGCTTGAGCATTACGCAGGCGGCGATCGAGGCTTCTCAAGATCGCTTGCGTCCCATTCTGATGACGGCGATTTCGGGTCTAGTGGGCTTCTTTCCGTTGGCGATCGCTACGGGTGCTGGAGCTGCCAGCCGTCAGTCTTTGGGAACTACCGTCTTTGGAGGATACCTGTTTTCCACATTCCTCAGCCTGTTTTTAGTTCCTATTCTGTACATCATTATTAAGGGTCTGAACGATCGCTTCTTTCCGCCTAACAAAGATCGCCAAGAACAGGAGCGACTCATGGAACACGCAAAGTAAATTTCCTACTCTACGGAATCTGAAGCGTGGCTCATCTCAGCGTGCTAGATTCGAGTGGGCTGAATTTGGGGCAACCTAAACAATCCCTTAGAATCGCGTAAAAAATAAAGCCCAAGAGTTTTTTGGAAGTGTCGCGCGGAGTGCGACACTTCCAAAAAACTCTTACAGGTTAATTAATTTGTGCTCCTTAAAGAGTTGAGTGGCAGAGAAATTAGCCAAAAGACGGATGGTGGAATTTTAAGAACAGCCAAACAATAGCTAAAGCTCAATTTTTTCTGTCGCACAACCCTGACCCACTCGTCCCTCTTACTTTTTTATGCCCTTTCCCAGAGCTAGCGGTATTCTGCTGCACCCCACCTCTTTCCCCAGTCGGTTTGGCATTGGCGATTTGGGCACTGAAGCCTATCGTTTTATAGACTTCTTAGCTGCCAGCGGACAGCAAATCTGGCAGATTTTGCCGCTAGGTCCTACAGCTTACGGCGATTCGCCCTACCAATGTTTCTCGGCGATCGCAGGTAATCCCATGCTGATTAGCCCTGAAATTCTCTGCGGCAAAGGGCTATTGACCGAAGAAGATTTCAATGACTTCCCAGAGCTGCCTCTGCGGGTTGACTTTGGCTGGGTGATCCATGTCAAAACCCTGCTATTGCGCAAAGCTTCCGACAACTTCAAGGTTCAGGCAACGCCCGAATGGCACCAGGCGTTTGAGGAATTTTGTCAGGGTGCTGCGGACTGGCTGGATGACTATGCGCTATTTCGTGCGGTCAAAGATGCCCACGGCGGCGCGAGTTGGAATACTTGGGATGAGACGATCGCCCACCGCAAGCCGGAGGCTCTGGAGCAGTGGCAGCAGCAGCTTGTTCCTCAAGTCTTCTTCCACAAATTTCTGCAATTTGAGTTTGCTCAGCAGTGGGCAGATGTAAAGCGCTATGCCAACGAGAAGGGCATCCAGATTCTGGGAGATCTGCCCATTTACGTAGCGCATGACAGTGCTGAAGTTTGGGCACATCCAGAATATTTTTGCCTTGACTCAGAATTGGGTACTCCTTCGCTGATGGCAGGTGTGCCGCCTGATTATTTCAGTCCCACCGGACAGCTATGGGGTAACCCAATCTATGACTGGGAGCGGCTCCAGCAGGACAACTTTAAATGGTGGGTGCAGCGATTTCAGGCAATGCTTGACTGTGTAGACCTGATTCGCATTGACCATTTCCGAGGCTTTGAATCTTACTGGGCGATCAAAGGGGGGGAAACGACCGCCATGGATGGTGAATGGATGGTGGCTCCGGGCGAGGCGCTGTTCCAAGTTTTGGCGGAGCAGCTTGGCGTGTTGCCCATCATTGCCGAAGATTTAGGCTTTATTACGCCCGAAGTCGAGGCGCTGCGAGACCAGTTTGAGTTTCCAGGGATGAAGATTCTTCAGTTTGCCTTTGACTCTGATGCAGCGAATCCCTATTTGCCGTTTCATTACCTTGCCAACACGGTTGTTTATACCGGAACGCATGATAATGACACGACAGTGGGTTGGTTTAATGCCCGTAGCTCTGAGGAGCAGCACAAAGTCTGGCGATATCTGGGCTGTGGCGATACGCAGGAAATTCATTGGGAGCTAGTTCGCCTTGCCTTCAGCTCTGTTTCTAATCAGGCAATTGTCCCTCTTCAGGATATTCTCGGCTTAGATACCCGATCGCGAATGAATGCGCCGGGTCAAGCGATTGGTAATTGGGGCTGGCGCTATGAACAGGGTGCCTTGACCGCAGAAGTGGGCGATCGCCTCCGAGATCTGACTGAGCTGTATGGGCGATCGAGGCAGCCCCATCTGCACAGTTGAAGTCATAGCTGTCGCCAGTTTGCTTATGACATTTTGGTGGGGCGCGAAGCGCCCCACCAAAATGTCCCTGTCCTAACCGCCAAGGCGGTTGCTATATCTGTTGCGTCCAATATCAGGATCGTGACGCTCCAAATTACGGCGTGTGAATTACTATAGTTTCCACGGCTCACCTGTAAGATGCGGCTGAGCGATCGCTGCTCTAGCTCATTTTTTTCGTTCCTCAATCCTCGATATCTACCTCCTACGCTACATATAGGAAATTTAATACAAAAGAACCTAGCCGAATCCTACATCTAGTGCCATCATAGTAGCGTCATGCCCGACAGACCGCACCCACAGATCTTGTATCCGTGGGTGCATCTCTAAACAGGGGATGGCTCAACGCTTCAGAAGTCAATCGCCGGGTTCAGAGACTATGCCTTATTTTTTGTCCGCTGCTAAGCTTCAAAGCTACTATCGCTGTCCTCAAGCCTACTACTTCCGATACGAGCGTAAGGTAGAAGGGGCAGCGTTCTATGGCTCAGCCATTATGGGCACTTCTCTGCATCAGGCTTTGGCGCAGATCTACCAGGATTGGCACTACCAAGATGCAATTCCCCGGATGGACTGGATCGAATACTGTTGGAGTCAGCAGACGAAGGATCTCACCAGCACCCAAATTAATGAAGGTCGGGGTATTCTGCGGCGCTACTATTACGCCTACATCGCCAATCAGTCGGCAATGCGCAAGCCTGTAGCGGTGGAGGGCAAAATTCAGGGAACGCTGCGCACTGAAAATTTAGAGTTTGTGTTGTCAGGACGATACGATCGCCTCGACTATCTAGACGATGGGCTAGAGCTAATCGACTATAAATCTGCCAAAGAGGTCGAGTCGATGGAGCCTGACGAAGTGGATTTGCAGATTGGTCTGTATTACTTAGCGCTAGAGCAACGCTACCAGCGGAATTTGAAGCAGTTGAGCTTACTCTATCTGCGGACAGGCGAAAAGATTTGCTTTCCGGCAACTGTCGAGCATCGCCAGCGCGTCGAAGCCGTGATTAGCGACCTTGCTGTGGAATTGCGCCAGGATCAGCGTTGGCTTCCCTTTCCGGGTGGACAGTGCGATCGCTGTGCCTATGCCCGATATTGTCCTGCAATGCGTGCTGAACCTGAACCTTTGCCAGAGGATGCCAAGCCTGAAGCAGGGCTACAGTTGGTGCTGAGCATCTAGAGAATTTAACTTAGAGAGGGCTTCAGCTATGTGCGGCAGATTTACCCTGACCCAATCTCCTAGCGCGATCGCCTCCGCCCTCGGTTTGCCGGATCTCCCAGCCTTTGCGCCTCGCTATAACATTGCACCGACTCAGCCCATTGTGGCAGCCCGCATGGCTCCTAACAAAGCTGAACCAGAGATGACCCATCTAACCTGGGGCTTGATTCCCAGTTGGGCAAAGGACTCAAAAATAGGGGCAAAGCTGATTAATGCTAGAGCCGAAACCTTGAGTGAAAAGCCTTCATTTCGTTCTGCTTTTAAGCGGCGGCGCTGTCTGGTGATAGCAGATGGGTTTTATGAATGGCAAAAGCTGACGATAGGCAAGCAGCCCATGTACTTGTCTTTAGATCGGCAGCCCTTTAGCTTTGCCGGACTTTGGGAGCATTGGCAAAGTGCTGACGGCAGCGAAGTGGAGTCTTGCACGATTATCACCACTGAAGCCAATGATTTGATGCGTCCGATTCACGATCGTATGCCTGTGATTCTTGCTCCGCAGGACTACGATCTATGGCTTGATCCTCAGAGTGGTAGCGATCGGCTCCAAAGTCTGTTGCGTCCTTACCCGGCTGCAGAAATGAACGTCTATCCGGTGAGTGCTCAAGTTAACAATCCGCGCAACGAGGATGCTAACTGCATTGTGCCAATGGCATCTCAGGATTCTGGAGTGATTGTCTCTTCTGTTGCCCCGATTCAAAATTCCAAATGACAAAAGTCCTGCTAAAGCAAGTGGTGTCTTGGCGACGGGCAATATTCTCTTATCTTTCAGTTGAAAACCATCAGACTGGCTCTGATGATTTTGGTAATGAAATTGGCAGCCAAGTAGCGCGATCGCTAATCCTAAAAATCCTAGCGCTTTACCTTTGCGAACAGAAAGGCATTACTACAGCAGGTCAACTGCAAGCTATGCAGCAAAGTGACTCCGGTTTTATTGGACTTGTCCAGCTTTGGCAGAACACAGAAATTCCGTTTGGCTTTCCAGAAGAATATGAGATTGTCAACCGCCTGCCCAATCACCTCCTGAGTCAGATATTGGGTAGCTTATCCGTACAGCGAGATCTTCCGATCGCTTTTTTGGGACAGGTTTACGAAGCGCTGTTACAGGAAGATTCGCTAGGACTTTCCTCTCATGATCGCAAGCTAAGCGATCGAAAATCGGGTGGGATCTACTACACGCCTGAGGCGATCGTCAGCTACGTTTTGCAGATGACGTTAGGTAATGTGCTGCATACCAACCCTACAGCAGCGATTACCCTACTCGATCCAAGCTGTGGCTGCGGTGCATTCTTGCTGTCTGCTTATCAATTTTTGCTGGATTGGCATCTGCAAATTTATTGCTCAGCGATCGAGCGCCGGGGAGAAAATCACAATTTGCCCGTTGAGCAAGGGCTAGAGGGTCAGTGGCATCTGACGCGATCCGAGCGAGAGCGACTTTTGCTGACGCATATCTACGGCGTTGATCTTGATCCACAGGCGGTCGAGATCACTAAACTAGGGCTGTATCTTTTGCTGTTGAAGGGCTTACCCGATCGCGCCCCTTTACCCGATTTAAGCGACAACATTCAGTGTGGTAATGCCCTGATAGAGTCTGAAGGGCATTCAGAAAATTCTGGTTTAGAGCAATCAATCCTCTGCGATCGCCCATTCAACTGGCAGCATACCTTTCCAGAAATTCTGCGATCGGGGGGCTTCGACTTGGTAATTGGGAATCCGCCTTATCTGGATTCGGAGAGCATGACGGCTCACCTGCCCAGATGGAGAAAATACTGCACCGCAAATTACCAGACTGCCACCGGAAATTGGGATCTGTTTTGCGTCTTTATTGAAAAAGCTTTAGCACTCTGCAAACCGGGCGGATTCACAAGTTTAGTGGTGCCCAACAAGCTGGCTTCGGCAAACTACGCGGCAGGGGCGCGATCGCTCCTGGTGCAGCAAACTAGCCTCCTGACCATTCGGGATTACTCCAACGTTTCTGCCTTTCGGGCTGCGGTGTATCCGCTGGTTTATGTGGCTCAGAAGCTCGATGCTCTACAGAACGCTACACCGACAAAATCGATCGCCTATGAGCGAATGCAAAGCCTAAATCAGATTGGCTTAGTCGGAAAACTCTTGCTTAAATATGCCACGCAGCCTTGGCAAATTGGCGGCATGGGACAGCAAGATTGGATCGATCGTCTCCAAATCTTGCCATCGCTTGGAGCCATTGCCCAAGTCACTGGAGCTGCCACCGTTGCAGAGGCATATGCACTTCAGCCCTGGATTCAAGACAGCGCCGCGATCGTTTCCGGAGATCTACGCTTGGTGAACAGCGGCACGATCGATCGCTACTGCTTCCTGTGGGGCAAAAAGCCGTTGCGCTACCTAGGGCAGATCTACCGCCATCCCATTCTGGCGGCATCCCAGATTTCGCACCTCTCTGCTCAGCGAAAACAGCAGGCGCAGCAGCCCAAAATTATTGTGGCAGGTCTATCTCAGGTGCTGGAGTCTGGACTAGATGAAGTTGGCTCAGTTTTGGCGGGCAAGTCTACTTCAGTCATTCGGACAGTTCAGTCCAGTTTTCTGGATTTACGCTATCTCTTGGGCTTACTCAACAGCCATTTGCTCAGTCTGTACTTTCAGAGCTGTTTTGCTGGAAACTGTCTTCATGGCGGATATCTGCGGATCGGCGTACCCCAACTGCGGCAGTTGCCCATCTGGGTTCCTGATCTGGCAGACATGAGCGATCGCCAGAGCTATAACCAGCTGATCGATTGGGTGAGCGATCGCCTATTTCTACAGGCTCAGTTCTATACCTGTGAGGCACCTAATTCGGTGAAAATTCAGGCTGAAATTGATGGCTTAGATGATGAAATCGATCATCACGTCTATAAGCTATATCAGTTGAAAGATGCTGAGATTGATTGCTTAATACAATCTAAAAAGCACTTAATACAGTCCAAAAAATGCTTAATACAGTCCAAAAAACACGCAAAAATTTGACTATGAACTTCCTTCGCAGACTGGCGATCGCTCTCTATCGTATCTTTGTTGGCTCTCCGGCTCGTCTTAGACCTAGGGTAAGGCGATCGCAATTCTATGAGCCTAAGTTTGAATTAAATAAGACCTATGAATATGATAGTTTTGATGACCAAAATGAGTTTGATAGCCAGGATGACTTTAATACAAAAGCGATCACTAGCTATTTAATGACGCACCCCTATCCGTTGCAAACTACCCATTACACCTCATCATATAAACCTGGCTATTGCCCACAGATGCTGCAGTGGAGAGGTGGATATGATGAAGATTATCAAGATGAGTATGAAGATGAGTACGACGAATATGAGCTAGATGACAGCTACGGAACTGTTGAATACCGCTTTGAAACCTTTGGCGGCGATACGTTTATTGAATATAGCTATGAAGGAGACTTAGACGAGCAAGAAATTGTTCAAGCCCTGAACTGGCTATGGACATCTTCTGTCGATCGCTCCAACCTCGATCGCTCCAGTGTCTTGACCGGAACCCTCCGAATGCCCATGCTGCCCGGTCGACCGATTGGCTTACCTTACCTTAGATAAAGCTCACCAGAAGATAAAACTCACCAGACCACGCTCAGTGTGCCTTACTCCCGCGCCGGACGATCCAGTAACTAATGGACAGGGTGAGAATGGCGATCGCCAATGCCATCAGCTCATTGCCCGTTGATTTGCTGAAGTCAAAAATAATGATTTTTCGCGCCACCGCCGTCAATGACGTAACCACCACTAGCTCTAGCTGCACTCCATGTTGCTTGAGATAGGCAGTGATATTTTCCAGCACTTCAAGAGCAATCAAAACATTCAAAAACAGCCCAAAGATTTTAATTAACGTCACTGTCGAGAATTTATCGGGGTCTGCCAGCACATTATTGAGCAAAATTTCCTGTCCAATGAATAGACAGAGTTCCACGACCGCTATTAAAAGAATGGCAACCATGGCGATCGACAGCACCTTGGCAACCAAGGTCTCAATCTTTTTCAGCACAGCCAAAAAACTCTCGTCACTGCCCGTTTGGGTAATCGATCGCAAGAAGTTTCGCACGGTATTGTAGAAATACAGGTCAAATCAAAGCCTGACTCAGGCAATCTTGAGCAATAATATATCTGCTAGAGCTGCCTCAATTCACCCGTCCCTAGAAAACTCCAACGATACCAGGATCGCTCCCTCCATGCTTGAAACCCTCGATATTAAGCGCGAAGTTGAATTGCTCTCTCATCGCCTGGGTAAAACTCAGGAGTATCTTTGACGTTCCGGCTCTAACCGCAAAAATTCAGGATCTAGAGGAGCAGGCGGCTCAGCCTGAGTTTTGGAATCATCAAGAAACTGCCCAGAAAACGCTGCAAGAGCTAAATGACCTGAAATCTAATCTGGAACAGTTAGACCAGTGGCGATCGCGGCTAGAGGATGCCAGAGCCGTGCTGGAGCTTTTGGAGCTAGAAGCCGATGAATCGCTGCTCCAGGAAGCCGAATCTGACCTCAGCAGTCTGGGACGCGAACTCGATCAGTGGGAACTACAGCAGCTCCTATCAGGAATTTATGACCAAGGCGGCGCGGTTTTAACCATCAATGCCGGGGCAGGTGGCACCGATGCCCAAGACTGGACAGAAATGCTGCTACGCATGTACACCCGCTGGGCAGAGCGGCAGGGCTACAAAGTCCAGATGGCAGAAATTTCTGAGGGTGACGAAGCCGGAATCAAGTCCGTGACGATCGAAATTGAGGGCAAGTACGCCTATGGCTACCTTAAAGCCGAGAAAGGCACCCATCGACTCGTGCGCATCTCGCCCTTCAACGCCAACGACAAGCGCCAAACCAGCTTTGCAGGGGTGGAAATTATGCCCATCCTCGACAACACGATCGATCTGGTGATTCCCGACAAGGATCTAGAGATTACCACGACACGATCGGGCGGCAAGGGCGGTCAAAACGTCAACAAAGTCGAAACAGCGGTCTTAATCAAACACATCCCGACCGGGCTTGCTGTGCGCTGTACCGAAGAGCGATCGCAGCTTCAAAACAAAGAAAAGGCTCTGGCGCGCCTCAAAGCCAAGCTTTTGGTGATTGCCCAAGAGCAACGCGCTAAAGAAATTGCCGATATTCGAGGCGACATGGTGGAAGCCGCCTGGGGCAACCAGATTCGCAACTATGTTTTTCACCCGTACCAATTGGTGAAAGATCTGCGCACGGGCACCGAAACTACGGCGATCGGCGATGTCATGAATGGCGAAATCGATTTGTTCATCGAAAGCTGTTTGCGCCAGGAAAATCACATGGTGGATAGTCCATAGAAGCGGACAGTCCATAGAATCAGCCTAACTTTTGTGATTCATAGCCTTCAAAAATGCTGATAGCGCCTGATCTTCACCCGCGTTGACCTCTCGGTCGAGTAGCGCAATGCCTACTGCCTTGGATAGGGCGATCGCCGCCACATCAGCATCTAGCTCTTCCGTCAGCAGATCTAGAGACTGTGGCACCTTAGCAGCTGATTTGATGCCCAGCAGCATCGGCTCCTCAAAGCCTAACGACTGCAACTGAGGGTAAAGCCCTTCCCAGTCCAAATCATGCTCTGGATCTCCTACCTGCACCATATAAGCCATCAGCCTTTGCAGCTTCCGCTCTTGCTGCGGGGTTAGGGCGGTCGCCTGAGATTTTTCAGGCAAAGATTCTGTTTCCTCCAGATTAGAGAGAATCTGCTCCCAGTCATGACCATCACAGGCATCAGGCTTGCCAACGGTCAAAGAGAGCTGAATTTGATTAGAGGTGGTGCCCAAGTCAGTCACCTTCGCCTGCACGCCCAGAAAGCCAAGCCACTGGGCAACTGTAGCAATCAAAGTCGATCGCGTTGCCTGACTATTTGCCAATAATCGCAACTGTGTACGAACCATCGGACGCACAATTTGTGAAAGCATAGCAGTAAGAAGTTAGATAACGTGATTAGAGAACAAAAGCCATAGCCTACACCTTAGAATACTGGAGCGATCACCGTTGACAGTTTTGCTACCAGAAGATTTCGCAATTGATCTAGATTGTGTCTCCTCAGCAAATTTCTGTCAGCCTTATTTACTAGCCTCACCCACTAGCCTCAAAGAGAGGCACCGCTTACAATGACCATACCGTTTGCCGCATGATATCTTTGACCACGATATATTCTTATCGACCTGTGGTAGCGTCTGCCTTTGTTTCTGGGAACAATCTAATTTGTAAGGCAACTTTCTGAATCAGCTATGGCTAACTCCTCGTCCAGACGCGCCCTAGTCGTCCAAAACAACTTTTCCCCCTTCAGCAACAAGCTGGTTCAGGCTGGCATCGTCAATGTCGAGCAGATGCAGCAGGCGCTGGTTGAAAGCCGAAAAACAGGCAGACCGCTAACTGATGTGTTAGCGATGATGACAGGTCAGCAATTGCCGCCCGATCTGCTTCGTCAGTATAAGAAACAGCAGCTATTCGAGCTAAAGATTCTCTACGGCGTTGAATCACTCGATCCGGAAATTAGCGAGATTAACGGCAATCAGCTCAACCAACTCATTGAAACGCTGATTCCGGTCGATATCTGCCGTCGCTATCGCCTCATTCCGCTCTCTCGCACGGACACCGACCCGGCATTTGTGCTAGTCGCCATGGTCGATCCAGATGATCTGGCAGCACAGGATGATCTTAACCGTATCTTGCGTCCTCAAAAACTCGCGCTTCAGCGGATGGTCATCACTGCAGAAGACTACCAGCGGCTCATCTCCCAGTATCTAGATGACCAGGTTGAACTTCAAAAGCAGGCGGATCAGCAAGCCAAAGTTGATGTTAAGGGCGACATTGAGAACCTAGAATATCTGGAGCTAGAGGAAGAAAGTGAAGATCTAGAAGCCAACCTAGATGCTGCGCTCCAAGATGCAGATGCTGCGCCGATCGTCGCTTTGGCTAACAAAATTTTGGCTAAAGCCCTCCAGGAAGGCGTATCTGATATTCATATTGAGCCACAAGAAGAGTATCTGCGCATTCGCTTCCGCAAAGATGGCGTTCTCCGCGAAGGGCTGGAATCCCTACCCAAGAAAATTATTCCAGCTGTCACGGCTCGCTTCAAAATCATGGCAAACCTGGACATCGCAGAACGCCGGATGCCTCAAGACGGACGGATTCGCCGCCTGTTTGATGCCCGTAAAGTAGACTTCCGGGTCAACACTCTGCCCAGCCGCTACGGCGAAAAAGTCGTGCTGCGGATTCTAGACAACTCTGCCACCCAGCTTGGTTTAGATAAGCTGATTACCGATCCTGAAACTCTGCAAATTGTTCAAGACATGGTGGCGCGTCCTTTCGGTCTGATCCTGGTGACAGGACCGACGGGTTCCGGAAAAACCACTACCCTCTACTCAGCGCTGGCAGAACGCAACGATCCGGGGGTCAATATCAGCACCGCTGAAGACCCGATCGAATATTCTCTGCCCGGTCTGACCCAGGTACAGGTAATTCGCGAAAAAGGCATGGACTTTGCCTCGATTCTGCGGGCTTTTCTGCGGCAAGATCCAGACGTGATTCTGGTGGGTGAAACCCGCGATCGAGAAACCGCTAAAACGGCGATCGAAGCGGCTCTCACCGGACACTTGGTCTTAACCACGCTGCATACAAACGATGCCGCTAGCGCCATTGCCCGTCTGGATGAAATGGGCGTAGAGTCCTTCATGGTGTCCAGTTCTCTCCTCGGCGTACTGGCACAGCGGTTAATGCGGCGAGTATGCAGTGAGTGTCGCATCCCCTATTCTCCCACTCTAGAAGAGTTGGGACGCTTTGGTATGTCCGCTTCTGGAGAAGCAGACGTCACTTTCTACAAAGCCAACACCCTGAGCAACGATGAAATTCAGGCTGCAAAAGAGAGCAATTCGCTCTGCTCAACCTGCAAAGGAGTAGGCTACAAAGGGCGCTCTGGGGTCTACGAAGTGATGCGAGTCACCGAACGTCTACAAACTCTGATTACTGAAGGCGCACCCACCGAGCGCATTAAGGAAGCAGCCGTCGAAGAGGGCATGAAGACTCTGCTTGCCTATAGCCTCAATCTGGTGCGCCAAGGGGCAACGACTCTAGAAGAAGTGGAACGCGTTACGTTTACCGATACAGGACTGGAAGCGGAGCTGAAAGCAAAGCGGAAAACCTCGCTGACCTGCCGCTGCTGTGGTGCAGAGCTAAAGCAAGATTGGCTGGACTGTCCCTACTGCACAACTCCCCGATTCCAAGATTAGGCAACCGCCAATCGTTCGCGCCAGCATTAATCTATTTCAATCAAGACCCCGCTTAAGGAGACAGCAACATGGAGATGATGATCGAAGACTTGATGGAGCAGCTAATCGAGATGGGTGGCTCCGATTTGCACCTGTCTGCGGGGTTGCCGCCCTACTTCCGAATTAGCGGTCATCTCACTCCGATCGGCGATGAACCTATGACTTCAGAGCAGTGTCAGCGGCTGATCTTCAGTATGCTCAACAACACGCAGCGGAAGAACCTGGAGCAAAACTGGGAGTTAGACTGCTCCTACGGCGTGAAAGGACTGGCGCGGTTCCGGGTCAACGTCTACAAAGACCGAGGTACCTATGCTGCCTGCCTACGGGCGCTCAGCTCCAAGATTCCTAACTTTGACAAGCTGGGCTTACCGGACGTGGTTCGAGAGATGTCTGAGAAACCCAGAGGTCTGATTCTGGTGACAGGACCGACGGGTTCGGGTAAAACCACGACGCTAGCCGCCATGATCGACCTGATTAACCGCACTCGCGCCGAGCATATTCTCACCGTTGAAGATCCGATCGAATTTGTCTATGAACCCGTCAAGAGCCTCATTCACCAGCGTCAGCTCGGCGAGGACACCAAGAGCTTTGCCAACGCGCTGAAGGCGGCTTTGCGGGAAGATCCAGATATCATTCTGGTGGGTGAAATGCGAGATTTGGAGACGATCGCCCTTGCCATCTCTGCCGCTGAAACCGGACACTTGGTGTTTGGTACGCTGCACACCAGCTCGGCTTCCCAGACCGTTGACCGGATTATTGACGTGTTCCCTTCAGAACGACAAACTCAGGTACGGGTGCAGCTCTCTAACTCCTTGGTTGCGGTATTTAGCCAAACGCTGGTTTCTCGCAAAAACCCCAAGCCCAACGAATTTGGTCGGATTATGGCGCAAGAAATTATGGTGATCACGCCTGCTATTTCTAACCTGATTCGGGAAGGCAAAACCTCTCAGATTTACTCAGCAATTCAAACAGGCGGCAAGTTGGGGATGCAGACCCTCGAAAAAGTGCTAGCTGATCTGTATAAGGCAGGGACGATCTCTTTTGAATCTGCCATGTCTAAAACCTCTCGCCCTGACGAGTTGCAGCGTCTCATTGGCGGTGCTCCTGTTCCGCAGGGCAAACCCGGTGCTACTGCCGCCCGATAAATTCTCCCGATAATCTTCCTAATGTCTCAGTTGAGATCAGGTGAGATAGGATGAACGGCAGGGTTACAAGCCAAGATTGCTGCAACGGATTTGAACAACGGGTCTAAGAAACGGGTTTAAAGTATGCCTACCTATCTTGTTCGCGCTAGAGACACCAAAGGAAATGCTCGCCGGGAGCGAGTCACCGCCAATACGACCTCTGAAGCACGGGCAGCTCTGCGGGAGCAGGGGCTGTTTGTGCAGGAAATCACCGAGGATATGGGGTTGCTGGATCGCCTCAGCAAATTCGACCTCAGCGAAATTTCGATGGCGATGACGAGTGTGTCGATTAAAGACAAAGCCATTTTCTCTCGCCAGTTTGCAGTGCTGATCAATGCAGGCGTAGCCATGGTTAGAGGGCTGGGGGTATTGTCCGATCAGTGCCCTAACCCCAAGATGAAGAAAGCGCTTCAGGAAATCAGTGCGGATGTGCAGCAGGGCACGAACCTGTCAGATGCTATGCGCAAACATCCAAAGTGCTTTGATGCTCTTTACGTCAGTATGGTGCAGGCGGGTGAAGTGGGTGGGGTACTAGATGAGGTCATGAACCGTCTGGCAAAGCTGATGGAAGACGTGGCTCGTCTGCAAAACCAAATTAAGTCTGCACTGACTTATCCTGTCGTGGTGGGATCAATCGCCGTTCTGATCTTCTTAGGCATGACCGTTTTTCTATTGCCCATCTTCGCGGATATTTTTGACAAGCTGAATGCGCCTTTGCCCGCATTTACGCAGCTGATGATTACCATCAGCAAGTTTCTTAGAAGCTTTTACGTGGTATTTTTGGTGGCGGCTGTTGTCATAGTTGTGTTTGCCTATAACCGCTTCTACAGCACTGATGTGGGTCGGCTAACGATGGATGGTGTCTTCCTGAAAATGCCGCTGTTTGGCGATCTGATTCAAAAAACCGCAACGGCTCGATTCTGCCGTACTTTTGGAGCCTTGTCGCGATCGGGCGTACCGATTCTGACGGCTTTGGAGATCGTGCGAGATACTGCCGGAAATCAGGTGATTGCTAATGCCGTGGATGAAGCCCGCAAAGAAGTTCAGACGGGCGGCATGATCAGCTTAGCGCTGCAAAAGGAGCAGGTGTTTCCTGGAATGGCGATTCAAATGATTAGTATTGGCGAGGAAACAGGTGAAATTGACACCATGCTCATGAAAGTTGCCGATTTCTATGAAGATGAGGTGGAGCAAGCCGTGAAGTCTCTGACTAGCATCATGGAACCACTCATGATTGTCGTGTTAGGGGGGATGGTTGGTTCGATTCTGGTGGCGATGTACCTACCTATTTTCTCCATCATGGATGCTATCAAGTAGGGCTGCATCTTTATCGATCCGCTTACAGCGCTTTGCGCTCGGTTAAGTATGGGTTATTTTTGTAGAAGCCGCGCGGAGCGCGGCTTCTACAAAAATAACTGTGGTTTATGCAATTGAAAATTGCTGTATGACTCCTCAAAAATCTCACTACGAAGAAATTCTCGCCGATTGTAGTGATCATCTAGGGGCGATCGCTCTGCTAAAACAGTATCGCTCCTATCTGGAAATGATTCCTAGTATGCGTCGCCCTAGCGAGAGCGTCATTACGATTCCGCTGCCTCTAATTCGCGTTCGCCAGGTGCCTCCTAGCGGGGTTGGTATTTCTACGGGAGAAATGATTCGTCTGCCCTGTGATGTTGCCGTTCTGATGTGCGATCCGGAATGGAAGATCAAGACGGGTGCGGAGATATTTGTGTTCATTCACCGTCCCGACGAAGATTTTTCTGATTTGCTTAGCCGCTGGCGACAAACCCAGATGCATCTGGATAGAGGCTACGAATGGATGATGCCTGATCGCCATCGTCACATTCTCAGCGAAGGTTCAGATGAGGTGCATCCGCTCTTTGTGCTGTTTGCCGAGACACCTGAGCGAATTCAGCGAGGGTTGCGGGGAGCTTGCCTACCGTTTGTTGTTCAGATGGCTATGGAGGGTGACAGCGAAGAGAACCCTTTTGGTCTAACGGATGCGCTCTCATCAGAAATCTTTGGTCTAGATGAAATTTGACAAAGTTTGAGGCAGAATGCTTCAGATCTGGATCAAGTGCATAAATTAATAAAATGTAACAACACCATCTTGTGGAATTTGTAGAAAATTTCTACTGTAGGAGACAAGAATTCCATTTGTCCAAAAGCCTGTATTTGGCGCAAGGCTGAGCTTTGAGGGGTAAAATCAGCCCTGAGCCTGGTCTTTTTCTCTCTCCACCCTAAGAAATAAACTTGAAACTCATAAGGTGAATAACTCAAAACTTGCCTTGACTGCTTCGTGAAGTTAAGCGAAACTAACTGAATAACTGGAGTCTAGCCTCACTATTACACTAAGTTTGTTTACGTTTTGACACGGATTGACTCATTAGATTGAGTTCGATTACGCGATCGAACAGTAAATAGAGCTTTGGTTCCGGGCGATCGATGCTCAGTTAGATGATGAGTTAGTGGACTGGTAAAACTTTTGAGAGCTAGTCGAGAAGCATGGAAACGCTAGAGTTCATCATTTATCCCGATGGTCGAGTTCAGGAAAAAGTCACAGGCATTGTAGGTGCCTCCTGCGCCGAGGTGACGGCGGCGATCGAAGCCCAGTTGGGTCAGGTCGTCAGTCAAGAACCCACTTCTGAATACTTTACTCAGCCGCTTCAACAAGCTGCATCGGTTCAGTCCATAGCCGCTCAGGTTCAGACTAGCTACAGCGATTGGTCATCTCAGTAACCCACCTGATTTTTAGTTCTTTTAATTTTTAGTCCTTTTATAAGACCCAACCATGTCTCACTTTAGCCAGATTAAAACTCAAATTCGGGATCTCACCGCTCTTCAATCTGCTCTCACCGATTTAGGTATTCAGTGGAAGTCCGGGCCTCAGGCTGTGCGGGGCTATCGTGGGCAGACTCACATGGCAGAGATTTTGATTGAGCAGGAAAACGGCTACGACATTGGATTTAGCCATAACAACCAGTCCTATGAGCTGGTTGCAGACTTGCAATACTGGCAGCAGCCTTTGTCGGTTCAAGGTTTTCTCAATAGCATTACCCAGCGCTATGCCTACCATACCGTGATGCAGGAAACGGGTCGTCAAGGCTTCCAATTGGCGGAGCAACAGCAGCAGCAGGATGGTTCAATTCGTTTAGTGCTGCAACGCTGGGCGGCATAAATTTCCTCTGCTACTTTACTGAGAGATGGGATTGAGGGTAGTCCTCAAAAAGTAATAATTTATTGTTGTGGGGCTTCGTCCCCACAACAATAAATTATTACCCCAATACCACTACCGGGTCGGGAACTGAGTAAATGCGGCTCAGCTTCCGACCTTCTATTTAGCTAATCAAAAATATTTGCTGAATCTAAGCCCATGAACAGTTTTTCACCTTCTCCCAGTGCATTCCCAGAGCCGACGGGCTTTGAGCCAGAGTTAGGGGGTAGCTTTCGGGACGCGCCAGAGCGGACGGGTTTTGAGCCAGAGCTAGGGGGCATCGTTCGTCAGAAAGGGGTTTATGTGGATGAGCCGACCTGTATTGGGTGCAAACACTGTGCACACGTGGCACGCAACACGTTTTACATTGAGCCAGACTACGGTCGTTCGCGGGTGATTCGTCAGGATGGAGACGTAGAAGATACGATTCAGGAGGCGATCGATACCTGTCCGGTAGACTGCATTTACTGGCTAGATTACACTGACCTGAAGCGGCAGGAAGAAGAGCGCAAGTATCAGGTGATTCCGATCGCAGGTTTCCCTGTGGACAAAGCGATGATTGCTGCAGAACAACGGCGACAAAGGCGATCGCAGCAGAGTAAGTAGTTTCAGTGGATCGCAAATTAGGGTTTAGTGGCGCGCTCCACGCGCCACTAAACCCTAAAAGCTATATTTCAAAGGCGCTCTGCGCCTTTGAAATATAGCTTTTAGGAAAAATAAGAAGACTGCTTTAGGACAAGTTCAGCGGATCGACATCGATTGTTAGGCTAACCGCCATTGGACAGTAGGATCGTAGCTCCGTTAAAGGGGGGAATGAGGGGCGATCGCTCAAGCCTTTTAGGAGAATTTGCCAGCGATAGCGACGAGCCACTCTGCCGATGGCAGCCGCAGCAGGTCCCAGCACTTCGTAGCCCGCTTCAGGGTTTGAATGTTGGCGCAGGTGAGCCGCGATCGCCTCTGCGGTTTGGCGAACCGTTTGCAAATCCATTCCGCTTAGCCGCAGCAGCACCAAACGTCCATAGGGCGGATAGTGGAGCGCCTCACGATACTGCAATTCTGACTCTGCAAATTTGGCGTAGTCCTGGCGCACAACTGCCTCAATCACTGGATGCTGGGGCGAGTAGGTTTGCAGAATTACCCGACCGGGTGCTTCGCCCCGTCCGGCACGTCCTGCCACCTGAAGCAAGGTTTGAAACGCCCGTTCGCTGGCGCGGTAGTCGGCAAGGTGCAGCAAGCCGTCAGCAGACACTGCGCCCACTAGCGTTACCTGCGGTAGATCAATGCCTTTGGTCAGCATCTGTGTGCCCACCAACAGATTTGCTTCCCCAGCGGCAAATCGCGTCAGCAGCGCTCGGTGGGAGCCTTTGGCGCGGGTTGTATCGCTGTCAAACCGCAGGCAGCGCAACTCTGGCAACTGTTGACTTAGCTCTTCCATAACGCGCTGTGTGCCGCTACCAAAATGCTTCAGGTAGGGCGAAGCGCAGACTGGGCAGGTTTCGGGGTGCGTCTGTCCGTAGCCGCAGTAATGGCAGCGCAGCGATTCATATCCCCCCGATCGCGGCTGATGGTAGGTCAACGACACATCGCAATGGGGGCATTCCATGACGTGACCGCAGCTCCGGCAAGAGACAAAAGTGCTGTGTCCCCGCCGATGAATGAATAAAATTCCCTGTTTCTGATTCTCTTGTAGTTCTGTTAAGGCTTCCTGGAGCGATCGGCTAAAGATCGATCGGTTGCCCTGGCGTAGCTCTTGGCGCATGTCCACAACCTCGATCGGCGGCATGGGGCGATCCTGCACCCGGTGCGGCAGAGAGACAAGCAAATGAGGCGCTGCTCTTCTCTCTAGATCTGCTGTTCCAGCCGCCACCCAGCTTTCTAAAGACGGCGTGGCGGAACCCAAAATTAGCGGACAGTTGGCAAGCGCGGCGCGCCATTGGGCAACCGTGCGGGCGTGATAGCAGGGCATGGGCTGATCCTGCTTAAAGCTGCTGTCATGCTCCTCATCTAGGACAATTAGCCCTAGGTTTGCCAGCGGTGCAAAGATGGCAGAGCGAGTGCCAATCACCACCTGCGGGGTAGCACTCAGCATTTGTCGCCAGGTGTCGTAGCGTTCACCCTCTGAAAGGGCGCTGTGATAAACACACACATGCTTGCCAAATCTTGCTCGAAAGCGATCGGTCAACTGTGGTGTTAGCCCAATTTCTGGCACCAACACCAGCGCCGATTTGCCTGCCTGAAGCAGGGGAGCAATTGCCTGTAGGTACACTTCAGTTTTGCCCGATCCCGTCACTCCATGCAGCAGCACTTGCGTAAAGCTCGTCAGCGCCTGAATGGTTTCCAGGGCGTGAGCTTGGTCAGGCGTTAGGGCTTTGGGACGATCGGATTGAGGTGCTAAACTTGATTCCAGCCGCAGAACTTCGCGGGGCTGTAGGGTGACACAGCCCTTTTGCTCCAGCCCTTTCAGCACTGAGGAACTCACCTGGCAGAGTTGCAATAGCTCCTGAAGCCACAGCTCGCCGCCCTGCCGTTTCAAAACCTCTAGAATTTCGCTCTGGCGTGGGGTGAGGCTAACCGAGGCATCACCGGGATGCGCTACTAGCGTAACTGCCTGTCTCTGCTTAGGTTTGACGGCAGTTGGAGGCTCCAAATAGCTTTCGACCCACTGCCGCTGGATTAAATCTCGCAGACCTCGACTGGCTCCCATCACCTGCCGCTGAAGATATTGCCAGGAATAATTGCCCTGCTTCTGCGATCGCAACAGCTCTAAAATTTTCTGGGCAGCGGGCTGGAGAAACAGATGCGCCTCAGCCGGAATTGCCTCTGGCTTCAGCCGGATACGACGCTGCGATCGTCCCAGAAGCCCTGGCGGCAGCGCTACCCGAATCACCTGCATTAGCGAGGTGTGGTAATGGTCGGCTACCTGATGCAACACCGTCCAGTAATCAGGCGGGAAAAACCCGCGACTCACGACCTCTTCGACTAAGCGAATTTTTTGGGATGCTAGGGATATGGGCAGCTGGGTCAGGATGCGAATGGCGATCGCGCCCACCTGCTGCGTTCCAAACGGCACGCTCAGAATATCTCCGGGCTGAAGGGCAAGTTCTTTGGGCGACTCATAGGTATAGAGATCTTGCACACCGCCGCAGTCTACCAAAACCTCAACCCACTGAGCGGGAGGCGACTGAGCTGGAAGCGTTGCCATAGGATAAGCGCGATCGGGTTCGGCAGCGATCGGCGAAATGTGCGTTGAAGAGCGGTGAGTCAGAACTAGCGAATCAAAATACATCTTGAATCAAGACCGTGGATCAAAATCGGAGGTCAAAGCTGGCGAATTGGGCGAATGCAATAGCTGTCAGGAGAATGAGTACATTCGATCGATCGTTAATGTCCCAAGAGTGTAGCCTGTCTTTGCCACAACTGCCAGGTTGATTTTGCCAAGGCATGGTTAAGTTAAGTTAATTTCTCTAGACGATCGGCTGATGATGTGGATAATCTTCATTACCTCACTATTCTGTTTTTCACCTCTGCTTTCTGTCTTTCAGCTTTTGACAGAGTTAGCAAAGATGAAACGATGGAAATGAGATCAGGTGTTCCTGCACGGTTACAGGTTGCAAAGCTTTGCTCTTTGAAGGAGTGCTGCTTCCAAGATGGAAGTTCTTCTCTCTGACATTTGGCTATGCGCTGCTACATTATAAATGCTGTTTTGGCTAACACAGCCGAAATTAGGATTTGCTCAAGCAGTGCAAGCCATGGCTTCTGGCAAATTGAAGGGATAAGTCAATCCAATTTGCATTTCTATCTCAGATAGATTGCATTTAATGGAATGATGCATTACTCTTTAGCTGGATTACCGAAGGCTGAAGTATTTAGGGCATGACAAGGTTACTTAGGGCATATCAGAACTAATCAACTCGTGATCCCATTAGGTCAGTCGGGGATGGCGTTTTATTGACTTATTTCAGCTGCACATCTCGTTTGAGAGCAGTTAAATCTGTGGGTTCAACCAGAGGCTAGACGAGGTTCACTTAAGCCAACTTTTAGGCTGGCTTAAGTATGTTGATCTTTGAAAAATCGTCAACGAACGCTAAGTCTAGCAAGTGAATTGTCTGAAGATAGAGTTGAGATACTCAACTGGATAATGCTTGGGTTCAAAGGCTGAACATCAGGCTGCTTTAGGCATGGGACGTTTTATTTGAATGGATTGATTAGGACTTCAGGTGTGCGTCAGATTTTTAGGCAAACAATTCTAAAGAAATTCAGTGATTTAAGTTTTTGCAAGTAATTCCAGACAGCCCTGTGCTAAATTCCGCGGTGTGTTCCTGATATTTTGATTAACAGCTCATTGACAGTTTATTGATTATCTGTTTACTTATTAGCAATTCGATAGCAATCGATCGGCTACAGGGCGCAACCTAGTCTTTATAACTGCTCAACGAACATTATTAACAATCGTAAAACTGTAGAAAATGAAAAGTAATTCCCTCATAGATTCAACAGATCCGGTTCACTTGATGTCTTTGTCTGAAGACAATTTGTTTAACCTATCTGATTCAGATTTTCAGGGCAATCGCAACTCAGGCGATCGCACTGATAGCGATATGGGTGTCATGGCAGAGTTTGGCTTAGATAGCGAACTTGCAGACTTAATGGCAAGCCGAGATTCAGGCTACCGAAAAACAATTACAGATGATGCAGTAGGCGCGTTCTTTAAAGAAATGGCGCGATATCCGCTCCTGAAAGCAGACGAAGAGGTTGAGCTTGCCCGTCGCGTCAAGTTTCTCGCTGAAATTGAAAGACTTCGAGAACGTCTTGCGCAAGAACTCGATCGCCCTCCCATTAAAGCCGATCTGGCTAAAGCTCTGGAACTTAACGAGCGGCAGCTAGAGCATCGGCTCTATCTTAGCCGTGTCGCCAAGCGGAAAATGATTCGCTCAAATCTGCGGCTGGTGGTGTCGATCGCCAAACGCTATCTCAATCGCGGCGTCCCGTTCCTGGATTTGATCCAAGAAGGGGCACTAGGGCTAAACCGCGCTACCGAAAAGTTTGATCCAGACAAGGGATATAAGTTTTCCACCTATGCCTACTGGTGGATTCGTCAAGGTATCACCCGAACGATCGCTAACGATGCCCGCACGATTCGTCTGCCGATTCACATTGTCGAAAAGCTGAATAAGCTGAAGAAAGCCCATCGGGAACTACGCAAAGACCTCAACCGTAACCCAACTGAGGATGAATTAGCTGCGTCGCTGGATATGACAGCTGAGCAACTCCGGAACCTGCAACAGGTACGACGGCGATCGCTCTCCCTCAATCACCGCGTCGGCAAAGGCGAAGACACTGAACTCATGGAGCTGCTAGAGGATCACAGCACGCAGTCGCCTGAAGCTCAGATGAGTGAAACGATGATGCGTCAAGAGATCTACGCGGTTTTGGGTGAAGTGCTGACTGAGCGTGAAAGAGATATTATGGCGCTCCGCTATGGTCTGACCACAGGCGAAACCCACACCTTGGAAGAAGTGGGCGGTATCTTTAACCTTTCGCGTGAAAGAGTGCGGCAGATCCAGACTAAAGCCATGCGTAAACTGCGCCGCCCGCAGGTAGCTGCCCGCCTAAAAACATGGCTGCGCTAGGGGAAGCTTTTGTAGAAGACTGCTTAAAGAAAAGCACTCGGACAAAAGTGTTCTACTAGAACTCCTTGCCCGAATGCTAATCGATCGCAACGTAAAATTGCAAAGTCAATGAGACGATCGCCTACAGGGTAGCCATCTCTCGATCTTGAACATCCTGACAGTAGGTTTCAAACACACCATCTAGAAACTTCCACAGCGTATTGGCTGCTGTTGCCGCGACTTCCAGAACTTCAGTCTGCTGCTGTTCTGTCTGCGCAAAAGATTCGATCAGGGTTGCAGTTGATTCAGCGTGGTAAACATCTGCCACCTGATGGACGCTAAAGAACTCGTAGTCAGCAGGATTTTCCATGCCATAGAAGCGCTTCAGGCCATCAATTTTGACAGCAGCAACTTCAGGGATTTGCGATTCATAGACATAAAGCGCTGCCAGACCCGCATAAAAAGGTGAGTTCAAGCAAAGGTGGCGGAAGGTGGAAATCAGCTCAGCCGTAGTTTCAATCTGCGGCGTAGCCTCTAGCTCAGGGGTGCTGCCTAGCGCGATCGCAAAATTCCGCCATAGCGCCGGATGGTTTTTCTCGCCCTGCTCTTCACCGACAAGATTCTCTAGAATTTCTTGCCGTACGGTCAGATGGGGCGTGTTGTAATGAACGGCGCTGATGTAAGTCGGAAACGCCAGCACATGATGAAAATACTGCTCAGCGTAATGTCTGAGATGGTCACGCGTTAGCTTGCCTTCCGTCCAGGCTTGGTAAAACGGATGCGTCAGCAAGTGCTTTTGGGCAACGATCGCATCTAACTGTTGGCGAAGGGTGATCATAAAAACTCCCAGCAAGAAAAAATGGGCTGATTGCATTATCTCAAATTGATCCCGATTGGTGATAGTTCTGTAAACGAGTTTCCTGTGATAATCTCAAAAAACTTTTGAGAGGCTTTTCATGCTGGATACCCCTACTTTCACGCTGCGACCTGCCCAACCCGACGATGTGCCGACGCTGTTTAGCTTAATTAAGGCATTGGCAGACTATGAGAAATTGACCGATCAAGTGACGGGCAGTCAGGCGTTGCTGCACGAGCATTTGTTTGGCGATCGTCCCTGCATTGAGGCAATCCTGGCATTTTCAGCATCAGCTAAACAGCCCATCGGCTTTGCCCTATTTTTTACCAACTACTCAACTTTTTTGACCAAGCCAGGGATTTATTTAGAAGACCTATTCATCTTGCCGGAATACCGCAGTCAAGGCATTGGCAAAGCGCTGTTAGCCTATTTGGCGAAGCTGGCAATCGCGCGAGACTGTGGACGACTGGAATGGAGCGTCTTGGATTGGAATCAGCCTGCGATCGGCTTCTATGAGCGCATGGGCGCCACAGTTTTGCCCGACTGGCGGATTTGTCGCGTCACCGGAGCGGCGATCGCGGCGCTAGCAGAGCGTTAACTAGCCAGAGCGTTAACTAGCCAGAGCGTTAACTAGCCAGAGCGTTAACTAGCCAGAGCGCTAACCCAAAGAATCGCCCTGGGGATAATCAAAACTCGGAGAGTATAATTAAGAGGAATGTAAAATTATGTAAAGATTTCTCATGAGCCAATTGAGCCTAGAGCAAATTGCCGCCCAGCTAGAGAGCGAAAACTCCCGCGATCGCATGGTGGCTCTAGCTTCCCTCAGAAATGTGTCTGCTGAGGATGCCGTCCCCCTGATCAAAAAAGTTTTACAGGATGAAAATCTGCAAATTCGCTCAATGGCGGTGTTTGCTTTAGGGCTAAAGCCAACGGCAGACTGTTACCCGATTCTCGTCAACCTGCTGGAAGCTGACCCAGATTATGGCATTCGTGCCGATGCGGCGGGTGCCCTAGGCTATTTAGAAGATTTGCGCGCCTTTGAGCCGCTGTCGCGGGCTTTCTACGAGGATACAGATTGGCTGGTGCGCTTCAGTGCTGCGGTGTCTTTGGGCAACCTCAAAGATCCACGTGCCCATGATGTCTTAGTACAGGCTTTAGACAGCCAAGAGGTGGTTCTGCAGCAGGCGGCGATCGCGGCGATCGGCGAGATTAGAGATACATCAGCCGTTGAGCAAATTCTGCGCTTCGTTCAGTCTGAGGATTGGCTGGTGCGCCAGCGTCTTGCTGAAGCCCTAGGCAACCTGCCCGTTCCCAAGAGTCTCTCGGCGCTGAGATATTTAGAAAAAGATAGCCATTCTCACGTGTCGGAGTCTGCTCGGCTTTCACTGAAGCGATTGAAGGAAGAGGGCGTGAGTGAAGCCTAAAGGAGGCAGGCATAAGCTGTAGCAGTTAGGCAGCATCAATAGATCTCAAATTAGGGTTTTGTGGCGCACTCCGTGCGCCACAAAACCCTAGAAGCTGGATTTCAAAGGCGCGGAGCGCCTTTGAAATCCAGCTTCTAGGGAAAATAGAAAGACTTTGCGATCTGCTGAGCATTCAGGCAATGTTTTTTTGTGGTGTGAGCTTCGCGCCCCATCACAAACATCCCTGTCCTAACTGCCTTGACGGTTGCCGTACCGCAGTTAAAAACCGATGCAGTTAGAAACAGATACAATCAGAAGCGATCGCAGCTAGCGCTTTTGGGAGTTTCAGAGATTGCTTTTAGCTTATTTATCCGCCGCTTTGCCGACCTTCTTCCTGGCTCAATTCTCCTCTCCAGGGCCGATTCTGGTGGATTGGGGATTTCTAACTCTGCGATGGTACGGGTTACTCATTGCTTCTGCTGTGCTGATTGGGGTGAGCTTGTCCACCTATCTGGCAAAGCGACGCGGCGTGAACCCCGATTTGATTGGCGATCTGGTGATTTGGCTGGTGGTAGCCGCCATTCCTGCGGCACGGCTGTATTACGTGGCGTTTGAGTGGAAAAGCTATGCTCAGCGTCCAGAAGAAATTTTTGCCATCTGGCACGGCGGCATTGCGATTCATGGCGCAATTTTGGGTGGGACGATCGCCACCCTGATTTTTTCGCGGCTGAACAAAGTTTCTTTCTGGCAGCTTGCCGATCTGGTAGCGCCCTCTCTAATTTTGGGACAAGCGATCGGACGGTGGGGAAATTTCTTCAACTCTGAGGCGTTTGGTCGTCCAACAGATTTACCCTGGAGACTCTACATTCCCCCGGCTCAGCGTCCGCCAGGATACGCCCAGTTTGATTACTTTCATCCCACGTTTCTGTATGAGTCGCTTTGGGATGTGGGGGTATTTGTGCTGCTGATGACGCTGTTTTTTCGAGGACTGCGGCGCGCCAAAGGAGATTCGGTCATGCACCCAAAAGTTGGCACTTTGTTCTTGGTTTACCTCATTGTCTATAGCTTGGGGCGGTTTTGGATTGAAGGACTGCGGATGGATAGCTTAATGTTTGGTCCTATCCGTACTGCGCAAGCCATCAGCCTGATCGGTGTATCGCTTGGAACAATCGGGCTGATCTGGCTTTATGGATTGCGTCGCCCTTTGCCAGATCTGACGAGAGATGAAGAGAGAAGGAGTGGAGCGATCGCCGATTCTGATAAAACTTAGGGAAAAGGCATCTGGTTCTTGTTGAAAAAAAACCCCAGAGTTTCCTCTGGGGCTTGAATCAGGGTGCATCTACCATCCACTTTTACTCAAGATTCAGGAGATGTCCGGATTCACTTAGGCAATTCATGAATCCTTTAAATTTCTTACCGGATTTTAGAAGTTTCTACGGATTTTAGTTTAAGAACGATCATTGCCCACATCAGCATGTCGTTGAGATTACGTAAATGCCATTGCTAGAGTCAGTAAATTTTGTGCCGCCTCTATACATTGTTGGAGCTGGCCCCGGTGATCCGGATCTGTTGACCGTAAAAGCGCAAAAGCTGCTGGTACGGGCAGATGTAATTTTGTTTGCCGACTCTCTGGTGCCCCGTGAAATTTTGCAGATGGCGCGTCCGGACGCAGAACTAATTCCCACGGCAGACAAGACTCTAGAGGAAATTTTGCCGCTGATGGTGGAGCGGGTGCGATCGCAAAAACTCGTCGTTCGCCTCCACTCAGGCGATCCGAGCCTCTATAGCGCCGTGCATGAGCAGATGCAGATGCTGGCGGCAGCAGGTATCTCCTTTGAGGTGGTTCCGGGCATCAGCGCCTTTCAGCTGGCGGCAGCAAAGCTTAAGCTAGAGCTGACTGTGCCGGGATTGGTACAGACCCTAATTTTGACGCGGATCAGCGGACGGACGCAGGTGCCCGAAGCCGAAGAGCTTTCGGCGTTGGCGGCTCATCAGGCAAGTCTGTGTCTTTACCTGAGCGCCAAGCATGTGCAGTCGGCTCAAGCCAAACTGCTGCTGCATTACCCGGCAGATTTGCCGATCGCCATCTGTTTTCGGCTGGGCTGGTCAGATGAGAAAATCCGGATTGTGCCTCTGAGCCAGATGGCGGCTGTGACGCATCAGGAAGATCTGATGCGCACCACGCTGTACGTGATTAGTCCGGCAATGCAGGCTTCGGCAGCGGGGGAAGGGCGATCGCATCTCTATAGTCCTTCCCACTCTCACCTGTTTCGTCCTGCCTAAGCTCAAGTTGGCAGCGGGAATCATGTAGCAACCGCCAAGGCGATTAGGACGGAGATATTTTTGGTGGGGCGCTTCTCGCCCCACCAAAAATATCCTGAGCAAATTGGCGAAGCAGCGCGAATAGCTTCATCCAGCACCGCCCACAATTTCATCCAAGAATCGTTCGGAACATTGGGGTTTAAGCGGTAGCTGTAGGGTAAAGCAAGTGAGAGCATTAGCACTTCTCACCTCAATTGAACCATTCAGGTGCTCAACCAGGTGTTTCACCAGCGCCAGCCCTAATCCGGTGCCGCCGTGTTTCCAGCGATCGACACTAGCAACCCGGTAAAACTTCTCAAATAAGTGGGGCAGTTCTTCAGAGGGTAATTCTACGCCTGAGTTGCAGACCTGAACTTGTAGAGTCGTCTCATCAGCCTGGGCGGTAATTGTGATCTGCTCATGGGGCGGCGTGTATTTGCAAGCATTGTGAAGCAACTCCATGAGAACACGTTTGAACTCACTTAAATCTGTGGTTAAGACAGGTAAATCTGGAGATAAGTTAATATTCAGGCTCTGTTGCTGCTTTTGAGCGCGGTCTTCAAAGAGTTCTACGATCGAGGGCAGCCAAAAATTCAGATCAATGCTCTCTAGCTCCAGTAATTGCACACCTGCTTCCAACCGCTGCAAGTCAAGCAGGTCATTAATCAGGGTTAGCTCCTGGGTACAACCCTCGTCCAGGATCTGGATGTAGCGATCTAAGCGCTCGTCGTGAATTTGCTGTTGATTGAGGCTGAGCTTCACCATCTGGATCGCCATTTTGATATTGGCTAAGGGCGATCGCAATTCGTGAGAGACAGTGCTCAAAAAATCATCTTTCAGCTGACTAATCTGCTCTAGGGTCTGTACCTGCGTCTGAGCGGCCTGATAGAGCTGAGATTGGCGCAGGGCGATCGCCGTGCGGATGCCAATCTGGTGCAGCAGACTCACTTCCCAAGACTGCCATTCACGCGGGGCATGATTTTGGTATGCCGCAAGTAAACCCCAGAGCCGATCGTTCAAGAAAATGGGGGCGAGCGCATAGGCTCTCACCTGAAACTGCTCCAATATATCGAGATGGCACTGGCTATGCCCGATTGTGTAAATGTCATTAACGGCGAAGGTTTCGTTGTTTTGATAGCGTCCGCCCTGATGTTCTTGCAGGTAGGTATCCTCCCACAGGGTGTAAATCCCCTCTCCCACGAGCGGTAACCACCCTTCCCCTACCGACTCGGCGACAAAGCGCCCACTCCAATCAGGGGTGAACTGGTAGATGGCAACCCGGTCGGCTTGTAGGGTTTGGCGAGTTTCGTCTAGCACCGTTGCCAGAATGTCTTCTAGATCAAGCGATTGGTGAATATTTTGGATAATCAACCGCAACAGGCGCTCCTGTTCTGCCTGTTGTTGCAGCGCCTGAGTGCGTTCTTGCACCCGCTGTTCGAGTTCCTGGTTGAGGCGTTGGAGCGCCGCTTCTGCTCGCTGGCGTTCGGCTAGCTCTAGCTGGGTCTGTCGATAGAGATCGGCTTGATGGATGGCGATCGCCACCTGATTTGCAAGCTGCTGCAAGAGCTGAATTTCGTCCTGCGACCACTGCCGAGACTGTTCACACTGCTGGGCAATCAGCAATCCCCAGAGTTCTGTGGTTTGGATGATGGGCACAATCAAATTTGCCCGAATCTGAAACTGTCTGAGAAAGTCGGCATGACAGGACTGGATGCTGCCATCGTCGATGTCGGCGATCGCCCGAACTCGCCCCTGAAAATACTGTTGAGTGTAATTTGTGAGAAAACAGGGGTCATGAATATCCTGTCCTCGCAGGGACTGCCATCGCGCATCGACCGACTCTTGCACCACATAGCCCTGATCGTCTGTTTTGAGCCTGAACAGAATGACGCGATCGGTCTGTAAAACCTGGCGCACTTCGGTCACGGTCGTGGTCAGAATTTCATCGAGATTGAGCGATCGCCGAATTCGCTCTGTCACCATACGAATCAACTGCTCTCGCTCGGCAGTTTGACGGAGTTCGATCATGCCCTGCCTTCGCTCTGCCCGGATTTGAGCCTCGCGCACTTCTCGTCGCACCGCCTCTGGCAATCGAGCCAGATTATCCTTCATCAGATAATCATGGGCACCTGCCTTCATCATGGCGACTGCTAATGTTTCGCCGATTGTGCCCGACACCACGATAAATGGCAGGTCGATCTGACTGTGTTGAACCACCTCAAGTGCTGCTGGCGCGTTAAATCCGGGCAATCGATAGTCTGAGATGATCACGTCCCAGGAGCGAGTATCCAGGGCGGCTCGAAGCGCGATCGCCGTTTGCACTCGCTCCCAAATCGGGTTGAAGCCGCCGCGCCGCAGTTCTCGCAGCACAAGCAGAGCATCATCCTCTAGATCTTCAACCATCAGCACATTCAAGGGTTCACTCATGGATCACAACCCTTCGGGTAACGGTTCGTTAATGAGCATCCAATACAGCCCTAGTTGGCGCACCGCCTCTGTGAAGGGGTCAATTTCAACAGGCTTCCGCACATAGCTGTTAGCTCCCAAGCTATAGCTATCCACGATATCGCGATCTTCGCTTGAAGACGTGAGTATGACTACGGGTAACAGTCGGGTGCGTTCATTAGCTCGAATTTGCCGTAAGACTTCCAACCCATCAATTTTAGGGAGTTTCAAATCCAAAAGCACCACGCTAGGCAACGGTTCTAGACTAAAAACGAGATCTAAAGCTTCTTCCCCATTGCGCGCCACAAGAATTTCGTTGACAATCTTGCCGCGCTGAAGCGCCCGAATGGTGAGACGTTCATCATCGGGATTATCTTCAACCAGTAAAATGACACGCAAAGCACACATAGACTAGGCTCTCGCCCTCGTAAATGGACTGATGGTGAAGTAAATTGTGGCACCTTGCTCCACGGCAGCTTTTGCCCAAATTTGACCGCCATGCCGATGGATCACCCGCTGAACCGTCGCTAGACCAATGCCCGTGCCGGGAAATTCATTGGTATTGTGCAAGCGTTGGAAGACCCCAAAGAGCATGGAGGCGTAGTTCATATCAAACCCTGCGCCGTTGTCGCTGACAAAACAGACGAGTTGTCCATCCTGCCTAATTATGCCAAATTCAATGCGGGCAGAAGAACGGTGGCTGGTAAACTTCCAGGCGTTTTCCAATAGGTTGCTGATGACGACGCGCATCAAGGTGAGGTCGGCAGAGACGATCGCCTCTGGAGCAACGACAAACTCTACCTGACGTTGGGGATCTGAAGCCCGTAATTCCTCTATCTGCTCCTGCACTAATGCACTGAGGTTAACCTCCACGTACCGTATTTCCGATCGGGAGATGCGGGAGAGATTCAACAGATCCTCAATCAACATACCCATGCGCTGAACATTGTGCCGAATGCGATCGAAATAGTCTTTGCCCTCTGCATCAAACTGATCGCCATAGTCTTCCAGCAGGGCTTTGCTGAAGCCATCGATCGCCCGCAATGGCGATCGCAAATCATGGGACACCGAGTAAGCAAAGGCTTCTAATTCTTGGTTAGAAGCTTCTAGCTGAGCTTGAGTGTGCAAAAGGGTTGATTCATTGAGCTTGCGATCGGTAATATCCCGCACGATGCACAGTACTTGATGCTCGCCACACAGGACAATACGGGCTTCTTCATCTCGAATTTCACCTCGAATTTCAAACTGGTATTCATAGACCTGCGGTTCGTTGGTTTGCAGGGCTTGCTGGATGTAGTGCATTCGCTCTTGAGCTAGCTCATAGGGAAGCACATCATAGATATTGGCTCCTATTTGCTCCGGCAATGACTTGGCTAACTTCAGGCTTTTGCCGCTGCCCAAGGCATTGAGATAGGTGCCATCTTGATCAATCCAGATGATTAAATCAGGGATGGCACTCATTAAGGCGCGATTGGTGGCTTCGCTTTGGCGTAGAGTCGCTTCGGTTTGCTTCAGTTTTGTAATGTCAACATGACAGCCAATCATTCGTAAAGGTTGACCAGAGGCATCCCATTCAATCACTTGCCCCACGCAGATCACCCAAACCGTTGAGCCATCCTTGTGTCGATAGCGCACTTCGTTGTAGTAGGGGAGCTTGCCGTGACTCTGGACATGGCGATCGAAACACTCCAGCACTCTGGGTAAATCGTCCGCGAAGAGCAGGGTTTGCCAGGTTTCTGTCGTATTCGGCAGATCATGATCTTCATACCCAAACATCTGCTTCAGTCCTGGACTCAGATGTGTCACTTGGTTCGGTATATCCCAATCCCAATATCCTGCTAAAAGCGTGTCGAGCAGGGTTTCTAGCAGGGTTAGCTCAAAGCGCAGTTTCTCGGCCTGTAATCCTGCCTGTAGGCGATCGGCTTCAGCTTGTTTGAGATCGGTAATATCTGTATGGGTGCCAATCATCCGGAGAGGATTTCCTTGCTCATCCCAACTCACGATCTTGCCAATGGATAGCACCCATTTCCACTCACCCGTCTTAGCGCGCTGACGGAATTCAACGCGATAATCGTCCCGCCTACCCGTGATGTAATCTTCGTAAACTTGATGCACAGTGGCGAGTTCATCGGGATGTAGACGAGCGCTCCAATTGGCGTAAGATTCCTGAAATTCCTCTAGGTCATAGTTCAGCATTTGTATGTACTCTGGGCTGACAATAACCTCACCTGTTTTTAAGTTGAGGTCGTAAAGCCCTTGATTGGCAGCTGTTAACGCTAGGCGCAGGCGTTCTTCACTGTTTTGCAGAGCGGCTTCTGCCTGTTTGCGTTCCGTAATGTCTCTAGAAATGCAGAGAATCGACTCAATCGTTCGCTGATCAGACCACTCTGGGGCGATCGCCATTTCAAAAAAGCGAATCCCATTTAGCGTGGGAGACGAAAACTCAATCACCTGCTTTTGTCCGGTCGCCAACAGCGCCGCTGCCGCCGCCTCCCAAGCGTCCACCATAGGCTGACTCATGCCCATGTCACGGCAGGTTTTGCCCAAAAAAGCTTCTGCTGCAATTCCAGTGATTTGAGTGAGGGCTGGGCTGACATAAAGATGACGGAGCTGCAGATCAAATCGCTCAATGGTGTCAGGAGAATTCTCTACCAGGTTTTGATAGCGCTGTTGCGATATAGCTAATGCGGCTTCAGCAGCTTTGCGTTCGCTAATTTCCAATGCCACTTTAACGGCTTCCAATTCGCTAAGGGTAGGCAGGGCAAGTGCTTGAGGAATCACTGGAATCAAGGCTGATGCAGTCGTCAAGGAGGCGATCGCAGTGACAGATTTTAGCGCCCCTGAAGCCCAATAGATTGGGTGCCAGAGCGTCCAAATCTCCATGACGTGAGTTAACCCACAGGCAACAATGAAAACTCCAAACAGTTGAAAAAGCCAAGGATAGGGTAAATCTCGACGTTGACGCACAAAGTAGAGCAGCGCTACGGGAATCGAGAAATAGGCTAAGGCAATCAGTCCGTCAGACAACACATGTAGCCACACCAATCCAGGTTTCCAGAGATAGCAATGCCCATGAGGAATAAATGCCAAAGTGCCAAAATTGCCGTGAAGTTCCAACATATTTTGCTTTCCTATGGGGTTGCTTATGTGTCGTTGCTTGGAAGTCCTACAAGATTGACTTAGACAGGCAAAGAGCAGAACGACTTCAGCTCCTTGTTCAGGCTTATAGCGCTACGCGCTTAGATCCAATGAGTTATTTTTTGAGAGCCGCGCTCCGCGCGGCTCTCAAAAAATAACTCGTCCTAACTCAATTATGTAGGGCTATACATACTGTCTGGGCTTGCATACTGTCTGGGCTTACATACTATTGTGGGCAGGGACTTTGCCCCCGCCCACAATAGTCACATAATACGTAAGATGTCTACATAGCTGACATGGACGCGATCGCTAGCCCACTCCTTCAACATTTTTTTGGTTGTCAAAGCTGACTAGAAAATTGCCCTCTGGCATACTGCTGCGCAAAAAGCGCAAATGCCCTTCGGCATCCGAGCGACTGCGAAACCGAGCAACTATGTTTTTCTGAACTGCGTTTTTCTGAACTGCATTGATTTGAGTGGCAGGCGACAGACGCACAACCGCCCAGTGATTAAGACGATCGCGGTAGGATGTCGAAGTTTTCGATGCTAAGGCGTCCAACGCTAGAGTAGGCAATGGATTATCAGAATCAAGGTTTTGTGGCATGATACTTTCTATTCCGTTAAGGAGTGGGGCGTTAACGAGTCTCTTGGCGGGGATGCGTTAGCGCCTTTTACCTATCATTGAACCTTGAAAGCATAAGCAATGTCAATTTGTCAACGGTAAAAGCTCGGATATAAAACTCAGCTGTTTTGCGGTTTTCTGCCCAAGTTTGACCTCCAAGTAGACACCAAGCGGTAATTAGGCATTTGTTAAGATTTCGCTTCGAGTGATTCCAGACGGCTGCGCAACTCCTGATTGTCTTTTTTGACCTGCTCCAGATCCTCTTGAAGCTGAGAAATCGCTTGATCTTGTTCCACCGCTTTCATCACTTTTTGCACCGATTCCTCTGCCAAGCGCCGCACCCGTCCGTCGGGCGTTTGGTCTGCCAGAGATTGCAGAATGCCGATCGCTTTCGCAGTTTCCATTTGTCCTAGCGCCACGACGGTAGAAACCTGCGTAAGGAAAAATGTCTCCCGTGAAAGTTCGCTAAGGCGATTGAGAATCCGCTCTAGATTGACATGGGTTTGCCCGGTAGAGATAGCTCCCAGCGCTCGAATTGCCGATAGCCTTAAGGGCTGAGGCGTACCTGCGGCAGTATATTCCAAAATCAGGTTCAGAGCTGCTTCAGAGGTTTTGAGCTTGCTGAGTCCGGCGATCGCCCCCCCTCTGACCATCTCATTCCAGCCCGATCGCGTTTGCAGCACAGACTGGTAGAGCGCCAAGGCTTCTGGCTCTTTTGAAGCATTTGCCCCAGTGACGGCACCCAAGCCCGACAGCGCGGCAGACTCCGTGTAGTAGCTGGCATCTCCTTTTTCGGCAATTTCTCTTAGCGCCGCGTAGCTTGCCTCTGTTTTGAGGGAAGCTAGGGCATCGATCGTTGCCCGTCGGACTCGCGCCTCTGGGTCGTTTAAGCCTTGCAGCAATCCCGTCAAAGCCTGATCGAGCTTCACGGAGGCAAGCTGCTCTGCAACCTCAGCTCGGACTCCCCAAAGGCGATCGTTTACTAGAGCCTCCGCAAGGGCTTTAACTGCCTCAAGCCCTCCTTTCTTGGCAAGTGCTTCAGCCGCATAAATCCGCGAAACCGGGTCGGGGTCTTGCTGTAGCTGCGCCTTCAGCTCGGCAACTGGATACTCTAGCGTCACGGTTTTTAGCGTGTGGTTGCCGACATCAAAGCTGACAAAGTCTGGCTTTTGCTCTAGCGGAAAGTAAAAGCTCTGCTCGCGCTCGTGAATGCGAACGGTAAATGTTTTGAGTTGAGGATGAGTCTTTTCTTCAGATACCTCTGCATAGCCAAAGCCAATCGGAATTTTGAGGTCAAACCGTCCGCTCTGAGTCGTAGTATCGCCGTCTTTGGCTTGAGTTTGGGTAACGGTTAGCTTGGCGAGGTTGCTGTCCCCATCCCAGCTATAGGCAATCTTGTAGTCGGGATGTCCGCCCCGGAAGACATATTGATCGAACAGAAATTGCAGGTTGCGTCCGGTGACTTTCTCGATCGCCCGCAATAAATCGATCGTTTCTACCGTTTTGTGGGCGTTTTCCTGCACGAAGGTATGAATCGCCTTGAAGAACAGCTCGTCCCCTAGCTCGGCTCTCACCATGTGATAGACGCAGCCGCCTTTTTCATAGAGGTGGCGATCGTATAGCTCGATCGCCTCTCGGTAGACATGGGTGACGATCGGGCGACGGTAGCGGGTGCTGTCTTCGGTCAGATAGTTGCGGGCAATGCCGAGGCGATAGTATGCCGCCTCTTCTGCCCCGTACTCTTGATCGATCCATAGCACCTCGGAGTAGGTCGCCATGCCCTCTTTAATCCAGGCGTGCGACCAGTGCTTAATCACGACCAAATCGCCAAACCACTGATGGGCTAACTCATGGGCAACTAGCGTTTCAGAGCTGCGATTGTCGATCGCCGCCCGTGCGTCTAGCAAACAGCGATCCATTAACAGCGTCGTGGAGGTGTTTTCCATGCCGCCAAAGATGAAGTCGGCGACGCAAACCTGGGCATATTTGGGATAGGGGTAGGCGTAGCCAAACGCCTGACTAAAGAACTCAATCATCTGCGGCGTTTTGCCCATCGTTCGCTGAGCATCTGCTTCTCGACCTTTTTCGACGTAGTAGGTGACGGGTTTGCCCTGCCACTCGTCTTTGAGTTCGGCAAAATCGCCCACTGCCAAGGTAATTAAGTAAGTCGGATGAATCTGCTGCTGTAGCCAACGATAGATTTTGGTATCGCCCGCTTCCCGGACTTCCACTAGCTCCCCGTTGGAAATCGCCATTAGCTCTCTCGGCACCTGCACCTGAATTTCTGAAGTGCTGAGCTGTCCCGGATAGTCGAAACAGGGAAACCAGTAGCGCGAGTCCTCATCTTCGCCCTGCGTCCAGACCTGCACGGGCTTTTGAGGATAGCTTTCGTCAGGCGCAATGAAGTAAATGCCGCGCTGGGGCTGCTCTACGTGATAGGCGATCGCCAAAGTCAGCGCTTTTCCGACAGCGGTTGCGTCTTTGAGCCGTACCTGAAGCTGCTCCCCGTCATACTCAAAATCTTGCGACACCCCTGCTATTTGCACAGACTCAATGTGCAGATTGACGGCATCTAGCGTGAGGCGATCGATGCCGCTACGAACCGGGTTTAAGCGGATGCTGCAAGTGCCACGATAGCTTTGCTGAGGAATATCTAGCACTAAGTCTAAGAAAATATGCTCAACCTGTCCGGGGCGATCGGGGTTGTAGTGGGGCTTTGCTCCGGGTAGCTCAAAGGATTTGCGTCCGTTCATGTTTGTGGAATCAATCTGGTAGATATGCGACATTCGGGACTCACTCTGGTGTTGGGGATTTTGAATTCTATTGAATGAAATTTTATCGAAAAGCTTTCGCCCAAATGTTGCACCCCTGCACATTTGGGTTGTTCGATCAGGCGGTTTACCTGAACCGACTTAATTCTAGCTGAAGCGATAAATGACCAACGGAAAAGCGCTTAGGCTCGGCTTTTCGCAGGATGCGTCATAATTTAGGGCGCGTCACAACTTAGCGCGTCACAATTTAGAGTGCGTCACAGCAATTCACAGAGCGCATCACAGTGGCGGAGCAGCTCTGCAACTGACCAGGCCTGCGCGATCGCCCCCTGCGGCAGATGGGGCGGGTCGCCATCAAACATTTCAGAAATAGAGTCCAGACAGCCCTGATTCTGGAAGTGATTGAGCAGCGGCTGCCAGTCTATTGGCAATGGCTCAGTGGGATAAAAGCGCTGCCATGCGCGGATAAACGCTCCCAAAAGCCAGGGCCAAACTGTGCCCTGATGGTAAGCCCGATCGCGCTGCCAAATGCCGCCTGCGTAGCGCCCAATGTAATGCGGATCTGCCGGGTCGAGTGAGCGCAGACCGTAGGGCGTGAGGAGGCGATCGCGTGCCGTTTGCAACACTCGCTTGCCCATGGAGTCGGGGAAGCCGCAGTGCTTTAAAGACAGGGCAATCACCGCATTGGGGCGAATGCTGACATCGGGGATGTCGTCGGGGGCGATCGCGTCGTAAAGATAGTCCTCAGCCGGATTCCAGAATTTCTCTAGCGATATCTGCACTTGCTGAGCCTGGTCGTTAAAGCGGCGCGCCTGGTTGCTCAGCATAGGAGCTTCTATGTCAATCACCAGATCTGATTGCAGCAATCGGGTTGCCCATTGCTCTGCCCAACGGAGCGCCGAATACCACAGCGCATTAATTTCGACGGCTTTTCCGCGTCGAGGAGTAACGGGTTTGTCTGCGACCACGGCATCCATCCAAGTTAGCGCCAGATCGGCGGCATCCCAGGTGACCAGTCCATCAAAGGCATCTACCCGAATGCTGTACAGGGTTCCCGCCATCAGGCGTTTGTAGATACGCCAAACCACAGGATATTGTTCTGCTAGAAAGTCCCAGTCTTCAGTGGCATCTAGATATAGCCCTAGGGTTTCAATCCACCAAAGAGACGCATCCAGACTGTTATAGAAAGGCTTCGCGCCAGCATCTGGGAAAGCGTTGGGGATCAGCCCCTCCTGACAATGTTGTCCAAAGGTTCTCAGTAGCCCTTTTGCCAAGTCAAACCGTCGTGGGGTGAGTGCCAGTCCTGGCAGCGCAATCAAGGTATCTCTGCCCCAGTCATTAAACCAAGGATATCCGGCAATGACGGTGGGATTCTGAGTGGAAGCGCGATAGACCACGAAGCGATCGCCCGCCTGAAGCAGCCTTTGCCACAGCTCAGTGCTCCGCTCATTTTGACTGCCGCAAGATGTATTCTGAATTGCCGCAAACGCGGTGGTTAGACGCTGCTGCTCGGTTTGAATGGCCTGCTCAAAAGTATGCTCTTGCAGCGTCTCGTGGGACGTCTCGTGGTTCGGACGAATATAGGCTTCCAGAGTGATCGATTCGCCCGGTTCCAACGAAACCATTAAGTTGCCAGGACAATAAAGATCTTCTTGATCCGCCAGTCCGCGTCGCGTTTCTTCAGGATAGCGGTATCCCCAGTACCAGGCATCATCGGAGTAATAGTCGCCCTTTGTCCAGCTCAATTGCCAGGATGTACCCCTCCAGTCCAGGCGCTTGGCTTGCAGCAGCAGTCGATGAGATTCGATTAGCTGTGCAAAATGCACTCCGGAGTCAGCACGTTGCTGCGTGTGAAAAATGCGATCGCCAATCAAAGGTCGCAATCGCAAAGTCGCCGTTTTGTCACCCTCATAGCAATAGTGAATCAAAATTCGGTTGTCAAACTGGGCATTGAAGGGCGGTAGCGGGCTGGCAACTAACCCATGGGGCATGATCAGACGGCGGCAGACTCGCCAGTGATTTTGTCCCCAGATCCAGGTGGGTACAGGAGCAGCTTGAAAAGACTGCAAAAAATGATACCCAGCAGGGGCGATCGCGCCTCCTGCCCAGAAATTTGTTCCCAACTCAAATTCGCGTCCGGCAACTGTTAGGCTGGCATCAATGTGGGAGAGCAGTAGCGTCCTCTGACCCGGCGGCTCCAAGGCGGCAACTAGCCAACCATGATAGGTGCGAGTGTGGGCATCGCAGACTGTGCCACTCGCAAAACTCCCAAGCCCGTTTGTGAGTAGCCACTCTCTGGTATCTAACTCATCCATTTGACTATGCGGTTTGGCTAGCGATTTGGCTATAGGATTCAGTGTACCCATCCAATACTCAGTATAGATACTAACCTCTTACGGTTCAGCATCTATGCGATATTGTGAGCTAAAAGCTTGCCAATCTTCAGCATTCCAGCTTACACCTACACTCAAAATTGAGGCAGTTCTCAACCTGTGATGATTTTTATGGGGGTGGGCGAAGCCCACCCCCATAAAAATCATCACAGAAATACCAGTGCTCAAATTGGTTAGAGGCTCAGAATTGATTCAATCAATTCAGGAATTTCCTTCGTCTTCAGGTAACGGGCTAGATCTATCGGCTTTACCCGATTCACAGGCAACTGCTTTGAGCTTGCTGTAAAAATCTAGGGGTGACACGGCAGCAGGAATGAATTGATGAATTTTTTCTGGAGAGGATTCATCAATAGCAGATGGCTCGGCTGAAGGTGGCGCTTGATTGGTAGAAGGTGGCTCGGCAGAAGATAGCTCGGCAGAAGCACCATCGATCGCCAGTTTTGCCCATTTCGGTTTATCAACTGCCTCAAACTCTGGCACAAGGCTAAAGGCTTGAATGGGTGCGTCCTTCGGCAATGGATAGAAGGGGGTGTCATTTTCAAAGCTGCGCAGCTTCAAAAAGGCGATCGATTCCTCTGAGGAAAGCAGCTTGAGGCGATCGCTAAAAGGCTGAATAGCGCTTGCCGCCAGATCTGCTGCAGGTGTCGCTGGATCTGTGAATGTCAGCAGATCGGCTTCGGCTTCATCGGAGGAGGGATTTGCGGCAGATACCGCGATCACATCGACGATCGCAGAGAATTCCTCTGGTGCGTAAAGCTCTGGCATCAACCCTTGATTCAATTCGCTGATCTTAGGGTCAGTATCGCTGCTTTCTTGTGTGTCTCTAATTTCTGTATCTTTAATTGCTTCAGAAATTGTTTCAGAACCTGCGGTCTGACCTGCATCATTCTTGGCAAGAACGCTAACTTGAGCGTGAGTATTCGACGCAACGGCTGTCGAATATGAGAGGAGATTTCTAGAAAAGTGTCCTCTGATCATTCGCTCAAACTCATAGTTGAAGTGATAAAAGGGCTGTCCTCGTCGTTGCCAAAAACGCAAGATTTGTTCAACAGAAACCGCTTTGTATCGACCTTGATAAAGCGCCTCAACCAAAGACAACCGAACCCAATTTGCAGGATATTGCGCTAGCCAATTGAAGACCAACTGCTCAGCGGTAAGTCCACCTAGGTCGAAGCTGAAGCGTTTTAGCAATTCCGCTACTTCAACAGCAGCATCTTGAAATGAATCTTGCATGACAGGCGCATGGTGAAATCTTCTTCCCCAATTTTGCACATTTAATCCAGGGATGACCAGCAATATCAAAAGGCATTGCTATTTCAACATGATTGTCTCCCAACAGGATCGTCGCTGGCATAGTAGGATTTAAACCTGGGAAACCCATCAATCGCTTACTATGACCGCAACAGACCCTAAAACTGACGACAAAACGATCGTTCGAGAATATTTCAACGCTACAGGGTTCGATCGCTGGCGACGAATCTACGGCGATGGCGAAGTGAACAAGGTTCAGCTAGATATTCGCTTAGGGCATCAAAAAACGGTGGATACTGTTTTAGGCTGGCTCGAAGCGGACGGCAATCTGCCTGAGCTAACTCTCTGTGACGCAGGATGTGGCGTAGGGAGTCTCAGCATTCCTTTGGCTACCGCAGGGGCACGAGTCTTTGCTAGCGATATCTCCGAGAAAATGGTGAACGAAGCTCAGGAGCGCGCTCAGGCGGCGCTGGGGCAAACTAGCAACCCTACCTTTGCGGTACAGGATTTAGAAGCTCTGGAGGGCAAATATCACACGGTAATCTGTCTGGATGTGCTGATTCACTATCCACAAGACAAAGCAGCCGAAATGATTAGCCATCTCTCTTCTCTGGCGGAATCTCGACTGATTCTTAGCTTTGCTCCTAAGACGCTCGCCTATACCCTGCTCAAGAAAATTGGCGACTTTTTCCCAGGTCCCAGCAAAGCTACCCGTGCCTATCTGCATCCAGAAGCCAAAATTGTAAAAATTCTGGAAGCTAATGGCTGGAAGCTTGAGCGTAATGCTATGAACAAGACCCAATTCTACTTCTCTCGCTTGCTGGAAGTGAGGCGATCGTAGGTTGCTTATCTTGAGCCAGATTTATATTCCAACACTTTCACCATGATCATTCGCATATTTCTAACGATCGCTGCCATTCTAGGCGGCACTTCAGTAGCGGCTGGAGCCTTTGCGACTCACGCCCTTAAAGATCGGCTCAGTGAACGGGCGATCGAGATCTTTGAAACGGGCGCCCGCTATCAGATGTATCATGCCCTAGCGCTGCTGCTGGTGGGGCTACTGCTCAGTCAAGCAGAAGGTCAGTCAGAATCGGGGCGATCGCTGTTGACCTTCACAGGATGCGCTTTTATGGCGGGAGTTGCCATCTTTTCGGGGAGCCTCTACGCCCTCAGCTTTTCAGGCATCAAGTGGTTAGGGGCAATCACGCCCCTAGGTGGACTGGCGTTTCTGCTGGGCTGGGGCAGCTTGGCGATCGCGGCGTGGGGTTACAAGTAGTTTGGTTACAAGTAATTTGGTTATGAGTAGTTTTGTTGCTCTGCTCTTAAAGAATGTTGAGCCGGAAAACCTGGCTCTTTTTTGTGGAAGTCTTGCTAGCCCTGGATCTTAGGCAAATTTTGCTAGATCGCCCCCTGTCTTCGGAAGTTAAGTGTTTTTGCAGCCTGATGCTGAAGATTACCTGCTGCCCTTCAATAGAAGAAGACCTAAATGGGCGCGATCGCGCAGGTGAATCTGTACTTATTTAGAACCTGCTTGGAACCCGCTCAAACCCTCCTCAACATCGGTTTTTCCAAAATTCCGCACTTCAGGTTTGATGTCAAGGCTTAAAGACTATGAATCTTCCTCCTCAACTCACACAACTAATTCTGAGCTTTTATCGAGAGGAACCCTCTCAGTTGCAGAAACTCCAGATCCTGCGTGCCTGCAAACTCTCAAGACGATGGCGAGTGTTTCAGATTCATTGCGCCACCCGCGAAATTGCCGAGGCTCTGGCAGAGGCTATAGATTTACTGAGACAGCCGATCGCCCAATTACGTTTGGCTCAGCAAATTAAGATAACGGTCAACGGCAATGCTTTCGCTACCTTTGCAGTGAATCCGGCAACGTCAAAGTCTAGAGCCTCAATCCACAAATCCTAGCGCCAAAACGCTGAACAGTAGGACATATCCGACCAGGCTAAAAATCCCGTAAGCGCTGCCCAGGATTGTGAAGATCCGGGCAACGCGGCTGTGGGATCTGAGTAGTCGAATAGCGGCTCCCCCAACGACAATTCCTAAGACGATCGCCAGATTGGATACTATCCCTAGCCATCGCGATAGGTCGATTTCACGACCTGCGCGGTAAACCATGCCGCCCAATCCGGTTTGAGCTAGACCATAGGCTAAGCAGCCCAAGCTAACCCCTGCAAACATTTTCGTCAGCGTATTTGGATCGAGCCATGCGGACAGAGCGGCTAACAAGCTAGCGGCGATCGCAATTCCCAAGACAATATCGTTCCAAGTGGAGTCAGAAATCTGCGATAGAAAATGCTGCTGCCGCAACGCCTGTAAATCTACATTGCTCAAGCCCAAAGAATCTTTGACGACCACATTAGGTCGATTGCCTGTGGCAAAGTCAAACCAGACTTCACAAGGGACGGCTTTCCCTGAAAAAGCAGCCTGACAGATGATGCCCTGCGTCTCGAAAGCTCTGTAAGGCTTGGCGTGAGTCAGCGTCATCGCTAACGAGCTATTTTGAATAGTTGTGGTGCAGCGATCGATCGTCTGACCCGCTGCCTTTTGGGAGGTGCAGGTAAAGTCATAGCCCATAATTCGCAGACCAGTGCGGTTGTTTTGCCACAGGGACACGCTGGCAATTGGAGTCTCTACCCAGGCAGGTGCAACCCGAACCATCAGGCTGCCCAATACAAGCAGCAGCAGGAGCAAACACCCGATCGTCATCCTCAACAGAAATTTTGCGGTTCGATTCGGGATTCTTCGCATAGCTATATCTCAAGCGATCGCTTTGATCGACTCTGAGGCTATCTTCTAAGTTCCATCAATGTCATTTGCTTAAGACATGTCATTTGCTCAGGACATTGAGTAAGGGCGTGGAGTGCCCCACTAAAATGTTGCTATTCTGCCTGTGAGTACGTCTACATCACTATCTAGACGGGGCTATAGGGCGAGTGGGAGAAGTCGTCAATGGTACAATTTGTAGGCGTTGCGACACGCTGGTCATGCCGCCATCTCGAATGATGACTCCCGAAACCCACAGACTTTCGGGCTTGATGGGCGCACGACCAACCTTAAACAGTCCGCCTGAAGACAGCAGCTCTAGCTCAACTGGCGTGGATTGAAGATAGCCCGATGCTTGGATTGGCTCCTCCATCGCCGCGCCCAAGAGAAGCCGATCGCCCAAGGGTTCAGCAACCACGGCATCAAATTCATAGGATTGACCAATCCTGACCTGTTCTGGAAGGCTGACCGTGACTGTGGGAGGTTGCTCACCTGAGGTTAGCTGGCTACGCTCGGCTAAGATTTCCTGCTGGACAATTCTTTGATTCTCAAAGCGCTGACGCGAGGTGATGGTTGCCGTCAGGCGCTCGGTTTCTATGGCACCCTGCCGGAGGCGGGTAGGAAGCTGGGTAGGTGCCTGAGCAGGCGCAGTGGCGATCGTTGTCGTGGTTTCAACTACAATTGCATTGCCGTCCGATTGCCAGGAGTTGAGCTGGGTTTTATAGGTCAGGTTAGGATACTGTTGCCAAAGCCGCTTCAGCGCATCCTGGAGCGTGGCATAGGTCAAACCATCGGCATTTCTGAAGTCTGGACTGTAGAACATCATGACCTCTTGCAGCTTGCCCTGACTTGCGGCTGCGTCGATTTGTGCCAAGGCTTGCAGTAGCTCAGGAGGAGCGTCAGCGGGTGCCGTAGGCTGTGCTGCTTGCGCCTCCACCCGTCCAACCCCGATCGTCATGCCCAGCAACAACATCGGCAGAAGGCTAACAGCCCGTCGCCAACCCCCACGAGATCGGGAAGAAATTGGCATTGAGCGTGGGATAGACAGGAAATTAGGCATAGTAATAATTTGAAGTAAGCGAAGCAGAATTGCGGCATACTGCTTCTGAATCTGCCCTCTATCCTAATCTAAAGTCCAGTCTCTGCTGCCCCAAATATCTCACCTAAAGCAGTTGATTTGTAGCAATATTTCATTTTTCAGATGTTCGATCGCCAAGATTTCATGCTTAGATAGTGCCTAACCAGTCGGGGAGAGCAGATTACTCGTGAGCGCACTGAATCCCACATCCAATCCCCCCATCCCTCAATCTTTACCCAAACTCCTGATTGCCGCTAGCGGCACAGGAGGGCATCTGTTTCCGGCGATCGCCACCGCTGAGCAGCTCACGGATTTTCAGATTGAATGGCTGGGGGTGCCCGATCGCCTAGAGCGGCAGCTTGTGCCCGATCGCTATTCCATGCACACGATTCGCGTCGAGGGCTTTCAGCAGCGCTTTGGGATAGGAACTCTGAAGATTTTTAGTCGATTGTTGCTCTCTATCCTCAAAGTCCGGCAACTTTTGCAGCAGGGAAGTTTTCAGGCGCTCCTAACTACAGGTGGCTACATTGCTGCCCCCAGCATTTTGGCGGCTCGATCGTTGGGCTTGCCTGTGGTGCTGCATGAATCGAATGCTCTCCCCGGCAAGGTGACCCGCTGGCTCAGCCCATTTTGTGATGTGGTGGCTATCGGGTTTGCTGCCGCCGCTGATCGTTTGCCTAGGGCAAAAACAGTTTGTGTAGGAACGCCTGTGCGATCGCAGTTTCGTCCCTTAGCTAACCTGGCAATGAACCTGCCATCCGCTCAGCTCGATCTTCCCATTCCAGCTGATGCTCCGCTGATTGTGGTTTTTGGCGGGAGTCAAGGAGCTGTGGGGCTGAATAAACTGGTGCGTCAGGCGGCTTCAGCTTGGTTTGATGCGGGTTTTTGGGTGGTGCATTTAACTGGAGAGAGCGACCCGGACGCACAGACGCTCAGCCATCCCCAATATTTCTGTCTGCCGTTTTATGACAACATGGCAGGGCTTTTACAGCGTGCCGACTTAGCCATTAGCCGAGCTGGAGCAGGCAGCCTGACGGAGTTGGCTGTAACGGCAACCCCCTCAATTTTGATTCCCTATCCCTATGCTGCTGAGGATCACCAGTCTTATAATGCTGCCATTTTCAAAGCGGCAAATGCAGCCCTCGTCTTTCAACAGTCTGAGCTGACTTCTGACCTCCTAGAAAGTAAGGTCTTGCATCTGTTGCGATCGCCTGATCAGCTTCACTCAATGGCTGTCGCAGCCGGAAATCTAGCCACTGCCGATAGTGCTGAACAGCTTGCGGCGATCGTGCGGCAGTTGGTGAAGGCAAGCGTCTCTCGCTAGCGCTGTAAAGAATAGTCAGGAATGATGCAGCATTGCCTTGGCTTCGCCTATGATCGGTAGTGTTAAGAGTTAGCTTTGGCTTTGGTTAATACAGCACATTACATCACATCAAAAGTAATGCTTGCCTAACTCTTATAGACGCTACAGACTATCAACCTCAGTTAATTAATTTCAATTAACTAACAGGCGCATATCCACTCACTTTGAGGTCAGGATTATGGGTATTTTTCGATCGATTAAAAACGCAATCTTGTACGTTTCTGAAGGCGCATTTCGTTTGTTTAGTCGCGATCAGGATGAGTATCCTAAAACAGGGGTACAGCCTTTTAAGGGAGAGCCGTTGTCTGAGTGGGTAGCAGATTCTAGCGATCGCAAGTCCAAGTAAATATTTTCGAGGAAGCCCCTAGGTGGTAATAGCCTAATCAACCAGGGGGTTTTAGTTATTAGCCGTCTTCAATTTCTTTAATTTCTTTAGGACATTTTGGGTGGCGCGCTCCGCGCGCCACCCAAAATGTCCCCGTCCCAATCAGGTGAATACAGCTGTAGATGTCTGAGACTATAAAACTTTCTCTAGAAACTGGCAGGCACGTTCACTCTTGGGCGTTGAGAAGAAAACTTCTGGGGGAGCATCCTCGGCAACACCGCCGCCATCCAAGAACAGAATTCGGTTTGCAACCTCACGGGCAAATCCCATTTCATGGGTGACGATCACCATTGTAATTCCGGTGCTGGCTAACCCTTTCATTACGTCTAGCACTTCCTTTACCATTTCCGGATCGAGAGCAGAAGTTGGTTCATCGAATAGCATTACTTCAGGCTGCATCGCCATCGAGCGAGCGATCGCCACCCGCTGTTTCTGTCCGCCTGAAAGTCTGGAAGGATAAACGCCCGCTTTCTCAGATAGTCCGACCTGAGCCAGCAGCTTCAAACCCAGATCTTCCGCTTCACCCTTAGGAATTTGCTTCACTTTGGTTGGGCCATAGATTACGTTATCTAGCACCGTTTTGTGGGGAAACAAATTGAAGTGCTGAAACACCATGCCCATGTTCTGCCGAGCTTTCCGGACGTCCGTTTTGGGATGAGTAATATCGACATTGTTGATGTAAACTCTGCCTCTAGTTGGCATTTCCAAGAGGTTTAGGCAGCGTAAAAAAGTTGATTTACCGCAACCCGAAGGACCGATAATCGCAACAACTTCACCTTGCCCAATCTCGGTTGAAATATCCTTTAAAACGTTTAGTTTTCCAAAAGATTTAGAGAGAAACTCTGTTCTAATCACTGAGGCGCATTCTCCTTTCAAAACGTTCTGCAAACCAGGTCAGTCCTACAATCATGATGTAGTAGACAATACCCACGAAAATATAGGGTTCAAAGAAGATAAACTTCTGTCCAGCCACAATTTGACTTCGACGCGTCAACTCCTCAACTCCGATGACGGAAGCGAGAGAAGAATCTTTCAAGAGCGCAATGCTTTCATTCACCAGCGAAGGCAAAATGTTTTTGAAGGCTTGAGGCAAAATAATATCCCACATCATCAGAGGATATTTAACTCCCAGCGTCATGGCAGCTTCTCGTTGCCCCCGATCGATCGCTGCAATGCCTCCCCGAATAGTTTCTGAGGTATAGGCGGCTGAATTGAGGGAAAACGTCACGACTCCTGCGATGAAGGCTGGAATGGCGTAACCTGTTAGCTGAGGAGTGGCGTAATAGATAATGATGATTTGTAAAAGTAGCGGAGTTCCTCTAAAGATTGAGGTGTAAAAGTCCGCAAACCATTTCAAAGGCTTAAATTCTGAAATCTTAAAAACTGCAAGAATGGTTCCTAAAGCAAATCCAAACACAGCCGATGTCAATGTAAACCTAAGCGTTTCCCAAATTCCGGTAAGGATAAAGGGAATGTCAGGTGCAATCTTGGAAAAATCTAGGTTGAGTCCTCCAGTTTGCGCTAGACTTCTTGCCAGAAACGGTGAAGAATTCAAAGCTGCTTCAAAGAAATTAGCGTCCATCCTTAATTTTTGTACCTTGATTTTGTAGGTAGTTTACTATCAAAAATCGATGGAAAAAGTACGCAAATAGACAGGATTATTTTCGATCAAGCTGTTGATTTTTTGAAAGACGTACAGCGTACCTTTCAAAAAATCAACAGCTTACCTAAAACGCAACCCATCGGTCTATGTAGCGGGTGTCTGAGCAGCCGCAGGGGAATTGTCACCAAACCATTTCGTTACCAATTCCTCGATTTTACCGCTGGCAATCATTTCCTTAAGAACTGGATTGAATTCAGCTGAGAGCGCTGATCCTTTAGGAAAAGCGATCGCCGAACCTGCCTGCTCTTCGTTGGGAATGACGTTAAATTCAAGCTCAGTATTAGTAGCAGTAAATCCTTTGGCAACGGTGTCTTCCATAATCACCGCGTCAATTCTTCCCGTTTTGAGTTCTTGCACAAGTTCGCTAATACGATTGAGCGCTACTGGAGTGACGCCTGGAATTTTCTTAGCAACCCCTTCTTGAATTGAGCTGAGCTGAACCCCCACTTTTTTGCCAGACAAACTGGCTCCTGTGGTTAAGTTAGCGCCCTTCTTAGCAACGATCGTGTTTTTTGCTTCGTAATAGATATCAGAGAAATCAACGTTTTTCTTCCGCTCTTCAGTCGGAGTCATGCCTGCCATTACAAAGTCTGCTCGTTTGGACTGTAGAGCGGGCAGCAGTCCGTTAAAGTCAATATTTTGAATTTGCAGGGAATAGCCCGTCTTCTCAGCAATATACTTGGCGATATCGATATCAAACCCAACAATTTCCTGAGTCCCGCTTGCCGAAGACACAAATTCAAAGGGCGGATAGTCGGCAGAGGTTGCCATCGTTAGAGACTTGCCAGGACTTGCACCTGAAGTCGTCGTTCCACCATTGCAGGCGGTAATTAGAAAAGCTGCCGCAATGGCAGTGAAGAACAGAGTCAGCAAAAGTCGAATTCGTTTCATTGCAGATAGGTTGAGTTGGCTAGTGTTGATTGACTTTTAGAGCTAATATGACCTGAATATAGCGCTACGCGCTTAGATCCAATGGGTTATTTTTTGAGAGCCGCACGGAGCGCGGCTCTCAAAAAATAACTCGCCCTAACTCAATTACGTAGGGCTTACGTAAGGCTATAGTCTGAGTTTTGTCATTCGGCATTACTCGCCAAGTGCGAATCGCATCAATCGTTCATTGTAAAGTTGAAGCGTCCTAATCTTTTTGTGTGCCTTGCTACCGATCGGCGATTAAAGCCTTAAATCTACGGCAATTCTGTGGGCACAGGCAAACCCCGAAAAGGCAACTGCGTTTAGCCCTTGTCCAGGAAAAGTGCTGTCGCCGACGCAGTAGAGTCCGGGTATGGCAGTCCGGTTAAACGGCATTCCCAGCAGACCCATTAGCTTGCGCCCCGGAATAGGCCCATAGGTGCCGTCTTGTCGCCCCAGAAAGCGGCGATGGCTGCGAGGCGTGCCGACTTCCATGTAGTCTAATCCTGCTTCTAGACCGGGAAAAATGACTGCCAATCGCTCAAGAACTCTACCTGCAACCTGCTCTTTTTTTGCCTCATATTCGTGGGGCGGCAAATCCTGCCAGGATTCCATCCAGCTTGGCGTGAAAGCGTGGATGATGTGATGTCCTACCGGGGCTAGGTCTGGGTCGAGCAGGGTAGGAATGGAGACAAAAATTGTGCCGATCGCCTCCTCCATTTTCTGCCAATCCTCCAGCAAAATATGGTGACACTCGGTACCCAACGGCAAAACCTCCGCCTTCACCCCTAGGTGCAGACTCAGGAAGCTCGGTGACTTTTCATAGCGCTGCTGCCATTTCTGCTCAGCCAGGGGCATTTGATCTTTGGGTAATAGCTTCTCGAAGGTATCCCAGCGGGTGGCGTTAGAAACGATTTTTTTAGCGCGAATGACTTCACCCGACGACAGCCTCACCCCCACGGCTCGATCGCCCTCCCGCAAAATTTCCGTTACCCTGGCTTTGTAGCGAATCTGGCTCCCTGCCTTCTCTAGCCCTTCCACCAGCTTCTGAGCAATTTGACCGACGCCGCCTTTCGGGTAATTGATGCCGCCATAGTGACGATCGCTAAACACCATGCCCGCATTAATCATAGGCGTGCGATCGGCAGGGACTACCGACCAGCAGTAGCACTCCATGTCAATAAATTTGAGCAGCTGCGGATCTTGGATGTGGCGACGGGCAATGTCTCCCACATTTTGTGGCAGATATTTCACTAGCCCTAGACAGGCAAACGGATGCTGAAAGAAAACGCGTGTCAGGTAGCGTGGCTCTTCTAGAGACAGCAGATCCATCACATTGAGGCAGTTGAACACCTGCCAGCACTCGTCATAAAACCGCCGAATTCCCTGCGCCTCGTGGGGAAAATGGGCAATCAACTCCTGCAAGAATTTCTCATAATCCCGATGAACCTTTAGATCTAAGCCGTTCGGCAGGTGATAGTGAATTTGTACCGGGTCGGGCAGCGTTTCTAAGCTGACGTTGACGGCTTGTAGGGCGCGGGTTAGGAGATTGGTGGTGCCGCGATCGCCAAACCCAAAAATCATCGAAGCCCCGACATCAAACCGATAGCCCTCTCTCTCAAAATATCCGGCGCTACCCCCTGGAATCACATAGCTTTCTAGCACTAGCACCGCCGCCCCTTTTGCTGCAAGCTGAGTTGCCGTCACCAGCCCACCGATGCCAGACCCAATTACGATTACATCAAAAGCTTCAGGCGGAGAACTCAGCAGGGCGCGATCAGTCAGCGGCTCAGAAACAGAATCCATAGATTTCAAAGACGGATAAAACCTTTCCTATCAGTCTATCGATTTATGAACCCCAAACCTAAAACGTTGCCATAAGATAAGGGGCAGTTTTGAAGGTCAATATCCATTTGAAGATTAATGCTTAAAAAATGGGGGACTAGCCTTACGACTAATCCCACCTGCCGATCCTTTGAGAGGAGAACACTGCAATTACTATACTCACTATTGAGAAAATTTGTCAATATAGCAGGAATTCATTTCAATCTCTACGGGTAGATTCCCCGCCGCTTGCGTCGTAAGTAATTGGCAAGAAGAGTTGGCTGTTCATACTCCGTCCGCTCGCGGCGGAGTTCTTGATTAGGAAAATCGTCAACATAGGCGAAGACTAGAGCTGATGCGTCTGCTAAGGTTCTTTTATGTCAAACAGGTCAGCCTACTCTAATTCTGATTCATGCCATTTACCCTGACCCGATCGCAATGGGTCAAAGAGACTCACTTGCTGCTGCATTTAGCCATTCCCCTGGCAGGTGCCCAGTTAGCTCAAGCCGCTACAGGATTTGTAGACACCGTAATGATGGGCATTTTAGGACAGCAGACCCTAGCTGCAGGAGCCTTGGGGGCGAGTTTGTTTACCTGTCTTTTGCTGATTGGCACAAGCATTTTGGCATCTGTGAGTCCTTTAGCTGCTGCCGCATTTGGGGCAGGTAAAACCGAGGAGGTCAGTCATGTGGTACGCCAAGGGCTGTGGCTGGCTGCTGTAATTGCCTTACCTAGTACAGTGCTGCTGTGGCAGGGCGGTGTGCTGATGCAGATCTTGGGGCAAGAAGAGCAAAATACTCGGCTGGCAAGCGCCTACTTAAGAGCGATCGCCTGGGGTATTTTTCCCGCTTTGGGCTTTGCCGTCTTGCGAAACTTTGTCTCTGCACTTTCGCAGCCCCGACCCGTTATTGTGATTATGGTGATTGGCACGTTGTTCAATGTGGCTGCTAACTATGTGCTAATGCTGGGCAAGTTAGGATTTCCGGCGTTGGGCATTGTTGGCATTGGCTGCGCCAGCGTTCTGTCTCTATGGGGGATGTTTCTGGCGCTGACGCTTTATGTGCTCTGGCAGCCTCAGCTGCGAACTTACCGGATCTTTCATCACTTGCAGCGGTTTGAAAAGCGGATGTTTTGGGATTTAGTCCAGATTGGTGTGCCGATCGGCGTTTTGGCAGCCATGGAAACCGGACTCTTTACCCTCACCACTTTTCTCATGGGGCAACTGGGAACTGTGACCCTGGCAGCTCACCAAATTGCGCTTCAGACGGCAGCGCTGACGTTTATGATTCCGCTGGGTATCTCTTACGCCACGACTGTCCGAGTCGGTCAGGAAATGGGAAAAAATAATCTAGCGGGAGCAAAGCGAGCTGGCTATCTCGGTATGGGTGTGGGGGCAGTCTTTATGGCGCTGATGGGGCTGGTATTTTGGACTATTCCGGAGGCGATCGTCTCTCTCTATCTAGACATTCACGATCCTGAAAACTTTGCCGTCGTAGACTTAGCAAAGATTCTGCTAGGCATTGCCGCCGTGTTTCAGCTGGTAGATGGCATTCAGGTGACGGCTGTCGGCGCTTTAAGGGGCATCCAAGACACCCAAGTCCCGATGCTGATTGGCATTTTCGCCTACTGGTGCGTAGGGTTTAGCAGCGGCTATGTCTTGGGCTTTCCGCTAGGCTGGGGAGGCGTGGGGCTATGGTGGGGGCTGGCAATTGGCTTGGCAGTTGCGGCGGCTATCCTCACCTGGCGGTTCAGTAAAGCGCACCTGCGGACTAACGTGGATTCACGGTAAGGTTGTGGAGTCGGCGCGAAATCTAGAGTAGCGATTTAGCCATGTCTTCACTCAAATCTTTTGCCTTGTGGATGGGGTTAATGACCTGTGGCATATTGCCTTTAGGTGCCTGTTCCAACGCGCCATGGGCGGCAAATTTGGAGCGATCGCTGGCAGCCGATCCCAGGCTTCAGGAAAGTCCAGCGATCGCTGAGGCATCGCCCAATGATAGCCCTAACGGATCATTGGAGAGCGGCACGGCGCAGCTTCCTGCCGGATTTCCGGGCGAAATTCCTCGCTATCCCAACGCGGATTTGGTTGCCGTGACGCAGCCTATCACCTCTGAAGTGGCTCAGCCCACCCAGACTCGTTGGGCAACGGCTGACTCTAGCGACCAAGTGCGGCAATTCTATCAGGACAGTCTGAAGACCAATGGCTGGCAGTTAGATCAGCCTGGGGTTTCTGGAGCGATCGTTGCGTCGCGAGACAACCTGCGAGTTACGGTGGGCACTGCAAGCTCTAGCGCCTCTTCTGAGGCTACTGCTTCAAATGCTGTAGGCAAGACAGAATTCACGCTCAGCTATCAGTTCTCAGAGGGCGTAGGTCAATCCTCTAATCCATCGTCCCAAACCAGCTTGCCTCAACCAGGCGATCCCGCTTTTGTGGGACCTGTGCCGCCATCCGGTTTGTCCTCAGAGGCACAGACGCCAGATGCCCAGACTAACGTGGCTCAAAGCCCAGATCGATCTGCCGCCACCTCAAGCTACGCCGATCTCAATCAGACGCCTCCAGAACTCCAAAAATATATTACTGATCTGCTCAAATTGGGAGCGCTACCCCTGCGATCGTCTGCCTCCAGCAACACGACTTCCAATAGCCCAACTTTTAAGCCCAACCAAGCCATTACCCGCCGCGAATATGCCCGCTGGCTGGTAGCTGCCAATAACCAAATCTACGCCAATCAGTCGGGTCGCCAGGTGCGGTTAGGGACATCTACCGATCGCCCTGCTTTTCCAGACGTGCCCGTCAGCGATCCGGACTTTGGCGCCATCCAGGGCTTGGCCAACGCTGGGTTAATCACTAGCGCCCTATCAGGCGATGGCTCCCCCGTCAGCTTCCGCCCTGATGCGCCGCTGACTCGCGAAGACATGGTTCTCTGGAAAGTGCCTGTTGACATCCGGCGATCGCTCCCTAACGCCAACCTAGACACCCTTCAGCAAACCTGGGGCTTCCAGGATGCCGCCAAAATAGACCCCAAAGCCCAGCGTGCCGTGATTGCCGACTACCAAAATGGCGACTTAGCTAATATCCGTCGCGCCTTTGGCTACACCACCCTGTTTCAGCCCAAAAAGACCGTTACCCGTGCCGAAGCGGCAGCCGCGCTGTGGTATTTTGGCTCTCAAGGCGAAGGTTTATCGGCAAAAGATGCTCTATCGGTCCCAGAGGCTTCCCCCCGCCCACCTGAAAAGCCGATTGGAGGCTAGCTTGCGGCTCTGCGCCCAAAGGCTCGCTTGACTTCCGATCGCAGCAGGTAGTAGAGCACGATCGCGCTAATAACCAGCTGGAAGACAGCAATGCCTCGACTGCCGATGCCTGTTGCTACTGTTGATAAGTTACTCAAGGTTTTGAAGCCTTCCAGAACCAGCGTTGCGACCCAAGCCCAGGATTGCAGCATAAATAGCCCATAGGCAAGCAGTAAACCTATCAACCCCAGAAGCAGCAGAAAAATTCCAAACCCGACGACAAAAGAACCTGCCTGAGCAACAGAGGGTGTTGGAGAGACTTCTTGAGCGATCGCGTCTCTGAATGACAGGATTCCCAAACTCCCTATCAGAATTAGAATAGCCCCAACCAGTTGAAGTGTGGCAACAATAGTAACTCCGACTGGACGATTCATCGTCAAACCCTGCAAGACAACGACTAGAGAATACTACCTCTATTCGTAAATTGTGAATGCTGCTGAGGCTGAAAGCTTCAAGCTCTCGTCTGATACCAATCTAAAGTGATGAGGCGGCAGTTGTTTTTTGAGAACCGCGCGGAGCGCGGTTCTCAAAAAACAACTCAAAAAAATAACTCATTGGCTCTCAGCGCGTAGCGCCATATCTGAGCAATGCTGGCACGAAAATAGGTATAAAATTTACCACACAACAAAAAATCCCCGACCAGAAGCCAGGGATTTATCAGGGTGCATCTACCATTCCTTTATACCTATAGGCAGGGATGAAATCAGGAAAAAATAGAGTTGTAAAGCAAGAATTCTGTTTGACTGCACAGAGAAAATAAAAATCCCCGACCAGAAGCCAGGGATTTATCAGGGTGCATCTACCACTCCCTTATACCTAAGGGTTTTTACTGGATCAGGAGAGTTTTGCTCAATTTTGATTACTGGCTCCTTCTTTCAGTCACAAGTGTCAGGCTAACCCACGCGCCCTGAGCATCATATCGACGAATCATCCGTTGCCGTAAACCTGCCGCTATTAGCCATCCTGCTTCTAAAAAGAACGGCTGACCCTTGGGAATCTGGATTGGCGTATTGGAGGACGCGCCATCGGGCAACAGCACCACCTGAATAGGGTACTGACCCTGCTCAAACCGAAGAATGCAGCCTTCAATAGCAGCAGTAGAAGTGAGACTTACTTCAGGAGCCGTGAGTTGCTGCACTAACCGATCGCCCTCTTTCTGAATGGATAGAGTCGTGGCATATCGATCGGGCGATCGCCAATCTGGGTAAATCGTTACCGCCTCTCCGTACCAGGTGCCCACAAGCTGGTCTAGTGTCAGCGGCGGGCGTTCTGCTCTGAGAGAGTCTTGGCGATGCTCTCGAACCAGCGTCAGACTAGAGAGCTGACTTCCTTTATCAAACAGCTGCACCAAGCGTAAGCGGCGATCGCCCTGCATAAAGCCCAGCTCAGCTCCAAACTCGGAGAACGGCGAAAACTGAAGGGAGCCTTGAGAAAATTCTCCCGTTTCAAACAGCAAAATACTGCGACCTAGCGTACTGTACTCCAAAACTTTATTCGAGAGAATTTCGCCTGTCTGACTAGAAACCTGTTGGATCGTCTGTCGAATGGTTCGATTGTTGCTCAAGCCTTCTAACGTCACCTGGCTGGAAGTCTCGTCCTGCAAAAGACCTTTAGGCGAAAAACGGCTAAAAGAACCTTGCCATACGCCTAGATTAGTCAGCAGGCTATCCCACTGCGAAATTGGGTCAGAGTAAGTCATAGATGATGCATGGTGAAAGCTTTGAGGGTCATAAATTTTAGGTTGATTACCGGAATGAACTACGATCGCGCTGTATATGTTTATATGGTTGAAAGCTGTGGATTTGGAAGAAGCATTGAACAAAGCATTCTCATATCCAATCTATGTCAACTCTTAATGAAGTTTTCTGCCATAACTCAGCACTGTTAAAGGCCTCTCTTACTATCGACTATAGAAGGATGTGAATGGTCTAGCTAAAGGGTATGATTTGACACCTAACTGTTCTATCAGGGTTATTTCACACAAGTTTTGCTTATGATCAGCCTCGTATCTATCCCGTCTGACTACAGCAGCTCTCTTTACGCCCTAGTTGCATTTTCCAGCTCTTCTAGCACCGTACTTAACTCTGGATTGCCGCAGGACTTAGAAGTGTTACAGCCAGTTTTAGGCGATCGGGCAGATTTCTGGGTCAGTGATTCGGTTAGCAATTCGGCAAGCCATCTGACTGCGCCACCCTCTTCAAACTCAGAACTTGAAGTTCAAGCTCAGACAACTCAAAGCCCTTTAACTTCAGTTCCTAGCCCGTCCTTACAATTTGTCAAAGCCATCTCTAGCTGGTCTTCTGGCATTAGCGAGTCCCTCAATTTTGATGCGCCCCTTGTAGCCGTTGTCGAGAATCCAAACCCGCGATCGCTCACTCCGCCTCCAGAAGCAAATGACACGAAGGAGTTGAGCAGCGTCAAGGGTGGAGGCACTTCCACAGAACAGCCTGAGCATGAACAGCGAGACTGTCTAGCCGCTGACGAAATGCTTCCTAAACCCGCTTTCAATCGAGTGTTTCAAGTGCAGGTAAAAGGGCAAACCATTGCCAATTTGCCGACTCAGGCTCAGGCAGATGCCCTCGCCCAGAGTTTGGAGCAAGCCCTGAACAATCCTGACTTTAGCCCAGAAACACTGCAAGCTACGATCGATCGCCTGACCCCGATAGGCAAGGCAGGAGAAATCATTCTGTTTCAAATTGACCCAGAGCTAATTTCTCAATTCGATCGGAACCCTGAACTCTTGGCAATCTCCTGGGTCAACAACTTGCGATCGGCTTTAGAGGTTCTGCCCGTGCCAATTGCAGAGGCACAAAGTCAGATGCATACGCTTAGCCTTACCCAAAAGCAGCTCAAGGGCAACGCCTCTTGGTATGACCCATCTTTTGCCGGAAGCCTGACTGCGACAGGCGAAACGTTTGATCCTGTGAAGCTAACGGCTGCTCACCCAACCTTACCCTTCGACACCTATCTCAAAGTTACTAATCAAGAAACACAGGATTCGGTTGTAGTACGCATTAACGATCGCGGCCCTTACCTGGAAGACCGATCGCTTGATCTTTCAGGTGAAGCGGCTCGCTGTCTCAATAGCGAAGCGTCTGGGGTTGTGCCCTACGAGGCAGTAGTGATGGAAAATCCTCAAGCGCCGCAAACTCAAGAGGCTCAGCCCACAGCTCCTTCCATAGCACCTTCCTCTGCCGAAGTTCCTCGCACAAACTGAGCAAATCTCAGCTTAGGATTGTGCGTCTTGCTGAGTCTAAGTCTGTTAAAAGAAGCGTGGAGTGCCTTTAAAGAAAATTGGATTTTACATGATCCATAATTTTAAGCAAACACCGTGCGGTTTAGCAGCAGTGAGTTGCTGGGCAAAATAATGTGGCGATCGCTGCTCACAATCAGCCATTCTTCTCCCTGAAGCTGACTCAGCAGACGGGTCACGGTTACACGGGTTGTACCGATCGCGTTGGCCAACTGTTGGTGGGTCAGCCGGACGCTAAGGCGCATTCCTTGAGGTACGGGTTGCCCAATTTCCTGCACCAGCAGCAGCAGTAGATGACGCAGCCGCTCCTCAACCCGACGGTAGCCCACCATCGCCAATATTGCCTCTGTCTGCTGCAAGCGACGAGTCAAGTGCCGAAACAGCCCTTGCATTAGCATCTGCGATTGCTGAATCTCAGCCATTTTGACCCGCATTAGATCTACATCGGTTAGCGCCATAGCTTGATAAGGTCGAATCAGCGCTAGCGGTAATCCAAAAGGCATGGAAGGACAGGCAAGCCCTAGCAGCGCTTCATCACCCGTATCGTAGAGGGTTCCGAGCTGAACCACGCCCCGACAGACCACAAAAATTTCGTCTGGGAGCATCCGAATGGTTTGACCACTTCGGTAAGGCTGCAAACTCCTCCCCTGGTATAGCTCTTCGAGCAGTTGGCGCAGATCGGGCTGTTGCTTTGCTTCTAAAACTGGGGAGTTCAGCATACCTATGTAACCTAGCTAACATTGAGGACTAGCATAGATTTCTCAGCTAAAGGCGAGGTAATTAAAAGGTTGTGGGGAGGTTAGCAAAGAGTAGCATCTGAGTTAAGGTTTTCGGAGATGTTACAAATTGCTCCTCTACTCTTCCAAACAGCGAATGGCTTCCAACATCCCTCGCGCCTTGTTCAGCGTTTCTTCATATTCTCGTTCGGGGTCGGAATCTGCTACTAGCCCTGCCCCAGCCTGAACGCTAACAAAGCGCTTACCGTCTGGATGGCTCTGAACCACTAGGGTGCGAATGGCGATCGCTGTGTTCAATTGTCCCTCAAAGTCATAGTAGCCGTATGAGCCGGAGTATACACCGCGCCGACAAGATTCCAAATTATGGATGATTTCCATAGCGCGAATTTTTGGGGCACCACTGACCGTTCCTGCTGGAAAACAGGCTTTGAGCAGCTCCCATGCCGTTTTGTCAGCACTTAGCTGCCCCACTACATTACTGACAATGTGCATGACGTGAGAATAGCGCTCAATCACCATCAGCTGATCGACCACGACCGTCCCGTTGGCGCAAACTCGCCCCAGATCATTGCGTCCTAAGTCCACCAGCATCACATGCTCGGCAACCTCTTTGGGATCTTGCAGCAAGTCTGTGGCAAATTCAGCATCTTGCTGAGGCGTTTTGCCTCTAGGGCGGGTTCCAGCGATCGGGCGTAGGGTCGCAATCTTCAGCCCCTCTGCTTCGGGCGACAGGTCGGCTTTGACCATTACCTCTGGACTAGAGCCTATGATCTGCCAGTCTTGAAAGTGAAAATACGCCATGTAGGGCGAGGGATTGATCAGCCGCAGCGATCGATACAGCGAAAACGGATCGCCTTTCAGCTCGGTCGAGAGGCGCTGGGAGATCACCACCTGGAAAATATCTCCTGCTCGAATATGCGCCTTGGCTTTTTCAACGTTGGCGCAATATTGCTCCTTTGTGGTGTTGCTGACATACCGAGCCGCCAAACCTTCGTCAGGGTTAGACTTCGATTTATTCGGCGGCGTCCATTGCAGCAGCGTGTCCCGACCTGAAAGCGGCAGTTGCAGCTTGTCTACAAGTTGAGTCACGCGATCGCAAGCAGATTCATAGGCTTGTTGGAGATCGATAGCAGGATCGCGCAAATCTGCATAGGCGATCGCCCAGATCTTGCGCTGCACTTGGTCAAAAATCAAAAGCTGGTCGATCTGCATCCACAGCCCGTCTGGCAAATCGCCCTCGCTCAGCGGATAGATCGGCACACGCGGCTCAATCCAGTGAATTAGCTCATAGCCCCAAAAGCCAAATAGCCCACCAATTCCAGGCGGCAGATGGGGCAGCTTGACCGGACGATAGGGGGCAAGGCAGGTCGCCAACGCCTCAAACGGATCGCCCTCAAAGATCTGCGTTGAGCCATCTCGATGCGTCTGAGTGGTGCGATCGCCCCTTGCCTCCAAAATCCATAGCGGATCGCAGCCCAAGAAGCTATAGCGTCCAATAATTTCGCCGCCCTCAATCGATTCCAGCAAAAAGCTATAGGGCTGTCCGGCGCAAACCTTATACCAGGCAGAAACGGGGGTATCTAGATCGGCAACCCACTCTTGAAAAACCGGAACGAAATTGCCTTGCTGAGCTAATTCTTTAAACTGCGCTAAATCAGGGAAGATCATTGCTACCGCACGCCGCATTTTTGATTTGGTGCATCCCAGTGTACCATTCCGCTTTCGTCTGGCTAGTGCGATCGCCGTTCGGAACAAGTTGAGAGCCATGACCCTCTAAAATTCGGGAAAGATACAGAGCGACAGCCTATTGGTTTCGCTATAGACTGTTAGAGGAGTAGGACTCAAAAAGTTGAAAGGTGCTGGACGAGTCGGGCTGAATTAAATGGTTTAAGTCAGTGATTTCTCCAGTCCCTACACCGAAGCGCTGAGGTGAGTAAAGCATAAATACTGTAGAGCTAATCTGCGCATTAACATAATCTAGAAGAACATAGTCTAAAGGTAGACTTAGGCGATCTCAACAACCCGCCTAGCTGCCTAGGCAAACAACTTTCTCTGCCCCTTTCTGACTAATCCATCGACTTCCAGTGACAGGAGAATCTGGTACCCATGAGAGATTTTGTTTTAGATGCCCCCGACCCCGATCGCTACACCTACTTTGTGGCGTACTATGGTCACGAATTTCAGAAGCAAACCGCAGTGCTGCATGTTCGTCACAGCTTCACTGACTCCATTCAGGATCTGCATGTTTGCATTCGCAGCCGTATTCAAGAGGTGTTAGGCGAGGAAACGCCTTCTTGCTATCACATTTTGGCATTGGCAGCACCCGAAGCGATCGCGGTTTAGCAGCACGTATCTCGTAAGCGCACATCCATAATGAATCAATCAAGGCATCAATAACGTGAATCTTTCATTGGATGAATAATCCGAGAGAGAGATTCCAAAACTTTGTTCTGTCAATTATTTTGGATTTTAGAGGCTCAGCAATGCGTAATGCAGTCTCAACAATTGAGTCGTAGCTATATTTCTTAAACCCTTGAATACTTCCAACCCCTCCGAGAGAACCATCAAACTTCCTTCAGATGTCTCTGAGGAGCTGCTGCTAGCTATTTGTGAATCTGTTGACATCATTGCGTGTGAATGTCCTGGTTACTTAGCCAGTCTTCTGCGGCAGGTACACAATTTCCGATCCTATACAAAGAGTTGCATTGAGCAGTTTCCCGAAGACGCTGAAACCCACGACTGGTTAAGCGATCGCGCTCAGCAAGTTGAGAAAATTCTGTATCAAACCGTGTTGGAGTTGATGCACAAGGAAAATCTCATCACAGACGACAATGAGCTTTCGCTAGATCGTTTATCAGAGCGTGCCCTATCGATCGCTTTAAGGCAAATTGATTAGCTTTAACTGTCTTTTCATATCTTGAGCCTTATCCAAGAAAGTCTCAATAGCTTAGGTGTCGGTAGAACTCATTGCGCTCGTAAAAATCTAGAAGCAGAGTTCGATAGTGCTGACTGAGAATTTGCTCATAATAATCTCGGTGATTTCAAGTCATAGTGACTTCAGCTCTCTCCTGTACTCCTAGATATAGCGCTGCGCGCTCAGAGCCAATGAGTTATTTTTGAGAGCCGCGCTCAGCGCGGCTCTCAAAAAATAAATTATCCTAACTCAATTCCGTAATGCTATATGCCAGTTGCTAAATGACTTTCAATACTACAGATCTCACGATCGTTAATGCTCAGATCCCCGATCGCTCTGGACTTTGGAACATTGGCATCGCCCAAGCCCAAATTATTGATATCTCACCCGCGATTGCTCCTGAAGCTCCGGCTGTTGAGATCATAGATGCTGGTGGTCGCCTGGTAATTTCTGGTCTGGTCGATGCCCACTTTCATCTCGACAAAGCTCTGCTACTCGATCGCTATCCCGCTCAGGAAGGCAACTTTGCCGAAGCCATGCGGGAAACCCTGCGGCTGAAGCAATCCTTTACGGTTGAGGACATTCAATCTCGCGCTAGACAGATGATTGAGAGAGCGATCGCCTTTGGCATAACCGCCATGCGTAGCCATGTTGAGGTCGATCCGATCGTGGGGCTAACGGGCATGGAGGCGCTGCTGCCGCTCCGCACAGAGTATGCCTGGGGCATGACGCTCCAGTTGGCGGTCTTTGCGCAGGAAGGAATGACCCCCGCCACCGAAAAGCTGCTGCGACAGGCAATGGCAATGGGTGGAGATGTGATTGGTTCTGCCCCCTACGTGGATGCTGATCCAGAGCGCAATGTGCAAATCATTTTTGACATTGCCCAAGACTTCGACTGTGACGTTGATTTTCATCTGGATTTTTTGGACGATTCAGAGCCGCTGCTCGTGCCGTTTGTGATTCAGGAAACCGTGAAACGCGGCTGGCAAGGGCGCGTCTGTCTGGGGCATATGACTAAGCTGGCGGCGCTAGAGCCGGGAGAACTAGCGGCGATCGCCCCCGCCCTTCGGGCTGCTGGAATATCTGTCTTAGCGCTACCCGCCTCCGATCTCTACATGATGTCCCGCCAAGACACTCATAACGTGCGGCGCGGCGTTGCCCCTGTGCATCAGCTTGCCGAACTGGGAGTCAATGTGGGGCTGGCAACCAACAATGTTATGAATCTATTTACGCCCTTTGGCGATGGCGATGTGCTAAAAATCTGTATGCTGCTCGCTCAGGTTTTGCAAATGGGCACGATTGCCAGTCATCAGCTCTGTCTCCGCATGGCGACGACTCAGGCGGCAAGGGCGATCGGCATTGAAACCTATGGCGTGGAGGTGGGAAAAACGGCTGATCTAGTGATTTTGGACGCTCGTTCGGTGAGTGAGGCGATCGCTTCACCTGTGGGACGAACCGTGATCAAGCAAGGAAAAGTTGTTGCCTCAAGTCGGCTGGAAAGTCAGCTATACAGGGAGCATCATCGATAAAATCGTTCAATCTTCTATTCTTTTAGCGATGGCGTGAGCCATAAGTCGGGTATAGGATAGAAGACTCAAAAATACATATAGCCCCCGATCTGACGCAGCCATGAGCCAATTTTTCCAATTCGAGACAGATTTCGCCACAACGCTACGCTGCATTCCCATGACGGTGCGCTACAAGCTGGATCGCTGCGGAGTCAAGCTGAAGCTGCACCATTGGAATCACCTCACGGCAGACGAGCGGCGAGTTCTGCTAGACACTCATTGCGCGACCGAAGCAGAAACTCAGGCTTATCGATCGCTCCTCCACCAATTTGTTCAGGCTCACTTAGACGAGACTCCGGCTGATCTACCGATCGAGAGTCATCCAGACTGGGCGGATCTATCCACCATTCCCGAAAGCGTTCAGGAGCAGGGGAATAGCTTGGGCGTTGCTCTCACGACTGGACAATGGGCGGGGTTAACCTCACTTCAGCGCTTTGTTCTAATTAAGCTCAGCCGCTCTAGCCACGAAAATGCAAATTTTTTACCTGCGCTAAGAGAGTTCCACTTGGTCTAGATTGCTGACTTCATCCTGGAAAGAGACTCACAAGTCTTCGCGCTTTGTATTTCTACTCACTTTATATTTCTACTTTATATCCGTTTCGTTAGCGCGCTTTTGAAACCAAGTTCTAGAATTCTAGAAGCCACACTTCTTGAGTGAGTGAACGAGGAATAAGCAAACAAGAGCCATGAGCGACACTGACCTAATTATTCTGGTAATTTTCCTCATCTGCGTGGCTTACGTCGTGAGTCGGGCGATCGATGATCTAGAGGCTCAAACTCGGATTGATTTTGACAAAAAAGATTTAGAAACCCAGCTAGAAGCAATGACGCTTGGAGAAGTCCAGCTCAAAGACATTGTTGAGGTGAGCTTCAAATTTGAGGATCGCTACAAGCACGGCGATCAGCCCAAAATGCTAGGGGCAACTATCAAGAATAAGTCTAAGAATGTCCAAATCTACGCCGACTGGGACAAAAGCACCCTGACCGACTTCGGCACCCCCTCCCGTCGCGTCATCCGTCTCAATGGCGACAAGCAAATCACCAGCACTAACCGTCCGATCGGCTCTCAATTTTCTAGCCCTGTCACTCCCGGCACTAGCCTTAGCGCTCAGCTCACTGCCGAAGACATCATGAAACCAAATCCTGATAAAAATGTGCTGGAGCCGAGCGCGCCTTTAGTCGATTTAGACGAACTTGAGAAAAAAGCTAAAGATAAAAAAGCCTCTAAAGAAATCAAAGACCTCAACAGCAACTTTAAGGATCGCAAAGCGCATCTCGACTTTTCTTTGCGTCTCATGCTGAAAATGAATCTGCTAGATGAGGGCGGCGGCAAGGAACATCAGTATCCGCTCTGGTGCAAATTTAAGGTGATCAATATGCCCTGGTGGGATCATATTCCTTGGAACCCCAAAAAATAGAGCAGGGTTTACTCTGTCACGCATTGATAGTGTTTCAAATGTGTTATTGATTTTTTGAAAGAGGCGCGGAGTGCCCCTTTTAAAAAATCAACAAGATGTCTAGAACATCACCCACGCGTTTATTCCGCAACCTACTAAACTAGGACAAAGGGAAGAGGAGGCGCAGGCGGTTGCGAATTGTCAAAGAATCCTGATGAAAGGAGACTCAAAGCAGTTTGAGGAAAGTCCGGGCTTCCGAAAGACTAAACTTGCTGGGTAACGCCCAGTGCGAGCGATCGTGAGGATAGTGCCACAGAAACATACCGCCGATGGAGTCTCACTAGCCTATGGGCTAGTGAGGCTAACAGGTAAGGGTGCAAGGGTGCGGTAAGAGCGCACCAGCAGCGTCGAGAGGCGCTGGCTCGGTAAACCCCGGTTGGAAGCAAGGTCGAAGGAGCGATCGGTTGGTCTTTTTCCGGCTCCGAGTAGGGGAGGAGAAATCCTGCTTCTGCGAAATCCGCTAGAGGTGTTTGGTGACAAACATCCCAGATAGATAACTGCCGTTTGGGTGGTTCTGCCATCCAAACAACAGAACCCGGCTTATGTCCGCCTCTTCCCGCCCCTATGGCGATTTTAGATTCTATGGCAACCGCCAAGGCGGTTAGGATGGGGACATTTATGGTGGGGCGCGAAGCGCCCCACCATAAATGTCCTAAGCAAACTGGCGACAGCCATAAAACCTTTCAGGACTTACGTAGATTGAGGTGAAATCTTCCCCCAACCCCCAATTCTGGGGGAGCTAGAGTTCAAAGTCCTCCAGAATTAGGAGATTTTGAGTGCAGATGCGTAAGTCCTAACCTTTCTGTAAATCCCCTTCGTTTAGTTTTGTTAGCTCAGTGAATTTTTCTGATCCGCGTCGTCAAAAGCAGTTACGCCAGCTCATGCAAAAGCTAGGGCTATCGGAGCAGGCTGTGTCTGTAATCAAATGGGACTTGCTGAACTTGGCGCTGACCCATCCTACGGCTTCGGCTGAGGCGAACTATGAGCGGCTAGAGTTTGTGGGCGATGCCGTAGTAAAGCTTGCTGCTGCCGCCTTTTTGTTTGAAACCTATCCTGCTGCCGCCGAGGGCGAACTTGCCGCCATCCGCAGCATTTTGGTCAGCGATCGCCTCCTGGCTCAAATTGCCGACCAGTATGGATGCGATCGCTATTTGCTGATGGCAAACAGCACCCTTGCCGACAAGGTGGGGCAAGAGTCTCGCCTAGCCGCTGCCTTTGAGGCAATTCTAGCGGCTCTCTACCTCAGCACAGCCAGCCTCAGCCTGATTCGTCCCTGGCTCGATCCGCACTTTCAGCAGTTTTCTGATGCCATCCGTCGCGACCCGACTCTGCAAAACTACAAGGGCGCGCTGCAAATCTGGACGCAAAACTACGGTCATGCTCTGCCAGAATATCGCGTCACCGAAGTAGGGCAAACTTACGGCGACAAAGAGCGTTTTGTTGCCGAGGTGTGGTTTCAAGACAAGCTCTGGGGACAGGGCAAAGGACAATCTAAAAAAGCTGCCGAGCAAGCTGCCGCACAGGTGGCATTTCTAGCGCTTCAAGAGCTGGGTGAAATAGGCAATCGCCCTTCAAATTTCAGCAATTCTTCGGAAACGTAGACCTGAAATTCCTGGGCACTCTATGAAGAGAATCAGCCACCAAGGGCAACCCATGGTTTTCACTCCACCTTCACCTCTGTCACTGGATTTAGCATCGCCTTTCGGAGCGATCGCTCAAATTCCTCTAATCCAAAATATCCAAGATTCAAAGTTTCATCCTGTCAATATTGCTATTTTGGGCGCTGGGCGTTGGGGTACACATCTGCTGCGAAATTTTGCGCATCATCCTCGATCGAACGTAGTCGCAGTGGTCGATCCTTGCGCTGAGCGGCTGACGGCAGTTGCAGCCGAATTTCAGCTTGATCGGGTTAAGTTGATCCAAGACTGGTCTGAGACGATGAACCTGCCGGGGCTGGAGGCGGTGGCGATCGCTACTCCTGCCGCCACTCATTACCCCTTGATTCGTGCCGCTCTGCAACAGGGGCTACATGTGCTAGCCGAAAAACCCCTCACCCTAGAGGTTGTCGAGGCGCTAGAGCTGTGTCATCTCGCCGCACAGCAGCAGAGACAGCTTGTCGTTGACCATACTTATCTCTTTCATCCGGCAGTCCAGCAGGGCAAGGCGGTGCTTCCTCGGTTGGGCAGCCCTCGCTACGGCTATGCCACCCGTACGCACCTAGGGCCTGTCCGCAGCGATGTCGATGCCCTCTGGGATCTGGCAATTCACGATATCGCTATTTTCAATTATTGGCTAGATGAAGTGCCCATCCAAGTTCAGGCACAGGGTAAAACTTGGCTGCAAACAGTGTCAAACAACTCACGATTCCCCAATGGATTATCTGATCTAGTGTGGGTCAAGCTGCTCTACCCTAGTGGATTTCAGGCTTCGATTCACCTCTGCTGGTCAAATCCTGATAAACAGCGGCGGCTCTGTCTCGCGGGCAGCCACGGCACGCTGGTCTTTGATGAGCTGGCACCTGATACGCCCCTCACGCTGTTGGAAGGGGGATTGTCCCAAGGGCATCAGGCGATCGATCAACATCGGCATGTCTTTAGTTTGGAGGATACCGAACCGCTCCATCAGGTCTGCGATCATTTTCTAACCTGCGTTCGAGAAAATCAGCCCTCTGACATTTCCTCTGGCTGGCTGGGCGCAGAATTAGTGCAAATTTTGTCGGCTTTGAGTCAATCTCTTAATCAAGATGGTCAGCCTGTCTCCTTAAAGCTTAAGCCTTAAGCTTTAAGCCTTGACCTTCAACTAGGCAGTCTCAGTTGACCTTACCTCAATTTTCAATAGGGCAACCGCCAAGGCGGTTAGGGCGGGGACGTTTAGGGTGGGGCGCGAAGCGCCCCACCCTAAACGTCCTAAACAGACTGGCGACAGCCATAACTTGTCCTTAACCAAGCTCAAAGCGCTGTAAGTAACGCAAGGTAGATCAACTGGACTTGGCATTAATTGCTGCTTCCCTAACCGGATTTTGGGTAATGTCATTGAAGCTGTCTTCAAGTACCGGAATCGCAATTTTGACCGTAGTGCCATGCCCCAGACCTTCACTATGGAGCGTAATATGTCCACCCATCATCTCTACTAAGTTGCGCGAGATAGCAAGCCCCAGTCCGGTGCCCTCAAATTTGCGCGTCGTCGTCCCATCCACCATGACAAACGGGCGGAATAGCTTGTGCTGCTGAACCGGATCAATACCAATGCCAGTATCGCTAATGGCTATGATCACCCAAAACTTTGTGCCCACAGCCTCGTCATCGTCATCTTTCGCTCCGTTGAGATGATGACCGTTGCTGCTAGCATAGGTTGCCTCAGCGGCAATCTGTTCTAGCTGGACTTCGATTGTAATGCCGCCCTGATCGGTGAATTTAATGGCGTTATAGACCACGTTGAGCAACACCTGCTTCAGCCGAGCGGCATCGGCACGGATCATTAGCGGTTCTGGCAGAGGGGTGACAGAGAGCTGCAAGCCCTTCTGCTGAATCGGCGCAGATTCTATGTCAATGGTTTCTTTGAGGATGTTGCGCAGATCAACCGTTTCGATCGTCAACGGCAGCTTTTCTTCTTCAATTCGCTGAATATCCAGCAAGTCATTAATGATCTTGAGCAGATGAATCGCCGCTTTATCGGCTTGACCTAGAAACTCATTTTCTTCTTCTTTGCTGTCGCAGCAATCGTCTTTAACTAGGCGAATGCAGCCAATAATGGCGTTCAGCGGTGTACGCAGCTCATGGGAGGTATTCGCCAAAAACTCGCTCTTTAACTGGTTGGCTGCCTCTGCATCCTGCAATGCTGACTCCAGTTCTTTAGTGTGTTCTTCTCGCCGCCCCACCATGTTGTCTAGCACCTCTGCCAGATGGTTTAGCTCTCGAATGCGGAAATTTCGAGGGGCACGCTCTAGGGAGTCACGCTCTAGAGCGTCACGCTTATGAATCCGCTGCGCATATTTGCCCAATTGTTCGATCGGCAATGCTAAATCTCTTGCCATGTAAAGCATTGCCAGCAGATGTGCCGCCAGCAACCCGGCAGTCAAAATTAACAAAGTTTGAGTAATGTTCTCCAGCCCTTGCAGGGCGCTGTCTAGCCTTGTGACTGCCAAAACTGTCCAGGTTTGACTTTCAGTTGCCGAAATGGGAATCGTTAGCGGACTAAAGCCTGCTACCCATTCGGTTTGATCCAGCGTCAGACCAAATAAATGACGAGAGCCTGTATCTCCCCGCTGCACGTTAGTCAGAATATCCTGAAACCGATCTTGATCAAGCTCCCTGGAGGTGTTGAGTCCAACCCGGTTGACCAAAGGGTGAGCCAACAACGTGCCGTCAGCCGCAATCACGACCGTGTACCCCTGAAGCAGCGCAATACTTTCGGGCTGCTTCAAAACCGTTTGAGCCGTCAAGCTATAGACAAGCTGTCCTGTTGTGTTGTAGACAGGCGTGCTCATCAGCAGATTGAGCTGGCTCTGAAAATTGATTTGGGGCGGTGAATTCAAACGATTTAGAGTCAGCGTATGAATCTGTAAACGGTTGGCATCCCCTAGATTTCTTTGCTTTGCCCAGGCGCTAGTGGAAACAGAGTCTAAAATCCGATCGCCGCAGGTTGTCGCAACAATCCGGTTGGCTTGCAGATTGCGGAGCTGAAGACACTGAACATCCGTAGGCAGCTGCTTTTGAAGCTGGTTGAGAAATACTTTTGACGCGGCTGGAGAGCCATATTGTAGAGCCGAGGTTTCGCTGGCGATCGCCAAGCCCGTTTGCAAATCTCGTAGAGCGGTATGAATCGTGTCTGCTTTGCGAACGGCGCTCTGCTCCAAATTTTGCCGAGCCGTATCCAGCAAACTAGCTCTTGCCCGACGAAACGTGACAGCCATTCCTAAAAACAGAATAGGAATGCTGAGCAACAAAATTCGCAGAAGCAAAATGCGGCGAAAGGAAGATTGACCTAGCGTTGCCATAACGGTTTCTCGACTTGGGGCAGCAAACCCTGCACAAAAATAGACCCCATCTAAAGATACTATTCAGATTACTCTGGATAGACCCGGCATGTCTTTATAAACTCCGGGCTTCCTGTGAAGAGACTCTAAACCTTGAGACGGAGCAGATGACAGAGCAAGCTAGGGCGCATGGAACGGTGGTACTGGCAATGAGTGCGGATGGCAAGATTGCAGATAGGGAGCGATCGCCCGCTCGATTTGGCTCAACGGCAGATAGACTGCATCTAGAAACGCAGATGGCTCAAGCGGACGGCGTGCTATTTGGCGCAGAAACGCTGCGTACCTATGGCACCACCTTGAGAATAACCCAACCTGACTTATTACAGCAGCGCCAGCAGCAGGACAAATTCCCTCAGCCTATTCATATTGTCTGTTCTAGCTCTGGCAGGCTCGATCCGGAGTGTCGATTTTTTCAGCAGGCGGTGCCTCGATGGTTGATGACTACCCCAGAAGGCGCAATGGGTTGGAGCGATCGCCCCGAATTTGAGCGGGTGCTAGTGGCGTGCTCCCCCGCTCCTCCCACGAATTGGCATCAAATATTTCAGCAGCTTGCGGCTTTGGGGCTTGAAAAAATTGTCGTAACAGGGGGCGGACAGCTCGTTGCTTCGCTCCTAGAGGCAGGTGTAATTGACGAGATTTGGCTAACGGTCTGTCCGCTAATTTTGGGCGGTGCACAATCTCCTACACCTGTTGATGGCTACGGCTTTCCGGCGCACCTTGCTCCACGGCTAGAATTGCTGTCTACTCAAGTGATGGGTTCAGAGGTCTTTTTGCACTACTATCTGCAATCTGCCCCGCCCCCTACAAACGAAGAAAAATTAAACTAACTTAAAGAAGGGCGATCGCTCCAGCAGCTTACCCCCGGCAGCTTACCCGCGATTTACCCTCAACACTCTCGCAATTCTTCCAATGGTCGAACAACTCAAACCCAGCTACACCGTCGCCTGGATTGACAAAATTGCTGACGTGCCCCAAGCAGAGTGGGATGCTCTGGCACTGCCCCTGAAAACCCCTTTTCTAGAATGGACTTGGCTTCATACGATGGAAGCTTCAGGCAGCGTCGGAGCTAAAACCGGATGGATGCCCTACCATCTGACCCTGTGGCGCAGTAACACCCTAATTGCTGCCGCGCCGCTTTACCTGAAGGGACATAGCTACGGCGAGTTTGTGTTTGATCATCAGTGGGCAGAGCTATCGCAGCGTTTGGGCATTCGTTACTATCCCAAGCTGCTAGGCATGTCGCCTTTTACTCCGGCAGAAGGCTATCGGTTTTTGATTGCGCCCGGTGAAGATGAAGAGCAAATCACGGCGCTGATGGTGGCTGAAATTGATCAATTCTGCGTTCGTAACAAGATTTCGGGCTGCAACTTTCTCTATGCCGATCCCCAGTGGCGGCTGACAATGGAGCGCCACGGCTTTTTACGCTGGCTGCATCACAGCTATGTCTGGAACAATCAGGACTTCCAGACTTTTGATGATTATCTAGGAGCCTTCAACGCTAATCAACGCCGCAATATCAAGCGAGAGCGCAAGGCAGTCGCCGAAGCCGGACTGCGCGTAGAGCCGTTGACGGGCGAACAAATTACGCCTGAGCTGCTGTCCACCGTGTATGACTTCTACAGCGATACCTGCGACAAGTTTGGCTGGTGGGGCAGCAAGTACCTCACCCGCGAATTTTTCGCGCAGCTTTATCCCCATTACATCGATCGCATTGTTCTCTTTGGGGTGTATCACGATGCGCCAACGCCAGTAGGGATGTCCTTCTGCTTGACGAAGGGCGACCAGCTTTATGGGCGCTATTGGGGTTCATTTCAAGATTTTGAAAATCTGCACTTTGATACCTGCTACTACACGCCGATCGAATGGGCGATCGCTCACAATATTCAAAACTTTGATCCGGGTGCGGGAGGTAAACACAAAAAGCGGCGGGGTTTTCCGGCTGCGCCCAACTATTCACTACACCGTTTCTATAATCCTCGCCTAACGCAGATTTTGGGCAACTACATTGAGGAAGTTAATGAAATGGAGCAGAACGAAATAGAGGCAATGAATGCAGATTTGCCGTTCAAACAAAAGTAGGTATTTAAGCAGATTGACTGTTTAGGTCAGAACAGACGGCAATTGATGTTTTCTTCAGAAAGAGTCAGAGAAAGTATTGTGTCGATGAAGATCCCGTAGAAACACTGTACCCACCCGAATGGAGTGTGGCAGCATATCGATTATGAGGATTAGGCAGCGATCGCTTCTTCAAAGAAAAGAACGCTGCTTCAAATCGTGCGATCGTATCGGGTCTAATTCAAGACGCAACTTCAGAGCAGTATGGCACTACATAATTAGCTTAGGACAAGTTATTTTCTAAAAGCCCCCCGTAGCGCGGCTTTCAGAAAATAGCTCATTTAGATCTAAGCGCGTAGCGCCATACAACTCCAGTTAATTCAGGGGCAACAACTCTCAGGCAGTGCAGCTATTTTGCCAGTAGTTCCCTATTTATCTGAGTTAAGCGGTAAGGAGATTCCTTTGTCAAAGTATGTTCATTGCGATTTTGGGGCACTATTCACCGCAATCCTGACGGTATCAACATTAGCTGTCATCGTACCTGCTAAGCCAAGCCCGGTACTCCAAAGAGCGATGAGTGCGCTACCCACTTCAATTTTGGTGTGTAGTCAGACTCTCGATCGCCCGGTATCGAGCTTTTCGGCAGCTGTCTTTCAAGATTCTTCAGAGAATCAGTATCAATCCTTGGCTGAAAGAATAGGGGGCAATCCCTAAAATCAGCTATTGCTCTCTGACATAGCAACCGCCTTGGCGGTTATGACGGGAACAATTAGGGTGGAGCGCGAAGCGCTCCACCCTAATTGTTCTAAACAAGCTGGGGGCGGCTATAAAATCTGGCACGAAAATAAAACCTATTGAGTTACAAAATAGGCTCCTACTCTTGTTGAGATAGGAGCCTATTTCTATTAAGAATTCAAAGAATCCTGAGCTTAGGGATGGAACAATAGATCGGGAAAGAATCGATTGAATTCAATCAAAATTCCAGCCGTTACAATCATCCAAGCCGTTGCCAAAACAGGTGCAGTAGAAAGGTATTTCAGAAGATATCCCATAGGTATGCTCCAAGAATGAATAGTGCCGCTTCTGAAGCGTACAAGTCAAAACTAGCGGGGTGAAACGGTGATTTCGTTATCCTTCGCAGTCAATTCACCTGTTGTCAGTTCCTTGACAGCTGCTAAGGGCCAAGCAAAACCCGTAAGCATAAACCGAATGGCCAAAGGAACGTCAATAATGATTTCCTTGAGTTCTGGGTTACTGTCTTTGCGAACGGCAATGACATAAGCGCGGCCGACCCAACCAATCCAGCCAGCGATATAGAGGAACAAAATGCTGGGGATGATGAATTCACCCAGGTGATCGAGGCGACCATCGACAATCAGATGGGGTAAACCATCGGTGCCGCAAAGAACATTAGAGTTGGCATAGGCATCAAACCGCGCCTTAGCTTGATCTGTTGTGGCATTGGCAGCACGCGCCAAGAACGCTTTAGACTGACCGCAAGGAGTCAGACCCGCTACATCTGCCGAGGCAGAAGGTGCAAAACCAAAGCACAGGAAAAGAACAAGAGCTAGAGCAAACAATCTTCGCATGGAGTTGTTTCCCTTCATTTATAAATTACAAAGTTTTTGTACAAAAGGTTAAGTTATTTGTACAAGGGGTGTTGAACTATCAGAGCAATCATACTCCTCAAGGTTGACGCAGTAAAGTTAAGCTTTAAAAGAAGTTTACTGAGTTTTTGGATCAGTTGAACGGTGAATATTTGATAGAGAGATAAGAATTAGAAACTAGCGGTTGCAATCGCCGCCCAAAGCCCGATCGCCCCACTATCAACAGCTTAAATGTCTATAGTAAAGATTCAGCCTATTTACTTAATTTGCAGACAAGCTTTGCACTTCACAAAAAACTACAATTCAATCATTTCGTAACGAAAATTTAGACTTCTCTCCTTCTATCGAATTTGAGCTTCATCTCCCTATGTCTACCGTTCTTGCCATTGAAACAAGCTGCGACGAAACATCAGTGGCGATCGTCCACGATCGCCAGGTCTTGGCTAACATCGTCTCGTCCCAAATTGCCATCCATCAGCAGTACGGCGGCGTGGTGCCAGAGGTGGCTTCGCGGCAGCATGTGGAAACGGTGAATGGGGCGATCGCTCAAGCTTTTGAGCAGGCTCATATTCACGGGGCAGACCTAGACTGGACAAACATAGACGGCATTGCCGCCACCTGTGCGCCGGGGCTAGTAGGAGCATTACTGGTCGGGCTAACGGCAGGAAAAACCCTGGCGATGCTCCACCAAAAGCCGTTTTTGGGAGTGCATCATTTGGAGGGTCATATTTATGCTGCTTACCTCAGCGAACCCGATCTGCATCCGCCGTTTCTCTGCTTGCTGGTGTCTGGTGGTCATACAAGCCTAATTTTTGTCAAAGACTGCGGCACCTATGAGATTTTGGGGCAAACGCGCGATGATGCAGCCGGAGAAGCCTTTGATAAAGTCGCCCGATTGCTGAATTTAGGCTATCCCGGTGGGCCTGTGATCGATCGCCTGGCTCAGATGGGCAATCCTCGTGCCTTTCCGCTGCCTGAAGGGCAGGTGTCTTTGCCAGAGGGCGGCTATCACCGCTATGACTCCAGCTTTAGCGGCTTGAAGACGGCTGTGCTGAGGCTTACGCAAAAGCTACAGCAACTTGATCCTCAACTGCCAACGGTCGATATTGCTGCCAGCTTCCAGGAAACGGTGGCGAAGGCGTTGACCAAACGGGCGATCGCTTGCGCCCTGGATTACGGACTCACGACGATCGTGGTAGGAGGTGGAGTGGCTGCTAACAGCGCCTTGCGGCAGCATCTGCAAACGGCGGCAATCTCCCACAATTTGCGGGTGCTGTTTCCACCCCTCCAGTTTTGCACCGACAATGCCGCCATGATTGCCTGCGCTGCTGCCGAGCATCTCAACCAAGGGCATCGATCGGCTATGACCCTGGGAGCACAGTCCAGGATGGCAATTTCGGACGTGATGCAGCTTTATAGCATTACGTAATTGAGTTAGGACGAGTTATTTTTTGTTATCAGGACAAAGCACCCGTAACAAAAATCCTTCCTTTTGAGAACTCCTTACAGATGAAGCAACTGGCGACGACGCGTAATCTGCGCGGGTTCTACATTAACCACGGCTTCCGCAAAGGGCAGAGTGCGCGATCGCTTGTTAAACACGTTGAACTGATAGACCTGTTGATGGGTATAGTCTAACGCCGTTAGCCAGCCGCTCTTAGGGTGATATGCGCCCGTATCAATATCTAACCAGCCCCGCCCACGAGCTAGTTCGCCGGGAGCCACGCCTGGAAGGGTAAAGGTGATGGTATGCCCGGTGATAATCACCTTGTCTGCAAAATAAGGCTTGAGGCTGCCATGGAATTCTTCTCGAATCCAGCAATACTCCTGCGCAGTTTGGGCGTGAATTGGCAAGCGCGGATGCAGCCCTGCATGAACCAGCCAAACATCGCCTAAGTCAAGGTGAGTTGGCAGAGTGCGTAGCCAGGTAATGTTTTCTAAAAGCAGCTCAGGATCGGTGTAGCTGGCTACCGTGTTTTGTCCGCCACTTTGCAGCCAGGCTTGCAGCGCGTACTGAGAGACGCGATCGCTCTCTGGAAACGCCTCCAGTAAAAGCTGCTCATGGTTGCCCAGGACGCAAAAATAGCCCTGCTCCCGGACAAACTGAATCACATCGGCGCTTTTGGGCCCCCGATCGATCAAGTCTCCCACGAAGTAAACTTGGTCGGCTTTACCGGGTGCGATCGTCTCCAGCAGTTGCAGCAAGCCATCGTAATGACCATGGACATCTCCGATAAAAATGCGCCGATCGCTAACCACGTTTTTCCAGTTCCTCTTATACAATTCAAAAAATTACAATTTAAAAAATCGTTGTATCAAATCTAGTGCATCTAACAAGCTTATATGAGGAGAAAGGCATTGTGTCTTTTGATGCTGTCTTTTTAGTGTGCCCAAGAATAGGTAGCGACGGCAACTTTAAATCTTGAAGTTTACGTGAGATTCTAACCTCACTTGCCCTTTTTACCTAACCGAAATTACCGTAAAGACCGCCGGAAATTAAAAGCACCTTTAAAAACAAAAAGCGGCGTAGCGCGCCGCTTGCTTAAGAATTTAGACAATAGGGTAGTTCCCAAGGGGGAATGATTTTTGTGGTGAATCTTGAGAGTGAGGAAGCTTTCAGATTAAATGGACTGCTGAGGCTCCACCAGATTTTCTAGCCCTTTGATGACCTTGGCAGAGATCACCTTATCTCCTTGCTTAATTTCTCTCAATACCTCTTTATTCTCGGTCACATACCCAAATACAGAATATCGACCGTCCAGTAAATTCAGACCTGCCGGGGTCAATTCTGGCTCAAATAGGAAGAAAAAGAACTGAGAAGAGCCACCATTTGGCTCTGTTTCTGGGCGTGCCATGCTGAGAGTGCCATAGGCAGAGAAGGGCAGCACCGGCTGATCGAGGTAGCGTCCAGCATCTTCTAGCGTGATGCCGTAGGTGGGCTGAGAGTCACCTTTCACCATGACTTCCAGAGGCACAGCACGATATTTGCCTGTATCCGGGTCAATGAAGCCATCTTCTTTACCCGGCGGATCGCCGATTTGCAGCACATAAAAGTCTTCGGCGCGAGTAAACGAAAGACCGTCATAGAAGCCCCGCTGCACCAAATCGACAAAGTTACCTGCGGTGACGGGTGCGTTATAGCCGTCTACCACTAGCGTCACCTTGCCCTGAGTCGTCTCCATCTCAATCGTGGCGCGTCCTTTGAGCTGGGGCAGATTGCTGTATTCTGCGGGAACTTCGTAGGGAAAGCGATCGACCATCAAGTCTTCTAGTAGCCCCACCTTGTCTAAAATGTGCGATCGCTTCACCTGGATTGCTGCTTTGTCCTGCGCCTCCACATCAGCCCGCATATTCTCGACATCAGCCTTCATTTCGGCAATCAGCGCTTCTGCCTGGGGCTGGCGATCGGCAGGAACCCCAGCTAGCAGCGCCGCTTTTTTGACGGTCAGCACTCTGTTTGCCGTTGCCAGGTTGCGCGTTAAGCCGCTGATACGCCTAGCTCTCAGGGCATCTGACATTGTTTCAAACGTGCGCTGCAACTCACGGACAGGCTTGTTTTCAATAGGCAGAGCATTGCGAAGGAGAGCTTTGCCATCTGTAACAGCGTTGCCGGGGGGCAGAGCGATCGCCGTGCCCCTATTCAATCCGGTCGCCATAAACCCAGTTGTCAAGTTAAATCCGATAGCTAGAGCGATCGCCACAACTGTCACAACACTCACCCTTGCCACAGACCGAAGAATAGTCTGACAAGTCTCTTGAAAGCTCACTCGCTGCATGAATAGGATTCCTGTCTCTCATCATCTTCCCTTGGTATTTTCCCACAGATAGGTATTCGATCGGCTCTTCACCCGTCCTACTGCGTTTTGTGCTTGGTGAAGTATGGGTTATTTTTGTAGAAGCCCCGCGGAGCGGGGCTTCTACAAAAATAACTGTGGTTTATGCAATTGAAAATTGCTGTGGGTATAGCAACCGCCAAGGCGGTCAGGACAGGAACATTTTGGGTGGGGCGCTTCGCGCCCCACCCAAAATGTCCTAAGCAAACTGGCGACAGCTATAAATCTTTAACCTCAATCCTCTAAACTTGTTCTCTAAGAATTACTGCCCCCCCTGTGACATCAATCCCGCTGAGCGGTAAAATGAGTTGCCGATTGTTCTCTAGGCACATTGCTCTCTGGGCGCATTGTTCTCTAGGTGCATTGTTCTCTAGGCGCATTACTTCTCAAACACAGATTGTTTTTCAAATACAGCAGGACTCATGATTTCCAGTAACGACTTTCGCCCCGGTGTCAGCATTGAGTTGGATGGGTCGGTGTGGCGAGTAGTGGAATTCCTACACGTTAAGCCAGGGAAAGGCTCAGCCTTTGTTCGCACTAAGTTAAAAAATGCCCAGACTGGCAGCGTCGTTGAGCGGACGTTTCGTGCCGGGGAAAGTTTGCCGCAGGCGGTGTTAGAGAAAAGCACGATGCAGCATACCTATAAAGAAGGGGACGACTATGTCTTCATGGACATGGAAACCTATGAAGAAGGTCGTCTGAGCGCTGCGCAGATTGGCGATCGCGTCAAATACCTGAAAGAGGGGATGGAAGTCAACGTGGTGCGATGGGGTGCGACGGTGATGGAGGTGGAGCTGCCAAACTCGGTCGTTCTAGAAATTACCCAAACTGACCCCGGCGTGAAGGGCGACACGGCAACAGGTGGCACGAAGCCAGCGATCGTTGAAACGGGTGCTCAGGTGATGGTGCCTCTCTTTATTACGACGGGCGAACGAATCAAAATTGATACGCGCACCGATACTTACCAAGGTCGAGAGACATAATCGGCAGGAAATCGGCAGGATAGCGTGTCTCGTGGCTCGTCATTGCTGTAGAACTGGCAGGTGGAACTAGAAGTAAGGTGGAATTAAAAGACTGTGGAATTAGACTTTAACGAACTCCGTGAACTGCTGACCGTCATTAATCAGACAGATATTGCGGAATTCACCCTCAAGAGTGGCGAATTTGAACTCATGGTGCGCAAAGGCGCCCCTTTGGAGACCTATGTGCCTCCTGCCAATGGGTCATCTGGAGCCGTTCCGCCGCCTTCCCCTGCTTCTCTACCTAACATCGTGGCGAGTCCGCCTCCCTCTGCCTCTCCTCGCGCCAACGAGAAGCTCTTGACGGTGACGGCACCGATGGTCGGCACGTTTTATCGATCGCCTGCCCCTGACGAGCCGCCTTTTGTGGATATGGGCGATCGCATTCGTCCAGGGCAAACGGTCTGCATCATTGAAGCCATGAAGCTGATGAATGAGCTGGAATCTGAAGTGGCAGGCGAGATTGTAGAAATTTTGGCGAAAAACGGCGATCCTGTCGAGTACGGACAGGTCTTGATGCGGGTGAATCCGGGCTAGGCTCCCTCTGCGTTCGTCTTGAGAGAGTTATATCTTGAGAGAAAAGAGAAGTCGGTGAGAGGAGAACCCAGACGGATGGAAGATTTACCTCTATTTGTAGCGTCGGCGGGTCTGCTCATTCTGTATTTGGCGTGGTCTGCCAAAACCGAGATGGGCACTCGGTCGTTCTGGAGAAAATAGGTTCTGGAAAAGCGGGTTGATAAAAAGGCGAGGTAAAGCATGAGGCTTTTCGCCTTTCACGCTCTACCTCCCTGAAAATCAATAGCCTGGTTGCTCTGTTACTGGTTGCTTTGCTAAACGGGCAACTCGATACTGAGAAGAGCCTTAGTACAGCTCTTCTTCCTGGTGCGTACTGATGGTGACATCAGAAGTGGGATAAGCAACGCAGGTGAGGACGAAGCCAGCTTCGATCTGGTCGTCGTCTAAGAAGGACTGATCGCCTTGATCAACCGTGCCAGACGTGATTTTGCCAGCACAAGTCGAACAAGCACCCGCGCGGCAGGAGTACGGCAGGTCAAGACCTTGCTCTTCTGCGGCATCCAGAATGTATTCATCATCTGGAACGTCGATCGTGGTGTTGAGTCCTTCAGCTTCGTTGATCAACGTGACCTTGAAAGTTGGCATGTAATAATCCTCTCGATGTTAGATACGGCAGTATGAGTTCGCCCATAGCACCCTCAGCAATTCCCAAATCGAGAAATTTTGCAGAATAGGCTAACTCTTCTCTGATACTACGGGAAAAGTACAGACCTTTAACCTTAGATCTATAGCCAGGTTGAATGGGATTCGTAATGAGAATAGGGAAATTAAACCTGAATTGCTTATACCTTGGAGTATTTTCTGGAGATTGCTGAGGCATGGCTCACGACGATCGCGCTATGAAAAGCTTTAGAGCCTTTTTCATAAGGTTTCCTAACCTGAAAAACAAAACAAATTAGCGAGAATTATGTAATGGGATGAAGGGCGATCGCTCAGCCATTTATCGCTTGCTAAACCACGTTTTAAATGGTGAGATGTAGTCTTTAGCCAAAGATAAGATTTTTCTTCCAGTAAAAATTAAATTTGCAACCGTAGATAAACTGAAATAATTTGAAGATGAGTGTCAGCTAGCTTACTTCACTTTTCTCCTTCATCGCCTCACGAGCTGATTTTTTTGCCATGAAATCAACTCTAATGGGAGGCTAAGTCTGCATACCAACACTTAGGTCGTAAAGTCATGACGCGGTTAGCCTTATTGAGTGCATCCAACAAAACTGGAATTGTGGAGCTGGCCCATAGCCTGGTGACAGAATTTGGGTTTGAGCTGATTAGCAGTGGAGGGACAGCCAAGACGCTACAGGCTGCTGGAATTCCGGTCATCAAAGTTTCAGACTATACAGGTTCGCCTGAAATCTTGGGAGGACGGGTTAAAACTCTGCATCCTCGCATTCATGGAGGAATTTTGGCGCGGCAAGACCTGCTCGAAGATTTAGCTGATTTGGCAGCTAACAATATTCGTCCCATGGATTTAGTCGTTGTCAATCTGTACCCGTTTGAGCAGACCATTGCCCAGCCTAATGTGACGTTGGCAGAAGCGATCGAGCAAATTGATGTGGGTGGGCCAGCCATGCTGCGCGCTGCGGCAAAGAATTTTGCTCACTTAACTGTGTTATGTAGCCCCACTCAGTATGAGGGCTACTTGAATGAACTGCGAAGCGAATCTTCCCTCAAGCCTTCTCTAGCGTTTCGGCAAGCCTCTGCGCTACAGGCTTTTCAGCACACGGCTGCTTACGATCGGGCGATTGCGGCTTATTTAGAATCACAGGACGCTTTGAAATCGCCAGATCAGACCTGGACGCTGACGGGAACCCAAATCCAGGCATTGCGCTATGGCGAAAACCCTCACCAGTCTGCGGCATGGTACCAGACAGGGGGCACGCCTTCCGGGTGGGCAGCAGCAGAGAAGCTGCAAGGCAAAGAACTCAGCTATAACAATCTCGTGGACTTGGAAGCTGCCCGACGGATTATTGCCGAGTTCCCCACAACTCAAGCGGCGGCAACGATTATTAAGCACACGAATCCTTGTGGCACTGCCTTGGGAGATACGCTGCTGCAAGCCTACGAAAAAGCCCTGAATGCGGATGCCATGTCTGCCTTTGGCGGCATTGTAGCGCTGAACCAGGCGATCGATTCGCCCACGGCAACGGCGTTGACTCAAACTTTCTTGGAATGCGTTGTGGCTCCAGGCTGCGACCCCGAAGCCGCAAAAATTCTTAGCGCTAAGTCAAAAGTCCGGGTGCTGGTAATGCCTGATCTGGTGAGCGCCTCGGCACAGACGGACATTAAGCCGATCGCCGGAGGGTTTCTGATGCAGACGGCGGACGAGCAGAGTGCTGATGCAGCTACATGGCGCGTAGTGACCGCAAAACAGCCGACCGAGGCACAGCTGGCGGAACTTCTGTTTGCCTGGAAAGTCTGTAGACACGTGAAATCAAATGCGATCGTGGTGACGCGCGATCGGGCGACCTTGGGCGTGGGTGCCGGACAAATGAACCGAGTGGGTTCAGCAAAAATTGCGCTAGAGCAGGCGGGCGAGCGGGCGAAAGGCGCGACTTTGGCCAGCGACGGATTTTTCCCCTTCGATGATTCGGTGCGCACGGCGGCAGCGGCAGGCATTGAATCGATCGTTCAGCCTGGAGGCAGTTTGCGCGATCAGGACTCGATTCAGGCAGCGGATGAGCTGGGTCTAGTCATGGTGTTCACGGGAGTGAGGCATTTTCTGCACTAGCGGCATGACCTCTACGGGTCGTAGGGCTGGGTAACAAGGTCTGATAGCAGGATTTGATAGTGGGGCATCTAGGATCATCATTTCTGAGCATTTTTGGCATTTTTCAGCAATTTCTTGATATCGTTTTCTGAAATCTGCAATTCTGACTTTGTGAGGTGAAGCTTGCAAGGTATGGTTCTCAAAATCTCGTTCTTGAAATCTCGTTTCTAAAATTCCTCACCTGATCCTCTAAACCGATGCAGTCCCTTTCTCGATCGCTTCAGCTTCCCCAACAGATTCCAGATCAAGTCGAAGTCACCTTGCTGCTTTCGGGTGGGCAGGAGTATACGCTGTCTGTGCCCACCCAAGATTTGTTGCTCCGGCAACTCTTTGAAGTCGTGATGGATTGGGAAGGCAAGCGGGTAAAGCGGCTGTTTCAAGTGCCCATTCAGCAGGGTCAGGCGATGCTGGTGTTTCCGTGCGATCGATTAGTAGGGCTAATCACCAATCCGCCCATGATTGTGCAGCAGCCGATTCAGGTGCAGCAGCCGATCCAGGCGCAGCAGCCAATCCAGGCGCAGCCAAGCCGTGAAGCTGCCGCAGAGCAGAATATTATTCCCTCTAAAGCCTTTCAGTTCGATCATGTTTTGTCCCCTAGCGAGCATCGGCAGTTGCTCAGCTATGTGCAAAAACGGGAGTCGTTGTTTGTGAGCACCAGCACTTCCACAGGCGACCTATCTCATCGTCAGTCGGTTGTGCTGTATGAGTTTTCAGAATTTTCGGAGCTAATTAGCAGCCGCATCCGGGCTTTCCTCCCCGAAGTGCTGGCACAATTTGGACTGGCAGATTTGCCCACTAGCTCAATTGAGTCGCAGTTAACGGCTCACAATGATGGACATTACTACCGAGTGCATAATGACAGCGGCAGCCCGGATACCGCCTCGCGAGAGCTGACCTACGTGTATTACTTCAACCGAGAGCCAAAGCGGTTTTCGGGTGGCGAACTACGGATTTATGACAGCCGCATTGAAAACAACTTTTTTGTCCGGGCAGAAACTTACAGAACGATCGAGCCTCGCAACAACAGCATCGTATTTTTCTTGAGTCGATACATGCACGAGGTGCTGCCTGTTCAATGCCCATCGCGCAAGTTTGCCGCCAGTCGGTTTACAGTCAATGGCTGGGTGAGAAGGGTTTAGAGCTAGGTGAGCGGATTGATCTGGGGTTGAATCTAAAATCCAAAATTTCTAGCTTCCGACCCATTGCTGAGAGTTGACGATCTGGTCGATCTGATTTTCTAGTTCAGTAAGCGATCGTGGCGCGTTATTCAATTCTGGGCGATCGCTGGAGCCATAGCGCCATACTCGCTTGCTCTGTCCATTTGAGCTGATGGAAGTCCAGGCTCCAGGCAGATCGGTCGCTTCAGCAACATACTGATTTTCTAACGAGAAGAAATTTGCAGTCTCGAAAGCGGTCACAAGCTGCTGCACCTGTTCAGGGCTAATCTGAGCGGTGCGCTTGCCTATCACGGCGACAAAGGCTGTGCCTTCATAGACTACTCTGCCATCGCCATAGACAGTAAGTTGATAGACAGGACAAGTTCCAAAGCAGGCTGTTCTCTCTAATGTAATCACCGCATCGGCATAATCTGAACTTTCCACGTCTGTTTCTACAGGAGCGACCTGAGCAGTCGTTTCTACCGGGGCAACTTGGGCTGTGGGGCTAGGCTGGGCAGCGATCGCCCACAGCGGACTGCCCATGAGAGCCAGATAAAAACCAGTTACGAAAATAGTCTGCATTGTTCAACATTCCTCTAACCTGCTCTCAGTATCTGCGCTGCCATTCGCTTTGATGAGTTGGTTGCCAAAACCGAAACGAACTTTGTTTATGGCGCTACGCGCTTAGATCCAATGAGTTATTTTTTGAGAGCCGCGCGGAGCGCGGCTCTCAAAAAATAACTCGTCCTAACTCAAGTACGTAGGGCCATACCTGATTTGCTGGTACAAATCTCATACATATCTCATACAAATCTGCGTAGAACTTAGCGAAACTCGCAGCATAGCTGTCGCCAGTTTGCTTAGGTTATCTTGGGTGGGGCGCTTCGTGCTTCACCCAAGATGACCCGTCCTCGCCGCCTCGGCGGTTGCTGTAGAACGAGACAAGGATCAGGATTGCGATCGCCAATTTTCCACTTATTTTCAAATGATTTTCAAAAAAACTCACAAAATAGTTCCCAAATACTACCGTTCAGGTGTATTAAAGAGCTAATGTACTGATAGATTAGATCCATTCAGCTCGATCCATTGCTGCACGCCTGTGATACCGCTGCAACTCACCCTGAAAAACTTTTTAAGCTATCGGGAGGCAACGCTAGACTTTCGAGGTCTACATGTCGCCTGTATTTGTGGTGCTAACGGCGCAGGGAAATCTTCTTTGCTGGAGGCGATTGCCTGGGCAGTATGGGGCGAAAGCCGTGCCCTCACTGAAGATGATGTAATTCACTTGGGTAGCACAGAAGCTCTAATCGACTTTATCTTTCAATGTCGCCAGCAAACCTATCGGATTATTCGTAGCCGCTACCGAGGGCAGTCCAGCACGCTGGAATTTCAGATTCAAACTCCTGACGGATTTCGATCGCTGACCGAGAAGGGCGTTCGCGCCACGCAGCAGATCATCTTGCAGCATCTCAAGCTCGATTACGACACCTTCATTAACTCGGCATATCTGCGCCAGGGTAGAGCCGACGAGTTTATGCTCAAGCGCCCGACCGATCGCAAACAAATCCTTGCCGATCTGCTGAAGCTCGATCGCTACGACGAACTTGCCGAACAGGCAAAGGAAAAAGCCCGCCAGTTCAAAGCCGAGCTGACGCTGCTAGAGCGTAACGTCGCCGGAATCACGACTCAGCTAGAGCAGGTGGCTCAGCTGGAAGACGAAGAGACTCAGCTCACCGCCACGATCGCCCAAATGCAGCAGCAGCAGCAGCGCGATCGCCATCAGCATCAGCAGCTACAAGCCTTACACCAGCAGCGGCAAACCTGGCTTCAGCAGCTTGGTTTTCAGCAGCAGCAGCAGCAGCAGCTGACCCAGGACTGTCGGCGCTTGCAGCAAGATCTCGCCAAGGCTCAGCAGCAGCAGCAAGATTTGCAGGCCGTTCTAAGAGAGCAAGAGGCGATCGTTGCTCATTATGCCCGTCTACAGCGCCTTCAGCAGGAAGAAGAACTTCAGTCGGCAAAATTTCAAACCCATCAAACGCTGCACAATCAGCGCCAGCAGCTTCAGCAGCAAAAAGCAGAACAAGAAAGCCATCTGACTCAGCAGCTTCAGCAGGTTCAAGCTCAGCTTGAGGCACTGCACCAGCAGCAGCAGGAAATTCAGCAAACCCTGACCCAATCTAGTGAAATAGCGGCAGGTCTGGAGCAGTTGCGGCAAGCCAGAATTCGGCTGACTGAACTCGACCATCTGCAAATGAAGGCGACTCCTCTGCTGCAACGCCGCCAGCAGCTTCAGACCCGGATCGATCGCGCCCAGACGCGTCTAGCTGCCCGGTTGGAAGAGCTTGAGTCTCTACGGCGATCGCTTGAAGCCCAGCAACAGCGACAGCCCCAGTTGCATCAAGCCGTCCTCACGCTTGCTGAACAAATTGAGCATCTAGAGCAGCGGCGCGCCTATCAGGAAAAAGTGCGAGACAAGGGCATCGAGCGTCGCACTTTTTTAGAACGGCTTCAGGAACAGCAGCGCGAATGCGAACGCGACCTATCTGAGCTAGACCATAAACTGCTGATGCTGCAAAAAGAGGTAGGTCGAGAACAGCAGCCCGTTGGCGCATTAGAGCATTACGCAGACCATCGCCATGAGAGAGCCTCCGAAACTTCCATAACGGGGGAATTGGCAACTCTCGCACCCTCTCTCTACCCCCCCTGCCCTCTGTGCGATCGCCCCCTGGATGAACCTCATTGGCAATTGGTGCTGCAAAAACATCGGGCCGAGCATGAGGACACCTTGAACCAAATCTGGGTACTCCGTGAACAGTTGACAACCTCCGATCGCGAAATCAAAATCCTCCGACAGGAATACCGAGAATTGGACAAAGAGCTATCCCAGCGCGAGGCTTTAATCGAGCGGCGGGGAAAGCTGCAAGAGCAGTTGCAGGGCGCTAATGAAAATCAAGTTCGCCTACAGCAGATTGCCGCCGAACAAGCCGAAATTGAGCGATCGCTTCAGCAGCAAGACTACGCTACCGAGTTTCAGGAGCTGCGCTTACTGGAGCAAAGCCTGGGGCAGCTCAGCTATGACGACAAAAATCATGCCCTTGCCCGTGGACAGGTCGATCGCTGGCGTTGGGCAGAAATTAAGCAAGCCGAAGCGAAGCAGGCCCAAAAGCGACAGGCGCAAATTGCCGAGCGTCAGCCTGTCCTGGAAGCGACCTTGACCCAGCTAGAGCAGCAGTTGGCTGAGCTGGCGCGATCGCCTCTGCAACGGCAAATTGAGCATCTGGAGCAGCAAATGGCGGCGATCGGCTACGACTTAGAGCAGCATACGGCGTTACGGCAGTCGTTGCGGCAAGCCCAACCCTGGCAGCTCCGCTACCGGGAGCTAGTCCAGGCTCAACAGCACTATCCTCAACTCCAGCAGCAGGTGCAGGAATTGAACGCCCTCTGGAGTAGCCGTAAACAGGCGCTTCAGAGCTTATCTAGCCATGTTCAGGCTCTAGAGCAAGAGATTCAGCAAGCCCCTGATGCCAACTCGGCTATTGCGGTCTTGGAACAGCAGATTCAGCAACAGCGGCAGCATTTAGACGATCGCCTCTCTCATCTGGGTCGTATTCAGCAGCAGCGGCAGCAGCTCGAAGCCCTAAAGATGCAGCATTCTGCCCTGAGCGTTCAGCTTCAAACCGCTCGGCATCAGATGCGAATTCACCAGGAACTTGCCCAGGCTTTTGGCAAAAACGGGCTGCAAGCGCTGATGATTGAAAATGTCCTGCCCCAGCTAGAAGCCGAAACCAACCAGATTTTGGGACGGCTTAGCGCCAACCAGCTCCATGTGCAGTTTGTCACCCAACGCGCCCGTAAAGGGTCGCAGCGCGATGCTACAAAGCTGATTGACACGCTCGATATCTTGATTAGCGATGTTCAGGGGACGCGACCCTATGAAACCTACTCAGGCGGCGAAGCGTTCCGCATCAACTTTGCCATTCGGCTGGCGCTGGCGCGGCTTTTGGCTCAGCGATCGGGTACTGCCCTTCAGCTTTTGGTGATTGATGAAGGTTTTGGCACCCAAGACGAGGCAGGATGCGATCGCCTCATTACCGCCATTAATGCGATCGCTGCTGATTTTGCCTGTATCCTGACCGTCACCCATATGCCTCATCTTAAAGAAGCCTTCCAGACTCGGATTGAGGTTTACAAGACAGAGCAGGGTTCGCAAGTGAGCCTAGTATGTTAGGCGGGCAAGTTCGGTTATCTGCCCAACTTTAGGGCAACAATTTTGCTGACAATAGCGTTTATTGAATAGGGAGATTTTGATGCCGGGAATGGACTAATGCTAAACTGCAACTTCGATCGCAGAAGCGGGCAATCTGTATCAAGGGAGAGGTTCATCCGTCTTTGATGAGGGCGCGATCGTTTCCCTCTATTCATTCCCGCTCTGAATCCCCCACTCTCATAATGGCTAGAAATCGAGGCGTAGAACCGTGAACAACGACAGGAAAAGACAGCCGCACTATGGCGATCGACAGGCGCTCCAACCCTTCATGGATGATTTGCCCGTCATGTCGCCCCTATCTTTTGCACCCGCCGCTCTGGTTCTGAACCCACCCTCTAACGATACGGAGCCTTCATCCTACAGGCTGTCCCCCAAGACCTCCGAGATGCCCTACCTGATTCACTGGCTTCAGTCTGGCGGCAACCTGGACTTTATGGTTTTAGCACTCTGCTCCTGTGTGCTGACAGTGCTATGCCATCAGCCCACGGTTTTACCGGGCGAAGCGACCTCTACACCCTCTAGCTCTCAGTCTACACAAGTAAACTTTGCCATCAAGGCAGGGCTGCTGACAAAACTTCCCAAGCAGACAACGCCAAAACTACGATCGGACGACCCAGACGATTCTAATTAAGCGCATTCTTGCTCTGAGAGAGTTGTCTAGAGGCTAAACTAGAGGGTCTAAAATCTCTCTAGGCAATCACCCATGCTGATCAATAGCCTGATTTATATCCTGGCGGTGCTGGGAGCCAACTATACTGCCACCTGGTTTATCCCATTTCCGTTTTACGGTCAGGCGGCAGTCGGCACCTTCATTTTTGGCGTGACGTTTACTCAGCGCGATCGCCTGCATCAGTATGGCAGACGCTATGTATACCGAGCCATTGCCGTTGCGGCAGGTGCCAATGTGCTCATGAGCCTGGTGCTGGGTGTGCCCATGCGCATCATTGTCGCCTCGTTTTTGGCGATCGTATTGGCGGAAACAGCAGACACAGAAGTCTACCAGCGCTTAATCAGGCGATCCTGGCTCGTACGGGTGGCAGGCAGCAATGCCGTTTCAGTACCGCTAGACACGCTGCTCTTCACCCTAATTGCCTTCTGGGGCGTTGAAGGATTTCCCCCTGCGGTGATTGCCTCTATTCTGGTGGGCGATACGGTGGTGAAGTATGCGATCGGGGCATTGGTGGCGCTCTACCGAGGCAAGCAAATGGATCGGTGGCAGCCGGAAGGTTCGCCAGATTAGCGCGATCGGTTTAGCGTAAAAAGCTGCTGATTAGCCACAAAACCACAAAGGTGACGATTGCCGCAAAACTCTCTACGGAGAAAGGAGCCATTGAGGGCTGAGCCGCGAACAATCCGCTTGCCAAGCGACCTAGCTGGATTCCGATCAAAATTCCTAGCACTAGACCTCCAAGAGTCAGCAAAAGCGCCCGCCCGAACTTTCGCTCTTTGCGATTGAGGAAATAGAAGCTAAACCCTACGCCCAGTGCCAGCCCCAGTGAAGGTGCGAACAGACTCAGGACGCTGGCGGCTCCAAACAAACCAGCAGGCAGCAAAATATCTCTACTGCTGGGTGTATCTATAAATCGCTGTAGCCAATCCGGAGCTTGCTTGACTGGCGCTGGAGTATGTTCAGGAGATGGCTCCACCAGACGCTCAGGAAAGCGAATGCGATCGGGCACTTTAATTTTGCCTTCTTGGCGAAGCCGGAGCCGATCCATCAAAATAGCGTCGTATGCCGATTCGATCGCTTCTATTTGCTTGCGATCGTTCCCAACTTCCTCTATCAGACGGCTTTTTGCCTCCTGAATCTCATCAAACGACGCATCTTCAGTTAAACCCAGCCGCTCGTAAGAACTTTTATCGCTCATGTACAACCTCTGGAAGACTCCCTCAACATAATTCGATTATGATTGGCGTAATGACACTCAGGGAGACTACTCGAAAACAGATTCGAGACGTTGGCTGTCACCCTACAGGGTTTGCTAGCGCTGCTAGCCAATAGTGTAACCATCTACTCGCGTTTCGCAAATAGAATCAGCGTAAAACTTAGGTTTTGCACTGTCCCCCTCTCAACCCCATATTTCTATGCTAGGCTGACCGCGATCGGTCTTTGCCGATTGACCTGAGAGCGACCATTCTGAGAGTGACTGCGGGGATGCAGACTCTAATCCTAATGACCATAACGCTGAACTCGTAGCCCTAAGCCCGTCATCTTACGAATTTCCCTACTTTCAGCCGATAATTTGAGTTAGCAATAATTTGAATTAGTAGTTTTGTCATTCCACAGTACGCAGAGTATATATTGATTGTGACCCTGTTTACGGGGAAGTGGGGCGATCGCATCCATTTTTTCATCTACTTTTAAAGATTTACCCCTTAAGATTTTCTTACTGCTCACTTTCACTTGATAGCGCTAAGGTTATGGCCATGGCTCCAGCCAAAATTCTTGTAGTCGATGATGATCCTGCGATCCGAACTCTCATTCACCGCTTTCTTTCTAAGCAGAGCTATCAGCTAGAATCTGCCGAAGATGGCAAAAGCGCTCTGGCAATGTTTGAGCAGTTCAATCCAGATCTAGTGATTTTAGATGTCAATTTGCCCGATGCGACAGGCTACAGCCTTTGCCAGGAGATGCAGAGCCGGACGGGAGTCTTCGTGCTGATGCTGACTAGCCGCAGCGATGAAGCCGACAAAATTCGCGGTTTCGCTCTGGGTGCAGATGATTATTTAACCAAGCCTTTCAGCTTGGGAGAACTAGAGGTTCGGGTGGGGGCAATCTTGAAGCGTCAGCGCCCTGTCACCACCGCAGAGCAGCAGTGCCTCACTTTCAACGGGCTGATGATAGACCCAGTGCGACGCGAAGTGACGCTAAACGCTGAAATTGTGCCACTCACGGCTCTGGAGTTTGATTTGCTCCACTTCTTGGCTAGCCATCCGGGGCGGGTGTGGCGACGGGCTGAGCTAATCCAAAAAGTCTGGGATTACGAATATGTGGGCGATCAGCGGGTCGTAGATGTTCACATTGGGCAAATTCGGAAGAAAATTGAGATTGACACGTCACAACCTGCACTGATTCAGACCGTGCGTGGGGTGGGCTACAAGTTTGAAGCTCCTCAACTGGGAGAAGAGTCTACTTCCGCTTAGGCTGCTCTCTTTGCCTAATTAGACCTGGGGTGCTCTCCCGAATGAGAGCACCCCAGGTCTAATGCCTAGTGTTTCCTAATGGTTGAGGATTTTTAGTTGCGTGGGTAAAGCCCACGCAACTAAAAATCCTCAAATAAGATACCGCTACCAATTCGCTTCAGTGACTAAACCCAGCGTTGAGCCACTAGCTCAGCTAGGTCAACAACTCGCTGGCTATAGCCCCACTCGTTGTCATACCAGGCAATCACCTTCACCATATCGCCACCCATCACCATCGTTAGGAAAGAGTCAATGATCGATGACTCGTCCGTCCCCCTATAGTCGCAGGAGACAAGCTCCAGTTCACTGTAGCCCAGGATGCCCTTCAGAGAACCTTCAGAAGCAGTTTTCAGCGCTTCATTCACCTGTTCAACGATCGTCGGTCTTTCAACCTGAACCACAAGATCAACGATCGACACGTTAGGTGTGGGCACCCGTAGCGCAATACCGTTGAGCTTACCTTTGAGTTCTGGCAGCACCAGAGCCACTGCTTTTGCCGCTCCTGTGGTGGTTGGCACAATGTTGAGGGCGGCTGCACGGGCGCGACGTACGTCCCTGTGGCTAGCATCCAGTAGGCGCTGATCGCCCGTGTAGCTGTGGGTCGTGGTCATCGTCCCTTTGATGATGCCAAAGCTTTCGTGCAGGACTTTGGCAACCGGAGCTAGACAGTTGGTCGTACAGCTGGCGTTGCTAATAATGTTGTGCTTGTGGTGGTCGTAGTCGTGGTGGTTGACTCCCATGACAAAGGTGCCGTCTTCCCCTTTGCCGGGAGCCGTGATCAGCACTTTCTTTGCGCCTGCTTCCAAATGCTTAGACGCTCCCTCTTTGCTGATGAATACGCCCGTAGATTCAATAATCAGGTCTACATCCCAAGCGCCCCAGGGCAAGTTTAGAGGATTGCGATCGGACGTACATTTGATGGTATGTCCATTAGCAGTGATGGTGTTGTCATCGGCGCTGATGTCAGCATCAAGCTTGCCCAGCATGGAGTCGTATCTTAAAAGATGAGCATTGGTTCTTGGATCAGAAGTATCGTTGATTGCCACCACTTCAATTTGGCTGTTCTGCCGTCCCAGCCAGCACCGCAGGAAATTGCGCCCGATCCGTCCAAAACCATTGATCGCTACTCTAGTCACCGCTTCTTGCCCTCTTGCTAAAAATGAAAAGATCGTTAAGTAATGCCTCAAATCATACACGTTTAGGAGTTTGCCTCTCAAGAGTTGGGGATCGCAGTTTTATGCTCAGCGGGGGGATTGAGAAGCTACAGTTTTGAAGGGGCGGGGATTTCAGTCAATAAGTATTTTTGCTTATTATTTTTAACTTTGGCTTCTGCGGCTAGATCAGCATCCTCTGTGAGTCGAGAAGCGCTCCGGTAGAGGGGTAAAGAGCGCCTTAAATTTAGAAACTCTAAGTTTTATAAAGATTGTGCTGGAGGATATAGTCTCTGACAGCATCTAGCACGAGATAGCGGATCGATCGCCGATCGCGGCAGTATTGCCGAATCAGTTGGGATGAGAGGCTGATCTGAGGCATATCGAGGATTTGCCAGTTTAGCGCGATCGCTTCCGCCGCCATTTTCTGGGCAACTTGCTCACAGAGTGCCTGCGTTTTGATTAGGTCTTTTTCTACAGAAGCCTCTAGACGAGGCGCAACGAGCCAAATGCAGTGGGGCAAAAGCTCTTGCCGACGATACCAGTAGGGCAGCGTCAAAAAAGTATCTAGCCCAACAATCCAATACCACTGGCTGGCAGCATGGATATCTTTCAAGGCGAGAAATGTATCCACGGCGTAGCTGGAGTGCGGTTGGATTTGCTCTACCGTGAAAAAGTTTTGCTCTATGGCGGAAACGACAAAGCTAGGGTGGAAGGCGATCGCCAATTTCAACATTTCTAATCGATGTTTGAAGCCCACCAGTTCAGCGGAAGACTTGTAGAGCGGACGATAGGTCGGCACCCAGATCACTTGCTCAAGTGCTAACTGATTTAGAGCCGTTTCTGCCATCAACAAGTGTCCCAGATGAATGGGGTTAAATGTGCCGCCTAAAACCGCTTTTGCTGGCATAATCCCAAGGCTGCTTCAAATTATCAAATTTTCAACGAAAAATTCTACAGTTCCAGCAAATCGTCTACGGTAGGTGACTTTCAAAAAGAAGGAACCTTCCGAAAAGAGTACTAGCTTTAGAAAGTTACCATGCTATACAGATTTAACAATATTGATACAGAATACAAATGATAGGGCATCCAAAAATACTGGCTGATGGAGCTGTCAGCTTATAGAGTTGTTAGCTTATGAATTTATTATGGGTCTGTCGTAAAAATTTATTTGTCTCTTTCAGGAATATTTTAGGTAGCCTGTGAAGTTACTTAGGTGTAACTCAATTTGTTTTTGTTCTCAAGGCTACTTTTTATTCTCAAGGATGCTTAAAGATCTCTTTTAGATTCCAGATATTGGTTGCGTCAGATTTTCTGAGTCAAGCGATAATTCTGCTCATCTAGAGAAATTTAGAGGAAAAAGCGTATCGCGCAAAAAGCAATTCTTGCTATGATATCGCGTGATGTTTGGTGTGGTGTGTGGTGTGTGTAAGGAGCTTTAATGCTGAATTCTGTTGATTTCGGCGGGAGACCATTTCATTTCATCGGCATCGGTGGAATCGGTATGTCGGCTCTCGCGTATGTCTTGACCCAGCGTAAATTACCCGTTTCTGGCTCAGATTTGAGCCATAGCCATATTACGCAGCGGCTAGAGAAGCAGGGGGCGCATATTTTTTGGAGTCAGGATGCTGCCAATTTAGAGGCTTTGCAACCCGTAGGTTATGAGGCAGGTCATGAGTCTGTCACCCAAGCACGCGCAGCGGCTCCTCAGGTAATCTGCTCAACTGCAATTAGCGCTGAGAATGCTGAATATCGAGCGGCGCTGAGTCTAGGCTGCCCCATATTTCACCGATCGGATTTATTGGCGGCGCTGATGCAGGAGTATGAGGGGATTGCGATCGCGGGCACCCATGGCAAGACCACGACCAGCAGCATGGTGGGCTACCTGTTGATGAAAGCTGGACTCGACCCAACCATTATTGTTGGGGGCGAAGTGAATGCTTGGGAAGGCAATGCCCGGATTGGACAAAGCCCCTATCTAGTCGCGGAAGCAGATGAGTCAGATGGCTCTCTGGTAAAGCTGGCAGCAAAAATTGGCGTTGTCACCAACATTGAGCTAGATCATCCCGATCACTATGCCACCCTAGAGGAAGTGATCGCCACCTTTCAAACCTTTGCGCAGCAGTGCGAAACGCTGATTGGCTGCATCGATAGCCCCACTCTCAAGTCGTGCTTGCAGCCCCACATTACCTACAGCATCCAGCCAAACGCCAAAGCTGACTACACCGTTGATAACATTGTTTACAAATCAGACGGCACGATCGCTCAAGTCTGGGAGCGCGGCGCTCTGCTGGGAACCCTACAGCTAGGACTGCTGGGCAACCACAACCTCAGCAATGCCCTGGCGGCGATCGCGGTTGGACGGCAGCTCGGTCTGGGGTTTGCTGAAATTGCCCCGATCCTGACGACTTTTGAGGGCGCACGACGACGGTTTGAATGCCGAGGTGAATACAATCAAATCCTATTTATCGACGACTACGCTCATCATCCTAGCGAAATTCAGGTGACGCTGAATGCGGCGCGTCTCCGTGCCCAGACCTCTACCCAGCGGCGGCGGGTCGTTGCCGTCTTTCAGCCGCATCGATATAGCCGGACACAGACATTTTTAAGCGAATTTGCGGAATCCTTTGGAGATGCAGATTTGGTCATTACGACAGAGATTTACAGCGCGGGCGAGCCAAACACAGGGCAAGTGACAGGGCAGAGCCTGTCAGAGGCGATCGCCGCTCACCACCCCCAGGTCATCTACCAACCCACGCTGTCAGAAGTCGCAACCTATCTGCAAGCAGCCTTGCTGCCGGGCGATCTGGTTCTCTTTTTGGGAGCAGGCAACTTAAATCGCATCATCCCTGAGCTGATGGCGTTTTGCCAAGCTGAAGACTCTGTATCGTCAGCCCTAAGTCCGGTCTAGCATCGGGTGAGGCTTCAGCCGCCCTAGCCGGATCACACCCTAACTGGAAAACACAGCACCCTCACTCCTCGCTACATCTGCATTCAATCCTTCAAAATCATGACGCTCTCAAAAGACTTTCCGCCCGTTCATGCACCTGGCTCAGGACGCTCTAACTCCAAACCTGCACTGGCAGAGAGCGGACACACTCGATTTGTTTCTTTAGGACAACAGGCTGTGGGGCAACAGACTGTGGGGCAACCGCTCGTGGGGCAACCGCTCGTGGGTCAGGAGCCTCAGCCTATCCGGCTTCCCGGAACAGATTGCATGATCAAACCCCAGGTTCCTTTGACCAGCCTGACTTCTTTTAAGGTGGGCGGACCAGCCGAAATGTATGTTGCACCTCGCCGCATTGAAGATCTGCAAGCTAGCTTCGAGTGGGCACAAACCCGTGGGTTGCCTATTACATTACTGGGGGCAGGCAGCAATTTGTTGATTAGCGATCGCGGCATCCCCGGTTTGGTGGTCTGCACCCGCTATCTGCGCTATTCCCACTTTGACGCTGAAACAGGGCGAATGACGGCAGCTGCTGGAGAACCGATCGCTCGCTTGGCATGGCAAGCCGCAGAGCATGGCTTGAGCGGTCTGGAATGGGCAGTTGGCATTCCGGGCACGTTGGGCGGCGCGGTGGTGATGAATGCCGGGGCACATGGTCTCTGCACCGCCGATATTTTGGTAGATACCCATACTCTAGCCATTGACGGCACTCTAGAAGTCTGGCACCCGGATCAGCTGAATTACACCTACCGCAGTTCTAAGCTGCAAGCCCACACTAGCCTAGCGGCAGCAGAGGCTATTCGTCTCGTGACGCAAGCCACGCTGCAACTTCAGCCCGGTGGCGATCCAGAGCAGCTAATAGCAGATACCACTCAGCATCTCGATCGCCGTCGCATCACTCAGCCCTACCATTTGCCCAGCTGCGGCAGCGTTTTCCGCAACCCAGGTTCTCACAAAGCGGGCTGGCTGATCGAACAAACGGGGCTGAAGGGACACAGCATTGGCGGCGCTCAAATTGCCCAGCGCCACGCCAACTTTATTCTTAACTGCGGCGGCGCCACAGCAAATGATATTTTTCAGCTGATCCATCACATTCAGCAAACGGTGGAGCAGAACTGGTCGCTGTGCTTGGAGCCTGAGGTGAAAATGATTGGTGAGTTTCACCTGGCTTGAACCTCATGCCTCGAACCTTGCCTTACTTGAACCTTGCTTTACTTGAACCTCATTAGAAGCTATGGGCTAAGATTGTTAAGCTAGTTTCAACTCAATAGATAGCAGGGAATTATGGCTAAACAAGGACAAGGCTTTGGTTTCGGTCTTGGCAAAATGAAGGAGCTGACCGAAGCCTTTAAGAAAGCTCAGCAAGTTCAAGAAGGAGCTAAGCAGCTTCAAGAAGAGCTGGAGCAGATGGAGATTGAGGGCGAATCGGGTGGCGGTCTGGTGAAAGTTGTGCTGAGCGGCAACCAGGAACCTCGTCGCGTCGAGATTTCTCCTGACGTATTGGCAGAAGGAGCCGAAGTGCTCTCAGACTTGGTAGCCGCAGCGATGAAAGATGCCTATGTTAAATCTACTGCTACCATGCGCACCAAAATGGAAGCTCTGACTGAAGGGTTAAATCTTCCAGGAATGTAGGATTTGCAGAATGCTGGGTTTCAGGCTTTGCCAGGTTTGTAGGCTTTAAGGCAGCAAGCCTGAAACCTGTTTACCTAAAGCTGCGGGTTCAGCAGACTCTGGCATTTGGAGTATGGCAAGCCCAAGCTATAGCAAACCTACAGATTCGTAAAGCTGCCGAATGATCGCCCTAACTTTTGTCGCGTACCCTGGTGTAACTGACCATCGGGGGGCAAGCTGGGCGATCGTTGGGGAAATTCCTCTGCGCACCAAGTGAAAACGCGGATCAACGGATGCCTGAATCAGCGGCTCGGTGCTGGCATAGGCTTTGAGGTGCTGAATATGCGCCCTGACGCCAATTCGCGGGTCAAGAAAACTCTGTCCTGATGCTCCCGTCCCTATGCCGCCTAATCCAGCAAAGTTGTTCTGCTCAGGTCGAATCAGTCCACCGAACTGAAGGAACTGGGTTTCTACGCACATCTGGGCGAAGGCAATATCGGGGTTAACCCATTCAATTTGACCTTCTTCTCGGTAGAGCTTAGGCAGATCGGCAAACTGCGCCAGACCTTCTGGGTTGTGCGCTTTCAGAAACATCATCATCTGCACTTCAGACGCATAGCCTCGTCCCATAATGCGATCGAGTTGGCTCGCCGGAATCATGAGCGCCGATCGCAGCTTTAGGGTACGCGTATCCTGCTCCCACTGCACAGCAATGTTGAACTCTCGCAGGTCAATGGCACGCAGGTAGACCAAGTTGCGATAGCCCAGCCGCTGAGCCGATCGCTGAACTGGCGACTGGACTGTAGACTCCTGAGACAAGTCAATTCCCATCTGGTCAACTAGATCAAACGGCACATAGGCGTTGCCATTTGCCAGGATGCCTTCGTCGTCATAAAGCCCGCCATTCAGCAAAATGCTGATGGGCTGATAGGTCTCAATCTTCTGCTCAGACAGAGCGCGGCTCCAGCTTGCTAGCCCTTCAGCAATGCCCAAGGCCACATCTTGGGGCTGAGCCGGAATCACCCACTGGTTTTCGAGGTTAGTGAGTTGTCCTACTCGCAGAGCCAACGAGGGAATTGCGACTTCGCGGCAGAAGGCAAGGCTGCCAAAGTCGGTGTAAGTATCCGGCTTTGTGCCGTGACTGGCGATTTGAGGGACTCGACGCAGATAAGCCTGCAACAACTGTTCGGCCTGAAGGCGACGCTGCTCGTTTTGAGCGATGTAGAATGCTGCCGCAGATTTTGCCGTAGATTTTGCCGTAGAGATTCTAACCCCATCTGAACCCTGATCTGAAGCAGATTGCAGCTCGATCGCCACATCTCCCGGCTGCGATCGCCGATTAATCCAATCGATCGCCTGATGGATGTTCAGATCCTCAGGAACCGCGAGAGAGTCATAGCTGCGGGATCGCAAAATCTGCGTCATCAAGTCGCGTAGCAAAATAATTTGGCGCGTTGCAGTGAGGTTGGCGATCGCCCCACTACTATCTCCCTCGCTGCCTCCCGCCGCAATAAAAATTCGTCCCATCTCTACTCCTTGACTGCTTGATGGATGAGCTGTTGGCTAACCCGCTCGGCTCCAAAGGCTAATCATAGACATCAAACGCTTTTACAGCACAAAGATTTATAGCAACCGCCAAGGAGGTTAGGATGGGGACATTTTTGGTGGGGCGCTTCGCGCCCCACCAAAAATGTCCTCAGCGAACTGGCGACAGCTATATTGACCCAGAATAGGACTTTTGAATCTTGCTCTCGTGCTAAATTGACAGAACATCCGTTCGCTCTATTCAAAATACTTCAACCCTTACCTAAAGAACGCGATGTGCGACTCTTTTTCTAAAGCGCTTGATCTCCGTGGGGCAGGCATTTTGCCTGCCCAGATTAGGATCGTTAAGATGCCCATCCTACGAAACTTTCAGACCAAGTTGCACATCGCGTTAAAGAACGCGTTAAAGAATAAGCCTGTATTCTCAATTAGCGTAGGATGTTGTAACCAACCGCTACAGGTAGTGATATATTGTAGTCCTTTCGCCTCGAATCACTGCCCGAAGGAGGCTTGAGTGATGGAAATTCCCCGTTTGCACCCGGACACAATCGAAGAGATCAAGCAACGCGCCGACATCGTAGATGTGATTTCGGAACATGTGGTGCTGCGCAAACGCGGCAAGGACTTTACCGGGCTGTGTCCCTTCCATGACGACAAGTCTCCTAGCTTCAGCGTTAGCCCCGGCAAGCAGTTCTACTACTGCTTTGGCTGTGGCGCGGGGGGTAACGCTATCAAATTCATGATGGAGGTAGGGAAGCGATCGTTCTCCGACGTGGTGCTAGATCTGGCGCGGCGCTACCAGGTGCCAATTAAGACCCTAGAACCCGCCCAGAAACAGGAGCTACAGCGACAGATCTCGCTGCGAGAACAGCTCTATGAGGTGCTGGCGCTCACGGCAAAGTTTTATGAACATGCGCTGCAACAGCCTCCCGGAGAAGCCGCCCTGGCTTACCTAAAAGCGACTCGCCAGCTCAGCACAGAAACCATCCAACAGTTCCAGCTCGGCTATGCCCCGGCAGGCTGGCAGACTCTCTATGGCTATTTAATTGAGCAAAAGCGCTACCCGGTCGAGCTGGTGGAAAAAGCGGGACTAATTGTCACCCGTCCAGAGAGCAAGGGCTATTACGATCGCTTCCGAGATCGGCTAATGATTCCGATTCATGACTTGCAGGGACGAGTGATTGGCTTTGGCGGCAGATCTCTAGGCGACGAACAGCCCAAATATCTCAACTCGCCCGAAACTGAGCTGTTTGACAAGGGTAAAACCCTGTATGCGCTGGACAAGGCACGGGGAGCGATCGCCAAAACTGACAAAGCGATCGTCGTTGAGGGCTACTTTGATGTCATCGCGCTGCACGCCGCCGGAATCACAAATGTGGTGGCTTCTCTAGGAACCGCGCTGAGTTTGCATCAGGTGCGGCAGCTCTTGCGTTACAGCGAATCGAAGCAGATTGTGCTCAACTTCGATGCCGATGCCGCCGGAAACAAAGCCGCAGAACGGGCGATCGGCGAAGTGGCTGACTTGGCCTACCAGGGCGAAGTGCAGCTCCGGGTACTCAACATTCCTTCGGGCAAAGACCCTGATGAGTTCCTGAAAACACATAAGCCCGACGATTATCTGACGTTGCTCAAGGAGGCGCCGCTCTGGCTTGACTGGCAGATTCAGCAGTTGCTCAAGGACAAGGATCTGAGTCAGGCTGACCAATTTCAGCAAAGCACTCAGGAAATTGTCAAGCTCTTGGGCAACCTGCCCAACGCCACGCTGAGAACTCACTATATCCATCGTTGCGCCGAGCTGCTAAGCCAAAACAACGCCCATCTAACGCTGCAACTCGAAGGCGATCTGCGGACTCAGGTACGGGGGCAGCGCTGGCATGGGCGATCGCAAAAATGGGTCAGACCGGGCGATCGTACCCTCCTAGAAGAGTCGGAAGCGCAGATTTTGCGGGTCTACCTGCATCTGCATGAGTACCGTACGTTCATCAAAGAGGCATTAGATGAACGCGATCTCGATTTCAGCATGGGGCACCACCGCTTTCTGTGGCAGCAGATCATGCATATTGAAAAGGGTTTAGAGGAAAGCTCAGAAAAAGACTTGGCTGAAAAAGACTTAGCTCGCTCTACCCCTTTTGATTTGATTTCCGACCTGCAAGATCGCTGTACCGACTTTCCAGAAAAACTGCCAGCGCTGTATCCCCTGTTTCAGCTTGATGAGAAGACCAAGCGAGATTTGCTGCGATCGCCTCTCGTGATCCGAGCGGCAACAGCCTGTATGGAGCGCGTCATGTGCGAGAAACGCTGCCGTCATTTCCTCAACCTTTGGGAAAAAATGGACAGTGCTCTATCGCCAGACTTGGCGCAATATTATCAGCAGCAAATCTATGCCGAAAAACAGCGAATTGCCGAACTCGATCAGCAGCAGCGTCAGACGACCTTTGCAGACCTAGCCCAAATTCCTTGGGTAGGGGAATACTACGACGCGCTAGAAGCGGTTCAGACGTGAGCATCCAGATTTATAGTCAACCAGGCGGTTAGGACGAGGACATTTTTGGTGGGGCGCGCAGCGCCCCACCAAAAATGTTCTAGGCAAGCTGGCGACAGCTATAAAGCTGCGAGTTTCATTCTCTGGGCTTTTGGTCTTCAAGCATTTTTTCGCTAGAAAGCTGCTCCTTAAATTTGCCTTCTGACGAACTAGACAGCGCTTCAGATTCAGGCAGCGATCGCATCCGGTTCATCTGGCTTAGCGCCCAGTGCGCCGTGTCCTGTACTTCAATATCGGTGTCGCTGGCAGCATAGTGCAAAAGCTGGCTCATTTGAGCCATGGCATCATAAATTCGGGTGACATCCCGAATGGCATTCTTGCGCACGTCAGGGCTTTCGTCTTGAAGGGAAAACATGAGCGCCCGGTTCATGGGCTTGAGCGATCGCACCGCAATTTCTGAAACCGCTGCCAGAATCAGGCTCCGCTGCCTGGAGTCAGAATCCATCAGCAGATCGACCAGCGGCTGAATAGCGCGAGAATCACCGCGTTGCCCCAGCTCCCAAATGCCCTGGCGGCGTTTGTCTGCATCCTGGCTATGGAGATCTGTAATAAGCGTCTCGACAATATCAGCTTTAGCCAGCCGAGTTGTTTCGCTCATAGCGGCGGATGATGCCTCGCGGGTTTTATCCGGCAGCGCACTCTCATTGAGCAGCACCAAGTCTGAAGTGTCATGTTTGGGATCGGGGAGGGTACGGTCAACTTCCGTCTTTTTAGAACCCTGACTTTTCACAGCAAAAATAACGCTGCCCGCCACGGTCAAAGGAACTAACGCCCACAGCCACCCTATCCAATCGGAAGATCCTACAGGCTCAACCGGACGCTCTGTTCGAGTTCCCGTCTGAGTTTCTGCGATCGCGGCATGGCTCAAAGGCTGACTCGGCACGCTAGCGATACTCAAACAGGTGACATAGGCGGCAAGTAAGAGCCGGAGACAGTGAAACATGGGGCAATTGCCAAACGACAGAAGTGAGGAGGGAAAACCCGCTCCGTTCTATGCTAGCGGCTATCTAGCTAGATACTTCAGATTCAGCTTCTACCATTGCAGGTTGAACGGTGGGTTGAGCAGTGGGTTGAGCAGACAGATCGAGGGGCTGCCTGAATCTCTCCAGCAAGCGATCGCGCTGGTTAATCAAGTAGATGCTGACTAGCGTCAGGCTCACCCCCACCCACTGCAATGGATTCAGCACCTCGCTGAGATAGAGATTGCCAAACAGGAGGGCAAAGACTGGAGTCAGAAAAGTGAGAGAGCTAAAGCTGGTTAAATTGCCTGTGGTCGCGAAGAAAAAGAAGAGAGCATAGGCGATCGCGCTGCCAAAAATCGTAGAGTATGCCAACGCCAAGCTATCTAAACCCGTAAGGTTTACCCACTGCTGCGATTCCCACACTGCCGAACCTGCGAATAGCGGAATGCCGCCGATGACCATGTGCCAACCTGTTGCCGCGATCGGATCGGCGTGCTGACAGACATACCGCACCATGACAGTGCCGATCGCCATCGAAAGAGCTGCCATCAACATCAGCCATTCGCCGCTTTGGAAGAGCTGTTCCAAGACGTTAACGCCCTCAGCGATGGGGACTTCGCCATGCAGGATTCCCAAAATCCAGTCTTGGGGTAATCCTAGTAAGCTGATGCCAATTACGCCAAAGCCAAGTCCTAGCCAGCCCCACAACCCAATTTGTTCACCAAACAAAAATCTTGCCATCAGCGCCACGGCGAGGGGTTGAGAATCGATCATGACTGACCCCAATCCGGCTCCGGTTCTGGCAAGTCCTTCTGCCAAAAAGCCCTGAAATAGAGTGCCGTCTACTAGCCCAAATAACGCAATCCATAGCCATGCTTTCCATCCTTGGGGCTGGGGCTTGCCCAAGATTAGAGCGGCTGCCAAAACCATGAGTCCGGCTGGAAACAGGCGTATACCCGCCATGAACAGGGGGGTCGTGTGGGGCGCTGTACCTTTCATTGCTACCATTGCGGTACCCCAGAGGAAGAAGGGGGCAATCAGTAGGAATGGCATATAAGGCTGCTTGGATTCAGGCAGGTCGGACTGCATGGGCAGAGTCAGGTAGAGGGCATATTTGCCTTATTCTAATCAATTATTGCGTTGTGTTAAGAAGCTTAACGAACGAATTAATGGGAATGAGCAGAAGTTGACGAGAAGTTGACGAGAAGTTGAATAGATTGCTGAGCCGCTTCAGGGGTTCTCCATACCTTGATGCCCTGGCTGGCGCATTGCTTGGGTACGGCGATCGGGCATGAATGCGGAGGAGAACGTTATGCTCCAGTTTCCGGAATCGGGATTGGTATCTTTGGAAGGTATAGCTGCGGAGAATACTGACCTTCTGCTCTAACTTCATCAAAACTTCGCAATTCAAGGCGATCGATCGCTATGATCATTCAGGAACTGCTTTAAGCAATTTCTTCAAGCAATTTAACGACATGAGGCGTTTCTGTAGCAACCGCCAAGGCGGTTAGGACGGAGACATTTAGGGTGGGGCGCGCAGCGCCCCACCCTAAATGTCCTCAGCAAACTGGCGACAGCCATACGACAGCCATACAAGTAATGCAGATTTAAGCAATGCAAGAATTTCCATCAACATGGCACATCTGATTGATAAACCAGAGGCAGCTCAGCAGGCTGTGCGGCAACGCGCAACTGAGTTGCAGCTATGGCTGGCTCTGACGGGTGGGTCAATTGTGATTCATCTTCTAGCAGTAGCAGTTTTGCTGCCGATCGCCAGCCGCGCCGCTGTTCGCGAGAAATCTTTAGAGGTAAGTCCCATCGATTTTGTGGAGCTTCCAGGGACGAAGAATGCTGCAAGCTCTAAGGGGGCAAGCGTCGAGCCGACGATCGCTTCTCCGATTCCTGCTCAACCTCCGGCAGTTCCGCGATCTGCACCAGAAGCTCAGAGTGATTCTGGAAATGCCATTAACTCTGGAGATATTGGTCTTGCGCCTCCTGCTGAGTCTCCCATTACACCTGTGATTACTCCGACGCTCTCTCCTTCGGCAGAAGCATCAGAACCAAAGGCACCAGAATCGCCTACGCCACTGACAGCAGAGCCGACAGCGGAACCATTAGCATCAGCCCCAGATCCTCAGCCTTCTATACCAGATGCACCTCCCCAGCAATCTGCTCCTGGACAATCTGATCTTGGGCAAGCTAATCCTGGGCAATCTGATCTTGGGCAATCTGATCCAATCGCCTCTTCAGCGCCGCCTTCGGTAACGACAGAGCAAATTACTGCTGCCGTGCCGGATACCTCTGCGCAGTATTCAGCTGAAAATCAGCCTGTTCCTTTGACTTTAATGGCAAGCTTGCAGGTGGTTGCCGTGCCGCCGGAGCAGCTAGAGACTCCGCCCCCTGACACGATCGCTCAGCCTCTAGTCAGCACCTACACGTTCTCTCCCAACCCCAAAGACACTATCTGCGTACCGGAATCTGAAGCCGCTCAGTTTGCTGTGCCGGGAGGGATTACGCTGGGGGAGGGAGTTGGGGTACAGGTTGCAACCGATGAAATGGGACAGGTGATTGACACGGCACTGTGGCAACCGAGTCAGAATTCTCTAAACAATCAGCTAGCGACTTGTTTAGTCAAAAATTGGAATTGGAAGTTTCAGCCCGCGATCGCGCAGGGACAACCTGTGGCCAGCAAGGCACTGGTGATTTGGGTAAAGATCGATCAGAGTCAAGGCGATGGGTCAGGATAAACCTGTCTAGTTAAGGAGATAAAGTGCAGCGATGGGGCGACCTTCGCCACACTTTATGCCAATCAAATACGATGCAGATTAAACGCGGAGCGCCACCATTTTTTGTACGGCTTCCACAATTTGCTGAGGCTGCACGATCGTCAGATTCTCCAGTACGCCGTTGTAGGGGGTAGGAATATCTTGGGATGCCAGCCGCAGGACAGGAGCATCCAGTTCGTCAAAGAGGCGATCGTTAATGGAAGCCGTCAGCTCTGCCCCAATGCCGCCTGTTCGCATACATTCTTCCACGATAATGACGCGGTGGGTTTTGCGGATAGATGCGCCGATCGTCTCAAAATCCAAGGGCTTCAGCGAGATTAGGTCAATAATCTCTGGGTCATAGCCCTCTTTCTCCAGAGTTTTTAGCGCAGTCGTGCAGTGGTGACGCATCCGCGAGTAGGTGAGAATCGTCACATCTTTGCCCTCACGCACCACTTCGGCTTTGTCGAGCGGCAGGATGTACTCTTCTTCCGGCAAGTCTTCCTTGAGGTTGTAGAGCAGCACATGCTCAAAAAACAGCACCGGATTGTTATCTCGAATGGCAGATTTTAGCAGTCCTTTAGCGTTGTAAGGTGTAGAACAAGCTACGAGCTTTAAACCCGGAACGCCTTGAAAGTATGCCTCTAAACGCTGCGAGTGTTCTGCTCCTAGCTGGCGACCAACCCCACCTGGGCCACGAATTACCATAGGAATGCTGTAATTGCCTCCTGATGTGTAGCGGAGCATTCCGGCGTTGTTGGCGATTTGATTAAACGCCAACAGCAGGAAGCCCATGTTCATGCCTTCGATGATGGGACGTAGCCCTGTCATTGCGGCTCCAACTGCCATACCCGTAAAGCTATTCTCGGCGATCGGCGTATCTAGTACGCGCCAATCTCCATATTTCTCGCAAAGTCCTTTCGTAACTTTGTAGGAACCTCCATAGTGCCCTACGTCTTCACCAAGCACTAGAACAGTGGAATCGCGCGCCATTTCTTCGTCGATCGCTTCACGCAGGGCGTTAAAAAGGAGGGTTTCTGCCATGTCAGGGGGTGCTGTAAATCTACTGAGCTATCACAATCTAGAATCTTAACCAATTGCCGAACTGATTCATGAAAGCATTTATACTTACTTGACGATTTCTTGACGATAATTGCGGCAGAATGACCCAAAAATGTGTGGGTGGCTTCGCTTTTGGGGAGGCAATTCTGCAATGCTATGTTGTAACGTCTGTTCTGTAAACAATCCAACTTAGCCTAAACCAGTAAGACCTTTTACAAATTGGGTTGGGTGAGAGCTATGCCCTGCTCATCCTAAAACTCTAATCTATAAAAGGTCTGTCAAGAAAAAGTCTGTCGAGTCGAGTCAGTATCAAGGAGAAATGGTGAGCGGGTATGAGAGTCAATATTCAGTCGGTAGCGCTAAGGCTAGTAGCCATTGGATTGAGCGCATTGCTGTTTGTGCTGGGGCTAAGCGGCATTAAGGCGATCGCCAAAGTTAATATCCTGGGTAAGCCGTCATCAGTTCAAGGCAAGCTGACTGTTCCACAAGTCGCTAGTGAACTGGGTTCGCCTCAAACCCCTCAAGCTGCTCCGCTACAAGATTTAATTCCCAATATTTCTGCTCCCGATACTTCACCTCAAGATGAGGCTGTTAAGGATGTTTGGAGTGTCATTCCATTTCCTACGGCTTCTGGCTTAATGACTTCAACCTCTGTCAGACCCGATATTATCTTAAGCCGTACGCCTCGCCAAGAATTTGCGTCCGCCGACCCAACGAACTTTGGCGATCGCTACGTCAAGGATATCTACGGCAAGCCTGCTAACAATGCTCCAATCGTCGTGCTGCACGAAACAGTCGGGACTGCTAGTAGCGCCATTAACACTTTTCAAACGCCTCACCCGGATGAAGATGATCAGGTCAGCTATCACAGCTTAATTCGGCAGAATGGCGCAGTGATCTACATTGTTCCTCCTACGAAGAGAGCTTTTGGGGCAGGTAATTCAGCCTACCGTGGCTCTAACGGCATCGAAGCCGTTAAGACTCATCGCCTCTATCCATCTTCGGTAAATAACTTTGCTTATCATATTTCTCTAGAAAGCCCTGAAGATGGTCACAACAACGCCTTGACCCACAGCGGCTACACAGAGGCTCAATATCAGTCTTTGGCTTGGCTAGTTGCCCAAACTGACGTTCCTGCCGATCGCATCGTTACCCACAAAATTGTCGATCGATCAGGAAGCCGCATTGATCCCCGTAGCTTCGACGATCGCAAGTTTCTTGCTCTGCTCCGTCCCTACTTGCAAGCCATGCAGGATCAAGGGAACTAGCCGTACCCATATGGGGCTGATATTTTTTGAGGGCTGCGCGAAGCGCAGCCCTCAAAAAATATCAGCCCCGTTTAGACTTTAAATTAAATACGGGCTGAAGCGTAGCAAGGCTTCAGCCCGTATCGGCAATCGGAATCGCAAGGGATTTACGCGATCGCCTTCATTGCTGTCTCGATCGCCCGTAGCACTTCATCCACCTCAGCCGCACTAACAGTTAGAGGCGGCACAAAGCGCACCACCTTAGGGCCAGCCGGAACCAGCAGTACGCCCTGTGCCATGGCTGCTTTGACAATATCGCTAGAAGTCAGCGCTGTCTCAGGCTCTAGCACCAGACCGTTGATTAATCCCCAGCCGCGCACTTCGGCAATCGCACCCGGAAACAGATGGGCGATCGCCTTCAGACCCTCCTGCAGCTGTTTGCCCCGTGCCCGCACGTTCTCTAAAATATTTTCTCGCTCTAGGGTTTGACAAACTGCTAGCGCTACGCCCGTCGCAAAAGGATTGCCGCCAAAAGTGCTGGCATGATCTCCCGGCTGGAAAATGTCGCAGAAAGACTTGCACAGCATCGCGCCAATGGGAATGCCGCCACCCAGACCCTTAGCAGAGGTGAAAATGTCTGGCTCAATACCCAAATTTTCGTAGCCCCAGTATTGTCCTGTGCGACCCATGCCCACCTGAACCTCGTCCAAAATCAACAGAATGCCCTTCTCGTCGCAGATCTCGCGGATGCGTTTGAAGTAAGCTCTGTCGCCGGGACGCACGCCACCTTCGCCTTGCAGCGCCTCCATCATGATTGCCGCAACTTGGTTCTCATTGCCGTCCAGGATGGCGATCGCCTCTTCTAGCGCCGTAATGTCGTTGTAGGGGACATAGTGGAAACCAGGCATCAGCGGGTCAAAGTTCTTCTGATACTTGGGCTGTCCGGTGGCGGTGATGGTTGCCAAGGTGCGCCCATGGAAGCTAGCCTGAGCCGTGATGATGATGGGATGCTCAATGCCACGCACGGTATGGGCATACTTGCGGGCTAGCTTAATGGCTCCCTCGTTGGCTTCTGCGCCCGAATTGCAAAAGAAGGCGCGATCGGCACAGGAGTGCTGAATCAGCCATTTTGCTAGGTCGCCCTGCTCCTGGGTGTAGTACAGATTGGAGACATGGTGCAGCTTTTGAATTTGCTGGGTAACGGCTTCCACCATGACTGGATGGGCATGACCTAGCGTACAGGTGGCAATACCTGCCACAAAGTCTAGGTAGGCACGTCCTTCTGTATCCCACACGCGACAGCCTGCGCCGTGCTCTAGCGTAATCGCATAGCGACCATAGGTAGACATGACATACTGGTCAAAATCAGCAGTGTCATAGCTCAAGGGCGCGACAGGTAGGGCAACTAAGGTTTCTGGACTCATCTCAATACTCCTCTGAATAGCAATGGACTAGGGTGGCAATGAACTGGTGCGTTAAGGGGGTGTTTGAATTTTTTTAACGTTCTTTATATATCGATGATTTAGGAACACTATACCCAATATAGAAAAATTGCTTCAGCGGTGAACGCATTCAGCGCCCTGAAATGTCAGGGTTTGATAGGGTAAAGTTTGATAGGGTAAATCATTCAGCCGTTATTCAGCCGTCATGGCAGATACGCCCCAGTCTTGCAGCCATTTGACAATTTCGGCAGGCAGAGAGGCACGGGTTCTTTTATGAGCCTGAATAGCAATGTGAATAGTTGCCGCTTGACAAGCCTGTTGGGTTGACAGATCTTTGGCAAAGATGCCGTACTGAATTGAAAATTTGCTGGGGCTGAGCTGAGTCGGGGTCAGGTGAATCAGATGCTGCTCGCCACAAAACATCGGCTGCCGAAAGTCTACGCTGGCATGGACGATCGGGATGGCGATCGCCCCCCTGCCAAAAAATTGCTTTAGATCAACTCCCGAAGCTGCTAGCGAAGCCTCATACGCCTCATGACACATGGACAGCACGTTAGCGAAATACACCACTCCGGCAGCATCCGTATCCTGAAACCGAACGGTACGAGCGTAGATAAACGGCATAATCTAATCGTAAACACAGAATCACTCTCATCATCCCTCGCGCCATGGACGAATTCACCGCTAAGCTGCGCATTGAAGAACTGCGATCGCTGCTGCAAAAAGCTAGCTATGCCTACTATGTCCTAGATGCACCCGACATGGCGGATGCCGTCTACGATCAGCTTTACCGTGAGCTTCTAGACCTGGAGGCTCAGCACCCGCAGTTTGTCAGCACCGACAGCCCCACGCAGCGAATCGGTGAAAGACCTACCACGCGCTTTGCCTCTATCAAGCACAATATCCCGCTCTATAGCCTGGAAAACGCTTTTAACCGGGCAGAACTCGCCAACTGGCAGGGGCGATGGCAGCGTGTTGCTCCGCAGGTCGAGGATTTTGAGTATGTGTGCGAGCTGAAGATTGACGGCAATGCCCTGGCGCTGACCTACGAGAACGGTCTGCTGGTGCGCGGCGCAACTCGTGGAGATGGCACGACAGGCGAAGACGTGACCCAAAATATCCGCACGATTCGATCGATTCCCCTGCGATTAAACCTAGAGAATCCACCGCCGATCGTCGAGGTGCGAGGCGAGGCTTTCCTGAGCTTAGAGGTGTTTGAACAGATTAACCGCGATCGCCAGCAGGCTGGAGAGGCACTGTTCGCCAATCCCCGGAACGCCGCTGCCGGGACGCTGCGCCAGCTTGATGCCAAAATTGTTGCCAAGCGACGGCTGGATTTTTTTGCCTATACGCTGCAAATTCTAGGGAGCCAGGAGCCAGGAAGCCAGGAGTCAGGAAGTCAGGAAGCAGACAAGGGAGAGGGAGCAAGCCAGTGGCAGTCGCTAGAACGGCTTCAGGACATGGGCTTTCGGGTTAATCCTAATCGCAAGCTCTGTGCCTCACTGGAGGAAGTGGGCGAGTATTACGATCGCTGGTCAACTGAGCGTCTGAAGCTGCCCTACATGACCGACGGGGTGGTGGTGAAACTTAACGATTTTGCGCTTCAAGAAAAGCTGGGCTTTACCCAAAAGGCTCCCCGCTGGGCGATCGCTCTCAAATATCCGGCAGAAGAGGCTCCTACCGTGGTGGAAAACATCAGCGTCAATGTGGGGCGCACCGGAGCCGTCACTCCCCTTGCCGAAATGCGACCTGTGCAGCTTGCCGGAACAACCGTTTCGCGGGCGACCCTCCACAACGCCGATCGCATTGCCGAGCTAGATATTCGGATTCACGACACGGTCATTGTCCGTAAAGCCGGAGAAATCATTCCTGAAGTGGTGCGGGTGCTGAGTGACCTTCGCCCCCCCAATACCGTGCCCTATCGGATGCCGATCGATTGCCCAGAGTGCAGCCAGCCGCTATCTCGTCCTGAAGGAGAATCCGTGACGCGCTGCATTAATATTTCCTGTCCGGCAATTTTGCGGGGGGCGCTGAGCCACTGGGCAAGCCGCGATGCTCTGGATATCAACGGCTTGGGTGAAAAATGGGTACAGCAATTTGTCGATCGCGGCTTGCTCCACACCGTTGCCGATCTCTATGACCTGACGGAAGATCAGCTCTTGACGGTAGATCGGATGGGCAAAAAATCGGCGCAGAATTTGGTGGAGGCGATCGCCCAATCTAGAGCTAAACCTTGGTCGCGGGTGCTGTATGGGCTAGGCATTCGCCATGTGGGCAGCGTTAATGCCCAGACCTTGACAGACTCTTTCCCGACCGTAGAAGCGCTCGGTAATGCTGAAACTGGCGCGATCGCCACCGTTTTCGGCATTGGTCAAGAAATTGCTCAATCGGTGCATGATTGGTTTCGAGTCCCGGCAAACCAGGCGTTGATCGAGCGATTGCGATCGGCGGGGGTGCAGCTAGCGGGTGAGGCAAGAACTGTGAAGGTGGTGAATGGAGCGATCGCGGGTAAAACCTTCGTCGTGACCGGAACCCTGCCCACTTTGACAAGAGATGAAGCCAAAGCCTTGATTCAAGAGGCGGGTGGCAAAATCACCAATTCGATTAGCGCCAAAACAAACTATCTTGTAGTCGGCGAAGATGCAGGTTCTAAGCTTGCCAAGGCTGAGGCTTTGGGCATCTCACAACTTTCTGAAGCAGAGCTATTGCAACTACTGGCTCCTGTCCCGGATGCTGCTGCTCCAGACTGAAGGGACAGATGGGCAATTGGCGATCGGCATACTAGAAAACATTTCTGCTTGATCTACCCGAATTGGGGTGTTACGTAGAAGCTTTCACTTTGGTACATAGTTGGGCTAATTCATATGTCACTGAGGATAGCAATTAGGGAATAGCTTTCGTCCTCAAGACAAAATCTATAAAATGATTGCTAATAATGACTTTAGAGTTTTCTTTAAGTCAGAATTTATCCTGGACACCCTTCATACGAAACGGCTAGATTGGTCAGATAGATTCAGGCTTACCTTGTTGGGGAGATCGTCTTGACTGATAACAATCCACTTCTTCTGCCTCTACAAAATATGGCTGACCGTCATCAAGCCCTTACACCATCTGTGGCAGGTAGTTATCTTGAAGCTGCAAGAGTGTGTCTTGACCGACATCACAGCTCTCCCAAAGAGTTTACTTTACAAGATGATACGATTTCATCTATTGCAAAGGTGGAGTGGGATGTTGCAGACAGTAGGGTTCAAGCAGCTTGGGCAAATGCAGATGACGCAACAAGAGATGGGGCTTATGCCTTTGCAATTGCAGCTACAGAACTCTTAAGAGGAATGGTAGCAGTGCATCGTGCAGAAACAAAAACTGGTGCTGATTATTACATCGCTCCAGTAGGTGAAGAGTTAGAGGACTTGGAGCATTGGTGGAGGCTGGAGGTTTCAGGAACAGATTCTGGTAAATCGGAAGTGACTAGACGACTCCGTATAAAGCTTGAACAAGCGAGACAAGGCAATAGCAATCTACCTGCTCTAGCAGCCGTGATCGGATTTCGAGTACAGTTGATATTACTTCAAACAGTTGATGTAGCATCATGAGTTGGTTAGTGCATCATACTCGCAGTGAAGAGTATGCAAGCCAAGCAGAAGAGTTACATAGACAGCAAGATCTTAATCGTGCTGCTGGACTCTATCGCCTTTCTGCGGAGGCGGAAGTCAATGCACTAAATAATCTTGACTCTAGTAAAACACGAACAATCGGTATAACGGCTGTCAGTGCCGCCTCTCTTTATTTTAAGGCTCAGGAATTTTTACAGGCAAAAAGGGTAGCCCACAAGTGGTTAGCGACTGAACTATTACCACCTTTTGCAGTAGAGGAATTGGAAGATCTGTTGCAAACAATACGATATGAAGAATCTCGTGCAAAATCTGGCATTCAATTCATTGAAGGTAAAGTGCTAGTGTCTGTACGAGGTGGAGAGGTCTTGTATGGCGCAGCCCCCTTAGATCTTGTTTTGCGAAAGGTAGACCAAATTAGAAATATGCTCTATAGAACGACAGAGCTGCTTTTAGATATCCCATTTCGTACAGGTCGTCCTCCAACTCAAGATGTTAAAGATCAATGTGACCCTTGGGTATTTCAGGCTGCTCCAGGAAGCTATCAGTTTGAGGTACGAGTTCGTAAACCAAAAAACTTTGAGCAATTAAAACTAAGTTTTCCTGGCATGTCGGATTCTGATGCCAAGTTACGTGTAGAGCAAATCACTCAAAAATTTCTTGAAGTTATTCGAGCAACTTCGCAAGATCCAGAAGGAGAACTCACAGAGGTCGTCCCTAATGAAGAGTATCGAGGGGCATTTCTAAAATTGACTCGTGAACTCGCACCGCCATTAACAGGCAAGTCTTTTAATGAAATTGAGATCAAATCAATCAGTGATGCAGAATTCCGTCCCGTCATTCTTGTACCTAATACTCGTGAAGCCATTAAAAATGTTTTGAAGAAGTCAGAACCTGAACTCCCTGAATTGCCAGAGTATAAAGTCACACAACTTCGAGGAACTTTACGTGGTTTACAGCTAGATGATGATTGGGTTGAAATTAGGATTGATGGCGAAAATCAAAAAAATCAAAAGGTCTATGGTGCGAAGGAAGAAATTGACGATGTAGTTGGACCTATGGTAAATCGTCGAGTTGTTGCAGAAGTTATTGAAAGAGGGGATAGATCAGTGGAGAAAAGATATTCTCTACGTGATTTACAACTCGAAGAAGATACACTGTAGACGCTAGCAGACCAGTGCCCCTCTTACAGCGAATAGAATTAAGCCCCCTTTGTGCATAACAAAAATCATCCGCTATTGCTGAATATAAAAGTCAGTTCTGTACAGAAGGCAAGGAAACCTGGCAGCTTCTTTCACTTGCAATCTGGGGCACTTCAACGGCTCTAGGGCGATCGCCCCTTACCTCAACATATCAACCGCACAAAAAAGTTTTGCGTGAAGATCACGCTTTAGGATCTTCACGCAATGCTTTAGGAAGAGTTATTAGGAAAGTCTAGATTGCCAAAGCTGCCTTCAGCTTAGCCAAAGCCACCATTTCCTTCTCGCTCACCTTGGGCGAACCTGAGCCAAACAAGCCGCTACCCGCCGCATTAGCCACATGATCGGCAGCAGCATAGATAAACTGCTTGTACTCCGCCAGTTCTTCGGGCGTAGCGGTGGGTGTGAGAGCCGCTACGGCATCATGGACGGCAACGATCGCCTGATCAACCGCATTCTCTGGCGTGATGTCTTTAGGAGTATCCAAGTGCAGCTTCTTCAAAGACTCGTCAGAAAACACGTTTTGAATAATAGAGTTATTGGGATACTTCTTAGCAGCTCCCGCTACTTCCTTCGCCAAAGCCGTCGCTTCGATCGCCGTTGAAATAATGCCGAGATCCGACATGGCGATCGCCATACCGCTCAAGGTTACTGCCTTCAAAACAACAGCAGACTCTTCTGGAGTGTAAGTCATGGTTAGGGCACCTTATCGTATTACGCAAGCATCCTATCACTTATGGCTCGATCGCGTGAGTCAAGGGCAACACTGGGGCAACACTGGGGCAACACTGGCGATTGCTCTGTCTACCTCCGCCTCACCTTGCTCACCATCTTGCGAGAAAAGCGGAGATTTAGATCTTCCTGCTCTGCCCAGGTCTGCAAAATTCGGAAGAAAGCCTGACGATCTTCAGCTTGCAACACGGCTGTTTGATCCGCTGTCTCGATCACGTAAGGGTAGCCGCTGCCAATAATCACCTCACCGCGCACCCAGTCCATGACGCGATCGACCAAACCTTCCTCATACATCCACAGCGGCATTTCTAGCCGAGCCGGGTAGTTTTCTCGCGTGGTCTTTAAATAAGTAAAAGCAATTTGCTGACGCTGATCTTTGTAGTCGTCCAAGATGCCCGATCGTTCACAGAGAAACAGCGGCGTGCGATCGCCCCACTCCATCAAAGGGTTGAGCAACTGCGCGTCATGTACTGAGGGCGCGTTGGGCAAGTGAAACAGCTTTTGTAGCATCACCTTCAGGTCTTGGGCATAGGAGGTGTCGATATAGGCGACCAATGGTACCCGATACTGCTGGCTGGCGCGTAGCAGCTCCAGCAGACAGGCGACATAAAACTGGCGGCTCTCCAGCTCAAAAGCTTCAGCAAAGGTGGCAACCAGGGAGCCGTCCAGAAACACTAGGCAATCCTGATCTCGCTCATGGGTTGCCATGTAGTCAATCAGCCGCTCGGTTTCCATCTGGAAGCGCCGCATATTTACCTTGCGATCGACGGGTTGCCCACTGTTGCCCGCCTTCAGATCGCTGGGAGTCATAATATCCAGCGCTACATCCTTTTCGTAGCCGCCCGTGGGCAGATGGGGATTCTCGAACCAGCCGATTTGTACCAGCGCCACCGGAATCGACAGGTCTTTACCGGGATAGATCTGCGAACCGTCTACTGCAAAGGTTTTGATGCCCGTAAGGCGATCGCGCACCCACACTAGGCTTTGTTCCCGGCTTTGCCATGCCAGCTTACAGGGAACTACCCCCTGCTGAGCAGCATCTAAAGGTTCTAGTAGCCTCGCACCCGCTGCCGAACTCTGCGCTTTCAGCAGATCGTGCAGCTCTGCCTCGCCTGATGCCGAGATTTTTTCGAGCTGCAATCGATAGCTTTGAATCTGCTGCCAGGTTTCTTGATTAAAAGCAGCGAAGTCTTCGCGTTTGGCAGTTAGCAAATCGTGAATTTGAGAGGGCTTGAGAGGCATAGACGCGATCGCAAAAGTGAGGTGATCAGGATAAAGAGACTTAGAATGTAAGTATTACGGATTGTAAAGTAAGAAGCGATCGTAATGAAAATCCTTCCTCCGTAGTCTTATCGAGGCGCTACGTAATTTCGGCTAGGCTCTGAGCTATAGTACATCTTTCCTAGTCTTTACCCTTTGTAACGCATCTTCCGGATAGCTCGCACAAGGTCTGATTCATGTAAGTGAATGCCCAACAGAGTTCACACGCCTCTTTCCACAGATGCATACATATTTGCAAAAAATCCTTTAAATTAAATAAAGCTTTAGAATTAGTCAGATATCAAACCTGTCCTCCGTGAAAGTCCTGAAAATTCCTGTAAAGTTCTCAGTAGGCTGTTGGAAATAATTAAAAATCTCTTGTAAATAACTCGTTGAAAATACTTAGAAGCAATCTTAAAAAAACCTTAGAAATCAAGGCTTTTTTGAGAAGAACAGAAGATATTGATGTATCAGAGAGACCACTTATATGCTGACTTCTGCTCCAGTGATGCCTACAAATCTTGCTACAGCTGCTCGTCTTGCCAAAGCTAAAGGCTGCGTTCTCAGAGTAATGCAGACCGATGAAGATCTTCTTTACTGGATTGAAAATAGCTGCTTCATTGGCAGACCCTACGAATGCCTGAATGAGCTAGTTCAGTTTATTCAGATTCTGCCAAGCTGCCTGAGTAGCGCATCAGATTGTTCGGTGTCCATTGTTGCTCCGTAGCCATGATTGGTAATGCTAATTTTTAGAGATGAATTTTTGTGTGAGCAGGTTATGAAGCGCCCCACTCACACAAAAATTCATCTCTCGACTAAGCCATGCCTCCTAGTTTTCCCAGAGTTCTGTTTCTGGGCAGATTATTAAGGTCTGTTTCATTTCAAGAAGCTTCCATGGCTTAGATGGAAATTGACGAAATCTCCGTGATACGATGCGATCCGAGAGCTTGGGAAGTTTAGGAGAAAACCTTTGACACTACGGGTTGCGGTTGTGGGTTCGGGTCCGGCAGGCTCTTCTGCCGCCGAGACTTTAGCAAAAGCTGGCATTGAAACCTATTTATTTGAACGCAAGTTAGACAACGCTAAGCCCTGCGGAGGCGCAATTCCTCTCTGCATGGTTAGCGAGTTTGAGCTGCCCCCTGAGATCATCGATCGCCAAGTGCGTAAGATGAAGATGATCTCACCCTCCAACATTGAGGTGAATATTGGTGAAACCTTGAAGGACGGCGAGTACATTGGTATGTGCCGCCGCGAGGTTCTAGACAGCTTTTTGCGGAATCGGGCTGAAAAGCTAGGGGCAAAGCTGATCAACGGCACCGTTCATGGCATTGATTTGCCAACGGGCAGCACAGGCGCTTACACCCTGCACTATGCCGATCACTCCAACGGGACGCTAGAGGGCACGGCGCAGTCTCTACAAGTCGATCTGATTGTGGGTGCAGATGGCGCAAACTCGCGAGTAGCGAAAGCGATCGACGCAGGAGACTACAACTATGCGATCGCCTTCCAGGAGCGGATTCGTCTGCCAGACGACAAGATGGAATACTACCAGGATTTGGCAGAAATGTATGTCGGCGACGATGTCTCGACAGACTTTTATGCCTGGGTATTCCCCAAGTACGACCACGTTGCGGTCGGCACAGGTACGATGAAGGTTCACAAAGCCGACATCAAGAAATTGCAGGCTGGCATCCGCGCCAGAGCGGCAAAGCGCCTAGAGGGCGGCAAAATCATCAAGGTCGAAGCCCATCCCATTCCTGAGCATCCCAGACCCCGTCGAGTGGTTGGCAGAGTGGCGCTGGTGGGCGATGCTGCGGGCTATGTCACCAAGTCTTCGGGCGAGGGCATCTACTTTGCAGCTAAGTCGGGGCGGATGTGCGCTGAGGCGATCGTGGAATTCTCCAACAAGGGGCAAACCATTCCCACTGAAGCCGACCTGAAGGTGTACCTGAAGCGTTGGGACAAGAAGTATGGCATTACCTACCGAGTGCTGGACATTCTTCAGTCGGTGTTCTACCGATCGGATGCCACCCGCGAGGCATTCGTGGAAATGTGTGCCGACATCGACGTGCAGAAGCTAACGTTTGACAGCTATTTGTACAAAACCGTTGTTCCGGCAAATCCCTTTGTGCAGATGAAGATCACGGCGAAGACGATCGGCAGCCTGCTGCGGGGCAATGCTTTAGCGCCGTAGGTTTCTTTTTCATCACGTCAAATTTCTATCGAGCGGGTTGTGGACTATCTCACAACCCGCTTTTTTATTAACCACTATAGGTCAGGGCGATCGCACTAAAAAACCTGCTGTAATGGCATTGTTTGAAGCTGTAATCCTGTTGTGAGCGATCGTAGTGACATTGAGCGGCTTACATTAACATGCCTTGATTTTATGGAATTGGAGTTCGTGCAATTGCCTTACTGACACCTCAAAGCAATGCCACACCAACAACCTTAAAGTAGATTAATTGATGCCAATAGATTAGATAACCTCGCTGTACCGTCGCTACCGATGGAGCAGCCGAACGCGCTGGTTGAGCAGTGACCAACTAACTTGCACGATAGACGAAGAAACTTTGCGCGTCTGCTCCAACCAGATTATGGGGAGACTGCTCACACAGTACTCTAGCTATTTACTTCCTGGAAGTAAACTTCCTCGTAAGGCTGCAAGACGACCCAGCCATCACCCTGAAACTTTAATTGAATCGCCTCCCCACTGCCACGCCCTAAAAAAGTACCCAGAGTAAAGTTGGTTACAATTTCTGGTTCAAGTGAACCTGACCAAGCTACCGTTGCATTGGGATCAGAGAATACTGGCATATCGGGTTTAACTCTTAACGCTAATGGCTCATGGTGTGTTGTAATTGCGACCATACCTCTGCCCGATAGGCGAATATTGAAGAGTCCGCCCGCTACCATACCCGCGATACGTCGCATTAGCTTGATTTCCCACTTTATCGTGTCTTCCATTGCCAACACGTCGTTACCATTGACAAAAATGGTTTCATTATCAAGATTCAGGATGTGAATCCGTTTACCTTTATCAGCTAGGTAAATTCGTCCCATGCCATCCATTTTCATGAGGGACATTCCTTCGCCGGAAACCATCTTCTTCATCAAGTTCCCCAATCCATGTTCGAGGATACCTTCGCGCTTGAATGTTACATTTCCTAAATATCCAATCATCGCTCCTACTTTTGTCCAGATTCTGCCATTTAGTTTCACTTCAAGCAGATGTGGGCTTTCCAATTCAAAAGTGCCTTGTCCGCGATCTCGCTGAGATGAGGTGCTCAGAAATTCATTGATGGAGTATTGAGACATAACAGATTGTTTATGTAAAGGAGGACGTGTTTGAAGATGTAATTAAAGCCGCATTCGTATCTTTATGGATAACTCTTCAGCATAAAATAGTGTAATTCCAGAGTTCAGGGTTACGTTGCTCTTCCTCACTAATATACTTAGCAATCTTTTCCCACAGATAGACTTCTGATTGTTTTTCTACAGATTAACAATAGGTAGGGTGCGTTGCGATCGAGCAAATGCACCGTCAAGATTCGTACCGCCTCTGTCATTCTTGCCAATCCCCCAGTCTGACGGATAGATCCCCTACTCTATAAATGGATGCACCGTCGAAAATTTCCATTCTGTGGGTTTTTGGCCTAATTGATGCCGACGGGACTGTGGTGAATATAGTTGCAGTGTTGGATAAAATCTGTTTCGTTTCGGATTAAATGTTCCCAAAATCGACGTTGCTATAGGTTGCACTCTTTGCGTTTGATTTGAGAATTTGACAGGTCTAGATTCAGTTCAAGTTGAGTTCGGCAATGCCTCGTTGCATAGGTTTTATGGCTCTTCTGAGTTGATGGTGATAAATGAGTCTAATCAGAGAAACAGGCAAGCAGCCTAGCTTGAAAATTATCCTTTCACTTTTTGGTAAATATAGTCTTCATAACGTTGGGTATAGCGACGTTAAACCCGCGAGATTGTCGGTTGCTATATCGGCGATCGCTCTGGGGATTCGGCAAGAGGGGTATGGCAATCGATGCCCGGTGTGTATCGCCAATGCCCTACGAACACGCTACGCGATCGAAAGGTGAATTTGTTGGGTCGCTCCATCAAAGCGAAACTGAATTCCTCTATTCAAGATGTGCTTAGTTTTATCCCTGCTAATCGCGTATGGCACCCCTTTCAATCCTTCTCCAAAGGATTACGACCCTACAATCCTCTTTAAAAACGCCAGTTTGTCTTTGTAAGGAGCATAGCGCCAAGGCAGATCGAGCCAGAAGGGTTTAGACAAAACGCTTTTGAAATGAGAGAAAGTGTCAAATCCGGCTTTGCCATGGTAGCTACCCATGCCGCTATCGCCCACGCCACCGAAGGGCAATGTGGAAGGGGCAATCTGCATGATCGTGTCGTTGATGCAGACTCCGCCCGATGAAGTTTGCTGCAAAACCTGCCGTTGAATTTGTGGATTTTTAGAGAAGACATAGAGCGCCAGAGGCTTGGGGCGAGCGTTGATCTGGGCGATCGCCTCCTCCAATGTCTCATACTCCAAAACAGGCAGAATGGGACCAAAAATCTCGTCTTGCATGACGCGATCGTCCCAACTCACCGAGTCGAGAACGGTAGGAGCAATGTATTTCTCGGTCGCGATCGTTTCTCCGCCAATTGCCACCTTGCCGTCGTTCAGGAGAGCCGTCAAGCGATCGAACTGCTTAGCGTTAATAATCCGCGCATAGTCGGGACTTGTCGCCGGATTGTCGCCGTAGAATTCCTGAAGGGTGGCTTTGATTGCCTCTAGCAAGGCTGGCTTGATGCGGCGATCGACCAGCAAGTAATCTGGCGCGACGCAGGTTTGTCCGGCGTTGATAAATTTGCCCCAAACGATGCGTTTGGCGGCATGTTCGATGTGAATATCCGCATCAACAATACAGGGGCTTTTACCGCCTAGCTCCAAAGTCACCGGAGTCAGATGTTTAGCCGCAGCCTGCATGACAATTTTGCCGATCGCTGTGCCGCCTGTGAAAAAGATGTGGTCGAACTTTTCCTCTAGAACAGCTTGGCTGACTTCAATGCCGCCCTCCACGACCGCAATATACGCTGGGTCAAAAGTCTTTTGGATCAGATTTGCAATCACACCAGAGGTGGCGGGGGAAAGCTCTGAGGGTTTCAACAGCGCGCAGTTCCCGGCGGCGATCGCTCCCACCAAGGGCGCAATCATTAGCTGAAACGGGTAGTTCCAAGGCGAAATAATCAGCGCCACGCCCAGCGGCTCTGGATAAATTTTTGCCTGAGCGGGCATTTGCTCTAGCGGCAGAGCGACTGACTTTGGCTTTGCCCAAGACCGCAGATGTTGGATGGCAAAGTCAATTTCTTTGACGACACCGATTTCGGTCATGTAGGCTTCGACACCGGGCTTGTTGAGGTCGGCATTCACCGCCGCCATGACCTCATCCTGGCAATCTCTAATCGCCTGCTTTAGTTTGTTGAGCTGCATTAGCCGAAACTCAATATCCTTCGTTTTTCCGGTATTAAAAAACGATCGCTGTTGCTGCACTAAATGAGTGACGCGATCGCGGATGTCTTCACGAATATTTTCACTAGCGGTTTGCACCATGACATTGCCCTCCCATTTTTCTCTCCTCTCGATCTTTACAGCAATAAACCGATTTCGGGAATTATGCAAACGCGCTATGAGCCTGAAACTTGATTCAGCGCTTCGGCAGTCATGGGCTGCTCAGTCAAAAAATAGACGGTTCCTTCACGAGTCGAAACCAGATTGAGGTAGTAGGGAATTTCGTTAGGCTTGGACACGCGATAGATGCGTCTCCCTGTGTCTTCATCCAACGGCAGTTCTTCCAGAGAATAGCCCTGCATTTGCAGAGTTTGCCGGAGGCTTGTGGCAAGCGATCGCCATTGGGTATCGGCGGTTTGCCAGCAGCTTTCTGAGGCATGGCATCCTGCCTGTGCGCCCTCCACTTGAGGAAAGCTGCTCCAGGGCTGAGGCAGAGGCGAGGGTGAAGGTTCAAGTGAAGGAATAGGCGAAGGCTCAGGTGAAGGAATAGGTGAAGGTTCAGGTGAAGCGAGCGTTACTGGCTCCGGTGAAGGGGGCAATGCTTGGGGAATTGGAGGATTGACTGGAGGCTGCGCCAAGCTGGGCTGAACAGGCTGGTAAGCAGGAGTCGGCACGGGCGATCGCGCTACAGTAGGCGGCGGCTCAACCGCTGGGGCAGTAGACGGAACAATCTGGGTCAAGGGAATTTCTATGACCTCTACGGGTTGAGACGGTTTGGGCGCAGGAGGAATCGGTAAGGATAGCACCCATCCATGCAGACCCAGCGCCATCCAAAGCCAGGGGCGGCACAGAACATTAAATAAAACTTGCCCAAAAGACTTAACCTGCATGATTGTCTAAATTACCCGCGTCTGAAATTACCCGCGATCGAATTGCCGCCATTACAAAGCTGGGATTTTAGAAGCCCGGTAGTAGGACTATCTCCAGTTTGCTTAGGGCATTTTGGTGGGGCGCTTCGCGCCCCACCAAAATGCCCCCGTCCTAACCGCCTTGGCAGTTTCTACCTTAATCCTGGATTTTGCCGTCGGGCAAAATTGCGCCTTTGAGAATGGCTCCCTTCATATTGGCTCCGGTAAGGTTAGCGCCACTTAAATCGCTACCGCTGAGATTGGCATCGCTCAAGTTAGCGTTGCTCAGATCCGCATTTCGTAAAAAAGCGCCCTTTAGATTAGCTTGAGTCAGGTTAGCCCGCTGTAACTGAGCAGAGGCAAGTCCCGCCTTCTCCAGGTTTGCCTGAGTCAGATCGGCGTTGTTTAGGTTGGCGCTGTCTAGCAGAGCGCTGCTGAGGTTAGCGCCCGTCAGATTGGCATCTTTCAGCACAGCGCGATTGAGAACGCCCTGGGCCAGATCTGCCCGACTCAAATCTTTTCCGGTTAGATCGCAGTCAGGACATTTTTTAGTTTCCAAAAGCTGGGCTTGAGGGGCAGGTTTTGTGCAGCTCCAGGTTCCCGCTGCCAGCATCAAGAGCAAGCAAAAAGTTACGGATCTAGTCATAAGTTGGGTTACAGGGTTAGTCATGGATTGAGTGATAGATTTAATCAAAAGAACGGCGAGTTTGTTGAATCTGCCAGGTGAGCAGCGCGATCGGGATCAGACCTGCCAGAACGATTGCCAATGCCGGAATCGCCGCCTCTGCCAAGCGCTCGTCAGATGCCAGTCGATAGACGCGGACGGCTAACGTGTCAAAGTTGAAGGGGCGCACAATTAGGGTTGCCGGAAGTTCTTTCATCACATCCACAAAAACTAGCAGCACTGCGGTCAACAGTCCGCCAGAGATCAGGGGCGTATGCACTTTCACTAAAGTCTGCACAGGGCTACATCCCAACGATCGCGCCGCTTCATCCAGACTAGGTTTAACTCTGCCCAGGCTAGATTCAACCGTGCCAAAGGAGACTGCCAAAAACCGCACCAGATAGGCAAACACTAGAGCCGCGATCGTCCCGCTGAGCAGCAGCCCGGTAGAAATATCAAAGGTGGACTGCATCCACCGATCGATCGCGTTGTCAAATTGACCGATGGGCACCAGCACCCCGACCGCAATCACTGACCCCGGAATTGCATAGCCCATCGCCGCGAAACGTACCGCAAAACTCATGCCTTGGCTAGGATATAGCCGTAAGCCATAGGTCATCAGCAGGGCGATCGCGACCCCCAATCCTGCCGTCAGACCCGCCAGAATCAAGCTATGTTTGGCAAACTCCCAGGAGGCTGTAATCTCTCCATTTTGTAGGCTATTCACGGATAAATTCAACAGCATTGCCATAGGCAGCGCAAATCCTAGAAGTATGGGTAGAACACAGGTAATTTGCGCGATCGCCGCCCTGACTCCCCTCAGCCTGTAGCGCGGGAAGGGCTGCCGACTGCTGGTTTGGTAATATTTTGCCCGCTGACGAAACCATCGCTCAGCCGCCAGCAGTCCAAAGATGAACACCATCAGACAAGCCGCTAACTGGCAGGCTGCCGAGCGATCGCCCAAGGCAAACCAGGTGCGATAAATCCCGGTGGTAAAGGTGCCAACTCCAAAAAATTCGACCGTACCAAAGTCGCTCAAGGTTTCCATCAGCGCTAGTGCCGTGCCAGCCGCGATCGCTGGACGCGCCAAAGGCAAGATCACTTTCAAGAAGCTCCGCCAAGGGCTACAGCCAAGGGAGCGACTTGCTTCCAGCATATGAACAGATTGTTCTAAAAATGCCACACGCGCCAGAAGATAGACGTAAGGATACAAAACCAGCGTCAGCATGACGATCGCCCCACCTAGGGATCGGACGTTGGGGAACCAATAGTCCGTTACGGTTTGCCAGCCCGTGACGGCTCTTAACCCAGACTGGACAGGGCCATAAAACTCTAAAATTTCGGTGTAGACGTAGGCAAGGATGTAAGCTGGAGCCGCCAAAGGCAGCAGCAGCGACCATTCTAAGATGCGACGACCGGGAAAGCTGCATAGCGTCACTAGCGCTGCGGTACTCACCCCGATCGCCATCACGCCACAACTCACCCCAGCCATTAGCCCCAAAGAGTTGAGCACATAGCCAGATAAAACAGTTGTGGCGAGATGCTGCCACACTTCGCTCGGTCTGCCAAACAGATGGCTGATGACAAACATCAAGGGCAGGGAAAGGAGAAGGGCGATCGCTCCTACCAGCATCATCCAAATTCTAGGGGTATGCTGTACCCAAGGTGAGTTATTCTGAAGCTGCATAGGGTTTTAGAGTAATTTTAATATCACTATTTTGTATACTTCAATGAAATAGCCAAGACTCTTACTCATCTATTTTTATTGTCATTTCACATACATCATTTTTGTATAGAACATATTCTAAGAACATGAACAACCCGGCTATTCTAAGGCTCGAAAATGTCACCCATCAATTCCCTCAGTCATCTACTCTCACGGTCGCAGGGATAACCTTGACGCTCCACCAAGGCGATATATTAGCGCTTCTGGGGCCATCGGGCTGTGGCAAGACTACGCTGCTTCGCCTGATTGCTGGCTTTGAACAGCCCCAATCTGGAACGATTCACCTGTTAGGACAGCCTGTAGCCAGGTTGGGTTTTGCTACACCGCCCGAAAAGCGAAATATCGGCATGGTGTTTCAAGACTATGCGCTATTTCCTCATCTTACCGTCGCTCATAATATCGCCTTTGGTCTGCAACAGCGAGGCGGTGCCCCACAGGAACAGCTCAAACGCGTCACTGAAGCTCTGGCTCTCGTGGGGTTAAAAGGCATGGGCGATCGCTATCCTCATGAACTGTCGGGTGGTCAGCAGCAGCGGGTGGCGCTGGCGCGCGCCCTTGCCCCCCGACCCGCGCTGCTGTTGCTAGATGAACCGCTTAGCAATTTAGATGTGCAGGTGCGGCTGCATCTGCGCCAAGAGGTACGGGACATCCTTAAAGCCACGGGCACCTCTGGGATTTTCGTTACCCATGACCAGGAGGAGGCATTGGCGATCGCTGACCAAGTTGCCGTTATGCATCAGGGTTGCCTGGAGCAGTGGGGCACCCCAGAAACGATCTACCGCCAGCCCAATTCTCGATTTGTTGCCGAGTTCGTCACCCAAGCTAACTTTTTGCCCGCCTTTCAACAGGGAGAGTTTTGGCAGACCGAGATTGGGCAATTTATGGCAAGCCAGATTGCGGTGAGCCAGGTTATGGCAGGTCAGCACGGCGGCTCCGCTGCGGAAACGGGAGAGCTGATGATTCGGCAGGAAGACCTGAAGTTAGAGCCAGATCCGGCGGGAGAAGTGGTGGTACGCGATCGCCAGTTCCTAGGGCGAGAATACTGCTACCGTCTGCAAACGGCTTCTGGACAGCAGCTTCAAGCCCGTACGCCAGACCGGATCAGCATTGGGGCAACCGTCCGATGTCATGTGCTGGATCAGGCGCTGGATCAGACGCTACAAGTTTTTCCCGCTACTTCCAGCCCGCCCGATCCATAATCCGAGTTGCCTCTGCGCCCAGTTCACCCACGCGGCTCAGGTTTACCGGATCGTACTTAAACTCGCCATAGCTTTGCAAAATCGGATCGAGCGGCGTTCCTTTGAGCACTGGATACTCGTTGTTGCCGCTGGCAAAAATGGCTTGAGCCTCCGGACTGGCTAAATGCTCTAGGAACAGTGCCGCTGCTGCTGGGTTCTTAGAAGTTTTGACGATGCCACCACCGCTGACGTTAATATGGGCACCTCGATCGCGCTGGTTGGGGAAAAACACGCCTACTTTTTCGGCTACGGCTTTTTCGGCTGGGTCAGAGGACTTGGCAAGTCTGGCTAGATAATAAGTGTTGGCGATCGCCAAATCTCCGACTCCGGCTGCCACTGCTTTAATTTGTGGCGTATCGCCTCCTTCAGGGGGACGAGCAAAATTTGCGACTAGCCCTTTTGCCCAAGCTTCTGTGTCGGCGGCACCATGAACGGCGATCACAGAAGCTGTCCAGGATTGGTTGTAGACATTGGTGGAGGAACGGGTCAAGATCTTGCCCCTCCACTTCGCATCTGTCAAAGCTTCATAGGTTGATAAATCGGCAGGATTGACGCGATCTTTGCTGTACATAATTACCCGTATCCGGCTAGAAAAGCCAAACCAGAAGTTTTCAGGATCGCGCAGAGCAGCAGGAATTGCCGATTGCAAAGTAGCCGAGTTGGTCGGAGCCAGTAGCCCATCCTGTTTTGCGCGCCAAAGCCGACCCACATCAGCCGTCAAAAATACATCTGCTGGGCTGTTGGCTCCCTCGCTCTTTAACCGCTCGATCAGAGGATCTGCCTCCGCTTCAATCAAGTTGACTTTCAAGCCAGTTTTTCGCATGAAGCTATCGTATAGCTCTTGATCGGTGTCGTAGTGGCGGGATGAATACAAATTAATCGCGCCCGTTTGTGCGGTGGCTCTGTAGGTAACTCCACTGGCTGCTACTGCTGCCATTGCTGAACCAGCGGCCAGGAACACCCGCCTAGAGATCTTGCTCATTTTTTGACTGTCTCCACTATGTCTATGGAAAAATCTATAAAATTTCCAATTTCTACAGTATCACTAAAACTTGCCACTAATGAGAGTTACTCTCAGCAATTAAGCTGTAAATTTCTGTGACTGTAAGTTAACTGCAGCAATTTTGATCTAGACAGCATAGCTTTTCTGCCTCTTCCCATCCGAAATTTCCACAGTTTGACCTGTAGCATTCAAGCAGGGCGCACTTCAGTAGTCGTTAGGGCATGAGGCAGATATTTTCTCAGCCAATTGCCCCATATCCAGGCGATGTTTTCCCTGCTGTTATTTTTTGAAGCACAACCCCATGACCGATCGTGATTCTCCTGCTCAATTTAAGGGAATCCTAAAATGTAACTGCTGCCAGAAGGAGCCACAATGAAGCATTTTGCAGTGTTGATTGCGCTGTTGCGCGATCGCCCCACCTTTTTAGATGAAATTCGTCGTGGGATTAGAGTTGAGAGCAAGATTACGTCGCTGTTGATTGCTAGCTCTACTTTTTTTGCCATTTACGGAGCGATTATTGGCGCATCTAGCACCTGGCTCCAGGTGATTGCATCGGCAGTTAAGCTACCTGCTTTATACCTAATTACGCTTAGTATTTGTTTGCCAGCTCTATTCTTTTTTGATATTCTATTTGGCTCAGCTCTCAGCTTTAGTCAATATGCAGCGCTGAGTCTGATCACCGTTTCAGTAATTAGCGTTTTGCTGTTTAGCTTTGCGCCAATCACGCTATTTTTCTTAATTTCAGTCCGTGACTATAATTTTTTCCTGCTGCTAAATGTGGGCATTTTTGCACTCACAGGATTTATTGGCATTCGTCTATTTTATGAAGGAATGCGATCGATTTCTCGAAGCAAAACTTTTGACCTAAAACTTGCCTCCAACGAGATTGCTTCAGAAGCAGTTCCTCCTAAGATATTGGCACCCGTTAATGATTTTGCACCTGAATTGTTGCCAATTTCAACCTCTGCTAATTACAGCTTATCTGAGTCAGGTGCTAGTGAATTTAAGCCGATTGCTCCTAAAGAAGATGGGCTACAGAGGACGCGACTTCGCCTATTGAAATTCTGGCTAATTCTGTATGCTTTGGTCGGTAGTCAGCTTGGCTGGACGCTCCGCCCCTTCTTTGGTGCGCCTGGTGAACCCTTCCAGCTTTTCCGCACGATCGAGGGCAATTTCTATGCTCAGGTTTGGCGATCGCTCCTAACGCTCCTAGGATTTAATTAAGCGGATTTAATTGAGCGGATTTAATGAAGTAAGCAAACAGACTGGCGATCGCTCATGCAACCCGATCTAGAAACGCTGCGAATTACGCCCAGCGAACTCGAACATCTGACAGGTTTGGAAATTAGCGACACCTTTATGGGTCGAGTCTATCGACCTTCTGCACTCAAAGATCCAAAACGTCTGCGATCTCTCCTACTAACTGAAATTTTGGCATTCGGAATCATTTTAATTTTCTGCTTGCCGATGGGGTTAGTAATTGCTCAAGGGCTAAATCTTTTGACGGAAGATGGTAGCCGCACTTTGCTGTTTTTAGGAGTGAACTTTGCAATAGCGATCGCCCTCTTCATTGGCTGGAATCTCTATATGAGAATTCAGGGTAAGCCGCTCAAGTCGCTAGCTCATTTACTCGATGAAGTTGATAAACATAATGAGATTATTCAGGCAGTACATATCATTGATCAGCTTAGTTCGGTACAGCGATCGACCCTGACCACGCCTCGATTAGAATTGATCGATCGAAATGAAATTTTTACGGCTTTGAGTGCTACCCGTGAAAGCTTAATCTCCGCTCTTATGACAGAGCGGATTCTCAGAAAACACCACCAGTTTGTGGCGCGTCGGCATGAGCTGTTTACCCACATTGAGACTCACTTGGCAACCCTGCAAAACTTGCAGATTAACCATCAGGCGAACGAGTATGGACAGCTTTTGAATGAAGCCCTGAAAATCGGTATGAGTGTCCGGCAAGAAATTGACCGCTGGGAAAACCGCTAGAATGGAACCATGAAATTATGTGCCTGGGCGTTAACATACCTGCTTGTAGGTTCTTTTCTGTGGACAGCTCCAGCGATCGCGGATTCCTCCTCTCCTTGGCGATCGACCCATGGCACAGCCCTTAACGCCGATATCGTCCTTGAGGATCTGGTGCAAGCTAGCGTCGTCTATCTGGGCGAAACCCACGACAACCCTGCCGACCATCAGGCGCAGTTAGAGCTGATTCAGTCACTACACGCCCGCCATGACACCCCGATCGCGATCGCTCTGGAGATGTTTCAGCCTCCCTATCAAGTTGTGCTAGATCAATATCTTGCCGGGGCTATCAGCGAAACCGAATTGCAACAGCGCAGCCAATATCAGCAGCGCTGGGGATTTCCTTGGGAATATTACGCGCCCGTATTGCGGTTTGCTCAAGCCCAGCAGCTTCCGATGCTGGCGCTGAATACGCCGACTGAGATTACGCGGCAGGTGGCACGGCAGGGGCTAGAGTCTTTGAAGGCGGGCGATCGCCAATGGATTCCGGCAATATCAGAAATTGATCTCAGTAATGCAGCCTATCGTCAGAGGATTCAGCAAGTCTATGAGGCAATTCACCAAGGGCGGAGCGTCAGCGGCAACTTTGACTATTTCTTTCAGGCTCAGGTTTTATGGGATGAAACGATGGCAGACAGCATTGCTAGCTTTCTGAAAACTCACCCCGACTACCAGGTGATTGTGCTGGTGGGGCAAGGGCATATTGCTTATGGTGACGGTATTCCTAGTCGCGTGGCACGACGAATGCGAAGCAGCTTTCAACAGCGATCGATCCTGCTCAACCCTGACGATGAAGTCCTGGAAGAAGGAGAGCAGGGAGCGATCGCCGACTATATCTGGATTCAACCTGAACCTTAATGAAAGGCAGATCATCTTGAACGATTCAGTTTTGAAAGATTGCGGCCTGCGAACTGAGGTAATTTTTTTGAGTTAGGGTGAGTCCTTGATTGTTGCAAAACAAAGTCCGGTCAACCAGGGCATGGCTAAAGTTGGCATCACTTAGGTTAGCTTCACCCAAATCGGCTCCTCGCAAGTCGGCAAGGCTGAAATCTGCGAACTGCAAATCTGCAAAACTTAGATCGGCTCCTCGTAGATCTGCACCACAAAGACTTGCCCCACGAAGATTGGCTAAACGCAAATCAGCCCTGGCAAGGTTGGCTCCCTGAAGGTGAGCTAGGCTAAGGTCTACGCCTTGTAAATCAGCTTCGCTCAAGTCAGTTGCCATCAAGCATGCTCCCACAAGATAGGCGTTTGCCAGTTGAGCATTAGACAGGTATGCATTGGCAAGCTGAGCTTGGCGCAAGTCTGCTTCTATGAGGTTCGCACCTGCAAGATCGGCATTGCTGAGGTCAACCTGAAATAGATCCACCCCAATTGTCTGATGGCGATCGCGCCAGATGTTCCACTCCTGGACACTCTGTTTTAGTAAGATTATCTGCTCTTTTTGAATGTAATCCGCAAGTTGCTCTGCGGATTTTTGAGTAATCAAGGCATTTTGCTCTCTTAACGTAATGAATTTCTCGACAATCCCGCGTTTCCCCACGTTTACACCGCCAACAGGTTATGGCTGTCGTCACTTTGTTGGGAAAGATCTCTACTGAGCATTTTGACTAAAGCTTACTTTGGTAGGTCTTACTTACGTAAACTGCCTGTTATTCTATTCCCCAACACTATCCAATATCAACCCTGGGCATTCATAAATTTATAGAAAGCGAGTCAAAAATAGCAAGCCAGAAATGAGCGTTCATGGCAGCGGAATAGAATACACTTCGCTGAATCTGACATCCTTGAGAGGTTGCACCATGACTCTGCAATGCTCAATATGCAACAGCTTGGTTCATTTTGCGTAGAGCACTGCCCAGAAGCACGTCTTTATATCAAACAAATATGTTTTACTGTGCCTTCATTAAAAATTCAATTTCTAGTTTTTAATAATTTACCGGAGAAAAATTAAAAACTTGAGTGTTAAATACGTTTCTTGACTTTATTAGCAAGAAATTTTCCAACATTCTCTTGTTAAAGCATCTATTTTGAGGAACGATCGCTCAAAAAATAGCAAACCTCATTTTATTTGGGCAAAACAGACGAAATTCTCTAGTTGTTAATTTAGAAAGTGAGCCAGATTTAAATTAAAGCTTTCATGAAGAATAGGTATAACCACAGGCCTGCTCAACAATGTTACGTGATTATACATTTACTTCTCATCTCACTGTCTCTGTACTTTTTTAGACGACAGCTTAAGCCAGTTCAGTATCAATACTGAATGGCTACGCTCTGACTATGTTTATTGCTCAAACCTAGGTGGAGATATGAGCAGTGGATTAGGAGGTTGATTGCCATTTCTTGGGCTAAGGCAATTAGGGTGTTGTAAATGAAGGGTGAGGAACTTTGAATGCAGAGTGTTCCCGTGGAAAAGTCCTCTGGAGCGTTGAGCTTGGAATCTTTGCTTTTACCGCTAATTGAGCGGCAGGCAAGTGGATGTTTGTGCGTTTTCAGTCAAGCTGTATCTTGGTTCATTTATCTGGAGCGGGGCGATCTTGTCTACGCATCTAGTTCGATTGATCCATTGGGGAAACTCGATCGCCACCTTCGCCGCCTGAGTCTTCAGATTCCGTCGCTTATTAGCGCTGTGCGGATGCAGGTTCGCTTGTCTTTCGAGGCACCCAGAAGCGAGGCACCCAGAAGTGAGGTACCCAGACGCATAGATGCATCAGGTGCGAATGCAGAAAAATCAGATGCGACAAATCTTATTCACCCTAGCCGAGACTACCAGGCGATTTGCTGGCTGGTAAATCAGCAGTATCTCAAGCCTGCACAGGTTCATGGGCTTATTGAAGGTTTAGTCAGAGAGGTTTTTGAGTCACTGCTCTGTGAAAAAATTGAGGGTTACGAGTTTCAAGAAAATTGTTTGAATGAGTTTCTGAAGCTGCATCAAATCAATTTGAAAGAACTGCTGGAGCGGTTTCAGAAGCGCCTACAGCAGCGTCAACTGCCAGAAGTCGGCTTACCTGTGAGCCAATCAGCAGCGATCGCCGCTGAATCCTACACTATTTCAGATGTCGCTCGCCAGCTTGCGGTAAGGACGAGCACCATGCAAAACATGGGCGCTTCAGCGACGAGGCTCCCTTCTGGACTTTCTAGTAAATCGGTTCATACGATCGTCTGTATTGACGACAGTCCAACTATTCTGAAGACAATCAATGCCTACTTAGACGATCAGAGTTTTTCGACCGTTCTCATTAATGACCCAGTGCGGGCACTGATGCAGATTGTTCGCTGCAAGCCCCACCTCATCTTGCTAGATATCAATATGCCGGGGCTGGATGGCTATGAGCTTTGCTCTTTGCTTCGTCGAAATCGTAGCTTCAAAACCACGCCGATTATTATGGTGACCAGCAATAGCGGACTGATCGATCGCGCCAGAGCCAAGCTAGTTGGGGCATCGGGATATTTGACAAAGCCTTTTTCTCAATCGGATCTTGTTAAAACCGTGTTTAAGCATCTGTCTTAGCGCAAGCTGTGGCGCTCATGACGATTTCTGTTTAGCCACATTTTATCCACGTTAGGAACTCAATATTTTAGATGAATGCTACTTTGACAATCACAATTTTAGTTGTAGAAGATACCCCCTCTGAGCGGGAGCTAATGAGCCACTATCTTCACGGTGGGGGCTACTCGGTCATTAGCGCAAATAATGCCCAAACAGGCTTGAGTAAGGCAATTGAATGTAAGCCGGATCTGATCGTGACTGATGTGGTGATGCCGGGGATGAGCGGCTTTGAGCTATGTCGTAGTTTGAGAAAAAATCCCATAACCGCAAGCGTGCCCATCATCATTTGCACCTCTAAGGATCAGGGAATCGATCGCCTCTGGGGAATGCGACAGGGAGCCAATGCCTACATCACAAAACCCTTTACGCGAGAACAGCTTATTTCGACCGTTCAATCCGTTGTAGAACAACATGGCTAATTCTTCGGTGCTGGTTCCTCAAATGACGGGTGATGCCTATCTCCGGTTTAGAGTGGGTCAAGTCTCTGCTCTTTTGTCCATGAAGCATGTGCAGGAGACGCTGATTCTACCTAGCCGACGGATCACTCCCATGCCCAACGTATCTCCCTGTATGGTAGGGCTGACCAATCGTCGGAATCGGGTCATGTGGGTAATCGATCTAGCACAGCTCTTTGGACTGGCTGTGCTAGACATCAGCGATGAGCAGTACATGCTGATTCTAATGCAGGTTGATTCAGTGTCTTTGGGACTAGCCGTACATCAAGTGGAGGGAACCATTCGCTTAGAGGCTAATTCTATTCAGCCACCTGCAGGACAGGTCGCCCATTCGTTGCTTCCCTATCTAAAAGGATACGTGCTGCAACAGCAGGAAGCGCAGGAGATTCTTCTGGTTTTGGATGGAGGGGCGATCGCTCACTCGCCTGTTTTTCGAGACCCAGTTTTTGTTTAGCCTTACGCCGATCTGGCTTCCCGTTAGTTGCGTTCAGAAGTTGCGCTTTGTACGCCTGACGCCGCTATCAGCACAAAAAATTATTAGCACTTAAGATAAACAGCGTTCCTATGACTACTCAGCCACGCCCCGTTTCCACTTCACCTGAGCCTCTACGATCGGAAGACACCCTGAGGGCTGATTCAGACCTCGCCTCAGAGCAAATTGGCAGCCCCAGCGATCGAAATCATAGCGATCGAAGTCCATCAAGAGGGTATCGCAACAATCCTGCTGTTGTTTCTCCAGACGCGCGCTCCAAAACCCGATCAAGAGCCTTGTCAGAATCTTCGAGGCTTCGCTGGTTCTACAATCTACCCATTCGCCGCAAGCAGCTTTTGGCATTGTTTTGCTCTGAGTTGATTTCAGTTTTGGGGCTGGTGGGTGTAGGCTCCTGGCTGATTATTCAGGGGGGACGCGCTCAGCTGGCGAACCAGGCAAAAGCCGAATTAGCAGCTACTGACATTGGGTATAACATCAAAGTTAACCAAATGGGGTTTGGTTTTCGAGGTCAGTCTGACAATTCTATTGTTATCGAAGCTGCCAAAGAGTCAGCTAACGGGCGAACCCTTTCGCCTCAGCTCTACGATCGCCTTAAAGCTATTTTGACCAACGAGGTGACTGCTCAAAACATTGAATATGCAACCTTGGTGGATATTAATTCACGCATTGTTGTCAACGCTAACCGAAACCGCACTGGAGACAAATTCGATCCAGAAGGTCTGGTAAGCACGGTGCTTGCTAACCCGCGTCAAATCAAGGCGAATGCCATTGTTAGCTTGGCAGAACTCAAGAATGAAAATCCGCCGCTGCCCAATGGATTTAGAGAAAAGAATGCGCTGATTCGCTATGTTATTACACCTGTGAAAGACCCTGACAATGGTGAGGTGATTGGGGCGCTCGTGGCAGGGGATATCGTGAATGATAAGCTGGCGATCGTCGAAGGAGCACTGCAAGCTTTTGGTAATGGCTATAGCGCCGTATATCAACGTCAGGCAAACGGAGAATTTGCGCTGTCAACGGCGCTTGCTTTGGGTGACTCATCGAATCTAGCTTTGGCAAAAAAAGGAATGGAATTGCCTAAACCTGAGCTGTTGCAAAGGACATTAGCAGAAGGACAGGTGGTCAGTCGCGCCGAAATTGAAGGGCAAACTTACACGGTTGCCACAAAGACCCTCAATAACTTTCAGGAGAAACCGATCGCCGTTTTGGTGCGGGGCACTTCTGAAGCCAACCTGAATCGAATGTTGCAAAACAGTTTGCTGCTTCAGCTAGCCGTTGCCTCGGTTGTCATCACCGCAGATATCCTGCTGGCAATGCTTCTAGGGCGATCGATTGTTAACCCAATTGAAGCATTGCGGCGGGTTACTCAACGGTTTACCGTCGATCGCCAAGCCAGAGCTGAGATTTTCGCCAAAGACGAAGTCGGAGAGCTGACCTCCTCATTCAATGAGTTGGCAGATAGCGTTGCGGCTTCAGAATTTTTGCTCAAAGATACGGCTGATCAGGAGCGTCGAATCAGCAAGATTGTGTCTCGCATTCGAGAATCTGTCGATCGCCCTACCATTTTTAACACCGCTTTGGAAGAAACTCGGCAAGCCTTGAAAACCGATCGGGCGGTGATTTATTTATTTGACGAGCACTGGGGCGGTAGGGTCGTTGCTGAATCGGCTGGAAAGGAATGGTTCCCTATTTTGGGCACTTTCATTGACGATCCTTGTTTTGCTCAGCAGTACGCCCAGTCTTATAAAGATGGACGAATTAAGGCGATCGCCAACATCTATGAAGCAGGCTTAACAGAGTGCTACATCAGACAGCTTGAATCTCTGCAAGCACGGGCAAGTCTAGTTTCTCCGATCATTGTTGCAGATCAGCTTTTGGGTCTGCTGATTGTCTACCAATGTTCTAGACCTCGACACTGGCATGAGAGTGAAATTAATTTACTGCGTCAGGTGGCAACTCAGTTGGGATTTGCGCTAGAGCAGAGCAAATTATTTGTTGAAAAGGAGCAGGCGCGCCTATTTGCCGAAACCTTATCCCAAGAACAGAGACAGCAGCGAGAAGATTTGCAAATGCAGCTTGTTGAACTGCTTGATCACGTAGAAGGCGCGACCCGTGGAGACCTGACAGTGCGGGCAGAAGTGACTGCGGGAGAGATAGGTACAGTTGCGGACTTTTTCAACGCTATTATTGAAAACTTGCGGCAAATTGTTACCCAGGTCAAACACTCTGCCGAGCAGGTCAACCTTGCCTTAGGACGAAATGAGCAGTCTGTTAGCCATCTGGCAGAGGAGGCATTGCAGCAGGCGGCTGGAACGACTCAGATTCTCACCTCGATCGAGCAAATGAATCAGTCGATTTATGCCGTATCTGAAAGCGCCCATCAGGCAACCGAGGTGGCGCGGCAGGCAGCAGCCACCACTGAAGCTGGAAAGGCGGCAATGGATCTAACGGCTCAAAACATCTTGGGCTTGCGCGAGACGGTAGGCGAAACCACGAAGAAAGTGAAGCGTTTGGGAGAATCGTCTCAACAGATCTCTAGAGTGGTTTCAATGATTAACCAAATTGCGGTTCAGACGAACGTGCTGGCGATCAATGCGGGGATTGAAGCCGCTCGTGCTGGGGAGGAAGGTCAGGGCTTTGCGGTCATCACCGAAGAAGTGCGAGAACTGGCGGTGCGATCGGCAACGGCAACCCAAGAGATCGAAAAGATTGTGGCTAACATTCAGCGCGAAACTGGGTTGGTGGTGAATGCAATGGAGCAAAGCACGACTCAGGTGGTGGAAGGAACGCACCTGGTGGAAAACGCCAAGCAAAGCTTAAATCAAATCTTTGCAGTATCCGATCGCATTGATCAACTCGTGCAGTCCATTTCAGAAGCCACGATCGCCCAAGTAGAGACTTCTGAGGTCATTTCACACCTCATGAAAGAAGTGGCTCAGACCTCCGAGCGCACCTCTGAATCGTCCCGCGAGGTTGCTGTTGCTATTCACCAAACATCGGCGATCGCTCAGGAGCTACAAGAATCTGTCGGAGCCTTTAACCTTGGTTAGGAATTAGGAAACTAACATGAAAGATGAGCGAGAGCGGGAAATTCAACATCAGTTTCTAGACGAAGCGCAAGAATATCTGGAGACGCTAGAAACCACATTTTTGGGTATTGCAGATTGCCGAGTGGATATTGAAAGTATCAATGTTGCATTACGAGCCGCCCATTCCATTAAAGGCGGTGCTGGCATGATGGGATTCCAACTGCTCAATCAGCTCGCCCATCGGCTAGAAGATGGTTTGAAAGTTCTAAAAATTCAGCGCGAGGTTGAGATCGACGCAGAACTAGAGGGTCTCCTGCTCAATGCCGTGGGCAATTTGGGGCATGTGCTGACCTCCGATCGCCTAGAGCTATCCGATGAATCGGTTGATTGGCAGGTGATCGCAGCCCAAGTGACTCCGGTGTTTGATCAGCTTCACGATCGTCTGGGCGATCCCGATGACGAAGATGCGCGATCGATCCTGGGGATGGAAGAAGGGCAAGACGTTGTTCCCCTGCTGTTTGAGACAGAGGTGGAGAGCTGTTTACAGCAGCTAGAGACTTTGCTAGATGGTCAAAATGGGCAACTCACCGAACCGTTACATTCTGCGTTAGGAACGTTAGCCGAGGAACTAGCGGCGCTGGGTGAAATGCTGCAACTTCAGAGATTCACTGCCCTCTGCGAATCCATTTTGCAGCACTTAGAAGCTTCTCCTCCAGAGCGGCTTGAAGTGTTGGCAGAAGCAGCGCTTCAGGCATGGCGGCGATCGCAAGCCCTGGTTTTTTCAGGGCATCTCGACTTGCTGCCTACCGAGTTAGAGGGCTTTACAGATGCATCCTCTGTTTCTAGCCTTTCAACAGAGCCAGTACCGATAGCTGTGGAAGAATTTCTTGCGGCTGAGCTGAGTCAGCCTTCGATCGTAGAATTTTCGATTCCAGAAATTTTATTAGAGGCTTCAGCCGATGAGTTGTCGGAAAGTGCCTCATCCCCAGCGACTCCCTCAGTGCTAGATCAGCTGATCTTTAGTCCTAGCCCGTCAAGCTCTAACCCATCAAGCTCTAACCCGTCAAGCTCTAGCCCATCAAGCTCTAACCCATCAAGACAGCCGCCAGCAGAGTCAGAACAAGATGCCGATTTTCAAAGATTTGAGATCGGTATTACGTCTAGTTTTCCTAAAGAATCTGCCAAAGAACCTGCTAAAGAGACTCAGGAAAACTCAGTTCGGGTTCCCGTTAAGCATCTTGATCATTTGAATGATCTATTGGGTGAACTGCTGATTGCCCGCAGCGGATTGAATCTCAATCTCAGCCGATCGCGTAGTCTGCTCCGCGCCTTAGGCGATCGCATTGAGTTTTTAGAACGATCGAACACCCAGCTTCGAGATGCCTATGACCAAATGGTCCGGTCGTCGGGTGGAGAGTTTAGGGTAGATCCGACTCAGAAGCAGCCAGCACTTCTGCCCGCTGGGGATACTGATTTTGCACCCTCTCAGCCCGTCAAGCTTATCGAGTCGAACGGCTTTGACCTGCTTGAAATGGATCAATATGATGAGACCCATCTCTTGTCTCAAGAAGTGATGGAAACGATCGTCCAGATTCAGGAAGCCAATAATGACCTGGATTTAACATTAGAAGACACGGATATGGCCGCGCGCGAACTCAATAAAACCGCGCAGCAGTTGCAAAGAAAATTGAGCCAAATTCGGATGCGACCCCTCTCAGATGTCATCGATCGATTTCCCCGATCGGTACGAGAAATGTCATTGCAGTATGGCAAGCTCGTAGAATTGCAAACTTATGGCGAAAATACCTTGGTCGATCGCAATATTCTTGAATCTCTCAGTGAACCGTTGATGCACTTGATTCGGAATGCATTTGATCATGGAATCGAAATGCCTGAGATTCGGAAAAAACGCAATAAGCCAGATAAAGGCACAATAGAAATTCGCGCTGTGCGGCAAAAAAATCGCATGGTGATTACCGTTCGCGATGATGGCGAGGGTATCGCCGTGGATAAGATTCGATCTCGTGCGGGTCAGATGGGTCTTGACCAAAGCCTGCTGGCAACCGCCACCGATGAAGAGCTAGTTTCTCTGATCTTTGAACCCGGATTTAGCACGAGTAGCCAAGTGACCGCTCTTTCAGGACGCGGCGTGGGGATGGATGTCGTGCGCGATCGCCTGAAACAAATTCAGGGTAGCATCACGGTCAGCACCCATCCGGGAGTGGGCACTACTTTCACGCTCTCGGTTCCCTTTGCGCTGTCGGTCACTCGTGTTTTATTGGCTGAATGCAAGCAGATGCCCCTTGCCTTCCCTATTGATGTCATTGAAGAAACGCTGGTATTGCAGCCTGAAGCTATTTTGCACACGCCCAGCGGTGAAGCCTTTTCTAAAAATGGCGTGATTGTGCAGCTTGTTCACCTTGCTCAATGGCTCAAGTTTCACCGTCCTCGTCAGTTTGACGAGATGGAGTTGCCGACGACTATCAGCGTCCCGACCGTGCTGGTAGTTCAACAAGGCGATCGTAAAATTGGGCTACAGGTCGATCGCTGTTGGGGAGAGCAGGAGGTCGCTATCCGCAAGGTGGAAGGCGGACTGCCTCTACCGCCCGGTTTCGCCAACTGCACGATTTTGGGAGATGGTCGCGTGGTGCCGTTGGTCAGTACCTCAGAGCTGTTGCACTGGATTTCGAGCTATCAGCGGCACCTGATCCCAGAGTCTTCTGCGCAAGCTGAAGCCAGCAATCTGCTACAACCTGCCTCAGAACGGAGACCCACGGTGCTGATCATCGATGATTCCATTAACGTGCGCCGTTTCTTGGCTCTGACGCTGCAAAAAGCAGGCTATCAGGTGGCTCAAGCCAAGGATGGTCAGGATGCGATCGATAAGCTCACGGCGGGTCTGAAGATTCAGGCTGTCTTTTGCGATATCGAAATGCCTCGACTGGATGGCTACGGCTTTTTAGCGCGGTTCAAATCTGATCCTGCCTTTAGTCAAATTCCGGTTGCCATGCTAACTTCTCGCAGCAGCCGCAAGCACCGTCAAATCGCCGAAAATCTGGGAGCAGATGCCTATTTCTCCAAGCCCTATAATGAGCAAATGCTGCTTCAGACTCTAGAAAAAATGGTGGATTTAGCTCTAGCCTAATGAATTCGTTCCTTGCTGCTGGCTGCAATTATGCTGTTAAAGCAGAGTCTAAATTAACGGCAACATGGTGAAAAAGTTAGGAGTCTTTAGGCAAGTTTTCTTCGTGATTTTTCTGAATGCCTGCCTCCTGGGACTCTTAGCCTGTCAGGCTGATTCGGGCAAAGCTCTCAACCCTACTGATCCCAACACAGTTCACCTCACCCTCTGGCACGGCGTGAATCCGCCCCCCAATCGAGATGTGCTGCAAAAATTGGTGGATCGATTCAACCAGGCTCATCCGCAAATTCAAGTGGAATCGCTTTACGTTGGGCAAGGCGACCAGCAGATACCCAAGATTCTCTCGGCTGTGGTCGGCAACGCGCCGCCCAATATGCTGTGGTATGCGCCCATGATCACCGGACAGCTTGTGGAGCTTGATGCCATCCGGCCGCTGGAAGATTGGCTCGATCGCAGCCCCGTGAAGGCTGAAATTGATCCGGCATTGCAGGAAGCGATCGCTCTGGAAGGTCACACCTGGGCAATCCCCTTTGATGTCAATAATGTCGGCATTTTTTATCGTCCTAGCCTATTTCAAGCCGCTGGAGTGACAGAGATTCCCAAAACCTGGGATGATCTGCGACGGGTCGCCCAGAAGCTCACGATTCCTGAAAAAAATCAGCACGGAATAGTGCTGCCCCTAGGCAAAGGGGAATGGACGGTATTCACCTGGCTGCCCTTCATGTGGAGCGGCGGTGGCGAATTAGTGGCGCAAGACCTACAGAACGCCTCAACTCAAGTCCAGCTTGACAATTCGGGGGCGATCGCTGCCCTGCAACTCTGGCAAGATTTGATTAGTGAAGGTTCGGCTGTTCTTTCCCAACCTGAGCGGGGCTACGAGCTAGACGGTTTCCTGTCGGGCAAAGTCGCCATGCAGATTACAGGCCCTTGGACGCTCGGACAGTTGCAGGACACAGGAATTGATTATGCCGTCATGCCTATCCCCATAGGCATGAAACCTGCGACCAGCATCGGGGGAGAAAATTTGTTTATCTTCAAAACTACGATCGCCGAAGAGCAGGCATCGCAAGTCTTCGCCGAGTATGTCCTCAGCGAATCGTTTCAGACGGAGTGGGCGCTGGGCACAGGCTACCTGCCCGTCAACCTCAAGTCTCGTCAAAGCCCTGCCTATCAGGAGTTCATTGCCAAACAGCCTGTGCTAAACGTCTTTCTGCAACAGGCAAAGTATGGGCGATCGCGCCCCATCTTTCCCGGCTACAATCGCGTTTCTGAGAACTTGGGTCGGGCGATCGAATCGGTTCTCTTACAAAAAAGTACGCCAGAGGCGGCGCTAAACACTGCCCAGCAGCGGCTTGATTTAGCGTTAGGCAGATGAACAGCAGATTAGAGTATCCATACACCATTTCCATTAATCATGAAGATTTACTCTACTTTCTAATTGATTGTATGAAACCCATTTCGCTCAGCCTGTAGTTGCTGCTATATCTAGAGCTATCTGGGGTGAAGCGTAGAACAATTTCCTGTCGTTGTGCTACGGGCTTATCTACTTTGGGCACAAATAACTTAAGACAGTCACAGTGTTTGGGTAGTCCTCAAAAGTCATTATGGCATTACGTAATTGAGTTAAGACGAGTTATTTTTTGAGCGCCGCGCTCAAAAAATAACTCATTGGGTCTAAGCGCGTAGCGCTATACCGGAATACCACGACTGTTTTTCGGACGAAAAGTTTTTAAGCAAAAAGTTTTTAGGTGAAGTCATGAATCGTCAGGTATGTAAGCGCTTATATCAATTGAGCCTTTGGGGTGGCGGAGCAGTGCTGGGCTTGGCGTTGGGAATGCCAGAGATTTGGGTGAGCAGCCTTACGCCTCCGGTACAGGCGCAGGGTGTAGCCCAGGAAATTGCTAGTCTGCGGCAGTCGGGCGATCGTTGGATTGAAGTTAATGTGACAACTCAACGCCTAGTTGCCTGGGAAGGTAACGTGCCCGTCTATGCCGTTATTGTCTCTACGGGTACCGACAAACACCCGACGCTAACGGGTACCTTCGCGATCGAAGATAAGCTGCGCGTCACCCGGATGCAGGGCGATGACTATGATGTGCCTGATGTCCCCTATACGATGTACTATGATGGCGGTTATGCGATCCATGGAGCCTACTGGCATCGGAACTTTGGCACTCCGGTCAGCCATGGCTGCGTCAATGTTGCCGTTGATCATGCGCGGTGGCTATTTAACTGGGCATCAGTGGGAACTCCGGTTGTCGTGCGTGACTAGCGCATGATTAACTGAGCTGCACCACGGGGAAGTTATCGATTAACGTTCGAGCAGTTAAAATATCTTCGACGGTAATTCTTAGAAAACGAGATTCATCAACTCGAAACAAGACCTTTACCCGATCGCTCCCTGGAAATCCTGGAGGGTCAAGTCGAGCGATCGTTTGTCCCTCGTTTTGTTCGTTTAGCGATTTCGCCACAGGTTTTTTACCTGCTGTTTTTCTAGTCACTAAACGATCGCCCTCAAAGTACACCTCAGTGGTATCCCCCTCTGTTCCTAGTTCACCCATCACCAGCTCAATCTTAGGCTGATTTTCTATAGAGGCACCCAGTCTCAGCTCAACCGGGTTGAGCATCGGGTAAGGCTGCCCTGGTTGGATAATGGGATGCCAAGCATGGCAATTATTGCGCCGATCCCAAAAGCGAATGCCGTAGCTGTGGTAGAGATAATCCTTTACCTCTATACCCTGACTAATTTGCAGTGCGCCCTGAGCGATCGCCTCAAAGGGTTTATCCGATCGAATCTTTTCAGTCGGGAAGTATTGCTCAATCCAGGTTTTGATTGCCGGAATTTGGGCGGTGCCGCCCACCAGCAGCACCGCATCAATATCATCAGCTGTCAGCCCTTGGCGCTGAGCTTGCTGCAACACCTGAGTCATGGATTCATCGAGGCGCTCGAAAAACTGATGAGTCTGGAGGATGGCGGTGAAGCGATCGCGGTCTAATTGCAGCTCATAGCTCTCGAAGGTTTCATCGTTAAAATAGATCTCTGTGGCTTGCGGCTGTTGAGAAAGCTGCACCTTCAGCCGTTCGGCAAGGCGCAATGTCAGCGGCGACACCTTTAGCCCCTGAGTTTGGGCAAAATAATCGACCAGCCAGTTATCAATGTCGGCTCCGCCCAAGTTTTGTCCTGCCTTTGCCAGCACACGCGCCAATTTCGGTCGCTGGGTCGAGTCCTCCAGGATTTTTTTGCCCCACTTTAGCAAAAATCCTACAGGCTTAGGGCTTGCCTGGGCCGAGCTTTCCAGCTTCACCAGCGACAAATCCAGCGTGCCGCCGCCAAAGTCCACAACCAGCAGCGTCCCCTGATGCTCTAATCCATAGCCCAATGCGGCAGCAGTTGGCTCATCTAGCATCCGCACCTGCTCAATCTGCAAAGACTTACAGAGTTGCGTCAGCCACAGCCGATAGGCTTCAAAGCTATCTACAGGTACCGTAAACACCAGGGAATCGAGGTTAGGATCAAGCGCCTGAAGCTCTTGAATCACGCTTCTCAAGAACCATTGCCCTGCCTGTTCAAACGTTACGGACTGTCCATCTAGTTCTGGTAAAAAGCCCTGAATTTCCGCACCAATGCCGCGCTTGACGTTACGGAAAAAGCGGGGAGTATTACTCAGATCGAGACCTCGATCGCGTACCTTCTGACCCGCAATCACTTCACCTTTCAGCGCATCCTCGACGTACAGCAAGCTCGGAATCAGAGGCGGATTGTTCCCCATTTTAATCGAGAGATTTCCCAGCGCTAGGGTTTCCGCCTGCTGCATGACTGGATTCCACCGTACCACTACCGTATTGCTTGTGCCAAAATCGATCGCGTAAACCATAGGCTTTAAGGTGCCAAATACTTATTCTGGAATTGTGTCGTCAAAACTTTATGCCGCCAAAACTTTATGCTGCCAAAACTTTGTATGAGGATCAGGCGGTTCAAATATTTTACCCGTCAAAGTTGGGGTTGAGCTGAGAGGTGGATACTGTTGGGGAATACTGTTGGGGAGTACTGTTGGGGAATGGCTAGGTCGGGATGGCTGGATGGCGAGTATTCTTATACCAATTCAACTTGATGAGGCGACGGATGATTTTCGAGAGCCGCGCAGAGCGCGGCTCTCGAAAATCATCCGCCCTGTTTGGGTCTTAAATTGGTATTATAAAAATAAATGTCACGTAGCTAGCAGAATTATTTGAAAGCCTGTTTTGCCGATCGCTTTTCGATCATAGTTAGAGCAGCATCCAAATAATCTGATTTAACCTAACTTGAGTGCCATGCAATTGCCCTCAACCTATACAGGAGGAGTCCAATGTCTACTTCAGATAAGCCCAATGAATCACTCCATAACGGTCTTGATGAAGAACCGCTGAGTGAGCAAGATCTGAACAAGATTGCAGGTGGTGAAGACGTTACTCACGATCGATCGCTTCATTCGGGAGTGCTACAGGGTTCCGCCAATACAAATTCCAACACTCTTGAACCTGGTCCTACCTTTCCAACTCCGCCTCATCCAGAAGACTTGTAGTGAACCTTGACGATCCAGTCAGGCAGTTTGCAGATTGAATGCTTTTGGCAGGATTGCGTCTTCTGCAAATGCCGCTGCTCTGCTGATTCAAGCGGTTTGCTCTCGTCCATTGCAGAAGCTGCTCGTCCCGATTAAATTAACCTGGACGAGCAGAATTGCCTTATCGCTGGGCTTTAGCAGCTAGCAGCGTCACCACATCAGCATGAGCCAGCACCACATCGGGATTGCGTTGCAATGCGGCATCGTACTTCATCGCAAACTCTGCTCCTAGCTCTTCTGGGGTGAGCAGCGTATGAACCTCTACAACAAGAGCAGCGATCGTCTCAGGCGTAATCGGCTCATCTGCATGGAGCAGCTCATCAATGCGCAAAATCTGTGCCGAGAGCGGGTGTAGCCAAGCAAACTGATCGTGACTAATCACGAGTTGCAACAGTTCGCCCCTGGAAACCTGCCCCCGCACCTGCTCGTAGGTCACTCGCTCTGTGTCTAGCAATAGCTTGTGCAGACGCAGCAGCTTCAGGCGGAGCTGACTCAAGAGCTGATGTTGATTAATCCGATGTTGCAGTGTATTAAGCATGGATATGTCCCATCCTTCCATTTCGGTAGTCGTCGATCGCTTGAATAATTTCGGCTTCAGTGTTCATCACAAAAGGGCCATAGCGCACCACAGGCTCATTTAGAGGCACGCCTGCAATCAGCAGCAGGTCAAGGGGGTGTTGAGCTTCAGCAGGATTGGCAATCGTCACTTCGTTGCCATCTTGCGCAAAGATCACCATTTGTCCATCGTCACCTGGCTCTTGCTCAGCACCAAACAAACCAGAGCCATTCAGCACATAGGCGAAGGCATTATATTCTTTGGGCATAGGTTGGACGATCGTGGCACCGGGCTGGAGCGTGAAGTGCAGATAGACGATCGGCGTGCGCGTTTCAATCACCGCCGTTGCTCCCAGCGCTGCTCCTGCAATCACCCGCACGGTGACAGCACCATCCTCGGTTTGAGCGACAGGAATTTGAGCTGACGGAATTTCCTGGTAGCGGGGTGCCATCATTTTGTCCTGTTGGGGCAGATTAACCCAGAGCTGAATGCCGTGGAGTTTTCCACCCGTGCGGATAAATTCTGCCTCCGGCATTTCGGAATGGATGACTCCCGCCCCTGCGGTCATCCACTGCACGTCACCGGGATTAAGTAATCCAGCATGACCTTCCGAGTCCTTGTGTTCTAACCGTCCATCCAAGATGTAGCTGACCGTTTCAAAGCCCCGATGCGGATGATCTGGCGCACCTTTGGCTTGATCTGGTTTCAAATTGACAGGACCGAGTTCGTCTAGAAGCAGGAAGGGATCAAACTCTGAAAAGCTGCTTTTGGGGAAGGGACGACGCACCAGAAATCCTGCTCCCTCGATCGTCTCAACACTGTTAATGATCCCGGCAACGGTTCGGAGCGTTTGAGTTTGCACAGTCATGCTTCTCCTTAAAATTGGACAAATCTTTTTATGTCGCTTTGTCCTATATATGATTAATCCTATAGTAGCATAGAAGGATATGAATCTCAGAGGTAGAGCTTATCTCTCCTTTTGTTCGGTAAACCGTCTATGGCGCTACGCGCTTAGATCCCATGAGTTATTTTTTGAAAGCCCCGCTCCGCGGGGCTTTCAAAAAATAACTCGTCCTAACTCAATTACGTCATGCTATATGTCCCTCGCGTACATCATTCTTGGTCTTCTCCAGCAGCAGCAGCGGACAGGCTACGATCTCAAAACCGAATGCTTTAATCAGTGTATTTCCCATCTGTGGCAGGCCGATCAGGCGCAGATTTATCGCACGTTGGATAAACTGGAGGCGCAGGGTTGGGTGATCTGCACCATTGAGATCCAGCACGATCGCCCCAATCGCAAGGTTTTTCAGATTACAGAAACAGGTGAAGCAGAATTAATTCAGTGGCTCCAAACGCATCAGCCCTTGCCGATTTTGCGAGAGCCGCTGCTAGCGCAACTTTATTTTGCCGCGCAGTTGCCTAATGAGGCGATCGTCCATTTACTGGAGCAAGAGCTTGAAGCGCGACGCGGCAGGCTAGCTGAGTGTGGAGCAGTTGACGTTCCATCTTTGAATGATCCGGCAACATCGCGTGACCAGAGGCTGCACCGACTCGTGCTGGACTTAATGACACGACGAGAGCAGACCTATTTGGATTGGCTACAGGATGCCATAGAGATGGGGTTTTGATCTGAACCCTGTTGCCAGAATGCAGCATAGCATTGCGATCGCCTTACCCAACTTATGACAAAGTGGGGAGACAGAAAAATTCAGTGTTCTTCTGCCTCCCAGTCTTTCATCCCTTAGGGTACTGGAGGTTCAGAGGGCGGAACTACGGGTTCCGCTGGGGGGGGAGAGGGCACTACAGAAGGCTCAGCAGTGGGCGCAGAGGGCAATACAGAGGAAGGTTGGACGGGCGCTGGGGCTACAGAAGGCTGAGGTGTTGGTGGAGCCGCCAATTTTGACCACAGTACATAACCCAATAGCCCAGCAACTAGACCACTTACGCCCACCAATGCGGCTGTAAGTAGCCAAGAGGTGCTGCTGTCAGGTGTGATCAGAGTGGAAGAAGTAGGTCGGTTTACCTGACCATTTCCTTCAGCATAGCTTTCGGCATTTTGGTCGCCCCTCTCTCGATCGCTTGTGCCGTAGTTAGAGGAAGCCGAGTTGCGATCGAATTCCTCTAGCTGAGCTTCTAGCTGTTCCTGAGAGAGTTCAGAAGATTGTTGAGGAGAATCCTCATAAACATCCCAATCCACTTCAGCAACAGGTGAGCTATGAGTCTCTCGGCTCATCTCTGCTTCGTCATCTAGCGGGTCTGACCAGGGCTGATCAAACGTTGCCGCAATGCTGGTATCTTCATCGCTATAGACTTCTGGATCAAGTTCCAGAGAGAGATTGCCGATATCTTCATCTAGATCATTGTCTAGGGCATAGTCTAGGTTCTGTCCTGCTAGATCATCTTCTACCAAGCTCAAATCATCAAAACCCTGCATAGAGCCAATCTCTTCATCCCAATCAGGCAAACCTGTCAGGGACTCTTCAGCCTGATCTGCAGGCAATTCACTGGCTTCGGTCAAAGCGCTTTCTTGCAGAAAGTCGATCGTTTCTTCTGGAAATAGATCTTCAGGCGCATCGCTCTGGGATGGCATCAAGTCTTCCATAGACGAAGCCTGACGATCGCTCGGCTCAGATGCCTCAGGAAATAAGTTTTCTAAGGAAGAGTCGTTTGAATAATCGAGCAAGTCATCTGGCAGATTCAGGAAATTATCATCTAGCGCCAGATCATTGTCCAAATCATCGTCTGGTAAATGACGAAGTGATGAGCTTGTGGTGCGATCGCCCAGAAAGTCTAGGGGCAGATCCAGGTCAGCGTCTTCTGGAACGGCATCTGGTGATGTCTCTGAGGTCAACTCAATCGTTTGAGACAGCGGGTTTAGTCCTGGATCAGTTCCCAGATCGATATTGTCTAAGGGATCTTCGCTTAAAAACTCAATGCCCAAATCCTCAGATGAAGTCTCGTGGATTAAGCTTGCCAATGGCTCGTCGGGCAAGTTGTCTGAGAAATCAGAGAAGTCGGATAAATCAATATCTGCTGAAGCGGCTGAAGGTTCAATCTCTAGGGGCGTCTCCGGTGGGTTCTCAAATTGCTCGCTAAAGGAATCGTCCAGGAATTCTGCGGGTAGGCTGGCGATCGCGCTGTCAATTAACGCATCATCAATCAAGGCATCCTGCTCTAGGGATTCCACAGGATCGGAAGAAGTATTAACCTCTTCCTCCAAGTCATCCAGAGATAGAGTTGCTAAAGAATCAGTGTCATCCAAGAAAAATTCTTCGGATGAATCCTCTGAAAGGTCTTGAAAGAGCGAATCAGACTGTTCATCTAATGGGTTATCTGATAAGTCCAGAGAGAAATCTTCTGGCGCGATCGGCTCAAGTAAGTTTTCAGGAAATAGATCTTCAGGCGGTAAGTCCTCTGAAGGTAGGTCTAGAAGCACGGCATTTGGGTTGCTGAGCAGGTCTAGTTCGTCGGAGCGATCGGTTAAAGCATCCTCACTTGGCTCCAGCAGAAAATCGTTTTCCGCTCCAAATATTAAAGATTCTTCTGGCTGTCCAAAGAAATCAGCCTGTTCATCGGTTCCGGGTTCAACCGTACCGAACTCATAGGTGCCGCTGGCAGGCTCGTCCGACAAAAGAGGCTCCTCTTCTAATTCAAACGAAGAATCCTCCTGTTCTGCCCAAAGGCTATCAAGCTGCTCTTCAAGTAGAGGCAAGGGCAGGTCTCGCTGCGGGAGAGGCTCAGCAAACAGATCATCTACATCTAGAGCATCTGCATTCAGCTCTTCTATGGCAGACGAATCAGATGGATTTTGAGCGATCGGGTTTTCGATCGGATCTTCAATTGTCTCTCCAAACACATACTCGATCGGCACCTCGTTCAAGCCTTGCAGTTCTTCTGCAAAAAGATTGCTAGGAACACTCTGGGTTCGATCTGCCCCCTCTCCAGGATGGCTCACCTCTGGAGGCAATTCTGGAGAGAATTCTGAATCTAATTCCAGGTCTAGTTCAAGCAGCCCTTGTTCAAGCAGCCCTTGTTCAGGTAGATCTAATTCAGGTAGATCTGATTCAGGCAAATCTAGTTCAGGTAGATTTTGTTCAAGCAGGTCTAGTTCAAGTAGGTCTGGTTCAGGTAAATCTAGAGCATTCTCACGACTTTCCGCGAAAGTTTCTGGTGTAGCGGTTTCTGCAAAGATATCTTCGAGTTGGGACTCGCCGAATTGAGACTCGCCAAATTGGGACTCGCCTAATTGAGATTCGCCAAATTGGGACTCGCCAAATTGGGACTCGCCAAATTGGGACTCGCCAAATAGAGGCTCTGGCTCTTCCTCAGCGAATAGATCCACAATTGCCGCATCGATCGCAGACTCGTCTGGCACACCTACAGAAAAATCAGATGAATCTTCGCTTGCATCTTCGCTAAACAAATCCTCTAATGAGTCTTCTGAAAGCGTTATTTCGTCAACTTCGTTTTCGTCAAAGCTATTGATATCAGATATTGAAATGTCAGATATCAATAGGTCAGGCGTTGATATATCAGACGCAACGCTAGGCGAAGATGCAAACAGATCTGTAGCCAACTCATCTGACTCGTCACCTAGCTCTGGATTCAATGAGGGCAATTCTACGATCGCCTCATATGAATCATCTAGTGAATTACTGAGTGAATCATCTAGCGGATCATTCAGAAAAAGATCTGAGCTGTTTACAGGACTGGGTTCTGGCTCAGCGCCCAGATCATCAGCACCCAGATCAAAGGAATAGTCTGTTGAATCAGAGGAGGGTTCTAAAGCAAAATCCTGTTCACCAAACAGGTCGTTCATGTCGGCAGAGTCTATGTCAGGAGAGTCAATGTCAGCAGAATCAGCCAACAGATCCTGATTGACAGAATCGACGGACTCCATTGTTAGATCTTTGCCCGAAAACTCGCTAGAAAAACTTTGCGAATTTGATAAATCTTCTGCAAATAAGTCTTGAAATTCTTCTTCTGATATGGGTTCGTCAGTATCTAGAGAGAGATCGTAGTCTTGCGAAGATGCGGTAGATTGCTCCGCCCATAGGCTCTCAAGCTGAGTTTCTAGGTGCCGTTGTTGAGAATCGGCGCTGAGCAACTCTTGGGAGTTGAGCTGATCCTCAAAGTTTAATGCTTCAAAATCTAGCGCATCGGGTAAGGATTCTGGCAGCGTCTTTTCTTCAGTAGATTCGTTGAACGAGAGCGCTGAAGACTCTGACTCTGCCCCCAAATCTAGCGGCTCCTGCCCTGTGGGTTCCATCATCTCAAGAGAGGGTGCAGTCTGGAGATTGGGTAGAGCAGAATCGGGTAGGGCAGGATCAGGCAGGGCAGAATTGGGTAGAGTCGGAACGATCGCCAAATCTAGCTCCTGCATCCATGCTGGCAGCGTCGCCCCTGTTTGCTGACCCACAATGCGAATCAGCCGAACAGATTCAACGCCTAGGTTGGCAATCCCCTTCTGGACAAATGCCGTCAACGCTTCGCGGCTAGGAACCCTTTCTGCCTCCAGAACAACCTCCAGCAAGTCATCCTGACGCTCGACGGTGGCAGTCATACCGCGCGGCTGAAGCGATTGATTCATCAGAGCGGCGATCGCCTGTGGATCTCCCTGTCGGGCAAGTTCTAAAATATGTGGCTGTGTCATAACTCTATTTAGCTCGTCAACTGTTTTGCTCTACAATCTTGGCATTGGCTTGTTTTGCTCCCCTTTAGCGCTGGCTTAGGTCAGCTCCCTGATAGGCATCTGATATTTATCATTGATATCTAGCTTGTAGATATCAGAGGGGTGAATATCGCGATCGCAAATGTTCAGTTCATCGGCAGCTTTTGGTCTAAGCCTAATCATCAGCCCGATACAGATTAGTCTGATTAGAGGTACCTCTAATATTAGGTGTCCTTAATATAGGTCAGCTCGGCTCAAGTAGGTCGCCTTAATGCAGGTCACCTTAATACAAGTTAGCTCGATATAGGTTAGCTCGATATTGGTCAGCCTGATACACCTAGTTTGCCCATTAGTTCTTTAATACTTTGTTTTACATCCCTCTCCTGTTTGTTCAGTGATTTGTCCGACCGTTCGCTCAGTCTCTTATTTCTTACGTTCTTATGAGTATTGGTTATCTTGCCCTCGTTCTTCATGCCCATCTGCCCTTTGTCAGACATCCAGAAAGTGATTACGTTCTGGAAGAGGAGTGGCTGTTCGAGGCAATTATAGAAACCTATATCCCCTTGCTTCATGTCTTTGAAGGACTCAAGCAAGACGGGGTTGACTTTAAGATAACCATGAGCATGACTCCCCCACTGGTGTCCATGCTGCGCGACCCTTTGCTTCAAGATCGGTTCGATTGCTATTTAGCTCAGCTTCAGGAGCTAACCGAGAGAGAAATTGATCACAATGCTCAAAATGGGCACCTCCGGTATCTGGCAGAATTTTATGCTGCTGAGTCTAGCAAGGTTCGGCAAACTTGGGAGCGCCATCAGCGAGATCTAGTGGGAGCCTTCAAGCAATTTCAGGACAGCAACAACCTGGAAATTATTACCTGCGGTGCTACCCATGGATACTTTCCCTTGATGAAAATGTACCCACAGGCGGTCTGGGCACAAATCCAGGTTGCCTGTGAGCACTATGAAGAAAACTTTGGTCGTCCGCCTGTAGGCATGTGGCTGCCCGAATGCGCCTACTATGATGGCGTGGAGCGCTTAATCGCCGATGCAGGCATCCGCTACTTTCTCACGGATGGTCATGGGGTACTATATGCCCGCCCTCGTCCCCGATTTGGCACCTATTCTCCCATCTTCACCGAAACCGGCGTTGCTGTCTTCGGGCGCGATCAGGAGTCTTCGCAGCAGGTGTGGTCGTCAGAGGTGGGATATCCCGGCGCACCGGAATACCGTGAGTTTTACCGCGATCTGGGCTGGGATGCAGAGTATGAGTACATCAAGCCTTACGTAATGCCTAACGGACAGCGCAAGAATACGGGCATCAAATACCACAAAATTACGGGTAAAGGGCTGAGCCTAAGCGAAAAGAATCTTTATGATCCCTACTGGGCAAAAGAGAAGGCTGCCGAGCACGCTGAAGACTTTATGCGAAATCGGGTGCAGCAGGTCGAGCATCTTCACAACATTATGCAGCGTCCGCCGCTAATTGTTTCGCCCTACGACGCGGAGCTGTTTGGTCACTGGTGGTACGAGGGCCCGTGGTTTATTGACTACCTGTTCCGCAAAACCTGGTTTGACCAAGGCACTTTTGAGATGACGCACTTAGCAGATTATCTGCAAAAGCATCCGATGCAGCAGGTTTGCCGTCCGGCACAGTCGAGTTGGGGCTTTCGAGGCTTCCATGAGTATTGGCTCAACGAGACAAATTCCTGGATCTATCCGCATTTGCACAAGGCAGCAGAGCGGATGATTGAGCTTGCCAAGCGTGAACCTGTGGATGAGCTAGAGTGGCGATCGCTCAACCAAGCCGCCCGTGAGCTGCTGCTGGCACAATCTTCTGACTGGGCGTTTATCATGCGGACGGGCACTATGGTTCCTTATGCCGTGCGCCGGACGCGATCGCACCTTCAGCGGTTCAACAAGCTCTGGGAAGATATTTTGCAGGGGAAAATTGATTCGGGATGGCTAGAGAAAGTCGAGGCGATCGATAATGTTTTTCCTAGCATTAATTACCGGGTTTACCGACCCTTGTAGCCCTTGGCATCAAAGTAACGGAACAGCCAGAATGAAAGCAAGTCGCTTGGGCAATTTACGCTAGAGGGTGAACCATGCATCTTTTGCCAATCGTTTTAGTCGCTGTTCCAGTCGCTTGGGGAATTGCAGCCTCCTGCCGCGATCTGCTGAAAGTTCGCAGTACTGGCTGGAATTCGCAACCCGGTCAACCATCTGAAATCTTGCCCAGTGCCACAGTGGAGACGCTAGGCTACATTGACCCAGGTGCAGATCTTAAATCTGCGGTTCATGCGGTCAGCAAGGGCGTCCATACGGCAGAGGTTGGGTTTGGATCAGCGATCGAACAGATAGGGCACTTCCTCCACCATTAGCGCCAGGTAGATTGGTAGCACAGTGTGGCGGTTGATGTGATGGTCAATTATCCGCGATCAGCCGCCACACTGCTCAAGCCAAATGCCGCTGGAAAAACGCCAGGGTCATTGCCCAGGCTTCATCTGAAGCAGCAGAGTTATAGTTATCCCGGCGATCGCTAAAAAATCCGTGGTCTGCATCAGGAAACACGTTAATGGCGTAGCGCTTTTTATTTGTAGACAGCGACAGCGCTATCCGCTCATGTTCGTCAGGGGCGATCGACTGATCGTTTGCGCCGTACATCAGCATGATGGGCGACTGGATCGCAGGCGTGAGATCAAGCAGCGCTTTACGTCCTAACGGATCAGGATTTGCTGCAATGCCGCCGCCATAGAAGGAGACACCTGCCTTAAGTTTGTCGGCGTGGGTGGCGCTTGCCAAGTAGACAAAGCGCCCGCCCATGCAAAAGCCGATCGTGCCGACCGCACCGGGCTTGACTTCCATACGACTCGCCAAAAACTCTAGCCCTTTGCCAAACTCCGTCATAACGGTGTCGTCCTTCAGGGTTTTGAGTTTGGCAACTGCGGCAGAAACGTTCGTGTACTCAAACGTATCGCCATAGTAGAAGTCAGGGGCGAGGGCAGCGTATCCGGCTTGCGCGAGGCGATCGCATACGCTCTTGACGTAGGCATTCAGCCCAAAGGCTTCCATGATTACTACTACAGCTGGGTGGGCAACCGTGCCGCTGGGGTGAACATAGTAGCCTTTGAGATCACCCGCCAGCGTCACCATTGCTCCGGGCGTTGTGGGCATAGCGGCGATCGCTTGACCCTCTGCTCTGGTGAGCAGAGTCGCGGCAGCAATGCCAGAGGAAGCCATCAACAGGTCACGTCTTTTCATAAAATCAGGAGGGTAGCGGTCGATGATAATTCTACCGCTAAGGCTTGTTCGTCAACAAATCTTCATGGCTCTGAAGTCGAGCCTATTTGTCGGCTTTGGGCTTTCCATCCGAGTCAATGACCACGACGATGACGCGATCGTTAGATTTTGGAGGTGAATCTTTGGGCTTCTCTTTTTCAAGGAGAGGAGCACAAAACATTGCAGCAAAACCAAGAAGCAGTAATTCCATAATTGGGAGCCATCCTGTAGAAAAATTTGGTTAAAACAGCGTGAACTGAGACCCCTTGCACAAATGCAAATGGATCATCCGAACCATGGATTCTGAGATGCAAAAATTTGTCCACTCCAAAAAATAGTGGAACCTCTAAGACCAGTCTCTACAAGTCCAAATCCTGTAAGCTCAGGAGCCTACTCTAAAATTGCACTTCTGGCACCTGCTTGATATCTCTGATGGATATCACAAAAAGGATATCATGGAGTAATATCAAAATACAAGCTTACTTTAATTGAACTTTGCTGAGGGGTTATCCCAAAGAGCTACATATTTTCACTTAACTCAGTATACGCAAAGGTTCTTGAGTATAAATTTTACGAATTTTAAGCTTGCATCTAAGTGAAAGTGGTGACAACATCCTTTTATTTCGCACATATTTCTAGGGTCTACGCAGATTTGTCATGTGCCATGTGGTGCAAAAGCACTAAAGCGATCGCCCGAAATTCGTAAATTTAGATACTTGGATGTTCCAGCCCATGCTTTAGTCTCAGGCTAGAGGGGTCAATTCAACTCAGCTCGATTCGGCAACTGCTACAATCCATCTAATCTGCTAGGTTACACTCGTTTCAAACTCGCTGTTTGATTTTCCATGACTGACACTATCCTTGATGTTCGCAACCTCCAGGTACAGTTCCAGAGCGGCGATCGCTTCATCACAGCCGTGGATGGCATTTCGTTTCAGGTGCAGCGCGGACAGACGTTAGGCATTGTGGGCGAATCGGGATCGGGCAAGTCGGTAACTTCGCTCGCGGTCATGGGTTTGGTGCCCAATCCCCCCGGCAAGGTGACAGAGGGAGAAATCTGGTTTCGCGGACTGGATGGCGGTGATGAAGCGGTGGACTTGCGATCGCTCTCGTCGCTGCAAATGCAGCGATATCGGGGCGGCAAGGTTTCTATGATTTTTCAAGAGCCACTGAGTTCGCTGAATCCGGTTTACACCTGCGGCTTTCAGCTCACCGAAGCTCTACGGCAGCACCAGCCCAATATTTCTCCGGCCGAGGCGCGGCGACGAGCCATTAATCTGCTTCAAGAGGTAAAGCTGTTGCCTAGCGATCAGGTGCTTCAGCAAGATGCCCTTGAAGCCTGGAGTAAGGAGTCTGCTCGACCAAAATCTGATTTGACCCCTGAGCCGCCCTCTGAAAAACAAATTATGCAGTGGGTGAACCAGCGGAAACAAGCGATTTTAGAGCGCTATCCCCACGAGCTTTCGGGTGGTCAGATTCAGCGGGTGATGATTGCCATGGCGATCTCCTGCAATCCGTCTCTGCTGATTGCCGACGAGCCAACGACGGCGCTAGACGTGACCGTGCAAGCCACCATCTTGGATCTGCTGCGAGAACTGCGCGATCGCCGGGGCATGTCGATCATGTTCATTACCCATGACCTAGGCATCATTGCCGAAATTGCCGACTCGGTGGCGGTAATGTATCAGGGAAAAATTGTTGAATATGGCTCGGTGTGGCAAATCTTCTCAAATCCACAGCACCCCTACACAAAAGGTCTGCTAGCCTGTCGCCCTCAGCCTGGACATCGCATGAAATATCTGCCCACTGTCTCAGACTTTATGGAGGTTGTAGATACGCCAACGGGCGAGCCATTGATCCGCGAACGGCAGATGAATTCTGAGCAAGTGATGCGTTTTAGTACAGAAATTAGCTTAGAAGAGGTGTCTCAACGCTTGACGGAATTGGGGCAACAGGCGCCACTGCTGTCGGTTGAACATTTGCAAGTGCGCTATCCGGTACGCGGCGTGTTTGGGCAGACGCAGCGCTATGTAATGGCAGTCAATGATGTCAGCTTTCAGGTGTTTCCGGGCGAAACCCTAGGGCTAGTAGGAGAATCAGGCTGTGGCAAAACCACGCTGGCACGCACCTTGATCCGGCTGATCAGACCTTCTGCGGGCAAGATTCTGTTTAATAACGTCGATGTCGCTCAGCTTCCTACTGCCCAAATGAATCGCTTTCGGCGCGAGATCCAGATTATCTTTCAAGATCCGTTTAGTTCGCTCGATCCGCGTATGTCGATTGGGGCTGCGGTCATGGAGCCGCTGAAAATTCATGGCGTGGGCAATAGCCGCCGCAACCGTCAAGAGCGGGTCGCCTATCTGCTAGAACGCGTTGGTCTGGAGGCAACCTGTGCCAATCGCTATCCTCACGAATTTTCGGGGGGGCAGCGGCAGCGGGTTTGTATTGCACGGGCATTGGCGCTGAATCCTAAGTTTATTATTTGCGATGAGTCGGTGTCGGCGCTAGATGTCTCGGTGCAGGCGCAGGTGCTAAATCTGCTGAAGGAGTTGCAAGAAGAGTTTAAGCTGACCTATATCTTTATTTCCCATGATTTGAGTGTCGTCAAGTTTATGAGCGATCGCATCATGGTGATGAATCGGGGCAAGGTCGAGGAAATTGGCACGGCTGAGCGCATCTACCGCGAACCGCAGCAGGCTTACACTCGGCAGTTAATTAATGCGATTCCGCTGGGCAGCCTGGAGGTAATCCGCGATCGTCAGGCTCAGCGAGGCTTGGCAGTGAATTGAGCAGCTATGGCGGTCGCCAGTTTACCTAGGACATTTTAGGGTGGGGCGCTTTGCGCCCCACCCTAAAATGTCCTAAACCTAGCCGCCTTGGCGGTTGCTCTATTCTGAGAGTGCTCTCATTGAACCCTCATGCAGGGAATCATGAATCTACAGAGCAATCTCACCCCTAGCAATGCCTATGCCGATCGCCAGCCCAATGCATCCCAAAAAGGTGACTGCCATAATAAATAGAGCGAAGATTTCCCCGGCAGAAAGCGGGCGATCGGTGGGATCGAGGTAGGCTGAGGAGCGATATTTGCGCGATTCAAGCAGAGATTCAGAGAACGGACGATTGAGATCCCTGGGCGGCTGAATCACTGAGTAGCGCGAGTAGCCAATTTTCAAGTCGTAAGCAAGCCGTCGTTCAGGATTGCTCAGCGCCGCATAGGCTTCGTTGAGCTGCTGAAATTTTGCGGTGGCGATCGCGGCAGGTAAGCTCGTTGTATCTGGATGGTACTGCTTACTCAGCTCTCGGTAGGTCTGCCTGATTTGCTGCACCGATGCAGAAGGGTGCAAACTTAGCAAGTCGTAGTAGGTCAAGTTGTAAGTTGACTCTGCCCCCCCTTCAGCCATCGATCTCTCCCAGAAATACTCAGACTCAAAGTTTCTTTAGACCCAGTCCTAAGCTATCTCAAAACAATACTCTAAGTCAGAGCGGGTCAGGCGAATTTGAGCCAAGGTGAAGACCACAGGAATAACTCGCCCATAGTTGGTGGCGATCGCTCTCCAGCCTAAATCGGTGAAAAACCATACCCACATGGCGGGCCCCAAAACGGCAAGTACGCTGCGAGTTGCCCCATAGCGTGCCGCGCTAGTCGCCATGGCGCGGCTGGCAGTCTGTAAAGCTGCCTGACTCTGAATCTGCGTAGCAACCGTTGCACCACCCTGCAAAACTGCCTGTCTGGCAACCTGATAGGTGGCTGCATGGAGGGCAAACTGACGGGCAACCAGCTGTAGTATGAGCGGACGAATCACCGAACTCATCGCTAAAGCTCCACCCCCCTTCAACAAAAAGCTGACCGGATCGTTATGAGGTGCAGCAGGCATTTGCTGCGCTAAATGAGATTCTGAAATGGTCTGCTGAAGCTGATTCTCAAGAGTTTTCTGTTCTTTGAGGGGTAACTGCTGCCATGCTCGGTTGAGTAGATGTAAAAAGACTTCAGCTTCCAGATCTTCTGCCGAGTAGCTGGAGGCGTAGGGAATTCTTAGGTAGCGACACACCTGAACTAGCACTTGTCTGTAGCTAATTTGATGAGTTTTACCCAATAGAATGGTCATGCCATCTGCGCCCAAAAAGCGAAATCGCTCTTCAATAGAGGCGATCTGCACCTGACGGTCTTGACTCTGAATTTCGATCGGTTCAGGGGTGTAAAGATAGTCCAGGGGATTGAATTTTCGGCGAAACAAGATGTCTGTTAGCGTTTGCAGTTCGTCATCTGTTGCTAGCTCAAGCGCTACTCTCAGCTCTTCCAAGGCACATCCCTCCACCGCGTTATATTCACGCCCCGATGTCTAATATTCTACTGAATGTGTCAAGAGAATGTGCAAAGGTGTTCTGAGTGAAGCAATATCTTGGGTGAGAAATCTTAGGTGGATAAAGTCAGAGGAGAACCATGTTTGACGTGGCTGTAGTCGGCGCAGGAATGGCAGGTCTGATCTGCGCTCAGCGCCTTCAGCATCGGGGATATCAGGTAGTTGTTTTGGAGAAATCACGCGGATTAGGGGGGCGAGTCGCGACTCGGCGATTGCAGGACACCTGGGCTGATCATGGGCTACGTTGTCTAGAAGATCAGGGGATATTTTCTCAGGCTCTCGTGCAGAAGCTGTTTGAGCAAGGCGTAATTCATCTGTGGACAGACATCATTCATACAGCAGACGGCGGTAAGCTCCAGGAATCCGAACGCCATCCTCGTTATGTGGCGGCTGACGGCATTACGGCGATCGCCAAATTTTTGGCAACCGGACTAGAGATTTGTCGAGGTCAGCGGGTTCAGGCGATCGCTCCTACATCCGCACAAACTTGGGCTTTGACCCTGGAAGCAGCGGATTGGGCAACAGCTCTAACCGAAACCACCATCGCCAAAAGCCTGGTGCTGGCTATTCCCGCACCCCAGGCCGTGCCGCTGCTAGAGCCATTTGCCAATCAGATGCCCGATCTATTGGCGGCAGTGCGCTCGGTCGAGTTTGCTCCCTGCATTACAGCGATCGCTACCTATGCGCCTCAGCAAGTTAAGCTAGCAGATATTTCTTGGAAAGCTGCAGGTTCCGAGACTTCAGATCTAGCTTGGATAGGATTGGAAACTAGCAAGCATCCTGAAAGCGCCAAGCCCGTTATTGTGGCTCAGAGCAGCGCCCAGTTTGCCGATCGCCACTTAGAATCAACCGATCTAAAATCAGTGGGTCAGCAGCTTTTGAAGACGGCACAAGATCTGATGGGGCAAGATTTGCTGCCTTGGCTCAGTCACCCAGAAGACTTGCAGGTGCATCGCTGGCGCTACGGATTTGTGGCGCAGCCGATCGCCGACTTTTGCCTCAGCACAAAACAGCCCCTGCCCTTAGTTTGTAGCGGCGACTGGTGCGGCGGCAACCAGCTTGAAAGTGCCCTGCAATCGGGCTGGACGGCAGCAGAGCAGACCGCAATTTTGCTACAGGAGAAGGGGATTTTTGGAGGCGATCGCTCAGGGAGTTTTGGAGACCTGCTGAACTCCTTGTCTCTTGTGTAAAAAAGGAGACATAGCGACCGCCAAGGCAGTTTGCTGAGGAAAGTTTGGGTGGGGCGCTTCGCCCCACCCAAACTTTCCTCAGCAAACTGGCGACAGCCCTACCTAAAAAAGCCGATAGTAAAACCACTATCGACTTTTTTACATTTCTATACGCAGATTTCTACACCGAGATTTCTACTTTTGAGTCTCTAGCAAGACTACTCAGCGGCTTCAGCCCCATCTTGGCTCATGTTGTCGCTGTTCTCGTCTTCTTGGGCATTGCCACCACTGCCATAGCGCCGCTTGCCAAATCGACCGACGTTCGTGCGCTTGCGGAATTTGCGAGCATAAGCCTGGTTACGGAGCGCTTTTTCTTTCTTTTGGTTGCGGCGTTTAGCCATTCTGAACCTCTTTACGTCTGTTAATTTAGTTAGAGAAAAACTGGATCAATGAAAATCTGTTGTCACGCACATGAGCTAGTGTCGCCAACGTCTTCATCAAAAATTTCCCACAGGTCGTCTATTTTATCATAATGTTTAACCTGAATTAATCCTGTGATTTGGCGCAGGCGGTAGAGTGATCGGTAGTGAGGAGTGCAGCTTTATTGGCTCGGCAAGCGTGGCTTTACTAAAGTCATAGCCAACTCTAGAGCCTCTTGACGGGTCTCAATCTCACCCTCGGCTCTCGCCAACTGAATGGCTTCTAGAAGCTGACCAATTTGTCGTCCGGGCGGTAGATTGAGCTGGGTCATTAGATCTTTGCCCGTCAGCGGAGCCGCCGGGTGAGCCACCGGATCTTCAGGCTGCAAGAATCGCTCGATCAGAGGGGCGATCGCCGCCAGAGAAGTCCCCCATGCCATTGCCAGAGCTGCCAGAGCGGGGAATGCCGAGCCAACGCCGCGAAAAAGATTGTACTGATCTCGCAGCGATAAAGGCTCTGCCTCAACGGCGCAAATTTGGGGGAGCCAATGGATCGCAGTCAATACTGCCTGGATCTCAGCTCGGCTGTACTTTAAACGCCACAGCTCCTGCTCTGCCCTAGATGGCTCAGGGCTGACTAGACAGCTCAGCTTAGAAATTTTCAACCAGCTTCGCCCCGTGCCGGAAGTCTTGTGCTGATCTCGCAGCCAACCCGACAATTCCAAGCCCGTAGCTCCCCAAGTTTTGGAGAGCGTCACTGCCGCTTCGTCAATTTGCCCTAGCTGCTGCAAGCCAATGGCGGTCGCATGGGGAAACCAGTGCTTCAGCAAGCCGTCTTGCCATGCCATGGCTAGAAAAGGAGTCCCCTTAGCAGTGCTGAGCAAATAGCCAATTTCGCCCTGAACCCGCTCGGCAGCGATTTCTTGCAGCAGGGTCGCTAGGTGTTGAATCGTTTTGCGGGTGTTTGGCTCCAGCGTAAAACCAAGCTGAGCCGCCTGTCGGTAAGCCCGCAGCAACCGCAAAGGATCTTCTTTGAGGTTTTCGGGCGCAATCATCTGGATCACCTGCTGCCGCAGCGCGATCGCCCCTTGCAGCGGATCGAGCACCTCCTGGGTGTGAGGGCTGTAGGCGATCGCATTCACGGTAAAGTCGCGCCGATGCAGATCTTCTTCCAGACTATCGCCCACCTGCTGAGCAAAATCGACGGTGGCCTTCTCAAACACCACGCGGGCGATCTGGCGCTCAGCATCCAGCAGCACAAATCCTGCCTGATAGTGAGTCGCGATCGCTTTAGCGACCTTCACTGCCCCTTCGGGCATGACGAAATCCAGGTCTAAATAGTCAGCCCGTCTGCCCAGCAGTGCATCCCGGACGTTGCCCCCAACTAAGTAGGTCGATCGGGGCAGCCAATCCAGGCTAAACGGCCAGGTTTGCGGCGATAGCACTGAGGCATCTAAACCCTGTGTCCGCGCAATGTCTTCAAATAAATGCGTCTCTAACAAATACGTCTGCTCCAACAGATTGTCCTAACGTGATGGGCGATTTTGCTCTGAAGTCCCAGCTAAAATTGCGCCTACTAAAACTCTATGTTTACTGAAATTAGCGGCAAATGGTCAGTCGATGTTCAATTAAATTCGGGTGCCCAGATACTAGAGACTTCCATTTCCCACCCCGGCAGCAGTTCGGGGACTGTGAAGCGATCGCCATTATGCAAGGTAATGGGTTCGGCATTCCTGCGGCAGACCTCGATCGTCTGAGTCTGATAGTCTACGAGCGCACCTACAGTTGTACCGAGTTCCAAAAACTGCCGGATTTTAGCTCTGAGGGAATCAAGGCGATCGGTTTTAGAACGCACCTCAAATATGAGATCGGGCACGAGCTGGGCATAGTCTTCAGTGGTGTAGGGCATCCGCTCAGCCCGAACAAATGACACGTCAGGGGCGCGAGTGTCTGAGTTAGGCAAGACGAATCCAGCGCTCGATCCAGTGACTCGTCCGCATCGCCGAGGACGTACCCAGTTGCGAAGCTGCGCACCAATTTCTAGAGCAATTTCATCGGATTCGTAGCCACAGGGCGACATGACAATGATCTCTCCGTTGACTAGCTCCAATCGGTGATCGGGATGTTGAGCCTGGAATATTTTGAGGTCTTGAGCGGTGAGAGCCATACTGCCTCCTAAATTGTGGCGCGATCGCAACTCCCAATGCCTGAGTAATACCTGACGTTAGCCGTGCGATTTCACAAAGGCGGCAATCCGCTCCATGCCGCGCTCAATGGTTTCAATGTTTGTAGCGTAGGACAGGCGCACGAAACCCTCTGTGCCAAAGGCAAGGCCCGGAATCCCGGCAACCTGCTGTTCTTCGAGCAAAGCACTACAAAAATCAACAGAATTCATGCCTGTCTTGCGGATGTCCATCAGAACGTAGAACGCACCGTTGGGTGTCGGGCAGCTCAATCCGGGGATGCTATTGAGCGCTGCCAAAATCACTTTACGCCGCTCGGTGAAGGCGGCAAGCATTTCCTTAACGCAGTCTTGAGAGTTTTCGTAGGCGGCGATCGCCCCATACTGAGCAAAGGTGCAGACGTTTGAGGTACTGTGTCCCTGAATCGTAGACGCGGCTTTGATTAGGGGCAAAGGAGCCGCCAAAAAGCCAATGCGCCAGCCCGTCATGGCGTAGGTTTTGGCAAAGCCGCTGCTGACGATCGTTCGCTCAAAGGCTTCAGGGCTGACGGCACCCATGCTGAGGTGGGTAGCTCCGTCGTAGAGAATCTTCTCGTAGATCTCGTCAGAAATCGCCCAGATGTCATGATCTACAACGACCTGAGCCAAAGCCCGCACCTCGTCAGGTGTGTACACCATGCCTGTGGGGTTAGAGGGTGTGTTGAAGATAAAAATCTTGGTTCTGGGAGTGATGGCTTGCTTGAGCTGCTCAGGCGTGATCTTGAACTCTGCCTCAGCCGTCGTGGGCACAACTATAGGCGTTCCACCCGCCAGCTTCACCATTTCTGGGTAGCTGAGCCAGTAGGGCGAAGGAATAATCACCTCATCGCCTGGATCAATCAGCGCCATGATGGCGTTGTAAAGCGACTGCTTGCCGCCGTTGGTGACCACCACGTTTTCGGGCTGGTAGATGAGCTGGTTGTCTCGCTGGAGCTTGTGGGCGATCGCTTCTCGTAGCTTGGGTTCACCCGCCACTGCGCCATAGCGCGTCTTGCCACCCTCTAGAGCCGCCGCCGCCGCTGTACGAATGTGGGTTGGGGTTTCAAAATCTGGCTCCCCAACGCTGAAGCTAATGACATCAATGCCTTCTGCCTTCATGGCTTTAGCTTTTGCATCAATAACCAACGTAACCGACGGTGTGACCTGTCCCAAACGTGCTGCCAGTTTCATTGCCTAACTCTAGAAAACGCTATATTTCTGTCTCTAAAAATTCAATGAGACCGAACAAATTTACCGAATAAATTTATTAAGTGCGATCGAATCTTCATCCTCCACTCTAGTTCAAATTTTTGATGCGTCGATAGGAAATGTAGGGGAATGTCAGGTGATGGTTACATCTAGGGAGTGGGGAGTGGGGAATGGGGAGCGAGGAGTGGAGCGAGGAGTGAGAAGATAAGTGTTGAGGACAGCCGTTAATCAGTTGCCAATCGCTTACGCTTACTTGATAGAGAGAGTTATAAAAATCACTCGCTACTAGCTCGCTATCAATAAAGTCTCGCTATTAATAAAGTAATTATGGCTTTGCAGTGCAGCACTGTGTTTGTGGCGTTGGCTGATCCAGATGGCAAAACTCTGATGCGGTTTTATCGGCAGCTTTTTGGGCAAGAGCCTGTCAGACATATCCCCGAAGTCTATGCAGAGTTTCAGCTTCCAGGTCTGCGACTTGGCATCTTTAAACCCAGCACAGTTCACCGATCGGAGTTTGAGGGGCAGGCGGGCAGCATTAGCCTCTGTATTGAGGTAGATCAGCTAGAGGAGGCGATCGCTTCCGTGGAGCAAGCTTTCGTTGAAACTCGGCTGACCGGCGATCATTTACTTCCAGGCGATATCATCACTTCTTCTCACGGTCGAGAGGTGTATGCCTACGATCCGGCTGGCAATCGGCTGATCTTACATGAGACTAAGCTGCCTCAGCCCTATCTCACTGGCTTGCCCATCCCTGACTTGCCCCTCACTAATTTGCCCATCGTTAAGATACTCAAAGCCGAAATCTCTGAAGCCGAAATCTCTGAAGCTGAAATCTCTGAAGCTGAAATCTCTGAAGCTGAAATGCAGGAGAGCCAGCTTCAAGAAATCCAGATAGAGCCTCCTGTTCATCAAGTACCCTCCACTCAACAGAAGCGTAAGAGCAGCCCTAAAGTAAAATAAACGGCATTGCTCGATCGGCAGGTGAATTTTGTGAGAAGGGCGCTCTGCACCCTTCTCACAAAAAATCATCCCTAAAATTAGCGCAACGCTAAGTATATCTGTCACCAGTTGTCCTAGGACATTTAGGGTGAGGCGTTTCGCGCCCCACCCTGAATGTCCCCGTTCTAACCGCCTTGGCGGTTGCTATAAATATCGATAGAGTAGACATGACCAGCAGTATTGCAAACGCAGAGATGAGATCATGTTCAAGTCAGGATTGACTTTTTTCTTTACCCTGTTTTTTCTCCTGACAGGCTGGCTCAACTTGGAAGCAGCGATCGCTGCCCCTCCCGTTCTAAACTCATCCCTTCAATCTTTTTCTAGTGCACCTATCGTCGGAACTGCTATGGGAAGTAAATCACTTTTTTCGTTCTCAGGAAAACGCCCGACTAATTTGGGCGTGACTGCCGGGAAGCTAGCGCCCTGTCCTAGCTCTCCTAACTGTGTTAGCAGTCAGGCTTCAGAGTCTGATTCGGAGCATCAAATTGGGGCGATCGCCTATAAGTCTTCTGGAACGGCACTATCAAACCTCAAGTCGGTGATTGAAGGCATGGAGCGCACTAACATTGTTGCCGCCACCAATGACTATCTCTATGTCGAATTCACCAGCGCGCTAATGGGCTTTGTGGATGATGTGGAGTTTTATCTCGACTCAGATGCAGGTGTCCTTCAGGTGCGATCGGCATCTCGTTTGGGCGAATCAGATTTGGGAGTAAATCGCAAGCGGGTAGAAGAAATTCGATCGAAATTTGCGGCGCTGGAGGCTTAAACCCTAAAGCCTAAGCTTTGGGTATAGAGATTTTGCGGGAGCAAATTAGCTTAAAGTTCCCCATTTATCTTCTATTCCCACAAACTGTGATCTCTATCACGAAATTAAATGATTGAGATCGCGATCGCTATAGTTCCCGACCTGCATACTGTAGGAGACTCAACTCTAGCCGAGTCATCAACAGGGAACACACGACTTGCCGGCAGACTCTTAACAGAAATCTGTCGGTTTTTTATTGCCAAAATCAGTAGAGTGCTGATTTTGCAAACATTTTTTCTAAAGCGTCACCTAATTTTTCTCTCAAGACAGTTGGATGGAATTGAGTTGAATGCTTTAATATACAAGCCTCAATATACAAGCCTCATAGTGCGAGCCTCATAGTGCGAGCCTTCCAGTGCAAGACTCACAGTACAAGACTTCAGACTTACCTCCTCCACCGATTAAGAGATCCATGGCTAGCGACGACCAAATTGATCTATTTAACCTGGGTGACATTGCTGTAGGTGATACTGCCTCAGATCGAGCCATTGACCCTGAGTTAATTCCTACAAATGTCAAGATCCCGATTCCACCCGGCACTTACTCCAACATGGAGGAAATTAAGGCGCATTGCGATCGCTGTCATCGCTGTGAGCTGGGCGCAACGCGAACCCATGCTGTGGTCTATCGAGGCAATGTCCAGGCTCCGATCATGATTGTGGGCGAGGGGCCTGGAGAAAATGAGGATTTGCAAGGTCTGCCCTTCGTCGGAAAATCGGGACAGCTCTTAGACAAAATTCTGGAGTCGGTACAGCTTACCGAAGCAGATGTGCTGATCGCCAATATCGTTAAGTGCCGACCGCCCGAAAACCGCACGCCGACCCCTGCCGAAATGGATGCCTGTCGTCCTTATCTGTTGGAGCAAATTCGCATGGTCGATCCTAAGATTATCTTGCTGGCAGGGGCTTCTGCCGTGAAGGGTCTGGTGGGTGACAAGCGAGGCATCACTAAGATTAGGGGCGAATGGATTGAGTGGGAAGGACGCTTCTGTATGCCCGTGTTTCATCCGGCATACCTGTTGCGCAATCAGTCTCGCGAGAAGGGTAGCCCTAAGTGGCTGATGTGGCAGGATATTCAAACCGTGCGCGCCAAGCTAGACGAATTACGAGAGAAATCCTGAAGATTGAGTCACCATCAGGGGGTTGGAAAGTGGTAGTGGTATTTAGGTAAGGATTTTTTGTTGTGTGGGCTTTGCCCACACAACAAAAAATCCTTACCCCTTAAGGACTACCTGGAAAGTCATCGGTGAGACAGATCTTTAGGGTCATTAGTGAGAAGATGACCCCTGAGAAATTCTCGAAGGCGGCTCTCGATCGCTAGATAAAGATGAGCACAACTCGAATCTTCAATAGCGCTAATTTTTTGCAGCCCACAGACGGAGAACCGATTCGCTCGGTTGTGACAGAATCTCAAGAAGCCGTTATTGTTGCCTGGACTATCCAGCCTGGTCAGACGATTCCTGCCCACATTCATCCTCAGGGGCAAGATACCTGGACTATTTTGGCTGGCAAAGGAGACTATTGTCTGGACATGGCGGGCACTACAAAACCGATCGCCGCAGGAGATGTCGTCATTGCTCATAACGGATGTGTGCATGGCGTGTCTAACACAGGGGATGAGCCTTTGGTATTTATTTCAGTGGTGTCGCCAGCCAGTGCGGGGTATCAGCTTATCTCATTAGATCATGCTGCTGTCCAGTCCTAGTTATTTATTAGCAGCCTATGAAAGGGTTAATCCAATATCTTTATGAAATCAAATTAGACAAAGCAATTCTCTGGTGCTATCTGATTTGGTACCTTGTGACGGTTTATTTTCATTTTGATCCTTCACCCAAGGTGTGGATTAATGCAGTTGGTATTAGTGTGGTTATTGGCATAGGTTTGCTACTGAGCGTATCTTCAGGCGGTGCGGGAAAAGGCGATCGCTGGCAAACCTTCAGACTCTTTCTGATGCCTTTCTGTGTTTCCAGCTTTTCAGCTTTGATTAAAGATAAAGGATTCATGGTGTTTATATCACCTAAACTGAGCGAAACATTAACATCAGTGCTTGGCTGTGCATTGTTTCTGTCTCTTGTTTTTGGAATAAAGCTCATTAAAAACAGAGCAGTTTGATCTTAACCAATCAGGATGCTCAGGGAGTAGATGGGGGTGATGGTCTAGACGTGTTGTTGATTTTTTTGAAACACAATCGTGGACATAGCGCTACGCGCTTAGATCCAATGAGTTATTTTTTGAGAGCCGCGCGGAGCGCGGCTCTCAAAAAATAACCCGTCCTAACTCAATTACATAGGACTACATGCTTCTACGAGCCTGATTTCCCTACCCTCTTTTTTCAAGGGCTAGAAGGGTTGCCTGGGGTGAGAGGAGTCGGGTCGCAGTTAACTCTGCAAAACCCTCTGCGGCTTCATGGCATGCAGTACGTTAAATCCTAGGGCAATGACGATTAGGATCATGCCGATCGCCTCTGCCAAGTCTGGCACTTCGCCCAGCTGCACCCCAGCCGCGAATACGCCAATCACCGGGTTGGCTAAAGTACCCAATCCCGCAACGCCAGCGGGTAAGCGTCTGAGGGCAAACATCCAGAGCATATAGGCGATCGCCGTTCCCGGAATAATGTTGTAGAGTAGCGCCGCAATGAAAGTGCCTGTCCATTGCACTGGAGGACTGGGCAACAGCAGTGACACCAGAATTAGAGGAATGCTGCCTAACAGCATTTGCCATGCCGTCAGCGAGAGCAAATCTACTGAGTGATTTTGGGCAATTTTTTTGACCACGATCGCGCTCATGCCCCAACTCATCCCGGCAAGAACGGCTAGCCCTTTGCTAAAGGAAGCATCCGTCAAATTAAGCGGCAGCAGAATCAGCATCAGACCCACCAGCGCTAGCGACACATGCAGCCATTGGGCTTTGTGCAGTCGCTCCCGCAGCAGCACCCAGGCGAACAGCAAAATCCAAAAGGGCATTGTGTAGCAGAGGATAGAGGTTTTTCCTGCCCCGCCGCTCACCAATGCCCAAGTAGACAGCCCAATCATGCCGCTCGTCTGCAAAACGCCCAGCAGCAGCGTTGCCCCAAAAACAGGTGGCTTGAGGGGCTTGCGCAGCACAATCATCACTAGAAATAGGCTGAGCGCCCCCCAAAAAGCCCGCATAGCAGCAAAATCAAACGGAGCAGCATACTGAACTCCCAGCTTCATCACCACCCAGTTGTAGCCCCAGATTACAGCTAGAGCCAGCAGAGCCACTATTGCCGAAGTTTGCGCTGGCGGAGCCGCCAAAGTCTGAGTAGAAGATTTTTGTTCAGTCACAGGTTTTACTCACAGTCATGGACTTTGACTAAGGCTGGAAGTTTCCGCCAAGAGCGATCGCCCTGACTGGCAAAAATGGTTAAAAGCTGAGCGAGGCAAAGGTTGACCTCAAAAAAGCGGAAAGGTGTGAGGAATCAAACCTACCACACAATAAAAGCTTATATCGGGCTTTGCCCCCTTTCTTCTAGATCAACTGATCGGCTATCTGCGTCAACATAAGCACCGTCAGGTTAGCCACTAGCATAGATCTGCAAAATTTCAATGCCCTACAAGAGCATTGAAATTTTGTGTCTGAACAAACTTCAGAACAGCTTATAGATTTTCTAAACTTGCATTTTCCGATGCCTTAACTAGACATCGTGCTAATTATGCATAGTAACGCTGTTCCAACCAAGCACACACATCATCTTCAGAATCAAAGAATCGAGATTTGGCTGTGATTGGGTCGAAAACGCGCCATTGTAAATTGCCTTGGCGATCGTATTCCTGACGAATTTGTGGGTCAACATTGACAACTGTAATGGCGTTCCAGAGGTTGCCAATGAGATTTCCAATTTTTGATGTTACGGACTCTGAGCCGCCAGCCGAATTGGATGTAGAGTTTCCAGCTGTTTGGAAAGGGCTGTTAGATAGATACGATGTGGTCTTCATGGTCTTTTCTCCTAAAATTTAAGATGCTTCAGCATTTTTCACCCTTAAATATCAGGGGAGCCTTAATGACTAGAAATAAGTGATTGCCTAGACAAACTCTTATTTCAAATAATCATTTCACTCAAGCTTGGGGTTGGTTTTTGAAACCTAAACTAGAACCTAAAACTGCTTACTGAATGTTCACCTATTCAATATAGAAACTTTACCCATAAGTTTCAAAAGGTAACGTTCATCGCTTCTATGAAAAAAATTCATACAAATAGGCTGGGGTGAATCGGCTATCTGCGGCACAATCATGAGGGTATTAACTAAGGCAATGTTAGTGAATTGGATTGCGCTTCAGCTCCCATTTCTCCCTAAACCGATGAACTTAGAAGGCATCAAACTATCGCAGTTGCGGGCTTTGGTGGCGGTCGCAGAGTATGGCAACTTTAGTGAGGCGGCGCTGAGCTTGGCTTTATCTCAGTCGGCAATTAGTCATGCGATCGCCACCCTAGAGGAGGAATTAGGCATCACGTTGTTTTCGCGCGGACGGCATGGCGCAACCTTGACCCCGGCAGGAGAGCGCATTCTCAAGCTCGCTCAAGAAATGCTGCAACTCTTGAAAAGCATGGGCAAAGAAGCCAATATCGTCAGGGGATTAGAAGGCGGAGAGGTCAGATTAGCCTGTTTTCGCAGCGTAGCAACCCATGTTTTACCCGGCGTAATTGCCCAGTTTCATCAGCGCTATCCGGCGATCGCCCTCACCATCAACGAGTTTTCGGGCGGTGCTCAGGTTGAGCAGGAGTTGCGCGAGGGGCGAGTAGGCATCGGCATTACCTTACTCCCCCTCAGCGAAGAGTTTGAATCCTGGGAGCTATTGCGGGATCAGTATATTGTGATTTTTCCGCCCCGCTACAAAGTGCCCGATGCGCCTACTTGGGGACAGATATCTCGCTACCCGCTGATTTTGCCGCCGGAGGATGACACCTGCCGATCGCAAATTCAGCAGCATCTTGGCAGTCTGGAGCAAAGCCTGAAGCCTGCCTATGAGGTGCGAGAAGACTCAACGATCGTCAGCATGGTGCGGCAGGGGTTGGGGATATCTATGCTGCCGCGTCTTGCCGCAGAGCCGCTGCCGACGGGCGTACAGACGCGACCTTTACCCGTGCCGCTAGAGCGAGTTATTGGCGTTGCGACGCTGGCAAACGCCGCCCAGCCACCCGCAGTCTACGCCTTTTTGGATACGCTAAGGGAGATGCGGCGATCGGGTCAGCTCATTACGGAGGGAAGCGATGAATCTCGAAAACATCAAGTTACACCAGCTTAGATCCCTGACGGCTGCTGCGCAGTGCGGTAACTTCAGCGAGGCGGCGCTGCTGCTGAATGTGTCCCAATCTGCGGTCAGCCACGCGATCGCGGCTTTAGAGACAGAGCTAGGCGTTGTCCTGTTTGCCAGAGGGCGACATGGCGCAACCTTAACTCCTGTAGGCGAACGCATTGTGACTCACGCCCAGGATATTTTGCGATCGATCGACAATGTGGGCAAAGAGGCGGTAGCGACTCGCAGCTTGCAGGGCGGACAGGTGCGCATTGCCGCCTTTCGCAGCGCTGCCACCCATCTGCTGCCCAAAGTCATGGTGCAGTTTCAAAAAGCCTTTCCAGCGATCGCGGTCATTCTACGCGACTTTCAGCATTGTGTTCAAATTGAAGCTGCTCTGCGATCGGGACAGATCGATCTGGGTCTGACCCTGCTGCCCACTGCCCCTGAGTTCGAGACTTGGGAATTGCTCCGCGACGAATATGTAGTGCTGCTGCCGCCCGACTGGACAATTGCCCATGACCCAATTACCTGGGATCATCTGGCAACCTATCCGCTGATCTTGCCGACCGAAAACGACTGTTGCCGCGCGATTATTAATAACTACTATGCACGACTTCGGCGATCGCTTAGCCCCACCTATGAAGTGCGAGAAGACTCGACGATCTTAGGCATGGTGGAACAAGGTTTAGGGTTTACCATCATGTCGCGGCTAGCTGCCGAACCGATTTCGCCCCGGATTCAAATCCGCACTCTGCCCGATCCGCTAGAGCGAGTGATTGGCGTTGCGGTGTTGGCGGATGCTCAGCACCCACCCGCAGTTTATGCTTTTTTGAATCAGCTTCAGCAGATGGGACGATCGGATAACGTGGCGCAGCTGCCTCTGCGATCGGTCAGCTAGCTTTTCCAAACATGAATCTATGGATAAAAACTTAGCTGCGGCAGACCCAGGGTTTCGTCCCAGCCCATCATAATGTTAAGACACTGAATTGCCTGACTCGCCTGACCCTTCATCAAGTTGTCAATGACAGACATGACGATGACGCGATCGGTACGGGGATCAACCTCAATGCCAATCATACAGAGGTTAGTACCCGTCACCCACTTGGTTTGGGGATACACGCCGCTGGGCAAAATTTTCACCCAAGGCGAAGCCCGATAAAATGCCTGGAAAATCGTCAGCAAGTCGTCTCGCACCAGTCCGGGATCGCGGAGAGTGGCGTAAACGGTTGAGAGAATGCCGCGCACCATAGGGATCAGATGGGGTGTGAACTGGACAAGCACCTCACGTCCCGCCAATTCGCTGCACACCTGCTCAATTTCGGGTGTGTGACGGTGACGAGCCACGCCGTAAGCCCCCACTGACTGGTCGGCTTCGGCCAGCAGCATATTGACGGCAGCTTTGCGTCCGCCGCCAGAAGTGCCTGTCTTAGAGTCAATAATGGCGCTCTCTGGAATAATCAAGCCCTGTTTCAGCAGGGGAGACAACGCCAGCAAACTTGCGGTGCAGTGGCATCCGGCACAGCCGATCAGCTGGGCTGTGGCAATCCGATCGCGGTATAGCTCCGGCAAGCCATACACCGCTGTCTCAGCAATGTCGCGATCGGTGCGTTCTTTGCCATACCAGGCTTCGTAAATGTTCAAATCGGTAAAGCGGTAGTCGGCAGAGAGATCCAATACCTTGCAGCCCTTTGCCAGCAGCTTAGGAGCCATATCGCAAGCTAAACCATTGGGCATGGATAGGAAAACCGCCTGACAGCGATCGGCAATTTGGTCAAGATCGATCGCCTCAATCATCAGTCCTGGCTTATGGCTCAGATGAGGGTAGAGGTCAGAATACGGTTTTCCAGCGCTACTATCTCCGCCCAAATACACCAGCTCTAGATTGGGGTGATCTTGCAGCAGACGAACCAACTGTACGCCCCCGTAGCCCGAAGCTCCCACAATTCCTACTGGCACAAGTCCTGAATCGCCCATGATGGTGTACCACGCTTAAAATTTGAACTGCAAAAAGTCTAGTGGAAAATACAAAAGATTTGAGTAGAAATACAATAAGGGAACCTGTTGATCCCGTCTATAGGTGTGCCCTATAAAAATACAAAAGCTAGTCTAGAACAACCTGAAAACTGCATTTTAGTCTGAAGCTTCTTATTCTGCGGTTTCTCTCCGCTATCGGCTGGGTCGTCATTATCAAGAAGCGCTAGGATTTGAGAGAAGAGACTTCTAAAAAAGATACTTCAAAATTCTAGAAAAGATACTTCAAAAAAAGGCTGATCCGATCGCTTCCATCTCAGACGCTTGGGCTTCCGCCAGCTCCAATTGACCGAAGAGGTGATCTGAAAAGTATCAAATGTGCTGCATTCGCCCCTCAACCCTAACTCTGGAGGACTTTGAACAAGAACTGGCTACGTGCTTTGCACAAACAGACGCTAAATTCTCCCGAATTGGGGTCTAGCGCCTGCGGCAAGCAAGAAAAGGGGGCGGTTCGGGTCGCAATTTTCACTTCCATCCTCTAAACTGATTTTCTTTAAACTGATTCGCTAGACATTTTACCTGGGCTTTTCTTGTGGAACCGCTTCAACACGCAGATGACACGATATCTTCTCAATCCTCAGAGTTGCCCTTCCAATTTGATTCGATCGATGCAGCGCTAGCCGATCTGAAGGCAGGACGATCGATCGTAGTGGTGGATGACGAAAACCGCGAAAATGAAGGCGATGTCATCTGTGCGGCACAGTTCGCCACTCCTGACATGATCAACTTTATGGCGGTTGAGGCGCGGGGGCTGATTTGTCTAGCTATGACGGGCGATCGCCTGGATGAGCTAGATTTGCCGCTGATGGTGAATAGCCACAACTTTGAAGACAGCAACGAGCAGACGGCATTTACGGTCAGCATTGATGGTGCCTATCACCTGGGAGTGGGCACGGGCATCTCCGCTGACGATCGCGCCCGCACGATTCAGATTGCCATTAACTCTAACAGCAAGCCCAACGATCTGCGTCGCCCCGGACATATTTTTCCGCTACGCGCCAAGCAGGGCGGCGTTTTGAAGCGGGCAGGACATACCGAAGCCGGGGTTGATCTGGCGCGGATGGCGGGTCTGTATCCGGCTGGGGTGATCTGTGAAATTCAGAACCCGGACGGATCGATGGCGCGGCTGCCGGAATTAATTCAATATTCTAAGCAGCACTGCTTGAAGCTAATCAGCATTGCCGACCTGATCAGCTATCGGCTTCAGCACGAGCGGTTTGTGCAGCGAGAGGCGATCGCCCAAATGCCCAGCGAATTTGGTCAGTTTCAGGTGTATGCCTACCGCAATTTGCTCGACCACTCAGAACATTTGGCGATCGTCAAAGGCAACCCCGATCGCTTCAAGGATCAGCCGATTATGGTACGGGTGCATTCTGAATGTCTGACGGGAGATGCATTAGGGTCGCTGCGCTGCGACTGCCGAATGCAGCTTCAGGCGGCGCTGAAAATGATCGAGAATGCCGGACAGGGCGTGGTCGTCTATCTGCGGCAAGAGGGGCGCGGCATTGGGCTAATTAACAAGCTAAAAGCCTACTCGCTGCAAGATATGGGGCTGGATACCGTCGAAGCAAACGAGCGGCTGGGATTCCCGGCTGACCAGCGCAACTATGGTGTGGGGGCGCAAATTCTCAATGACTTAGGCGTACAAAAGTTTTCCCTGATTACTAACAATCCCCGCAAGATTGCTGGACTCAAGGGCTATGACCTAGAAATGGTCGATCGCGTCCCCTTGCTGATCGAAGCTACTTCATACAATGTGGATTACCTGGCAACCAAAGCCGAAAAGATGGGGCATTTGCTGCTGCGTACTTACTTAGTAACGGTGGCGATCGCGTGGCGACCGGAAGCTGATTTAGAGCAAGGTGAAGCACCTGTTAGCTCCACCAATAATGAAGCTATTGCCGAACGTTACGAGCGGCTAGAAAAAATTCGGCATCTGGCAAAAGATTTCGATCTGCTGCTGCAAGAAGATGCTCGACCTCTGGCAACAGCGCTGTTTAGCAAAGCCTCGCTGATTTTTCATTTAGGACTGGATCAGCCTGGAGTTGCCGCAGCAGACTGGTACCAAGATCCAGCGCATCCTCATATTAAGGCGATCGCCCAAATTCTTGATGCGTTGGCGGGCTGGCAATCGGTAGAGCAGCTAGAGTTTTTGGTTTCGGCAGGAGGCGATCCGTTAGCAAATTTGCAGGTACAGCTCGATCGCCAAATCTTTAGTCTCGATAAAACACCCGATAGTTTCAAGCCTTCCGATGCCTGTCATCAGCTTGAAACTCAACGGATTTATGTATTCTCTAAGCATACGCCGCCAGATTAAGCCTACTGTTTGCAAGAGATTTAAAGAGCTGACGTTGCTGGTTTTATGTATGAATTTTTCTGACAGGGGGTGCTCTGCACCCCCTGTCAGAAAAATTCATGCCCAGATTTGGCAATGCCTAAAAACTTCAGCGCCACCCACCGGGCAGCGCTGAAGTAAAGGGACTTTTAGGTCTAGCTAGACCTAGCCAATCTAGACGTTAGCTAGTTTGGCTTCCGATCGCTTTTGCAAAAGCTGAAGAATTGAGCTTTTCTCAATCATGCCCATCAACGCTCCTTCTTTCAAAACTGCCAGAGCCGCAAGCTGCTTTTCTTCCAAAAGAGTCACAACTTCCAGCAGAGGCTGGTCTGAATCAACCGTTTCGATTTGAGGCGCAGGCTGCATTAGCTCACTAACTTTGACACTCCACCATTCATTTGTGGGAATGCCGTTTAAAGCGTCAACAGGAATTTCGCCTACCAGATGTCCCTGCGGATTGGTGACCAAATACTTCCGCCACTCTGCTGCGCTGCCAATGATGTAATTATTGGCAAACTCTCGAAGGAGCAGTTCCTGAGAAATAATGGGGCTGTTAGGAATAATCGCATCCGCTGCCGTCAGCCCACTCATTTGCTCTTGAATGCTGGCTGCCTGTGCATAGCGATCGGCGTTCTGCAACAGAAACCAGCCCACCAACAGCGTCCAAATGCTGCCTATATTGCTGATGCCCAGCATATACAGGACACCCAACCCAATGGCAACCCAACCCAAAAACTGACCTGTCTTGCTGGCAAATGCAACGCCTTTGTAAGGCTTGCCTGTAATCTTCCAGACGATCGCCTTCAACACGTTCCCACCATCCAGAGGCAGACCGGGAAGTAAGTTAAACAGCGCTAACGCCAAGTTAATAGAAGCAACCAAGCTAAGAACCGCTGCTCCAGCGCCCGTGATCCCAGAAAAAGTGCTGGCAGCCGTAAGACTGCCCCAGAGCAAGAGGCTGACTAGAGGGCCAGCGATCGCCACCCAAAAAGCTCCGGCTGGCGTTTTCGACTCTTCCCCCAAACTGGCTAAACCGCCGAACAGAAATAGCGTAATAGAGTTGACAGGAATGCCCTGCCGAATTGCAACAAAGCTATGTCCTAGCTCATGTGCCAAAACCGAGGTAAATAAAAGCAAAGCTGCAACCAATCCCAAAACCCACGCAGATGCTCCCAAAGTAGGGAACGAAAGCCCAAGCTGGTTGCCATAATCCCAAGTGATTAGACTCAAGATTAAAAACCAGGATAGGTTCACATAAAAAGGGATGCCAAATAAACTTCCGACCCGTAGGCTGCCATTCATACCGTTGACCTCCTGTGCATAGATTCATCGTAACGAAGCATGATTCATTTTTAAGCTGTCAATTGATAGAGATAGCCGCCCTTGCCTATATTTTGTAAAGCATACTTCTAGTTCCCGCTTGAACTAGGACGGGGCAGCATATGCTGCATATACAGAGAGGATCTTCGGATTTAGAGTGAGAGAACTATTTAAACTATCTATAGGTTGCTTGCATGCATCTCAACCAGATTGAAACCGACCTGCAAAACTCAGATTTCCACTATCGGCTGAAGGCAATCTCTGCCCTCAAAGATTACGCTCCGGAGGTTGCCGTTCCTATCCTGACTCAGCATATGCAAGATCCAGAATTTCTGGTGCGAACATTCATTGCTAGAGAATTAGGGCGACAGAAAACCTCAGACTCTTTTGCTGCGTTGCTGCACATCATGAAGTTCGACAACACGCCCAACGTGCGGGCAGAAGCTGCTAACTCCCTCTCTCTGTTTGGCAGAGTCTCTGCCTCTCATCTGGTTGAGGCATTTTTTAGAGATGAACACTGGCTGCTGCGGCGCAGTATTTTGGCGGCTCTTGTGGAGCTAGAGTGTCCTGAAGAAGTTCTAGAAGTTTGCAGTTTGGGTTTAGCAGGAGAAGATGCTGCTGTCCAGGAGGCATCTATTGATGCGATCGGGGCATTAGTCAACACTCGTCAAGAGAGTGCTGCCTTAGCACAGCTTCTTGACTTAAAAAACTCTGGCGCTGAATATCTGCGGGTGCGGGTTGCCTATGCCCTAAAGCATTTTGATCAGCCTGAAGCCAAAAAGGCGCTGATAGAGCTGAGGCAAGACCCCGATCACAGAGTTGTTGGGGCAGCTATGGAAAATCTGCTTTGAGTCTTAGCAGCCTGAGGTTTGGCCCATTTAATGACGCTCTTAATTTTCTACCTTGAAATAATTTTATGTAGAGCACAGTTCTGCCCAAAAACTTTGAACAGTACCCCTTGTGGGGGTAGCACGCTCCTGCTGGGAATTCTATGATCGCAGGTGTATAGGTGCATAACTAGACAAATTTGTCTAGTATTCTGTAACTTTCTTTACAGAACCTAGCCCATAAACTGCCAAAATCAGGAACCTGCTGCAAACGAATTTAAGGCAGGTCAATTCAGAGACACTCGATATTGTTATTTATACGATAGGAGAGAAACCATGTCTGAGACTTCCCCCAGCGGACAAATGCTTTGGAAACTAGAAGGTTCCGATCGCATTCTGCACCTACGGCACAATCCTTCAGAGCCATGGCGACCCTACGAAGAATTCCCGCAGTATGCCTTACCTGACCCACAAGATTTCTCCAAGGGCATTGCCACCTTTATGGCGCTCCTCAAAAAGAATTGGGAATCTGTCAAGTCTGAGCCTTAGCTCCTGACTTCGCTCTCTAGCAAGCTCTCTCTTGTTGTTTGGCAAGTCAGAGGATGAGGCGTATTGAGCTGTTGTTCAGGGTGGCTGAGGAGACGCGATCGCATCTCTGGACTCAATCCCTGCACCTGGCTAAAGTCGGCTCCAGCAATGCTTTCAAACTGTTCAAACTCAGCTTCCGTTAGATCGGCAGCTCGTAGGTCTGCTCCGGCAAGGTTAGCGCCATTGAGCCGCGCTTGACGCAGAAACGCCCCCGTCAACCAGGCACGGCGCAGGTCAGCATGGGTAAGCCGCGCACCCCACAGATTGGCTCCTGTCAGGTCAGCTCCGCCCAGGTACGCCCCCAGGAGATTAGCGCCCTGCAAATCGGCACAGCGCAGGTTAGCCGTATTCAGCGGGGCACCGTTTAAGTTGGCAGAAGGCCCGATCGCCCCACAGGATTTATAGGCAAATCCTTCTGGAAAGCGAGTCTGGCTGTCGTACCTAGCTCCCTGCAACTTGGCATTCGTTAAGTCGGCGCTGCTAAAATCGGCTCCGCAAAGATTCGCCCGATACAGGCAAGCTCCCTGTAAATTGGCGTAGGTCAGCAGCGCCTTACCTAGATCAGCTCCCCGCAAATCGGCAGCACTCAAGTCTCCGTGACTCAGATCCGCTTGACTAAGCCTAGCTCGAACCAAAATCGCCTGATGCAAATTAGCTTTTTGCAGATCGACGCCGCCAAAGTTGAACTGATACAGATCGACCTGGCTGAGATTGGCTTGGCTAAGCGCACCCTGCACTTCAAGGATCGCCAAGACTGCTTCGGGTATTTTCTGAGACTCCTGACCTAGAAGGGCTTGATTGAGTTTAAGGGGGCTGGGCATGAGGGGCGATCGCGGTATTATGAGCAAATATTATTTGCGAATATTGTACCGTGCGCTACCTGCTTGTTTCGTAAACCCACAGGTGAACCCACAGGCATCAGCGAGGTGTTTCCATGACCTGCTAACAGAGGGAAGATTATGTCGATTGCCCAGCCCATGACCATGATGGAATTCTTCCAAAAGAGCGAAGGAGTTTGGTTTACTCAGCGCACCGTGCATCATTTTGACACTGTGGCAGACGAGTCAGGAGAATCGAAACTCTATGTCGGCATGGTGACAGCAGATGACGATCGGATTCAGCAAATTTGCGAACCCCAAAACATCGACCCCACTAGCGCCAGAGGCGGAGCCAGCTTCATGTGGCAACCCCATCCTAGCGACCAAGCACCCGACCCAGACAAAGCAGCCGTGCTGGTAGATGTACCCGATGATCAGACAGGGCGATCGGGCAAACTGCTTCGCAACCAAGGCTACGTCGAAAAAATCCCCGTCGTCAGCCGCTACTGGTTTGGCAAAGACGGCATCTTGACGATCGACACCGACTACGACAACAGCCAAGGACAAGAGCGCTGCTGGTTCATCACCGACGACTTTCGAGTCCGCGTCAGCACCGTACGCATGGCAAACGGCATCTACCTCATGACCTACTGTTCTGAACGGCGCTGGGTTACAGACACAGACCTCGCCCAGATGATTCAGCACAACGCAGTTAGGGCAGCAGCTCTCATCTAGAGGCTTAGAATTTTCGATTTGACTAACGCCCGATCGCCCCACCCATGCAAAGCGACCCATGCCGCTTATCTACTCTCTCATGCAGAGGGGGTGTGGGGGACGTGCCCGTCCCCTGCCGGGGGTTTGGGGGAGACCCCCAAGGCTGTTGGCTGTTCAAAGCTGTTATGGCCATAGCCACAGATGTTAGGGCAGAAACATTTTGCAGGCGCGCCCACAAAAACGCTATTTCACACAACGCTCTGCAATCCGCAGCTTCGCCGATCGCGATCGCCCATTATCCCTAATCTCCTCCTCCGTTGGCACAACCGGCTTCTTCGTCAGCACCCGCAGCATTTCAGACTCCCTGAATCTATGCTTCACGATCCGATCCTCCAAGCTGTGAAAGCTGATAATGCCAACCCGCCCTTCTGATTGAAGCCAATGTGGTGCCCGTTGAATAAAAGCCTCCAACACATCCAGCTCCCGATTCACCACAATTCGTAGCGCCTGAAACACCCGCGTCGCCGGATGAATCCGCCCATACCGATAGGAATGGGGCACCGAATAAAAAATCAGCTCTGCTAGTTCCGTCGTCGTGTGTAGCGGACGCTTCTCCACAATTCGTCGAGCCATCTTACGAGAAAGCCGCTCCTCGCCATAGGTGTAAAAAATCCGCGCCAGCTCCACCTCATCCCAAGTATTAATCACCTCTTCAGCCGTCAGATCCTGCTGCTGATTCATCCGCATATCCAGAGGAGCCGCATGGCGAAAGCTAAAGCCACGATCGCCCCAATCAAACTGAGCCGAACTCACCCCCAGATCTGCAATGATGCCATCAAACAGCTGATCACCCGGATCAAACTCAGCAAAGTTGGTATGAAAAAAACGAACGCGATCGCCAAACTCCGCCAGCTTCAGCGCAGAAGCCGCGATCGCCTGCTCATCTTGGTCGATCGCCGTCAGCTTCACATCCGGAAAAGCCGCCAAAATCAAGCTGCTATGTCCGCCGCCACCCACCGTCGCATCCAAATAATGTCCACCAGGCTGCACCGCTAGCCCCGCGAGCAGCTCACGGCTAAGCACAGGAATATGGGCAAATAGGTCGGGTGGCTCAACGAGTAAGTCAGCTTGAGCAGCAGCTTGATCGGCAGGTTCTATCACAGAGTTTTCAGGTTCTACCTTCTCACCCTAACGTTAGGCAGTTTGCAAGGCAAGCGTTGGGTAATCGGTATATCCCCGCTCATCGCCCCCATAGAAACTAGAGCGATCGTAGGGATTTAGCGAGGCATTCGACGCAAAGCGTTCCGGCAGATCAGGATTCGAGATATACAGCCGCCCGTAGGCAACTAGATCTGCCTTGCCTTCCGCGATCACCGCATTGCCTTGATCGCGATCGAATCCACCTGCCGCGATCAATGTGCCGCTGTAGATGGGGCGAAAAGCGCTAGTTGTCAAAGCAGCCAGATCTGTCTCTGGCGTATCGCTCACCCAGCGAGGCTCAACCAAGTGGAGGTAGGCGAGATCAAAGCGATTCAGCGCTTCGATTACATAGCTAAACAGTGCCGTCGGATTGGAATCTGCCATGTCATTAAACGTACCGCCAGGCGAAAGCCGCACGCCGACGCGATCGCTTCCCCACACACCAACCACCGCCTCCATCACTTCCAGCAGCAGCCGAGCGCGATTCTCGATCGAGCCGCCGTAGGCATCCGTCCGGTGATTAGAACCATCCTGCAAGAACTGATCCAGCAAATAGCCGTTTGCCCCATGGACTTCTATGCCATCAAATCCCGCCGCCAAAGCGTTCTCAGCAGCCTGACGGTAATCCTCAATAATGCCAGGAATCTCATCAAGCTCCAAAGCGCGGGGCGTGACAAACGGCTGCTCGCCTGTAAAAGTGCTTGCCATGCCTTGAGGGGCGATCGCGCTGGGCGCAACGGGCAGTTCACCATTAGGCTGCAAAGACGGATGAGAAATCCGCCCCACATGCCAGAGCTGGAGGAAGATGCGACCGCCCTTCGCATGAACAGCAGCCGTCACCAGCTTCCAGCCTGCAATTTGTTCCGCAGAGTGAATTCCTGGCGTCAGCGGATAGCCCAACCCTTGGGGAGAAATTTGCGTCGCTTCAGCCACAATTAGCCCAGCAGAGGCACGCTGCGCATAATACTCGGCGTTGAGTTCTCTCGGTACATTGCCATCGCCTGCCCGATTGCGGGTGAGAGGAGCCATCACAATCCGGTTGGACAACTCGTAGCGACCGAGCTTGACAGGAGAGAAGAGATCTGAAGTCATAAAAATTTAGATGGGGTAATGGATTAGGGCGATCGTTTGTCTGAAAATCGTTTGTCTGAAAAGCTAAGTTAACGCGATGTGCGACTCTTTTTCTAAAGCTCTTGATCTACATGGGGCAGGTATCTTGCCTGCCTAGATTCGGACGGGCAAGATGCCCATCCTACAAGGCTTTCAGACCAAGTCGCACATCGCGCAAGTTACTTAAAAACTAGGCTGCTTGAGAAGCGGGCTGATACGCTAGGACAGAACTTAATTTTTTAGCCAGCTCCGCTTTAGGCACAACCCCGACAATTTCATCCACAACTTGACCGTCTTTGAAGATCAGCAAGGTCGGAATTGCCTGAACCTGATACTGAGTAGCAAGGCGATCGAATTGATCGATATTCAGCTTGGCAATTTTCACCTGTCCTGCAAAGTCCGCCGCCAAAGACTCAACAATGGGAGCAATCAGGCGACAAGGCCCACACCAAGGTGCCCAAAAATCAACCAAAACGGGCTGCAAACTAGACAATACCTCAGGCTGGAAGTTAGCCTCTGTAAGGGTGATAACCGATGTCGAGTCCATAGATGTAGAGTTCATAAAAGCACCTCTAAAGTTCTAGAAGTTGTTTGCCTAGAGGTTGTTGACGCAGTGAAATAGTTAAACAACCATTTGAACTTCATCCTAGACCGATTTACTATAAAAGTCAAGTAGTTATTTAACTATTTCAGTATTTGGCAATTTCAACCGAGAACGCCCCTAGAATGGGAGTACAGTTCAAATCTTTAATTCTTTATTTAGAAACTTTTATGTCTGGTCACGAGATTAAATCAGCTTTTGTAGATGCGATCGATAAAAGCGATACCGAGCAGCGGGCAAAAATCTTTGCCTCCCTTGCTGACCCAACCCGGCTAGGCATTGTCGAGCTTTTGTCCCTCCAGGGCGAACTCAGCAGTTCGGAAATTGCCAATCAGACCGAAATTAGTCTGGCTTTGCTCTGCCACCATTCCAAAATTTTGGCGGAATCGGGTCTGGTCTATACGCGCAAAGATGGGCAAACCCGTTACTATCGCCTCAATCAAGCGCTGTTAGCAACCTGTTTTGCTAGCTTAGTAGAGCCAAAATGAAGGCTAGGGACTTAGCAGCCCTTTTATCATGGGTTAACAACCCTTCATCCGATCGCCCCTCATGCTCAGCCGCATCAAAGATATCGCCGTCAAGCTCTCGCCGCGCCTGATTGAAATTCGTCGTCACATTCATAGCCACCCAGAGTTAAGCGGTCAAGAATATCAGACTGCTGCCTATGTCGCAGGTGTGATGTCTTCCTGTGGGCTGCATGTGCAAGAGCTAGTGGGCAAAACAGGCGTAGTGGGAGAACTTGAGGGGGCAGGCAAAGATCAGCGGCGACTTGCCATTCGTGCCGACATGGATGGACTGCCGATTCAGGAACGCACGGGACTAGAATTTGCCTCGCACCAACCTGGAATTATGCATGCCTGTGGTCACGATGTTCACACGACCGTGGCGCTGGGCACGGCGATGGTTTTGTCGCAGCTCGGCGAACCCTTACCCGGCAATATTCGCTTCTTGTTTCAGCCTGCTGAGGAAACAGCACAGGGCGCAGGCTGGATGATCAAAGATGGCGTGATGAAAGACGTGAACGCCATCTTTGCCGCCCATGTTTTTCCTACGATTCCTGGCGGCTCGATCGGCATTCGCTATGGAGCGCTGACCGCCGCTGCCGACGATCTGGAGCTGATTATCCTCGGAGAATCCGGGCATGGCGCACGTCCCCATGAGGCGATCGATGCCATCTGGATCGCTTCCCAGGTAGTTACCACCCTCCAGCAAGCTATCAGCCGTACCCAAAATCCGCTGCGCCCGGTGGTGCTAACGATCGGACAAATTCAGGGTGGACGCGCCCCCAATGTGATTGCCGATCGGGTGCGAATGCTGGGCACCGTGCGATCGCTCCATCCCGAAACCAGTGCCCTCCTACCCGACTGGATTGAAAATATTGTGGCGCAAGTTTGCCAAACCTACAGCGCAAAGTACGAGCTAAACTATCGCCGGGGCGTGCCTTCAGTACAAAATGACCTGGCTTTAACGCAAATTATGGAAACAGCGGCGCAAGAGGCTTGGGGTGGCGATCGCGTCCAGATTCTGCTGGAACCTTCTCTCGGAAGCGAAGATTTTTCGCTGTACCTGGATCATGCCCCAGGCACCATGTTCCGCCTAGGCGTAGGCTTTACCAATCAGCCCAACTATCCGCTGCATCACCCTCAATTTCAGGTCAATGAACAGGCGATCGTTGCTGGGGTTGTCACTATGGCATATGCTGCCTACAAGTATTGGTTAACTGAGCTTGGCTAACTAAGCTTGGCTAACTAGACTCAGCTGACCCGCTAAAAGCTATTCCTCAGACGGATGCTGTAGAAATTCATAACCTCTAGCCTAGAAAAGTAATTCCTAGAAGAGGTTAACCTGATGTCTGCCCCTCAACCGCTCCAAGGTTTAGACCTAATTGATTGCGCCAAGGCAAACGCCAAGCAGGGTGTTGACGTAACGGCAGAACTCTGTGGCTACGATAAAGACACGGCTAGATTTTACCAGGCGCTTCAAGAAGCGGGCGATCGCATGGGCATTCATATTACCGAGCTGAGTGATTTGATCACCGCTCAGCAGACAGTATTGCAAGAAGGTGGGATTGAAGTTGCGCCCGATACACCCGCCGATCTCTAGGCTCACTTGACTTCCCGTTTAGCCAGCCGTGCCAGAATGTTGCGCGTGACCTGCTGCGTTGCTTCATTGCGATAAGAGGGGCGAAGCTGCGGCACATTATAGTCATCTAGCCCCCAGCTCCATTGAATTGATCCAGTGGCAAAGACGATCGCTCCGCTTTTTGCCTCGTACACCGTCGTATCGGCATAGCGTGTTTTTCCGCGATAGATGTAGGGAGAATGGGCGATCGCTACGGTTCCATCCGGACTGGCAGCCGTCATGCGATCGACCTCATAGCCCAAAAGCCCTGGCAACGTATCGCCCGGTTTTAAGCCCGTGTTTGCCAGCACCCAGTCAGGCGAAGTCGGTGCGAAATTCAGATCTGCTAGCACTGGATCGGTTTGATACATAACCCCCATGAGAGCCGCTTCAGGTAAGCTCACCGGGGATTGCCGCCAGCGGGTCGTCACTTGGCGATCGTTATCTGTTATCGTGTCCTGCATAAAAGGATCGCGAACCGATCGCTCTTTGTAAGCAACAATTGTCCGGTTGATTTCCCCATTCACTTTGCTATTTTCAAAACGGATTTGCCAGTAGCAGGTGTTTGCCGAAAAAAATCCTAAGCTTGTACCCCTATCTCTCGCTGCCTCGACGTTCTGACGCATTGACCAAGACCAATACTCATCATGCCCAACTGTGAGAAAGACGCGATGGGAAAAAAGTAGCTCTGAGTCAGCATGAGTATCAATATCAGTAACATAGGTGACATCGTAACCTTCCTTTTCTAGCCATCGCACCATGTTATATTCCCAGCCTGCGCTAAATGTGTGGCTAGGCGGCTGAATATTAGTCAAAAACTCGCCAGCCCCCACGCCATAGGCAGCATCTGGGTTGGGGCTAATAGCGTAAGGGCGATTGAAAGAGACTTTGGAAACCTGTCGTCCTCGGCTATTCCACTCATAAAGTGACTTGCTGCCCCAGTTGTTGTAAGCCTGATAGGTCGTGACGCTAGATTGAAACAAAAAATCTGAAGGGCGATGTTCCTTCACCACAAAAATGATGTAGCTTTGCTTGCCGCTGTTTGCCGTCAGCTTTGCTAGATAAAAGCCGCTTGTCCAGTCGTCTGGAATCTGCAAAACATAGGGATCTTGCCAGTCGCATTCCATAGGATTATTCAGGTTAAATAGACCCGTCCAGTCGCCTAGATTGCCCAAATCATTACTTAATGGAATAGTTGGAATAAACTGGCGGGTACCAGGACGATCGATCGCCTCCATCATTTTTCGTCCGCCCCTGCCGCCATACCAGCCCATCCGAAAAACTTCGATCGCGTAACTCGGTGATACTGTATTGACAAATAGCTTGATTTTGCCCCCCTGATCAACGCTAGTTAAAGAAGCATATCCCTCAATTTCTCGATGTCTTGCCGGGTCAGTAAGCGACCACTTTTCACTGCCTTCTTGCTGATTTTCTAAAATGATCGAATTGACTAAAGGCTGCAAAACTGAAGACTGCAATGATTGAGCTTTGACCCAAACGCTGAAAAGGCTAATAATCAGCAGAAACGTGATGAGAACCACTAAAAAATAGCGGCTTCTCCAGACTTTTACAGAATGGTATAGCGATGAACTTTTTAATAGTTGAGTGAATACTCGATCGATCGTCCTCATCAGCGCTCTAAGCAAGTTAATTAAAATAGACAAAATGACTAAAACCCTCCACTTCTCCAGCATTCCGCCCTGCTGTAGGAATATTTAGTCAACGCTCAATCGAATAAGAGCGAAATTTGGCATGGCTTGATCTGGCTATGAATTTTTTTGAAAAGGGCGCTTTACGCCCCTTTCAAAAAAATTCACGCATAAAATCAGAAACGCCCGAAATCCTACGGTCGTCATTTACCCAACGGATTTTTAAACTTACTTTATCAGGTTGTATTGACTGGAGGCGTATTATCTCTTGCAAAAGTTAAATAGCTGAAATATCCTGATCCCAATGCGATCGCTGCTGATCTTTCACCTTTCATCTGTCAAAATTCTCTGATTCAGTCCCATTCGCCGTGAGCCGACGTGTCTTACTCCAAACTCATTATTGGTGCAGCAATTTTTGATATCAGCGGTTTGCCTAAAGAATATCTCACCTCAACTGAGAGCAGTGATGTGAGCTGGGTACAGACTATTTTTCAGGCGTTGGGTCTACAGTCGCTGCTCACTTCCTCCATCAAGTTAGAGGGATTTCGCCATGTCATCGTTCATGCTAAGGACTACCGGGCGATCGTCGTCAAGCAAAAAGTCTGCTACACTGCCCTACTCTGTCAATCTGAAACGCAAATCTCAGCAGAATTAATTCAATGGGCGATGGAGTTTCAACCTACCACCCTCAAAAATGATCCAAGATTCAGCGTAGTCTGAGCTTCTGTCTACTCTTTATAGCTGTCGCCAGTTTACTTCGGACATTTTGGGTGGGGCGCTTAGCGCCCCACCCAAAATGTCCACGTCCTAACCGCTTTAGTGGTTGCCGTAGCATTACGTAATTGAGTTAGGACGAGTTATTTTTTGAGAGCTGCGCGGAGCGCAGCTCTCAAAAAATAACTCATTAGATCTGAGCGCGTAGCGCTACATATCAGCAGAACTTTATTTAGGAGTTGACCTTTCCATGCGTTAGCATAGAGTAAAGTTTTGTAACCTGATGCCATGACCACCAAATCTCCTTCCGTTACTCCCAAGTTAGAAGAACCCAAGTTTGGCTTCAGTTCCTATGCTGAGCGCCTGAATGGTCGTGCGGCTATGATTGGCTTTGTTGCTACTCTGGCGATCGAATATGCTACGGGTCAGGGGCTATTGTCTTGGTTAGGTTTGTACTAAAATTTCTGAATACTAAAGCTTTAGGCATTCTTTCCCAATAGCAGAATTTGCGCTAGAAACAACGTCTCTAGCGCAAATTCTGCTATTGGGAATTCTGTGTCTGCAAATTCTCCTATGCCCTGTGTCCTCGAAAACAGCTCAGCCAGCCCCAACCGCCGATAATAATAATCATCCAGGTTAAAACGCTTGTCCTCAAGCTGGATTCACGATGGATTTGAAGCTGATCAACATTTGCCTGAAGCTGATATGCAACCCGTTGCCAGTAGGGATTATGACTAGCCATTAGGTGCTTGATATGGCTACGCGCGGTTTCGATCTGGTTATTTTTCATCGCTGTATCTGCCATTTTCCATTTAGCAGCATCCATAGCCCAGTCTTGATTCCAGAGCTTAATTTTTGTTTGGCTAGTCTCGTACAAAAGATTGTCGGGAGCGATCGCCCTTGCCATCTTTACCGCATTGTCTAAGTTTCCTCCTTCATAGGCATCTTCCGCGAGGGTCAGAATTTGCCCCGACCATTGGCTAATCAACTCCTGTGCGGCAAGCCGATGCTTTCCTTCTACTTGACTCGCCAAGGCGATCGCATTTTTCAACTGGTCTTTAGCTGCTGCTTGGTTCGCTCTTTCCAGGAGTTCAGTGTCCTTAATCTCTATCTGAGCCTTGATCTGAGTCTGGCATTTTTTAAGCACCGCTTCTGTCTGCATATGAACTAGACTCGACAGATTGGCGGTCAAAAGCAGTGTTTTGGCATGGGTGATACAGTCCCTATAATTCTCCTCGCCCCCCGCTTTTTCCAAAGAGTTAATGCGGCTAAGCATCTCTTGCTGATCGGCTCTTTTCTGCTGCGCTACGTCTGCCTGGGTGACTAGAGTTGAATGAATAATTATTGCAGTTAAAAACATCAGAACGCCCAGGGTTAGCAGCACAGCCAACGTGATTCTGCGAACACGATGCCGATCAGGCGGAGGGAAAGCAGCGGGGAACTGCGTAAAATCAGGAACATAAAGCTCGGCTTCTGAGTTCGCTTCTGGACTGGGATGAGGCGATCGACTGCCATGAGAGGACGGAGTGCATTTAGCTTGAGATAGAGTCATATCAGGAACTCCCGGCTTTAACAAGTGCTGTCTAGACGTTGGTATCACAACGTGAAATGGTTTCAGGTGAGGCATTTCAAGATGAGGTCAGGAACGTATCCCCTAACTGGGCGGCACGCTTCCATAGGGTTGCACCAAAAGCGTCAACCCCACTCGACCGATCACCCAAACCTGCTCACTGGGGAGCAATGACCTGGAAGCAGAAGCTCGGCTGGATGGTTGCCAAATCTCAGCACCCCAGAGAGATCCTTGAAATTTGACTCTAACTTTGTCGTTGGCGACCGTAATGGCTTGGTCTACTTTGCCAAGAGCCGGGATCGGAAACATTTGTACCGTGACTGGAAATTTGGATGGCATGAACATGATCTACCTTGTAGAGATAAGTGAATATAGATGGCTTAGCGAATTCACCGAAAGGCAACCTACTCTCCTCACTGGCGATCGCTGTTTGATATCATAATAAGATATTAATAGCTTAAGGATTATTCTGCAAGTAGCCTAAAGATATATCTATAAGTGATACTAGATGGTGTGGATGAGGTAAGCGTGAAGAGAGATCTGTAAAATCCGCTAATCTTTAATGAGGATGAAGAGCTATCTCAGTTGAAAAATGCGAAGGTATGAAATTTCTGTGAACTTTAGATGAACTACAGTTGACATTGATATCTTTAGTTGATATCGTGGCAGAATTGCTGAAAGTTTAGGCACATCCTAAATCGACAGCCACGCGCCAGCAGTCGTCAAACGCGATCGCATTCAGGGTAAAACGCTTTTTGAAAAGCTTTTCCTCTTAATGCTATGTTTTGATGCGGCGATGGCATATCGAGTTACGATGTGAGGGTCTTTTGTGGGTCGGCTTCTGGTCAGGCATGGCGATCGGGCTAAATGCTTCTATTTAGCGCGGAGCGGGGTATTTAACAGAGCTTTAATTAGTGAGCACTGTTAGTCCTGCCCTAGGTCATTTTCAGATTAGAAAAGCCAGCCTAGCGGAGTCGATCCGGCTAAACTTCAGCATTCAGAGCATCAATGTGCGTCTACCCCGAATTTAATCATGAACACCAAGAGATTTTGCGCGCTATTTTTTGTTACTCGAACCCGCCAGAAATTCCCTGGACTGATGTGCTGAGCTTGATGAACACTTTCACAGTATGTCCTAGAGCAATGACTCTAGTGACTAATGAGAGAATTTGCTTTTCAGCGATGCAAGGAAGTACCCATCGGGTAGTTATTTTACCCCGTTCAGTGGATGAATTTTATATAAGCCAGTACATGGTCGAGAGTATTCGGAACTTCTTGATCTCTATTGGAATTGAGCCATTCAGTAACTAAGAATTATGCTGCAATATAGAGGATACAAAGCAAAGGTTGATGTCAATCAAGAAACCGGGAAGCTACTTGGTAAGGTTCTTGATATTGCAGACGAAATTCCTTTTGAAGGAGAAACCTTTAAGGCCGTTGAGCAGGAATTTCGTAAATCAATTGATGCCTATCTTGAGTTTTGCAGCAAGTTGGGAAAAGAACCCGCTAAGCCTTTTCCAGGAAAGTATCTGTTTCGGACAACTCCAGAAATTCATCGAGAGATCTATCTAGCTGCTTCGTTAAAAGATCAGAGTGTTAATGCCTGGACAGAGGCTGTCTTGAGCGAAGCGGCAAGAGAAGAGCTAAATAACAAGACGAAGCAATCGCTTGGCGCTAGAACAGACCGTACCCTCTCTCTGCAACCCTTGGTAGAAGAATCCACTAAGTTTGCAGAACTTATTCAGGTTGTGAGTCCCTATTTGAAGAACAGGGATTTTGACTCTACGATGCAGCTCATTCAGAGCTTAGAAAAACTCTGGCTCGATGTCGAAGACCTCCATCCGGCTTTGAATGTCGAGGAGCCTGAGCAAATGTCAGACTTTTTAATCGCCGTTTTGACTTTCTTCCAATCCCTCACAAAAGATAATGCAGTTGTCCAACAGACTCAAGGTAAGGAAATAAAGTCCGTTGAGACTGTAAAAGCGGCAAAATCTGCTGATTATCAGGGAATTGATGTATCCCGGGATATTTCTGACTCAGTGTATATTTAGGTAAAGCATGGCTGTTTGGCTTGTAGTCATGTATACTACAAAAGTTACAACTGCTAACAGATCAGATTTTGGGTTGTTCTAGTGGTCAGTACTAGACCGTTGGCGATACGGGATACTGAGTCGTGGGTGTAATCTGTAAAAAATAATTAGGCAGGGCTGGAGTCAGTTCACAAGTCTCCTTATCGGTTGAGGATAAAACCTGTACCCAATCGTGGCAAGCATCTACCCCTCCGTTCCTGTTTCTGTTGTTATCAGTTACGGTTTACTAGGTCATCTTCATATTGAGAGCGGCTCTTCTATTATTCTTGGAGGGGCAAGAAATCGATCGCGGCAAGTTCTACAGCTCATTGCCGATAATCCTAATGTGACTGGGATTATTCTAAAGACCACTTTGGATAATGCCTACCTTCAGGCACGAACTTTTACTAATCGAGAGAAGTTCCGGAGAGAATTGTCTCTCCTTAAAAGCCAGGGATTTCAGATTCCTCAAAACTATCAATTCGCGGAAAGCGGAAGCCTCGTTAGCGATGAGGCGATGCGACTTGCTGAGTTGGGATTTGCGATCGAACATGGTTACAGGCTGATTGTTCACGATCCACCCGAATACCAAAGGCTAGCCCGTTTGCACCACGGTCACGAAGACTGCCCCTATCTCTGGCTTGAAAGAGATCTCAGAGAATTTTGCCTGGAGCAAAACTTACAGCAACTAGAGCCTTCAAAAGACCCCTTCGATCGCCTCCCAGCCGAGACAGAGCATTCGCTGATTCTAGGAGATATCCTGAGCGATCGCCACTCTCAGGAAGAACTACACATAAGGCTGGCGCAAATCGCGCTTCTCCTAACTGCTCTAATGTCTCCATTGCTTCGCTCTATCGATGAACTGAGCAAAACTAGCAGGCAGCTTAGCTTTGCGCCTGATCTCAATCTGTTTGAGTTTTTAGAACATTTTATCCAGACCCATTTTGAGGACATCCTATCAGGCGACCTACAGGTATTGCAGAGTCTCAAGGATGATTTAGAGGCTTCTCAAGCGATCGCTGGTGTTGATTTAACGCCGCAATTTTTATATCCATTGGTGAGTCAGCTCACTGCAATTCAGAATATACCAGAGCGGGCAAGTCTTGAAACTTATGCAGATCTTGTAGCAGAAGTAGAATTGGCAAGAGGCGATCGCTCTGTGCTTAATCGGATTGTCCTGTTCGTAGTCTTGGATTTGCAAAATTCCGATCTAGAGGTTGCAGATGCAGAGATACAGCCCAGCATAGGCAGAAATCCAGAGTTAAATAAACTTGACATCCTTACTCTTCCCTTTGAAGATCTAGATAATTTTAACAATACGGTATCTGAACCGCCAGAATCTGATTCCCCGATCGACTCTTCAGATAATGATAAAATTGTTCCCTCCCCGACTCATTTGCCCCAGCCCTCGCCATCCAAAAATCCAGTTTTAATTGTTCCCCCTCCATCACAAATCTCCGGTTCAGATTTTCCACAAGAACCAACGGAAGATATTATCTCTGTTGAGGGCAATGATGCTGCTGACGGCGGCAATAGTGAGGGAAATGGCGGCGGCAACGGCAACGGCAATGGCAATGGCAATGGCAATGGCAACAGTGGGGATAACAGCGATACAACGCCCAATCCGTTGCAGAATCCCTATGAAGGCAAACAAATCATCGTCATTCAAGCTGCTGAAGACCAGCAATCTATCCGCAACTTTGGCGGTGTAGGTCGAGGAGTCAATCCGTCTGAGGACGTCATTAAGGAAGTAGACACGCTGAAGTTTACGGGTGCTGGATTGACTGCCCAAAACCTGCTCTTGACTCAAAGCGGCAGCGATTTGCAAATCACGTTTGAAGGCATATTGTCCCTACAGGTTGTTCTCAAAAACCTGGTGCTGGATAACTTAGATAACCTCACCACGGAAACTCAAGCCTCGACCACGATCGGCAATATTTTATTTGACGGTCAAACCACAATCAGCGATAGCTTTGACATCTTCAATGCTGACGATAATCCTACCGTTGTCTATCGATCGAATACTGTCACTTTTTTGAATGACTTAGACAATACCACAGAGGGATTTGACAATTCGGACGACGTAATCAACGGTCAGGGCGGCAATGATATTCTCGTTGGACTCAGCGGCAACGATACGCTCAGGGGCGGCGATGGCGATGACTTGCTTTTAGGAGGCGAGGGTAATGATTTTCTGGTTGGCAACATGGGAGCAGATACGCTAAGCGGAGGGGCAGGAAGCGATCGCTTCTTCCTATCCCCTAACTCAGGCACAAAGATGATTGCAGACTTCCAGCTTGGCATCGATCGCATCCAGCTATCGGACGGATTGCGTCCTGCCCAGCTTTCTATCGTTCAAGATGGAAGCAATACCCATATTAATTTTCAGCAGCAGACTCTAGCTGTGCTGTTGGGTGTACAGGCTAATCTTGAGTCATCTATCAACCTATTCACGCTCTAGAAATGGCTGCCGCCAGTTTGCTGAGGACATTTAGGGTGGGGCGCTTAGCGCCCCACCCTAAATGTCCCCGTCCTAACCGCCTTAGATTTTGCCATATCACGGCAAAATCTAAAATCGCTACGAGCCAAAAGGCTTAGGCTGAATCGCTAACGTGGGGGCGATCGCTTGATAAAACTGCTCTGCTAGCTGCTGATTAGCCGCATCCGTTAGGCTAGTCGGACTCTGAAAAGCCTGTTCAGGTGTTTTAGCATACAAATCATGTAGATCCAGCAGTTTCACGTTAGGGGAAGTGTTGGCTACTTTGTCTGCCGCCGCCGTCAGCTCAGCGTAGCCTGCCTTAATTTTTTCGCTGTAGGCTGTGCCGAGCTGAGATAAGATGACAGTCTCTTCAGGAGTCAGGCTTTGACGATCGGAGATTTCAGGCTGAATACCGATAAGCAGACGCTTTTTGGTTGCAGAACTCCAGCGTACCATTTGCAGCAGGTGATTCTGGTAGCGATCGACCCGGCGATCGAGTTCAGCCGGATCGATCGCTAAAGCTTGGTCTAGAGTAACGTTGGCGATCGGTAGATTAAGGGTCGCCGTAGAAGCGGGTTGGGGCTGGGGCGATCGCAGCAGATATTGACGAAAACCGCGTACTAGATAGAGTTGCTCAAACCAATGAGTAATCTCACCTTTCACGGCTTCTAGTCCTTGAGCCTCTTGCACTTCGCCCTGCAAAACCTGATCTATTCCCGGAATATCCGCTCCGCTTTGAGAACTGGGCAAGACCAAATCGCCATAGCTGTCAAGCAAAATCACCAGATCGGGATTATAGTTGGCAACCTGCTGAATCAGCATCGCTAACTCGTTACCAGACGTATATCCCGGTACGGCTGCATTGATGACCCGATACTGACGATCAACAATTCGAGGCGGCAAGGTCAGAGCTTTATCCACATCTTCCGCCAGGTAGGGCAACACCGCAGGCTGAAACCGACTTGGGCTAGAGCGCTGCCTTGCCACCTGATTGTTCAACAATTCCTCTAGCTGATGGGCAAAAGTCGTCTGATTGCTGCTGCTCAATTGCCCAAATGCCATGGAGCCACCGAGGACAAAAATCCGCATTTCTCCAGGCGGCTTCTCTGGCGTGACGGCATCTGTGTCTCGAAATCCTTGAGGATTAATGGCCCAAAACTGGCTCTTTTGTTGAGGAGCCAACTGATAGCCCATCAGGGAATTGCGAACTGCCGACAGCTCACCAGAACCAGGTAATTTGCTGTAGGGCTGCCCTGCTGGGCTAAGAAACTTCAGACGATAGGACTCTACTTTACGATCCTGCTCAGATTGAGTCACCTCAAACTGTTGGCTAGCTCCCGTCAGCGTGACGACCAAGCGTGCCAGCAGCTCTAGACCGATGGGTAAACCCAGCAGCAGCAATACTAGGGGAACCCAAGAATGCCTCTTATTCTTTCGCTTCCAGGTGCTTTGGTTCCAGCCATTTTGCTTCCAGGTGCTTTGTTTCCAGCTTTTCCGACGACGGGTAAACATGAGCGCAATTCTCCTAATGACCTATCTGTGGCGATTTTCCATATAGCCTCAGTGATTCAAGATTTGGTAGTCCTCAAAATGTAATGATTTTTTGTGGGGTGGGCAAAGCCCACCCCACAAAAAATCATTACATGAGTACCAGTGCCCAAGATTTCAATAATCTGAGCGTAGAGCAACCCTGGAGCGACACAAACAGCATGATTCAGCTTATCTTAAAAACTGTACAGGGTATTACAAAAGTTGAACTGAGCTATGAATCTTATTTTATTCATTGCTGCTTTGGTTGTATCGTTCCTGGTTTTTGCCTTTCTCGTCAGAGTATTCAAAGCAGCCATTGGGACGGCGATCGCTGTAGCAGTCATTGTTTTAGTCCTCCAACTTGCGTTTGGAATTGCACCCACTCAGCTTTTGCAGGAAATTCGCAACCTTTTTGACAGACTTTGGCAGATGGTTCGCTAGTGGCAGCTATCCAAAGGCGATTTCGTAATGTTCTACCGTTGGAAAAGGATCGTAAAAGTGATGGAGCAGCGATCGCCACTCTTGATACTCGAAAGACTGCCGAAAACCGATCGTGTGGTCTTCTAGCGTTTGCCAGCGCACCAGCAGAATGTAGCGATTAGGTGTTTCTAGGCACCGTTGAAGCTCGTGGGAACGATATCCTGGTATCGCGGCAATGAGGGCTGAAGCGGTTTTGAAAGCAGATTCAAAGTTTGTAGATAGACCGGACTTTACATTAAGGATTGCAACTTCTAGAATCATAATTTTGAACGGGTGATGGTAGGGCGATCGCGTTTCATTCCCTCAGATTTTGGGATTTCTGCAAGATTTTGTCTACAGTGATTCCTGTTGAGAATTTCTATAAAGAACTTCTTTACTTCAACGACACCGAAGTAAAGACACTTGAAGGTATCTACAAACAACTTTGTTTTCCAGAGCACGGTCAAAATTCTGTTTGGCAAAGGTCAGATTGCCAACATTGCCCAAGGGATCCCAGCCAGTGTCAGTGTGCTATTTAGATTGCTTCACCTGCGATTCTAGAATCACCCCATAGAGTGGACTCGATCGCATCAGTTCTTCATGAGTTCCTTGGGCAACTAGCCGCCCTTTGTCTACTAGGAAAATTCGATCCGCATTTTGTACGGTGCTGATGCGTTGGGCTACGACAAATGTGGTGCAAGCTTTTTGCTGCATGAGGTCATCTAGAGCTGCCTGAATTTGGGATGCAGTCTGTGCATCAACAGCAGAGGTGCTGTCATCCAAAATTAGAATGCTGTAATCAGTTAACAGGGTGCGGGCGATCGCAATTCGCTGTTTTTGTCCGCCCGATAGCCCGACGCCGCGTTCACCCACGATCGTTTCGTAGCCGTCGGGCAAAGCCGTAATAAAATCATGCATTTGCGCCGCTTTTGCTGCCTCAATCACCTGCTCTAACGTAGCGCTAGGTTTAGCGTAAGCGATATTTTCGCGCAGGGTGCCGGAGAAGAGCGTTGTTTCTTGAAACACAATGCCAATGCGCGATCGCAAGCTTGCTAACGTGAAATCTCGCACATCTCGCCCATCAATGCGAACTGATCCTGCCGTGACATCATAAAAGCGCGGGATCAGATTCATAATGGTGCTTTTCCCGGATGCGGTCATACCCAATACCGCAATTAGCTCTTTGGGCTTCGTTTCAAAAGACACTTCTTTAAGCGCTTCTGTCGTTGCGCCAGGATAGCGGAAGGAGACATGCTCAAAGGTAATCCTACCTGCACAGGTGTCAAAGGGAAGGGCATTGGGGCGATCGCGGATTTCAACCTCAGCATCGACGACTTCATAGACCCGCTCGGCAGAGGCGGCAGCTTGGGCGATCGCTGGAGCAGCAAATCCAATCAACAGGACGGGCTGGAGAATCAGCAATAGGTAAGAGTTAAATGCCACCAATTCTCCAACTGAGAATTTACCGTCAATGACTTCGCTGCCGCCGTAGCCAAATACCGCTAGCGTGACCAAATTGCTGAGCAAAAAGATGATTGGAAAGGTGCTACGGATGGCACGAATTGTTTTCATGTTAACCGCCACGAGAGTATCGTTCATGGCGGTATAGCGTTTTGCTTCGGCAGATTCTCGCACAAAAGCTTTGACGACTCGAATACCAATCAAGTTTTCTTGCAGGACGGCGTTGAGATCACCAAGCTGTTCTTGCACCTGACGAAAAAGTTCACCGTTTTGGGTGAAGAATCGTGCCAGTAGCCATCCGGTCATGGGAATGACGGTTAGGGTAATGAGTGCGAGCTGCCAATTCATAATCAGCAGAACAATCGCAATACTGATGAGGGTGACGATTGCGCTGATTACCTGGATCAAGTTTGTGCCGACGAAGGTGCGAATCTGCTCGATGTCGCTGGTGACACGGGTGAGAAGTTGAGAGGTTTGTGCCTGATCGTGGTAGCTAAAGCTGAGGTTTTGAATTTTGCTGAAGATTTTGTTGCGCAGATCGTAGGCAACACCTTGGGAGGCAGCTTCTGCCCAAAAGCTTTGCCCGAAGTTGAAGAGTCCACGGGCGATCGCGGCAATCACCATTGCGCCAGCGCTATACAGGACGATCTGTAGGTCTTGTTTGGCAATTCCCTGGTCGATGCCCCAACGAAAGAGTTGTGGGGTGATGGCGTTTGCGACTGTCAGCAAGAGTAGGCTGACTAATGCGCCTAATGAGAGCCAGCGGTAAGCGTTTAGGCTTTTGAGCACTCGCTGGAGCGATCGCATGGATGAGTCTTGGGGTTCAACCTGGTTTACCAAAATTCAGCCCTTTATTTTGAAGAATGGCTTTTAAAAAGCATATCTCATGAGTCAATGGCTCTCAAAAATATCTGCCTTGTTTAGACGTAAAAGCGGTAGGGCTGGTTGGTCGACAACCTGGCGGAGAACAACTAAAAGCCGTGGAATCTTCCCCAGACTCCTTCTGTGTAAGACAGTGAATGGGTGGTATGAAGCGCTTTGCCGCAGTGGCAATCGGGCGTTTAAGATTTACGCAAAACAAGGCGCAGTTACGCGCCCTGTTTTATGATTTATTGAGTAATCGAGGGTAATCCACTCAAGACTTACTTGTCGCCAACTTGCAGAGCAGAGTTTGACTGAGCAACAGGCTGATCCAATCCTTTTTTGCTGACAAAGTATTGGTTCAAGAACGTGGTGGCAAGCGATAGCACAATGGGAGCTAAGATAATGGCGAGTAGCCCATGTACGGCAAAGCCAGGAACTAGAAGCGATGCTAGCCAGAAGCAAACGCCATTAACGACCAGAGAGAACAGACCTAGAGTGAGCAAATTGATGGGCAGCGATAGAACTGCTAGCACGGGTCTGACGGCACCGTTAACAAATCCGATCGCCACTGCTGCTAGCAGCGCAGCTGGGAATGTTGCAATGTCTACACCTGGAACAGCAAGGTCTACAATCAGTAAACCTAAAGCACTAATGACCGTCGTTAAAAAGAATCCAAACATGATTTTCCTCCGTAGCTTATGTTAATTTATTTTCATCTCATTAAGAATCAGTCTCTGACTCTCAATGAGATGAATCGTGGAACTAGACTGAGCCTTCCTGCTGATTGACTTTTTCTTCATGCTTGGCGATCGCCCAGACAGCATGAATCACGCCTGGAAGCCAACCTAGAATTGTCAGCAAGATATTGATTACCAGTGTGGTGCTGAGTCCATAAGTCATGAAAACACCAACCGGGGGAATGAGAATGCCGAGAGCATAACGAACGAGTTTCATAAAACAACCTCACTTTTGAATGAACAAACTATACGTTAGTTGAAACTTTAGGCCTATCGACTTTGAGATCAGACCAGCCCTAGGTCGAACACAGTGACAAGCTAGACTTGCGCTAAACCGCTAGAGCTTTGCAGCAGCAGTGTGCAACATCTCCTTCAACTGTTGCCGAACTTGCTGCTCTTTCTTCGCCAGAGCCGTTCCTGCTTCACCCACCTTGGTTTCAACCTTGGCTTTCTCGTGCTCCCACACTTCAGGGCTTGCAGCGTCTGTGGTTTCAGCCTGAGCTTTGCTGGTATTGTACCAACCAACTGCCTTACTGAAGCCTTGCTTCACAACTTTGACAACGTTCGCCAGCAAAGCTTTTAGGCGAATTGAAGAGTCCGCTTCAGGAGCATCTGCGGCTTTGCCATGAGCACTGTTGAGATCTTCAGAAATGGCGGAAAGCGTATCTTTGGCGATATTGCTCACTTCACCTGAACCTTCTTTGACCTCAACTATTGCTTGGGAAGCAGCATTGCGGAAAGCCTCTAAAACACGAATAACTCTGGGCTTTCCAGTTGCTTTGGCTTTCTCAAAATCAGTGATGAGACGATCTTTGAGAGAATTGGTCATAATTTACCTTCCATGTAAGTCTAAAAACGTGAATCTACAAAGCTTGCAAATTCAAAAAAGCAGAATTGAACAGTGAGCCATTAAGACCGAAGTCGCAGCGATACGGGAGGACATCTATAGAAACGATCTTGTCCTATCCGACCGAATTTGAGACAGTAGTGGAAACCGTAGCAATGTTAGCATCAGCACTGAGATCCTTCACTCTGCGAAGGTTGCGCTGTTCTAAAAGCATCTGAGAAACCTCGCTGACTAATAGCGTCGCAATCACGCCATCATCCAGCCAGCCCACGACAGGCAACATGTCAGTAATCAAGTCGACAGGGCTGAATAGATATAGAAAACTACCTAAAATAACCAGCCAGCGATACTTGGGGTGACGCAAAATGGAACGGTACCAGTTATAAAGCGGTTGAACTAGAAATTTCATTGCCCTGCCTTTTGACTACAAAATTATCATCGCAAATCCTTCAAAAAATTTCTGGTGTGGATAACCCATTATTTAGTCGTATCATTCCCACTCCTTAACCCAAATACCTGTCTACGTCTGCGTTGCTCTACGTCTATGTTGCTCTATGCTGCGATCGCCCAGCCTACGCGTTTCCGTAACTCAGTAACGCGATCATCTCTCCAGATATTTGTATATGGAACTATCTAAAGAGGTAAAGTGCAACAAGTTGCTCTCATTGTTCAGCTACGAAGGCATCAGGCGATCGCTCAATCCAAGCCTTCACAAGAATCCTGTAAAAGTAGCCGTAAAAAATATGCAGCTCAAACACTGCAATAAGCTCTTTGAGCTTGATGGTGGCGCGATCGCCCTCAGCATCCTTCAAAAGTAAGAGGAGGAAAGACTTTATTTTTCCTAAGATAAGCGAGTAAGTCTTGAGAGCAAATCTATGGTAGCTGCCCAAAATACCTCCGCCCGCAAGATTCGTTATGCCGTTATCGGTCTAGGCTGGTTTGCTCAGGCTGCTGCCCTGCCCAGCTTTGTTCATGCTGAAAATTCAGAACTTGTGGCGCTTGTCTCAGATGATCCCGAAAAGCGTGAGCAACTGAGCAAGTTGTACAACATCCAGCACACCTACTCGTATGACCAGTATGATAACTGTCTGAAGAGTGGCGAAATAGATGCCGTATACATTGCTCTCCCGGATCACTTGCACTGTGAGTATGCCGTGCGTACTGCTAGGGCGGGCATCCATATCTTGTGCGAAAAACCGATGGCAGTTACCGAGGAAGAGTGTAAAGCAATTATTCAAGCTGCTCAAGAGAATCGTGTAAAGCTCATGATTGCCTACCGCTTGCATCTGGAAGAAGCTAATTTGCAGGCTGTTGAAACGGTACGATCGGGCAAAATTGGCGAACCGCGCATTTTCAATTCATTGTTCACGCAGCAGACGGTAGCGGGTAACGTCCGGTTAGACAAAGGTAAAGGTGGGGGTACATTAGACGACATTGGCATTTACTGCATTAATGCGGCTCGATACTTATTTCAGGATGAGCCGATCGCTGTATTTGCAACCAGCGCTACCAACGGCGAAGAACGCTTTAGTGAAGTTGCTGAAATGACGACAGCAATTCTGCGCTTCCCAGGCGATCGATTGGCAACGTTTGTTTGTAGCTTCGGAGCTGCAAGCATTTCAGCCTATCGAATTGTGGGTACAAAAGGCGATCTACAGGTTGATTTGGCATACAGCACTCATGGCGAAATCAAGCATACGCTGACCGTTGGCGGTGAAAAACAAGAGCGATCGTTTGAACCCCACGATCAGCTTGCGGCAGAGTTTGTTTATTTCTCAGACTGTATTTTACAAAACAAAGAGCCGGAGCCATCTGGAGAAGAAGGGCTAATTGACGTTCAGATCATTCGGGCGCTTTACCGATCGATCGAGACAGGTAGTTTTGTGCAAATTGATACGCCTAATCGTCAGCAGCGACCTACTGCTGACCAGACCATTGAGATTCCTCCAGTTCAGGAGGCCGTTAAGCTAATCAATGTGGCTGATCCATCTGGTGGATCGTAGGATGAGGTAGCTCAAGGGAATGGGTCATCTAGAATCTGGGTCAAGGTATAGCAACCGCCAAGGCGGTTAGGACAGAGACATTTTTGGTGGGGTGCTTCGCGCCACCAGAAATGTCCTAAGCAAACTGGCGATCGCCACACTGCTGCTCTGCCGACCAACGCTGAAGCGATGATTGGATACTACCCAGAGTCGTTCAACCCTCTTGTTCAATTGGTAGCCTTGCACGCTCGGAAGGGCGACTCTATGGTAGACCAATTGTCATTAAGCACGGGCGCATGAGGGGGTACGATGGCCCATCGACTAGTACCCAGTAGCAAGTTGATGCGTAAAGTGTCTCGGATCTCATTAGGGCTACGCAGCCTACGGCTTTGCCCAAGGCATCGGATCGATCGCCTCGAAAGTGGTCGTCATCTTGTGAGGGGCATTCGTCTCCAGCGCATTCTGAATTGCCAGCACAATCTCATTATTGTGTAGAGAGAACTGAGTCGAAAGACGGCAAGGACGCTGCTCTCGAATTGCGGCTGCCATCTCGGCTACGCCCCGCGCAAAATCCATTTGCTGAGAGCCTTTGTTAAAACGACCTGTCGGCTTTTTCACCAGCGGATAGCGTCGCTTGAAGGGGCTGATGAACACTTTGCGACGAATTTTAACCATTCGCTGAATGTGGACAGGCGCGCCATAATACCAACAGTCGTCGATAGACAAAATGCCATCATCGCCAATAATTTTCAGCTCATGGTCATGCGGAGCGATAATGCCACAAGTGAGACGCGCCACAACGCCCGACACAAACTTGATGCAGGCAACTGAAAAATCAGGGGCATTCACGTCTAAGGGCACGTCTGTTTGCTTATCGGGTACGAGGCAAGATGAAAAAGCGGTTACAGATTCCGCTGGCCCAAAAAATGCCGTCAGCCAAGTCGTGTAGTAGCCCGCATGTTCCAGAGTACAGCCCACCTCAAACTCATCTTTGTAGGGCCAGGGCGTTCCTGACTCGCTCACCCACTTCTGGTAGGGCATCTTGTGAACCAGCCCATCATCCATTTCGGCGTAGACCAGCCGCACCTTGCCAATCTGCTGCTCCCGTAGCGCCTTCCAGACGGTCTGTGCTGTCTCGCTCAAGACATTGCAGGGAGCCGAAGAGAAATACAAGCCCTGCCGCTCAGCAATGTTCACGAGATCCTCAGCCTGCGCCATCTCCATCGCAAACGGCTTCTCGGAGTAAACATGCTTGCCCGCCTCTAGACAGGCTTTGGAAACCTCGTAATGGCTTCTCGGATTCGTCAAGTTCAGAACGATCTCGACGCTTGGGTCTGCCAGAAGCTCATCTAGCGTCGGATAAATCTTGGAAATAGAGTAGTGGGCAGCAAATTTTGTGGCACGATCGCTTACTCGATCCATCACGCCAACTAGCTTTAGCTCAGGATGATTGGGCAGAGTTTTGAGGTAGTAATCTGCGACAAAGCCGCACCCAACGATCGCAATCCGCATCAAAATTCTCCCGGTTTAGGAATTTCTAGAAGTTAGTTCAGCTTATACAGATCGGGTAGTCCTTAAGGGGTGAAGATTTTTTGTTGCGTGGGCTTTGCTCACGCAACAAAAAATCTTCACCTAAATACCACTACCCAGATCGCACGAAGCCAACACATCATCCATCAAGCTAACCGAAGCTTTGGAGAAAATCCACTGAGAGTCAAGCAACGTAAAGCAAACGAGAAGACTAGGGCTGACTTTGAGGATTCTGCGAAGATTCTGCAAAGATTCCCAAGGCTATAGACTCAGCGATCGCTCCGAGCCGCTGGCAGCTTGTACCAGGGCAGATGCGGGTATTCGTGGTGCTCCCAATGGTAGCCAAAATGATAGCAACTCAAAAATGACCAAAATATAGGATAGCTGCTGCTGACTGCATGATGAGGATTGTCGTACCCTTCTGCCTGTTCTCGGTGAGGCAGATAAGTCCCAAACACAAAGAGCTGCATTGAGCTAAGGACGATCGGCAATACCCAAAACAGAAGCAAACTGAAGCCTGAGATATGCAATCCCATGCGCAGACCATGAAAAATAACGGTCATGCCAATGAGCAAAACCCACTTCTGTCGGATGTCTAGGTACCCATTCATAAACTTGAAGTACCAGGCAAACATGCCGCTGTGGATGCCATCATGAAAGTCTGGATCGCCCACCTGTCCGGGCTGACCGTGATGTTCCCAGTGCTTAAGGAAATACTTTTTATAGGGCAGAAGAGCATACAGCGTGATGGCGATCGCTCCCATCCAGTCATTCACCCGCCGATGCTTGGGCATGACCGTACCATGAATGGCATCGTGAGCAATAATGAATAGACCTGTGTGAATAAAAGTCCGACCGAGGATAGCGGGAACCACCCAGATGCCAGGAATTGAAGCTAAATTGAGCGAGAGCAGAAAGACAAGGCTACCTAGCCAGAGGCACAGAATGGTTGAAGCAGCCCAAATCCCAGCATAGGGTTGAATTGCAAGATGAACGAAAGTCGCAAAATCTTTGGAGATTGTTTGCTGCGGTTTAAGATAAGGCTTGTACAAACTTGCTCCCCGAAGAAAACTGCCCAAAGCTAGACCACTACAGTATAAGTTTGAAAAGATTTATTAAGATCAGCTTTTTGAAGCATCTCTTGCGATCTGGGACTGGCAATTTTAGGGGTTGCCGGATCGGTAACACCTGTACGGGTAACGCATGGCACAAGTAAATGCATGGCACAAGTAGCAGACTGGTGGCAAGCGACTTTTCCGAAAGGTCGGCAAACTCTCAACATCCTAGATGCTGGCAACCGCAAGGTGGCGATCGCCTATGGAGAGATTGGCTCAGGACAGCCGCTGTTTTTACTGCATGGCATCGGCAGCTGGAGCTATAACTGGCGCTCGTGCGTTGCTCGACTGGCGCGATCGTTTCGGGTGATTTGCGTAGACGCGAAAGGCTACGGCTTTTCTGAAACGCCGCCGCCGCCCGAAACTATGGGACATCAGCAGATCGAATTAGTGCGCATCATCCAGGCTTTGAGCCAACAGCCTGTAGCTATAGCAGCCGAATCTTTGGGGGCGCTGACTGCTCTGGCGGTTGCCCAGACTCATCCTGAGTTAATCGATCGCCTAGTGGTGATCAATGTGCCAATTTTTCCAAAAAAGCTGCCCAGTGAGGGAATGCGATCGATCGTTCGTTTGCCGCTATCGCTGATCCGATGGGTAGATCAGAGTCGCCTGATTCGGCTCTTCGCCCCCCTAGTTCGCTATGGGGCACATCGAGTCCGGCAAGAAGTGGTAGCCGATGCAGCCGCCATCACAGCAGAAGAGATCTACTGGCTGACCTATCCCTACCTGAATGTGCCAGGAACCTTAACTCAATTTGCCACCGATCTGCATTTAGCCGCAGGTGAAATTGATCGCCTTCAGGCTCCACCCTCCTCTCACGCGCCCCAGCCCAATCTGATTGCTCACATTCAGCAGAACCTCGATCGCATTACCTGCCCTACCCTAATTCTTTGGTCAGAATGCGATCGATGGTTTCCAGTTGAAGATGGCGTAGCGCTTCAAGCTAGATTACCCAATGCACGGCTTCAGATTATTCCTGGATGTGGTCATGTGGCTTCTAGCGGCGATCCTAAAGCAGTGAGTGCGGCAATTCTAGAATTCTGTGGCTTTGTCTAGAATTATTGCCCGAATTATGGCTGTTGCCAGTTTGCTTGGGACATTTTGGACGATTCGCGCCCCACCCAAAATGTCTCTGTCCTAGCCGCCTCGGCGGTTGCTATGGTGCCCAGAAGCAAGCTATTGCCGCCATGCTTGAGGCTGGACTCGTGCTTGAGGTTGGACTAATTGGACTAAAGAGATAGAAAAAGTTTGTCAAGAGGCGATCGTAGGCATAAGGTTCAACGGTTGGCTGTCGTTGCCTCCAGATGCGATCGCCGAGTTGAACTTGATACCAATTTAAGACCCAAACAGGGCAGATGATTTTTGAAGATGTCAGCGTGCGTTCAATTGAGGCGGTAGACAAACTTAAAAGCCTAGTGCTGGATAGGAATCTGGATCACAAATTCTGTTCCCTGATTAGGGTTCGAGAAGCACTCAAGCTTACCGCCATGTTTCTCAACAATGATTTGGTAGCTGATGGACAGCCCCATACCCGTTCCTTTACCAATCGATTTTGTCGTGAAGAAAGGGTCAAAAATCCGTTCTTTCTCTGCTTCAGGAATACCCGGTCCATTGTCAACGATCGCAATTTCCACCCACTGGCGATCGATCATGGCTGTCCGAATAGTAATCTGATTGGAATTTGTCTTGATGCCTTGCGTGGTTTGGTTTGCATTGGCATCTTTCAGCGCATCAATAGCATTTGTAAGAATATTCATTAGCGCCTGGTTCAGCTGTCCGGGGTAGCACTCCACCAACGGCAACTCGGCATAGTTCCGAACTACCTCAATGGCAGGATGTTCAGGGCGTGTCTTGAGCTGGTGTTGCAGAATCATTAAGGTGCTATCAATGCCTGTATGGATATCGACCGCCTTAAAGTCGGCTTCATCCATGCGGGAAAAGTTACGCAGTGATAGGACAATTTGACAAATGCGATCGGTGCCTAGTTTCATTGAATTGAGAATTTTAGTCAGGTCTTCCTGCAAAAATTCCAGGTCAATTTTTTCTGCTTCCACTTGAATTTCTTCAGCAGGATTCGGGTAATGCTTTTGGTAAAGTTGCACATAGTTCAACAAATTCTGGGCATGATCCTGCACATAGACAAGATTGCCGTGGATGAAGTTGACCGGATTATTGATTTCATGGGCAATGCCAGCCACCAATTGTCCTAAGCTAGACATTTTTTCACTCTGGACAAGCTGGAGTTGGAGGCTTTGTAGCTCTTGAAGAGTTTGTTGCAGGGCTTGAGCTTGCTGCTTGAGCTGAGCTTCAGATTCACGCAATTGCTGAGCTTGTGCATGGGCTTGCATCGCACTCTGCTCGGCTTTGGTGTAGAGGTCTGATTGTTGGATGGCAATGCCTAACTGACTGGCTAGGCGACGCAGCAGATTGCCTTCCTCCCCTTTCCAAACCCTTGGGCAACTGCATTGATGCACAATCAGCAGTCCCCAGAGCTGATTACCCATAATGATCGGCACAATCAGATTAGCCTGTACCTGCAACCGCTGCAAGAATTGAAGGTGATCAGAGTCTAGACCTGCTTCAACAACATTGTGGATTGCCCTGATTTCACCGTCTCGGTAACGTTCCAGACACTCCCTCGGAAAACAATTATCCGCCGCTTCTCCGATGGTGGGCAACCAGGATTCCGCCACATCTTCCAGGATGACCTGTCCGCGCCAATTGGGATCAAATTGATAGATCAATGCCCGGTCAGTCTCAAATATCTTACGGACTTCAGAGACGGCGATTTGCAGAATCGTAGGTAGATCCAAAGATTGTCGAATTTGGTTTGAGAGATGATTCAGGAGTTCTTCTTGTGTCGCTAAGTCTCTGAATTTAGCTTCGGATTCTTTGAGGCGGTTTTCGGTTTGCTTCAGCTCAGTAATTTCGCTAAATGTGCATACCATCTGGGTGACAGAGGTATGGGCTAGCTGCAAAGGCACTGCATTCACCAGTAGCGCAGTAGGTTCTTGATGCGCTGACGCTGCCACATAAACAACTGCATTCTGCACCAGCTGTTTTGCAATGATTTTTTGCAACACGGGCTGAATCGAATCGAGAAGCTGACCCTCTGAAGGGGCAGAATGGGGTGAATCCAGCTGACAGGTCACTGCTCTGTTCCACAAGTGTTGTAATTCTATTTCCGTTGAGAAATTCAACAGATCAAGAGCAGCCCGATTGGATAATTGAACTTGAGCATCTTCCTCAATTACTAACACTCCAACCTGAATGCCTTGAAGGATTGTTTTAAGGTACTTTTGGCTCTCTTGGCTTGCCTGAGCATAGATGATCTGAGCAGACAAGCGGCGATCGAAAAAAGCCGTGAGCAGCGCCAGCCCTAGAATAAGCAGGGTGCCGATTACCACAGCAGCAGCCAGGGAAACTAGATCTTCGGGAGGTTGTAGGTTCGACTCCAGTAAGATATTGGGCAGAGGGCTGAAACATGCGGCTGCCATGCCAATATAGTGCATTGTTGGAATTGCCGCTCCCATGATCATGGCAGCCAGGAGCTTTTTCCAGATTTGATTCGACTTTGTTTCCTCCCGCAATTGAAACACCAAAAATAGTCCGGCAAAGGAGACTGCGATCGCAATCAAAACAGAGAGGGCAACGAGTTGGAGATCATAGTGCATAACTGCTGATGTATGCATTGCAGCCATGCCGATGTAGTGCATCGATACAATTCCCAATCCCATCAAGAGGCTTCCGCCCAACAGTTGGAGCCAACCTAACGTCGGGCGACTGACCCAAAATAGAGCCAGTCCTGAAGCAATTATGGCGGGCAAAACGGAAACGAGAACCGTCAGGAAGTCGTAGTACACGAGAACAGGCAACCGAAATGCCAACATGCCAATGAAGTGCATCGACCAAATGCCAGCGCCCATGGCAACTGCTCCACTGACCAGCCAACCGATTTGGGCACGACCTTGGGTTGCAGTAACTCGCCCAGCCATATCTATGGCCGTGTAAGAGGCTAAGACAGCAATGAGAACGGAAATGGTGACGAGTTGGATATTGTAGTCAGTATCTAAGAAATCAGTCATAGACTTCAGCTAGGCGAGTATGAGCTGGAAAGGGTGCAGATGCTCTGATTCCAACCTTTTGATGAGTCTTTCCTTTGAGAAAAAAGCGAATCGCTCCTACTTATTACCAAAGGGTTCCCGCCCGAAGACGCTAATGAACTCTGCGGCGTCAGGATTATTCTGAGAGAAGAAAGATCTCCAGATTATGTCGTCTAACTCATCAAATGCAGCGGACAGACCACAATGCTTTCTACTTCGCTGTAATTGCTTTGTGCCGCTGATTTGAACGACTAGGCTGCTTTGATGCTAAGACGTCCATCCTTTTCATACTCTTGCTGAAGCCCAGGTTTATAGCGCTACGAGAACGAGTTAGGACATTATTGTAGAGGTAGAGAAGCGTTCAAATACGACTATGCCTGCTCCTTACAGTTACGACCTGCGCCAAAAAGCAATCGAAGCCGTTAAAGGCGGTGA